>ERZ1740070.9-NODE-9-length-193493-cov-10.132394_pt1 | contig 193493 bp, 187 predicted proteins | sample MGYA00581734_ERZ1740070 | MGnify/ENA primary metagenome ERZ1740070 (study PRJEB43018, sample SAMN04849744) | marine metagenome | isolation source: floating plastic debris | place: Pacific Ocean | collected 2008-09-01 | study: EMG produced TPA metagenomics assembly... | reverse complement strand
GGACACTATCACCACACTCTATGGCGCGTCAGTGCAGGCAGGCCGGACGCTTACGGTCTTTATGACACTAGTGAACTATCAGGTCCCGCTCTGGGCGATGCTCTTTGGCGCCTGGATCCTGAACGAGGTCCTGCCCCTGCGTTTTTTTGCAGCACTCGGCTTGATCCTGATCGGACTTGCGATCAGCCAATGGAGCAGTCTCAAACGCCTGCTTGTGCGCTAAACCGCCGCTTCAACCTCGGCCACGATCCCATCAACGACCTGTGCCAGCAACGCGTCATCCTCGCATTCGGCCATCACACGGATCAGCGGTTCGGTTCCCGATTTGCGGATGAGCAAACGCCCTTTGCCGACCAGCTTGGCCTCTGCATCCGCAATCGATGCTTTCACGCCAGAGGCGCCAAGAGGGTCCTGCCCTGCTGCATAGCGGACATTCTTCAGCATCTGCGGCACGGTTTCAAAGCTGGTGGTCAACGCGCTCGCAGGCTGGCCCGTTTCGATCATGGCCGCAAGAAACTGCAAGCCGGCGAGCAATCCATCGCCCGTCGTGGCATAGTCAGTCATGACAATGTGACCAGACTGCTCGCCCCCAAGGTTCCACCCGTTCGCCCGCATCGCTTCCACCACATAGCGGTCGCCCACTGCTGTTCGCGCCAGATGAAGACCGCGTCGGTCAAGATAGCGTTCAAGGCCTAGATTGGACATCACGGTCGCTACCAGCGTACCGCCACGCAGGCGTTCCTGATCCGCCCAGCGCCCGGCCATCAGGGCCATTAGCTGGTCACCATCGGCAACCTGACCCTTTTCATCCAGGATCATCACCCGGTCCGCATCGCCATCAAGGCAGATGCCCACATGCGCGCCTTCGCGCAAGATCGCCTCGGCTGCAGCGGCAATATGGGTGGATCCGCAACCATCATTGATATTGGTGCCGTCAGGACTGACCCCCACGGGAATGACCGTCGCGCCCAGTTCCCAAAGAACTTCTGGGGCAACCCGATGTGCGGCCCCGTTGGCGCAGTCGATCACGACCTTCAGCCCATCCAGCCGCATGCCGGCTGGAAAGGTGGATTTCACCCGCTCGGCATAGCGAAAGCGGCCATCATCGATCCGCTTGGCCCGTCCGATATTCTGCGCCTGGGCCGGTATGATCTCGCCCGCAATCAGTGTCTCAATTTCGGCCTCGGCATCATCCGACAGTTTGAACCCATCCGGGCCAAAGAATTTGATACCATTGTCGTGATGCGGGTTATGGCTAGCCGAGATCATGATGCCCAGATCAGCACGCATAGAGGTCGTCAGCAAACCCACCGCCGGGGTTGGTACGGGCCCCAGCAACAGCACATTCATGCCAGTGCTGGTCAGCCCTGCCGTCAACGCACTTTCGAACATATAGCCCGACAGCCGCGTGTCTTTTCCGATCACCACCCGATGCCCGTTGGAGCCATCATTGCGGAAATAGCGCCCTGCAGCGGCCCCAATCTTCAGCGCCATATCCGCCGTCATCGGATAGGTGTTTGCCGTGCCACGCACGCCATCTGTGCCAAAAAGCTTCCGTGTCATATCTCTGCTACCCCGCCAATTGCCCATTCCAGGTCGAGCGCCTGTTTTGTTGCAAAGATATCGTGGACACGCAGGAATTGCACCCCCTGACGCGCTGCATGCAATGCAACGGCGACAGATCCGCTGACCCGGTCAGTGGCCGCCTTGCCCCCGCCGATCACGCCGATAAAGCGCTTGCGGGACGCGCCCAGCAGGATGGGACAACCAAGGCTGTGAAAGATCGCGATGCCTCGCAGCAGGGTCAGATTGTGCGCTACGGTTTTGCCAAAGCCGATCCCGGGATCGACAATGATCTGATTGCGCGGAATACCGGCGGCAACGGCCGCGGCAATCCGATCTGCCAAAAAATCGTAGACATCAAGCAGCACATTATCGTAGCGCGGATCGTCTTGCATTGTTTGCGGATTGCCTTGGGCGTGCATCAGGCAGACAGGCATCTTTGCATCTGCCGTCACACGCCCCAGCTCAGGGTCAAAGGTAAAGGCCGCCACGTCATTCACAAGCGTTGCCCCGGCAGCAATCGCAGCCTGCGCGACAGGTGCCTTGCGCGTATCGATTGAGATAGGCACATTGCTTTGCGCCCGAATGGCGGCAATGACGGGGGCAGTCCGCCCAATCTCATCGCGCGCATCAACCTCAGCCGCACCAGGTCGCGTGCTTTCGCCACCAACATCGATGATATCGGCCCCTTCGGCCCGCATGCGTTGCGCCTGCGCCAACGCAGCGTCAGGGGCGTTAAACTGGCCACCATCAGAGAAGCTGTCAGGCGTGATGTTCAGGATGCCCATCAGGCGCGGGCGGTCCATCACAAGCCCTGCAATATCTGCGCGTTTCGCCGTTAAGGCCTGTAAGGTACGTTCGGGCGCGTCCTTGGCCGGGATGGTCTGTTCTGGCTGATCCCGGCGATGCACTGCGATACTATCGAACCAACAGTTTCCGCCTGCGACCATGAACGCACCCGCGCCCGGTGCCTCACCAAAGCGCACAATCGGACGGTAGTGGTCCGTCATGTAATGCGAGCAACCGCTGGGCTATGCACACGGACAGGCACATCAGTCGCCGGAGCATCCGCGCCAATCAGCAACAGCTCTTCCGCCGCCATTTCTTCAGCAAACCATGCCACTAACTGCACCGCATCACGTGGACTGGCAGAAGGGCCATCAACGGCATCAAGGACAATCTTTGACGGAGCCCAGATGCAGATCTGGCCGTTTTTGATCGCCCAATCGAGTTCCGTGCGCGTGCCGACAACCATACAGCGCCGATCACGCGCGGCCAGCGTCCAGGCATTTTGTTCGATCGCCAAAAGATCGATCCGGCGTTGGGCCAGAGCATTACCGGCCTGTGGTGCGGCCACGTCAGAGGAACCAACGCAAATGATTAAAGGCGCCTTCATCGCCGCAAGTTGATCAATCCAAGCCGGCAAGACAGCTGCATCCATCGCGTCATTGGACAAAAACAGGATCCGGGGATGCGGGGCCGGCACGTGATCCTGGCCAGCCAGATCGATCCCGTCGCGTGACCGGACAATCTCAACCCCCAAGGCAAAGGGGCCACGATCCAACTTCTCAATACGGACAAAAACACGTTCCGCCTGGGGCTCGAGCAAAATCCGCTCGGCCACGCGCGCAGCCAGCGTTTCAAGCAAGTTCAGCCGCTCTGCATCAAGTTCGATACTGATCGCTTCGGTCACTTTGTCATAAGACAGAATGCGGTCGACATCGTCGTCAATCGGACCGGTCAGGGGCAGCACTTCAACGACCACGTTAAAGCGCACGCGCTGCAATTTCCCGCGCTCTTGCTGGAATGCGCCGATTTCCACCTCGACGACGTAATCGCGCAACGAAATACGGTCACAAGGCGTTGTACTGCTGGCCTCGGCCCTTTCGCTGGGATGGGCAAAGGCAAGGCGTATATCATCAGTCATGCACGGTCCGATCACAAAGCGATGCACTATACCCCTGCAAATACGCGCAAGGAACGGTGTGGACAAGCGCTGCCCACGACACGCAACAAGCTACATGCGACGTTACTTGGATGCGGAGCGGATCGGCTGGCGATAAAAGTAGTGCGAACCAATTGCAGCAGTACGCGGAAAGCGCTGTGCCCAAGAAGGGTTAACGGCTTTGGTGTGATAATGCGTAGCGCCGCCGGTCAGGGCACGCGGCGTGCCTTCCAACAAAAGCTTTGCAACCTTGCCGACACGTTCCCATGACCGGGGCTCAGCAATGCTTTCGGCCAATCCATCGCAGGTATAGGTGAACTGGCAGGCGTATTTGCGACCTGTTCCCTGATTAATGACCTGACACAGCGTATTGGGGTAAGCGCCACTGTCCACGCGATTCAGAATAACCTCACCGACTGCGAACATACCGCGCACGGTCTCGCCACGCGCCTCGAAATACAGCGCCTCGGCAAGGCACTCCCACTCGTCATCACCATTGGCCGCAGGCAAAGACGCAAGATATGCGCGGTCATAAACCACACCCGATTGCGTGGCTACGCCTCGCTCGCGCGCTGGCGGCAACGATGTCAGCATGTTCATGCGTGTGTCAGGAACGACTGAAAGCGCCTGTCGTTCTTGGCCAAGTATGGCACCCAACCGACTGGCAAGCAGATCATCAGCAGCAGAAGCGGAACCCAAAAATATAAAACCCGCCGCAGCAATCGCGGCAGAAAACGCCTTAATGACCTTCATAACATTCCCACCCAGGAAACTGCGTGGATGTGCCCCACGCTCGCGGTTGGCCGAATAAGCGATTGAAACCGGTGCGTCTACCCCCCGCGATTGACTGTCGCAGAAGGCGAAACACCTCTGCGCGGATCCCCGCGACTATTTCGCAATAGCACGCTATATGCTGCAATATTGTCACAAACGGCATGTGCCTCTATGACGCAAGCCGATCCTGCAAAGCCAACTGGGCCGCAGTGAGTCGCGCAACGGGCACCCGAAAAGGCGAACAAGAAACATAGTGAAAACGGTGTTCGCGACAGAACGCGATTGCAGATCGGCTGCCCCCATGCTCACCACAGATTGCCAAGACCACATCCGCACGACCGGCACGCCCACGTTCGGCACCCAGCGAAACCAGTTCACCGACACCTTCGATATCCAATGTGTGAAACGGGTCTTCTGCATAGACCCCTTGTTGCACATAGGCCGACATGAATCGCCCCGCATCGTCGCGCGACAGCCCATAGGTCATTTGTGTCAGATCATTGGTCCCAAAAGACAGAAACTCTGCGTGTTCTGCGATGTCTTGCGCACGCAATGCGCCACGTGGTGTTTCTACCATCACGCCAAGCCGGTATTCGAAACTGGCACGATGTTTGGCGCGCACCGCATTCGCCACGGCGTCCAGCCGCGCCCGCATCAACTCTACCTCACGCATGGCGCTGACAAGCGGGATCATGATCTCGACACGCACGTCGATACCTTTTTCCTGCACGGCCACCATCGCCTCAAAGATCGCACGTGCCTGCATGTCGTAGATTTCGGGAATCGCGATGCCCAAGCGGACGCCACGCATGCCGAGCATTGGATTATACTCGCGCAATGCATTCACGCGGTCGGTCACCTCTGCCAGCGGCAGCGCCAATTGCTCGGCCAAATCGCGCGTGCCTGCTTTGTCTGACGGTAGGAATTCGTGCAAAGGCGGGTCAAACAGGCGCACACAGACGGTCTTACCCGCCATAATCTCGAACATCCCTTGAAAATCAGCGCGTTGCATAGGTAACAAACGTTCCAGCACCGCACGCCGGTCTTTGCCTTCTTCAGCAAAGATCATCTCGCGCATCACGCCCAACCGGTCACCTTCAAAGAACATATGTTCTGTCCGGCAAAGGCCGATTCCTTCTGCCGCAAAGTTTTGTGCGGTCAGCGCATCCGCTGGGGTGTCGGCATTGGCCCGCACACCGATGTCGCGGAAATCATCAGCCCACGCGAGCAGGGTCTGAAAGGACCCGTCGAGCGCAGCTTCCAACATCGGGGGCGCCCCAGCAACGACCTGCCCCGTGGTGCCATCAACAGTGATCATGTCCCCTTCGGCAAAGCGGCGGCCGTCAGGGGCGATGATACGCCCATATTTGCGGTCGATCACAAGGTCTGAGGCCCCAACAATACATGGCACGCCCAGACCGCGCCCGATCACGGCGGCATGGCTTGTCACCCCGCCACGCATGGTCAGTACTGCCTGTGCGGCATGCATGCCGCGAATATCCTCTGGCGTCGTTTCGCGGCGCACCAGCACGCAAGCCTCCCCGCGCGCGGCACTGGCCTGGGCAGCATTGGCGGTCAGCACGATCCTGCCCGTTGCCGCACCGGGGCTGGCAGGGATGCCCGCAACCAGAATGTCGCGATTGGCGCGCGGATCGATTTGGCGGTGCAAGAGTTCGGACAGGGCAGAGGGTTCGACCCGCAACACGGCCTCTTCCCGGGGGATGATCCCGTCTTCGGCCAAAGCCACTGCTATGGCGACTGATGCGCGGGAGGATCGCTGTACCCTCACCGCATCAAGTACGTGCAAGCTCCCGTTTTCGATCGTGAATTCCACCTGCATTTCTTCGCGCAGACGGCGGCGGCAAAGATCGCCATAGACCTCAAGCTGCGCAAATGGCGAAGGGCAACGTTCCTCCAGCGAAGGACCACGCGCGTCCTTTGTCAGATACAGCGCGCTTTCGGTATCGCCCAGCGCCTCGCGTCCCTGGCTTTGGCCCAGATAACGGCCCTTGATCAGAGGCTTACCAGTATCACTGTCCACGTATTGGATCACGCCAGAGCCGCATTCACCCTGCCCTACGCCCAGCGCCATTTGCTGGACCACAAGGCCCAGGCCTGCATCGGCGGGCGCGCCTTTGGCCTGCCGCAACAGACGCGCCGTCGTCCCGTCCCACGCGCGCGCCATGGATCGCAGCACCTCCGCCAATTGGGTGGCGGGGTCTTGTGGGAAAGGCTCGTCCGTTTCGGCCTCATATGTGTCCAGCATCGCGCGCAGGCCTGCCGCGTCAGGCACGTCAGGCAGGTAGAACTCCTCTGGGTCCAGCCGTGCGACATGGATGGCGTAAGATTGCACAAAGCGCAGATAAACAGCCGTTGCCGCCCATTCACCGATCTGCGGGATCATCGCGGCAAGACGTGCGTCATTCATCCCGATATTCAGGATGGCACCGGGCCCACCCCAATCAGGGTCCTGACTGGATGGGCGAACCGAAACCAGCGGATGTTCCCCAAATGGGGCGAGTACTGCGGCCATGTCCGGCAGCGTCCCATGGGCAATCTGATGCACTGCATCAAAAGACAGCGCCATTGTGCGCGGCACGGGCATGTCCAGCCGGATCAGCCGCTGCAGGCATTTCGCACGGCCACCATGGACCGACGCCGACATTTTGGCGGTCGGCGTGATTAGCGTCAGCGCTTGATATATGGTCTGTTGCTGCACTGCGGCAAAACCTCATGTTCACCTGCAGCATAGGTCATAAAACGTTTACGTATAGAGAAAACTTTATGGACTTTTGTCTAGCCCTCGATTTTCGTCAAATCAGCGACGCTGATGCAGATTTTTCTGATCCGTGACAAGAGGTTAAGCCTGTTGCGCCGCAGGACTTGGCTGTCGGCGTTGACTTGCACATCGGTGAAAAATTGATCAATCGGCCCGCGAAGTGCTGCCATAGCAGTCATCGCCGTGCTGAAATCCTCGGCAGCCATCGCCGGGGCTATCTTTGCATCTGCAGCATCAAGAGCGGCAAAAAGCGCCTTTTCGGCAGGCTCTTCCGCATATTTGATGTCGGCCCCATAGGAGTATTCCACCCCATCCGCCTCTTCTGCTTGGGTCAGGATATTGTTCGCGCGCTTGAACCCCTGGATCAGGTTTTCGCCGTCGTCCGTGGCCAGTGTCGCGGCCAGCGCCTCCGCCCGTTTGACAAGCAAGGTCAGATCATCATTCCCCGGCATCGCGATGCAGGCGTCGATAATGTCGTGGCGGATGCCTTTGTCTTTGAGGAAGACTTTGAGGCGGTCGTGGAAGAAGGAGAGGAGGTCATGCAGCAAAGAGACTTTGAACCTAACATCCTCGGACTTCACATCACCCTGCAACTCTCGGTGTTTATCACTGACCCGCGCGTCTTTAAAGCGGGCGACATGCATTGGCTTGAATTCTAGAGCTTCAAAGCCTTCGGAATGCAGCACATTGTGAAAGTCATTGTAAACATGAGCATTCAGCGCGGCTGAAGTTGTACGTAGCAACCCAACCGTGGGCGAGCCTTCCAAAACCAACCGAATAACCCCCAACGCAGCCCTGCGCAGCGCAAATGGGTCCTTGCTGCCGGTTGGTTTCTCATCAATCGCCCAGAATCCTGTCAGCGTGTCGATCTTATCGGCCAGTGCCACGGCCACTGATACGGGCGCGGTCGGCACATCGTCCGACGGCCCTAGCGGCTGCCAATGCTCCTCGCAAGCCTCCGGAACGCCGTCATTATGACCGGCAGCTTCGGCATAATACCGCCCCATCAACCCCTGCAGTTCGGGGAATTCATAGACCATCTCTGACGCTAGATCAGATTTGCAAATCCGTGCCGCCTCTGCCGCCAAATCGGGTTTCGCCCCGACGCTTGGTGCGATCTCGCGGGCCAGTGCTTCGATCCGTTTGATCCGGTCGGCTTGCGACCCCAGCTTGTTGTGGAAGGTGACATCGGCCAGCGGCCCTCCCATCCCTTCCAGCCCCTTGGTATTGACCGTGCGCAGATCGTTTTCCCAAAAGAATTTTGCATCCGCCAGCCGCGCCGACAGCACCTTTTGGTTCCCCGCCAGAATGGTCGCGCCGTTATCCGCCGTTTCCATATTCGCCACGGTCACAAAGCGTTCGATCCGGCCCGATTTGGGGTTCTTCACCGAAAAGAATTTCTGATGCTCTTTCATCGAGGTTTGCAGCACCTCTGGCGGCAGGCCCAGAAAGTCATCGTCGATCTTGCCCAACAGCACAACAGGCCACTCCACCAGCCCTGCAACCTCGGCCAAGAGCCCCCGATCCTCGACCACTTCGAGACCCAGCGCAAAGGCCTGATTTGTGGCCTCGGCCCAGATCGCCTCGGCCCGTTCATCGGCGCGCAGGACGACATGGGCGCGCTTGAGCTTCGCCTCGTAATCATCTAAAGACGCGACAGAAAAAGGATCTTGCGCCATGAAGCGGTGGCCGCGCGTGGTGTTACCGGATGTGATGCCGTCGACCTCAAGCGGGACCACCTCTACCGCCGCCTCGTCCACCAGAATGCATAGGATGGAATGCAGCGGGCGCACCCATTTCAGCGTGCCCGCCCCCCAGCGCATCGATTTGGGCCAGGGGAAGTTGCGGATCGTCCCCTCAAGCACTTCGGCGATGATATCCGCCGCCTTGCGCCCCGGCTTTTCGATATTTGCCAGAACAAACCGCCGGTTCTTAACCTCGACAGCTTTGAGGAGGGTATCACCGATCGTGATGACTTCGCCGGCGCCAATACTTTGAATATATCCTTCGTAAAGGCTGTCAGGTCCTTCTAAACCAAGCCCACGCATGAAGCCCGCGATAGCTTGAGGCTTCGCGTCTAACGCCGGTCCTTTACGTTCTTCCAGAGTTGCGCGGCTCTCTCCCGTCAGCCCGTCAATGGCCAGCGTCAGGCGGCGCGGGGTCGAAAACGCCGCCGCCCCGGCATAGGTCAACCCCGCCTCGACCAGCCCATCGGTCACCAGCTTCTGCAGATCCTCCGCCGCACGCTTTTGCATGCGCGCGGGGATTTCCTCGGAAAAGAGTTCAATCAGAAGATCAGGCATTATTGCAGGCTTTCGGGGGCTGGGGGGCAGTCTTCGGGGACGGGTTCGCGGTTGAACACGACCTCGCCGCATTCATTGATCTGGTGCCAGGCATAGGCGCGGCCATCGGGGTAGATCGTGACCAGACGGTCGATGCCATAGGTGATGTTTGCAACGCCAAGGAAAGCGATGGCCTCACCACTTTCGATATCGGCCCCGATTTGGGCCGCATCGAAACAGTCAAACCACGACGGAGCAACCAGCGGTTCTGCATCATCGCGGATGATGAAGGTCTCGGTCAGCATCGCCTGAGACAGCGGCGTGGTGAAACAGGCGCGGTAGCGGATCGGGCTGCTATCGGCGTCAATCCCTTCGAAACTATCAAACAGGATCGGTTCCGCCTGGCCCGTCACCAGATTGGTTAGGCGCACGTCTTCAGCACCGGCCTGCACCTCTTCATAGAAGGCATAGACCTGATTGTAGTACAAAAGCGCCCCGGCGATCGCTGCAAGCACAAGCATCCCCACAATGATAAAACGTGCCATCAGGCGTCCTGCCCCCCGGCCTCAGTCTGCACAAAGGCATCAGCGCACATCTTGGCCAGCGCCCGCACGCGACCGATATAGGCCTGCCGCTCAGTGACCGAGATTACGCCGCGCGCGTCGAGCAGGTTGAAGACATGGGACGCCTTGATACATTGATCATAGGCCGGATGCGCCATGATGATGCGCAGGCCGGTCTTTGGGTCCTCATGCGGTTCATTCAGGATGCGCTGGCACTCGGCCTCGGCATCCTTGAAATGCTGCAAGAGCGTTTCGGTGTCCGCCACGTCAAAATTCCAGCGGGCATATTCCTGTTCGGTCTGTTTGAAGATGTCACCATAGGTCAATGGGATTGGCGTTTGCGGGTCGTTGAAAGGCATGTCCATTACGTGATCCGCACCCAGGATGTAGATCGCCAGTCGTTCCAACCCATAAGTCAGCTCACCCGAAACGGGCCTGCAGTCGTGGCCACCGACTTGCTGGAAATACGTAAATTGGCTGACTTCCATCCCGTCGCACCAGACTTCCCAGCCAAGACCCCAAGCACCCAACGTGGGACTTTCCCAATCATCCTCGACAAAGCGGATATCGTGCATAGATGCATCGATGCCGATGGCGGCCAATGACCCCAAGTACAGTTCTTGCAGATCGGGCGGAGACGGTTTGATGATGACCTGATACTGGTAGTAATGCTGCAAACGGTTCGGGTTTTCGCCATAACGGCCATCAGTAGGACGCCGTGATGGCTGCACATAGGCGGCCGCCCACGGTTTGTCACCCAACGCACGCAGCGTTGTGGCGGGGTGGAATGTTCCCGCCCCCACCTCCATGTCATAAGGCTGCAAAATCGCGCAGCCCTTGCTGGCCCAATATTTCTGGAGCCGCAGGATGATTTCCTGAAAACTGCGAGGCTTGTCCACCATATCTCAACCCTTGTTTGCGATCAGGGGTTCAATAGGGTGCTGTGGCGACAGGGTCAATTGGGCAACGGGCAGCGATTTTCTGTCTGTTTTTGATCAAATTTTCCGGCGTCACTCTTGCGTCCCATGACAGACAACGCCACTGAGTGCTGAACCACTCATCGGATTTTCGGGGATCCAGGAAATGAAAGCTATCGCAGCGCTCATTCTATTGATGCTGTCGACATTGCCTGCTGCGGCACAAGACAACTTTTGGGTACAGATCGAAGCGCGCCAAACACTGACCGGCGCACAGGATCGCGCACGTGACTATGCGCGACGTCTGGACGATATCAACGGTTTTTATCTGGGGGATGGCTTTTACGGCATCTTTATCGGACCATTTACTGAAGCACGGGCGCAGACCGCATTGGAACGTTTGCTGGCGCAAGGCGCTGTACCACCCGATAGTTTTGTCAAGAACGGGCAGTTCTTTAAACAGCAGTTCTGGCCCATTGGTGGCGGCACGGGCCAGGCTGCGACAGTCCCGGACGCACCCGAACCCACACCTCAAACCGCAGAGATACCCGCTGATCCGGTTGTGACCCCGGATGAAACACCGCAACAAGCACGGGTGTCCGAGGACGCGTTGTCGCGTCCTGAAAAGCAAGAACTACAGCGGGCACTGCAGTGGAGTGGCTTTTACGCAGCGGCCATTGACGGCTCGTTCGGGCGTGGCACGCGAGCAGCGATGCAGGCCTGGCAAGAGGCGAATAATCAGGAGCCGACAGGTATCCTGACCACCACTCAACGTGCGCTTTTGCTGGATCAGTATAACAGCGTGCTGGACGGGTTGAACCTGCGACTGGTGCGCGACAGTGCGTCGGGTATCCAGATGCAGATCCCGACGGATATAGTGTCTTTTACCGAATATCAGCCACCATTCGTCCGGTTTGAGGCAAGCGGTGACGTGTCAGAAGCACTGGTCCTTTTCATCTCGCAAGAGGGTGATGCGGGAAAACTGGTCGGGCTTTATGAAATTCTACAGATCCTTGATATCGTGCCAACAGACGGCCCGCGCAGCATTACAGATACCGGGTTCGAGATTGAAGGTATCGGAGGCGGCATTCATTCCTACACGACTGTGACGCTGCAAGAGGGTGAGATTAAAGGTTTCATGCTGGTCTGGCCTCAAGGCGATGACGCGCGGCGTGCGCGGATGTTGGATATTATGCGGGATAGTTTCGAAAACCTGCCCGGCACACTTGATCCACAAATTGTCCCTGCGAGCGAGGATCAGGCGATCGATATGGTCGCGGGCCTTGCGGTGAGGCAACCGAAGCTGTCCCGGTCGGGATTTTACGTTGCCAACGATGGCACGGTCGTCACAACACCAGAGGCCATAGCGGGCTGTGATCGGATCACCATCGACCGTGAAGACAATGCAGAAGTCATCTTTGAAGATGCGGGACTTGGGCTGGCAATCCTGCGCCCTGTAGAGGCCCTTTCGCCCATCAGCATTGCCGCATTTCAAACTGGCGTGCCGCGTCTTCAGGACCAGATCGCCGTTGCGGGGTATCCTTTTAACGGTGTGCTTAGTGCGCCAACGCTGACATTCGGGCAAGTGGTCGACATTCGCGGCCTGACGGGGGATGACACAATCAAACGCCTGTCGATCCTGCCACAGCCCAGCGATGCGGGTGGGCCTGTCTTTGATAACAGCGGCGCCGTATTGGGCATGTTGCTGCCGCGTAAGGACGGCAATACGCAAGTGCTGCCGCCCGAGGTGAACTTTTCACTCGATGCCACGCAGATCGTGTCCGTTTTGGCAGATCAAGGCATCACGGCGCAGACCAGCGGGATTTCCCGTCCGATCTCACCTGTCGCACTGACACGGCGAGCGGCAGATATCACAGTCCTGGTCAGCTGCTGGTAGACGTCAGAACGCGATATCCGACTTCACATGGATGATCGTTGGACCCTTCGCAGCGAGCGCATCTTTGATCGCCTTCTGAAATGCCGGCAAATCCTGCGGCGCGGCTGAGGCAGCACCATAGGCCTCTGCCAGTTTGCAGAAATCCGGATTGCGCTGGACCACGGCATTGGGGGCGATCTGTGCGCGGATCATCGAGTCTTCGATCTCGCCCAGTTTGCCATTGTCCCAGATGATGATGGGCAGGCAGAGCTCAAGTTCCACAGCGACGGCCAGCTCTTGCACCGTGTATTGGAAACCGTAGTCACCCAAGATCGCTATTGTGGGCCCGTGGGTTTCACCCACCCTACGACCGATTGCGCCACCGATGGCCGCCGGAAGCGCATAGCCCAGCGTGCCGAAACCGTAAGGGTGGTGCCAATGACCGGGGCGATCCATTGGATAAACCTCTTTTGCAGCATAGGCGAATTGGGTCATGTCGGAATAGATCATCGTATCGTCGGGCAGCGCCTCTTTCAGAGCGTCTGCAACAGGCAGGATACCGGGGCGTTCGGCATCAATTTCTGCGCGCCATTTGTCACGGTAACCAGCCACTATATCCGTCGACCAACCCGATGCGGGTGCTGTATCTAGCTGATGAAGCGCAACTTGCAGTGCACAAACAAACTCTGCTGCATCCACAGGCCACAGATGATCGCCGGGCTCCGCCGCCGCTAGGACCTCAGCATCAATATTAACGACGTGCGCCCCCGCTCGGTAGCCCGCTCTTTCACGCCACAAATCAACCTCAGACAAGTCACTTCCAAGTACGATCAAACAGTCGGCCGCATCTAAAACGGCAGCACTGTCAGGTCGCGCAAGCATTGCACCAAAGCCAAGTGGATCATCAGGGTCTGCGATACCCCGGCCTGCATATGTCGAAATACTTGCCGCTTTGACGCGCGCGAGAACAGAACGCAGCGGACCGTTCCTGCGACCAAGCGTTCGTGCACCACCCCCTATCAGGAACATAGGTCGTTCGGCGGACAAAAGCTGCCGCGCGACATGCATGACCATTTGCGGCGTCACACTGGCGTGAAACCGCTCGTCAATCTGACGCACAGCGAATTGGCCCGCCGACGTCGCAATAGCCGGTTCAGGTTCCGGATTAAAGCCAGGCTTACCCCTGGCAGCCGCTGCTAGGCTTTCCAACTGACGGATTGGCACGGAGATATGTTTAGGCCGTGGGCGCAGTGTTACGCACTCTTCTAAAGCCCGATCAATCAACGCATAGGCCGCCTCCGCCGTCCGCGCCGTCTCGGACCAATCGCAAACCGTCCGCGCCGCCCCTTCCTGGTCTTTCATCTGATGCAGCTGCCCGCGTGTCGCCGCCGTCTCATCCAGACAGCTTGAGATCACCAGCATGGGCACGCTATCCGAATAGGCCTGACCCATCGGCGTCATGATGTTGCACAACCCTGGCCCTGTAATGACGTAAGCCACTCCGGGCTTGCCAGTGGCCCGGGCATAGCCATCGGCCATGAAACCGGCCCCTTGCTCATGGCGCGCCAATACATGCGTGATCCCGGCCTCTTCGATCCCGCGGTACATCTCTTGGTTATGCACACCCGGAATGCCAAAAATCACATCCACCCCGCGGTCTTTCAACATATGCGAGATTTGGGCACCCAAAGGCCGAGTCGTCATCAGTTTCTCCAGAATTTGATGGATAGGATGGTCAGCACGACCATGATCTCAAGCCGCCCGACAAACATCGCGATGGCCAATATCCACTTCGCCATATCGTTGATGTTCGCGTAGTTGCCCGCCGGACCAATCTCCAGCCCCAGTCCGGGGCCGATATTGGCGAGTGCTGCCGCAGCACCTGACACGGAGGTGATGAAGTCGAGCCCAGTGAGCCCCAACAACACAGACGTCACCCCCAAAGACAGAAGGAAAGCCACCAGAAAGGCCATGACCGAGTTCAGCACGCCCTCACTAATCGGCCGTCCGTCATAGCGGGGGGTAAACACGCCATGGGGCGAATGGATTTGCCGGATCTGGCTTTTGATCGCAGCAAACAGCAGCTGATATCGGAACACCTTGACCGAACAGGAGGTGGAGCCAGCGCAGCCACCAATCAGCCCAATCAGAAAGAACATCACAACCGGGAACGTTCCCCATGTCATGTAGTTCGCGCTGGCATAGCCCGTACCTGTCATGATCGATGTCACATTAAACAGTGCGTCACGAAACGCAGCTTCGGTCATCAGACCGCCGCGCCCCCACAGCCAGGATGTGACCAGCAAGACGCTGAGCCCGATCAGCAAAAGGAAGACGTGTATCTGTCGGTCCTGAAACAGAGGCTGCGCCGATCCTGCGAGCACTTGCACAAAGCGGACGAATGGCAGAGCCGCGAGGATCATGAACACGACCGCCACATAGTGCACCCCCGCCCCCCAGATCGCGAAAGAGGCGTCATAATTGGCCATGCCGCCCGTTGACACAGTCGTCATCGCATGGACGATCGCGTCAAAACCGCCCATGCCTGTGGCGGTATAGGCCAGCATGCATGCGACGGTCAGAGCGACGTAAATGCCGGAAATCTGGGTCGCAATCTCACCCGCACGTGGAAGAATTTTTCCGGATGTCTCAAATCCTTCCGAGCGGAAAATCTGCATACCGCCCACGCGCAACTCTGGCAGAAACACCATTGCGACAACGATGATCCCGACGCCGCCAAGCCATTGCAGTACACCCCGCCACAGCTTCAGACCATCCGGCAAATCATGTAGATTGCCAAATGCAGTCGCCCCGGTTGTGGTCAGACCTGACATCGCCTCAAAAAACGCATCGGTAAATGTCGCTTCGGTCGCACCCAGGACAAAGGGAATCGCACCGAATATTGGCAGGGTCAACCAGACCAGCGAGGTCAGAAGGAAGGTCTGGCGCAGGGACAAACCAGCGGTAACGCCATTTGCGCAAGCCAGCGCCATCAACCCGCCGGTCAGCATCGTTATTACGGCGCTTTCAAAGAAAACAAACCAATGCCCGTTGCCTGCCAGAAGATCAGCAACAAGTGGCCCCAGCATGGTAAATCCAAGCGACGCCACAAGCAGACCGATCACATATCCCACTGGGCGTAAATCAAGCATGGCGCAGCGTTGGCCCGACGGCGCTGCGGTGTCAAGAACCGACGCGTTGCTTGAAACGAACATGCCGCGCGTTAGCTGGCGGTGTATGCTTGACCCAACCTATACCGCCGCACTTGAACGCTTGCATGGCTTCATCCCATCTGCCGGGCGCGATTATGCCGCCAAACGCAATTATGACGACATTGAGCATGTTTCGATCCTGTCACCTTACATCCGGCACCGGATCATCACAGAAGAGGACGTGCTGCGTGCTACGCTGGCCCGGCACAGCCCACAAACGGCCGAAAAATTCATTCAAGAGGTGTATTGGCGCACCTATTGGAAAGGATGGCTGGAGATGCGCCCTGGTGTTTGGACCGCATATAAGACCGATCTGCATGCAGCGCTCAACCGCGTTCAGACCGAAAGCGGGTTGCGGCAGGAATGGGAGGCCGCCTGCAAAGGTGAGACCGGCATCGAGTGTTTCGATCATTGGGCCAACCAGCTGACGGATACCGGGTATCTTCACAACCATGCGCGGATGTGGTTTGCCTCAATCTGGATTTTCACGTTGCGGCTACCCTGGACACTCGGGGCAGACTTTTTCATGCGGCATCTTTTGGATGGTGATCCTGCGTCGAATACGCTGTCGTGGCGTTGGGTTGGCGGTTTGCAGACCATCGGGAAAACCTATCTTGCCCGCTCGGACAATATCGCCAAATACACAAACGGGCAGTTCAAACCGACGGGTCTTGCAACGCAAGCCGTCCCGCTTGATGGCCCACCACATCCTGCACGCGGACCGGTTCCGGTCAGTGATGTTATTGACCCCAACCTGCGCACCGGATTACTGCTGACCGAAGACGATCTGTCGCCCGGTTGGTTGCTTGAAAAAGTCTCACCTGCTGCGACTGCCGTGGTGCAGACAACGGCAAAGCGCAGTCCTTTGGCGGTCTCACCCTTGGTGACGAATTTTGCCAGCAGAGCCATGCAGGATTGCACCACGCGATTTGCCGAAAAACTGAGCCGTGTTGATGTCGTCGCCCCAGACGCGGTCCGGACTTGGGCGCAGGTGAATGACATCGCGCAGGTGATCACCAGTCAGATGCCCGTCGGCCCGGTCGCTGATGCGCTGCAAGGGCTTGCCATCAAACAGATCATTCGCCCATGTGATGGTAATGCATGGCCCCACGCCACGCATGGCTTTTTTCGGTTTAAAGAGAAAATCCCGAAGTTGCTCGGCCAGATCAAAGGGCTTGCGACGGTCTGACCGCTTGCGGTGCGGTATCGCAAGACCTAAACTAAACTGGACCGTTCACTTTCCTAGCCAGAGGTGCCCCCATGGCCACGACACTCACGATCAACGGCAGTTCCCATGATGTTGACCTTCCCGAAGATGTTCCGCTCCTTTGGGTGCTGCGCGATGAAATCGGGCTCACGGGGACGAAATTCGGCTGCGGTGTCGCCGCCTGCGGGGCCTGCACCGTGCATATCGATGGCGAAGCTGTCCGCTCCTGCCAGGTCGCTCTGGCGGATGTCTGGGGCGAAGTCACCACGATCGAGGGCCTCGGCACCCCCGACAACATGGCCACGATCCAGCAAACATGGGTCGACCATCAGGTCGCCCAATGCGGCTATTGCCAGTCCGGGCAGATCATGAACGCCGCCGCCTTGCTCGCTGAAATCCCGAACCCCACGGATCAGGACATCGACGACGCAATGCAGGGCAACCTCTGCCGCTGCGGCACCTACCCGCGCATCCGGGCCGCCGTCAAAGACGCTGCCCAGCGCATTCAGGAGGCTTGAACCATGGCCAGCATCGGAAAAATAGCCCGCCGGACCTTCCTGATTGGTTCCGCCGCCATCGTGGGAGGGGTCGCCTTTGGCATCTATCAGGTCCGCAAGGACGCGCCCAACCCGCTGGTTGCAGGCGATGGTGAGGCCACGCTCAACCCCTATATCCTCGTCAATGCAGACGGGGTCACCATTATCGCGCCGCGTGCCGAGATGGGGCAAGGGGTGCATACGACACTGGCGGCCCTCGTGGCCGACGAAATGGACCTGGCATGGGAGGACATCACCGTCCTGCACGGCCCGCCCGCGCAAGCCTACTATAACTCCGCCCTGCTGGGCCTCGCCCTGCCCTTTCACCACTATGCCGACAGCAATTTCCAGCATGGCTTACGCCAGACAGTCGGCCAAGTCGGCAAACTGCTGAACCTGCAGGTCACCGGTGGCTCCACCTCGATCAAGGACGCCTATGAACGCATGCGCCACGCCGGCGCCTCCGCCCGCGAGGCGTTCAAACTGGCCGCCGCCAACCAGCTTGGCGTCGATGCAGGCACCCTGCGCACCGAGAACAGCAAGGTCATCGCCCCTGACGGCACCGAACTGACCTATATGGCGCTGGCCGAGGCCGTGCGCGACATTACCCCGCCTGGCGTGGACCTGCGCGCCAAATCCGACTGGAAATATCTGGGCAAGCCGATGCCCCGCACCGACATGGTCGGCAAATCAACCGGCACCGCCCCTTACGCGGCGGATGTGAAACTGAACGGCATGAAATTCGCCACGGTGCGCATGAACCCGCGCCGCAGCGGCATGGTCTCTTACGATGACAGCGCCGCAAAAGACATGCCGGGCGTCTCAGCCATCATTGACCTTGGCGACGGCATCGGCGTTGTGGCAAACAACACATGGCTCGCCATCCAGGCGGCTGAGGCGGTCGATATCGTCTGGGAACCCGCCAGCTATCCGGCAGACACGGACGGGTTGCTCGCCGCGACCCGCGCGGCGTTCGATCTGGAACCCAACTCCACCACCCGCGACGATGGCGATGTCACAGCCGCTATCGACGGCACTGAAATCAAAGCCGAATATATGGTCCCCTATCTGGCCCACTCCACCATGGAGCCGATGAACGCAACAGCGCTTTACACCAGCGAAGGGCTGGAGGTCTGGTCTGGCAATCAGGCACCCGTCATCATACGCGACAAATGCGCCGAGGCCTGCGGGATCGACCCCGAACAGGTCACCGTCCACACAACCATGCTGGGCGGCGGCTTTGGTCGGCGTGGCGAATATGACTTCTCGGTCCATGCAGCCAAAATCGCCAAAGCTTTTGAGGGCACCCCCATCCGCATGACCTGGAGCCGGGAAGAGGACATGCGCCACGACTTCTACCGTCCCGCAGCCATGGCGCAGTTCCGGGGTGTTGTCGCTGATGGCAAGGCGCAGCTTGTGGACGGCAAGATCGCAGCACAATCCGTCACGCACAATTCCTCCATGCGGCTGGTGGGTCAGGTCCCGCCCGGCCCTGACCGGGGGCATGTCGAAGGGGCGGCCGACCAGCCCTACGCCATCCCAAACTTCCGGATCAGCGGGCATCTTGCCGACCTGACCGTGCCGCTCGGGTTCTGGCGCTCTGTCGGCAACTCCCATAACGGGTTTTTCTTCGACACGTTCATCGACGAAATGGCCCACGCGGCAGGCGCCGACCCGCTGCAATTCCGGCTGGACATGGCGCGCGCCGAACATGCGCCTTCCGCCGCAGTGATCGAAGCGGTGGCCGAGATGTCAAACTGGGGCAGCGAAACGCCCGACAATGTGGGCCGGGGCATCGGCTTCACCTATTCCTTCGGCACCCCCACGGCCGAGGTGGTCGAGGTCGAAGACACCGGCAACGGCATCAGGATCAGCAAATGCTGGATCGCCTGCGACGTGGGTACCGCCCTCGACCCCAGCATCATCGAGGCGCAGATGACTTCCGGTGCAGTCTACGGATTCTCGGCGGCCATGCAGGGCGAGATCACGTTCAGCGATGGCGAGGCGGAGCAATATAATTTCTACGACTACGACGCGATGCGCATGCACACTGTGCCGGAGTTCGAGGTCCGCATCCTCGAAACTAATCCGCATATGGGCGGCGTCGGCGAACCCGGCACGCCGCCTTCCATGCCCGCACTTGGCAACGCGCTCTTTGACCTCACCGGCACCCGCGCCCGCGAACTGCCTCTGATCAAGACATTTGACCTGATCCTTTAGTAGTCAGGACGCCGATGCGTCACGTTTCTCTCTGAGCTCGAGGCCCTGATCAGTGGCGCGCGGGCAAGGCAGAATCTGGCCAAAGTCTGAAGTCCTTTGTCAGGCGCGCCCTGCCAACCAAGCCTTGATTGCAGTTTGGACCTCCGGATGATCCCCGCCCGTAATAAGAAAAGGATGTAACGGCACGCTCTCGCCTGCCTTCACGCGGAAGACCAACCGCTCTGCCTCATCATCACCCTCGGTCACCAGGTTAATGATGTCGTCAAGGCGAACCGCATTGGTGCGAGTGCCAAAAAACTGCACCCATTCGACCTGCGCCATCCCGGATTGCCGGTCGAGCGTCAGGGTCATATCGGCGCAGAGTATTCGAAAAAACAGACCTACGGCGGCAATCAACGACCCAACGGTGAGCGGCAGCCAAACAGGATCGTCGCCAATGCCACTCCCCCAGACAACAATAGCAAGCCCAACCAAGACGCCAAACGTCGTGAAGAAGCGGTGAAGCCAACCGCTTTGCTTGACGATCATGCGGTCCCGGCTTTGCTCAACAATGCGCACAGACGAACTCCGGCAACAACGACTGTGTCAACATCGCATGCAAAAGGAACAGAATTATGACCGGTGCTTATGCGGCAGAAAGCCAATTTTTATAATCACTTACCAGCAAATGGGTCGGTGCTACATCCTCGTCTACCTCTGCAAAACGACCAATGGGTTCGCGAAAGATATTGTCGGTCTCGTCGTCATTCACCGTCGACACTTCACCGATCAGGACATCGCCTCCCTCGCCCCAGAAAGCATGCCAATCGCCCGGCATCAGGGTCACGCTTTCCCCCGGCGCAAAGCGCAGCTTTTCCCCCGCCGTGAATTCCCGGCGGATGCCGTCACACATCACCACCCCGCCAGCGGTTTCATCAAACCGCCCATCAGGGTCAGAGCCATAAAGCTGGACCACCAGCGTCGCCCCGCCGCGGTTGATGATATCCTCGGCCTTGATCACATGAGTATGCATTGGCGACAGCTGATCCTGCTTTGAAATCAGCAGTTTTTCTGCGTAGCACATGCCGCCGCCACGCTGCAGATCAGCCAAACGGCCGTTGCGCAAAGTGAACAGGAACAACCCCATCTCATCATAACGCCCGGCACCGTAATCCGTGATATCCCAGCCGCAACGTGCATCAATCACTGCTTGCGCTTGGGTTGCACGCGCTTTGAAGTCTTCTGGCCTCCAATAGGCCCAAGGCGGTAGTGCAAATCCATACGCGCGGATCATATCATCCGCAGCTGCCATGATATCATTGATACGCGACCGTTTCATTGCCTGCTCCACTTTTTATTGCCACACTGAGGGAATGCCAGCCCATTGCCAAGCCTGCCGCAATACTGGTTTTAGCTGGCCTTGCGCATCGGCTCTGCCGCCCAAGCACGGCACGCCTCACCAAACGCTTCGAAAAGCGGACGCGAAACGGGATCGTTAGCTGCATTCCATTCGGGATGCCACTGCACAGACAGGGTGAAACCTGGCGCATCGGCCACATAAATCGCCTCTGGTGTTCCATCCGGGGCATGGCCTTCAATCACGATCCGCGGTGCTGGATCCTTGATGCCCTGCCCATGAAGCGTGTTGGTATCCACTTCTGTCGCGCCAAGAAGTTTGTGGAAGACGCCGCCCTGCGAAAACCTCACCTTATGACGCAGGGCAAATTTTTCCGACAGAGTCCCATCCGGCGGCATCCGGTGATTGCCACGCCCCGGCAGGTCCCGAATTTCGGGGTGGAGTGTTCCCCCCATGGCCACGTTCACCTCTTGAAATCCACGACAAATGCCAAAAATCGGCTGCCCACGTGCGACGCATTTTTGGATCAAGGGCAGCGCAACCTTGTCACGGGCACGGTCAAACAAACCATGTGCCTCGGTGGGCAGTTCGCCATATTCTTCGGGATGCACGTTTGGACGACCACCCGTGAAAAGGAACCCGTCACAAGTGGCCATCAACGCATCGAGGCAGACCATGCGCGGGTCAGAGGGGACGATCAAAGGCAATCCGTTTGAGACATCCGCAATGGCTTGCGCATTCATTTCACCAGCCGCCTGTGCGGGGTATTCATCGTTAATCAGATAGCTGTTGCCAATGATGCCAATGACAGGGCGGCGCATGTTTGTCCTTTCGCAGTTTAGACAGTCATATCGCTTTCTTGCCAAGGACGAAAGATATCACGCACGCACAGATATGCGCTTTCAGGCGCACATCATGTTTGGCCCAATATTTGGGCAGCTAGGCCTCTCCGATCAGGTTTGCTGCTTCGATCCCGGCCATGGCCGCGACAACATCATTGTCGGACGTGTCCCCTGTTACGCCAACTGCGCCAATTACGTTGCCGCGTTTGTCACGCACCAGCACTCCACCGGGAACCGGCACAACCTGCCCCCCATAAACACCATTCACCGCAGCCATGAAGTAAGCCTGTTGCTCGGCCCGAGCCATCTGCGCAGTGCCGGCCATGCCCAGCATCACCGAGCCATATGCCTTGCCATGCGCGATGCCAAACCTCCCGGGAGCCGCGCCATCGGCGCGCTCGAATGCTTTCACATGACCGCCTGCGTCGAGCACGACAACTGATAACGGCTTGAACCCCATTTCATCACCCTTGGCCATGGCCTTGCGGATGATTGCCCGCGCTTTGCTTGCTGATATTTCTGCCATTGTCTTCTTCCCCGTCTTTAGTGATTGCGTTGTGCTTTGAGTTCGAGCCGGCGCTGATGCAAAACTGGTTCGGTGTATCCTGACGGCTGAATCCGACCTTTGAAGACCAGATCACATGCCGCCTGAAATGCGATCCCGTCATATCCGGGGGCCATTGGTCGATACGCAGAATCACCTGCGTTTTGTCCATCCACAACAATGGCCATCTTGCGCATCGCTTCCATCACCTGCGCCTCGCTGACGACCTCATGATGGAGCCAGTTGGCCAGCGCCTGACTGGAAATCCGGCAGGTCGCGCGGTCTTCCATCAGGCCAACATTGTTGATGTCAGGCACCTTGGAACAGCCCACCCCCTGGTCGATCCAGCGCACAACGTAACCCAGTATGCCCTGGGCATTATTCTCGATTTCGCGGGTTTTCTGGGCATCCGTCCAGCGCTGATACTGGGCAAGCGGAATGTCCAGGATTGACGACACATAGGCCCGCCGCCCGCCCTGACGCAGCTTTTCCTGCACTGCCATCACATCGATCTTGTGATAGTGCAGCGCGTGCAAAGTCGCTGCCGTCGGGCTGGGCACCCAGGCGCAGTTAGCACCCGATTGTGGGTGTCCGATTTTTTGTTCCAGCATCGCAGCCATCATATCGGGCATGGCCCACATGCCCTTACCGATCTGGGCCTTGCCCGAAAACCCGCATTCCAGACCAATATCCACGTTCTGATCCTCATAAGCGCCAATCCATTGTTTGCGCTTGATAAAGTCCTTGCGGCTGAATGGCCCCGCCTCCATCGACGTGTGGATCTCATCGCCCGTCCGGTCCAGAAAGCCAGTGTTGATGAACGCAACGCGATGTTTTGCTGCGCGTATACATTCCTTGAGGTTCACGGTGGTGCGGCGTTCCTCGTCCATAATCCCGATCTTGACGGTATGGTGCGGTAGTCCCAGCGCATCCTCGACCATGGCAAAGATGTCATTGGTCAGTGCGACCTCTTCGGGGCCGTGCATCTTCGGCTTCACCACATAGACCGACCCATGCGCAGAGTTGCCACCATCCCGTTGCAGATCGTGCATTGCAATCAGCACGGTCATCATCGCGTCCATCAGCCCTTCGCATACCTCGTCACCCGCAGCGTCCAGAATGGCGGGGTTTGTCATCAGATGGCCGACATTGCGGACCCACAGCAGCGCACGACCTTTCAAGACACGCGGCGTACCATCCGGGGCAAGGTAGGTGATGTCATCGGCAAGACGGCGCGTCATTGTCTTTCCAGCTTTTTCGAACTCTGACACCAGGCTGCCCTGCATCAGTCCAAGCCAGTTGGTGTAGGCAAGCACCTTGTCCTCGGCATCGACACAGGCGACGCTGTCTTCGCAATCCATGATCGCAGTGACAGCACTTTCCAGCCTTACATCCGCCAAGAGCGCCTGATCGCGGCTGCCAATCGGGTGTGCACGGTCAAACACCAACTCGACGTGCAGGCCATTATTCTTGAGCAGGATCGCATCTGGTGCTTTGGGGTTTCCCCGGTATCCGACGAATTTTTCAGGATGCCGAAGCGGATTGTCATCAATCAGCAACGCACCGTCGTGAACATAATAACGCGCAACGTCCGCATGACTTGTGCCTTCTATCGGAAATGCCTCATCCAGAAAAACACGCGATCGCGCGACGACGCGTGCACCATGACCGCGTTCATAAGGACCTCTTGGCGGTTTCACACCCATCGCATCGGTGCCATAAAACGCGTCGTAAAGGCTGCCCCAGCGCGCGTTTGCTGCGTTCAAGGCGAAACGCGCATTGGTGATCGGCACAACCAATTGCGGACCGGGAATTGTCGCTATCTCCGGATCGACATTCGCAGTCTCAATCTCAAAATCATCTCCCTCTTCAACCAGATAGCCGATCTCGCGCAGGAATGCTTCATAGGCTGTCCTGTCATGAGGCTGACCGCGTCGCTTGACGTGCCAGTCGTCAATTGTCGCCTGCAAATCTGCCCGCTTTTGCAACATGGCCCGGTTGCGTGGCGTCATTTCCGAGATCAGCGATGCAAATCCTGACCAAAACGCATCTGCGGTCACACCGGTGCCTGGTAATGCCTGCTCGTCGACAAAGCGTGCCAAATCAACAGCAACTTGCAGCCCGTGTTTTTCGATGCGGTCGGTCATGATGTTTTCCCCTTCGTCTGATTGCATACGGTGGCACACCGGCCCCGATCCGTCGGTAGAGCTAGTGCAGAAGTTTCCGATAGGCAACGAATGGGACGGGAATTATTTTGGTCGGCCATTCCGACAGCGGTCAGAGCAATAACGGACCTTGTCCCAAACCCGCTCCCACTTTTTGCGCCACGTGAACGGGCGACCACAGGTGGCACAGGTTTTCTGGGGCAGGTCAGATTTACGGCGCATTTTCGGCATGCCCACAAGGTGTGGCGGCGATGCCCTTTTTCAATTGTCCTGGCCGAAGGCATATGTGCTAGATTTTGCCGACCGCTATACAGAAGAACCGCAAGCTTTTGCCGTTGTCGGATCATTACAAATCTGTCGTGGAACCGTTACGTCGCAATGCGCATGCATGTGTTATGGAACATCGCATTGATCCGTTAATCGCCGAACGCGCACCTTGGCTTTACAATGATCACGTGGGTGCTCAGATCGCGCGGCAAACGCTGCACAAACTGCTGGGTTATGAGACAACCGTCAGAATCGCAGCAATGCTGCAAGATGCGCCTTCAACCAGCATTATGGCAGAAATGGCAGACAGGCTGGCGAAGTTGGTGACTGTACGCGGGTTGGGCAACATCCCTGCGCATGGACCCGCCTTGATTGTCGCCAATCATCCAACCGGCATCGCTGATGGGATTATCCTGCATCACCTGATCGCACAGGTGCGAACCGATGCCTATTTCTTTGCGAACCGCGATATCCTGCGGGTCTTTCCCCAAATGTACAGCATGATTGCACCGGTCGAATGGCGCAAAGAACTGCGCAGCCATGCAAAAACGCGTCAGACGATGGCATTTGTCCGTGATGCTACCCGCGCCGGCCGTTTGGGGGTGATCTTTCCGTCGGGACGTCTGGCGAAACGGCGCGGGCTGCGGCTTTATGAGCGGCCCTGGATGGCCTCTGCTGCGATGCTGGCCCGCAAATTCAATCTGCCAGTGGTGCCCGTCAATCTGCAAGCGCGCAATTCGGCCTTGTTCTACCTTTTTGACCTGATCCATCCCACGCTGCGCGACATTACCCTGTTTCATGAGACGCTGAACAAGGAAAAACAGCCCTTCCGCGTGACCGTGGGCGAGCCGATTTCGGCGGCTGCGATACCGCGCAACTCTGACGAAGGTATTCAGATGCTGCGGAGAGCAACGCTTGCCCTTGGCGGCAAAGATGCACCAACGGTCAATTTGGTTGCGACGTCACGCTCATGGTTGAAACGGCCGCAGGCGGATTGACACGCGCAACAGGTCGCAGCGCATTCAGCGGGGCGCAATAGCTTTGCGCCCGGGTCCAAGCGGACATTTCGTTGATCTTGGCCCGGTTCGTCATCGGCCCCCAATCCGCAGCTACACCGCGCCAGCGTCCATCATGAAGGGCAACAGCCTCATCACGCGCGACGGTCACAGCCATGATCCGTGCCGCACAGCTAAGGTTATCAGCGGCGTTTTTCAGCGCTTCACCACTGCGGGCCCGGCAATCATAGCGGCGCGCGGTATCCGGGTAGATTTGCAGCAGGCCATACCACAAATCTCCGCCACCCACAGCGCGCGGATTATAGGTGCTTTCATGCTTTGACAGGGCTGACATCATCCCGACCCAGAAGGCTTGCCGTTCAGTTCGGGATGCTGCTTCATAGCCCGGACACCAGGTCGCAATATCGCGGGGGACGATACTGGTAAGCACCTCCCCATGGCTGGCCATGGCTGACATTGCAGCACGGGTCCAAAGGCGGCCCGCATCTTGGAAATCCCACCGCGCACGTGGCAGGAAGCTGTCACGTGCAATTGGGCGGATCACCGGTGTACCCGTTTCAACCGCTACAGGATAACGCAACATGTAATCGGGACGCACCAACGGGCGCAGCGCGTCGGCGTCCTGCGCCGCCGCCGGTGTGCCAAACGTCATAAAGGCGACAAAAAGCACCAAGATCCTCATGATGAAAACGTGCCTGCCAAAAAGGACACGCTCAACCCCCAAGTGTGCGCATGGCGAAATTCGGCCAAGCCCCATGTTCTCTTGCGGCGGACGGGCGCATCTTTTACACCCCGCGTGACACAAACCAAAGGATGCGCAGATGCTCGACCTGACTTATGATGCCCCCGCCCCCAAGGTGATTGCCGGTGCCCAGCATGACTGGGAACTTGTGATCGGTTTGGAAGTGCATGCGCAGGTCTCGTCCGACGCGAAACTGTTTTCCGGAGCCTCGACAGAATTCGGCGCAGAGCCCAACAGCAATGTGGCCTTCGTGGACGCGGGCATGCCCGGCATGCTGCCCGTGATCAATGAAGGTTGCATAGCTCTGGCCGTGAAAACCGGGCTGGGGCTGAACGCGCAGATCAATCTGACATCTGCCTTTGACCGCAAGAACTACTTCTATCCCGACCTGCCACAGGGCTATCAGATTTCGCAGCTTTACCACCCGATTGTGGGCGAAGGTGAAGTGCTGGTGGAGATGGGCAATGGCACGGCCCGCAAAGTGCGGATTGAACGCATTCACCTCGAACAGGATGCAGGCAAATCGATCCATGACATGGATCCGCATATGTCTTTCGTGGATCTGAACCGTACCGGCGTCGCGCTAATGGAAATCGTCAGCCGCCCCGACATCCGCGGCCCGGAAGAAGCTGCAGCCTATGTCCAGAAGCTACGTCAGATCCTGCGCTACCTAGGCACCTGCGATGGCAACATGCAAAACGGCAACTTGCGCGCCGACGTGAATGTCTCGGTCTGCAAACCCGGCGATTATGAAAAGTATCAGGAAACGCAGGACTTTTCGCACCTCGGCACACGGTGCGAAATCAAGAACATGAACTCCATGCGGTTCATCCAAATGGCCATCGATTATGAGGCGCGGCGCCAGATTGCGCTAATTGAAGACGGACAAGAGGTTGTGCAGGAAACCCGCCTTTATGACCCTGACAAGAACGAAACCCGCTCCATGCGGTCCAAGGAAGAGGCGCATGATTACCGGTATTTCCCCGATCCAGACCTGCTGCCGCTTGAGATCGAACAGGCTTGGGTTGATGATATCAAAGCATCGCTGCCCGAGCTGCCTGATGAGAAAAAGGCGCGGTTTATCAATGACTTTGGGCTGTCTGATTATGATTCATCAGTGCTGACCGCTGAAGTGGCGAACGCCATCTATTTCGAGAAAGTCGCCGAAGGGCGCGATGGTAAGCTGGCGGCAAACTGGGTGATTAACGAGCTTTTCGGGCGGCTGAAGAAAGAGGATCACACAATCGAGGATAGCCCAGTATCCGCTGATCAATTGGGTGAACTGATTGGGCTGATCAAATTGGGCGATATCTCGGGCAAGATTGCCAAGGACGTTTTTGAGATCTGCTACACGAGCGGTCGCAACCCGGCCGAAATTGTCGAAACTGAAGGCATGAAGCAAGTCACCGATACCGGTGCAATTGAAGCGGCAGTGGCGGAGATCATCGCTGCCAATCCCGCGCAGGTCGAAAAGGCGCAAGCGAACCCCAAACTGGTCGGCTGGTTTGTCGGTCAGGTGATGAAGGCAACCGGCGGCAAAGCAAACCCCGCAGCGGTCAATCAGATTGTGACAGCGAAACTGGGGCTTTAGGCGCCGCTTGGATTCAGTGCGTTGATTTGATACACCGTGCCGGTGGAAACAGGGGTGACGTAATGTCATACGAATACAAGGTTGTGCCTGCGCCCAGCCGTGGGCTGAAGGCAAAGGGGATCAAATCGGCGGAAGACCGGTTTGCCCATGCATTGGAAACCGAGATGAACGCGCTGGCCTCAGATGGCTGGGAATATCTGCGTGCAGATACTCTTCCCTGCGAACAGCGTGAAGGTCTTATGGGCAAGACGACGGTTTACCAGAATATGCTCGTGTTCCGGCGCCTTCAAAAGGTTACGGAAAGCAAAGAGCACAAACCAATCCTGAAAGCAGAACCACCTGTTGCACGTCCCAGAGACAATCAGCCGCAGATGACAGAAGACGAACAACGGCCTGCACCGGTGGCCGTCAAAGAAGCCAAACCACCGTCGACCGACATGGCTGCAGAATAACTACTGGATTTCAATCGCCAACGCGTGGATCCGCCCGATAATATCGGGGCCCAGAGCGCTATGAATTGCGCGGTGACGTGCAACACGCGACATTTCACCCAGGCCAGACGCCGCAATCCGAATGCGCCAGTGGCTTTCGCCTGATCCATCATCGCCTGCATGCCCCGCGTGCAAGGCACTTTCATTAATAACGTCCAGAGTTGTGGGCGAAAGTGTTTCTAAAGCCGTGCGAATTTCTGCCTCAAGCGTCATTATTTTGAACCTACCCTCTTCAATCTCTCGCCCAGCGGTTTAAAGTCTATTGTCCCGAACGGAAAGATGAGTCGCGTCATGAAAAAAGATGATCCCTTTGGTTTTGACATGTCAGTGTCGAGCTCGAAGAAAAAGAACCCACGCGGGCGCCGTGGCATGTCAGGGGCATCCGAGACATCGACGCGCGTTTGCGATCATGAAGGTTGTGAAGAAGCCGGCAAGTACCGCGCGCCAAAATCACCCGATGTCCTCGATGATTATTACTGGTTCTGTCAGCAGCATGTGCGCGAATACAACCTAAAGTGGAATTTCTTCGACAGCACATCAGAGGCCGAGTTGGCCGCGCAGATGGATCAGGATCGTGTCTGGGAACGGCCGACCAAACCGTTCAAACGCACCGTGGAAGAGCGTGCATGGGCCCGTTTGGGCGTCGATGACCCCCATCAGGTCCTTGGTGCGAACGCTACACAGAACCCCGGTCGCGGGGCGGCATCAGGTCGGAAGCTACCACCGACAGAGCGGCGCGCGATCGAGATTTTGGAAGCAAAGGACAATTGGTCCAAACCCGAGATACGCAAAGCATACAAGGCGCTGATCAAGGTGCTACACCCCGACATGAATGGTGGTGACCGCAGTCAGGAAGAGCAGTTGTCCGAAGTCGTTTGGGCATGGGACCAAATCAAAGTCAGCCGTAACTTCCGCGAGAAAGACTAACGTAGCAGTATCGAAACAAAAAAGGGTGCAGTGAAATGACTGCACCCTTTTTCGTTTTTCCGGTGGCGGTTAACTGCGCCGATACAGATTTTCCTGTGACAGCCGGCTTAGCTGCGTCACTGCGCGACCCCGGCCGCCCGGCGTTGCCAGCAAATCCCGTTCACGCCGCGCATCAAGCTGCAGCGCATGAACTGCCATCGAACCGACAAACCATGCAAGTGCAAGCCAAGGCTTCGCAATAAACTCAGTCAACAACAGGATCGGACCGTAAACGACACCCAGAAGCGGGTCGATCAATATGCCTGCGATCATTGCCGCCATAATGGCAATCGCAACACTTCCTACAGATGCCCGAAGAAGGCCCAATGTGCCTTCCAAGCCCATCCAACCCCGCGCCAGTGCCAGACTAATACCGCCGCTAATTGCACCAGCAAAAATGACCCACTGACTAAACCAGGCGGTGTCCGCCCAGATCAGCCCTTCGCCATCCACGCCCGACATGATCAGGATTGTCATTCCGGCGGCCATCGCAACAACCGCACCATACGCCAAAAGGGTCGATTTTTCCCCGCGGCTTAAGGATAGTCTTTCTAAAATACGCGCCGACATTGCGCCCCCCATACCAACAGTTAATAACGAATGTTTCGCAAACTTTGCACGAATGTTCAGTGCGGAAAGTCACAAGTCTTCATTTAAATACTGTCAATTTTGTGCCATATTTCGCCTATCCCGGCAATAGAAAAACGGCGAAAAACCGCCTACAACCGCGTAGGATGCTGATTTTAATAGATTATATTCGATACAATCTAAGCGTGTATTTGTGGCCATTGTTGACCAATCATTAACAATAGCGTTTTTCAGCCTCTGGATGGGCAAAATGGCCGCCGCACCAATCCAATACGCGACTCACATAAGCAAAGGCGCCGAACCGGTGATCTTTCACAGAATGCACCTGTCAGTGGCGAAATGCCTTTGCTTATGAGCAACGCAAATTCACCAACCTTGTCAGTATGGATTAACAAAACAAGCCACGCGGGCTCCCTTCCCCTTGCAGCGGACAGCGTTATGTTGCATCCCGACAGACGATAAATATGACACCACGATGAAGGTAGCAGTCATGGCTGACGGAACGACCGATATGCAGACAAAACCAACAGAAGAAATCTCGGTTCGCGAAGTCTTTGGCATTGATACAGAGATGAAGATCAAAGGCTTTGCAGAGCGGTCAGACCGCGTGCCCGAGATTGACAGCACCTACAAATTCGACCCCGATACGACTTTGGCAATCCTCGCCGGTTTTGGGTACAACCGTCGCGTCATGATCCAAGGGTATCACGGCACCGGGAAGTCAACTCATATCGAACAAGTCGCTGCGCGACTGAACTGGCCAGCCGTTCGCGTCAACCTCGACAGCCATATCAGCAGAATCGATCTTATTGGTAAGGATGCAATCAAGCTTCGTGATGGCGTACAGGTCACCGAATTCCATGAAGGCATCCTGCCATGGGCTCTGCGTAACCCTGTGGCCATCGTCTTTGACGAATATGATGCGGGCCGCGCGGATGTGATGTTTGTGATCCAGCGCGTCCTGGAAGCGGACGGCAAGCTGACCCTGATGGATCAGAACGAGATCATTACCCCCAACCCTTACTTCCGCTTGTTTGCCACGGCGAACACGGTCGGGCTTGGTGACACGACCGGACTTTATCACGGCACACAGCAAATCAACCAGGCACAAATGGACCGCTGGAGTCTGGTTGCGACGCTAAACTACCTTAGCCATGATGCCGAAGCGGCAATCATCCTGTCGAAATCACCGCATTTCAACACCGAAAAAGGGCGCAAGACCATCAGCCAGATGGTCACGGTCGCTGACTTGACGCGTACCGCATTTATGAACGGTGATCTAAGCACAGTGATGTCACCGCGCACAGTCCTTGCTTGGGCCGAAAACACGCGGATCTTCAACGATGTAGGCTACGCTTTCCGGCTTTCATTCCTGAATAAGTGCGACGAGCTTGAACGGCAGACTGTAGCCGAGTTCTACCAGCGCTGTTTCGACGAAGAGCTACCCGAAAGCGCGGCCAGCCTCAGCCTTGGCTAATCAGGACGTGGTTTACGTAACGTAAAATTGCTAAACAATAGGCCTTTTTCCGTCACATTGTCGGCAGAATACATTCGCATACTGCATGTGTTATGTATCGAGTATCCTTGTTAACAGCCTATTTAATATCTGCATTTTTCAGCAGTCCGGCGCATGCACAGTCGAATGATCCCGAAGCGCAACTTCGGACCTTCGCGGCATGTGTCGGACGCCTTTCTGCAACTGCAGAATACGAATGGAACTTGATGGGCTCCATCTCATCAGAAACCGCCCTACGGCGCGATTTCGCAACAGAAATTGTTGCCGCTATTATACCCGCTGACCGTTCAAGGGATGTCTTGCAGTGGCGGAATGCGGCCAAGCAGGCACAATGGAACCTACTGAGCCGCGCAATGTCGACAAACGACAGAAGCGAAGCGCTATGGGCGCAAGAGCAAGCAAAGCGTTTTGAGACAGCTTGCACATCTCTTTTGACGCTATAGTCACAGAACACACTGTTTTCATTTTGCCTTATTGATTAGCGCTATTTTAGCCATCATGCTCTCTTTATGGGCAGTATGAGAAAACCTACCCTTACACTTGTACCACTGGTTTTTGTCTTATTCAGCCAGGGCGGGCCGGTACTGGCCACCGGAAACGCGCAACTTGTGCACTTTGCAACCTGTGCGGGGCGATTGTCGGCACAGATGGAGTATCAGTGGATGTTTGATGGTCCGGCCTCCGAAAAAACAGCCCACCAACGCGCGGCCATGATCGACCTTATCAATGCGGTGATGCAAGAAGATGAGGGGCGCAGCGTATTACACTGGCGCATCTCGGCAAAACTGGCGCAATCGGCGCTTCTAACACGCGCAACTTTCAATAATGATGCGTCCGACGCAGCTTGGGCCGCCGAAACTGCGGCTCGACTGACAGACGAGTGTACCTCGCTTATCTTGAGTTAAGCGTACGACCTCGCGCAAGTATTGCATCAATTCTTACACTTGCCATAATCTGGTCTGCTTTGCCGGTAAATTACGCCCAAAGCCAATGAATGTCGGAGCTGATTATGAAAATGAAAATCGGGACAGAGCTCCCCGCTGACTACGTCGTTACGCATGAGGATCTGTCGGAATCCGTTGCAGCCTTGATCGGGCAAGCGCTACTGCCCTTATTTGCTGAAAACATGCCCGAAGACGCCGCAAAGGCCAATGTAGAGGGTATACTGACAGAGCTTGCCTATCTTTTTGATGAGGGTGAGATCCATCTTGGCGGCAAAACTTACCGGCCACGGCTCGCGTTTATCGACGAAGGCGGCGCGGTGTTGCCCGGCGTTGCGGCGCTCAATAACCTGCATGAATTGGTGGCCGAGCCCTTCGACATCGCTCCCGAAGCGAATATCAGCTTTGAAGAGCCTGAATTCGAAGAAGAGTAACGCTGCACCCTCTGGTCATTGGGCGTATCGGGTTCTAGTTTGCGACACAGCAAAGGACCCGGCCCATGAATAAACCCTCTGACAATCCCGCCGACCCGTTCAAGAAAGCTTTGGCCGAAGCGACGAAGGTGATGGCAGACGATCCGGAACTGGCCGTCACTTACTCGGTCGACCCTGCGGGCCAGACCGCAGATACCATTCGCCTGCCCCAAGTCAGTCGGCGTATGACCCGGGATGAGGTATTGCTGGCGCGCGGCACGGCTGATGCGTTTGCTTTGCGTCACAAGTTCCATGACCCCAAAGTTTCTGCCCGCTACATGCCGCAAGGTCAGATGGCGCAGGATCTGTATGAGGCGATGGAAACCGCTCGGATTGAGGCCGTGGGCGCAGAGTACATGCCGGGAACAGCAGGCAACATCGATGCCAAGATCGGCACGGATGCGCAGCGTAAAGGCTATGATCAGATCACCCAGGCCTCGGACGCACCTTTGCCGGTGGCAGCAGGTTATCTGATCCGCCATCTGGCGACGGGCCGTGACCTGCCCAAAGGGGCTGACAATGTGATGGAGCTGTGGCGCGGCTTTATCGAGGATCACTGCGGCGGAACACTTGAAAACCTGACAGACACGCTGAATGACCAACAGGCCTTTGCCAAGTTCGCGCGACAACTGATCAGCGATATGGGTTATGGTGACCAATTGGGCGATGACCCTGACAGTCTTGATGACGATCAGGAAGACGAAGCCGAAGAAAGCCAGGACGACAATCAGGATGAGCCCGACAGCACCGGCGAGGATGAAAGCGAGGGAGATGAGGCCGAAGGCACGCCCGAGCAAAGCCAGGAACAGCAACAGGATGCGAGCCAGGCGCAGGTAAGCATGGACGACCAGGCCGACGCCGAGATGGGCGAAGAGGCCGAAATGCCCGAGGGTGAGGCTCCGCTGGAACCACCTGCCCCACAGCCAGTTTCAGATGCTGACCCTGACTACAAAGTATCAACCACGGAATTCGACGAAGAGGTTGCGGCCGAAGATCTGGCCGAGCCGGTCGAGCTGGAACGGCTGCGCGCGTATCTCGACCAGCAACTTGAACCGCTCAAAGGGGCCGTATCGCGCCTTGCTAACAAACTGCAGCGTCGCCTGCAGGCGCAACAGAACCGGTCGTGGGAGTTTGATCGCGAAGAGGGCATCCTAGATGCGGGCCGCTTGGCACGCATTGTCGCCTCGCCCACCACACCTTTGTCATTCAAGGTCGAGAAAGACACGGATTTCCGCGATACTGTTGTGACGTTGCTCTTGGACAATTCTGGGTCAATGCGTGGGCGACCGATCTCCATCGCCGCGATTTGCGCCGATGTCATGGCGCGCACGTTGGAACGCTGCGACGTCAAAGTCGAGATATTGGGCTTTACCACGAAAGCCTGGAAGGGCGGGCAGTCCCGCGAAAAATGGTTGGGCGAAGGGCGCGGCGCCACACCAGGCCGCCTGAACGACCTGCGCCATATCATTTACAAATCTGCGGACGCACCCTGGCGACGCACCCGGCCCAATCTGGGGCTGATGATGAAAGAGGGATTGTTGAAGGAAAACATCGATGGCGAGGCGCTTGAATGGGCACATCGTCGTCTGACTGTTCGGCAAGAACAACGCAAGGTGCTGATGGTAATCTCGGACGGCGCGCCCGTGGACGATTCAACTTTATCTGTTAACCCCGCGAATTACCTAGAGAAACACCTGCGTGACGTGATCGAAATGGTGGAAAAGCGTAAGGCGGTTGAACTCGTCGCCATCGGGATCGGGCACGACGTAACACGGTACTACGAACGCGCCGTGACAATCACAGACGTGGAACAATTGGCCGGGGCGATGACCGAACAGCTGGCCAGTCTTTTCGATTCAGACCCCCGCAAGCGGGCTCGCGTTCTGGGGATGCGCAAGGCAAGTTAAGCGGAAACAGATTTCTAGAAATTTGTTGGGCATCCAACGGATGTCTGGTTTGGAAATGAATAGGGAAATGCTGATGTTTCAGACATTTGAAGCGCAATCTTCACCTGATCAAGGCCCACCTCGCCTGGCGGCATTGCGGCTTTTGATGGCACAGCACGGGGTTGACGGTTTCTTGGTCCCACGCGCCGACGCGCATCAGGGTGAATATGTGGCAGCGCGTGATGCCCGGCTAGAGTGGTTGACTGGCTTCTCCGGGTCCGCTGGTTTTTGCGCTGCTCTTGCGGATATTGCAGGTGTCTTCGTCGACGGGCGTTACCGTGCGCAGGTGCGGGCAGAGGTTGCAGAGGATTTCACGCCTATTGATTGGCCGGAACAGAAACTGGCTGATTGGCTCCAGACCCAGCTTCCCGATGGGGGGACCGTTGCCTTCGACCCTTGGCTGCATACCACGGCCGAGATCAAGCAGCTGCGCCAAGCGTCGGACGATGTTGTGCTCAGGCCCACGGACAACCTGATCGATGCGATCTGGGCAGATCAGCCTGCCCCGCCGGATGCTGCATTCTTTGCGCATCCTATTGAGCAGGCAGGCGAACATCATGACGACAAACGTGCGCGGCTGGCCAAAGATCTTCAAGGTAAGGCGGCAATCATCACCCTTCCCGACAGTATCGCGTGGCTGTTGAACATCCGTGGCGCGGACATCTCACGCAATCCCGTGCCACATGCCTTTGCGATCCTGCATGCGGATGGCACGGTTGATCTGTTCACCGGCCCGGACAAGGCACGGGATGTGATGGAGCATCTTGGCCCAGAAATCCGCGTCAGATGTGTCGACGGGTTTCTTCATGCTATCGGCCAGCTTGCCGGGCCGGTGCAGCTTGATCCCAAATCCTGCCCTGAAATCATCTCGACCACCTTGCAGGATGCAGGAATCGACCTGATCGAGATGCGTGACCCATGTGTGCTGCCAAAAGCGCGCAAGAACGCGGTCGAAATTGCGGGTACCAAGGCGGCTCATGCACGTGACGGTGTTGCGATGGTACAGTTTTTGGCTTGGCTGGACGCCGAGGCGCCAAAGGGGCAGCTGACCGAAATCGATGTGGTAAGAACGCTGGAGGGGTTCCGCGCACAGACGAATGCCCTGCGCGATATCAGTTTTGATACCATAAGCGGCGCGGGACCAAACGGCGCAATTGTCCATTACCGTGTCAGCGAGCAGACCAATCGCCCAGTTGGCAAGAACGAACTGCTGCTGGTCGATAGCGGTGGTCAATATGTGGATGGGACGACCGATATCACACGCACAATGGCAATTGGCACGCCCACCGACGAACAGCGTGCCTGTTACACCCGTGTCCTGCAAGGTATGATCGCCATCAACCGTGCGCGCTTTCCAAAGGGCGTTGGGGGGCAGCATCTGGATGCACTGGCACGTGCGCCGTTATGGATGGCGGGCATGGATTACGATCACGGCACAGGGCATGGCGTCGGCAGCTATCTTTGCGTCCATGAAGGGCCGCAAAGTCTGTCACGCCGGTCAGATGTTGCGCTGGACCTTGGGATGATCCTTTCGAATGAACCAGGCTACTACCGCGAGGGTGCGTTCGGCATCCGGATCGAAAATCTGATTGTGGTGATCGACGCACCGGCGATCGCAGGTGGCGACGACCGTGAGATGCTAAGCTTTGAAACACTGACCTATGTACCATTTGATCGCCGCCTGATTGATGCAACACTTTTGTCGGACGCAGAACGGGACTGGATTGATCAGTATCATGCGACTACACTGTCGCTTCTTGGTCCGCGATTAGATGGCCCGACACAGGATTGGTTGCGTGCCGCTTGCGCACCGCTTTGACTTCAAAGCGTTACCCCGCATCCCTAGTCTTACATAACTGCGTCAATTGCTGACGCCGTATCAGAAGGAAGGATTGCCCAGATGGCAGATCATATCAAAATCCGGCCCGCAACGGGAACTTGGGTGGTACGTGCTGCAGGGGCAGTTCTGGGCGAAAGCACGCAAGCACTTGAACTCGTCGAGGGCGATTACCCACCCGTCATTTACTTCCCGCGTGCAGATATCGCGATGGCCTTTCTTGAGCCAAGCGAAAGAACGACAACCTGTCCCTACAAAGGGGCCGCGCGTTACTACGCAATAGAAGCAAAAAGTGGTACCATCCCTGATGCCGCATGGTCATACGAAGCCCCCAAGGCCGAAGTGTCCGAGATCAAAGACTATTTGGCATTCTATACATCCAAAGTTGCTGTCGAACAGGTTTAGGAATGCTCTTCTGCGGCAGTCTCTGACAGCGCGCGGTTCATCGCTTTGAGCGCGTCGACCTGAAAAAGCGCGCCCCATAGCTCTGGCGGCGCGTCTTCTCCACCCAGCGTCACAACGGGGATAAAACGATAGCTGCCCTGATCAAACATGGGCATCGCCTGTTCCAGTGTAGCATTGCCATCAATGTATATGCCATCGCGTACCAAATCCCAGCACTCGGCGTCAGGTGCTGCCCTTGGTGATCCGGTGGCGCGCATAATGCTGGACACTTTGAAAGTGGCCAGCAGATAGGCCTGTGGACCAGCGGCCAGATGCACATTGCGCCGTTCCAGCTGTGTCAAAAAGAACGACCGGTCTACCAGTTGGGATGACAATGCGGTCGACAGCGAAACTGCCACCATGACTGCAAGACCGGTTTGCCAATCGCCCGTCAATTCAAACACAATCAACGTGGTCGAGATCGGCGCACCCAATACCGCAGCGGAAACCGCACCCATGCCAGCCAAGGCATAAAGCGTGCCCTCGCCAGACACATTTGGGAAAATAGCCGTCGCGATGATGCCAAAAGCAAGTCCGGTCAGCGCACCAACCATGAGCGATGGGGAAAACACCCCGCCTCCCATGCGCCCTCCCATCGTGATGGCGACTGCAATGATCTTGAGGATGACGAAAATAATCGCCTCGTGCAGCAGCAATTCCCCTGTAAGGGCTGCCGATGTCGTCTCATATCCGACGCCGATAATATGCGGCCACCAGATCGCAAGAGCCCCCAGCAGTGCGCCAGCAAGCGCAGGGCGCAGGAATCGCGGTAGCCCGGTTCGGTTCTGCAGAAATGTCCCCAAATCATCTGCCCAGAAAATCGCTTTCATAAGCACGACCGCCACAACGCCGCAAACCAAACCCAGGATCAGGAACGCTGGCAACTCGACATAAAATGCCAGTGCGTTCTGCACAGGTAGTACAAATTCTGTCACATCGCCAAAGACAAGCCGGTTGATCACCGTCCCAACGGCCGAGGCAATGACAATAGGCGCAAAGGCATGTACCGCAAAATGACGCAGCACGACTTCAAGCGCGAACAAAGCACCAGCAATCGGAGCATTAAAGCTGGCAGAGACAGCGGCGGCAACTGCGCATCCCAGCAGATCACGTCCCGTAATGCCGTTGGCGCGTATCCAACGACAAACACCCGTCGATAGAACTGCTGCCAAGTGTACAACGGGCCCCTCGCGTCCGCTGGATCCACCAGTGGACAGCGTGATCATCGAGGCAACGGCCGAGGCAAGACCACGTCTTACTTCGACCCGGCCTTCGGACAATGCGGCCCCTTCGATTACATCGGCGACCGACCTGACACGCCCATCATCTGTAAAGCGGTCAAGGATGATGCCAACGATCAGCCCGCCGCATATCGGGATGATCAGGATCTGGTACCATTCAAGGCCTGCAGCAAAAGAATGCAGCAATCGAATATCAGTCGTACCGTAAACTGTGGATTGGATCAGTTCGATCCCAAGACGAAACAAGACAGCAGCACAGCCCGCCCCAATACCGATAGCAAGTGCAATGAACCAGAATTGTATCTGGCTGGGGCCGCGCGTCTTGAGAATGTAGGCGGCACCGCGGCAGGTCGATGTAATCTCAGCCACGCTATACCGCACCAACACTTTCAGGGGCTTGCCCATACCTATCGCTTTCCGGCCACTTGGATATCGCGGTTTCGCAGTTGAAGGAGACCTTCAAAACAAAGTCCCGCAGTTTTGTACTAGAGGATCGTAAATGGGGGGCCAAGTGGGATCCAAGAGCAGTCAAGCTAGTGTGATAAAGCGACCGCACATAGAATCGCAAAACTGAAACTTTGTAATTCCAAAGGAGATTGTCCCGGATTCAGAAAATGTATCGCCGGAACAACAAAACACGTTCCAAAAAAGCAACAGTAACAAATAGTTTTTGGCGCGTCAGAATGACACGAAAAACAATTAAAAATTGAATTTCCCTTTTCCAAATACCGGTATCAGCAAAATGGAGATCACTTATCTTGCCATCACTTGATCAAGACATGCCAGACGGATGAGAAAAATTAAATATTTACATATAGTTAGACATCCGATCACAACTCAGCAACATCACCTCTCGCATTTAATCAGGTTTCACCACTCAACCTCCAATAGTTAGGTCAGCAACTATGACATACTTTGGGACAGGTTGATGGTTTTGCGTGGGCTCGGTTATCTCTTCACACAAGGCATGTAGCCTGGCGTAGGTAACGAGTGTTTGGGTTCGGTTTACCTTTGGGGGAAAATAGAACTCATTGTTAAAGAAAAAGACGTTTGCGGCTTTTTCTGCGTGTGATTACAGGACGTGTCGGAGGTGAGTGGCCGATCGGACTGAATTAATGAGTGGGTTGGGTAACCCGTTGTTAAAGGGGACAGTGTGTGAGTATGCTTAAGCACTCACACACTGTCCCCAATTAATTTTTCAAGCTTGAATAAGTGCTTTGGCTGCCTGGCGTGCAGCATCAGTAATTGTATCGCCTGATAGCATGCGGGCGATTTCATCAATGCGCGACCTTTCGTCAAGCGGCACCACCGTTGAAGTCGTCATATCTTGGGTCTGTTGCTTCTCAACGCGCCAATGATGGCTTCCAAGGGCGGCCACTTGGGGTGAGTGGGTCACGACCAACACCTGACCATTTGCAGCCAACTCGGCCAGTCTGCGACCTACGGCATCTGCTGTTGCGCCACCAACGCCGCGATCAATCTCATCAAAAATCATGGTGATCCCGCCGCTCGCCTGCGTAAGGCAGACCTTCAGAGCCAGCAGAAACCGGCTTAACTCACCACCGGACGCGATCTTGTTCAGCGGACCAGCAGGGGCGCCAGGATTGGTCGCAACCGTGAATGCGACCGCATCGCCGCCCTCTGGGCCAGCCTCTGCCGTGGAAATCGTTGTCGCAAAAACTGCACGTTCCATTTTCAGCGGAGCAAGCTCTTCTGCCATCGCTTTGTCCAACGCTCGAGCCGCCTTGGATCTCTTGGCTGACAGTAAAGCGGCAGCCTTGTCATAAGTCGCCTGAACTGCTTTGACGTCGTCTGACAGCGCCTGCAACGCGCCTGCCCCATCATCCAAAACCGTCAGGCGGGCGCGCAATTCATCCGCAAAACCACGCAGATCATCGGGCAAAACGCCATGTTTGCGCGCCAAGCCCCGGATCGCAAATAATCGTTCTTCGATCTCTTCCAATTCTGTCGGGTTAAATGTCAACGCATCAAGACAGCCTTCAACACCGCGTTGGGCTTCATCCAGCGCGAGTAGCGCGCGTTCGATTGCCGCCAATGGATCATCAAGCTGTCCTTCGGCCTGGTCAACCACACCCTGAAGCCAGCGCGAGGCATCATTGATCATGCCCTCCGCCCCCTGCAAGCCCAGCGCCTCACCCGCTTTGCCAATGTCGCTGCGGATCTTTTCGGCGGCCTGCATCAGACGCCGCTGAGTATCCAGTGTTGCCTCTTCACCCGCCTCGGGCGCAAGCGCGTCCAGTTCTGCTACGGCGTGGCGCAGATAGTCCTCTTCCGCGCGTGCATCTGCGATGCGGGCTTCTGCGGCGGTCAATGCCTTCGTCGCCTCGGCCAGCGCCCGCCAGGCATGACGCGACTTCACCAGGTCCATTTCTAACCCGGCATAAGTATCCAACATCTGGCGGTGTCCGCGTGGGTTGAGCAAGCCGCGATCATCGTGTTGACCATGCAGTTCAACCAGTGTGTCGGACAGGGCGCGCAGCACTTCGCCACTGACGCGCCGATCATTGATCCAGGCGGTCTTGCGGCCATCGCGCGTGTTGACCCGGCGCAGGATCAGTTCATCCTCTGCCCCAATGCCAGCTTCTTCCAACACGGCATGCGCAGGATGATCGGCGGCAAGGTCAAACCAGGCTGTGACCTCGCCCTGATCAGCACCTTGGCGCACCAGTTCTGCGCGCCCGCGCCACCCCAGAACAAATCCCAGTGCATCGAGTAAAATGGATTTGCCCGCGCCCGTTTCACCAGTCAAAACGTTTAATCCCGGCTGGAATGCAAGCTCCAACCGATCAATAATCAGCATGTCCCGAATATCTAACCCACGCAGCATGCTATGGCCCGCAGATGATGCTGCCTGTCGTCATGATCAGAGCCATTCACCACGCAGCACCTGACGGTAAATTGATGCCAACCAGTTATCCCCGGTGGCATTCGGGTTCAGACCCTCGCCTGTCAAAAGCGTAAAGCTTGCCTCGTACCATTCGCTGGAACGGTAGTTGAAACCAAGGATCGCACCGGCGCTTTGCGCTTCATCGACCAAGCCAAGAGAGAGATAACACTCAACCAACCGGTGCAACGCCTCAGCGGTATGCGTGGTGGTCTGGAAATCCTCAACCACGGTGCGGAAGCGGTTTGCGGCGGCTGCATATTGGCCACGTTTGAGATAATAGCGCCCGATCTCCATCTCTTTGGCCGCAAGATGGTCAAAGGCCAAATCAAATTTCAACACAGATGTGCGTGCATATTCTGATTCAGGGTACACCTCGATCACCTGCCGCAGCGACTGCAAGGCCTGAAAGGTCAGCCCTTGGTCGCGACCAACCTCATCAATCTGGTCATAGTAAGACAAAGCCATCAGATAGGCTGCATAGGCTGCATCATCCTCGGCTGGATAAAAATCAAGATAGCGCTGCGCTGACGCACGACTGTTAGGATAATCCTCGGCCCGATGAAATGCGAAGGCCTGCATGATCAGTGCGCGTTCGGCGAATTCGGAATATGGATAAAGCCGCTCAATCTCACCAAAAGTGAAGGCCGCATCTTCAGGATTGCCCTGTTCAATCTGCTGTTCGCCGCGCGTGAATATCTCGCGTGCTGTCAAGTCATCAAGCGGTTCACCGGAACGCTCACCACTGCAGGCCGTCAACGCGACAAAGGCCAAGGCAAAACCCAAACGCCGCCGTTTTTGATGACTGCTGCCTGACACGTTGACCGTCCTCATTGATCTCTGCCTTACAATAGGGTTGTTATCCCCGATTGCAGCGGGTCTAGCATAGAAAAATGAGGGGCAAAATGCCTTTTGACCACCGATGTGATCAACTGTTTGGAACTGCGTTCAGGCGACGGCGTCCAGATCAGCGACACTGACACCCACGCCCGGCAGGCGTGCAGCAATTTTGGCATCACACGTGACCCAGCGCCACGCTGCCTCATCCGCAAATAACGCATGCAGCAGTTTGTTCGTCATGGCGTGGCCAGAGCGCGTTCCACTGTAGCGACCAAGAATAGGGGCACCTGCAGTATAAAGATCACCCAACGCATCGAGCATCTTGTGGCGTACGGCCTCATCAGCGTGTCGCAAACCACCAGGGGTCAACACCCTGTCGCCGTCGACAACAACCGCATTTTCAATCGAACCGCCAAGGGCAAGACCATTCGCATGCATCGCATCCACATCTGCCGATCGGCAGAACGTCCGACTGTCGCACAATTCGCGGACAAATGACCCATTCGCCATATTCAACGTCTTGTGCTGCTTGCCGATTGCAGCATCAGCAAAGTCGATAGCAAAATCAATTTGCAAGGTCGTCGCTGGCGAAAGCTGCGCAAAAGCCGCCCCTTCAAAAACAGATACATCCTTCAGGATTTCGATTGCGCGCAATGGTGCCGCCAGACGGGTCACCCCTACGTTTACAATGCCACGCACGAATACAGCTGCACTTCCATCAAGGATAGGCACCTCGGGTCCGTCGATATCAATAAGCGCGTTATGAACACCGCAACCAGCTAGGGCGGCCATCACATGTTCGATTGTGGAAACAGTCACGCCTTCGGCATTCGTCAAGCGCGTATTCAACGGTGATACAATGACCTGATCCCAGCGCGCCTGCAACTTCGGACGCCCTGTAACATCTGACCGCCGGAACACGATACCGGTGCGCGCTGGCGCAGGTCGCAGGACCATGCACACCGGCGCGCCGGAGTGTAATCCGGTGCCTTCAAAGGCAACATCTGTTTTAAGCGTGGTCTGCACTACCGATAGGTCTTTCCTGCATTCTTGCTGCAAGTGAACTATAGTGCCGCAGGCGCTGTCTCAACTCACTCTTTACAACCGTCTGAAACATGCACCGACATTTCTGTGGCTGCAATGTGGCGTTCGCATCAAGTCCTTGATTACAAACGAAAAAGGCCGCATGGCTGCGGCCTTACGCGTGATTGTTACCTCACGTACTATTTCATGTCATGCGCCCACTTAGTTAGCTTGGCGACGCAAAAAGGCTGGAATCTCGATCTTTTCCTGATCTTCGTTTGCCTCAGGTTCTTGATGTATAGCGGTCACTTGCGGCTGCGTCCGGGCGGGCTGAGGCGATGCATCGGTCTCTGCCTGCGCACCGGTCATCCGGTTAATCAGGTTATTGATACCAAACCGCGGCTTTTCATGCTCGGCCGAAGTCGGGGCGGCTTGCTGCGGCTGTGATGCGGCCTGTTGCGGAGCCCGGTTCACTGCAGCTTGCAGACGCGCCAAGGCTTCTGGTGATGGCGTACCGGGTGCGGCGGCACGTGGGGCCACAAATGCTTCAGGCTCTGCCATAGTCGGCTCCGGGCGCGGCGCATAGGCCGGTGGTGGCAGGTCATCTTGTGCTGCAACCGGCTGCGGTGCCGGGGCAGGTTCGGGCTGTGGCTGAAACGCAGCCGGCTGGCGTTGTTGTGGCTGTGCTGCAGGCACTTCCAATTCTTCAAACAATGTCCGTTCTTCCGCTGCGGCGGGTGCCTGTGCGACAGCGGCTGGAACTTCCTGCACGGGCTGGGGTGCTGGTGTTTCGACTGCCACCGGCTGCGCCAAAGGTGCCGCCATCGAGCGGCGCGGCAGTGGCGTTTCTGCATTGCTGATGACAGCGTCGATGCCAGTAGCGACAACAGAAACGCGCATACGCCCTTCCATGTCTGTGTCCAACGTAGACCCAACGATGATATTCGCGTCGCCATCGACCTTTTCGCGGATCTTGTTGGCAGCCTCATCCAGTTCGAACAGTGTCAGATCATATCCGCCAGTGATATTGATCAGCACCCCTTTGGCGCCTTCCAGCGAGATCTCGTCAAGCAGCGGGTTCGCAATCGCCTTCTCAGCGGCCTGAATCGCGCGGTTTTCACCGTCAGCCTCGCCCGTGCCCATCATCGCCTTGCCCATCTCGTCCATCACGGCGCGAACATCAGCAAAGTCGAGGTTGATCAGACCGGGACGCACCATCAGGTCGGTCACACCTTTGACACCCTGGTAAAGAACGTCATCAGCCATCGCGAAGGCTTCAGTAAAGGTGGTGTTTTCGTTGGCGAGACGGAACAGGTTCTGGTTTGGAATGATAATCAGCGTATCAACAACTTTCTGAAGCGCTTCAACACCATCCTCGGCTTGCTTCATGCGTTTCGCGCCTTCGAACTGGAAGGGCTTGGTCACAACGCCAACGGTCAGAACACCCATCTCGCGGGCAGCCTGAGCAATGATCGGCGCGGCTCCTGTCCCGGTGCCCCCACCCATCCCAGCAGTGATAAAACACATATGCGCGCCGGCCAGATGATCGACGATTTGTTCGATGCTTTCCTCAGCAGCCGCAGCACCTACTGTCGGGCGCGCCCCTGCCCCCAACCCTTCGGTCACTTTCAGACCCATCTGGATCTTTGATGCGGCGTGGGATTGCTGCAGCGCCTGCGCGTCAGTGTTGGCCACCACGAACTCGGTCCCGTCAAGCTGCTGCTCAATCATATTGTTGACAGCATTGCCGCCTGCACCGCCGACACCGAACACGGTGATACGTGGTTTCAATTCCTCATGCCCGGGAAGGGAAAGATTCAAAGTCATAACGCGATCCGCCTGTTTATTTTGCCCCGTGCCCACGGGTGCTTACTGCTTATTGAGACTCACATTAGCGAAGTGATGCCGAAAGGTCACGACAAAAACACAAAATTGCCACCAAATCTGGACAAAAAGCTTGGTCACACTCCTGCATCTCGGCCGGTCGGCAAGATGTTGCGCATTACCAGTTATCCTTAAACCATTTTACGGCCCGTTTGAGCGATCTGGCCGGGTATCTGTCGGCTGGAATTTCAAAATCCCACCATTCGTCCTGCGGGTTGGCCGCGAACAGCGTGAGACCCACCGCACTGGAAAAAGCGGGGCCAATCGCTGCTTGAGGCAGCCCTTGCACGCGCAGCGGACGCCCCAGTCGGACCTGCTGCCCAAGAATTTTGCTCGCCAATCCATCAAGGCCAGGGATCTGGCTGCCACCACCTGTCAGCACGATCTGCTGGCTTGGCAAATGTTCAAACCCAGCCGCATCCAGCCGCGCGCGGACCTCTTCAAGAATTTCTTCGACCCGTGGACGCATGATGCCGATCAACTCGGCCCGGCTGACCGTGCGCCTGTCATGTTCCCAATCGCCGGTATCGCCACCGATTTCGATCATCTCGCGATCATCCATGCCGGTTGCAACCACGCCGCCATAGAACGTCTTGATCCGTTCTGCCGTCGCCGACGAAATCTGCAAACCCATCGAAATGTCCGAGGTCACGTGCTCTCCGCCCATGCGCACCGCATCAGCAAAGATCATGTGTTTCTTCATAAAAATCGAAATACCAGTCGAGCCCCCGCCTAGATCGATGCAGGCTGCGCCCAGCTCTTGCTCATCCTCTACAAGCGAAGACATGGCCGATGCATAGGCCGAAGACGCCAATCCGGCCAACTCGAGATCACACCGTTTGATACAGTAAAAGATGTTCTGAATGGCGGAACCATCGACGGTCAGCATATGCATATCTGTCATCAAACGGTTGCCAATCTGACCGCGCGGATCGGCCAGACCAGAGCGGTGGTCCAGCGCAAAGTTGATCGGTTGCGCGTGCAGCACCTCACGATCCGCGCCATAATCGGGCACATCGCAAGCCGCCATGACCTGGCTGATGTCCTGCTCGCTGACCATGCCGCCGTGGATGTCGATCGCCCCGTCCAACCCGTATGACCGAGGGCGCGCACCGGACAGACATGCAATTACATGGTCAACACGCACATTCGCCATCTTCTGCGCGGCTTGCACAGCGGTGCGGATTGCCCGCTCAGTTTCTTGCATCGCGTCGACCTCGCCAAAGCGGACGCCGCGCGAACGTGTTGTCGCGGCCCCGATCACGCGAAACTGCGATTGGCCTGCCATGGAGCCGACACCATCAACACTGCGAAACTGCTCTGGCCCGTCAAAGCGCAGGACAAGGCAGGCAATCTTGGACGTGCCCACATCCAAAATCGCAACCACACCGCGTTGCATCGCGGCTTTGCGCATCTGCCGCATGGCCCTTTGGCTGTCGTATAGATCGCCCATTAATTGTCCGCCCCATTATTATTGATTGTTGTATTCACCCGTCTTAAGGCGAGCGCTGCCTCTTCATTCATCCGCAAAGTGGGCCTCTCGGCGTTGCGCATGTCCACAACCGCCACATCGCGGCTAAGCATGTCTTGCGCCTCATTCAGCGCAATCACACGGTCAAGTGCGGCCACCGCCCCATCACCCGGCAAAAGAATCCGCTGATCGCGATCCAGCACGATATCCCAGCGCCGCTCGCCCATACGCACAAGGCCGCGAACCCGTTCGCGTAACGGCCCGGCACCGGCGTAAAGCGCCAGTGCTTCTTCAATCTTTTGCTCCGCGCCATCACCCGCAATCAGCGGCAAGTCGAGCCGGTCCGCACGTGATGCAATCGTGCCCGATCGTACGCCATCCCCGTCGATCAGCCGCAAAATTACGCCATCGCGCCACAAGGCTGCAGGCTGACGCGGGTTCAACCGCACTTCCAGCGCGCCGCCCTGCCCGACCCTGACACTTGCGGTTTCGATGGGGTCAAGCGCTTCGATGGATTTGCGCATCCCCTCAAGGTCCAAATCAAAGGACGACATGGGGTAATCATCGGGCAAAAGCGCGCGCACCTCGTCGGTGGTTTTCGTATCTGCACCGGTTATCTCCAGGCGCTGCAACATGAATTGCGGGCGCTCCTGAAAGCTCTGCTTGGCGTCGGCGATGCTGGCGGCCAGAGCTTCGCGGTTCTCTGTTTTCGAATACCATGACCCGACAATTGCCGCGATGCACAGGATCGGCACGCCAATCCGCACGCTCGCACGAAAACCAGGCGTCAGCATCAGCCGCTGATATTTATAACCCAGCTTTGACGGCGCCGGGTCATGCGGCGCAGTATCCGTGAACATTTGGCGGATCAGCGATCGCATGATGCATCCTCCACCAGCCAACGACAGAATTCCGGGAACGAATATCCCGCATGTGCTGCCTGTTCTGGTGTTAGCGATGTGGGGGTCATGCCGGGTTGGGTATTGGTTTCAAGCAGGATCAAACCATCCAGCCCTCGTCCCTCATCCCAGCGGAAATCGGTACGCGACACCCCGCGACAACCCAAAGCCTGATGAGCACGAAGGGCGTAGTCCATACAGGCATCAAAAATCTCGGTTGGAATTTCGGCGGGCACAACGTGATACGAACCGCCGGGCGCATACTTTGCGTGATAGTCGTACCAACCGTCGGTGATAATGTCTGTCACGGTCAGCGCCCGGTCACCCATCACAGTCGTGGTCAGCTCACGCCCAGGCGCGAACGCCTCAACCATCACGGTCTCTGGCATATCCTCGGCAAGTTGCGGCGGACCGTTTGCTTCTTCGTGAACGATGTAGATCCCAACGGATGAGCCTTCATTATAAGGTTTCACCACATAAGGTGGCGGCATGACATGGGCCGCGCGTACTTCGCTGGCATCAGCCAGCACGCTTTTGACAACCGGCAGGCCAGCAGCACGGTAAACCGCCTTGGTCCGCTCCTTATCCAGCGTCGTGGCCGAAGCGCGAATTCCGGAATGCGTGTAGGGGATCTTCAGCCATTCAAGCAGGCCCTGAACGGCCCCATCCTCACCCCAACGCCCATGCAAGGCATTGAAGACGGCATCCGGCGCAATGTCGATCAGACGCGCGGCCAGATCGCGGCCCGCATCGACCTCGATGACCTCACATCCTGCTTCCCGCAAAGCTGCCGCGCATTCACGACCCGTGCTGAGCGATACTTCCCGCTCGGCCGATGGGCCGCCCATCAGAACAACAACTTTCGGGTTTGCCCTGCTCGACATACCCTACCGCCTCTTTCGCGGGTCTTTAGTGACCCGTCAATTATGGTGACCCTTGCCTCGGATCATGGCCATTTGGCCTATTCTTTCGCAGTATCTTCACCTAACCGGCGACCGACCCGCATAATTTCCCATTGTAGCTTAATCCCTTGGGAAGCGTAAACCTTTTTCCGCACCTCTTCACCCAAATCCTCGAGGTCTGCAGCCGTGGCCCCGCCTGCATTTGTCAAAAAGTTGGAGTGCTTGGTGTTCATGACCGCCCCACCGCGCACTGCGCCCCGCATGCCAGCATTATCGATCACCTTCCATGCCTTCAAATCATGCACGTCATCGGCCCGCCCGGTCGAGGAAAAGCCCGCGGGGTTGCGAAAGGTCGATCCCGCCGTGCGGTCCTTGGTCGGTTGCGTCTCATCCCGCTTGGCCAGTTGGTCCGTCATGCGCTGCATCAACGCGTCGGTCTGACCGGCAGGAGGGCTGAAGCGCGCAGCAACAATCACGGCGCCGTCCGGCAAAGCACTTTGCCGATATGCCAATTGGAGCGAAGCGGCATCCATCTCGGTCACGCTCCCGTCGCGCAAGACAACGGTAGCCGATGTTAAAACATCGGCGACGTAGGACCCATAACACCCTGCATTCATGCGCACGGCCCCGCCGATTGTGCCCGGGATCGTACGCAGAAAGGTCAGGTCCAACCCAGCCTCTGCGGCCTTGCGGGCCACATGCGCATCCAAGGCGGCCGCGCCGGCGACAATGCTTTTTCCCTTGACCTCAATGGCGTTAAAGCCGCGCCCAAGCCGGATGACAACGCCAGAGATACCACCATCGCGCACGATCAGATTACTGCCCACACCCATCGGGAAAACCGGAATACTCACGTCCAACCCGGCCAGAAATGCGGCAAGATCATCAGGATCTTCCGGCTGAAACAGAACGTCTGCCGGCCCGCCCACGCGCATCCACGTCAGATCGCCGAGTGAACGATCAAAGGTCAGACGCCCGCGCACCTCTGGAAGATCAAGCATTTCTTATCTTTCTCGCATTTGTCCATCCAACCAGACCTGCAACAAGCCCACACAGCCCCAAAGGCGCATTGACGAACATCAAAACCAGCATGTAGCCCATCCCAACCAACCCCCGTTCTTGTTGCATGCGCCCGTCATTTGCGAGCGAGCGTTCGTAGGCGATCCCATAAACCATCAAGACGGTAAGGATTATCCAGATTACCACAATGATCAAAAGTCCGGTCCGCGCTCTGGCCTGACCCATCTTGTAGATAGCAAAAATGATGGCACAAAAAACGGCAAATCCAGCCATCAAGAAGAGTATCGGGCCCATTACTGTCCAGCCCTTTGCCTATGTGTCAGTCGACGTGTCATCACACGGCCCGATCATCCTGTCTGCGCAAGAGCCATCCCAGCAGCATACCAGCAGCACTCCCCAGAAATGCAGGCACGCAGCCCAACATCGCGATTGTCATCGCAAGAACCGGATCGATCCCCATTGGCCGTCCGCTGGCAAAGATGAAAATCACCAAAGTCGCCCCGATGACAGAGATGATCGTTAGTGCGAGCCCACTTTGTCCAGACCGCATCAGCCATGTCAAAAGGGCAAAAGGGACCCCCGCAAGAACAAGCATTCCGCCAAAAACCAAGGCTTGTGTCATCCGCTACAGTCCCGCCTGCCGTTTGATCCAGCGCCACAAATAACGCAGCGGCCACCGCAAGACCAACCCTCCGACCACAAGGCCAAGCAGGCCCATCCGCCAGCCCCCTTCCCAGACCAGAAGCAGCAAAAGAGGCGCGCCCAACGCCATCAAAACATAAGCACGCCGCCAATGACTGTCATTGGACGGGATCGCGGCCATGGTGAAAGCCACGACCACCCAAAGACACAAAAGCATCAGTGACAGACTCACGGGAACGACTCGGGCGCAATTGTCGACAAACAAGTTTCCTTCAAATCTTGTGATAACCGTTCAATACACGCTGATCCAAGATCATCCACCGCCGAACGCTGTCGCAACCACGTCCCAGATGTCGGCCAAGGTTTTAACGCGCTTTGTGGCTTTGGCAATTTCGTCTGCACCATCGCTCATCTTGCCATAAGCGGACTGCGACGTCTCAAAAAAGCGCAACAGGGTCAGGCCGGACGCACCTGCGCTTTGCGCAAAGCGGTCTTCCAGCATAGCCCTGAAATCGTCACTTGATGCTTCAGCAATCGCCGCACGATACGTCCGCAACTCCGCCTTCATATCTTGCAGAACAAGCAGGCCGTCGTGATCAAGGCCGGGCGCAACATCATTTGGCAGGCTTTCAATAAAGGCAATGGCGTCATCAAACAGGTGCAACAATCCATCCTGATCCACATGATCGAGGTTAAGATCGGCGAGTGGAGCAAGCGTTTGATAGCTGGGGCCAAAATGCTTGCGGCAAAGTTGTTTGAGGCCAGCAATACGTTTGTCGAGAATGCCGCATAGCGGCTCACCCAGATCAGCGCGGCCTTTCTCACTGACCGCAAAGCTTTCCAACTCGCCACCGATCAGCACCAGCCGTTCGGCCCGCAAATGTGTTAGGTCCGCGACACGTACAAATTCCTTGATGACCTTCTCAGCCGCCAGCCGCAGCACCCCGGCATAATTACCGCCGGGCGACAATTCGTTGGCGTAGTCGACAAAATCCCGAAAATCATCCCGAAGCTGTTCGGCATCATCCAGAAAGGCCTGCACGATAGTCGGGTCGCGTAAGTGTTTCACGTTGTCGTCGATGCCAATCATCCTCATGACGCGATGGAGCGTGTCGAAGGTGAAATCGACAGGCGCGGACTTTGAGAGCGGTGTTTCGGATGCTGCGTCTTCTGCACGATAAATCTCCAACACATGATCGAACATCGGATTGATATGTGCGGGCCCTTTGTTCCAATCTTCGCTCGTGATATTCTCCAAGACCGCCCCCATCATCTTCGGGTGCCAATCACGGCCAGCCAAAACGCGATGGTACCATGCGATCCAGAATGACCAATCGACTGCGGCCGCCCGCATCGCCGCGACACAATGTTCCCACGTTGTTTGGATTTCGGCAGGAGCCGCACCGGGCCAAACTGGCCCGTCGCGTTCAAGATCCGCGCGAATAAGATCCGATAGATCAATTTTGGCCGGACTGGTGGCATTGGCGTTGGCGTGCGCAGTGGCGGCATTGGCGGCGGAATTGGCGGCGTCGGCGGCGTTGGCGCAGGCAGTGGCGACGCTAGCGGCGGCGTTGGCGGCGTAGGCGGCGGCGTAGGCGGCGTAGGTGGTGGTGGCGTTGGCAGCGTAGGCTGCGTTGGCGTAGGCAATGGCAGCGTTGGCAGCGTCGGGAATTTCCGGTGTTCGATAAAAACGTGCAACACCCGAAATTGAAACTGCATCGAAAATCACAGAACGTGTCAAATCACGTTCTTGCGCCCAGCTTGCGGTCAAAAGTTCATGCACAGCAATTGGAAGAACCCGTATTGCCGCATGAAAAGCAACCCTTAGCGATGTGTCGCGGCGCGTCTGGTCAGGCAGTGCCTTCAGATACGCCTCTAGCGTATCCCGATCAACAACCTCCTCAACCTGCAATCGCTTACCCCTTCAACCGCTCCGGTAATCCATTCGCCCATGTGCTGATCGTCCCGGCCCCAAGGCAGACGACGATGTCGCCCTCTTTCGCCTGTTCGCGGACGAGCCGCTCTAGGTCATCCTCAGAGTCCACTATCCGCGCATGCCGATGCCCGTGGCGGATCAAGCCTGCGACCAGATCAGCGTGACTTGCGCCTTCAATCGGTTGCTCGCCTGCGGAGAAAACCTCGGAGATTCCAACCACATCTGCATCGTTGAAACAGGCGCAGAATTCGTCGAAATGATGCGACAGCCGCGTGAATCGGTGCGGTTGGTGCACGGCGATCACACGACCATTCGTCGCCTGGCGGGCGGCTTTCAGGACGGCGGCGATCTCAACCGGGTGGTGCCCGTAATCGTCGATAATCGTCACACCATCGACTTCGCCCACCTTGGTAAAGCGGCGATTGACCCCGCCAAAACCCTTGAGGGCGGCACGGATTTCGTCCTTTTTCATGCCCAGATGGCGCGCCACGGCGACAGCGGACAACGCGTTTGAGACGTTATGATCCCCCGGCATCGGCAATTCACAACCTTCAAGCAGCGCATCCTCATTCTGCAGTGCGACGTCAAAGAATGCCGCACCACCGGAATAACGCAGGTTCACCGCCCGTACATCGGCCTGAGCATTGAAACCGAAGGTCACCACCCGGCGGTCCGTGATCTTGCCCACAAGCGATTGCACATCCGGGTCATCCGTGCAGCAGACCGCCAACCCATAGAATGGAATGTTGGACACAAAGTCATAAAACCCCTGATGCAGTGCCTCTTCGGTGCCCCAATGTTCCATATGTTCGGGGTCGATGTTGGTGACGATGGCAATCGTCGCGGGCAAGCGGTTGAAGGTGCCGTCGCTTTCGTCTGCCTCGACCACCATCCATTCGCCCTGCCCCATACGGGCGTTTGATCCATAGGCATGAATGATGCCGCCATTGATCACAGTCGGATCGATCCCGCCCTCATCCAGCAGTGCAGCAACCATTGTGGTTGTGGTGGTTTTCCCATGGGTCCCTGCGACCGCCACGTTCGACTTCAAGCGCATCAGTTCGGCCAGCATCTCGGCCCGGCGCACCACCGGCAGGCCTTTGATGCGCGCTTCGTCCAGTTCAGGATTCCCCGGTTTGATCGCTGAGGAAATGACCACGACTGCCGCACCTTCAAGGTTCTCTGCGCGCTGGCCTTCAAAAATCACGGCACCCAGCGATTTCAGCCGGTCAGTGATCTTGGACGCCTTCAAATCCGAACCCTGCACCGTGTAGCCGTGGTTCAGCAAAACCTCGGCAATGCCTGACATGCCGATCCCGCCAATACCCACAAAGTGGATGGGACCCACATCAGTGGGGAGTTTCGTTGCCGCATTCATCACAAGGTTCCCATCCATCATTTCCTGCCCGCCTCTGCCAGATTTTCCACCATTTGCACAAGACGCGTCGTCGCGTCCGGGACACCGCAAGCCGCCGCCGCACGCGCCATTTTCATCATGCCCTGCTCTTCTGTCAGCATCTCTGTGAGTTTCGCCGTCAGGGGTGCCACCTCAAATTCGCTTTCTTTCATCAGTACCGCTGCGTCTGCCTCAACCAGTTGCCGCGCATTGGCGGTTTGTTCGTCTCGGATCGCGCTGGCCAGCGGGACCCAGATCGCCGGGCGACCAATAATGCTGACATCCGCAACCGTTGATGCACCGGAACGTGAGATCACTAACTGCGCATCCGCCATCCGGTTTGGCACGTCATCAAAAAAGGGCTGCACATCGGCTGTGATCAACTCGCTTTCGTAATAATCCGTGACCCGTTGCAGGTCCTCTGGTCGGGCTTGATGGCTGACGCGGATGTTGCGGCGGATATGTTCTGGCAAAGCGGCAATAGCAGGCGGCACGATATCAGACATCACGCGCGCGCCCTGACTGCCCCCCATCACGAGGATCGACATGGGGTAGTCGCCCGGTGGGATATAGGGTGCCGCCTCGCGCTCGAGGATCGCGGCACGCACGGGGTTGCCCGTATGGGTGCCCTCTATGCCACTGGGCAGGTCAGTTGGCCATGTCCCGCAGGCCACGGCATGTACGCGCTTGGCAAAAAGCTGGTTCACCCGACCCAGAACACCGTTTTGTTCATGGATCATGCGAGGAATGCGTAAGGCCCAAGCTGCAGACATCGCCGGAATTGCCGGGTAGCCACCAAAACCAGCAACCACTGCCGGCCGATCACGCCACATCCGCATCTTTGCCATGCCGATCCCGCCTAGAATGCGGAACGGCACGATCAGTTTCTGCAGGGCCCCACCGCGCGCAAAGGTGGCGCTGCCGACAACACTGATTTCAACTGCACTGGGAAATCCGCCTGCGTAGCGCGCCCCACGCGCATCGGTTGACAGGCGCACGCGCCATCCTTTTTCGAGCATCGCCTCGGCCAATGCTTGGGCCGGAAACATATGTCCTCCGGTCCCGCCCGCTGCGATGATGATCAACGGCGCAGTCATCGATTGGCCCGGCGCAACAAGACATCTTCGATTTCACCCTGCGGGCGGCTGCGCGTAAAGGCAAGCAGCATCCCCACTGCGATCCCTCCCGCGATAAGTGAGGATCCACCATAAGACACGAACGGCAAGGTCATGCCTTTAGCAGGCAAAAGACGCACCGCCACACCCATATTGATCATCGCCTGCACCCCGAATGCACAGACCAGACCCGTTCCGGCCAGGCGAATGAACACGTCCCGCTCTTTCATCAGCCGCAAGAGCGACCGCACCACGATAACCGCGTAAAGCGCGATAATGACCAGCACGCAAATGAGCCCGTACTCTTCGGCTGCCACGGCGATGATAAAGTCGGTATGGGCATCGGGCAGCGACCATTTCACCTGGCCCTCACCCACGCCAACACCAAAGAACCCGCCCTCGCGGATGGCATTGGTGGCATAGCCCAGCTGTGTGGTTGGGTCGATATCGGGCGAAAGAAACCCGTCAATCCTGCGGGCAAAATGTTCGGAATTTGCATAGGCAAAACTGCCCGCCGCAATCACAAGGCCCGCCAGTAGCACAAGGATAAGCATCGGCGCGCCAGCTACGAAATACATCACGCCCCAGGCAAACAGGATCAGCGCCGCTTGTCCAAAGTCAGGCTGCAGCGCCAACATCAGAACAATTATCGTTGTCAGAACAAATGAATAAGTCCGTCCTGGCGGCCCACCCAGTTGCTGGGATGCTGCCAAAAGCCATGCCGCCATCACGATAAATCCAGGCTTCAAAAACTCTGAAGGTTGAACGGCTGCAAAGCCCAATGAATACCACCGGGTCGCCCCCTTACCAAAGTCAGTACCAAAAACGGGTAAAAAGGCCAAAGCCGCAAATGCACATAAGAAGCCAAGGACGGCCAATCTGCGGACCAGCGTTGGGGACATCATGGAAACAGCAAACATGATCACCATCGCCATACCGCCAAAAACCGCCTGACGGGTGACATAGTGAAATGGCTCTAGCCCATTCTTTGCAGCCAATGGCGGGGACGAAGCCAACCCCAACAACAAACCGATACCGACAAGAAGCAGAATGCTGCACATCGTCCATTTATCGATTGTTCGCCACCACCGTGGCAAAATTGGATCACCGGAACCAACCGGGATCACGCCATGGACCATCTCCGTCATGGATCTACCGCCTAATGCCTCATTCGCCCGATTTTTTCGGATCTGCTGCTACTGTAACCGGCTCTGGTGCGCGATTCCATAGAAAAGACGTCCTACCACTTTCTCAGTGCCACTGTCGTTCAGCCGATCAGCACATCAAATTTCTAGAAGTTTGATCTCGCGGTCAGGTTTCGCCATATGCGCAGTCATGAAAGTGCAAACTCTGATTATAGGTGCGGGTGCAGCCGGTATGATGTGCGCGGCCAACGCTGGCGATGGCGTTCTGCTGATAGACCATGCCAAAGCGCCAGGTGAAAAGATCCGCATCTCGGGTGGCGGGCGCTGCAACTTCACCAATCTGCACGCAAGTCCGGCAAACTTTATCAGTCAGAACCCGCATTTCTGCAAATCGGCCCTGAAACGCTATACCCAATGGGATTTTGTCGATCTGGTCGATCAACATCGTATTCCTTGGCACGAAAAGACGCTTGGCCAACTCTTCTGCGACACCAGCGCAAAAGATATCATAGGCATGCTACGGGCCGAGCTAGAAAAGTCCGGTGCGCAGCTATGGCTGCGCGCAGATATCGGAGAGATCAGCCACGATGGCAGCCATTTTCGCGTGAATGTGACAAAAGATGGCCGGACCATAACAGTTACTGCATCACATCTCGTCATTGCATGCGGAGGAAAATCGATCCCAAAAATGGGCGCAACGGGCCTTGGATACGATATCGCATCGCAATTTGGACTGCCGATCGTCGCACCAAGAGCTGGGCTTGTGCCTTTGACGTTTTCGGATGACAGGTTCAAACCGCTTGCTGGTGTCGCTGCTTTGGCGCGCGTGACGGCGAATGGCAACAGCTTTGAAGAGGCCATGCTCTTTACCCATCGCGGATTATCAGGGCCTGCGGTGCTGCAGGCCTCGTCTTACTGGCAAGAAGGCGATACGATCTGTGTCAATCTTTCACCGGCAACAGACCTTCAGGCCGAACTGATGCAGGCGCGACGGACAGACGGTCGCAAAGCCCTGAAAACCGTACTGGGGCAATATCTGCCCGCGCGTTTGGTCGCACATCTGGACGAGGATTTGGCTCTGTCCGGCAACATAGCGGATCAAAGTGATACCAAGCTGCAAAAACTGTGCAGCACTCTGGAAAACTGGACCCTTACTCCTGCAGGGTCAGAAGGGTATCGTACGGCCGAGGTTACGTTAGGAGGCATTGACACCGATGCACTGTCGTCCAGAACGATGATGGCAAAAACAGTACCCGGTCTTTACTTTATTGGTGAGTGCGTTGATGTCACGGGCTGGCTGGGCGGTTACAACTTTCAATGGGCCTGGTCATCGGGTTGGGCAGCGGGACAGGCCATAAGGTCTTTGTAAGATAAGCTTAGAACCATCTTACAGATCGCTGACGCATTTCACGAAATCGTCCCCACGCCGTTCAAAATTATCATACTGGTCAAAAGATGCGGCAGCGGGTGCCAACAAAACGACCTCGCCAGCTTTTGCTTCGCTTGCCGCTTGCAAGACAGCCGCTTGCATCGTCCCGCAAATCGCCGCATCCACACCGGCCAACTGGCGTGCAAAATTCTCGGCCTCGCGGCCGATGACATACGCTTTGACGACGTGACCGAAATGCGCGATCAACCCCTCAAGCCCACCTTCTTTTTGCAGCCCGCCGCAAATCCAGCGGATCTTTGGAAAAGCTTGCAGAGCTTTTGCAGCACTGTCGACATTCGTGGCCTTGCTATCGTTGACAAACAGTACATCGTCGCGCTCTGCGATCAATTGCGACCGATGTGGCAAGCCTGGATAGCTGCGCATCGCGGCCTCAATACCTTTCGGCCCTAACCCAAGCGAGCGGCAGGCGGCGTAGGCTGCGCAGGCATTCTGGTGATTATGTGCGCCAGGCAGACCCTGGATTGAGCGCAGATCGATCGACGCCAATTGACGGCCTTTACGGTATTCGGACAGGAATCCTTTGCGTGCAAAAACAGCCCATCCATCTGTCAGCTTTTGCCCCGATGACACCCGGATCACACGGTCATCTTCGGGCCCTTCGGTCAGTTGGTTTGCGATGTAGCGGCCTTCGGCCTCATCCACGCCGATCACCGCACGGTCTGGACCGCCTTCGGCGAAAAGCCTGCGCTTGGCCGCGAAATAGCCGCCCAACCCGGCGTGACGATCAAGGTGATCTGGAGAAAGGTTAGTAAAAACAGCAACATCCGGGGTCATGCTACGGGCAAGGTCTGTCTGATACGAAGACAGCTCCAGCACAATGACCTCGCCATCGTGAGCCGGTTCGATGTCCAGAACACCACGTCCGATGTTCCCAGCCAATTGGGCTGGGCGCCCATTTTCGACAAGGAGATGGTGTATCAATGCAGCGGTCGTGGACTTCCCGTTTGAACCCGTGACTGCAATCACGCGTGGTGTGACATTGAAATTGTCCCAATCAGACGTGGCAAAAGACCGAAAGAACAGCCCGATATCATTGTCCACAGGCACACCCGCATCCCATGCGGCCGTGATGGCGGGATGGGGTGCGGGGTACAGATGTGGGACGCCGGGGCTGACGATAAGCGCACTAACCCCTTCAAAAGACTGGGCTTTGATCATATCGCGCAGAGTGAACCCGTCTTCTTCCGCAGCGGCACGCCCACCGGGGCCGTCGTCCCAGACCACAACCTCTGCCCCGCCTGCCTGAAGTGCCGCAGCCGCAGCCCGTCCCGTGCGCCCCATGCCAAGCACGGCCACACACTGGCCCGCATATCCCTGCACTGGAATCATAACACCGCCCCCTCGTCTTTCAGCGCAAGAGTGCCGGTTGGGGATGCAACGTTCAAGAGAAGTAAAGCGGGCCTTAACGCGCAAAGCAGGGTGTGGCTCTGCTGGGCAGGTTTCAATTGGTAAACAAGGCGTTTTGCGGTTTTTGGTCCTGTATGGAATGCGTATGGAAGCTGTACAGAACCTGTACGTACACTTGACCGAAAGTGCCGGTGTTAAGGCAACGCGCGCTGAAATGTCTTAACGCATGTTAGGACTTCCGGCGATCTGGCAAGACTTTGTCCAGAAGCCAGTCAGCGCGGGCGGCGATACTTGTTTTCGGCAGCACAACGAGTTCATAACCCTTTGCCGGGTAGCTTTGGCAAAGGGCGTCGTATTCGGTCATGGCCTCCTGAAGATCATGCTGACGCTCGGCATCATTGACGTAGATTTCCGGCCAAGGTGGCGCGAGGAAAACGAGTTTGTCATAGCGGTAGGTCGCAGCCAGCCGGGCCACGTCATCGGGAACCGGGCGGGCTGGCTTTCGTGCCAGGTGACCGCATCGATGAGAGACCGGTCATAGAAACACAAGCCAGATGCGGCATGCCATTGGGCGATCGCGCGGGCAATAACCAATTCTGCAAACCGGGTGGCATCTGCCCATGGCAAACCAGTGCCGCCTTGCGCCAGCTCAGCCTGTACCACGGCGCGACCGGGCTCTTCGAAAACGCGATGGCCGCGCGCGGCCAGTGCAGCAATCAAAGAGGATTTTCCGCCGCAGGAACAGCCAGAGACGACAATGCGCTTTACCATTCAATTGGCTTGCGATCCCTGAAGAACCCACCCGACGGCCCGTTGTCGGGCAATGTGGCGAGCCAGATAGCGGTATCTGCCGCCTCTTCCGGGTGACGCGTCGCGCCTGCCCCACCCATGCGCGTTTTGACCCAGCCGGGGCACATGGCGTTGATCTTGATGTAGTTCGGCGTGTCCCGGTCGCCGATGACCGTCAGCGCGTTCATCGCCGCCTTGCCGATGCCATAGGCACCGCCGCCGCCCAACCCTTCGCTGAAACTCCCCCAACCGGAGGAAACGTTTACGACCCGCCCGTAGCCTGCAGATTTCATCGCAGGCAGGGCCGCCCGGATCAGCGAAAAGGGGCCGTGCAGGCTGACATCCATGGTGGCTTCGAACCGGTCCATATCGTCGAAGACGTTACCATCCCAAAGCAGGCCCGCGTTGTTGACCAGCACCGTGACACCGTCAACGGCACGATCGCAAGCCTCTGGATCGGTCAGGTCGAGATGAATGGCCTTGGCGCCTATCTCTGCCGCGGCGGTTTCGCCTGCGGGAAGGTCACGCACGCCGATGAGAACGTCCAACCCTTCGCGAACAAGCCCGGCGGCGATGGCCTTGCCGATGCCGCGATTGCCGCCGGTGACGAGTGCTTTGTGCATGGGTAGTCTCCCTTCTTTTCAAGCTTGGGCGGGATTGCTAGCGCCACAAACGCATTGCGATATCAATACTGCGCCGCCTGTTCTTGCAACAGGAGTGATGACAGCCTACCGACCACATCTTCTATGCGTGATTTGTCGGCTATAGGATCTATCGCCAGTTCGGCGGCCGCAATGATTGCGGCCTCATGATCAGGAAACGCGTTTGCTGCAGCCATCATACATGGATAGATATCGCGACTATAGGCGTTTAACCGTAACATTTGCGTTTCAAAGAGAGACCTGATGATCCATTTCATCAGCCACTGGCAGATTGCGCGGTGTTCGTCTGTGTCGTCATCTTCAGCCCAGTATGTTTGCCAGTCGTCCAACCAACGCGATGCGGCTTTGAGATGTGCAATGCAATGTGGCCCAAGTTGTGGGTCCGGCAGCTCTGCCACAATGTCCCGCCCCCAGAGCGTGCAGCCCGAAAATGCCAGTGCGAAGCGCATCCAGTGGTCCTGCTTGCTTGTGAAGAACTTTGGTAAAACCTCGCTTGATGTTTCGGTTTGCAGCGTTGGCCGGACGGTTGATCGGAGGTTTGCAGGCTTGGGGTGCTTTTTGGTCACGAACACGACGAGATCAAGATCGGAGACGCCGGCAACATCTGTACGGCGCGGCACTGATCCGCGGATTGCGATGCTGACAAGATCGTCTTTGTACCACTGCCGATGTTGCGCAACCAGTTCATCAAGAACCGGCTGCCAATGAGCCGATGGCGGCTGCCCTTGCCGTGGCAGCAGCCCGTTTGCATCTGCATGTATCAGTTGGCCAATCGGGCGCAGAGCCATGTTGCGGACCTCGTGTGATCGTCGGTCCTCAACAGCATCACGAAACCGGTCACCAATGACAATGGCCAGTCGGTTGTTTCAGCGGTGGAACGCCCGTTTCATATCGCTGATTGCGTCCATTTGGCCGGGGCTGAGTTCGCCCTCGACCAGATCCATCAGGATGTCCTGCAGCCTGTCCCAAGAGGCATCGCCGTCGATCTTGTGCAGCCGCCGTGCAAGCCGCGTGACAGCGGCAGAGGCCGTCTGGCATTGCGCGACAAGCCAGCGTCCAAGCACTTCCATTTCTTCAGCTTCTTCGGCGGAGGCACGCAATTTGGTCCGCAGGAGTGTGTTCAGGTGGGTCCGTTGCTCTGCCGTCGGCAAGTTGTCGAGTTCGATGAAGGCTTGGGCCAGCCCGCAGACTGCGATCCGTGCATCATCAATCCCTTCGACCGGATGCGCCTTGGTCTGTTTGCGAAACGCAAGTTTACGCGGTGCGTTGCGGGCGACGGTAACAGCGTCCTGGGCTGCATAAATCGCCTGATCAGGGTTGCGCCGCGCCCACCACCAGATTGCGCCGCCAACGGTTGTGAGGATCAGGATGACAATGGGCATGGCAATATCTTTCGTTGTCTCACCCAATGAAGACCGGCGGAAAACGGCGGAATTAAGGGATTGTTGGGGAAATAGAGAGGAGGCGTTTTTTGCGAAGAGGGTGAAATCACCCATCCCAAGTCGCTTGGGATGGGATCACCGTCGTCATCGCTTTACCGGACTTTCAGGGTCGCCAATCCAATCATGGCGAGGATCAGGGAGATAATCCAGAACCGGATCACGATCTGGGGTTCGGCCCAGCCTTTTTTCTCGTAGTGATGATGGATCGGGGCCATGAGGAAGACCCGTTTACCGGTGCGCTTGAAGTAAAGCACCTGGATGATGACCGACAGCGCCTCGACCACGAAAAGACCGCCAACAATGGCCAGCACGATCTCGTGCTTTGTCGCCACAGCGATAGCACCCAGCGCACCGCCCAAAGCAAGCGAACCCGTATCGCCCATAAACACCGCGGCAGGGGGAGCGTTGTACCACAGAAAACCCAGTCCTCCACCGATCAAGCCAGCGGAGAAGATCAGGATCTCGCCCGTTTGGGGGACGTAATGCACGTCCAGATATTGCGTGAAATCGACCCGCCCCACGGCATACGCGATGATCCCGAAGGTGCCCGCTGCGATCATCACAGGCATGATTGCAAGCCCATCCAGACCATCTGTCAGGTTTACCGCATTGGCAGCCCCCACGATCACGATGATCGCAAATGGAATGAACATCACACCAAGATTAATCAGCGTGTCCTTGAAGATTGGCAAAGCGAGTTGATTGGTCAGGTCCTCTGGGTGGTATTGCGCGGCCCAGTATCCTGCAATCGCCGCGATCAGAATGCCCAGCAATATCCTGACTTTGCCAGACACACCTGCCGTGTTCTGTTTTGATACTTTTGCATAGTCATCGGCAAAACCAATCGCTGCAAAACCAAGGGTGACAAACAACACCATCCAGACAAATGGGTTGTCCAATCTGGCCCAAAGCAATGTGGAGAACGTCAACGCCCCGACAATCAGCAGACCACCCATGGTCGGCGTTCCGGCTTTTTCAAAATGCGCCTCGGGTCCGTCGCTGCGGATGGGTTGCCCCTTACCCTGCTTGCGCCGCAGGACATTGATCAAGGGCGGCCCGAAGATGAACCCGAAAAACAGCGCTGTCATGAATGCGCCACCTGCACGAAATGTAATGTATCGGAACAGGTTGAAGAAATCGCCACCATCCGAAAGCGCTGTAAGCCAGTAAAGCATTGTACCTCTTTATTCTTGTTGGGGGCGCCGATGCCCCAGTTTGCGGATGGCGTCAACAATCAGGCTGACTTTGCTGCCTTTTGACCCTTTAACCAGCACCACGTCGCCTGCATCGACCAGGCGGTTTGTCTTTCCCACAAGTTCCTGTGCCGTTTCGGCCCATTGTCCCCGCTTTTCTTCTGGTAGGGCTTGCCACAAGTGCTGCATCAACGGACCCGCGCAATGGATCAGATCGGCCTGCTGCAAAAATGAATTCGCCGCCAAGTCGCGGTGCATTTTGATTTCGTCTACACCCAATTCAAGCATGTCACCCAGAATGGCCACTTTGCGGCCCTTGATGATCCGTCCCACATTATTGGTTGGCGTTGCAGCGGCAAGTACCTCGAGTGCTGCAATCAAAGATGTTGGGTTAGCGTTAAATGCATCATCCAAAAGTGCGAGGCTTTCGTCATTTGCCGCGTCGGTCACGATGATTTCACGGCTGCCACGCCCAGCCGGTGGCACCCAGCTGGCAATATCAAGCGAGGCCGACACCGGATCAGCGCCCAATGCATCTGTTACCGCGAGAACGCCCACCGCATTCAGCGCAAAATGGCGCCCCGGTACAGAAAGCTTGAAGAGGTAGTGTTGCTCGCCATGCGACGCATTGATGATCGTGACATCACCGCTCAACCGAATATCCTTGACCATCCAGTCGCGACCTCTTTCGCCGAAAAGGATGGTCTTCACACCCATTTCAGCGGCGTGATCCTGTAGGATCTGCGTGGTTTCGATATCGGCATTCAACACGGCCATCCCACGTGGTTGCACGCCGTCCATGATGCAGGCTTTTTCAACTGCGATACCGGCAAGATTGTCGAACGAGGCAAGATGCGCGGCCGCAACCGTTGTGACCATGGCAACATGTGGCTGGGCCAATTGTGACAATGGGGTGATCTCGCCCGGGTTGCTCATCCCTATTTCAATAACGGCATAATCGGTTTCAGCGGGCATGCGCGCCAACGTCAGCGGAACACCCCAGTGATTGTTGTAAGACGCTTCGGCCGCATGGCATTTGCCTTGCTTGGACAGAACCGTGCGCAACATCTCTTTGACCGAGGTCTTGCCAACCGATCCCGTGATCGCCGCAATCCGGGCATGGGTCCGCCAGCGGGCTGCGCGACCCAGATCTGCAAGTGCTTGCAACACATCTGGCACGATCAGAAGGGGGGCGTTTTTGTCGACATCAGCCGGCCTGTGACTGACAAGTGCCGCAGCGGCCCCTTTTCGGAGAGCTTGTGCAACAAAATCATGCCCATCGCGAACATCTTTGAGCGCCACAAACAGGTCACCCGGTTTTATTGTACGCGTGTCAATGGAGACGCCCTGCGCATTCCAGACGGTTGTGCTTTGCCCACCCGTCGCAGCGGCGGCATCGGCAGAAGTCCAAAGACTCATATCCGCCCCTCAAGCGCCGCGACGGCGACGCTGGCCTGTTCGACGTCGTCAAATGGTAGCACAGCATCGCCGACGATCTGGCCTGTCTCGTGCCCTTTGCCTGCGATCAGTAACGCGTCACCGGGGGCGAGTTGGTCGATGCCGCGCAGGATGGCCTCTGCCCGGTCTCCCACCTCTGTGATGCTGTCGGTGCCGCCCGCATTCACTGCACCCGCCATAACGGCGGCGCGGATTGTGGCGGGGTCTTCGGAGCGGGGGTTGTCATCAGACACGATGACGATGTCGGCGTTTTGCGCTGCCGCCGCGCCCATGGGACCCCGTTTGCCGGGGTCACGGTCGCCACCTGCACCAACGATCACGATGATCCGGCCCATCACATGGGGGCGCATCGCTTTCAGTGCCGTAGCGACTGAGTCTGGCGTATGTGAATAATCGACAAACACCGCCGCCCCGTTGGCCCTTGTTGCGGCCAGTTCCATCCTTCCCCGTACGGTACTCAGCTTTGGTAAGGCCGCAAAAACATCCGCCGGTGCGGCCCCTGCGCCGATGACCATCCCGGCGGCAAGCAGCGCATTTTCCGCCTGAAAGCCACCAATCAGATCAAGCCGGGCCTGATGGGGCTGCCCCTGCCAGGTGAACAGGATATCCTGACCCGTCGCATCAAAACGCTGCCCGGTCAGGCGCAACCTTGCATCGGCGTAGTGACCGACGCTGATCACCTCTTGCCCGCGGGCGGTGCAGATATCAGCAACCTCTGACCCTTTGGGATCGTCCAGATTGATCACGGCAACACCATCTTCCGGCAAAACCCGCTTGAACAGACCCATTTTCGCGTCGAAATAGGCCTCGAACGTGCCGTGGTAATCAAGGTGATCTTGCGTGAAGTTCGAAAACCCGGCGGCGGCAAGTAGCACGCCATCAAGGCGGCGCTGGTCAAGGCCGTGGCTTGATGCCTCCATCGCAACATGGGTCACGTCGTTTGCGCGCGCTTCGGCGAGGACACGGTGCAGGGTGATCGGCTGCGGGGTCGTCGGTTCAGCGCCAACAAAATTCTGCTCAGGAGACCAAACGCCCTCAACCCCCGTCGTACCAAGGTTCACGCCTGCGATATCCATTGCTTCCCACAATTGGCGGCAGAAAGTCGAGACAGAGGTTTTGCCATTGGTGCCCGTGACCGCGACCATCATGGCCGGGTGCGGGCCGAACCACAGCGATGCGGTTTGGGCTAGCGTCTGACGTGGATCTTCAGCGACAATCAACGCTGCGTCGGATGCCGCGAGTTCTTCTGCGGCGATCTCTGCGCCTTTCGCGTCCGTCAGGATCGCGGCAGCCTGCATGCGCAGAGCATATTGAATGAACTCACCACCATGGACGGTCGTCCCGGGAAGTGCTGCAAACAGGAAACCGGGTTTGACCTCACGGCTGTCAACGGCAAGCCCTGTGACCTGTGCCTCTGCCCCGCCTTGTGCCGTCAAACCCAGTTCGGTCAGTGTTTTCATCAGCGCCCCCGCCTAGTTTGAGGTGAGTGTTACACCGATGGATTGTGAGGAGTCCACTTGCGGACGCAGGCCCAGCAGTGGTGCTACGCGACGGATCATTTCACCAGCCACGGGTACAGCGGTCCAGCCAGCCGTGCGGCGCGGTTCATCGCCGGAATTTTCAGACGGTTCGTCCAGCGTGACGATCAGCACATATTGTGGGTCATTTGCCGGGAAGACAGACGCGAAGGTCGAGATAACCTTGTCATCATAGTAACCGCCGCCGCGTGTGCGCGGCTTGTCGGCGGTGCCGGTTTTGCCGCCCACTTCGTATCCCGGAACCTCTCCAAACGATGCCGTGCCACGCGTCACAACTTGCCGCAGCATTGCCGCTGATCTGCGGCTGACGGCCTCGCTCACGATGCGCGGCCCCGGTTCAGGGTTTTCGCGGCGGAGAAGTGTGGGGGTGACTTCGGTGCCGCCATTCAGGAGCGACGCATAGCCGGTGGCGAGGTGCAAGGGTGATGTGGACAGCCCATGCCCGTAAGAGATTGTCATTGTTGAGATTTCGGACCAATTGCGCGGGAGAAGCGGCGCGCCGGTGGGGGCCTCGACCATCTCAACCGGGGTGGCTTTCAGAAAACCGAGTGAGCCGAGGAAGTCGCGCTGCCTTTGCGCACCGATCTGCATCGCAATACGGGCCGTGCCTATATTGGACGACTCCACGATCACGTCCGTTACGCTCAGTTCCGGTCCGTAATCTTTGAAATCACGAATGCGGAAACGGCCCCAGGTGAGCGGCCCTTGCGTGTCGATTATCGTGTTGGGATTAACCAGTCCCAACTCCATCGCCTGAGCAACCGTGAAGATCTTGAAGGCAGAGCCGAGTTCATAGACCCCCTGCACAGCGCGGTTGAAAAGCGGGCTATCGGATTGGTCGCCTTCGGTCAAAACGCGAGGGCGGTTGTTGGGGTCGAAATCCGGCAGCGAAACCATGGAAATGATCTCACCCGTGTGGATATCCATCAGGACAGAGGCCGCGCCCTTGGCATTCATAATCGACATACCGCCCGCAAGCACCTGTTCAGCGGCGGCTTGTACGGTCAGGTCAAGCGAAAGTTGCAGGGGTGCCCCTTCGTTGGCCGGGTCCCGCAGGTAAGCATCGAATTGGCGTTCAACGCCAGCGACACCGATAACCTCGGCGCTGGCCACACCTTCGCGGCCATAGCTGGCCCCGCCCAGGATATGGGCGGCGATAGGCCCATTCGGGTAAAGCCGCATTTCGCGCGGCCCGAAGAGAAGACCGGGCGAGCCGATGTCGTGCACAGCTTGCATCTGTTCGGGGCTGATCTGACGGCGGACCCAAAGGAATTTGCGCGTGCCGGTGAAGTCTTTGTAGAGTTCGTCTTCGTCCAGTTCGGGGAAGATTTGCGCGAGTTCCTTGGCCGCATGGCCTGGATTGATCATATCGCGCGGATGCGCATAAAGCGAATGCGTCGCAAGATTTGTCGCCAGAATACGCCCGTTTCTGTCAACAATATCAGAGCGTTGCCCAATGATCGGGTTGCCCACAGCGGAGGCCCGCGGCTCTTCCGGGACCGACGACGCAAGCGTGCCCATGCGCATGCCGATCACCCCAAATGCGCAGAAAAAGGCCAGGCCCAACACCAGCAGCCGTCCTTCGGCACGCTGGCGTTGCTTATCGGCCATTTCTTCATGCCGTTTGCGGCGGTTCTCGGCCTCGATCGCGTCGGGGTTTTCACCCTTGGCGCGGGCCTTGAGGATGCGGGCGAGTGGCCGGAGCGGGGTACGGGTCATAGGTCATTCTCCAGCTCGGCAAGGTCATCGGCGGAGAGTTCGATGGGGTTGATGATCGGCGCGATTGGCGGGATCGGGTAGATGATCTGATCGACTGCTCCAAAGGCGTCGGGCATCAGCGGCAAAAGGCCAAGCCGGTCGAAATTCAGGTCTGCCAGATCAGCCAGCCGATCGGGCCGGTTGAGATAGGCCCATTCGGCGCGCAGCATGCCCAGCCGTTCGTGCGCCGCCCCAATCTGGGCGTGCAACTGGCGTACTTCCTTGATGGCCGCCTGGGTTTTGTAGTTTTCCTGATAGGCCCAGAATGCGAGCCCCATCACGGCCAGAGCGGCGAAAACATAAAACAAACCACGCATTTACCTGCCCCCCTTCTTTTTCTTCATCGGCATACCCAGTGCTGCCGGATCAATATCTTCAGCCGGCGCATCGGTGCGGATGGCGACGCGGAGTTTGGCGGAGCGCGACCGTGGGTTTTCGGCCAGTTCCTGTTCGTCCGGGCCAATGGCCTTGCGTTTTTCGGTGCGCCATGCGGGTGTGACTTGCGCCGTCTCCGGCGCATAACGGTTGGCGTTGGCGGTGTTGCCTGAGCGGGCCTGCAAGAAACGTTTGACCATCCGGTCCTCGACCGAATGGAACGTCACAACAGCCAGTTTGCCGCCCGGTTTCAGCGCGCGCTCGGCAGCCATCAGCCCATCAGCCAGTTCGCCATATTCGTTGTTTACCGCGATGCGCAACGCCTGAAATGTGCGCGTTGCCGGGTGCGATTGACCGGGTTTGGCACGCGGCAGGCAGCTTTCGACGACCTTCGATAATTCCAAGGTCGTCGAAAGCGGGCGAGCGGCCAGAATGGCTTTGGCGATACGGCGCGAGGCGCGTTCTTCGCCATAAAGGTAAATGATATCAGCGAGTTCTGCTTCATCTGCTTCGTTGCAGAGATCGGCAGCAGACGGCCCTTCTTGCGACATACGCATGTCCAGCGGACCGTCGCGCATGAAGGAAAAGCCACGTTCTGCGATGTCGAGCTGCATGGAACTGACGCCGAGGTCGAGTACAACACCGTCCAGGTCATGGCCATATTCATCGAGCTTGGAGAACACACCCGCGACGGTTTCAATCCGGTCGCCATAGTCGCCGATCCAGTCGGCGGCCATTTCAAACGCCAGCGGATCACGATCCACCCCGATGACCTTTGCCGCCCCTGCCGCCAGCAGGGCGCGCGTATAACCCCCATTACCAAAGGTCCCATCAAGCCAGACCCCAGAAACGGGCGAAACCGCTGCGATGAGCGGTCGGATCAGAACGGGGATATGGGGTGAGGTCTCTGCGGCAGCGGACATTGTGATCTACTCATCCAGCAGGATGAGCGGATCAAAGCCATCCTCCTGTTCATCCAGCCAACCGGTGAGGTCCTCTGACACCTCTGCTGCGAACGTCTCTGCCTTCCAGATTTCAAAATGATCGCCAAGGCCACTGAAGGTGAGTTCACCATCGGTCAGGCCCAGTTTTTGCCGCTGTTTGATAGGCATAACGGTGCGCCCGTCTTTATCAACGTCGAGGCGGATCGATTGGCCGATGATCAAACGGGACAGTTTTTTCTTGTTGGCCGAACCGCGGGGCAGCGCGTTGATTTGATCAACCACCTTGTTGAATTCATCGACCGTGTAGCCGTGCAACTGGTTTTTCAGGTGATCGCCGTAAAGCAGGTACATGCGGGGGGACAGGCCGGTCGTCCATTCGGGGTCGCCGGCTTCAAGCACACGACGAAAATCGGCCGGGATCGACATGCGCCCCTTACCGTCCACCTTTTGGGTGTGTTCGCCTGTAAAACTCAGAACCACTGTCCCTCGGTCCCTCACTCCCCCCAAAACGTGCCTTAGATGTGAAAACGACGGGTTGATCTGCTGCCACTGATCAACCCGCCGCCCTCGTCCCATTTGCTGGGAAGTCCGACTGCGCGTGCCACCTGGGGGGATGTCTGCTCGCTCACGCGCCGGATCTTTGTTGGGTAAGGGCGTAGCCTGTATGAAACCTGGCTTTGCCGGTGGGGTTCTTGGCGCCCCGTTTGAAGTCTTGGTCGTCCTTACCGTGGACCCTTTGTGGCACCGCTTGGCTCACCGATCAACACTTTTTTGGGAATTCATGGTACTACATGGTGTTTTTCAGCACTGCCGAAAACAAGATATGGGGTTGAGAATGGCCAATCGTACATATTTGTTGGGCTTCGATGCGATATGGACACAATATATAGGGGATTTAGCATAGTTCACAAAAATCCCGGAAATATCGTTTCTGATGAAAACTGTTGGAGAATTACGCTGATAGATGGCGTAATTTGGTGCTATTTGCGAGTATCAGGAGCGCAAATTTGTGGAGATGTGATTCGAATATCACATTGATTCCATGATTTCCCGTAGACCCTTACACGGTTTTCCCGCTGCCGTTGACCGAGGCTTCATCATTGCCGGGGCACGGTGCCGCATGACCCATTCGCAGCAAAAGTACGCGGATGTCGACTTCACCGTCATTCAGCAGGATCCCGAGATACCAAATGCAGGGGTCGAAACCGTCGTGGCCCGGCGAATGATCCCGGCCCAATGCTTTGCGCCGGGACTATCGGACAAACGCCAGATCGTCGTTGCGGGGCGGATATCCCGCCACCATTCGCTGGACAAACTCGCCAAAGCGATATTTCCCAATTCAGGTCGTTGGGTGCAGGAACGCCTGCATCAGGCTATGGCCGCCGGGATGCTTTCTGCGAAAGCAGCCGCCGCTTTGCCGGTTCTGCGCAAAAAACCAAGCCTCAAGAAGACAATGAAGATGAATATCGGCAACCTACTGGGGTGATACCGTCCTGATTGGGCGGGCGAGGCGGCATGGCACTGGCAACAAACATGACCGCTTGGCGTTTCGTTGCGTCCAGTTCAGTCGCTTATACATCACGTGGGCATCAACCATGCCTTGCTGCGGATGGACAAATGCATCGGGTATCGTGCCAATCGTCTCAAATCCAAGCCGGTGCCAGAGTTTGACGGCGCCTGTATTGCTCGCGAGGACAAAGTTGAACTGCATGGCCTTGTAGCCAAGGGCGCTTGCCTCGGTCTGGCTATGTTCGCATATCTGCGCGGCAAGCCCCTGCCCGCGCGCTTGGGGCGCCGCGACATATCCGCAGTTGCAGATATGTGCCCCGCCGCCGGGTTGGTTGGTTGTGATGTAATAGGTGCCAAGGATCTTGTCGGCATCTTCGGCCGCATAGGTCGCTTTTGCATCGGTTACCCAATAATCCCGGGGCAGCATCCTTGGCGATGTCCGGATCAACGGCATAGGTATCCCCTGCCCTGAATACGTCGCGCAAAAGCGGCCAAATGCGGTCGAAATCCGCAGCCTCCGCCCGTCGGATGATCACGCCATGCCACCTTCAATGAAGCGCCGCGCAAGGACGCGGTAGGCATCGGCCATGGGGCTATCGCCAGCCGCAATGGGCGTCCCGCCATCCCCGGCAAGCCGTGTGTCAAGGTCGATGGGCAGTGAGCCAAGCAGTGGTACGCCGATCCGCTCAGCCTCTGCTGCGACACCGCCATGACCGAAGATATGCGCCTCGTGCCCGCAACTGGGGCAGTGGAAGGTGGACATGTTTTCGATCAGGCCGAGGACGGGTGTGTTCAGGTTGTTGAACATATCCAATGCCTTGCGCGCGTCGATCAGGGCCACATCCTGCGGCGTGCTGACGACAATGGCACCGGTCAGGTGCGTTTTCTGGCAAAGCGTCAATTGCACATCACCCGTTCCTGGCGGCAGATCGACGATCAGCACGTCCAGTTCACCCCATTGCACCTGCCCCAGCATCTGTTGCAGCGCACCCATCAACATAGGTCCGCGCCACACGACGGCTTTGTCAGGGTCTACCATGAAACCGATCGACATCACCGTGACCCCATGGGCCTGCAGCGGGATGATCGTTTTACCGTCGGGGCTGCCCGGCCGCTTGTTCACGCCCATCATGCGGGGTTGGGACGGCCCATAGATATCGGCATCGAGCAGGCCAACCCGGCGACCTTCGCGTGCAAGCGCCACCGCGAGGTTGGATGATACGGTTGATTTGCCGACCCCGCCCTTGCCGGAACCGATAGCGAGAATGCGATCGACGCCCGTAACCTTGGCAGGACCGGCTTGAGGTGTGGGGTGACGCCCGATTTTGAGCGATGGCGCTTCAGGGGCCTTGGGTGCGGGTCCGTGGGCTGTCAAAACGACCGAAGCGGCATCCACACCGGGCAAGCTACTGATTAATTGCTCAGCGGCCCTGCGCACGCCATCCATTTTCGCGGCCTCAGCCGGATCAGCAGCCTCAATCACAAAGCGCACCGACGTACCGTCGATCGTAAGGGCCCGCACCATATCACGCGACACCAAATCATCCCCACCCGGTAATGTGAGTCGCGACAAAGCGCCTAAGATTTCATCACGGGTGACGGCCATGTGTTTACCTTTCGTTTCCCAAAACGACCAAATTCTCCTCACCATCTGGCATGATTTCAGCAAAGCGCAAGGGTTTGGACACAGACGCACATAAATGCGACAGATTGATGACGTTAGGTCAGTAATGCTTATGCATTTTCTGCATAGCAGCGTTGACCAAAGAACTATTGTGCAACTGCAGCATTATCCTACATCTTAGAGGGAAGAGGGCGGAATACCGGCCCATATTCAAGATGAGATGAGCAGATGACATACAACACTGACACAGGCATTGCTGGTTTCTCGTTCGCCCAACGCTTTAGCGCGCTGAAGGTTGAACTCGCAGAAAAAGCCGCAAAACGCAAAGTATACCGTACGACACTGAAAGAGCTGAGTGACCTTTCTGACCGTGACCTCACTGATCTGGGTCTCAGCCGGTCAATGATCAAGGGCATCGCACTGGAAGCAGCCTACGGCAAGTGAATTCACGGATCGGATCTGCCGCCTCCTCCCTTTAGGCAGATCTGACGGACCCTGCGCTCTCTCCTCCTCCCTGAGCAACGGGTCACCAATAAGGTGGCGGCATCCACCTCCTCCCGGGTGCCGCCACTTTATGACAGCAGTTTCGGAACCGCCCACCTCCTCCCGGGTTGGAACCGATTACACCGCTAGCGGCGCTCACCTCCTCCCGAGCAATGCTGGCGAGGACGCGCCCCGCTCTACTCCTCCCAGAGATGGCGGGCGCTGATCAATAAGAACGGCGATGTCCACCTCCTCCCGGGCATCGTCGTTTTTTGTTTTTGGGGCATTGGGTGATGCTTTTGAGGGTTAAGCCCGTGTATCTTTGGGTGAGCCCATCACCATGTAGCTGGTGATTGAACGGACATGTGGAACGGTGCCCAGAATATCCGTATGGAACGCTTTGTAAGCGGGCAGATCGGCCACCTCCACCCGCAGGATGTATTCAAAGGCCCCTGCCACGTTGTGGCATTCGGTGACCTCGTCGGCGCGCTGCATGGCCCATTCGAAACCGCTTTGGGCCGCTTTTGTGTGCTCTGCCAATCCGACCGCTACGTAGACCACATAGGCGCGTCCGGTTTGCGCGGGGTCCAGCCTTGCGCGGTAGCCCTTGATGACGCCCCTGCGTTCGAGGTCCTGCACGCGACGCAGGCAGGCGGAGGGCGACAGCCCAACCTTTTCGGCCAGTTGCAGGTTGCTGATCCGTCCATCCAAGGATAGCGCGCGCAATATTTTGTCGTTTATTCGGTCTGATTTACTCATGGATTGTGAGGTTAGCCGCTATTTGCGCAATTTGGCAATTTCATTGTGCTGTTTCACGCTTATTGTTGCGTAATGAATTACGAAATCCTCATTGCCTTGGTCGGTTTTGCCTTTGCCAGCTCGATCACGCCCGGTCCCAATAACCTGATGCTCATGGCTTCGGGGGCGAATTACGGGCTGATGCGCACTGTGCCGCATATGCTGGGTATTTCGCTGGGCCATGCGTTTATGGTGACGATGGTCGGCGTTGTGCTGCTGCGCGTGTTCGAGGCCTATCCGGTATTGAACATCGTGCTGAAAGTGCTGAGTGCAGCTTACATGATGTGGCTCGCCTGGAAGATCGCGAATGCGGTGCCGCCAGAGGCGAAAGAAGTGACTGGCAAGCCGTTTACGTTTTTGCAGGCCGCCGCCTTTCAATGGGTGAATCCAAAGGCGTGGTTCATGGCCATCACCGCCATCAGTGCCTATGCCCCGCAGGACATGGGTATTTGGGTCGGATCCCTGATTGTCGCGGGAGTGTTTGCTGCGACGAACCTGCCATCCGTCTCGGTCTGGGCCTGGCTGGGGGTACAAGTGCGCCGATGGCTTGGCTCTACACGGCGGCTGCGCGCGTTCAATGTCACCATGGCGGTGCTACTGGTTGTATCGCTTTATCCAATGCTGACACATTAGACTTGGCCAGTCATAAGTGCCCTATGACAGAATATGAAAAGATGTTGGCCGGTGCACCGCATTCCGGGCTTGATCCCGAAATTCGCGCGCTTGCAACGGCGCGGGTGGCGAAAAAGGCCGCACTGGATGCCGTTGCGCCCGATGATGTGGCAGGTCAGTTGGCCGCGATGCGCGCACTTTTTGGCAGCGTTGCCGGGCCATGTGTGATGACACCGCCGTTCTTTGTTGAATTTGGATGCCATGTGCATCTAGGCGAATGGGTGTTCGTGAATGCTGGTGCGACGTTTCTGGACAGCAACACGATCACGATTGGGGATCATGCCGCCCTTGGGCCGAATGTGCAGCTAATCACGGCCAGCCATCCCAAACGCCCAGAGGATCGCATTCGCCCCAAGCATGGCGCCGTTCCACCCTTCGATGTGATCAATATCGCAAGGCCCATTGCCATCGGGGCCTATGCATGGATCGGCGCAGGCGCAATCGTGATGCCCGGTGTCACCATTGGGGATGGGGCGATCATTGGCGCGGGGGCGGTGGTGACCAAGGACGTGCCTGCACGCATGATCGCCTTAGGCAATCCGGCACGGATCATCGGCAGCGTGGATGATCCCTAAAGCGGTATCAAATTTCTCGAAATTTGATGCGGGACAAAGACTTTTCGTTATGAAAAGCCTTCGCCATCAGAACGGAACATCATCCGCCTGCGCGGCATTTACGACAAACTTGGCCACGACATTCTTTGACCCGGCTTTGTCGAATTCGATCTGCAGTTTGTCACCTTCGATCCCCATCACCTCACCATAGCCGAATTTCTGGTGAAAGACGCGGTCACCTTCGGTGAATGCGCTGACGGCATCCATGTCGATGGTCATGTTGCGCGCCTCGCTGGGCTGCGACATGCCGCGTTGCTGGCCCTTGGCCTGTAACCTGCGCCATCCTGGGGAGTTGTAAACATTCGCCTCCGCCGCGCGTTCGTGCAGGTCGGACCGTAAACCGCCAGCGATGGCCGGTGATGCACTGGCAGCCATGCCCGCGGCCCCATAACCGCCGCCGTAGAGGCCGGGTGGCGTCAGCACCTCGACATGATCTTCGGGAAGCTCATCAATGAAACGGGACGGCATTTGCGATTGCCATTGGCCGTACACCCGCCGATTAGCGGCAAAGGAAATAGTGCAGATTTCCTCGGCCCGGGTGATGCCCACATAGGCCAATCTGCGTTCCTCTTCGAGACCTTTCAAACCGCTTTCATCCATGGACCGTTGCGACGGGAACAGCCCGTCTTCCCAGCCCGGCAGGAACACGGCGGGAAATTCGAGGCCCTTGGCCGCGTGCAGGGTCATGATGGAGACCTTTTCGCCCGGCTCATCGCTTTCGTTGTCCATGATCAGGCTGACATGTTCGAGGAAGCCTTGCAGGTTCTCGAAATTTTCCAGCGCCTTGACGAGTTCCTTGAGGTTTTCCAGACGCCCCGGCGCCTCGGGCGTTTTGTCGTTTTGCCAGAAACCTGTGTAGCCGCTTTCATCCAGGATCATCTCGGCCAGTTCGACATGTGTGTCGGCCTCGGCCCGCACCTGACCGCTCCAGCGGTCAATCGCATCGACCAGTATGGTAAGCTCTTTCAGGCCCTTGCCGCCAAGCAGTTTGCCTTGGCAGACCAAACGTGCACCCTCAACCAGCGATACCCCATTGCTTCGCGCGGTGCGTTGGATTGTTTGCACCGCTTTATCGCCTAAACCACGTTTGGGGGTGTTCACGATCCGCTCGAACGCCAGATCATCCTCTGGGCTGACGGCGAGCCGGAAATAGGCCATCGCATCGCGGATTTCCATGCGCTCGTAGAACCGTGGGCCGCCTATCACGCGGTAAGGCAGACCGATGGTCAGGAACCGATCCTCGAATGCACGCATCTGATGCGAGGCGCGGACAAGGATCGCCATTTTCTCCAGCCCCATCGGGTCCATGCCGCGGGTACCGCGTTGCATCGCCTCGAGTTCCTCGCCGATCCACCGCGCTTCTTCCTCGCCGTCCCAATGACCGATCAGGCGGACCTTTTCGCCATCTGTCCGAGAGGTAAACAGCGTCTTGCCCAGACGCCCTTTGTTCGCCGCGATGACACCAGAGGCGGCGGCGAGGATATGCGGCGTGGAACGGTAGTTTTCCTCAAGCCGCACCACATGTGCGCCCGGAAAATCCTTTTCGAACCGCAGGATATTGCCCACCTCAGCCCCGCGCCACCCATAGATCGACTGATCGTCATCGCCGACGCAGCAGATATTCTTATGCCCGCCCGCCAGCAGGCGCAGCCACATGTACTGCGCGACGTTGGTGTCTTGGTATTCATCGACGAGGATGTAGCGGAACCAACGTTGGTATTGCTCCAGCACGTCTTCATGGGTCTGAAAGATTGTGACCATGTGCAAAAGGATATCGCCGAAATCGACAGCATTCAGATCGCGCAGGCGGGCCTGATAGGCGGCGTAGAGTTCAACGCCTTTATGATCGAACGCGCCGCTGTCAGCGACGGGGACCTTGTCGGGCGTGTAGGCCTTGTTTTTCCAGCTATCGATGATCCCCGACAGCATGCGCGCGGGCCAGCGTTTGTCGTCGATATTGGCGGCTTGGATGAGTTGTTTCATCAGCCTGATCTGGTCGTCAGTATCCAGAATGGTGAAGTTGGATTTAAGGTTCACCAGTTCCGCATGCCGCCGCAGCAGCTTGGCACAGACAGAATGGAAGGTGCCCAGCCAAGGCATGCCTTCGACCGCCTCGCCCATGTGGCTGCCGATGCGCTGCTTCATCTCGCGCGCGGCCTTGTTGGTGAAGGTCACAGCCAGGATTTCGTGTGGGCGCGCGGTGCCGGTGGCGAGTAGATGCGCAATGCGGGTGGTCAGCGCTTTGGTTTTCCCGGTTCCTGCCCCGGCGAGCATCAGAACGGGGCCTTGCAAGGTCTCGACGGCTTCGCGCTGCGCGGGGTTCAGCCCGTCCAGATAGGTTGGCGCGCGCTGCGCCATCGCCCGCTGGCTCAGCGGCACGGCGGCTTCGAACGCGTCATCTTCGGAAAAACTGCTCATGCGTGCGAAGGTAGCCCGAATCCGTGGATAGGAAAACCCCTTGTTCTACTAATGTTCCGCCGCGTTGACTTCACCCTTCGCAGGGTTAACGTCACGCCCATGACACTGCACAACCGTTACCCTGCCATTTCTGACCTCAAGGCCCGCGCGAAGCGGCGTATCCCTCATTTTGTGTGGGAATATCTGGACAGCGCGACGGGGGTTGAGGCGACGCAAAGGCGGAACCGCGCGGCGCTGGATCGGGTGCTGTTGAACCCGTCGATCCTGCATGGGGAGTTTGAGCCGGACCTATCAGTGAGGTTACTGGGTCAAGAGCATCCGCTGCCGGTGGGCATAGCACCAGTAGGCATGTCGGGGCTGATCTGGCCGGGGGCGGAGCAGATGCTGGCACGCACGGCGGCAAAGAAAAGCATTCCTTATACGTTGTCGACAGTGGCGAGCCAGCTGCCGGAGGATGTGGGACCGCATGCCGGTGACAATGCGTGGTTTCAGCTCTATCCGCCGCGTGATCCGGGGATTCGGGACGACATTCTGGGGCGGGCGAAGGCCGCCGGGTTTGGCACGCTTGTATTGACCGTGGATGTTCCAGTCGCCTCGCGCCGGGAACGCCAGACGCGCGGTGGCCTCACAAATCCGCCGAAGCTGACGCCCCGGTTGGCGCTGCAGGCCGCGCAATGCCCGGCCTGGCTCAATGGCATCCGCAAAACGGGCATGCCCCGGATGCGCTTGATGGACAGTTATTCCGATATCAAGGGCGCCCTGCCCTCGACTCAACATATTGGATACCTTCTGCGGACCTCGCCCGATTGGGACTATTTCAAATCCTTGCGCGAGGTTTGGGACGGGCCGTTGATCGTCAAGGGCGTGTGCCGTCCGGATGATGCCGCGCGCCTGACCGATGAAGGGGCCGATGCGATCTGGGTCAGCAACCATGCGGGCCGCCAGTTTGATGGCGGGCCTGCCACGATTGAAACGCTGCCTGCAGTGCGAGCGGCGACGAATTTGCCGGTGATCTTTGACAGTGGGATCGAAGGGGGCCTGGATGTGCTGCGCGCGCTGTCACTGGGCGCAGACTTCGTGATGCTGGGCCGTGCATTTCACTATGGGCTGGGCGCTTTGGGCGAGCGCGGAGCAGCGCATGTGCTGGATATTCTACGGCAGGACATGATCAGCAATATGGGGCAATTGGGTGCAAAAACGCTCAAAAATCTGTCAGATTGCCTAAGAACTACCCAGTAATCGTTATAGACGCCCCCGAATTTGCCCCTTAGGAATGCTGCAACTGCGAAGGGGATAATGATGGCCGAGTTTAACAAAATCTTGATTGCCAACCGGGGCGAGATTGCGATCCGCATCATGCGCGCCGCCAATGAGATGGGTAAAAAGACGGTGGCCGTCTTTGCAGAAGAGGACAAGCTGGGCCTGCATCGGTTCAAGGCGGATGAGGCATATCGCATCGGTGAAGGCATGGGGCCGGTGGCCGCTTACCTTAGCATCGATGAGATCATTCGCGTGGCCAAGATGTCGGGCGCGGATGCGATCCATCCCGGCTATGGTCTTTTGTCCGAGAACCCGGAATTTGTGGATGCATGCGCGGCCAATGGCATCACCTTCATCGGTCCCAAGGCGCAGACCATGCGCCAGTTGGGCGACAAGGCCAGCGCGCGGCAGGTGGCGATTGACGCCGGTGTACCGGTTATTCCGGCGACCGAGGTTCTGGGCGACGACATGGACCTGATCAAAAAGCAGGCGCGTGAGGTCGGCTATCCCCTGATGCTGAAAGCATCCTGGGGCGGTGGTGGTCGCGGTATGCGGCCCATTATGTCCGAAGATGAACTGGAAGAGAAAGTCCGCGAAGGGCGGCGTGAGGCCGAAGCCGCATTCGGCAATGGCGAGGGTTATCTGGAAAAGATGATCATTCGCGCCCGCCATGTGGAGGTGCAGATTCTGGGCGATACTCATGGGCAGATGTATCATTTGTGGGAACGCGATTGTTCCGTTCAACGCCGCAATCAGAAGGTCGTGGAACGCGCCCCTGCCCCGTATCTATCCGGTACGCAACGCGAGCAGCTTTGTAACCTGGGTAAGAAAATCTGCGCCCACGTGAACTATGAATGTGCAGGCACGGTTGAGTTCCTGATGGATATGGATTCAGGCGAATTCTATTTCATCGAAGTGAACCCACGCGTGCAGGTCGAACACACCGTGACCGAAGAGGTTACTGGTATTGATATTGTCCGCGCGCAGATTTTGATTGCCGAGGGCAAATCGCTGGTCGAGGCGACGGGCTGTGCCTCCCAATATGACGTCAAGCTGGACGGCCACGCCCTGCAGTGTCGGGTGACGACCGAGGACCCGTTGAACAACTTCATCCCCGATTATGGGCGCATTCAGATGTATCGTTCGGCCACGGGGCCGGGCATTCGTCTGGATGGCGGGACCGCCTATTCAGGCGCGGTGATTACGCGGTACTATGACTCTCTACTGACCAAGGTAACCGCCCGTGCGCCCACGCCGGAGATGGCGATTGCACGGATGGACCGGGCCTTGCGTGAATTTCGTATTCGGGGTGTTTCAACCAACATCGCCTTTGTCGAGAACCTGCTGAAGCATCCGACGTTTCTGAACAACGAATACCACACGAAGTTCATTGATGAGACGCCGGACCTGTTCAATTTCGAAACACGGCGTGACCGGGCCACGAAAATCCTAACCTATATCGCGGATATCACCGTGAACGGGCACCCGGAAACGGCGGGACGTCCGCGACCCTCGGCGGACGTGAAACCGCCGCGGCCACCTGTGAAACCGACCACGGACGTGACCGCCGGCACCCGCAATATTCTGGATGAGTTCGGACCGGAGGCTGTCGCAGATTGGATGCGCGATCAGAAACAGCTTTTGATCACCGATACGACCATGCGCGATGGGCATCAGTCGCTACTGGCGACGCGGATGCGCTCGATCGATATGATCAACGCTGCACCTGCTTATGCGACCAAGATGAACCAGCTTTTCAGCGTCGAATGCTGGGGTGGCGCGACCTTTGACGTGGCCTATCGGTTCTTGCAGGAATGCCCCTGGCAGCGTCTGCGGGATATCCGTGCGGTGATGCCGAATATCATGACGCAGATGCTGCTGCGCGCGTCAAACGGTGTTGGATATACCAACTATCCTGACAACGTGGTGCAGAGTTTTGTGGCGCAGGCTGCTGGCTCTGGCGTCGATGTATTTCGCGTGTTCGACAGCCTGAACTGGGTAGAAAACATGCGCGTCGCGATGGACGCTGTGATCAAGGCCGAAAAAGTCTGCGAGGGCACGATCTGCTACACCGGCGACCTGATGGACCCGGCGCGGGCAAAGTACGACTTGAAATACTATGTCGGCATGGCCAAAGAGCTTGAGGCGGCGGGCGCACATGTGCTGGGCCTGAAGGATATGGCCGGGCTGATGAAGCCTGCGGCGGCAACCGCCTTGGTCAAGGCGTTGAAAGAAGAGACAAATCTGCCGATCCACTTCCATACGCATGACACGTCAGGGGCCGCGATTGCGACTGTGCTTGCGGCATCAGCCGCTGGTGTGGATTGCGTGGATGGCGCGATGGATGCGCTGTCTGGCAATACGTCCCAGCCGACTTTGGGGTCGATTGTCGAGGCCTTGCGCGGCAATGAACGCGACACGGGACTCGATATCGGCGCGATCCGCGAGATCAGCAATTATTTCGAACAGGTCCGCGCGCATTATGCAGCATTTGAAAGCGGGCTGCAGGCCCCGGCATCCGAGGTTTATCTGCACGAAATGCCCGGCGGGCAGTTCACCAACCTCAAGGCGCAGGCACGGTCCTTGGGCCTCGAAGAACGTTGGCACGAGGTTGCGCAGACCTATGCGGATGTGAACCAAATGTTCGGGGATATCGTGAAGGTCACGCCCTCGTCGAAGGTTGTAGGCGACATGGCTCTGATGATGGTCAGCCAAAATCTGACCCGCGCGCAAGTGGAGGACCCCGACGTGGATGTCGTCTTCCCCGATAGCGTGGTTGAGATGATGCGTGGATCTTTGGGGCAACCTCCCGGCGGGTGGCCAAAGGCAATCCAGAAAAAGATCTTGAAGGGTGAAAAACCGATTACTGAGCGGCCGGGCAAGGCGCTGAAACCGGTTGATCTGGAAGCTACGCGGGCAGATGTGTCGGCACAATTGGACGGGCAGGAGATCGATGACGAAGACCTGAACGGGTATCTGATGTATCCCAAGGTCTTCCTTGATTATGCCAAGCGGCATCAGACCTATGGCCCTGTGCGCACACTTCCAACACGCACGTTCTTTTACGGTATGGAACCGGGGGAAGAGATTGTCGCCGAGATCGACCCCGGCAAGACGCTCGAAATCCGGCTGCAGGCTGTGGCCGACATGAACGAGGATGGCGAGGTGAAAGTCTTCTTTGAACTCAATGGTCAGCCGCGCACGATCCGCGTGATGAACCGGCTGGCAGCCGCCGAAAAGGTCCAGCGACCCAAAGCCGAAGATGGAAACGCCAACCATATCGGCGCGCCAATGCCTGGAGTTGTGGCGTCGGTTGCAGCCATGACAGGCAACGAAGTCAAAGCCGGTGATCTGCTGCTGACAATCGAAGCGATGAAGATGGAAACGGGTATTCATGCCGAACGTGACGCGGTGATCAAAGCCGTGCATGTGCAGGCTGGCGGTCAGATCGACGCCAAGGATTTGCTGGTCGAATTGGAATGATGCGCGCTATTGTTGCATTTCTGGTGTTGCTGAGTGTCGCCGGTTTGGCATCCGCAGATGAAGCTGACCCAATCACGCCTTTCGCCGCTGGCAACGCCACCATGAATGCCGCCATCGCGGATGCGCAACGTAGCTTGCCGCTGTTTTTGTGCGAATCCGTGGATGATGAGGGGTACGGACCTGATCGCGGCTTTCTGAAGGTTCGCGTTCCCGTCAAGAGCACAGAAATGACGCATGAGGTCATCTGGGTCGGTCCTTTTGCCGCTTGGGATGGTCAGAACTTTGCGGGATTGCTGGCAAATCAGCCCCATGCCATGCCGGGGCTGAACCGGGGCGATCAGCTTGATTTCACCTACGAAATGATCGTCGATTGGAGCTGGGGCCATCCAAGCGGCAACAATTACGGTGATTACACGACGCGTGTCATCTATGCCCAAGAGGGGGATGACACCGCATTGGCAGCACTTGCCCAACCACCTTTTGAGAAAAGCTGGACCTGCGAGTGAAGCTGGCGCTGATTGCGATTGTCGTGCCTGATTATGACGACGCTATCGCCTTTTTCACCGGGCCAATGGGATTTGATCTGCTGGAAGACACGGATTTGGGCGATGGTAAGCGCTGGGTGCGGGTCGCACCGCCGGGGGCGGCCACGGCTTTTCTGCTGGCCAGAGCAGTTGGAGACCGCCAAACAGCCGCCATCGGGAACCAAGGCGGTGGACGGGTGTGGTTATTTCTTGAAACAGACGACTTTGCCGCTGATCATGCCCGCATGCAGGCAGGTGGTGTGCGGTTTGAGGAAGAACCACGTCACGAACCCTACGGGACGGTCGCCGTTTTTGCTGATCCGTTCGGCAATCGCTGGGACCTGATAGAATTCGCGAGATAGGTGATGCAAAAGCTGCTTGTTTTGACAGATTTGCATATCTGCGCACCTGGTAAGCAGATTGTAGGTCTTGACCCTGCAGCCCGCCTGAAAGATGTGCTGCACACAGCCATATTGGCACACCCTGATGCAGCGGGTCTGATCCTGATGGGCGATCTGACCCATCATGGACGGCCCGAGGAGTATGACGTGCTGCGACATATCCTGGCTGATTTGGAAATCCCTGTTGTGCTGATGGTCGGCAATCATGACAAAAGAGACGTGTTTTTTGCCGCATTTCCAGACGCACCAAAGACGCGTTCTGGACATGTGCAAACGACATGGGACCTAGGCAATCATCGGATCATCACACTGGATAGTTTGGATGGTCCGCCCTACCCTGACGGGCATCATGCGGGGCGGCTTTGTGCAGACCGTATTGCGTACCTGCAAGATGCATTGGACACAAAAGGTGACCGCCACGCACTGATCTGCGTCCATCACCCGCCTTTCGCGACCGGCATTGTTGGCATGGATCAGATCAAGTTGGCAGATGGTGACCGCTTTCTAAACATCTTGCGGAACTATTCAGACGTCCATTTACTTTGCGGGCATGTCCATAGAACCATATCAGGTACATCACGCGGCGTGTCGTGGAGCATGTTGAAAAGCACATGCCATCAAGGTGTGCTGGATCTCTCAACACCGAATCCACATCTCTCAACAAACGCCTCAGGCGCATTTGGTTTGGTGCTGTTGACAGAAGGCACTGTGGTCGTGCACAGCGAAGACGTCGATGTGCCAGGAGTCAGCATCTTTGGTGGATATAGCTGAGTGGCCTAAGCGGAAAAAATGCGTCGTTCGCCCGTTTTGGTCTTGCGAAGTACGCAAAGTGTTTATAGATCAGCCCTCACGAAATGGAGTGCGGGCGTAGCTCAGGGGTAGAGCATAACCTTGCCAAGGTTAGGGTCGTGAGTTCGAATCTCATCGCCCGCTCCAAAATCAGAACTGCATTGATACGATAAGAGCCACCGCTTTGGTGGCTCTTCGTCGTTTCGGCTTATGTCTGCGCGCTTTTACATTCTGCACCATCGTGCGCGTCGCGCATTAAGACGCCGCCTTCAAAGGCGATTGGAAACGCGACATGCCTTTGTGAAGATCAGTTATGCAGCAGGCTGTGGGCGCGCATGTTTCGGGTCGACAAACTGTGGCAAGGGGGTTTTCCGTCGCGCAAAAGGTGATGCCGTTTCTTCATCTGTCTCAAACGCTGCAACCGGGGACCCTACCCGCATACGCGCGGCCAAAGACGGAACACGTACGGCACCATCGGGGATCATTGGCAGTCCATCGTCTATCCCGGCAGGCGCTGGTTCAGCTGCTTTGGCTTGCTGGACTGTGGCACGCGCCATGCTTGATGCGGCTGCTGCAGCCTCCTTGGCAATCATAGCATTCCACGCTGCGAATTCATGATTACTTTTCGCCGCTTCTTTGATGGGTGCCATCTCTTCGAATGCTGCAATGGCCTCATCCGGTGCGTCAGCCTCGGCCCGATCTGCGGCTGCATTTTCCGCGACGCGTGCGATTGTTTCCGTTGTATTTGTAACGGCTGCCACGGCGAGTTGTCCTACAAGCTTCGGCATGGTTTCAGTGCCCGCAAGCGCATAGAGACTGGGGATCAGGTCGTACAGTTCATCTGTCTCGTCACCCGGCCGGTCCGTCATCAGGATAGTACTGACATATGGGTTGTGCCGCTCACCTGACAAAGCAACGGTATGGGTCAAATCACCCTGCACGCGTTCATCCATGACCAGCAGATCAATCAGGTCCAGCCGGACCAGTGTTTCTGCCACATCACGTGTATCAACGCAGAGGATTTGAAAACCTTTTTCGATCAAGGCACTGGAACAGGCCATGGCCGCATTGGGGTCGTTTCGTAGAATTAGAGCACGCATCGGATTCTCCTGATCAATCGCAGCTATTGCACTGACCCTAGCGAGCAAACCCTTAAAACTTGCTGAAAACCTGTCGCATTTTTCCCGGGCTTGGCCCCTGCTCCGGATGCCCCTATAGAGGCCACAGGACAGAAGGGACGCAATGATGCGCACAGCAACGATCACACGCAAGACGGCTGAAACCGATATCACAGTCACAATAAACCTTGATGGCACCGGGGTTTATGACAACCAGACCGGCGTTGGCTTTTTTGATCACATGCTGGATCAGTTGTCGCGTCATGCCTTGATTGACATGACCATCCGGGCAGAAGGCGATCTGCATATTGATGATCACCACACTGTCGAGGATGTGGGTATCGCGCTTGGTCAGGCACTGACGCAGGCCTTGGACGACAAGAAAGGCATCCGGCGTTACGGGTCGTGCCATTTGGCCATGGATGACGCGCAGGTACGCTGCGCGCTGGATCTGTCTGGCCGTCCCTATCTGATCTGCAATCTGGATCTGCCCTTTGGCAAGATCGGGACTTTCGATACCGAGTTGGTGCGCGAATTCTTTCAGGCGCTCAGCACTCATGGCGGCATCACGCTGCATATCGACAAGCTGCACGGGTTCAATGCGCACCACATCGCCGAATCCGCGTTCAAGGCAGTCGCACGCGCACTGCGTGAGGCCGTTGAAACCGACCCCCGTAAGGCAGACGCAATTCCATCCACCAAAGGCAGTCTATGACAACCGCGTTGATTGACTATGACAGCGGCAATCTGCATTCCGCGCAAAAGGCGTTTGAACGGATGGCATCCGAAGCTGGTGCGGGACCGATCATTGTCACGTCGGACCCGGAACAGGTCGCCAAGGCCGACCGGATTGTCCTACCCGGTGATGGGGCTTTCCCGCATTGCCGGGCCGAGCTTTTTGCGCGCACCGGACTGGCTGAAGCGATTATCGAGGCTGTGACAGTCAGGGCCCGTCCCTTTTTTGGCATCTGCGTTGGCATGCAGATGATGGCCACGACAGGTCATGAATACGAAGCCACACCAGGCTTTAACTGGGTGGCTGGTGATATTCGACGCATCGCGCCTGCGGATGCCGGGTTGAAAGTCCCGCATATGGGGTGGAACGACCTTGTTATCGACAATGCGCATCCGGTGCTGGCAGGGATCAAGACAGGCGATCATGCCTATTTTGTGCATTCCTATGCCATGGATGTGACAAACCCCGCCGAGCGTTTGGCCCATGTCAACTATGGCAGCGAGGTCACCGCCATCATCGGGCGCGATACGATGATCGGCACCCAGTTCCACCCGGAAAAAAGTCAGGACGCCGGGCTGCGGATGATTGGCAATTTCCTGAACTGGACCCCCTGACGCACAGATCAGGGGATCGTATCAAGCAAGTGGAGCAAGGATGTGCCCATGTTCGGATCGCGCACAGGCGATCCATGGCATGGTATCAAAAGTGTTGGGGAGTGTCTTGATATCTGCTCTGCCACCCAAGCCTTATAGACCTCTGCGTCCTTGATCCCGTATTTCGGAAAGGTGCCAAGCAAGGTCAGATTTTCGGCAAATTGTCCCGGCTTGGTATGCGGCGCGCTGAAGGCATCTGTGACGATCCATGCGACCTCTGCCCCGGATTGCATCTGCAACCAGACCTCTCCGGTCTTCAAACCCTCCGGTTCGAGGATTTGGGCCGTGTCCGGCAATACCCTGCGCAAGACTGCCAGGTCGCTGGTGTCCAGACCGGTGACCTTCTTTAGCCGATTTGCAGCAAAGGCAGATGCAACGAGTGTTGCTTGCGGAAACAGCGCGACATGCTCCTGCAATCCTTTGTTGTGATAGTGGTTCGGTGCCAGCAAGACAGACAGATGACCGAGCCGCGCCATTTCATTCGCCACCACCGAGCCCAAGCCGGAAATCGGACTATAAAGACACATGTCGCCAGTCTTTAGACGAAAGGCAACGCAACTCAGCTTGCCCCGGCGCGCCACATAAACGCTATCGAGGCCGTCGATCTGGATGAAGGAACTGGTCATTTGGTCTCCAATGCGGCCAGCTGCGCGCAAATGAGATCCACCAGATGACGGCCCGCCTTGTGAGAGGCCAAAGATCGGTTTTGCGCATGAACGCCCATTACCGCCGAGACAAGTGCCTGGGACATATCCTCCGGATCAACGCCGCTTGCCGGGCTCACAGAGCGTTCCAACGCCCCGCGAAAATGGTCGCCCAGCGCTGCCCAATAAGCCTGGGCCGCCTTATCCAGACGATCGCTTTGGACACGCGCATTTTCAATGCCAGTATTCACCACCAGACAACCGAAATCGCTTGATGTGACCGAACTTTCTGCCACCAGCCCCTGAAAGAATGCGATGATCTCGGCAATGCCCCCGGTTTTCATCGGGGCCATTTCCTGCGTGATGGCGGCGTTCGCATAGTATTGCAGAGCTTCCAGATAGAGCCCTTCTTTCCCACCAAATTCCGACCGGATCGCAAATTGGTTCAACCCGGTCAGTTGCTCCAGCTCTCGCACGCCCAGTGCCTGATATCCGTGCTGCCAGAAAGCCATGCAGGCTTTGGCAACGGCTTCTTGTCTGTCATATGATTTAGGTCGCGGCATTTCTATACAGTTGCATAGTTATAATTTCACTGCAAGTGCATAGAAACAAGAACCTGCCGAGCGCTGGTTATCGTCCGTGACTTTTTCGCCAAATTCCCGATACTGCAGACAAAAGAAAAACAGGAGCAGTCCAGATGTACCACCGACGCTTTGTCATCCTAGCGGGTGCTGCCGCTTTGGCGGCTTGCAGCAGGCGCCAGGAAGCGCCATCGCGGGCCAGAAATGACATCCCGCTTTATCCCAATGAAACCCCTGAATTGCGGCGGCTTATCAACAAATATGCCCAGATCCACGATATCCCTGTTACCCTGCTGCACCGTGTCATCATCCGCGAGAGCACCCATAATCCGGCAGCACGCAATGGCCCCTATTATGGATTGATGCAAATTCTGCCGGAAACCGCGCGCACAATGGGGTATCGGGGTTCGCCCGAAGGCCTGTTGGATGCGGAAACCAATCTGAAATATGCAGGGCGCTACCTGCGCGGCGCGTGGCTTGTGTCTGATGGGGACGAAGCAACCGCGGTCAGCTGGTATGCCCGCGGCTATTATTACGAAGCCAAGCGGCGCGGTATGCTGGTTGAGACTGGTCTGCGGTCTGGCTAGGGATGCGATGCGATTAATTGCGCAAGCGCAGTCCACGCGCCATGTACACGCCTAAGATGCTACACAGAGCCAGAACGCCAGCCATCAGCAACAGGCGCGGATGGGTCCAATCCACCTGGTCAGGAAAGCGTGCCATCTGCATCCAGATGAAAGGCAAAGGCAGGATAAGGAAGGGTGACGCGATCCGCACGCGTTCATAGGCCCCTTCGGCAGCGGCAAAAAGCAGAACCAGACCAACGCATGTGATCCAACCTGCAAGCGTACGGGCGGTCAGCGGCGTGATGCCAAACGCTTGTGGTTCAATGAAATGGGTCGGATTCCAGAAGGTGTATACCCCCTCAGCCGTGATCAACACGCCAAGGGCGATTAGCAAGGTGCGGAACGCAGTGCCCATCGGTTCATATTTCGGTACCGGCTGCTGTTTGCGCCACTGCAAAACATAAAGGATTGCAAAAGCGAAAGGCGGTGTCAGATAGCTGATATACCACAGCCAGAATGCGGGCGTCCCATGCAGGAAGTTCGCCCAGTGCAGCCATGTGGCGATCAACAGCATCGCGGTAAAGACCAGCGCAGGAATCACCACCACGCGCAATGTTTCCCACTGTTTAGCGAAGATACCCAGGATCAAAATGGGCGCAATCGCCAGATAAAAGCCCCCAATAATCGCTGCTGTGACGGGGGGCTGCACGCTCCATGCAAAGTTTTCAGCGGAATTGGCAGGGTTTAAGGCGACCGACACCAGGCCAAACGAAGCAAACACAACCTCAACCGCGAACCAGACGCGCAGCGCGGACAGCACTTTGGAACCTTCTGTCATGGCGTTATCCTTTGTTACTCTTTTGTGCTTGAAAAAGCGTCGCAGCCGAAAGCATGACCAGCACAATCAGAAAGATCAGCCATATCCAGGCCGCCACATGAAGCGGTTGCAGGACATGCAGGTATGACAGGCTTGCCGCCAAGGCGAGCAGCGCAAAGGTCATCAGCCCGGCGGCAGGAATTGTCGCATTGACCCGATCCCTCGTCATCGCCATCATCCAGCTCGCGAGGGCAAAGGCCAAAAACGGCCCCGCATAGATTTGCAAAAGAAACGGTGTCGCCCCCCACGGCCAAACCTGAACCGCCGTGGTTGGCTGGCACAGCATGAACAGCGCAAAACTACCCCCCACAAAGGCCGTGGTCGCCACAAGAATCCGCATCGGCCAAGGTAAGGGGTTTTCATTGACGGGGGCCGAGACCACCCAGTATCGGCGCAACAAATGCAGCACAATGAACGGGCATATCCCATAAAGCGCAAACCAGAACCATGACACCTGAAACGGCAGTGGCAACCAGGAGATACCCAAAAGCGGTGGCTTGGGTGGCGGCGGGGCAAAGTCAAAGACATGCAGATGCAAGAACGACACCACCAACAAAAGACCTGTAAAAAGCCCCGCAACAACCATTGGGATCCGGATTGCAGCCATCGTACGGGCACGCGCAGCCAAAAGCATCATCACCGCGCCCCCGGTATAAAGGCTGGCAATGGTGCGCACATGTAAAGGAGGAGCCTTGAAGGGCAGCCCGGAATTGTTGCCAAGAAGGCCTTCCAAATAAGAAAAAAGCGCGACCCATCCAGCAAAAAACGCACCTGTCCAAAACAAGATGCGATGAGACCGGGCAGGCGCAAGGACATGATCAGCTTTGTCCGGGTCTTTCATGTTGCGACGTTAATCCCTTGAAGCATACGTATCCGCGGTCACGGCTTTGGCAGAAGCGACCCGTGACGCGCGTTCTACTTTGCATACGCATCAGCTCTGGATTTCATTCCCGGGCAAATCAAAACGGCGATGCATGGTATGAGATACCAAGCGTCCGCCGCAAAACATCACTATGCTGCAAAAGAAAACCGCCCCGGTCAGAGGTGGTTAGAGGCTTTACTCTATGAACAGTGCTTACGGGGCGATTTGTCGTTAATTCGCGCGCGTCCACGTTCCGCCATTGCGGCATATCCCCAGAACGCAACCCGACACGGCCAGCGAATTGCCGTTCAACTGCAGGCGCGAGTTGTAAGTCTTGTCGCGATCGGGCGAATAGACTTTGCCGCGATATGCGCCTCCGCCCTGTGCGACCGTCTCGGAAATGATCATTCGCCCATCAAATTCACTAGAAACAGGGTTTCCGCTTGCATCGAATGACTGAACCAAAGTGCCGCAAAGCGCGGCGCCACAAGGTGCAACCTGGATGATTCCAGAATTGCCATTGTCATCGCGCGCTGTTTGCCAGCGCCCTTCCAGTGGATCCGCCAAAGCGGACGATGCAATTGCAAGCATGGCCGTTGCGGCGAAGATAGCGGTTTTCATGTTCAGGTCCTCCCAGTCTCTGACCTATAGCATGCGCGTTTCCGCCGCAGGCAATCAAGCCTGCACTTGTGGTTACGCTGCGTTGCAATCCGCCCAAGCTCGGGCGTAAAGACGGGGCAAACACTGCAAAAAAGGCTGCAACATGATCCTGTACCCTGCAATTGATCTGAAAGATGGCAATGCCGTGCGGCTTGTGCATGGTGACATGGACCAGACAACCGTTTTCAATGATGACCCGGCAGCCCAGGCCAAGGCATTTGTTGCCGCAGGGTGTGAGTGGCTGCATCTGGTGGACCTTAACGGTGCCTTCGCAGGAGAACCCGTCAACGCCGCACCCGTCGAAGCGATTTTGCAAGCCTGTCCTGTTCCAGCGCAATTGGGTGGTGGTATTCGGGACATGGCCACAATTGAAAACTGGCTGGAGAAAGGATTGGCACGCGTGATCCTTGGGACAGTGGCTGTGGAAAACCCGGAGCTGGTGCGCGACGCCGCAAAGTCGTTTCCTGGAAAGGTGGCCGTCGGTCTTGATGCGCGCAATGGCAGGGTTGCCACACGCGGATGGGCCGAGGAAACAGATGTTATGGTCACCGATCTGGCAAAGTCATTCGAAGATGCGGGCATTGCAGCCATCATTTACACGGACATTCTGCGCGACGGGGCAATGAAAGGCCCCAATATTGCCGCAACCGAGGCCTTGGCACGGGCCGTGGATATTCCGGTCATCGCCTCTGGTGGCGTTTCTTCGATGGCTGACCTTGAAGCATTGAAAGCCACGGGTGTGATTTCGGGCGCGATTTCAGGACGTGCGCTTTATGATGGTGCGATTGACCTGCCCAAAGCCTTGCAGGCATTGCGAGATACACCGTGACCGTCGTTCGCAGCATCACGCTGCCGAAAGACAGCGCCTTGCATGAATGGCGGGCGACTGGTGATTTCCTGGATTGCTATGCCGTTGTATCGGACATGCCCGTGCGTCCCGCCGCAGAAATCATCACCAATTTTCCGGGGTGGGCCCATATCCTTCTCAAAATCCGTCGGATTATCACGGCACCTTTTGGACTTGATAATGATGGGCCGGATACGCCGAACAAACTGGGTATCTTCCCGGTAGAAAGCGAGACCGAGACCGAGATCATCGCCGGTTTCGATGACAAGCATCTTAACTTCCGCGTCGCGGTAATGTCCCAGAATGGCCAGGTCAGCCTGGCTACATGGGTGTCGCCCCACAATATTGGCGGCCGCATTTATCTGGCCGCCATCATGCCGTTTCATATCGCCATCGTCCGCAATGCGGTAGGCAGGGTCGCGCGCGCTACTCAGCGATAGCCTTGTCGGTCAGCATATTCAGCGCGCCGTTCATACGCCCTATCACCTCTGCATTCATATCGACACTCAGGCCGTCCAGCAGCGTTTCGGCGGTTTCATAGCTGACAGAAACCGATCCATCGGCAGTTTCATGCACCAATACGCGCAACGGCAACTGTAACCCGGCAACGATATCCATATTCATCACTGGCGTGCCAAGCCGAGGGTTTCCAAAGATCAACAACTGCGCCTCTGGCATCTCCAGATCAACCGACGCGGCACCGGCCGCGTGATCCACACGCGCAAAAACAGTGGCGCCAGCCCCATTTACCGCTGCTTCTAGCGCATCCATGGTTTCGGCCACGGATTTTTCAGATGGTTTCGAGACAAGTTCCGCCATTGCAGCTGTTCCTGTTAGCCCGATCAGGGCGGTTGTGAGTAGTACTTTCATGGTATGCTCCCAGTTCCAGTCCGATCCGCATATCACCCCCCTCTTCCCATTGCTGCACAATACGCCTAAGGATCACGCCATGTTGAAGACACGGATCATCCCCTGCCTTGATGTTGCAGAAGGCCGCGTGGTCAAAGGCGTCAATTTTGTAGATCTGGTCGATGCCGGTGACCCGGTTGATGCTGCCATTGCCTATAATGCTGCCGGCGCGGATGAGCTTTGTTTCCTTGATATCATGGCCACCCAGGAAAATCGCGGAACCATGTTTGACCTCGCCACCCGCACGGCAGAGCAGTGTTTCATGCCGCTGACCATCGGCGGAGGGGTACGCACGCATCACGATGTGCGCGACTTGTTGCTGGCTGGTGCTGACAAGGTCAGTTTTAACTCCGCCGCCGTTGCAAACCCCGATGTTGTGGCCGAGGCCGCGATGCGGTTTGGGTCGCAATGTATCGTCGTGGCCATCGACGCCAAAACCGTGGCTCCCGGCAAATGGGAGATTTTCACCCATGGTGGACGACGCGAAACCGGCATTGACGCTTTGGAATTCGCCAAGACCGTTGTGAAAAAAGGGGCCGGAGAGATCTTGCTGACCTCCATGGATCGCGATGGCACAAAATCGGGGTTTAACCTTCCGCTGACACGAGCCATCTCGGACGCGGTTGATGTGCCTGTCATTGCGTCAGGCGGTGTAGGTACACTCGACCATTTGGTCGAAGGTGTGACACAAGGCGGTGCATCGGCTGTGCTCGCCGCATCAATCTTTCATTTTGGCACCTATACAATCAGCGAGGCCAAGGCACATATGGCTGCCGCTGGCATTCCAGTGAGGATGTCATGACACTGAACGATTTGGCCGCACTCATCGAAGCACGCAAAGATGCGGACCCGGACAGCAGCTGGACCGCAAAACTTCTGTCTCAAGGCCCCGAAAAATGCGCCGAGAAGTTTGGGGAGGAGGCGGTTGAGGCGATCATTGAGGCGGTCAAAGGTGATCGCGCCGGTCTGACCTCGGAAGCGGCGGATGTCCTATACCACCTGCTTGTGATGCTGGCCGCCTGTGACGTGCCGCTTGATGCCGTGATGGATGAATTGGCCAAACGTCAGGGCCAATCCGGCATCGCCGAAAAGGCCGCACGCTCTTAGAGTTTTGACGAGACGCGCCCGGTGACAAAACCGCCCATTCTCAGCTCGTCATACAAGCGCTGATACTCGATCTTCGGACAGCGGTTCTGGATGACGTCAACGCCGCGCGCCTCTGCCTTGGCTGCTGCGGCTGCATGTTCAACGCCAATCTGCATCCAGATCGTTTGCAAGTGTGGCCACCGTACCAATGCGGCGTCAACAATAGGCGGTACGGCCTCGGACCGTCGAAAGATGTCGACCATATCCACATCATCAGGGATATCAGCAATATCTGCATAAACCTGTTCGCCCAAAAGTGTCTGCCCTGCCAAACCAGGATTAACCGGTATGACGCGATAGCCCTTCAGGCCCAGATAACGTGCAACATAAAAGCTCGGTCGCACCTGATTTGCGGATACGCCTACCACCGCAATGGTTTTTGTCCGTTCCAGAACACCGCGCAAGAGTTCATCTGAGTAAGTCATACATGTGTTTAGCAGCCCAATGCTCTACAAAAAAGCGCCCGGATTGATCCGGGCGCTAGGTATGGAACGAGGGACAGTGAGTTGAAACACGTGTGTTCCAAAAACGTGTTCCCACTGCATAGATAAGAAAGGTACGACACCCAGATAAGAGTTGATCAGCGAAACGTGAACTCTGCGTTAACCGTGCCTGCCAACTACCAGTGGGCCGCACGCCAGTGCGCTTCAGCAAGTGCAATGTGCCGCTCGGGATCGGTGAGCCATCGATCACGAGCTGCGGTCGAATGCGTAAGGTACAATCGATCATTATGGATCGCCCAGGCATGGGGGTGACTGTCTGACCATGCGCCAACAGTCAGTGACATCGCACAATAACCGCCAAATCGCGGGGCAAACGCGCGCGGTGCGCCTTCAAACGCGGCCATGTTTGCGGCATTCTGAAATCGCCAGATCGCTTTGCGCCAAATCAAACGGTGGGCATCGCTGCCCATTGCAGGACTTTCGTTGCGGAAATAGGACACCGGGTCATACCCACCGATTGCGTAACCCGACGACGCAAACACCGCAGTTGGCGCACCAAATGCAGGTCTGGCGGCAAATGCGGCAACAGCAAGTGAGCCAATAAGGTGGCGACGGGTGATCATTCGGTTGGCAACTCCGGTTAGTGCGGTGGTTCGCCAAACATGCGCATGTCAGGCTGCCTTGCCTACCCACCTCGCCAAGCCGTGACCAAGGGTGAAGTGCCTGTCAATCAAAGACTTCGTCGACGACATCCTCGATAACATCCCATAGGCCTGACATAACTTTGCGTCCAAAGCTCTTGCTTTTGCGGCGCTTTTTCGGGCGCGCGACATGATAGTCATCGCTGTACTCGCGCGGGTGTTTCTGTGCTTTGTAGCCATGCTTTGTCATCTTGCCGCGCTTTGGCGCAGCATCCTTTGGTAACATTTTCATCGCATGGATGGGGGCCCCGCAGCTGCTGCAGGTCAGTTCATGACGATCTTTACCCCGCAGCACCAAGGCGGCACGCGTGCCGCAATAACAGCAAGTGGTGATCTTCGTTGCGACCATGGATCCGGTTACCTTTGTTCAGGGTTTTACTGCATATAAGGCCACTGCCGCCGCATTCGAGACGTTCAGAGAACCAAATCCGGCCGCTGCATCGATTTTTACCAGCAGATCGCAGGTTTCCTTGGTCTTGTCGCGCAGTCCCGGCCCTTCGGCGCCCAAGACAAGGGCGACCGGACGGTCGCGTTTGCCTTCAATGGCGGCCTCGATCGTTGCATCAGCTTCACCATCCAGACCTAACACCAGATATCCCATCCCCTGCAGCTCTGTCATCGCATCCGCCAGATTGCGCACGCGAAGATAGGGTTGGCGTTCAAGGGCACCGCTCGCGGTCTTGGCGAGCGCGCCTGTCTCAGGTGCGGCATGGCGCTGAACAGCCACAACCGCTTGTGCACCAAATACCTCGGCCGACCGCAGGATGGCGCCGACATTATGCGGATCGGTGACCCGATCCAGTAGCACCAGGCGCGGTGGCCCGCCCCCATCGCCCAACGCGATATCCTGCAGAGCGCCCCAATCCAGCGGCCTGACCTCAAGGGCTGCCCCCTGATGAACAGACTGCGGATCAAGTGGTGCCGCAAATTTTCGTGGGTCGGATATCTCAGGCTCAATGCCGCCGGTCGCAACAGCATCCCCCAGGCGATCAAGCGCATTCCGTGTCACAACCAGCCGCAGCTTTTCCCGCGCGGGGTTTAGCAATGCATCGCGCACCGCGTGCAAGCCGAACAGCCACACTGTTTCGCTGGCGGCAGCGCGCTTGGCCTGCTCTTTCGCGATCACCCACTTTGGCTTCTTCATAATTGGTTCCCATTCCGGCAGCGACACCCGCGCGATACCTGACAATACAAGCAGAGTGAAGTGTCACGACTTTTGCGGTTGACGGGGTTTGGGGCGGCGTTTAATCAGCCCGTCAGTGGGCGACAGGCCGCAAGGTGTGGCAGGGGACTGTAACTCCCTCGCGGAGACGCACGCCTGGTTCGATTCCAGGGTCGCCCACCATTTCCAGATACTTACCAGAAAGCCCCGCTAACACCTTGAAAGGAAAGGTGGTTTTTGCGGTTCGATAACCGTTTTCAAGGCAGTAGCGCAAAGGTTCTGCAAAGCAGAGTTTTGGCACTGTGCGCTTCAAGGCCAGATTGCCTTTATTGTATATATTCCAAGGGCTTGCCAGAAATGCCATTGTGTGTTCGATAAACCCTTCGAACCTGTCCTTTTCCGGTATCGCTTTTTTAACCTGTTCGCTGAGTTGTAGCTTAGATCTCTCCAGTTTTTCCAGCTTGGCTTCATAAGCTTTGACCAAAGACACGCTGTTTGCATCGACAAGGCGGTCCAACAATACGTCAATCTGGCCATCAATATCAGTGATTTGCTTGATGAGCGTTTCTCTTTCGGGCTAAGCTTGGGTCAGACGCATATCCCATGCATCCGCAAACATGATGCGTGCCAACGTGAAGAGCTGTTTAGCAGGTTCCAAAGACCGTAGAAGCGCCTCAGCACCGTCCTCGACCCGAGCGCGCGGTATGGATTTCCGGTTTGAGGGACATTTTGGCGTATCGCAAAGGTAATACGGATAATGCTTGTTACGGCCCTTCGACCAACATGACGTCATAGGGTGGCCGCAGTCATCACAATGAACAAAGCCACGCAGCGGAAAGTCCTCGCTGATGTCTTTTCTCGCTGGTGCATAAACCTTGCTTTTCAAGACACTCTGGATGCGCTCAAAGGTCTGCATGGAGATAAGCGGTTCGTGATGCCCCTTGCGCATTGACACACCCCAGCATGGCGCTTCGACCACACCTGCGTAGACACTTCGTTGGAGGATAGCCTTGACCTTGGAAGGATGAACATAACCGCTCTTCCCGCTTTTTGGGAACTCTGGTTTGCCCTCTAGGAAGCGCTTGACTTCGTATTGGGAGGCAAAGCGACAATTGGCAAATCCCTCAAGTGCTTCGGCGAGAATGGATGCAATAGGTTCAACCCGTGTCAGAATCTTCCCGTGCACCCGGTCTTTCTTGTAGCGATAGCCGACCGGCGCAGGAAAGACGTGGTAACCTTTCTCCACGCGCGCCCGCATCTTCTGAATGACTTGGCGCTTGGCAGAGACCATCTGCGCCGTTTGATAATCGCGTACCCCAAAGAACTGCCGCAGCGCCGCCGATCCCATGAAGCCTTGCAACCCAGTGGGTCCAGAGTTGCGGGTGATTTGCCCAGCATCCTGAAACAAGGCCCAGGCGCGTACACCGGCCCCGCGACCAAATGTAAATGATCGCAGCAAAGCATCGAAATTCCCGAGCTGACCCACTTCGTCTATGATCATGTTGACCGGCGGCGATGATGGGCTTCGAGATTTGTACAACATTTGCACCGTGAACATCGTCCGCAACACCGCGGCCCAGATTGCCATATACTCAACAGGTACATTGATGAACCATGTCGCAGGCTGCGCTGGATCACAGGTTGCCTAAAGCGACGCACGCGGGTTCTCAAGCGCGCGTTGAAGCATCGGATCATCAAGGAAATTCAGGTAAGCATAGAGTTCGCCAACGATGCTTCCGAACTCGCGCGGGCTATCTTGCTGTTTGGCGAGCATCTCGCCTGCGCAACGGCGCACGCTTTCCATGCTGGATTCCAGCATGAATTCAAGAACGTCAGGCCATTCTCCAGTATTGGACTCGATGGCATTTAGCGTTCTGTAGAGCGATGGGAATGAGACCTCACCGTCACGCTCAACAAGCATTTTTACAAAGGCTTCGCCCCATTCTTGCGCCCGAAGCTCAAAGTACTTGCCGCTCGCTGAACCGCTTACTGGGATGAGGCTTTGCAGAATGAACTTGCAGTCCGCATGGAATGATGGGTTCCCAGCTTTAGGATATCAAGCGGCTGCATGGCATGCTGCGGCAGCTCATCCAGGCCCGTTGGGCTCCAACAATACAGATATGCGCCCGCAGTTACGAAATTAACCATCGTGACCGAGGCGATTTCGCCGCGTGGATCGAGGATGAAGTTGCGCATTCCTGCTGCCCGAGCCACCGCCATTGATAGGAGATCGCGCATTTTGCCAGACCCAGCGCCCGCGATAGTGAGCCGTGGCGCATCGGTTTCCAACATCAGCGCTGACTGCCCAAAGTAGCCAAACTGCATGCCTGCGCCTCCCAAGAAGTCGGCGCGAGATATCTGACGCTCAGTTGCCAGTTCGGCGCTCCCAAAACGCTTAGTTTCCTTATCGAAGTTCATTTGTTTCTCCCAACAAAAGGGGCCGCCCGAAGGCGGCCCGAAAATTTGAAATTTGATGTCATGTGGTTCAGCCGATAGCCGCTCCGATGATAATCAAAAAGATCACCACCGCGATGACAGCAGGCCAGACGCTTTCCTCCCTTTCGACCAAAAGGCCGCGAACTTTATGACGAGCCATACTGCTTCCTCCTTTGTTGAGTGCTCACATGAAGCGGATGACGATTGCCAATCCGCCGAATATCAGTGCTGTTCCGATTGTTGCGCGTGCCACGAAGAAGATGAGCAGATAGCTCAGGCCGTACCAAACCATTTTTGCGAGACCGATGATCTCACCGCCATAGGTCTGGTAGGTCAGTTCCAAAACGTAGGGTGCCGTTACATAGTAGAGCGTAGGCCCCCCGAGAAACGCAGCAATGAAAGCCAACACATTGGCCAGGCCGGTGACAGAAGACATAAAGAGGTTCTGTCCCGCCTGTGCGTGATTTGGACTTGCCATTCCTTTCTGTATCCATTTGATTTCAAGGGCGAGTTGACCGGCATTTGGCGTTTCAGACTGCGGTGACTGACCAAGTGGCCTACGTGTCTTTCCGTTTGCCGTGTCAGGCCAACTCTGATTCTTGTTCTATCAGCACAGGAATCCGGTTCCGGGGGATATGCACTTGCAGATCGCTATGCGCTTTGCGTTGCCAGTGCCAAAAACCAGATGCTCAATAAAGCAAATATCAACCCGGTCACGTTGTAGATTCCAAGTCTTTCTCCGAAGACCAATACGCCCAACGCCGACATGATGAGCAGGTGTGCCATGCTGCTCAGCGCTGCACCCTGACCGAGTCCTTTCGCCAGAACATTCGCATAAACCAGGTTGCTGAGCGCAAAGATCCCAAACGCGATCCCGAGATCAGCATACCGTTTCAAATACACGCCACCGAACGCAAAACCCGCGCTCGATATGATAAGGTTCACAATCAGGCTGCTCGCCATGCTTCTCTCCTGTTGACAATGAGAAACGCCGCCCGAATTGGGGCAGCGCGTCTGTCATAGGGTCGAAGCCATCGGCATCCGGGGGATATGCTATTGGGTTTCGGGCGGGCGGTTGTTGTTGGCGACACGCGGATCGACATACTCACCATCGATGATGCGTGGCCACCACTGCGATTGATCAGGCCGATAGGTAACGATGGCGAAATTGTTCTTGAAACAGGTAACTATCCTAAAGACGGCGGATCGCAGGTTTCCAAGTCCGTACCGGTAACTCAGGCTCAATTTCAAGCAATCCAACAAGCCGTAACTCAACTGGCAACCGAGCAAGCCCGCTTCGACTATGCATTATTTGGTCACAGCCAAACCTGCGCCCATTTTGCAAACAACGTCTATCAAGCTACCGGGCATCCTGGCTCTGTAGGAGATCTATTTTCATTTGAGGATCAGCAAAGCGCTGCTGCACCGGTTTGGTCATTTATACCGGGCTATAATCCCACAATTCCCCTTGCGGGTCCGGGACCACAGCCCATCGAGGGGCCAGATTACGTACCAACTGGCCCTATCGTGGACCATGTTGTTGATCCGGGCGGCATCCCGCTAGATCAGTGTTTTGCCTCTGGGACTGAAATCCTACTTGCAGATGGCCAGACATTGCCCATCGAAGATATCCGATCAGGAATGATGGTTGCGAGCTTTACCAGTGACGAGTTCGGTCGGAGTTCTTTGACTTCTCAAAAAGTTGTGCGCCTTTACAGGAACGTCACAGATCAGTTCCTGGAATTGACTTTCGAGGATGGCCGCCCAGCCGTTTATGTTACACCCGGACACGCTTTCCTCGACGAAACAGGTTCGTTCACCAAGATTGGTGATCTTCTGCGTCTTGGCGGTGGGGCCGCACGGATTGTTGATGCAAGCGGTCAGTTGCTGAATGTGCAAGCGCGAACCTTGTTATACTCGGCGGAAAACAAGCACCTGTTTGATCAAGCTGGAAAAGAGCATGTGGCCACTGGCAGCGGCGCAGCGGCAGCGGTCTTGCCCTCTGAAGGATGGCAGACTTATAACTTCGAAGTTGCTGAACATCACACCTACGTTGCTGGCGGTGTTCGGGCTCACAACGAAGCTGGCGTACTCGGCCAGATTGGTGATCGGATCGACAATGAATTCTTCGATAAGTTGGGGAGAATTGGCGATGCAGTCGGCGACGTGGTTAATGGCGCTTTCCATGCCGCTGGAGAATTGGCCGATGGCGCTATACGGGCCGGTGAGGCCATTCGAGACGGGTTTCGCGATGCTGGTGAAAAATTCAGCAATGGCGATGTTGTTGGTGGCATTGCCGACATCGGTCGCGGGATTGGAAATGCGGTCGTGGAATTTGGACGTGGTGTCGGCGAAGCTATCGGAGAACTAGGGCGTGGTATCGGTAACGCCATTAACTCGATTGCTGGTAGGAACGACGACAATGACGGCAAAGATAATGATCGCGGCAAGCCCATTATCCTCGACATGGACGGTGATGGAGTCGAAATATCGGTCGATGGCAACGTATCATTCGATATGGATGGCGATGGCTTTCTTGAGGATGCAAATTGGGTAGGTGCAGATGATGCCTTCCTTGTATTGGACCTCAATGCTGACGGCACGCGAGGGGTTGGCGATGGCAAAATCGACAAAACCGAAGAACTCGTGCTGTCCAAATGGCTTGACTGGGAGGGAGCAACTGACCTTCAGGCACTGGCAACCTTTGATCAATCGGCGGAGCGCGGCGGCAACAACGATGGCGTGCTAAGTGCAGCAGATAGCATTTGGTCCGAGCTTCGTGTCTGGCAGGATAGCAACGCCAATGGTGTCGTGGATGATGGAGAACTGAAAACGCTCACCGAGTTGGGGTTCGAGTCCATTAACCTGACCTACGATGATGGGACACATTATTCTGATCTGAGCAATGATGTTAAATTGTACAATAGTTCGCTATTGGGATCAGCATCCTACACGAGGAATGGTCAGATCGTTTCTGGCGGCGTCGGTGACGTTGCTTTGTCTTACGTGGCTTCTGGTCGTCAGACTATTTCTACCGCTGAAGGCATAAACATTCAGTGGGAAAGCGGTGACACCGAACGCATGCTCCTGCTCAGCAAATCAGCGAGCGCCGACTACACAGTGTCTGGTAGCACCTTTGACGCCATCGTTGGTGATGAGCGCGCCAATGAGATAACTGCTGCGGGCCTCAGTGTCGGCGTGACATTCCAAGGCAATGAGGGCAATGACAGGCTTTATGGCAGTTCTTCCCACGATTTGCTTAGAGGCGACAGCGGCAATGACTATATCTTTGGCGATGCCGGCAATGACGCACTGAACGGTGGTGCTGGCAATGACAATTTGTCAGGCGGAGACGGCAACGATGCCATTTTTGGTGGTGATGGAGACGATAGTCTATTCGGTGGGGCCGGGATTGATCAGCTCTTTGGCGGGGCCGGAAATGACCGTATTCGGAACGAGACAGCCAATGGCACAATGGATGGAGGTGCTGGCATCGACATCGCTGACTACTCTCGGGTTCGTACCGCTCTGACCATTGATCTGGAAGCCGGGACAGTCAAATTTGGAAACGTCACAACCACTGCTACAAACTTTGAACACATAATAAGTGGTCGCGGCGCTGATCGAATTTATGGCAGTTCACGCTCTGATGAACTGCACGGTCGTGATGGAAACGACATAATTTACGGCTATGATGGAGATGATGAACTGCACGGCGGACGTGATGACGACAAGTTGTACGGCGGTGCAGGTAACGACTTCCTAGGCGGATCAAGCGGTAACGACCTGCTATATGGTGGTGACGGCGATGACTTCTTGCAGCCGTCGAATCACGACGACATCGCCTCTGGTGAGGCCGGCAATGACGTCATCAATGGTGGTGGAGGCAAGGATCGCTTGTACGGCGGCACCGGAAATGATCGCCTAAATGGTGAGAACCAAGACGACGTTCTTACAGGTGGCGATGGCGCTGATCTATTTTGGTTCGGTAAGGGCGATGACGATGATCGGATTATGGATTTTGAGGATGGTATCGATAGGATCAGTTTTATTGAGTCTGGCTTCAAATACGACGATCTCCGAATAACGCAAACGTCAAATGGCGCGACACTCATTGAGTATGGAAACGGATATCTCGACTCCATTGAGGTGGTGAATAGTGCGGGCCTCATCAACGAAGATGACTTTATCTTTTCATCTTCAGATTTGCCGGATTGGGTTGAGGCGCGTTTCGTGGCCAAGGGCGTCTTTGAGTACAAATATAATAGTGGCATCACGGTGTTTGACCCCAGCGAACTTCCAGCCCAGCCGGGTGAAGATAATCGCTTGATCCTGACAGATCTGGACCTTGCGGACTTCACATTTGACACATTTGATTACGCAGGAACGTCCACACCAGAATACGGCGTTGCGCTGCGCTTACTCTGGACTAAGGACGGTCAGTCAGGTGAAATCCACATTCCAAATATGGCGGAAGGCGTCGACTTATTTGAGTTTGCGGACGGCTCGACGCTAGGTGACATCCGGCCAAACTGGTTACGCGAGCACTATGCCAATCGACCTGCATACGCCAATGATGAACGCGACCGAATTGACGGTACGGACAACGACGATTTCATACAGACAACGGATACCGGCACGCGTCTATATACATATGGCGGCAATGGTGATGACACGATTATTGGCAGTGACACCGGCCAGGATGATCTGCGTGGCGGCAATGGCGATGATTACCTTAAGGTCGGTGGTAACACGCAAGGTGGACATCAGACTATCTATGGCCGAGGCGGTAGCGACACGTATGTTATCAGCGCAAATTCCGGCGATGTTCGCACAAGTTACACCAGTGAGAGCAATTCAACCGCTGACGTCGATACAGTGTTGTTCGAAGACATTCGTCTGCGCGATGTTACGGATATCCGAACCATAGATAATGCTGACGATCACGCCTTTGGCGATCAGCTTGTCATTGAATGGGATGTCGATGGTCAGATTGGCCGTTTAACTCTGGATCACAACGGAGAGAAGTTCGAACGGTTCGAATTTGCCGACGGCACCACGCTATCGGCAATTGATGCCGATTGGCTACGGTACCACCCAAGTTATGCAGATAGATATCCAAACGATAATCGCGATTTTCTGTGGGGAACAAGCGAAGATGACGTCATGAACGTTGGCCATTACAACTATGTTAAGGGTGAGGCTGGCAACGATGTATTCACGTTTAGCGGCGCAGCGGCTTTTCAATACATCTATGGGGGAATGGGCGATGATACCTACCGCTATGAGGCGTCTCACAACGGCAAAGTCTTTATTGGTAACTCAGCGGAAAGCGTCAACACGGGTGATGATGATCGGTTTGTCTTCACAGATCTCAACCTGTCAGATTTCACTTTCTCCACATACGATTACTCGGAAACGAGCCCTACACATGGCGTAGCACTGCGCATGCTGTGGGAAAAAGATGGTGAGTCAGGTGAAGTTCGTATCGCAAACATGGGTGAACATATAGAAAACTTTGAGTTTTCAGACGGTTCGATCCACACCTTTGATGAATTTGCCATCGCTTAAAATCGGGACTGCCCTTTCCTACCTATGTTTAGGAAAGGGTGGCCATTTTGCGTTTCATACGAGTGATTTTGTGTTTAAGAGCAGCGCTTTTCAGCGAACTCTGGCCCAGCCCCATGAAATCAGGCCCTCACGACAGACCCTGAAACGAGCGGTGGATTGCCTTATTCGGCGTCGATTTTGCTGAGCCATCGCGTGAGCGTTGAACGGTCTGCGCCGAATGTGCGTGGCTAGCTTCCATCAAAAGCCAAAAGCTATACATGCAGAGCGACACACAGAGTGATGTGGCCTGCAAAAAGATATCCAAACCGTAGAGGGTTGGCCTCCATGAAATTGCCAAGGGTCTTGGGGGCAGGAAATGGCGGGTTCTTGTGCACCTGTCCCTCTGACAGCTTGCAGTTTGGCACTTGGAGCGTTAGGGGACAACTTGCGCGTGAGCAGTACTTGCTGTGTTAAATTCGGTCTGTTCAACCGTTTGATTTTTGTCCATGGAAGGCATGTAAGGTCTTGGAATATTGGATTATTCAGGCGCAAGAAAATCCTGCCGCACCAAGGGACGAACCGGGACGCCGAGAATGGCGATCCAACACGCTTGCCGAGACACTTGCCGATCGCACACATGACGTCGTCCGATGGCGTTCAGCCTTTAGCCATCAAGCAAAAGAATTCCTTGCGGCGGGTAATACGTCACAACGGCACGACAATTACACGCAACGCTTTATCGCCTGCCCTTCCTATCAACGGCATGTCGGTCCCACGCGCATCCGCAACCATCTGGCGTTGGGACGAAATTTTCTAAGCATGGCGCGTCGAGAATCGGCTCCAAACTTGATACATGTGGGTAACGTTCCCATTGCTTTGGCATATGCCGCGGTGCGTTACGGCAAGGCGGTCGGCTGCCCGGTTGTCGTTGATATCCGGGACCTGTGGCCCGACATATACGCGGATTTGTTGCCATCGCGCCTGTCGGGGTGGCGGGCACCGACAATTGCTGGCTTGCACGCACTTTCGTTCCGCCTGAAATGGTCACTGCGTAACGCCACCGCGATTACCGCGCTAACGCGACCATATATGGACTGGGCGCTTGGCCTTGCTGCGCGCGATCAGACAGACAAAGACGCCATCTTTGGCATGTGTTACCCACGTCATGAAACGACACCGCCTGCCGCCGATTTGGAAGCATTACGGTTCCGTTTGGGTGTAACACCCGAAGACCAGATTGCTGCCTATCTTGGCAACATCGGACATCAGTCAGATTTTGAAACAGTGATTGCGGCGGCGCGCTCGGTCTCGGATCGTTTTCCCCATTTCAAGGTCGTCATTGCAGGCAGCGGCCCGCGAGAGGATGAGCTTAGACGCATTGCTGCGGATGCGCCAAATGTGATTGTGCCCGGATGGTTGCAAGGGCCAGAGATCGCATCGCTGTTGCATATTGCACAAATCGGATTGATCGCATTTCACCCGGTCCCGAATTATCTGCTGAACATCCCAAACAAGTTTTCAGAATATCTTGCGGGAGGGCTTGCAATTGCATGTGGCCTTGGTGGCGAAATGGGCGCTTTGATCGACGAGACCGGGTGTGGCTTTCGCTATCCATCAGGGGATGCCGACGCACTGAGCGGCAAGTTGGCAGCACTTCTTGGTGATCCTTCAAAACTTGAACAAATGGGCGCGCAAGCGCGGATTTTGCATGCAGAACGTTTTGACGGTGCGCAGGTTTACCCCGCTTTTGCTGATCACCTAGAGCATCTTGCCGATAGTACTAAAGGGCAAGCATCCCAATGACATTGAGAGCCTATCGATGAACAAGTTGTTTTATGCCATCACAATGCTGCGCAAACGTGGTGTTGGTTTTCTTTGGACTTACTTCAAAGAGTCGATTTGGTTCGATTTGCGCTATGGCACTCGCACATTCGCGCGCGTACCGAAAGACGAACAGCTTATCGCGGGAAACGCGACAGAAGCCGACGAAGGGCTGCTTTACGTGGCTTCTTTCACCTCCGTGACCCGCAAAACAGTGTCCAATGCCCGCGACATTCTTGGGGAGAAACGGTTTAGCCAGGCGCAATTTTTTGATCTTGGCTGCGGAAAAGGCAAGGCGCTTTTGGTTTTTGCCAAGCTCTTTGGAAAAGGCCAGATGCATCAGGCCGTTGGCATTGAATATGATCCCGACTTGGCCGCTTTGGCCCAGCGCAACATCCTAAAATGCGGTTTTGCCAAAGACCGCGTCCGCGTGGTCACCGATAGCGCCGTCAACTTGCGCAGTTATGCAGACGCGGACAATTTGGTCGTTTACCTGTACAATTCATTTCAGGGCGAAACACTGAAATCTGTTCTTGATGTCCTTCGCGAGGTGCCGCACGTCCTGATTTACGTTGATCCTGCCGAGAAGCACCGATTGGCAGACTACGGCTATAAAATTCATGAAGAAAACAACGGTCGGTATAACGCGGATACCTGGCTTGTTGCCTCTTCAAATATTGCTTGAACGCCCGGATAGTGTGCCCCGACATGAATGCGCCAAGGAATACCGAAGCTTTTGAAGAAAGGTTTGATGACGTTGTTGTGGGATCAAGCCCGATGATGCTGTTGCAAGCTGATTTGCTTGCCCGGGCGGGACGACGGGTGTGCCTTGTCGAACGAGAGGCCAGACTTGGTGGATCGTGGCAGACGGCAACGCTTGAAAGTGGCGAAACGGTTGAAATTGCGTGTCACTTGATTGAATTTTTTCCGGGCATCTATGAACTGCTTGAAGAGGCTTCAGATACGCCCTTCGTTGCGCTTGATGCCCAACCTATCCGCATACACCCAACCGGCCTGACGGTGCCCTATCTTAGCCGGATGCTTATGTTGGCGACCGGGGCAAGGCTGTTTGCGGGCTGGGCGAAGGCACGGTTGGATTGGGCGCTTGGTCGTACAAATGATCGCAATCGCCTGATCAATTTCCAGACCAAACTGTCCAGTTATCTGCGCTATCAGGGACCCGCATTTTTTCAACGGCCGATCATGAAGGGCCCCAAACATGGTTTCGTTGACTTCATGGACCGGCTTGAGGCGCGCGCGCGCCACGCCGGTGTGACAATACAGGGATTTGATGTTTCCCAGATGTCACGCATTGACCAAGGTCGATGGAAACTGACAAGTGCCACGGGAAGCACACTTTATGCCGAACATGTCCATTGCACGACCTCAACGAACCTGCGCCGGGCTGGTGATGGCCATTTTCAGGCTGTTCCTCAGACTTTTGCGCAGCGTTTCTGCGTCGTGGCAGAAGTGCAAAATAACGACATTCACATCAGCCAAAGCTATGTGGCATTTTGGAAAAACCCGGCTGTGGCCCGTATCTCGCGCATCGACATGCCGGGAACATATACCTTCCAGCGTTTCCTGATTGAGTTTCATAATCCGGACTCTGCGGCAGACTCGGACTTGTCTGATGTCATACGCAAGCATCTTGAAAACGCTAAGATCATCGCTGCCGGCGGTTCCTTTGAAATCGTGGGCCATGTAAATTGTCAATTCACCACCAATGTGGATCAACTGCCTTCGGGGAAGATCGACAATAATCTTTGGGGGTACTATTCCATGGGCAATCTTGCCGCCGGGTTGGCGGCATGGCGAAAAGCGCCCCGCTTGCCAGCGCTGCTGGCTGGGTCATGTGTCGAAAGAAAGGATGGCTGATATGTCCTCGCAAGATCGCCTGATCTGGTTCAAGGGGGCATTGATGCCTGCAGAGCAAGCCCAAGTTCCGGTGCTATCACCAACTGCGCAATTCGGTCTGAATGTATTTGAGGGGTTGCGCGGTTATTGGAATGCCGAAAGCAAAGATGTCTATGTGTTCCGCATGGATGATCACCTGACCCGTCTCGCTGCATCATGTCGTCTGATTGGGATTTCTTCACCTTATTCTGCAGACCAAATCGCAGGAGCCGTACGCGAGGTGTTGCGCGCCAACAGCTATCGCGAAGACATCGCAGTACGCGTAACACTCTTTGTAGATGGCGAGGGAACCTGGTCCAGCACAGAGCCTGTAGATATGTTCGTGGCACCCATCGCCAAGGCGCGCCGCGATATTGCCGACACATCAGGCGTCCGGGCCGGTATCTCTACATGGGAGCGGATTGATGACCGCAACCTTCCGCCGCGCATCAAAGCCGGGGCGAATTACATCAACGGACGCTACGCCCATCTGGAAGCACGGGCTGCAGGCTATGATCTACCGATATTGCTGGATCGTTCTGGCAAGGTCAGCGAAGGCGCAGGGTCCTGCCTGATGATGGTCCGTGACGGTGTCCTGGTGACACCCCCCGTCACAGCGTCAATCCTTGAAAGCATCACGCGGGACACATTACTGCAGCTTGCATCGTCCATGAACATTTCGACCGAGACACGCGTGATTGACCGAACCGAACTTTATCTGGCGTCCGAAGTCTTCCTATGTGGCAGTGCAGCAGAGATCACGCCTGTCACGTCTGTTGATCGATACACCATTGGCGACGGCAAGATCGGGGCGCTGACACAGCGCCTGTTACAACGCTACCTTGCTGTTGCGAGTGGACAGGAAAGCGTTGGCGACCGGGCGTGGTGCACACCTGTGTGGCATATCTGACATGCTAAAAAGATGTCTGGATATCTGCGGGGCCTGCGTTGCCATTGTGCTGTTTTCACCGGTGTTGATTTTGGTGCCTATCGCCATCTTGCTGACCAGTCCGGGTGGCGTGTTTTTTGTCCAGAAGCGCCTTGGCCTACACGGGGCGGAATTTCGCATGCTCAAGTTCCGGTCCATGGTCGCGAACGCGGAGAAAATAGGCACAGGCCTTTTCAGCTACGAAGACGATCCACGCATCACGCGGGTCGGACGGTTTTTGCGTGCCAGTAGTCTTGATGAGCTCCCCCAAATCCTCAACGTGCTGGGCGGTTCCATGTCGCTTGTTGGTCCGCGTCCCCCGGTCACATATGAATTGGGTCCATGGGAAGATTACACCCCTGAAATGCGCCGTCGCTTTGACGTCAAACCCGGTATTACAGGACTGGCACAGGTATCGGGGCGAAACGAGCTTGATTGGGACACCAAAGTGGGTTTTGACAACCAATATGTCGATCTTTACGAGCGCCAGGGGGTATGGATCGATCTGATGATTTTGCTGCGGACAGTCAAAGTAGTGCTTACCGGTCGCGACACAATCGAAGTGCCGTCAGAAGGCGATGAAGGTCCAATCGCAATGCGCGCCCGTCAAGCCATGGAGGAGCGCGAAACATGAGCATTGCAGCCGGCCCGGTGTTGGAGCATGGCGATTTGGTTACACTGAGCCAAACCTATGGGGCGTCGTTCTTTGTTCTGAGCGGTCGTCGTTTCGCGTCGAACTTCAACGCATTGCGCAGCGCATTCACCGAACACTATCCGAACGTGAATATTGGCTATTCCTACAAGACAAACTACACTCCACAGCTTTGCCGTATTGCGCATGATCTTGGCGGCTATGCCGAGGTTGTCTCGGAAATGGAATATGATCTGGCCAAGCGGCTCAACATCCCCGGCCATCGGATTATTTTCAATGGCCCCTACAAGGCCGAAGCCGCATTTAAAGATGCCGCGTTGACCGGCGCGACCTTGAATCTTGACAGTCACCGTGATGTCGAAATGTTGCAAGCCGTCGCAGACGCGCACCCGGATAAGCGCATTTCGGTCGTGCTGCGCTGCAATTTTGCACTGCATGACGGCGGGGACATTTCACGTTTTGGCATGGACACCGCAGGGCCTGAGTTTGCAAAGGCGTTAGAGGTTATCAATGCTACGCCCGCGCTTTATTTGAAGGGGCTGCACTGCCATTTCCCCGACCGTGATTTGGATAGCTTTGGCATACGCGCCCAAAAAATGGTAGCACTCTTGCGCCATGTTTTTCCTGACGGGCCACCAGAGGTGTTGAATATCGGTGGCGGCTATTTCAGCAACATGCCCGACAGCCTGCGCGCGCAATTCAGCGCCCCACCCGCTACATTTGCAGATTATGGCGCACGCGTTGGTGCGATCTTGCGACAGGCATTTGATGGGGTGCAGCCACCTGCCCTGTTCTTGGAACCGGGCACTGCAATTGTTGCAGATACACAGTCTTTCTATACGCAGGTGATCTCGACCAAGACGGTGCGCGGCAAGAACTTTGCCACCGTCGCAGGATCCGCTTTTGATATTAGCCCGACAGCACGTTCGCGCGGCTTACCGGTCACGCCAGTCCTTGGTGACCAGGATCGCGCCCCTGCAGAGGCACAATCATTTGACGTCGTTGGCTATACTTGCATCGAAAAAGACATCCTGTCCGAAGACCTGATCGCCCCGCTGCGTGCGGGCGACTACCTGCGTTATGACAATGTGGGATCATACTCAGTTGTCATGCGCCCGCCATTCATCCTGCCTGCGAACCCTGTCTTGTTCGACGATGTGGATGGCAATGATCTTCACTTGATCAAGCGACGCCAGACGACCGATGACGTCTTTGCCAACTTCACGTTCTGACATGAAGCTGATTTTCATCACATCTGACCCCAGTAACGCCGTAGTGGTGGATGAGGCCGGTGTCGACCGCGTCATGGTTGACCTTGAAATCATTGGAAAGGAAGCCCGGCAAGGGCATCTGAATACGGTCATCTCGCGCCATCAGATTGAAGATGTCAGCGCTGTGCGCAAAGCCCTGAAAACGGCCGAGCTATTGGTGCGGGTGAACCCGATCCATCCTAAACTCAAAGATGAAATTGACGCCGTCATTGCCGCTGGCGCGCAGCGGTTGATGTTGCCAATGTTCCGTCACCCCGACGAAGTCGTAGAATTTCTGGATCTTGTAGATGGACGCGTACCCACAGTATTGCTTTTGGAAACAAGCGCCGCGTTCGCGCGATTGCCGCAGATATTGAAAGTGCGGGGGGTAGACGAGATCCACATCGGATTAAATGACCTGCACCTCGATATGCAACTCGACTTTATGTTTGAACCATTTTCAGGCGGGTTGATTGACCATGCTGCACGGCTGATGCGCGATGCTCATATACCTTTCGGGATTGGAGGCGTCGCGCGTTTGGGGGCCGGATTGCTTCCAGCGGAAATGATCCTGTCCGAACATGTACGGGTGGGCTCGCAAGCTGTGATCCTCAGCCGGGATTTCGGGCAGGCCTTACAGACTGTGGGTGCTTTCGCGCCGGAAGTGCAGCGATTGCGGGCACATTTGCGCATATTGCAGGGCACATCTGGTGCGCTGTTAGAGCAAACACGCAGTGATGCGGCACATGCAATTCAGTGTATCGCGGCAGACCGGCGCCTACAACGCGCGACGGGACAAGCCGCCAACAGGACATCAAAAACGCCATGACCCTTGCGGATTTCATACCCGTCTTTCTGACGGTATCAGCCGCTGGGTTGGTTATTTCGCTTTGCACCGAGCAGTCGCAAATTGTGGCCAAGACCCGTGGGGTTTTCGCGGGTAAGATCGCAACGGGCTACATGAACTCGATGCGGATTATGATCATCAATCGTTTCGGATCGATCATCTACATCTTCTTTCTTGGTCTTTCGATTGATGTTGGGATTACAAACCGAACGCTTTTGGGTGTCGCGATTGCTGCGGCCTTGGGGGTGTTGGGGTACAATCTGTTCCTCATCCTTAATCGTGGTAAAGTTCTTAAGTTTACCAGTGATATGAAAGACGAAAGGCTTTGGGAATTCTTGCGATTTGGCGGTTGCTGGTACACATTTGCCAGCTTTACGGCGACGTTATGTAACTTTCTAGGCTTAACTTTGCCGCTCCTTTTAAGTAACTCTTTCCCCGAGTTTAGGTTGTCGATGGCGAACACTGGCTTCCTGCTAAATGCCATTTTCACAATGATCAACGTTCTTGTGCTTGAGACACGCTACGCAGCTATTGTTGATACAGGCACGCATCAAGAGGCTTATCGCTTCTCCGTGCTAATCTTTACCACACGAGCGCTCGCAACACTCACTGCCATATTTGTATTTGCTATGACATGGCTTGTACTGCCACCCTCTTAGAAGTTGGTACTGAATTCGCTGGCATCACAAGACGCCACACAAACCCATTCAAAGCGCCTTTGAGGGTTCATTCAATTGCGGGCTCCAAGATGAATGCCCAGCCCGATACATCACTGGCAATCTCGCTAAGGCAAGCACAATCATCAAAACATGCTAGGGACGATACAACATGCAAAGCTCTATCATATCGCTTAGCGGCCAAATTTCAGAGGTCTACTTTAACATCAACCGTGCACCCCAGCATGATTCGCTTGAACCAAACCAAAACCCGGTTCAGCAAACCTTTGCCTCAACCAGATCGGCAGCAAGAGACACAAAACGACTTCTTTGCCTGCAATGGCTAGCTCAAAGGTTACGCATTGATTGAAGAAAACAAAAAAAGACGTAAGCTATACAAACAGAGACCCTTTGCATTTGAAGGCAGATATCATGCAGTATAATCGAGCGCATCTTAATGGCTGAGTTGATAGCAAAATACAATGATGTGAACCGCAGAAGCTTCAAATTGCAAAGCTTGTCAGTACCCGAAGCTATCCTACTTTTTTTCATAATCCTGATTTTCTTTGCGCCAACGATACATCCGACTTTCCGAACAGAAGACTTATTATCTGTCATACTTCTTGTAGTACCACTACTTTATTTGGGAGCATTCTTAAGAGTCATACCAGTTACTGCTGCGATTTTCCCGCTTTATAGCCTATTATTGACACTCATCTTTGTTGGCTTTTCAGGCCTACATGAAATGAGCCTCATTATAGCTGCGAAACAAACTCAATATTACCTTCTTGGGGCACTTTCAGCAATAGCAATGTACAAGTCAAACGACCCAAAGAAATCAATATCGCTTTTCCTGAACCTTATACTTATAGCATGTATCTTATCGTTCTTTTATTCCGTTTTTTTTGGTGTATCAGGATATTACGGTATCGACTTTTGGAACGAAGTTCGCGGCCCATCCAATAGTACACTGGCATACCTTGCTGGACTGCTCTCAGCTTTCACCCTTACGCAAGCAAGCTTGTCAAAGAGTCGTCGCTTAAGGCAATTCTACTTTGCGCTCACCCTTGTTTCTCTTGCCATTGTGACCTTAGTCGCAACGAGGACCGCGGCAGTAATTGGCGGCTTTTGGATGCTTATTATAACATGGCATATTTTTACTCATATAAAGAAGTTTCTGACCGTTGGTGTAGCTATAACAACAATTGCAATCGGTCTAATAGTACTTTGTTGGTTCTCATTTTCACAACGAGGCACACTTCTTCAGGATGAACTCGCTTTTGCGTTAGAAACCCTTATACAGCGTGCAAACACACTTACACGTTTCTGGGATACATTGGAACACTCAAGACTCTTCGTTTGGCGAGAGGACTTCACCACATTCCTCAATGGAAACCAAGTATTTGGGTGCGGCATTGGATGTGCTGCAAGAAGCGAAGCACAAATCCTGTCACTGCAAGCGGACAGCCAGTATATTAGATTGCTTCGTGAGGTCGGCATAATTGGTTCTTTGCTATGGGCTGCCGGGTTACTCGCCTGTTGGCTCAGAATGAGATCCGAAATTCGTGGTGTATATACGGTATTCCTGCTCAGTTTCTTGTTGGCTGGAATAACCCAAGAAGTATTTTTGCTGTCTAAAGGAGGGCAAGTTTTTTGGCTAATTACAGGCCTATTTCTGGGCTATAGTGCTAACCGCCGTCTTCAGCGCTAGGGACATATCGAGATCAAGAAAATGACGCAAGCACCGCGTAATTGAAATGCTAGATCACGACGCTTGCGCTAAGAGAAGCGATTCTTGATATAGCGTAGACTATCCAGTTGCCACTTACGGCGCTGCTCATCTGACAGAGTTGATGTGACGACATGACTAACGTGTTTCGTTGTCAGACTGGTGTCATGATAACACTTCAAACCCGCCTCGCGGCACATTTCAGCAACAAACAATTCTTCACCATATAAGAAGCTCTCAAAGGCCAAAGACGCGCCTTTATTGAAATACGCAGGTAAAAACATTAGTAGTGATCCATGCCCTGCGTAGATTTCCGTAACAGCTTCGGTGCTACGCTCAACCATCGGCGCGGCCTTCCGCCGCTTAGCTTTCTGCCTGTACAACCATAGCCAAATCTGGTGACGCAAGCCTCCGCCGAAGAAAAAAATGCGTGTATTCAGGTAGTTGCGACTTGGTCGTAGTCTTATAAACGGATTGCTGTCTCTCTTTGTGTGGGTATCATAAACGGCAGGAAAAACAACGCCAGTATCTGCGGGCCATAAATCTCTCTGGCGCGAAAGCACGTCAAAAAAATCATCTGAAAAAAGAATGTCGGGATTTACGATCATCGTAATGTCTGCGTCATTTTCTGTGTCTCTTGCGAGATACCCAGCATGCGCACCACCAAAATAGCCCAGGTTCTTGCCAGGCGACACAAGATGGCATCTCTTAAAGCCCGGAAGCACACAACAGGATGATGTTGCATCCAGCTCACCAGAATTATCGACAATGACCACTTCAATACGTGAACGGGTTTGCATGCTTATGGTATCAAGCATGTTGGTAATCGTATCTGCACAATTGTAATTCACACACAAAAGCAGAATCTGCATCTTTCACCCTTTCGGAGAATTGTCGGCGATATCGTTCAACACACCCTGCGATAGTCGATACCTTGGCAACCGTCCACACCATTTAAGTGTGTAGCGGCCAGCGTCACTGCGAACGCGAACGCCCGTGCAACTAAAGTATCCGATCACCTTCCGCATCAAAGTAAAACGCCTGTGCAGGATCGAAGGCAAGCCGCAGCTGCGTTCCGACCTCGGTTGTATCTTGCCCAAAAAGACGCATAGTCAGCCGCTCATCCGCATCGGTCCTGATCAACAGGTTCGTGTCTCCGCCCAGTCGTTCGACATGGGTGACGGTGCCTGACAACTGTCCGGTGTCAGACGGAGATAAATGCTCAGGGCGCAGCCCCAGTGTCTGCCCGACCGCAAGCCCTAGAACGGAATGCTGCAGAAAGTTCATCGATGGCGCGCCCAGAAAGCCTGCAACAAATTGATTGGCAGGTTGGTTGTAAAGCTCCATCGGGCTGCCGATCTGCGCCACCTGTCCATCGCGCAAGACGACAATCTTGTCTGCAAGCGTCATGGCCTCGGTCTGATCATGGGTCACGTAGATCATCGACGCCGATAATGTCCGATGCAGTTCTGCGATTTCGATCCGAGTATTGATCCGCAAGGCTGCATCGAGATTGGACAAAGGCTCATCAAACAGAAACAGTTTAGGATCGCGCACAATGGCCCGACCGATGGCGACCCGTTGACGTTGCCCGCCACTTAGCTCTGCCGGGCGACGCTGAAGGTATTGTTCGAGGTCCAGCATTTTGGCGGCTTTTGCCACACGGTCCTGAACAACGGGTTTTGGTTGTCCTTCTTGCCGCAGACCAAGGCCCATATTGCCGTGCACCGTCAGATGCGGATACAGCGCGTAAGACTGAAACACCATTGCAATGCCGCGCTTTGCCGGCGGCACGTCGTTCACAACGTCTGACCCAATGGTGACAGTCCCGGAACTTGCGTCTTCCAGTCCCGCAATGACGCGCAAAAGGGTCGACTTGCCACAGCCCGAAGGGCCGACAAATACCACGAATTCGCCTTCATCCACGCTCAGGCTGATATCTTTGAGCACGTGAACATCGCCAAAGGATTTGTTCACATTCTCCAGTTTCAAAGCGGTCATGGCATATCTTTCAAATCAATAATGCGGCCAGTGCGGATGCTCTCATCAGCGGCGAGGCAAATCCGAAGCGACTGCAATGCGTCATTCATGTGTCGGGTCAGATCGGCGTCGGATGTGATCGCATCAACAATCCAGGCCTGTTCGGCATCACACAGCGCCTGGTGCTCTGGCTCATCCGGCAGGGCGATGACCTCATCCCCTTCTGGCCGGTGAACACGCAACGCGCCAACCTTTGTGTGCCCGTCAACATCATCCGATGCACCCATATTGCCATCTGTGATGCTGACCGCACCATTGGGGCTGACGACATCTTTTACGAAAAATGCGGTTTCCGACATCATCGGGCCCCATCCTGCCTCGTACCAGCCAACGGATCCATCATCGAAACGGACCTGCAATTGGCCATAGTTATACATATCCTTTGCAATCTCATTGCTGAGCCTGACACCGATCCCATGCACGGCTACGGGTGTGGCGTCCGCAATCTGGCACATCACATCCACATAATGGACACCGCAATCGACCAGCGGTGATGTGGTCTGCATCAGTGCTTTATGTGTCTCCCAAGTGTCACCTGTCGATTGCTGGTTCAGATTTAGGCGAAACACATAAGGCCCGCCTAGCGCCCGTGCTTCGGCGATCAGCCGTCTCCAGCTGGGGTGATGGCGCAGGATATAGCCTACTCCTAGTTTTCGGTTCAGGCGTTTTGCCGTTTCTACGACAGATCGCGCGGCATCTGCTGTCATCGCCAGAGGCTTTTCCACGAAGACATGCGCACCGGCCTGCATCGCGGCAATGGCATAATTGGCATGTGTATCGGTGTAGGTTGCAATCACCACCAGATCCGGGCGTGTTTGTGCGAGCGCCTCTTCAAAGCCCTGAAAAACCGGATAGGTTTCCAAAGTGGCGGGCAAGCTGATCTGGCTGCGGTTGACCAGTGCCACAATCTCGGTTTCGGGGTGCTCATGATGGGCCAATGCATGACTAAGCCCCATATTGCCGAGACCAGCAATCAGTACCTTCATTTCACCGCCCCCGATGTGATCCCGCGGATCAATTGCCGCGAGAAAATGACATAAAGCACCATCACAGGCAGGATGGCCATCGACAGCGCCGACAGAACCGCATTCCAATCGGTGACGAATTGACCGATGAACACCTGACTGCCCAATGTCAGTGTTTTCACCTCTTCCGCCGGCGCGAGGATCAGTGGAAACCACAGGTCATTCCAGATCGGGATCATGTTGAACACTGCCACCGTTGCCATCGCCGGGCGGACCAACGGCAAGACAAGGCGAAAGAAGATCTTGTATTCCGACAGCCCATCAATACGACCTGCATTTTTCAGATCATCAGATACGCCTTTCATAAATTCGCTCAGGATGAAAACCGCCAAGGGAAGACCTTGTGCCGTGTAAACAAGGATCAGTGCTGTGAGGGTGTTGACCAGACCGGTGGCCACCATCATCTCAAGAATTGCGACAGTACCGATCCGGATCGGGATCATGATGCCCAGCGCCAGATAAAGGCCCATTAACGTGTTACCCTTGAACCGGTACTCGGCCAGCGCAAAAGCCGCCATGGCGCCAAACAGCAGGATCAACGTAAGCGACACGACCGTCACGATCATCGAGTTCTGAAAATACAGGAAAAAGTCGCCCTGTCGCAGGACGGTCTCATACCCGATCAGCGAGAAGGTTTCCGCATTTGGCAGCCCCAAAGGGTCACGAAAGATCGCGCGACGGTTTTTGAAACTGTTGATCAGGATGACAAATACCGGAAACAGCGCGATCACCGTATATGTAACCAAGATCGCATGTGCGGCGATCGTGTTGGTTGTTGTCTGACGGGCTTTGTGCATTCAGTTGTCCCTAGAACTGGTAGTTGCGCAGACGACGCTGAATGCCGAACAAATAGATGCAGACACCAATCAGGATGATCCCAAACATGGCCGAAGCAATGGCAGATCCCATATGCGGATCCCCTAACTGCAATTGGAAACCAAAGAATGTGCGGTACATGAACGTACCCAGAATATCGGTCGCGAAATCAGGTCCTGCCAAGGCACCCTGTGCAGCATAAATCAGATCAAACGCATTGAAATTTGCGACAAATGTCAGCACCGAGATAATGCCGATCGATGGTAAGATCAGCGGCAGCTTGATCTTCCAGAATGCCGATATCCCCGTAATGCCATCGCATTCGGCCGCTTCCAGGATTTCGTCAGGGATCGACAAGAGTGCGGCATAAATCAACATCATCGGAATGCCGACATATTGCCAGACGGATACAAGGCTAAGCGTTGTCAAAGCGTATTCCTCTTTGCCCAGCCAGGGCTGGTAGAGAAACTTTAGACCTATTGCATCCAGCATACCCGGCGCGATGCCCCAGATCGGCGACAGGATCAGTTTCCATGCAAAGCCAACAATCACAAAGGACAGAATTGTCGGGATAAAGATGGCCGTCCGATAAAACGCCGAAAACCGCAATCGGGGTGACGACAAGATAGCAGCAAGGGCGATACCGATCGGGTTTTGCACAAGCATGTGAATGACGAAAAACCATGCGTTGTTGGCCAGCGCGTTCCAAAACTGTTCTGACCAGATTGCATCGCCAAAAAGCGTACGAAAGTTCTGTAAACCTACCCAGATGCGGGTCTGATCAACCTCGGAAAACAGCGACAGGCGCAAGGTATTGAACAGCGGATAGATCATTACCGCCGTGTAGACCAACACCGCAGGTGCAAGAAAAACGGCGATATGCCATCGTGTCTTAGGCTTCTGGGGCACCGCCATCGCGTGTCTCCGTCAAAGGCGCGAGATATGCGGGGGCAATGGCGACAAACCGCCCTGCCCCCGACCTACCGCTACTGCTGTGGGGCGTACCAGGACGCCAGGCCTTCTTGCAGACGGGCACCAGCGTCTTCGGGGCTTTCATCGCCCTTGATCACGGCAACAGATGCGTTCCAGGTGTCGTTTTCAAGGTTAGGCGTCCCACGTGACAGGATCTGATAGGTTGACCGGATCGAGCTTTCGCAAGCATCGCGCCAGGAGATGAATTCCTGCGCCAGCGGGTCCTCCAGATCAACAGATGCGTTCGAAAGCGGGAAAAAACCCGGAAGCGCATTCGCAAAGATCGTCGAAAACTCGGACGACGCCACCCAGTTCAAAAACGTTATTGCAGCTTCGGAGTTTGCGGTTGCAGCGTTCATGCCGATGCCGATATCGGTGTGATCCGAGATATAGCACGTGTCACCCGCATTCACGACGGGCGGCTTGAATGCACCCATCTCAAAATCGGCCTGCGCATTAAAACCTGAGATCTCCCAACTTCCTGCCGGATAGATGGCCGCTCGCCCCAGGGTAAAAATGTTCTGGCTATCGGGATAAGTTTGCGCTTCGAACCCGTCGCCCAGGAACTCGCCCCAGCGCGCAAGCTGCCGGTATGGCGCCACCCATGCCTCATCCGTCAGTTTCTGCTCGCCGGCGATCAGCGCCAGCCGTCCCTCCTCGCCCTTCCAGTAATTGGGGCCGATATTGTTATAGCCCATGGTCGCAGCTTCCCATTGGTCGTTGGTCCCCATAGCCATCGGGACGTATGACCCGTCTTCCTTGAAAGCGGCAAGCACACCGAAGAACTCTTCTTCAGTCGTGGGCACACTCACCCCGACCTCTTCAAACGCTTCCTTGTTGTAAATGAAACCGTGGATGACAGACGCCATCGGCACACAGTAGGTCACGCCACCATCATCGGTGGACCACCCTGATTTGGCGACATCAGAGAAATTCGACATACCCGCGATACCGCTTAAATCGGTCAGGTGACCTGCGTCATAAAGGGCCAAGGATGCATCAAACGGCCGGCACGTGATGATATCACCCGCCGATCCCGCCTCTAATTTAGAATTTAGGACGGCGTTGTATTCTGCCGGCGCCGAAGGGGTGAACGTCACTTTTATGTCGGGGTGCTGAGCTTCGAATGCAGGAATGATCTGATCCTGCCAAATCGTCAGGTCATCGTTGCGCCAGCTTTCGATCGTCAGTTCGACTTGTTGCGCCGTTGCAGCCGTTGCTCCCAACAATGCGGCTGTCAGGGCAGCCCCCGTCAAATGTCCCTTTGTCATCACTATCTCCCTTTCAGTTATCGTTACGCCTGAAGCTTTTTGTTTCATCCGAAACCAGGCAGCCCGGTTGGCATTGCCGACGCGGCACACACGCATGACAGCACATTCTTTGACTAGCGCAACCTGCGTGCAAAACTTTTGCAAATGCGACCCCGAATCCTCTCACATAGCATTACCATACCGATACAATACCTTTTGTCTACCAATTAAAGATTTTCTCTTTCACCGCAGCCGATGTAAGGAAATTGGAGCATTTTTTGCATTGCTTCCGCAGAAAGGTATGATAAAGGTATTATATGGGTATTAATCAACAGCAATATGTCTTTGCGATTGATGGCGGCGGCTCGGGCTGTCGGGTGGCCATCCACAACACCCAAGGCGATCCACTTGCCCGCGTCGACGGCGGCCCCGCGAATGTCTTTTCAGATCCAAATTCCGCAATCCAGAATGTGCTCGACGCTGTGCAAATCACGGCACGACAAGCACAGTTGGGACCACAAGCGCTTGCCAACAGCATCGCGCATATTGGTCTTGCGGGCGTAATCGACCAAGCCATCCGCGACATGGTCGCAACCAAAATGCCCTTTGCAAGGGTCAGCGTCTCTGACGACCGAAAAACATCTGTCGTGGGCGCGTTTGGCCCTTACGATGGCATACTTGCTGCAATCGGGACGGGCGCCTTTGTCGCTAGTCAGACGGATACGGCAATCCGTTACTTTGGAGGTTGGGGGTATCAGTTGTCTGATCAAGCCTCTGGCAGTTGGTTGGGAAGGCAAGCGTTAAAGCGGACGATCCTTGCCTTTGACGGGGTCACGGCGCATTCGCCGTTGACGCGGGGAATGCTGCAGAAATTCGGCGGCACCCCTGTTGGTATGGTGCATTTTGCAAATACGGCATCACCTGCTGATCTGGCAGCACTTGCGCCGCAGGTCGTGGCAGCGGCCAAAGATGGTGACACCCATGGAATTGCCTTAATGAAAGGTGGCGTAGATTATCTGATGTCATGCATCAACGCAGCATCTTTGGGGCCAGACACAGCGCTTTGCTTGTCTGGTGGGTTGGGACCGCATTATGCACCCTATCTGCCGCCAACGATCCAGCGCCGGGTCCAAGCTGCGCGCGGCACAGCACTTGATGGTGCGCATACGCTGGCCCGTCTCCACCTAACCGCGTCAGGCGTGAACTGATGCGCGTGGCAGCCTTTCTCGAACCGGCTGCATGGTTCCGCGATGACGGTGGACCGCGCTATGTGCAATTGCGCCAAAGGCTTAGCGAGGGTGTCACAAGTGGCATCTTGTCACCTGGCAGCCCGCTACCACCCGAACGCGATATCGCAGCGATCACCTCACTTTCGCGCGTGACCGTGCGCAAGGCTATACAGTCGCTGGCCGAAGACGGCATCATTGTGCAGCGGCAAGGATCTGGATCCTTTATCGCGCCCGAAAAGGAGCAGATGGAACAAAAACTGTCCCGCCTGACATCCTTCTCAGAAGATATGGCGCGGCGCGGCAAAACCGCAAAATCTCGCTGGCTTGAGCGTGGCCTGTTCATGCCGTCACCCGACGAAATGACCTCGCTGGGGCTGTCGCCTGATGACTCCGTTGCCCGGATCACACGGCTGCGCCTGGCGGATGATGCACCGATTGCGATTGAGCGGGCGTCACTACCAACCGATATACTGCCCAATCCGCTTACCGTCGAAAAATCGCTGTATGAGACGCTGGAACAAGATGGGCATCGGCCTGTTCGCGCCTTGCAGAAAATATCGGCAGTTAACCTGTCTGAGACCGACGCAAACCTGTTGCATGTCGATGCAGGGGATGCCGGGCTTCGGATTGAGCGAATTTCCTATTTGGCCACGGGCCGGGTCGCAGAGTTCACCCAGTCGACCTACCGCGGTGATACCTACAATTTCGTGGCGGAGCTAAGGTTGTCAAACGAATGAGCATGCCCTCCATCACCCATATGCAGCGCGAAATCATGGCGATCCCCGACGCAGTCGATGCAATGCTATCGGATGGTGCGGAGCCGATCAAACGCGCAGCGCAAGCCCTTGCGGATTTAGATCCGGATCTCGTGATGACAGTGGCACGCGGTTCATCTGATCATGCGGCGGCTTTCTTTAAATATGCATGTGCACTGATCGCTGGCGTGCCCGTTGCATCAGTTGGACCATCTATTGCTTCGGTTTATCAAAGCACGCTACGGCTGCGACAAACAGCTTGTCTTTCGATTTCGCAGTCGGGCCAAAGCCCTGACATCGTACAATTGACAACGGCCGCCGCAGCGCAAGGTGCGCTGAGCATTGCCTTGACCAACAATGCAGACAGCCCGTTGGCGAAAGTCGGCAAGCATGCCCTTTTGTTGCACGCCGGGCCTGAACGCAGCGTGGCGGCAACAAAAACCTTTGTGAACTCAGCCGTGTCAGCACTGTGGCTTTTGGCAGAGTGGCGACACGACAGCGCGCTGCGCGACGCGATCTTTCAACTGCCCCGCTTTCTTGAAGACGCCACCAAAACTGATTGGTCGTGCATCAATCATGCGCTTGTCGGGCGGCCATCGTTGTTTTGTCTAGGCCGTGGTCCGGCCTTGGCCATGGCACAGGAAACGGCCCTGAAATTCAAAGAGACTTGTCAAATTCATGCAGAGGCATTTTCGTCTGCCGAAGTGCTGCACGGTCCGGTTTCAATTGTCGATGAGGGATTTCCCATTGTCGCACTTGCGGCTGCAGACAAGGCCGAGGCATCGATGGCTGAAGTGGCCGATATATTCGCAGCCAAGGGCGCACGTGTCTTTGTCACCTCTGATATGGTGAAGACGGCAACCCCCCTGCCCGTGATCCGCACGAACCATCCGCTGACCGACCCTATCGCATTGATTGTATCGGCCTATGTGATGATTGAAAAAGTGGCTACCACAAGCGGAATTAACCCCGACGCCCCGCGTCACCTGAAAAAAATCACCGAGACAATATGATCAAACAGGCCTTCATCGGTGCGGATGTATTTGATGGAAAACGGCTTTATCAAGACGCCGCGCTTCTCCTGTCTGATGGTGCTGTCGATGCGATTATCGACGCGCAGTCAGTGCCTGACAGCTATGCCATAACGACGATGGACGGGGGAACCATCCTGCCTGGCTTTGTTGATCTTCAAGTCAACGGCGGGGGCGGTGTGATGTTTAATGACGCCCCGTCGGTCAAAGGCCTGACCACAATTGCAGAAGCCCATGCGCGAACAGGCACACGCGCGTTTCTGCCCACGCTGATCACTGATACGCCGGACCGCACCAGCGCCGCGATCGATGCGGTCGCGACCGCAATCGCGCAAAAGGTGCCGGGCATACTGGGCCTGCACCTTGAGGGACCGCATCTGTCACTTGCCAAAAAGGGGGCCCATGATCCTGCGCTGATCCGGCCTATGACCGCAAATGATTTGGCAGAACTACTGGATGCAGCCAAACGCTTGCCAAATCTGATGGTGACCGTTGCGCCCGAAAACGTGACCTTTGATCAGGTCAAACATCTGTCTGAACATGGGGTGATCGTATCGCTTGGACATACAAATTGCAGCTATGATACGGCACAGCAAGCCATTGCAGCTGGGGCAACTTGTGTCACACATCTGTTTAACGCGATGTCACAGATGGACAGCCGCGCGCCGGGCCTGGTGGGTGCAGCGCTTGGGACGCCAGGGGTGATGGCCGGTCTGATTGCAGATGGTATTCATGTACATCCCAAGACAATTCAGGTTGCGCTGTCGGCAACGGCAGACGAGAGCGATATCTTTTTGGTGACTGATGCGATGTCGACCGTCGGCTCTGACCGCACGTCTTTCTTGCTGAACGGACGCAAGGTGCTGCGTCAGGATGGGCGGCTGACACTGGAAGATGGAACACTGGCAGGGGCCGATCTTGACCTGCCTCAAGCGATTGCGACGCTGATCAAAGACGTCGGCGTCCCGCGCGAACAGGCCTTTGCGATGGCCACCGCAGTGCCGGCCAAGCGGCTTTTACGACCTGCTTCTTTTGGGAATTTCAGCAGAGGGTTTGCAGCTAATGCCATCCATCTGCGCCAAGATTTCACTTATGCGCCCCTCCCGTAAAACTGCCGTGTTGCCAGCCAAAGCGTCAAAGGTATAGGCAAGAGGCTTATCGCACTAACAGGGTACGCATATGGCAGCCATTGCGCCTTTCAACATCATGATCGTCGGTCAGGCAGGCAGGCTGCAATACGAGGCATTGATCTTCACGGCGTCGCTGCGCGCACAAAGTCCTGATTTTCGGGGCAAGCTGATCATCGCAGAACCGCAGCCCGGCCCGCTTTGGCCCCGTGATCCGCGGATGTCACAGGACATCCGCGCGTCGCTGCAAGCCATGGGCGCCGAGATCAGGCCCTTTACGTCTGCACAATTCGGACACAGCTATCCCTACGGCAACAAAATCGAAGGGTTGCAGGTGCTTCCTGCGAATGAGCCGTTTTTCTTTTTCGACACAGACACGCTGATCACGGGTGAACTGGGCGATTTACACTGCGACTTCACCAGTCCGTCAGCGTCTATGAACCGCGGCCCGACCTGGCCTGTGGAAGAGCTTTACTGGCCTGGATATACCGCCATTTGGAAGGCGCTTTATGATCGGTTTGGGCTGGATTTCGAAAGCTCACTCGACTGCGCACAACCGGACGAATACTGGGAACGCTATCTTTATTTCAATGCCGGCTGGTTCTTTGGCAGCGATCCTGCCGTATTCGGGCAGCGCTTTACCGACTATGCCTGTGCGATCCGGGACGATCCTCCGCCAGAGCTTGTGATCCAGCCGCTCGATCCCTGGCTTGATCAGGTGGCCTTGCCCTTGGTGATACACGGTCTTGGCGGCGGCAGACCGGGACCGGAGCTATCGGGTCTGGACGCCAGCCTGACGTGCCACTACAGGGCGTTACCGCTGCTTTACGCACGTGGGACAGATCAACAGATTGCCATGTTGGAGCAGATAATAGCCCCCAACAAGCTGAAGAAACTGCTTAAACAATATGACCCGATCAAACGGATCGTCTATCAGCAGCGTGGCCACAAAATTCGCGCGATGTTTGACCGCTCGAACCTACCTCGGCGCGAAAGGGCGCTGCGAAACAAGATCAAAGCCGCAGGTCTTTGGATGCGGTGATACCGTTGAGTATGCCCCCGTTTCCACCTACACCTACGCCAAATCTGACCCAAGCGGAGAATGACCGATGACCGATGGCCCAAGTTACGGCTTTGATACACTACAAATTCATGCCGGGGCGCGGCCTGATCCGGCAACAGGCGCCAGGCAAGTGCCAATTTACCAAACCACCGCATATGTTTTCCGCGATGCAGAACACGCGGCTGCCCTATTTAACCTTCAAGAAGTGGGTTACATCTATTCCCGGCTGACAAACCCGACAGTCGCCGCCCTGCAAGAGCGGATCGCCACGCTTGAAGGTGGTGTTGGCGGCGTCTGCTGTTCGTCGGGGCATGCTGCGCAGATCATGGCACTGTTCCCGCTGATGCAACCCGGTCGTAACATCGTAGCATCCAGTCGCCTTTATGGCGGCACGGTCACCCAATTCAGCCAGACAATCAAACGTTTCGGCTGGTCCGCCAAATTTGTCGATTTTGACGACATGGACGCGGTCAAAGCCGCAATTGATGACGATACGCGGGCCGTTTTCTGCGAGGCCATCGCTAACCCTGGTGGGCATATCACTGACCTTGATGCTGTGGCAGCTATTGCTGATGGCGCTGGCATACCGATGATTGTCGATAACACCTCGGCAACGCCCTATCTTTGCCGTCCCATCGAACATGGGGCGACGCTTGTTGTGCACTCGACAACCAAATACCTGACGGGCAACGGCACCGTGACAGGCGGTTGCGTGGTCGATAGCGGAAAGTTTGACTGGGCTGCCAATGACAAATTCCCCTCGCTCAGTCAGCCAGAGCCTGCCTATCATGGGATGAAATTCGCAGAAACGTTTGGCCCGCTGGCATTTACCTTCCACGGGATTGCGATTGGTCTGCGCGACCTTGGGATGACGATGAACCCCCAGGCAGCACATTACACGCTGATGGGGATCGAAACCCTTTCTCTGCGGATGGAACGGCATGTTGAGAATGCGATGAAGATCGCCAAATGGCTCGAGGATGACCCGCGCACCGACTATGTAACTTATGCGGGCCTTGAAAGTTCACCTTATTCCAGACTGGTACCAAAAATCTGTCCCAAGGGTGCCGGTGCATTGTTCACTGTAGCTGTCAAAGGCGGCTATGACGCTTGCGTAAAGCTGGTCGACAGTCTTGAGATCTTCAGCCACGTGGCCAACCTGGGCGATACGCGCAGCCTGATCATTCATTCGGCCTCGACCACGCACCGGCAATTGACCGCCGAGCAGCAAGAGGCCGCAGGCGCCGGACCTGGCATCGTTCGTTTGTCCATCGGGATCGAGGATGCGGATGATCTGATCGCTGATCTGGACCAGGCCCTGGCCAAGGCAACGGCCTGATCAAAAGGCAAGCCCGCCCTGCCCTTGGCGTGGGCGGGTTTCTGCTGTAGTGTCCATCATGTTCGGCAAAACGCGTTTTGCCATTAACACCAACATGCTAGATGCGTTCGATGACCACGAATTTTGCACTGTCGCTTTCGTTCGAAGGGATCGAGCTGCTCCATCGTGTGCAGCACGGCTGGAAGCGTGTTGGTCGTGCCGATGTTGAGGATGAGAACTTAGATGACACTTTAGCCGACCTGCGTGCAAAAGCCGAAGCGTTGGAACCTGACGGGCTAAAGACAAAACTGATCATCCCGCTTGATCAGATCAAATATGTGGCCATCGACAGCACGCAAACCACGGATGAAGATATCAGTGCCGAACTTGATGGCGCGACACCCTATGCCTTGAACGAACTGGTGATTGACAGCGAACGGTTTGGCGGGCGGACGCATATCGCGGCCGTCGCACGCGAGACACTGATCGAAGCCGAAACCTTTGCCCACGCCCATGGTTTTAATCCGGTTTGCTTTGTCGCCGTGCCCGAACCATTTACCTTTCAAAAAGAGGTGTTTTTCGGCCCGACATCAATGATGCGGGATGTTCTGGGCTGGGACGGCGAAGTCGCGCGTGACCCACTTCCGGTGATGGTAGTCGGGACCCGGATCAAGTCGCGCCTTTTGGTCTTTGACCTGCCCGAGGACGTGATCCCGCCCTCAGAGGATCTTGACCTAACAGCACCCCTCACCGAGACGAAAGAACCGCAGACACAAAATGATGTCGATGATGCACCAGCATCAGACGGTTTTGATCTGGCGGCTGCATTGGCACCCTTTGCAGATGAGCCGGCCGCAGCAGAGACCAAAGAACCAGAGCCGCAAGAGCAACCGGAATTGGCACTTGAGACAAAAGATCTCGAACAAGCCGAAGATGCGCCAAAGCAACAGCAGGCGGAGGTAGCGCAGGAACCAAATCAAGCCGCGCCATCAATGCCAGAGACTGAAACGGCGCCCCCGGAGAAAGAAGTCGCGACCGACCCGGCACCTTCAGAAGAAGCGCACGCGCCGCGCGAACCCGATCCCGTCGATCCGATTATTCCGGAAGTCGCGGCAAAGTCCGACGCCGAAGCCGGCGATGACGATGACGATGACGATGACGATGACGATGACGGCTTGCATGAAAAAGATCCACCAACGACCACCCCGGCGCGCGTGGAAATTCCCGCAAATCTATCGCTGTTTGCACCGCCACTTCTTGACGCGACCATTGCCGAATACCATCGCCCCAGCACCCGCCGTGTGCGTCGCCATCGCAGCCGTCTGATTGCACTGGCACCGCCGACAACTGCACCACCGGCGCCAAGACTCGCCCCAGCTCCAGCGCGTCCCATACAGCCGCCACCGGCGGCCAATACCAACAACCGTCCGCGCCTGATCGCTGGAGGGCTGATTGCCGGGTTGCTGATTGCGGGTGGGATCGCCTGGACATTCTGGGCAGATGGAGCACCTGACGTCATCTCAGAGGACCCGACCGCAGCTGCCGTCGAACAGGCCATGCAGGAAGCGATTGCGACAAGCGTTGACGGGGCCACAAATACGCCTGAGGTCGAGGCCGAAACAAACGTACCCGCCCCGACAGCACCGCAGATCGATATCACCGATTTTGACGCAACTGCCGATGAAGAGGCGGATGCCGGCATCCGTCCCGAGCTGGAAGAGACTGCGCCAAATAGCGTTCCACCACAAGGGCTTGCTGCTGCTGTAGTGGCCGATCCGGTACCTGCGCCTGTGCAGGCACCTCCCGCCGCGCCAGAAGAAGAACAAGCGGTTGCAACCGTAGGTGCGCCTGTTTTGCGCGGGCGTGTGCTCAGCCCGGCAGAAGCGGCGCGTATTTACACAGCAACAGGTGTTTGGCAAAGATCACCGCGATTTGTGGATGTGCCCGGCACAACCTCAACTGATGGGTTGATTGTACCGGTCTCAGAAACCGTGCCAGACAGATTGGTACAACCGAGCGCGCCATTGACCGACAATCTGGACACTGACCTTAGCTTTCTCGCACCCGCGGATCCGCCCCCTGCCGATGTGGCATTTCCTGTGGATGATGATGGCTTTATCCTCGCTACGCCGGAAGGCACGTTGACGCCCGAAGGCGCAGTGGTCTTCGCCGGTGCCCCCGATCTGACCATCCGCCTGCGTCCGGAACTGAGTGATGCAGACATCGCACGCATGGCGATGCTTGCCCCTGCCCCCGAAGGTGTCGTGATCGTTGCAGGTCGCCCGGATGTGATCCCCCCTTTGCGTCCCGCAACTGCAGCACTTCCACCTGCGGCAGACGAAGAACCCGAAACCGACAGTCCCACAGCACAACAGCAAGTGGCCCCCACACCGGGTGGTGTTGCCTTGTCCGCCCTGCAAGACGACTCAGATGAAACGGATGCAGCCCTTAACACGGCACGCCCCGCTTCACGCCCATCGGACCTCGCCTCGATTGCAGATCCGGGTACGCCTGATATCACGTCTATTCTCGAAGGGATCGCAGCAGAGGACGCGGCGAATGCAATTGTCGATGCAACGCCGCAAGCTGTTGTTGCATCACTGCGTCCGGCCACACGACCGCAAGGTTTTGATCGCGTCGTCGCAGCCGCAGCGGCACGCACACAACCTCAGACCGCGCCAGCAGCGGCGGCCCCCGTGCAGACCGCGGCACCAATCGCTCCGCAGAACTATGCGCCGGTGCCAGGCGGCGTTGCACGTGCCGCAACCCAAGAGGATGTTATCCGCCTGAGGCAAATCAACCTGATTGGCGTTTATGGCAGACCCAATGCCCGCCGCGCGCTGGTACGGCTCAGCAACGGGCGCTATGTCCGCGTCGAAGTAGGCAGCGCGCTGGATGGTGGTCAGGTGACAGCAATCGGCGACAATGCCCTGAACTACGTCAAACGCGGACGCACCTATGCGCTGGAACTGCCGTCGGGCTAGGTTTCTTCAAGAACGCCGCGCGCGATCTGATCAGCCTCTATTGATTCAAACAACGCTTTGAAGTTGCCCTCGCCAAAGCCATCATCGCCCTTGCGTTGGATGAATTCAAAGAAGATTGGCCCAATCACCGTTTTGCTGAAAATCTGCAGCAAGATGCGGGTTTCACCACCATCCACAACGCCTTCGCCATCGATCAGGATACCGTGTTTCTCCATCCGCGCACGAGGCTCAGTGTGACCCACAACACGCTCGTGGCTGAGGTCGTAGTAGGTGTTGGGGGGCTTTGGCATAAATTTGATCCCTCGCCGGGCGATTTCGTCTGTCGCCGCGTAAAGATCGCGTGCGCCCACCGCGATGTGCTGGATCCCTTCGCCATTGTAGCGTTTGAGATATTCAACAATCTGCCCTTTTTCGCCTCGGTCTTCATTGATCGGGATGCGGATGCGCCCGCATGGTGATGTCAACGCCCGCGACAAGAGACCGGTAAATTTACCTTCGATGTCAAAAAAGCGGATTTCCTTGAAATTGAAAAGATCACCGTAAAACTTGAACCAAGTGTCCATGTTCCCCTTGTGGACGTTATGGGTCAGGTGGTCGAGATAGTGGAACCCGACACCAATAGGATGCGCTTTGGAAACCCAGTCGAATTCATTATTATAGGGGTTTGCGTCATAGTACTGATCGATGAAATAAATCAGGCTCCCGCCAATGCCGATGATGGCGGGGACATCCATTGTCTTGCCATCGCCCTCGTAAGGGATCGCACCATGTTTCACAGCATGATCAAAGGCGTGCTGTGCATCAACAACCCGCCAGCCCATCGACGGGGCACAAGGCCCGTGTTCCGCCACAAAGCTGCGTGCATGGCTTTTGGGATCGTTGTTTATGACGTAGGTGATGTCGCCTTGCTGCCAAAGCTCGATCGCTTTGGTTTTATGCGTTGCAGTATGGGTATAGCCCATTTTGCCAAAAAGATCGCGCAGGATCTGTGGTTCCGGATGTGCAAATTCCACAAATTCGAAACCATCCGTACCGGCGGGGTTGTCTGCACTGATCACGGCTTTGGGGGCGTCATGCGGGAAAGGTCCCATGGGTCTTCTCCTACTGGCTTTTATGTAAAAGTACTGCAGTTTCCATGAAGTAGGTGCGCATTGATCTAGAAAAATGTGCGTATAAATGCGATACTTCTGCAAATTCATAGACGTTTATGACGGAAACCCGCATGGCGATCGAAAAAACCGACCGCAATCTCTTAGCCGCCCTGCAGCGTGATTCTACGCTGACGGCGCAGGATTTGGCAGACACATTGCACATGTCCGCCTCACAAGCTGGCCGCCGCCGTCAAAGGCTTGAGGCAGACGGCTACATCACCGGCTATCGCGCGCGGCTGTCCCCTGAAAAGCTGGGCCTGACGGTTGAGGCGTTCATACAGATCGTCATGGCCACCCATACGGAACAAAACGCACGTGATTTTGTGCGTCTGACCCAGACAAGACCCGAAATCGTCGGGGCGTGGACCCTGACAGGTGAGGCCGATTATCTCTTGCGGGTCTATTGCCGGGACCTTGCCGCGCTGAACGATCTGGTACAGCAGGTTCTGTTGTCCCATCCTGCGGTCAGCCGAGTACAAAGCCAGATTGTGATGGAACGGGTAAAATCCGACGCGCCGCTTCCAGTTTAGCGCGCGCGGCGTAGCAAGAACGCGCGGCCAGCAATCGCCAGAAACATGGCGCCACCACCAATGAAAGCGACACCCATGGATGTCGCCCCGGCCAACACCGCCCCTGCAAAGGGTGCGCTCAGCAGTGCCATGGTGTTGATCGCCTCGCTCAGCGCTGTCACCCTCCCGATCCGGTTTGCGCCGACATGGTTCTGGATCAGGGTCCGATACGGCACAAGACCAATGGCAGATGTGACCCCGAGAAGAAAGAAAATAGCAAGATAAACCCAAAGTTTAATGGGCGTTCCTGTAGCCTCAAACAGACCAAGCGTGATGGACAAACCACCACCCACACCCAACCCCGCTGCGATCCAAACGAAAGGGCGTTTGGTCTCACCTAGCATGAAAGACCCAAGAACACCGCCTGCCCCAACAAAGGCCAATGTCACACCAAGGATCGTTTCGGAAAAGCCAAGATCGCGGTTCATCGGCACGATCAGCATATCGTAGAAATACATGGCAAAGTAACCGGCGGCCATCATCAAAAGGGCGGTCTTGAGAATTGGTTTCGCATTGATCTCGCGCAGGCCTGCAAGAATGTTTTGCATCATGCCCGGCTCTTCTGGATCATCAGAGACCGCGCGCGCGATCGGATAAAGGCGCCAGACCATGATCGCCGCAATCACCGATGCAAGCGCGTTGAGCAGAAATATCTGTGCCGGGGCCAAGACGATCAGCAGGCTGCCTCCCAAAGCAGGTGCCACGATCTTGGATGCCTGATTGATGGCGTGACTGCGACCGTTGGCGCGCATCCGGTTGCTTTCATTGGTCAGGGCTTGGATCGCACCTTGTTTGGCGGGGGTGAAAAACGTGTCCACGCTGCCGCGCAAAGCGATCAGAAACAGCAAGACCGGCCAGGAAGGTGCCAGAAAAAGCGCGGCCGTAAAAACTGCCCGGCCAAGATTGCTGAGGACCAACACGGTGTTCAGACTCATCCGATCGACGATCACACCCGCAAAAGGCCCAACCAACAGGTATGGCAAACCAAAGGCGACACCAAGTGCTGCAAAGACATATGTCGGAACCGTCCAGACATAGGCCAGCAGCGCGCCAATAGCGACAAAATCAAGCCAATCGGAGAAGTCAGCCGGGACCTGCGCGATCAGCAGGCGCCGCAGTTCCACATGTTTCTCATGCGCATTCATATCACAGACCGTATGCATACCGGCGTCCGGGCACCATCCACAAACTGGTCCGTTGCGTGATGCAAGCTCCCTTGCGATACCAGTGCTATGGAATCATTTTTGTTTCAGGCCACCATCTATCTGGGTGCTGCAGTGATTGCCGTGCCGCTTGCGGCACGTATGGGTTTCGGATCAGTTCTGGGCTACCTTTTGGCAGGTATCATCATCGGCCCTATCACTGGCCTCGTCGGGTCTGAGACACAGGACCTGCAGCACTTCGCCGAATTCGGTGTGGTGATGATGCTGTTTCTCATCGGACTTGAGCTTGACCCCCGCGCACTTTGGGCGATGCGGCAAAAACTGATCGGGCTTGGCGGGTTACAAATCAGCTTGACCATGATCGCCGTAATGACGGGCGCTTTGATGCTGGGGTTTGCGTGGGCCACCGCTTTGGCAATCGGTATGATCTTTGCCCTCTCATCAACCGCGATCGTGCTGCAAACGCTCACCGAAAAAGGATTGATGCAGACAAATGGTGGGCGGGCGACCTTTTCCGTTCTGCTGACCCAAGATATCGCTGTGATCCCCATGCTTGCTGCGCTGCCGCTTTTGGCGGTTCCAGCCGTATTGACATTGACCAATAACGGGTCGGTCGAGCGCGCAACAGACCATCAGCATGACGGGCATGCCAGCATGAGCCTCGTTGAAGGTTTACCGGCTTGGGGTGTGACGCTCGTGACCATCGGTGCCGTTGTCATGGTAATTTTGGCAGGTACTTACCTGACGCGACCAGTGTTCCGCTACATCCACCATGCGCGGCTGCGCGAAATGTACACCGCACTCGCGTTGTTGATGGTCGTTGCAACTGCGGTGCTGATGATGATGGTTGGTCTATCGCCAGCGCTGGGCACATTTTTGGCCGGTGTTGTATTAGCCAATTCCGAGTTTCGGCATGAGTTGGAAAGCGATCTTGCCCCGTTCAAGGGACTGCTGCTGGGCCTTTTCTTTATCACTGTCGGTGCCGGGATCAACTTTGATCTGTTCTTTGCTGATCCGGCTGTCATTTTGGGGGTTACCTTTGCGATCATGCTTTTGAAGGGCCTGATCCTGCTTGGCATCGCAGTCCTGTTCCAGATCAAGGGGAAAGATCGCTGGCTTTTTACACTGGGGCTGGCTCAGGCGGGTGAGTTCGGCTTTGTGCTCGTCTCGTTCTCATTGCAGCAAGGTGTGCTTGCCGATGCACTGGCGGGCCAGCTTTTGCTGATCATCGCATTGTCCATGCTAATCACACCGCTGTTGTTCATCATTTACGAGTTTCTTGGCCGCACCGCGCGCGATGCCGACGATCATATGGCGCATGACGATGTCGATGAGCAGGGCGCTGTCATCATTGCGGGCATTGGCCGATTTGGCCAAATCGTTAACCGGCTGGTGCAAGGTGCCGGCTTTAAAACCGTGGTTGTCGACAGCAATCTGTCGACCGTCCAGATGATGCGGAAGTTTGGCTTTCGCGGCTACTTCGGTGACCCGACCCGCCCTGACCTTTTGAACGCCGCCGGTCTACAGGACGCATCCGTTCTTGTCGTCGCAATTGATGACAAAAGCTCTGCCAATAAGCTGGTCGCCTATGCGCGCAAGGCCAGGCCAGATCTGCACATCATCGCCCGTGCCCGTGATCGCGTTCATGTCTATGAGCTATATGATGCCGGAGCCAATGACATCGTCCGCGAGATGTTTGACAGTTCTCTGCGCGCGGGGCGCTATGTGTTGGAAAACATGGGGCTCAGCGAATTTGAAGCCTCTGAGATTGAACATGCCTTCTATCAGCATGATCGTCACACATTGCGTGAATTGGCAGAGCTTTGGCAACCGGGTATCCCTGTCGCCGACATACCGGAATATGTCAAACGCGCCAATGAGTTGAACAACGACCTTGAAACAGAATTTGCATCCCGTCAGCAAGTTGCTGAACGTAAAGACAGCGCTTAAGCGCAATTGGTAAAGGTAGCTCTAACCGTCACTGACCCCTGCTTCCGCAAAAGTCGCCATCCCGGAATGACAGGCAATCGCACCCTTGAGCACGCCAATTGCCAGGGCTGCCCCAGATCCTTCACCAAGGCGCAGGCCAAGGTTCAGCAATGGCACCTTACCAAGTGCATCCAACATCTTTTGGTGTGCGCCCTCGGCGCTCAGATGCCCTGCCACCGCATGATCTAACGCGCCGGGCATCGCCTTTTCAAGCACCGCAGCCGCAGCCGAGCAGATGAATCCGTCAAGAATAACCGGAATGCGGTGATGGCGCGCAGCTGCAATTGCGCCCGCCATTGCAGCCAGTTCACGCCCACCAAGACAGCGTAGTGCTTCCAGCGGGTCATGGGACGCGTGCAGGGCCAATCCTTGTGCCACGACCTGGGTCTTGCGGGTCAGTCCCGCATCATCCACGCCAGTTCCGCGCCCTGTCCAGTCTGCCGCGTCCCCTCCCAGAACCGCCGCCGCAACAGCGGCAGCGCTGGTTGTGTTGCCAATTCCCATTTCGCCGGTAACAAGCAAATCCGCGTCTGGATCGACCGCGTTCCAGCCAGTTTGCAATGCTTCCACGGCCTCTGCCTCGGTCATCGCAGGGCTTTGGGTGAAATCGGCGGTAGGCGTGTCAAGCGACAGGGCGTGTACATCCATCTTGGCCTCGAACGCCTTGGACAATTGGTTGATCGCGGCACCACCATGTTCGAAATTAGCGACCATCTGTGCGGTCACCTCTGACGGAAAGGCAGAAACCCCTTGGGCGCAGACCCCGTGATTGCCCGCAAAGATAACCACCTGCGGCGCTTTAAGCTGCGGCTGCGCCGTCCCGCGCCAGCCTGCGTACCAAATGGCAAGGTCCTCCAACCGGCCCAAAGCCCCTGGCGGTTTGGTCAGTTGCGCATTGCGATCCTGCGCCCCTGCAATGGCGGCGGTGTCGGCCCCGGGTGCCGTACCGAGAGTTTCGCGAAAGGCAGTCAGGGTCGAAAATGGCGCTTGCATCGGGATCTCATTCCATCAATCTTTTCACCTGTTTATCCTACCAACCTGCGATGAAAAGCCCCCAGGAAGGACGGCCCGATGTACAAACACGACACGCAACTGATAGATCGGATCGATCTGCCTGCGGCACTGGGTCTGCTGACACGGCTGCCCATCACCGTAAATGGCGACCAGGCGATGGCGCGTGGGGCGGCATCGGTTTGGGCCTATCCGCTGGTTGGTGTGATCACAGGCGTGATCCTTGCGGCAAGCGCAGCACTGATGTTGCGGGTCGGGCTCCCGTCGGGAATCGTGGCCGGGATGGTGGTGGCTTTGTCGGTCATCATGACCGGTGCGATGCATGAAGACGGGCTGGCCGATAGCGCGGATGGTCTGTGGGGTGGATGGGACCGGGCGCACAGGCTGGCGATCATGAAAGATAGCCATATCGGCGTTTACGGCGTTTGCGCGATTGTCTTGTCGTTGTTGTTGCGCTGGCTGGCGCTGGTCGTGATCGTCTCTTTAGGGGCCTATTGGATGGCGTTCATCGCCGTTGGCGCGCTTAGCCGTGGGGCCATGGTCATACTGATGGCGGCGATAGCACCAGCCCGCAACAGGGGGCTAAGCAAAAGCGTCGGACGCCCGCCAACTGCGGCAGCGTGGCTTGCCGTTGGGATTGCGGTAGCGACCGCTTTCCTGTGCGGCTACCCAGTCCTGATACTGGTCGCTGGGCTTGGCACGCTGATCTGCGGTTTGATCGCACGGGCCAAGATTGGCGGACAAACGGGCGATATTCTGGGGGCCACACAACAGGTGACAGAGATCGCGATGCTGACAGCGCTGACCGTGATAATCACCTAAGACAAGGGTCTGCAGGCCAAGGCGTCGTCAAATGACCCTTGACCGGCGAAAGCACCCAAGTCAGTGCCACGCAGCGTGCCATCCTCAAGTCGCGTCGCAACCACCCGGGACCAATTGGCATTGGCGGTAATCATTTCGGGCCCCTGCCCGCATTCACGGATGCCGCCACTAATGAAATCTTCGCCAATCCGGTGATTGGTCAGGCCTGACCCTGCTACGATTTCGGTCAACGCACCATCTTTGAAACGCCAAACACGCAGCGTTTTGGCCAGGTGTGGACGGTCAATATAAGCGATCTCAATATGACCATCACCGTCAAGATCAGCCGCACCAATGGGTGCAAGCCAGCGATTGCGGGTCCCGATATGTGGGGTCGCGGCGATCTTGCCAGTTTCGTCGTAGATAGCGAGTTGCGCGCCGGTATCTACCTGCGTTTCCACGACAATCACTTCAGGCTTTCCATCTCCATCCACATCTGCAAGACGCGGCGCGATGTCTTCAAAAACCCGGTCAAGCGGCAGGTTGAATGTGTAAACATTCCGCCGTTGAACAAGATCGGTTAGCAAACCGGCACGGTCTTGCGCGTTGCCCGTCGTAATCTCCAACCGCGTCCATTCGATCGCATCGCCCAAAACGCCGTGCGCATAGCGGGCAGTCGGCCCGGCATACTCGGCAAATCCGATTGTCTCGGCCGTAAGCGGTGCGGCAACCAATGCCAAAACCGCGGCCAAACGCGTCTTCAAATCTGTTTTTCCGGCATCTGTACGCGCAGGCCGTCCAAATCGTCTGTCACTTTCAGCTGACAAGTCAGTCGAGATTTGACGGCATCAGGCTCATACGCGAAATCCAGCATATCCTCTTCCATCGGGTCCTTCGCCGGCAACTTTTCCACCCAGGCATCATCGACATAGACATGGCAGGTCGAACAGGCGCAGGCCCCACCGCAATCAGCCTCGATCCCCGGAATGCCATTATCGCGCGCGCCCTCCATCACGGTGAGCCCATTGGCGACGTCCACCACATGTTCTTTGCCGCCATGTTCGACATAGGTAATCTTGGCCATTCGTCACTGTCCTTTACAATCTGCCACGTTGCCGTCCTAACTAGTGCAGGACCTTGAAGCTCGCCACCCCCAAATGCACCCGATCAGCGGCCTGTGATCTGTGGACATCCCCGCACCGGACGCTAGGCTTGCGCAACGTAATGGGTCGGGGTGGCCCACAACTAGGGAGACAAAAATGAAACATCTATCAAAAGCGGTATTGGCAGCCAGCCTGGTGCTGGCAGCGCCTGCAGCGTACGCCGAAGCGGAAGAGGCCAGCTATATCCTTGCCACTGCATCGACCGGCGGCACGTATTATCCAGTGGGCGTGGCGCTTTCCACGTTGGTCAAGGTGAAACTGGAACCCAGCATGAAGATCGGGATGTCCGCGATCAGCTCGGCCGGATCCGGTGAAAATGTTCGTCTGATCCGCGAAGGTGAGGCGCAGTTTGGCATTTTGCAGGGTCTGTTCGGATACTATGCCGCAACCGGGACCGGCCCGGTCGGGGACTCAGGCCCGCAAGACCACCTGCGTTCGGTCACGATGCTGTGGCCTAATGTCGAGCAGTTCGTGGTATCTGCAGATGTTGCCACAACCGGCACGATTGAGGATATGGCGGCCCTGACCGGCGAAGCCATGGCGCTGGGCCGTCAGAACTCTGGCACGATCGGCTCGAACCGGACGGTCATGTCCGGTTTTGGCGTCGATATCGACAACGACTATGATCTGGTTTTTGCAGGCTACGGCCCTTCAGCCGAGGCTTTGCAGAACGGTCAGGTCAAGGGCATCAGCACGCCCGCCGGTGTGCCCACTGGCGCGCTTAGCCAGTTGATGGCGGCAGCAGGCGATAGCGTGAAATTCCTGGAATTTACGGATGAGCAGCTGGCGCAGGCCGATGGCGGACGTGAACTGTGGACCCGGTTCGTGATCCCTGCAGGCACATACCCAGGCCAGACAGAAGACCTCAACACCATTGCACAGCCGAACTTTCTGGCGACGCATGCGGATCTGCCCGAGGAAAACGTCTATCAGATCACCAAGACGATCTACGAAAACCTCCCCTTCCTGCAGGCGATTCACCCCGCAACCAAGGCCATGGCGCTAGAACAAGCCATTGCCGGTCTGCCTGTGCCGCTCCATCCCGGTGCTGCACGGTTCTATCAGGAACAAGGGATTGATATCCCAGAGCGTCTGATCGCTAACTAACAATTGCGGCCCGCGTCTGAAAGGCGCGGGCCGTCTTGCATCTGACGGAACCCACCCATGTCTGACGAGACCCCAGCCGAAGCAGCTGTGCTGCGCGCCTTTTCCGGCCTGCCCAACATGGCATTGACCGGTCTTTGCTTTCTGATCGCGGTGGGCCACATTTACGTGGCCTTCGACCCGATCATTTCGGAATTCCAGCGCAACGCCTATCACTTTGCTGGTTTTGCGTTTCTGGCGGCTGTGTTGCACCCGCTGGTGCGCGGCAAGACCCGCAGCAAACCGATGCTGGCGTTTGATCTGACCCTTGGCAGTCTTGTGGCGATGGCCGCGATCTATATGCCTTATGCCGAACAGGGCATTTATGATCGTGGGGTCAAGTTTTCGACCTTGGATTGGATCGCCGCCGTCATCTGCGTGATCGGTGCGATTGAGTTGACCCGCCGACTGACCGGCTGGGTCATCCCATCACTGATTATCATTGCGCTCAGCTATGTTGGCTGGTGGGGCAGTATGATCGGCGGAGTGTTTTCCTTTCCCGGACTTAGCTGGGAAAGCATAGCGTTTCGGTCGATCTTTGGCGATGATGCGATGTTTGGCACCATTGCCCGAATTTCATCGACCTTCGTGTTCCTCTTCATCATCTTTGGCGCATTTCTCTTGCGCTCGGGTGCCGGGGATTTTGTAATCAACATAGCCCGTGCTATCGCGGGCCGTCTGGTCGGTGGGCCGGGAATTGTTGCCGTGATAGCATCGGGGCTGACGGGAACAATTTCAGGCTCTGCCGTGGCCAACACCGCATCAACCGGGGTGATCACGATCCCGTTGATGAAAAAGGCTGGCTTCCCTTCGAAATTCGCGGGCGGGGTTGAGGCGGCATCGTCTACCGGGGGACAGCTGATGCCACCGATCATGGGGGCGGGCGCCTTTGTGATGGCCAGCTTTACCCAGATTTCCTATGAAACCATCGTCGCGGTCGCCGCCCTACCCGCTCTGCTTTATTTTCTGTCTGTCACGTTCTTTGTACGGATCGAGGCGCGCCGTCTGGGCCTGCAGCCGATGCCGAATGATGGGGAAACTATCGGCTCTGCCTTCAAGAAAGGCGGGGCAAGTTTTGTGATCCCCATTACCGGGCTGATCGGCATGCTTGTCTCAGGCTTTACTCCAGCTTATGCGGCAGTGTTCGGTATTCTGGCGGTTATCGCATCCAGCTGGCTGACCCAGAACCCGATGGGCCCCCGCGCGGTGTTTGAAGCGCTGGTAATGGGGACAAAGGGCATGATTATGACAGCTGTGCTACTGTGCGCCGTTGGTCTGGTCGTAAATGTGATCGCGACAGCAGGGGTTGGCAACACGTTCAGCCTGATGATCGCGGATTGGGCCAACGGCAACCTGTTTGTGGCGATCGCGATGGTTGCGATTGCCAGCTTGGTGCTTGGCATGGGTCTGCCTGTGACGGCTGCCTACATCGTGCTGGCCACGCTGTCGGCCCCTGCCCTTGCGGGTATGATTTCTGACCGCTTCGTGATTGATGCTCTGGCATCGGGCGATCTGGGGGCAGCGGGTCAAACCATCTTGATGTTAGGGGTGCCGGACCCGGCCGTTCTGGCCGGGCCGCTCACTGTAGAAGAGGCGAGCGCTATTATCCGTGCTCTGCCATTGGAGGTCGCCGCCCCCTTGCGCGACCTTGTTGTCCCGCAAGAGATCGCGGTCGCCGCTCTGTTATCGGCCCACATGATCATCTTTTGGCTAAGTCAGGACAGTAACGTTACCCCCCCGGTGGCGCTTGCAGCCTTTACTGCTGCCGCGATTGCCAAAGCACCGGCAATGGCAACTGGCTTTGCCAGCTGGAAACTGGCCAAAGGCCTTTATATCGTGCCGCTGATGATGGCTTATACACCGTTTTTGTCTGGAGACTGGGGTGTGATGTTGCTGATCTTTGCCTTTGGCGTGGTTGGCATCTACGGGCTCGCCGGGGCGTTACAGGGCTGTATGGAACAGCCCATCGGTGTTCCCCTGCGCATCCTTCTGGGAATTGCCGGCGCGGCCTGCATCTGGCCTGCCCCTCTGCTCGTCCATCTGGCAGGAGCGGCTACTGTGATTGGTCTGCTCGTCTGGAATGTGCGCAGTATGCCGCAGTTGGAACCAGCATGACCCACCAAGGAAGCTGTCTATGCGGCGCAGTAACACTGACCGTTACGGGTGCGTTGTCTCCACCTTCCGCCTGCCACTGCACCGCATGCCGGAAGCACAGTGGGCATTTCGAATGCTCGGTCGATGTTCCGCGCGAGGCGTTGACAGTCAGCGGAGAAAAGCACGTGCGCTGGTATCAATCTTCAGAGAAGGTGCGTCGCGGATTTTGTGGCATCTGCGGCTCAACCCTATTCTGGGATCCGATTTTTCAGGATTGGACAGCCATCGCAATGGGGGCATTCGATACGCCAACAGGCACGATGATCAAGCAACATATCTTTGTAGCTGACAAAGGCGACTATTACGAAATTGCGGACGGTCTCCCGCAGAACGAACAGTAGCGCGAAGGTCCACGCAGACACTTCCAAAGAAAAAGGCGGCGCGCGCGCCGCCTTTCCAATGTTTGCCAGGGGTATTGCTTACTCTTCGAGGACCAACGCCACAAAGCGCGGGTCGCCACCGCGACGCACAAGCAAAAGGATCGACTTGCGCCCTGCTTCGGTCGCTGCCTCAATCTGCGTTTGGAGATCTGCAACGCTGGCAACGGCTTGCTGCCCTGCTTCGGTGATGACGTCACCTTCCAGCAATCCCTTGGAAGCGCCTTCCGAGTCCGGATCAATTGCCGTTATCACCAGCCCTTGTTCGATGTTCAGCGAAAACTGGTCTGTCAGTTCTGGCGTAATCTCGGACAAGGTCAGGCCCAGGATCTCAGATTGCTCAGCCTCTTCCGGCTCGGTCGATGCGGGGAATGCCACAGCCTCGGATGTTTCGCGGCGGCCTAGAACAACAATCAGTTCTTCCATATCGCCTTCGCGCAGAACGGATACAGGTACTTCTTTGCCAACGGGCGAATTGCCAACAATACGGACAAGTTCACGCGTGTCTTCGATTTCGACGCCATCGAAGTTCAGGATCACGTCACCTGACAGCATGCCTGAATCTTGCGCTGGCCCCGGCGGTACATCCGTCACCAAGGCACCACGGGCAAGGTCAAGCCCGTCGATAGCATCCACCATGTCAGGTGTGACATCCTGAATGCGTACGCCCAGCCAACCACGACGAGTCTCGCCAAATTCGATCAGCTGATCGACCACGTTCGTAACAACGGCCGATGACATCGCGAACCCGATCCCGATTGACCCGCCATTAGGCGACAGGATCGCGGTGTTCACACCGATAACCTCGCCATCCATATTGAATAGTGGCCCGCCAGAGTTCCCGCGGTTAATCGCAGCATCCGTCTGGATGTAATCGTCATAAGTGCCCGAAAGTGCCCTGTTACGGGCCGACACGATGCCGGCAGAAACTGAGAAACCCTGACCCAGCGGGTTGCCCATAGCCATCACCCAGTCACCCACACGGCTGCCGGGTCCATTACTGTCACCGAATGCGACGAAAGGCAGGTCTTCCAGATCAACCTTCAATACGGCAATATCAGTGTTGGGGTCGGTGCCAATCAATTCAGCGGGGACACCCGGCTCACCACCGGGGAAGAATTCAATCAGGATTTCGTCAGCGCCCTCAATCACGTGATTGTTTGTGACGATAAATCCGTCTTCTGAAATCACAAAGCCAGAGCCCAGCGCCGACGAGCGACGCGCGCCGTTACGGTCGTTTGGATCGAGATCGTTAAAAAAGTCCTCAAACGGGCTACCTTCGGGCACCAATCCTTGCGGGCCGGTTCTTCCTGCGATTGTCGTGCTGGTCGTGATGTTCACTACCGAAGGGCTGACCTGTTCGGCCAGATCAGCAAAAGTCGCCGGACGGTTTTGCGCGTAAGACGCCGCCACTTGTGAGAGGACCAGCGCCAGTGCCAATGCAAGCGTCACAAAGAACGCAGTCAGCACGCGGCGCAGTTGCCCATGGTCTTGTTGAATTGCGATTGCCTTGGATTTCACTGGGCAAATCTCCTTATTAGCTAGGCTGCGCTCCATTTTACATTCGCGCCATTAACATCTGATGATCTATGTAGCGCGCGCAATGTGCAACGCAAACATCGGTGCCAATCACTCAACTGGATGTGATTTTTGCTTGATCAATGCGCATGATGGCCAAAAAAACAGAAAGGCCAGCGCATTGGCTGGCCTTTTGCACAGTTACGGCAACCGTCGCTTACTGTCCGGCGTTATTGCCGCCGTCGGACTTCAGATAGTTGAAAAAGTCGCTGTCAGGCGACAACACCATCGTCGAATTGCCGGGCTGCAAGGAACGCTGATATGCCGTCATCGATCTGTAGAACTCGAAGAATTCCGGGTCCGCGCCAAATGCTTGGGCAAAGATCTCGTTGCGGCGGGCGTCCGCTTCACCCTGAATGATCTGGCTTTGACGTTCCGCGTCAGAGACAAGTTCGATCACGGTTCGGTCTGCCTGGGCCTGGATACGTTGGGCGGCTTCGTTACCACGGGCGCGTTCGTCAGCAGCTTCCCGATCCCGTTCGGCTTTCATCCGTTCATACGTCGCGTTCAGGTTTTCGGGTGGCAAGTCAGTCCGCTTCAAACGCACGTCGATAACTTGCAAGCCAAGCGCCTGCGCTTCGGCGATCGCGCTGTTACGAATGCGCAGCATCAGTGCAGCACGATCGGTCGATAGAATATCGTTCGAGCTGACCGAACCAAGCACCTCTCGCGTTTCGGCACGCAAGATACTGTCCAGGCGGCGGGCAGCGGCGTCTTCACCACCGACACCAACCGCACGACGGAATTGCTCGACATCCGCGATGCGGTAGCGGGCAAATGCATCGACAACAAGACGCCGGTCATCAGATGGCGTCACTTCAAGCGGTTCAAGATCGCGGCTGAGGATCCGGTCATCATAGCGGACAACCTCTTGGATCAGCGGGATTTTGAAGCCCAGACCCGGTTCTTCCTGAACCTTGACGATCTGACCAAATTGCAGGACCAGCGCCTTTTCACGTTCGTCTACGATAAAGACGGACGACAATGCGCCGATCAGAACGACCGCGATGGCGGGCAGAAGGAATGCTGATTTCCGCATTAGTTTGACCCTCCGGCGGTTTGAGCAGGTGTACGACGTAGATCATTCAGCGGAAGGTAAGGTACGACGCCTTGTCCACCACCATTGCCTTCATCCAAAAGGATGATGTCAACGCCACCAAGAACGCTCTCCATCGTTTCAAGATAAAGACGTTTGCGCGTCACTTCGGGTGCCTTTTCATACTCCGCCAAGACAGCAAGGAAACGGGAGGCTTCACCCTCAGCCTCGTTAACCACGCGGGCACGGTACCCCTCGGCCTCTTCCAGGATCTGAGCCGCCTGACCACGCGCCTCGGCAACAACCCGGTTAGCATAGGCGTCAGCCACGTTCTGCACCCGGTCCCGTTCCTGTTCGGCGTCCTGCACAGCCCGGAATGATGCGATCACCGGCTCTGGCGGGTCCGCTTTGTCAAAGTTCACACGGATGATGTTGACGCCGGAATTGTAGCTATCCAGCGTTGCCTGGATCAAATCACGCAGCCGGTCCGCAATTGCACCCCGGTCCCGGTTCAGGATCGGCGCAAGTTCGGATTGCGAGATAATCTCGCGCATCGCTGATTCCGCCACAGCCTCAATCGTCTGGGGTGGGTTTGCGAGATTGAACAGATATGTTTGCGGGTTGTCCGGATCGATGTTCCAGACCACCTGGAAGTCGATATCAACGATGTTTTCGTCCCCGGTCAGCATCAATCCGGCATCCATGCCAGCACGGCTGGTCCCGATGTCGATGTTACGCTCTGTGGTGACCGCCAGCACTTCACGCGTGACAATCGGCCAAGGCGCAAAGTTCAAACCAGGTTCGCCCACGCTAGAGAAATCACCCAAGAACAGCTCAACCGATTTCTCTTCGGGCCGGACTGTATAGAAAGACAGGGCCAGCCATCCTGCGACCGCGAGAAGAATACCAAATCCGACAGTTCCGCGGGTTAGCTGCGGACCGCCGCCACCACTGCCGGTACCGCGACCGCCGCCCTGACCGCCGCCGCCCATCAGCACGCGCAACTGTTCGCGGCCCTTGTTTACCAGTTCGTCAATTTCAGGGATATTCGGACCATCATTGTTTGGCTTGCGACCACCGCCACCGCGGTTGTCATCACCCCCGCCCGATCCGTTATTTCCGCCGCCGCCCCATGGGCCCCCAGAATTACCTGCCATTGTCTTCCTATGCTTCCTTTCACAAAGGTATGAAACGCGCTCATACCGTTGAAATGCCATGTGTGTCTTCGCCTGACGAAATCAAGCGCTGCGCATGGGTTCCTTCATTGTCACAAGCTCTTCGGCCATGGTCGGATGGACGGCCACGGTCCGGTCAAAATCTTCCTTGGTGGCACCCATCTTCACCGCAATGCCGGCAAGCTGGATCATCTCACTTGCGTGATCGGCAACGATATGACAGCCAAGAACTTTGCGGGTCTCTTTGCTGACAACCAGTTTCATCAAAACGCGGTCGTCGCGCCCTGCAAAGGCATGGTTCATCGGTTTGAACGAGGTACAGTAAATTTCCACGGGCTCAATATCACGTGCCTCTTCTTCGGTCATGCCAACAGTGCCGAGCTCTGGCTGCGTAAACACAGCCGATGGTATCAGGTCATGATCAACCGGTGTCGGGTTGCCCTTGAACACGGTTTCGACAAAGGCCATCCCTTCGCGGATCGCAACCGGCGTTAGCTGCACCCGATTGGTCACATCGCCAATTGCAAAGATCGACGGCACCCGGGTCTGACTGTAGTCATCAACCACGATTTCCCCGCGTCTTCCGATCTCTACACCCGCTTCTTGAAGTCCCATTCTGTCCGTGTTTGGTGCACGACCCGTTGCAAACATCACCTGATCATAGACTTTTTCAGTGCCATTTGTGGCCTTGACCCAGATGCCATGACCGGCCGCCATTTGCGAGATACTCGCCGGTTTACCGTCTTCCATCGGGACGCCCTGACTATGATCACCGGCAAGGTCAGCCTCGGTTGCGGCGCGCATCTCAACTATGTTTGTGCCCAAATGCAGATCGATGCCTTTGGCGCGCATCCCTTCGGCGACCAAGCCCCGCGCCTCATCATCAAAGCCGCGCAGAATTTGCGCTCCACGATAGAACTGTGTGACTTTCACACCCAAACCGTTAAGGATCCCCGCAAATTCAGACGCGATGTATCCACCACCGATGATCAGTATCGACTTGGGCATTTCTGGCAGATGGAAGATGTCGTTTGAGGTAATCCCCAACTCTGATCCTGGCATGTCGGGCACAACGGGCCGACCGCCCGTTGCCACGAGAATGTGTTTAGCCGTGACCGCTTTGCCAGTCGAAAGCGAAACAGTGTGGGGGTCTTTCAGTGACGCACGCGCGTCAAAAATCTCGACGTTTGAGCCATCCAGCAGCTTTCGATAGATGCCTTCCAACCGATCCAATTCCGTGTTGAGCTTCTTTGAAAAGCGGGGCCAGTGGAACGGCCCATCCTCGACGTCCCAACCATAGGCGCGGGCATCGTCAAACATCTCGGAAAACCCGGATGCAAACACCATCAACTTTTTGGGAACACAGCCACGGATCACACAGGTCCCGCCCATCCGATATTCTTCGGCCAACGCGACCTTGGCCCCCGTTGCTGCCGCAACACGGGCAGCACGCACGCCACCGGAACCACCGCCGATGACGAAAAGGTCATAGTCAAAAGTCATGGGCGAAGCTCCGTATTTTCAAGTTCTTTTTTGTGGCCGCCGGGTCAGTCGGCGATATCGACAAAGATGTTGTCATCGTCACGCACATCGAAGCGCACCACTTCTGAAGTGCCATTTGTGATGTCGCGCACCTCGACTTTTCCGCTGCCATGACCGACAATGACCATGTCGCAGATATCGATGAACAACCCATTTTCAACCACACCGGGGATCTGGTTGAGCGTGAGACTAAGCTGGCGAGGATTACCGATCCGTTTGAGATCGAGGTCAAAGATATAGTTACCCTCATCGGTCACAAAGGGCGTATCGCCGTTCATCCGTTGCGCGATACTGCGGTTCAGGACGTCCATCCCGATCAGCGTCTCTGAGATCAGATCGCGCGTGGTGTTCGCGCCAAATTGCAGCACTTCGACCGGCAGCGGAAACGCGCCAAGCTTTTCAACCTTTTTAGAGGCATCGGCGATCACAATCACCCTGTCGCTGGCAGTTGCCACAACTTTTTCTTGCAGATGGGCACCGCCGCCACCTTTTATCAGGCAAAGATCGTCGTCATATTCGTCGGCACCGTCAATCGTGACATCAAGCCACCGGGCCTCATCAAGGGTGATCACCTCTATCCCGACCTGGCGGGCCAGTTTCGCTGTGCGGCTGGAGGTTGGCACGCCTTTGATCCTGAGCCCTTCATCGCGCACCATCTCGCCCAGACATTGCACCAGCCAAGCCGCGGTTGAACCGGTTCCCAGACCCACCTTCATACCTGTTTCGACATATTCTGTCGCCTGTTTGGCAGCCACAAATTTGGCCGTATCAATAGGGGATAACTCACTGGTCATAAGCTGGCTCCGGCAGATGCTTTGCGCCTTATAGGCAAGTTGTTTGCCGGGGGCGAGACCCGAAATGGTAAACACCGACTGCGCAACTGCGGGTGACAGCGTTTGGCAGGCCATGCCGTCAACGCGAAATCAGTATCAAGCGTCGCATTTGGCATTGCGACGCGATGCGCATGGCCTAGGGTCGCGGCATGTCTGATCTATTGCGTCTACATTATGCCCCTGACAACGCGTCACTTTGCGTGCGCATCGCATTCGAAGAGCTTGGTTTATCTTATGAAACCGCGCTTGTTGACCGCCGTCAGAGCGCACAAAGGTCCCCGGCATATCTTGCGCTGAACCCCAACGGATTGATCCCGGTGCTTGAAACGACGGATGGCCCGGTATTTGAAACCGCAGCTATCCTGCTTTGGCTTGCAGATCGCGAAGGGCGGTTGATGCCTGATCTGCATGATCATCGGCGCGAGCCCGCGCTGCAGTGGTTATTCTGGCTATCGAACACTTTGCACGCCTCACTCCGAATGCTGTTTTACCCCGGCCAGTATACAAGTGGCGATATCGCAGCCATGCGACAGATGACGAAAGAGCGTTTGGCAAGGCAACTGACACTACTAAATGACGCGCGGTCTGCTGACTGGTTGGAAAACGACGAGGCAACGGCACAAGGTTGCTATCTGGGGCCAATGCTGCGTTGGGCGGCGCTTTACGGCGATGACACAAGCTGGTTTGACCTGCGCCAATGGCCGCGCCTGCATGCTTTCGCTAAGCGCGCCGAACTGCGCCCGGCGGTGCAGCGTGCCGCACTGGCAGAGGGTCTGGGCACTTTGCCTTACTCCGCCCCGGGCCCCTGCAACCCGCCAGAAGGTGCGGCACTCTGATGTTTTTGTCGGTCTTCGATATGTTCAAAGTTGGGGTTGGCCCATCATCCTCGCATACAATCGGGCCAATGGTGGCTGCCGCGCGCTTTCTTGATCACCTGCGCGCACAGCCGTTCAGCGTTGCGGGCCTGCACGCGTCCCTGCATGGCAGCCTGGCCTTTACTGGTGTAGGGCATGCAACGGACCGGGCCGTGATCCTTGGATTGGCGGGATTCTCAGCCGAGAAGTATGACGCAGAGAAGGCCGAGGCGGAACTGGCCCGGATTGCATCAGAGCATACAGTGGCCCCGGACGATCTGGGGACCTTAAGCTTTCACCCAAAGGATAATCTGGAGTTCGATTATGGCCCTGCACTGCCGGGTCATGCCAATGGGCTCATCTTGCGCGGCACCGACGCACAAGGCGATGTGATTACGCAAGTCACGTATTACTCCATCGGCGGAGGCTTTGTCCTAACCGAAGCCGAGCTTGCTGCTGGCAAAGACACCGACACCGGCGCGCCTGTCCCGTTTCCGTTCCATACGGCCCAAGAGATGCTGGATATGGCTGCCATGTCTGGCAAAAGCATTGCGGACATGAAACGCGCCAATGAGGTCTCGCGCATACAGCATGCCGATCTCGACCGGGGACTAGCGCGGATTTGGGAGGTGATGACTGCCTGCATCGACAGAGGACTGACAACCGAGGGCATCCTTCCCGGCGGTCTGCAGGTCCGGCGACGGGCAAAAGGTATTCATGATGCGCTGCAGGCAGAACGCGGGCTGAACCTAACTGCACCGCATACGATCAACGATTTCATGTCGACCTATGCGATGGCCGTGAACGAAGAAAACGCCGCTGGCGGACAGGTCGTCACCGCTCCTACAAATGGTGCGGCAGGCGTCGTGCCCGCGACGATCCGTTATTGGCTCGATCATGTGCCCGGCGCCACCAGCGCGCGTGTCCCGGAATTCCTGCTGACCGCCGCTGCCATCGGCGGACTGATCAAATTCAACGCCTCCATCTCTGGCGCTGAATGCGGCTGCCAGGCCGAGGTTGGCAGCGCCTCTGCCATGGCCGCGGCCGGCCTTGCGGCCGTTCTTGGTGGCACGCCAGAACAGATTGAAAACGCAGCTGAAATCGCGCTGGAACATCATCTGGGCATGACATGTGACCCAGTCAAAGGGCTGGTCCAGGTGCCGTGTATTGAAAGGAACGGTCTGGGCGCGATCAAAGCCGTCTCTGCCGCGTCACTTGCGATGCGCGGCGACGGGCAGCATCTAGTTTCGCTGGATGTTGCAATTGAAACGATGCGCCAGACAGGTGCGGATATGAGCGAAAAGTACAAAGAGACTGCCCTTGGCGGGCTTGCCGTGAATGTGCCGAATTGCTAGCGGTCTTTTTCGCTAAAACGGTTCAGGTCCCGCAGGTTTTGTTCTACGTCATTGAGCGTGCTTTATCATTTCAGCGACAAACCTGATATCGACCAATTCGTCCCAAAAGCATCGCGTTTGGGGCGCCCTGTCGTTTGGGCGATCACAGCAGAGTATGCGTTTCTATATCTTTTTCCACGGGATTGCCCGCGCATCCTTCTTTGGGCGACGGCAGAGACAACGCAACCGGACAGATACCGATGGCTGGGACCCACAACACGCGTGGCCTATGTCGAGCGAGCATGGATAGACCGCATCGCAAACACCGATTTGTACCGCTACAACCTGCCAGAAGCGCCATTTGATGCGCTGGATGAAGTTGGCATGCATGTTTCCGAGAAAACAGTGACACCAAACAGTGTTATCGCGATTTCGGATTTGCCACAGCGTCTTGTGGCAGAAAATGTCGAACTGCGACCGGTTGCGTCGCTCAAACCCCTCACATCACTATGGGACAGCAGTTTGCATGTCAGCGGGATCCGCATGCGAAACATGCAAGACTGAATGTGATCTTTTCCTTTTATACGCGCAAGCTTAGGGTTGAAGGATGACCAATGACCGTCCGTTTTTAGGCGTAATGCTGATGCTGGCCTTTTGTGTGCTGGCCCCATTGGGGGATAGTTTCGCAAAGCTGCTGGGTGGTGTGGTCGCGTTAAGTGTGCTGGTGCTGGTCCGGTTCGCGGTTCAGGCGATTATCCTTGTTCCGCTGGTCTTGATCGGTGGTCAAGGCTTTGGGCTGCCAAAGCAGATAATCGGCTGGACGCTGTTACGTACGGCGCTGCACATCCTGGGGATTGGATTGATGTTCAGCGCATTGCAGTTTCTGCCCTTGGCCGACGCGCTCGCGATTGCATTTGTGATGCCGTTCATCATGCTGTTGCTGGGTCATTTTGTGATGGATGAACATGTGGGCCTGCACCGTATGGTGGCCTGTGCAATAGGCTTTCTGGGCACGTTGCTGGTGATCCAGCCAAACTTTGTCGAAGTGGGCTACCCGGCTTTGCTGCCCTTGGGCGTCGCGGTCGTATTCGCCCTTTTTATGATGGTCACACGCAAGGTTGCCCGCGCGCTTGATCCCATAAAACTGCAAGCGATCAGTGGCTTGCAGGCAACTGCCATGTTGACCCCGGCAATTGTCATAATGCCCGGGCTTCGGGGTGACGGAGGCTTTGCGATGGACGCACAAACATGGTGGTTGCTGGCCGCTCTAGGTGTCATCGGCACGCTTGCGCATCTTTTCATGACGTGGAGCTTGCGGTTTGCACCGGCCTCTACCCTCGCACCGATGCAGTATCTTGAAATACCTTTTGGCACCGCGATTGGATGGCTTATTTTTGCCGATTTGCCAAACGGGATGGCGGCAGTCGGCATCTGCATCACTATCACTGCAGGGCTTTATGTTATTCTGCGCGAACGGCGGCTTGCGCGGCAACCGCAAGAAACGCCCGCGGCAGTGTGACCAGGATCGGACCGGTCGTTTGAATGGCAATCGGTGTGCCTGTCGTTACATTTGATCCACTGGTCCGGCCCGTTGGGCGCATGGCAAAACCGTTTAACGACCAACGCAAACCGGTGGCCGTAACCACAACATCATCAAGCGGCATCAGCGAGATACGGGTATCTTCGGGCAATTCCAGTCGTTCCAACCGCGCTGTCATGACAAACGAAACATCTTCATCATCCGCCAAAAGCACCCGCTTTTGCGGGTAACGCGCCATTACGTTCAGAACGCCAAGAATGTGATCGATCCGGCCTCCGGTAAAGCCAAGGGCGGTGATGAGTGGTGCATCAACCCGCATCAATGCCTTTTCGAAGTCGGTTGTATCCTGCTCGGCGACGTGATGCAGCACCGCGCCGAACGCAGCACGAGCAGCGTCTGAAAGACTGTCAAGATCACCAATCACAATCATCGGCGAAACCCCCGCTGCCAGCAGATGATCCGCGCCGCTATCGACCCCGACAAAACGGGTATCGGAAGCCAAATCAGCGCCCAAAGGACGGTTTCCAATAACGCCACCACCCACAAAGCAGACTGGGCTATCTGTGGAAACAATGGTAGTATCAGACATCGTTTACACCTTGATTCACAAACATTCCCCAAAACGGTCACAAAATGATCGTGAAGGTAACGTCTTGCTGTTCTCGAATACGCACCAATCTATGTCCATCGGACAGCTGCCCAAAACTGTAGAAAGCACATGAAAAATATGGACGACTCCACGAAAATCCTCGCTGTGTCTTATGGCAACTTCTCTTGCCGGCTGGAAGGGTTCGACGACTCGGTCGAAACGATGAAGGCAGTGGTGTCATATTTTCATGAGCTGGCCGGCCATGAGCGTTTCATGGACATGGAGCCGCAAGCGCCTGATATGGCGACTTTGGCACGGCTGACCGAAGAGCAAACTGGTCTGCCTGTCACCGTCGAGGGCGAAGGAAACAGCGTCAGCCTACGTGTGGACAATGAGACCGCAGCGGAAGACGACAGTCTCGATGACAGCTATGACGAAGACGCGTCGGAAGTTGAAGAGACAGCCGACACCGAGCAAGAGACGCTTGTTGATCAACATGACACGATCGTTCTGAACGCGGATGGTGCAGCTGCAGAAGATGATAACGAGGACTTGGGGACACCCGATGAGGACGAAGATACCGCAGCAGCAGCTTTAGACGAAACAGACAGTGTCGAAATAGACGATGCAGACAGTATCGAAGAAGAGCCGGCTGCGGTTGAAGACATACCTGATCCAGCGGATGAAAGCGTCGCTGCCAAGCTTCAGCGCATTCGTGCGGTCGTAAGCAGAGATAACGCGGCAGATGTTCCCGCGAAGCAGGATGACATGAACGACGATGCACCGGCATCGGCGCCTGCCACTGGGGTCAATCCTCTGGCGCAACGCCTTGCGGATCTCGCAAAACGCAACGCTGAACGCGCAGCCGAAGAAGCTGGCGTGACACTGGATTTGGATGACGAAGAGGAAGACGACGACATTACCGCCGAAGAACTGGCTGAATTGGATGCCGAGTTCGCGGACGAAGATGATGAGGCTTCGCCAGTTCCCGCCTCTGAGGATGCAACAGAAGACGACGTGTTGCAGCTGGCCCCTGAAGATCTCGCAGATGATCACGCGTCAACCGAAGATGCGGCCGAGGATGAGAACGGACCGCTGGTGCTGAAGCCCGCAGAAGAGGTTGTATCGCGTGGTGGTGATTATGGCGATTTCAACCTGAAAGAAGAAGTTGCCGAGGCGCAGCGCGAGATTGATGAGATCAACGAGGAAAAAGAGGCGCGCTCAAAGCATGACGATGTGCTGGACAACGTCGATAAGAACATGACCCGTATCATGTCCCAGACAGACGAGCGCCTTAATGAACCGGAAGGCCGTAGACATCGTGATGCATTCGCACAGCTGAAAGCGGCAGTTGCGGCAACTGAAGCGGCGCGTCAATTGGGTGACGCTGGTGGCGCGGAACGCGACAAAAATGAAGTCTTCCGTGAAGACCTTGGTGCGCTGGATGCGGAAGAAGCAGATGCGCCCACCGATGATATGGATGATGTCGCCGATGACGCTGGCAATGACACCAACGTTGAGATGACCGCGGCAGATGACGCCGCGACCTCGGAAACCGAAGCGTCCGAAGGCGTTCAGGAAGTCACCGAAGAAACACCGGCCGCCGCCCCGCTCAAACTGGTTTCGTCACAAATTGTTGAACCACAATCGACGACGATGGATGCGGCTTCGGCTCGCTTGCGCCAGATCGCGGCGCAAAAGGATGCAGGCAATGCATCCAAAGGTGGTTTTAGCGAATTCGCAGAACAACAGGGTGCCACAGACCTAGCTGATCTGCTTGAAGCTGCAGCAGCCTATATTGCATTCGTCGAGGGCGAAGAAGATTTCTCGCGACCACAGGTGATGAAGAAAGTACAGGCAGCATCTGCCGATACGTTTACCCGCGAAGATGGCCTGCGTGCTTTTGGTCGACTTCTGCGGCAGAACAAGATTGTAAAGCTAAGTAATGGGCGGTTCCAGATCTCAGACGATACCCCTTACCGTCCAGAAGATCAGGCTGCACAAGGTTAGCCTTATTATAGACATACGTGGCGGGGCCTTTGTGCCCCGTAACGCCTTATATCAGCAGTGACGGAGTACGAGATCCTTGCTCTAGTTATGCTGATCGGGATCAGCCTGCCCAATCCCCTTGAAAACCCACTTCAGCGGAAACGCCCAGCCAATTCCCAACGCAAGATAAACGAGGAATTCTACGGCAATCGGAAAACGGATCTGACCGTTCATCATGCTGCTCATGATGCTCGCGGCAAAGATGATATATATGGGCAGCCCCACCACCAAAACGAACAGCGCCAGGCGTTTGCGTGATTTGTATGTCATCAACCTCAATCCGCGAATGGGTCCGTCACCAGAATGGTGTCTTCCCTTTCTGGTGATGTGGAAACTAGGGCGACAGGGCAGTCGATCAACTCTTCAATCCGGCGGACATATTTGATCGCTTGTGCCGGCAGATCGGCCCATGAGCGCGCGCCTTCAGTCGATTCTGACCAGCCTTCAATTTCTTCGTAGACAGGTTTGCAGCGCGCCTGCTGGTCGGCGGCGGTGGGCAGGTAATCCAGCGTTTCACCGTCAAGCTCGTAACCCACGCAAATCTTCAGAGTTTCAAATCCATCCAAAACATCCAGCTTGGTCAATGAGATACCGGACACACCTGATGTCGCACAGGTTTGCCGCACAAGGCAGGCGTCGAACCAGCCACAGCGTCGCTTGCGTCCTGTTGTCGTGCCAAATTCATGGCCACGTTCACCCAGACGCTGTCCATCGGCATCTTCGAGTTCGGTGGGGAACGGCCCCTCGCCCACGCGGGTCGTGTAGGCCTTAACGATGCCAAGCACGAAATCGATGGCGCCCGGCCCCATGCCAACGCCCGTAGCCGCCTGCCCTGCAATCACGTTAGATGATGTCACGAATGGATAGGTACCAAAGTCGATATCCAGCAGCGCGCCTTGCGCACCTTCGAAAAGGATGCGTTTGCCCGCCTTGCGTTTTTCATTCAACACCTTCCAGACAGGGGCTGCGTATTTCAGGATTTCCGGGGCAATCTCGCGCAATTGGGCAAGCACGGCATCCCGGTCAATCGGCTCAAGGCCAAGGCCGCGGCGCAAAGCATCGTGGTGGATCAACGCACGGTCCACGCGCAGTTCCAGCGTGGCATCATCAGCCAGATCGGCGACGCGGATCACGCGGCGACCGACCTTGTCTTCATAACACGGACCAATGCCACGTCCTGTGGTGCCAATCTTGGCGACAGAGTTCTGGCTTTCGCGCGCCCGGTCCAGCTCACCATGGAATGGCAGGATCAGGGGCGTGTTTTCAGCAATCATCAGCGTTTCCGGAGTAATGCTGACGCCTTGTTTGCGCAGCGTCCCGATTTCTTTGATCAAATGCCAGGGGTCAAGCACCACACCGTTGCCGATGACTGACAGCTTGCCACCCCGCACAACGCCCGATGGCAGCGCGTGCAGCTTGTAAACCTCGCCGTCAATGACAAGCGTGTGGCCTGCATTATGCCCGCCCTGGAAGCGGGCAATCACATCGGCGCGTTCTGACAGCCAGTCAACGATCTTGCCTTTGCCTTCGTCACCCCACTGCGCACCAACGACCACCACATTTGCCATAAATCTTTGTCCCTTTTGGAAGTAGCGTGCCCCCTATATCGCCGCACCGCCCGGCGCGAAACCGCAAATTTGGAGATGGGCAGGCTGGACAGCATCAAAGCCGGGCGTCATGGTCGCCGCACAAAAAAGAAACGAGGGATATCATGGGTTTCCTAATTCGATGGCTCTTTGCCTTTGTCCTGCTGGCGACGACATATAATCCGACTGAGTGGAGTTTTGTCCGCTGGAGCATGGCCAATTATGAAACCAATCTGTCGATGACCGTGCTTTTCGGTCTGGTCTTGTTCGTGGGTTACATCATCTATCTGCGCGCGACATTGCGGTCGATTGGCGTGTTTGGAATGATCCTGATCCTTGCTGTCGTCGCCACCCTGCTTTGGGTGCTTTTTGATCAGGGTGTCATTAGTCTTGATAATCCAACTGTGAATACATGGATTGCCATTGTCGCCCTCTCCATTGTTCTTGCTGTGGGGCTAAGCTGGTCAATCGTGCGCCGTCGCCTGACGGGCCAAACTGACGTTGATGACATCGACGAATAAGGGCCTTTCAGGGGTTGCGGGACGGCGCAGCAGCTTTTAGATACCGCGTGTTCGCGCACGCCCCGAAAGGCCCAAAATGGAAAACGTCGTTCTCATCATCCACCTGATCCTGGCGCTCAGCCTGATCGGCACTGTGCTTTTGCAGCGCTCCGAAGGTGGTGGCCTTGGTATGGGCGGTGGCGGCGGCGGTGCCACTGGCGGACGGCCTGCGCCCACGGCGATGAGCAAGTTTACCTGGGCGCTAGCAACGGCCTTTATCTGCACATCCATTGCGCTGACCCTGATTTCGGCAAGCGAAACGGCCGGTTCATCAGTAGCCGACCGTCTTGGTGTTGAAGCGGGCGACGATGGCGCACCTGCACCCGGTCTGGGCGACAGCCTTCTGCCGCCATCTTTGGATGACGATGCACCTCTCGTGCCGGCGGGCGAATGACCACAACAAGTGGCCAAACTGGCACGCCGGGCAACATGATGTAGCGTCAGCGGTTGCGTTAATCGCCCGAATCCGCTAAGTGTCAAATCCCGTGATGATGCGAAATTCGACCTTCGCTTTCCCACAAGATTTGGATAATTTCACGGGAGTTCCCAGCCGATGGCGCGTTTCATTTTCATTACCGGCGGCGTTGTGTCTTCCCTTGGAAAAGGGCTGGCATCGGCGGCACTGGGCGCCTTGCTGCAAGCACGCGGTTATTCCGTGAGGTTGCGCAAGCTGGACCCGTACTTGAACGTCGATCCCGGCACGATGTCGCCCTTTGAACATGGCGAGGTTTTCGTGACCGATGACGGCGCAGAGACTGATCTGGACCTCGGCCATTACGAACGTTTCACCGGTGTTCCCGCGCGCAAAACGGATTCGGTCAGTTCAGGGCGCATCTATTCTAACGTGCTCGAAAAAGAGCGGCGAGGTGACTACCTTGGTAAAACAATTCAGGTCGTCCCCCACGTGACAAATGAAATCAAAGACTTCATCGCCATTGGCGAGGATGAGGTTGATTTCATGCTCTGCGAAATCGGTGGCACGGTCGGCGATATCGAAGGCCTGCCCTTTTTTGAAGCCATCCGCCAGTTCGCCCATGATAAGCCGCGCGGCCAATGCATCTTTATGCATCTGACCCTGCTGCCCTATCTTGCAGCATCTGGCGAGTTGAAAACCAAACCGACCCAACACAGCGTCAAGGAACTGCAATCCATCGGGATCGCACCGGACATTTTGGTCTGTCGCTCCGAACAACCAATCCCGGAAAAAGAACGCGAGAAAATCGCGCTGTTCTGTAACGTCCGCAAGCAATGCGTGGTTGCAGCCTATGATTTGAAATCGATCTACGAGGCACCGCTTGCCTATCACGAACAGGGCCTCGATCAGGCTGTTCTGGATGCTTTCGGCATTTCCCCTGCGCCGCAGCCGAAACTGGGCGTCTGGCACGATGTTTATGACCGCATCCACAACCCAGAAGGCAAAGTGAAAGTCGCGATCGTCGGCAAGTATACGCAGTTGGAAGATGCTTACAAATCCATTGCCGAGGCGTTGACCCATGGCGGCATGGCCAATCGGGTAAAGGTCAAGATCGAATGGGTTGATGCCGAACTCTTCGATGATGAGGACGCAACCCCACATCTGCAAGGCTTCCATGCGATCCTTGTCCCTGGCGGATTCGGCGAACGCGGCACAGAGGGCAAGATCAAAGCAGCCCAATTCGCCCGTGAACGCAAAATCCCTTATCTTGGCATTTGCCTGGGAATGCAGATGGCCGTGATCGAAGCCGCGCGCAATGTCGCCGGGATGGAAAAGGCCGGGTCCGAAGAGTTTGACCATGAGGCGGGCAAAAAGCGTTTCGAACCTGTCGTCTATCACCTCAAGGAGTGGGTGCAGGGTAACCACAAGGTCGCGCGCAAGGCTGATGACGACAAAGGCGGAACCATGCGGCTAGGCGCGTACAACGCCACGCTGACTGAAGAGTCGAACGTTGCAAAGGTCTATGGCAGCACAGCAATAGAAGAGCGTCACCGTCATCGCTATGAAGTGGATGTAAAGTATCGCGATAGGCTTGAAAAAGCAGGGCTGAAATTCTCGGGCATGTCACCAGATGGAAAGCTGCCCGAGATTGTCGAATGGCAGGACCATCCTTGGTTTATCGGGGTGCAGTTTCACCCGGAGCTGAAATCAAAACCCTTTGCACCGCATCCACTTTTTGCCGACTTCGTGCGCGCAGCGGTCGAAACATCGCGGCTTGTTTAAACGAGGTAATTCCTTGCAACAGGAATTCACCCAGACTTTTCTCAAAGTCCGCTAGCCTAAAAGCCCAGTGAAATCCTGCGGGTCAAAACTAGGCTGCCAGTGACCTGATCATCTGACTCAGTAATAGGGCTGTCCGCCGCATCGTCGCGCAATTGATCATAGCGCAGTTTACCTGTCACGCCCCAGGCATCATTGAACTGGTATTTTGCCTCAGCGGCTACACCAGCACTGACAAGCCCGGCACCTGCATCAAACGCATCGAAATTGCTGATCGCACTCTCGGCTTCACTGATACCGAAATATGTTTGAGCGTAGTCATCACTGCCCCATAGCAGGCGTGGTCCCGCACTCAGGGTGATCTGATCACTGGGTCTGTAAAAAATATCGCCACCAACCTCGGCGACCAGCGACTCGTGACCAATCACCCCATAGCGCATTTTGGCAAACAGCGCGTAATCGGGCGCGTTGAACTCAAGCCCACCGCCTACTTCGATTGCAAAATCAACATCGTCAAGGCCGGTCAGTTCATCATAATCATCTGCATCCCGCTGACCGATAAACCGGACAGAACCGCCAAAGCCCAATCCGCTACTGTCACCACCACCAACGTCGATAGGTCCCAGTTTCAGTCGTTCCAGCGAAAAACTGCCAGTCGGGCCGACCTCGTTATCCTCTGCGCCGAAATAGGATGGTTTTGATTGCGGACCGAGCCCAAAGGTAAACGCGACCCCGTTATTGTCTTGCGCCGCGGCAACCGAAGGGAAACAAAGCACTAAGACGTAAATAGGGCGCATCAATCAGACTTTCAGGTTTTTTGGCCTCAGAAGATATGGTAGCTGCTTTGGCTCGGATGACAACGTCCCCCTTGGAAGCCGCGCAAACAATCGCTAACCCGAAGACCTGAAACATGGGAAGATGACGTGCTTTCGTACCAACACATTTATCACGCCGGCAATCTGGCGGACGTCCACAAGCACGCCATGCTGGCGCAGATGCTCGCCTATCTGACCCAAAAAAACAAACCGCTTAGCTACATAGAAACGCATGCAGGGCGCGGACTTTATGATCTGTCGGACGCAGCCTCGCTAAAGACCGGCGAAGCCAATCAGGGGATTGCATTGGCGGAGGCATGGTTTCCCGACCATCATCCTTACTGCCAGATCTTGCGCAGGGTGCGCACACTTCATGGTAACACGGCTTATCCGGGATCTCCTCTCGTGGCGGCCGAAAGCCTGCGCCCGATGGACAATATCCATTTGTCGGAACTACACCCGCAGGAATGTGCCGCGCTGCAAACGGCAATGGCCCCTTATGGTGCTGTTTTGAAGCAGCGCGACGGGTGGGAAATGGCTATGTCAATCTGCCCGCCAGAGCCCAGACGCGGTCTTTTGCTGATTGATCCGTCTTTTGAAGTCAAATCAGACTACCAGACAATTCCGACACGTATTGCAAAACTGCACCGCAAATGGGGCGTGGGCATCATTGTTCTGTGGTACCCCATCCTGACAGATCACCCCCATCGCCCCATGATCGGCGCGTTGACATCGGCCATTCCCGACGCTGTCGTGCACGAAGTCACTTTTCCGCCAGCCCGCGCCGGGCACCGGATGGTGGGATCAGGTCTGTTTGTGGTCAATCCGCCCTACGCATTTGCAGATGAAGCGACCAAGTTGACGACACTCTTCCAACAACATGCAACCGGCCCTATGTAAGAGTGCATGTTTACCGATTTGCTCCGGCGTTTGACCGCCCCCGCCCCTGAACCGCTCCCTGCCCCTGACGCACGCCTGGCCCTTGCCGCGTTGCTTGTGCGCGTTGCACGCACTGACGGGGATTACGCTAGCGTAGAGATCGCCCAGATTGATCAAAGCCTGATGCACCGCTACGATCTGGACGCGGTCGAGGCGGGTGCCTTGCGTCGAGATGCCGAAGCGCTGGAGGCTGAAGCCCCGGACACAGTCCGCTTTACCCGCGCAATTAAAGACGCTGTCAGCTACGAAGATCGCGTCGCGGTAGTCGAAGCCATGTGGCGCGTGGTCATGGCTGACGGCGTGCGCGATGATGAAGAGGATAGCCTGATGCGCATGACCGCTTCACTATTGGGTGTCACGGATCAGGATAGCCACGCCGCGCGTCTGCGCATCGCTGCTGGATGATCGCCAGCCTGCCCATGTACACAACCACCCGGAATACCGGGGTGGAAAACAGGTTCTGGGCAGAAATCAGGACAAAGCTACAAGAGAATGGGACCGCGGCCCCTGATCATTTGACACGCGACTTGCCCGAGGATCTGATAGCGCATTGGCTGTCGCGCGATTTGGTCTTGTCGCAAACCTGTAGCCTGCCTTACCGCACCAGACTGCGCAGAGATGTCACAATTGTGGGTACCCCCGATTACGGGATTCCCGGTTGTCCGCCGGGCTACTATCAAAGCGTCGTCATCGTGCGCGGCGATGATCCGCGCGACGGCATCACTGAATTTGCAACCGCACGCTTTGCGCTGAATGATCCGTTGTCGCAATCGGGCTGGGCAGCGCTCGTGCTTGAACGGCCAGACCTGCTTCTTACGCCAAGTCTCATAACGGGATCACATCGGGCTTCTATCTCGGCAGTTATGCAAAGCTACGCCGATTTTGCGGCTATTGATGCAATCACCTTTGGAAACCTGACCATCTTGGGAGAGACAACAGGTCTGCGCGTCATTCACAAGACCGCCCCGTCCCCCGGATTGCCATACATAACCGCAAAATCAAATGACGCGGCAGCGTTACTGTCCGCCATGCAGAACGCACTTTCTGCGCTATCACACGATGATCGGGACCTTTTGGGGATCAAATCAATTATTGACCTCTCGCCCGAAGCCTATGATCTGCCCATTCCGCCCGCTCCGCATGCAAATGTGGCCTAACCTAACGTCAGGCCCGCCTATGTGATTGCAAAAGCGGTAAAAATAGGCCCTACTTTGCAGCGCACAAAGAAAAGTACCGTCGCCACGTGACCGATTCCACAGCTGTTATTGAAATCCGCAACCTGCACAAAGCCTATGGTGATTTACAGGTCATCAAAGGCGTTGATATCACCGCTCCTGCGGGTCATGTCGTGTCGCTCATTGGATCATCGGGATCGGGCAAATCCACCATTTTGCGTTGTGCAAACCTGCTGGAAGACAGCCAGCAGGGCGATATTCTTTTCTGCGGCGAACCCGTGACGTGGAAAGGCAGTGGTGCCGCGCGTCATCCAGGTGACCATGCCCAGATGATCCGCATCCGTACGAACCTGTCGATGGTATTCCAACAGTTCAATCTTTGGGCTCACATGACAATCCTGCAAAATGTAATGGAGGCACCTGTCACGGTCCTGAAACGCGACAGTACCGAAGTGGAGGCAGCGGCGCGCAAGTATCTAGATAAGGTCGGGATCGGCGATAAATGCGATGTTTATCCCGCACAATTGTCTGGCGGACAGCAACAGCGGGCAGCAATTGCCCGTGCGCTTTGCATGGAACCCAAGGCGCTTTTGTTCGATGAACCAACCAGCGCGCTTGACCCCGAACTTGAACAGGAAGTTGTCAAGGTAATCAAGGACTTGGCAGCAGAGGGGCGCACGATGCTGATCGTCACGCATGATATGCGCCTTGCAGCGGATGTCAGTGACCATGTGGTGTTTTTGCACCAAGGCAAGATCGCCGAAGAAGGCCCGCCAGACGCGCTTTTCGGCAATCCAAAAACCGATCGTTTGCGCGGGTTTCTATCCGCCACGGTCTCATAAGTCATCAAACTGGGAGAATACCTGATGAAAAACCTGATCCTGAGCACTGCCGCTTTGGCCCTACTGGGCAGCAAGGCAATGGCCGATGCGCATTCCGTTGTCCGTCTGGGCACAGAAGGCGCCTACCCTCCTTACAACTTCATCAACGATGATGGCGAGGTCGACGGGTTTGAGCGTGAACTGGGCGACGAGTTGTGTACCCGCGCGAAACTGACTTGTGAATGGGTCACCAACGAGTGGGACAGCATCATTCCAAACCTCGTCTCGGGCAACTACGATGCCATCATCGCAGGCATGTCGATCACAGACGAGCGCAAAGAAGTCATCGACTTCTCGGAGAACTACACGCAGCCTGACCCATCCGCATTCCTCGCAATGAGTGATGTCGACCTGGGCAGTGCAGTGATCGCCGCACAGGCCAGTACCATTCAAGCTGCGCATATCGCGGGTATGGACGGCGCAACGCTGCTGGAATTCGCAACACCGGATGAAACGATTGCCGCCGTCAAAGCAGGCGAAGCTGATGCGGTTCTGGCCGATAAGGCATTCCTAGAGCCAATTGCAGAATCTGACGCGGAAATGTCCTTCATCGGCGATGATGTGTTGATCGGCGGCGGCATCGGTCTGGGTGTGCGGCAGTCCGACACCGAACTGCGCGACCAGTTCACGGCCGCGATCCAGTCAATGAAGGCTGATGGCACCCTGAACGAGTTGATCAAGAAGTGGCTGCCAGGTTCTGCTACGTTCTAAACGACTGATTGTGGGGGCCTTGTGCCCCCGCTCCCGTTTTCAGACCGGTATTTTCAAATTTTCACTTACTGCACAGATCCCGCCACGCTTGAGGGCCTGACATGGCTGAGTTGCTACCTGACAACAGGTAAGCACATGTCGATGTATTGGGCCGTGGGTACGGTTCTGCTGCTGCTGGCGATTACTGCGCCTACCGCGCTTGCCTTCGGTTTCGCCGGGGCATCCGCCGCCCGTAGCCAGATCGCGCCGCTGCGCTGGTTTGGCAAAACTTACATCGCAATTGTGCGCGGCATCCCTGACATTGCATTCTTTCTGTTCTTTGTCATCGCGCTTGATCAGGCGTTCGAGTACATTCGCCACCGTATCAAATGCCCGGACTGGACCGATCCGGTCCGTCAGGGCAACGATTTTGTCGTTTGCGCCGCGGCCAAGCTCCCGTTAGGCAACGACCCACAATGGGTGCATGAAACCTATGGGTTCTTCCTCGCCGTTTTGACCTTCGCGATCGTCTTTGGCGCTTTCGCTGCTAATGTACTCTTCGGTGCCATGCGGGCAGTCCCACACGGGCAGTTGGAAACAGCCGAAGCCTACGGGATGTCTCGCCGCCAAACCTTCTGGCGCGTGCTGGTGCCGCAGATGTGGGTCTATGCTCTGCCCGGTCTGTCGAACTTGTGGATGGTGCTGATCAAGGCCACCCCATTGCTGTTCCTACTGGGCGTCGAAGATATCGTTTACTGGGCGCGCGAACTTGGTGGGGCCAAACAGCCGCGCTTCACCGACTACCCCCATCCGGACTGGCGCATGTGGTATTTTCTGGCACTGCTGGTCTTCTATCTGTGCTTCACAAAAGTTTCCGAGGTGGTGCTAAGCCGGATCATGATCCGCCTCACACATGGCCAGGCCACCGCTGCCGGGGAAGCCCAGCGAAAGGCTGCGGCATGAGTGTTATCATCACCAGAGGTGGCCGCGCATGAGCTGCTGGGAAACCGTGCTTGACTACGGCCTGCGCAGCATTGGTGTCGGCGAACGCCTTTTGCCGCGCAGTGACTTTACGCTCTGCCAGCAATTTACGCTAATCGGGTCTGGCATGATCTGGAATGTCTATTTTGGTGTGCTGGCGCTTTGCACTGGTTTTTTTCTTGCAACCGCCGTTGCACTTGGCAAGGCTGCGCGCCATCCGCTGATCCGCAAACCGTCAGAGTGGTTCATCTTCGTCTTCCGCGGCTCACCGCTTTTCATCCAATTCTTCTTTGCCTACTTCCTGTTTCTCAGCCTGAAGAACGTCAACGCCTTCTTTGACCCATTCACCTCCGCTTGGGCAGGTGCTCTGGTGGTTTTGTTCCTGAACACCGCCGCCTATTCAGGCGAAATCTTCTACGGTGCGCTGCAATCCATTCCCAAGGGCGACACCGATGCGGCTGACGCTTATGGCCTGTCCGGCTGGTCGCGGTTCAAGCGGGTGATCTGGCCCACGATGCTGCGTCTCGCATGGCCCGCTTACACGAACGAGGCGATTTTTCTATTTCATGCAACAACGCTTGTGTTCTTCTCGGGCTTTCCGGCCCTGCAACAACGTGGCGATGCGCTTTATTACGCGAACTACTTTGCCGACAAGACGTTCAACCCTTTCATTCCCTACCCGATCCTTGCGGGATACTTCATTCTGCTGACGCTGATCATCATCGGACTCTTTGGGATGATGAACAAGCGGCTGAACCGGCACCTGCCACAAGAGGCCCGGCGCAAGCTGAAGATCAAACCACAGATTATCAGGTGAGCTGGCTCGATGATCACCCCGAGGTGCGCAATGTGCGATGTGGTGCGGCAGACCTAAACGGTCAGGCGCGCGGCAAACGGGTCCCGCGACGATTTGCGGAAAAGCTGGAAAAAGAAGGGACACGCTTCCCTCTTTCTGTCCTGAACCTTGATATCTGGGGCGAGGATATAGATGACAGCCCCTTGGTGTTCGAAAGCGGCGATGCCGACGGTGTGCTGCGCCCGACCGAGCGGGGCTATGTGCCAATGCCGTGGCTCTCGTCACCCTCGGCAATCCTACCACTTTGGGCGTTTCACGAAGACGGTACGCCGTTCGCAGGCGATCCACGCCATGCGCTGGCACAGGTTGTCGCGCGTTATCTGGCACGTGGACTGACACCCGTGGTTGCGACCGAACTGGAATTCTACCTTGTTGACGATTCCGGCAAGGAGATCCGCCAGCCAAAATCTCCACGCTCCGGAAAACGGCGGGCCGGGGCCGAAATCCTGTCACTTCGCGCATTGGATGCCTTTGATCGGTTCTTCAATGAGCTTTATGAGGCCTGCAATATTATGGACATCCCGGCAGAGGCCGCGATTTCGGAGGGCGGGATCGGACAGTTCGAGGTGAACCTTGAACATGTGGCGGATGCGTTGAAAGCGGCGGATGATGCCTGGCTGTTCAAAATGCTCGTGCGAGGGCTTGCGCGCAATCACGGCATGGCGGCAAGCTTTATGGCCAAACCTTATACAGACTATTCGGGCAATGGCCTGCACATGCATTTCTCCGTTTTGGATGCTGACGGCCAGAATGTTTTCGCCAATTGCTCTGCCGAAGGCACCCCGGTGCTGCAAAACGCCATTGCAGGCTGTCTAGCAGGCATCCCTGACCTTGCACTGATCTTTGCCCCTCATGGGAACAGCTATGAGCGGATGGTCCCCGGTAGCCACGCGCCAACCAGTATCTGTTGGGCTTACGATAACCGGACCGCGGCGATCCGTGTCCCTGGCGGCAGCCCAGCAGCGCGTCGGATCGAGCATCGTGTCGCCGGCGGTGATGTGAACCCGTACCTTTTTCTTGCCGCTGTTTTGGGCAGCGCGCTGGTTGGGATCGAAGATGTGCTGCAGCCGCCCGCACCTATCACCGGCAATGCCTATGAACAGAAATTGCCGCAAGTAACAGGGTCATGGGCTGAAGCGATTGACTCTTTTGAGTCCAGCACGCTTTCGCGCCGCATCTTCGATCCACAATTGGCCGACAATCTGATCCGCACCAAGCGCCAGGAGATGCGGCATTTTGAAGAGCTCACGCCGGAAGAACAGCTGGACCTTTATCTGGATACGGTCTGAACGAACGTTCAGCGTTGTCATGACTGGAATTCTGGAACCGGCAAGGAATTTCTCGATAGTCCTTCGCGCCTTGCGAGCCTTGCTGCACCGCGATAGCGTAAACGAAAACCAAACGATGGTGATTTATGAAAATCGGGATCCTGCAAACGGGTCATGCGCCAAATGAGCTGTGGGACAGTCAGGGCGATTTCAAAGACCTTTTTGAACGCCTGCTTGATGGTCAGGGCTTCGCCTTTTCCACATGGAATGTGGTCGATATGGATTTTCCCGCCTCCATCAATCAGTCCGATGGCTGGCTGATCACAGGCTCCAAGCATGCAGCCTATGAAGATCATCCCTTCATCCCGCCGCTGGAAGACATTATCCGCGCAATCTATGCGGCCGGCATCCCGTTGGTCGGCATTTGCTTTGGCCATCAGATCATTGCGCAGGCTCTTGGCGGCAAGGTCGAGAAGTTCGCCGGCGGCTGGGCGGTCGGTCGCCAGACATATGATTGGGAGGGCGAAGAGGTCGCACTGAACGCGTGGCATCAAGATCAGGTTGTAGAGCGCCCAGCCCATGCAAAGGTGGTCGCAACCAACGCATTTTGCGAGAATGCCGCCCTGGTCTATGGCAAGACCGCATTCACCGTACAACCGCATCCAGAATTCGACGCGGATTTTGTTGCAGGCCTCGCCCAATACCGCGGGCCGGGGAATGTGCCCGACATACAACTTGCCGAGGTTAGTGAAAACCTGCCCACTCCCGTCGACAATAGTCGCCTTGCAAAGCAGATCGCGATGTTTTTCAAGGCGCGAGCGCTCGTATGACCTGGACCCAAAAAATCCCAAAGGCTGCGCAATCCTATCTGGAACACAACCGGCTGGACGAGGTGGAATGTGTTATTGCTGATCTGCCTGGCATCGCGCGCGGTAAGGCCGTGCCCGCGGGCAAATGGGAGAAGCAGGGGCATTTCCACCTGCCCAACTCGATCTTCTTTCAGACAATCACGGGCGACTGGGGTGAGGCCGCCGGGCCCGACGGTTTTCTTGAGCCGGACATGGTCCTGAAACCTGACCTGTCAACAACAACCGCTGCCCCTTGGGCCGATGATGGCACGCTCCAAGTCGTCCATGACGCGTTCGACCAGAAAGGCGTGCCCGTCCCGTTTGCCCCCCGCAACGTGCTGCGTCGGGTGGTGGATCTTTACAAGGCCGAGGGCTGGACCCCGGTTGTCGCACCCGAAATGGAATTCTACCTTGTCGCCCGCAATATCGACCCGGCCAAGGAGATTGAGCCCATGATGGGTCGGACTGGACGCCCCGCCGCTGGTCGGCAGGCCTATTCAATGTCCGCCGTCGACGATTACGGCCCCGTCATCGACGACATCTACGAATTTGCCGAAATCCAGGGGTTCGAGATTGACGGGATCGCGCAAGAAGGCGGCGCAGGCCAGTTGGAAATCAATCTGCGCCACGGCAACCCCGTGAAGCTGGCTGACGAAGTCTTTTATTTCAAAAGGCTGATCCGCGAGGCAGCCTTGAAACACGATTGCTTTGCCACTTTCATGGCAAAACCGATTGAGGGCGAACCGGGCTCTGCCATGCATATCCACCATTCGGTGCTAGACGCGAAGGGTAGCAACATCTTCACCGGTCCCCAAGGGGGTGAAACGGATGCGTTCTTTCATTTCATCGGTGGCCTGCAGGAACACATGCCAAGTGTTATTGCAATGATCGCACCTTACGTGAACAGCTACCGCCGCTATGTGCGCGACCATGCCGCGCCGATCAACCTCGAATGGGGCCGCGACAACCGCACGACAGGCATCCGCATCCCCGTCTCCCCGCCCGAAGCACGACGCGTGGAAAATCGGCTCGCCGGTATGGATTGCAATCCATACCTTTGCATCGCGGCCTCGCTCGCATGCGGTTATCTGGGGATGAAGAATGAAATTCGCCCCGACAAACGCTGGCGTGGCGATGCCTACGAATCCGAGGATGAAATCCCCCAGGGACTATATGCCGCCCTCGATCTTTTTGATGAGGCAGAGGAAATGCACGAAGTCCTCGGTCCCGACTTCGCCCGCGTCTATTCCATTGTGAAACGTGCCGAATACAACGAATTCCTGCAGGTCATCAGCCCGTGGGAACGCGAACACTTGTTGCTGAACGTATGATTTTTCATATCCTGATCATCATCATTCTGACCTTGGTCACCCAGCTTGGGGGCATCGCATGGGGCCTTGCCCTGCTACTACGGATGTTGTTTGGGCGCTTCCTTGTGCTTTTTCTGGCGCTTTATCTGGGTTTGACCATCTTGGCGCACTACGCGGCCCCGCTTGCAGGAAGGGTAGCGCTGCCCTGCCTCGATGCCGGGCCCAGCCAGATCGCGGTATTGAACCCACTTTATTGCGCACTTAACCGAAACTACGTCAGCCCTGAAATGAAAGCGCATGCTGACGCATTGTCGGATCACATGCATGACACCTTCCCGGGCACGCGCACGCGTGCTCTCGACGCAAGCTTTCCCTTCATCGACGGTTTCGCATTGCTACCGCATCTGTCGCACGATGATGGGAACAAGTTGGACCTTGCCTTCTATTATACCGGCGCGGATGGTGAGTATCGGCTGGGGCAGGCCAAGTCGTTCATCGGTTACTGGGGCTTCGAACAGCCGGGGCCACAAGATGAACAACCCTGTGCCAACGATACCGGGATTTCATTACGTTGGGATATTGATTGGGCGCAAGCCTATATGCGGGACTGGGATTTGGACGCGGTTCGCACAAGCGAGGCGCTACGCTGGCTGGCGAGCAATGCAAAAGGCACTGAGTACAAGGTCTTTATCGAACCTTATCTTGCGCAGAGGCTGGATGTCTCTGGAGAGGCAATCCGCTTTCAAGGCTGCAGCGCGGCACGGCACGATGATCATATTCACGTCGAATTCGACCCGGCCTAGCGCAGCATGAACCCGCTCTACCGCAATGACACACCGGGCCGGTTCCCCAACAGCTGGTACGCGGCCAGCGTCGATTTGCCAGCCGAACGCCCCCCGCTTTATGGGGATATCAAGGCAGATGTTTGTATCGTAGGTGCGGGTTTCACCGGCCTCTCCGCCGCGCGACATTTAGCTGAAAAAGGGTTGGATGTGGTTGTCCTTGATGCCCACCGAGCGGGTTTCGGGGCGTCCGGCCGCAATGGCGGGCAGGTCGGCAGCGGCTTTAACGCGGACCAGGAGGATCTGGCGCGCAGATACAGTCATGACGTCGCACATCATCTTTGGTCGCTGGCCGAAGAAGCAAAGGCTGACATTCGCGAGACATGTGCCGCGCATATACCAGAGGCGCGTTATACGCCTGGTATCGCTCATGGGTGCTACAGCCCGAAAGAGACCGCAGAATACGCAAGTTACGCCGATCATCTGGCGCAGCATTATGATTATGATCAGATCACGACTTATGATGCAGATGCGTTTCGCGCGCTTGTGAAATCGCCCAGATATCAGGGCGGTATCCTTGATCGCGGAGCCGGACACATCCATCCCCTACGTTATGCACTTGGGTTGGCAAAACTGGCTGAAGCCGCTGGTGCAAGGCTTTACGACAGGTCCGAAGTGCATCACATCGCCCATGGCGATCCGGCCACGCTGCGGACCGGCAAAGGCCGTGTCAGCGCAAATCATGTCATACTTGCCGGCAATGGCTACCTGCCCAATATCGAACGGAAGGTGGCCGCAAAGGTCATGCCGATCAACAGCTTCATCTGTGCGACAGAACCACTGGGCGAACGTGCCGCAGAAGTACTGACCCAAGACATCGCCGTCGCGGACAGCAAATTTGTGGTCAACTACTTTCGCATGTCCGAAGATCGCCGCTTTCTTTTTGGCGGACGCGAAAGCTATTCAATCGGGTTTCCCAAAGATATCAGCACCGCATTGATAGCGCGCATGATCAATCTTTTTCCGCAGCTCAAAGGCGTGGGTATCGATTATGTTTGGGGTGGCACACTCGGCATCACCATGACACGCCTTCCGGCACTTCAACGCATCGCACCGAACATCCTATCAGGGGCAGGTTTTTCGGGACATGGTGTCGCTTTGTCGGGCCTTGCAGGCAAGGTCATGGGCGAAGCCATCGCCGGGCAAGCGGGACGGTTCGACACACTTGCCGATCTGAAGATACCAAACTTCCCCGGTGGGGCTGCGTTTCGTGCCCCATTGTTGGCACTGGCGATGACATGGTACAGTTTGCGTGACCGGTTGGGTGTGTGATTTGTGACCGTCATCTAGACGTGACATCTGTTGTATTTTGTGCCGGCAGAAACAGCAGGAGCAATAGGTCAAATGCCATCGGTCCCTAACGTCTATCATGCCGAACCGATACCAGAGGCTGCGATCGCAGCCGTGCAGGACATCCTGAAAACTGGCGATCTATTCCGATATACGTCAGATAACTCAACTGTCGCGCTGCTTGAGGCCGAGTTTGCCAGAACCATCGGTAGTTCTTACGCGCTTGCCGTCTCATCCTGTTCTGCAGCACTGTTCTTGTCGCTGAAGGCCCTGGGTCTTTCGCGCGATGCGAAGGTGTTGATCCCTGCTTTTACGTTCGGGGCGGTTCCCTCAGCGGTGGTGCATGCCGATTGCATCCCCGTTTTATGCGAATGCGGTGACAAATACCGGATCGACTTGCAGGATTTTTCTGCAAAACTTCCTTGCGTGGATGCTGTCATCATCAGCCATATGCGCGGTCATACCTCCGACATGGATGCGATCATGGCGCTTTGCGATGCGGCCGGCACACCAGTGATCGAAGATGCTGCACATTCGCTGGGCACCACATGGCACGGGCGCAATATCGGCACACTTGGCAAGATCGGCTGTTTCAGCTTTCAATCCTATAAGCTTCTGAATGCGGGCGAAGGCGGGATCATGATTACCGATGATGCCGATCTGATCGCACGCGCTGTCATCATGTCCGGTGCATATGAGCACAACTGGAAAAAGCATCCCGTCCTGCAGACCGCATTCGCGAATTGGCAGAATAAATTGCCGCTCTACAACCAGCGGCTCAACGTGCTATCCGCAGCGGTGATCAGGCCGCAACTGGATGAATTGCCACGCCGCGTCAGTCAGGGCCGCCGCAATCACGACTACGTCGCCGCACAGCTGAACCAATCGCCTTCGCTTTATGTTCCAGCAAAACTGCCGCCAGAGGAACGCGCACCGGATTCGATCCAGTTCAACCTTGTTGATATGCCGGACGATCAAGTCGCTGCCTTCATTGCCGCAGCCAAAACGGCAGGTCTGAACGTCCAGGTCTTTGGCCAAAGCGCGGACAATGCCCGCGCTTTTTGGAACTGGCAGTTTCTGGACGACATTCCCGACCTGCCCAAGACCCGCGCGATGCTGATGCGGGCCTGCGATGTGCGGCTACCCGCACGGCTTAGCCTGCAGGACTGCGATATCATCGCTGGGATCATCCTGGACGCGGCGCATCACGCTACAGCGCATACGCACCTGCCGGCTTGATCTTGTAAGGCACGATCCCCGCACCTATCGTGCGAGTATCCGGCACGCGGAGGTCAATTATGCCAGACGATACACCCAATTCATGGGAAGCCCGCGCTGATGCGCATTCATTCTACGGGTTCACCGACCTTCCCACGATCAAAGACCGCGGAGTCGTCGTGTTGACCCATGGCAAAGGCCCTTACGTGTACGATGTGCATGGACGAGAGTATCTCGACGGCAATTCCGGCCTTTGGAACATGGTTGCTGGCTTCGACCACCCCGGCCTCGTCGCTGCTGCACAAGAGCAGTATGCGCGCTTTCCGGGTTATCACGCCTTCTTTGGCCGGATGTCTGACCAGACCGTGATGCTATCGGAAAAGCTGGTTGAGGTCTCACCGTTTCCACGCGGAAAGGTGTTTTACACCAATTCGGGGTCCGAGGCGAATGACACGATGGTCAAGATGCTGTGGTTTCTTGCTGGTGCGGAAGGCAAGCCGGAACGGCGCAAAATCCTGACCCGCGTGAATGCCTATCATGGTGTGACCGCTGTCAGCGCATCGATGACAGGGAAGCCTTATAACAGTGTCTTTGGACTGCCTCTGGAAGGATTTATCCACCTCACCTGCCCACATTACTGGCGCAACGGCCGCGATGGCGAAAGCGAAGCAGACTTTACCGCCCGCATGGCCGCTGAACTGGAGGAGACGATCCTGCGCGAAGGCCCTGATACCATCGCCGGTTTCTTTGCAGAGCCCGTGATGGGCGCAGGCGGCGTGATCCCTCCTTCTGCGGGTTACTTTCAGGCGGTGCAGCCAATCCTGCAGAAGTACGGAATTCCATTGATCGCCGATGAGGTGATCACCGGCTTTGGGCGCACGGGCAATACATGGGGCTGTGAGTCCTATGAATTCGTTCCCGACGCGATCATCTCGTCAAAAAACTTGACCGCCGGGTTCTTCCCAATGGGCGCGGTGATCCTCGGGCCAGACCTCACGGACCGTCTGCAAGCCGCCTCTGATGCGATCGAGGAATTCCCGCATGGGTTCACCGCCTCAGGTCATCCCGTTGGTTGCGCAATCGCACTGAAGGCAATTGATGTGGTCATGAACGAAGGGCTTGCCGAAAACGTGCGCGCGCTGACGCCCCTCTTTGAGGCGGGAATGGCGCGGTTGGCCCAGCACAAAAATATCGGCGAATGGCGCGGCAAGGGGCTGATGGGCGCGTTAGAAGCCGTGGTCGACAAGGACACAAAGCAACCTTTTGACGGTTCACTGTCGGTCAGCGAGCGGATCGCAAATGCCTGTACTGATCAGGGTCTGATCTGCCGTCCGCTGGGGCAAGCCGTGGTGCTATGTCCACCCTTCATCTTTACGCCTGCGCATATGGACGAAATGTTCGGGAAACTGGAGCGTGCGCTCGACAGTGTCTTTACCGCTGTCGCTTAAGCCTGTGTTGACCAAGACCGTCGCAAATGCGGCATGGAATTTGCAAGCGCCTTTCGCCCCACGGGCACGTCTGGCCGGATGAGGTCTTGCGGCGCCGGGGCGGCGCAGATCCACGGCGTCATTCGCAGTCAGGTCGTCGACCGCATCTGCCAGGTACCAGATTTCTAAAAATCTGATGGGCCAGAATGCATTTCCAGAAATGCGTTTGCTATTTGCCCATCTTCGATAATTTTTCCTGCAGCGCAGCCAACTGATCCTTTATCTGATCCAGATCGTCACCATCATCCGTCGCATCAGATTTAGTTGCACCAGGCATCATACCGCCCGTCATTGCTTTGAAAAACGCCTCCTGTTGCGCCCGCATTGCTTCGAAACCTGGCATCGCAGACATCGGATTGGCCTTATTCATGTTCTCCATCGCCTTGGACTGCCCTTCGCGCAGCATCTCAAAACTGGCTTGCAGGAACTGCGGTACAACGGAAGCGGCCTGACTTGTGTAACTGCGCACCAGATCTGTCAGCACATCAACAGGCAACACATTTTCGCCGCGACTTTCATGCTCTGCGATAATCTGCAACAGATATTGCCGCGTCAGATCATCACCTGATTTCAGGTCGACGATCTGTACTTCGCGGCCTTCACGGATAAAGACGGCGATATCTTCCAACGTCACATAGTCACTGGTTTCGGTATTGTAGAGCCTGCGACTGGCGTAGCGCTTGATCAGCAGAGGTTTGTTGTTATCGGCCACGGACGTCCCTCCCAAGACATGTTGCGCTGCAGCAAATCCTACGCTGCGGCCAGCAAAAAGAAAAGGACTTCGTATCTAGGTCGCCCGCAACGTCATGATGGTTTCGGGGCTTTCATGTGTAAACATGTTGCGGTCCCGATCCCCAAAGACATGGGCAACCGTCAAACCAGCCCCCAAGGCCAAGCCGGTCAACGTGCACAGATCGGCAAAACGCTGCACGTTGTGCGACACCGTAAGACGACCGCCAAACCCATAGATGGATAGAAATGACACCTGCTTTCCATCGGCCTGACCCAGTTGATGCGACCCATGCAACCGCCAAAACAAAAGACGGCCCGCAATGCGGACCGTCATTCGAAAAACAAACCCTTAGGGAGGAATAGGGTCCGTTTAGGTCATGCTTACTTCGCAGCAGCCGTTGCTTTCTTCGCAGCAGCTGTCACTTCGTTTGTTGCTTTCTTCGCAGCAGCAGTCATGTCTTCGGACAGGTCTTTGCCAGCGGCCAGAACCAGTTCCATTGTCTGCGTCTGCACTTTTTTCGCGATTTCAGCGAAAGCAGACATATGCTCAGCAGCGCTTTCGGCAGAAGCAGATGCGAAATCTGTCATTGCTTTTGCGTAGTCAGCAGGCTCTGCCTTTGCTTTGGACATGGCTTCCATCTTCGTGATAGTGTCTTGTGTCCACTTTGCGGACAGCTCAGCAGATTTGCCAGCTGCGTCCAGAGCAACAGCAGACATCTTTTCTGCAAGTGTTGTCTGGTTCTTGAACTGCTCTTCCATTGCCTTTGTATCGACAGGGAAAGCGCCCATCATGTCTTTGAAGACAGCGGTGAAGTCTTGTGTTTTAGCCATTGTATCGGTCTCTCTCGTTTCGTGCGGAGCCCCCTCCGCTGTTATCTCGTGACACCAATATGCATGCTGCACCGCAGCATTTCAAGTATTTTTTCTGCACCGCAGCATTTTTTCTGCGGCCGCAAATTTCCGTAAGATTAATCGTTACTTAGCAACCACATAGGTGCCAGGTGCTTGGGCAAGAACCGGGTGATCAGAATCGCCAGGTTCACGTGCAGGTACTTTTTTACCTGACTTTTGTGACAACCACGTATCCCAACGCGGCCACCATGACCCTTCATTTTTGTCGGCAGCATCCAACCAATCATCCGGCGTCAGCCCCATCTCGGGATTGGTGTAATGGCCATACTTCTTCTTGCTGGGCGGGTTGATAATACCCGCGATATGGCCGGACTCCGACAGGATAAAGGTCTTGTCCTTGGACCCCATCTTCTGGACGCCGGCATAGCTGCTTTTCCAGGCTGCAATATGGTCCGTCTCGCACGCGATGGCGCAAAGCGGAACGCTCACCTCTTTCAGTTGCACGAACTCGCCCGCGATCTCAAACCCTTCGGTGGCGAACTTGTCGTGTTGGCACAGCCCGCGTAGATATTCGACCGACATCTTTGCGGGAAGATTTGTTCCGTCGCCATTCCAGTACAACAAATCAAAGGCTGGGGGTGCCTTACCCATCATATAGCTTTTGATGGCCGGGCCGTAGATCAGGTCGTTCGAGCGCAGGAATGAAAAAGTGCGCGACATGAAGAATGAATCAAGGATACCGTTCTCTTCAACTTCCGCCTCAATCCCATCGATGAAATCGTCGTCAAGGAACACGCCCACCTCACCACGGTCCGAAAAATCGGTCAGCGTGGTGAAGAATGTCGCGGAATTCACGGACGTGTCTTTGCGTTTTTTCATCAGCGCCAGCGTCAGCGACAATGTCGTCCCGGCAATACAATAGCCAACCGCATTCACTTTCTTAACGCCGCAAATACCTTTGACCTCTTTAATCGCGGTCAGATAGCCGTCCTCGACATAATCCGTCATCGACGTGTCCCGATAGCCTGCATCGGGGTTCACCCAGGACACGACAAACACCGTATAGCCCTGATCCACCGCCCATTTGATCAGGCTGTTCTGCGGTTTCAGGTCAAGAATGTAGAATTTGTTGATCCAGGGCGGGAAGATGATTAGCGGCGTGCTGTAAACCTTCTCGGTGCTCGGAGCATATTGGATCAGCTCAAACATATGGTTACGGAAGACCACCGAACCGGGCGTGGTGGCAAGGTTTTCGCCTAGCTTAAACGCCTTTTTATCGGCGAGTGTCACCACCAGATCGCCGTCATTCGCCTCCAGGTCGGCAATCATGTTTTCAAGTCCAGCAACCAGGCTTTCACCTTCGGTTTCGGCAGCCAGCGCCAGCGCTTCTGGATTGGTCGGCAAAAAATTTGTCGGGCTGACCATATCAACCATTTGCTGGCTGAAATAGCGAAGCCGCTTCTTTTCCTCAGAATCAAGTGTGTCGATATCTTCGACCGCCTGCTGCACTGCAGAGGCGTTCATCAAGTATTGTTGCTTAATGAAATTAAAGTAAGGATTGGTATTCCAAAGCTCGTGCGAAAACCTGCGATCCTTGGGCGTTTCATCTGTCGGCGGCTCCAACTTGCCTTGCGCCAGCAAATGCTGCGCCTCGACATAGTGCTTTACGGACTTACCCCAAAACTCCAACTGATGCTCAATCAACTTGGCAGGATTGTGCATCATTTCAGTCATATAGGCGGTGGCCGCCTTCATATAAAGTTCCTGACTTGGGCCCTGCAGTGAGGGGGCCACATGACGGCCCTGCCCGATGACGGTCAACAACCGTTGTGTCAATTCTTCGACGCGCGCCAAATTCGCCTCAAGTTTTGCAACATTCTGCCCAACATTGTCGGCAGACACTGAATCGTTAGTTGTCATGTTAACCTTCCTATGCGTATGCTGCACTTGCAGCATAAACTGCGCGCTGACCATCGGAGACCGAGTAAATGAAGTATATGATGACCTATGACCTGATGGAAACCATGCGCAACACTAATCAGTGGCTGGGTGCGACTGCGCGCGCCTTTGCATCATATCCGATGATGTCATGGGGGGCGAATCCTGCGATTGATTGGCGGAATGCGTGGTGCGAGGTGACTGAACGCACCGTTGCACGCATGGTCGCAAAACCTGATTTGGATATCCCGTTGAAGACCAACACGTACGGCACCGATATGGTTGTGACGACAGAGGTTGTGGTTGAACGCCCTTTTGGTGACCTGATCCGTTTCCAGGTGGGCAACCGTCCTGATCGCACACGGCGCATCCTTCTTGTGGCACCCATGTCAGGGCATTATGCGACATTGCTGCGCAAAACAGTGGTCAGCCTTCTGCCTGATGCCGATGTGTATGTCACCGATTGGCACAATGCCCGCGATATCCCCGTCAGCGCGGGGAAATTCGATATCGAAGACTACACTCTTTACCTGATGGATTTCATGCGCGCGCTTGGGTCCGACATTCATGTTGTCGCCGTCTGCCAGCCTGTTCCACTTGCCTTGGCCGCAACGGCGTACCTGGCGGAACTGGACCCTGACGCACAGCCACGGTCGCTAACCTTGATCGGAGGACCAGTTGATCCCGAGGCCAACCATACAGAGGTTACAGATTTCGGACGGACCGTCACGATGGGGCAGCTTGAGGAAACCATGATCCAACGGGTCGGTTTCAAATATGCGGGCGTCGGGCGTATGGTCTATCCGGGGCTGCTACAGCTGGCCTCTTTCATCTCCATGAACGCAGAGATGCATGCCAATTCGTTCCGCGACGAAATCATCCGCGTGGCCAAGGGCGAAGCGTCCGAACGTGACCGCCACAACAACTTCTACGATGAATACCTCGCTGTGATGGACATGACGGCCGAGTTCTATCTATCGACGGTCGAACGTATTTTCAAAGGGCGCGAGATTGCGCGCAATGCGTTCATCGTTGATGGGCACAAGGTTGATTTCAGCAAGATTACGACCGTCGCTGTCAAAATCGTTGAAGGGGAAGAGGATGATATCTCTGCCCCCGGTCAATGTGCGGCTGCGCTGGGCCTGCTGACCGGTTTGCCTGATGAAAAGAAAGCGTCACATGTTGAACCTGGCGCGGGTCACTACGGCATTTTTGCTGGACGAAGCTGGCGGAACAACATCCGGCCACTGGTGCTCGACTTTATCGATGCCAACTCTGCCGCACCCAAACGTGGTAGCGGCAAAGTTGTCAGCATTAAGTAGCGGCGCAGGTATTAGACCAGCTCCTAAGCGCTTTGCTCTTTTGGGGCAAAGTCCAAGTTGCTGGGCGATTGCAATTGCGCTGGTTTATCTGATGTGACGGGAACCGCATTGTCGACAACGTCGATCTGGAACCCGCGGCACCAGCATTGCCCTTTCCCTTCCAGCATAAAGCCAAAAGCGATCTTTTCCGCGTCTTCTGGCACGTCAAGAACGATGACACGCTGAGTCCACCCTTGTGTCCCGGAAAGCGGTCCGTTCCGGTCACGGCTTAGCGTATTGTCAAAGCGAATGCCGCCCCTGTCTACGCCATCCACACGCATCCATATCGTGGCAAACCCATCCGTGTCAGCACAGGAGATATCCGCAGATAGCCGGACGCGGTTGCCCAGATACGCGGATGCATCAAAGCTTTGCATCAGCGTGGCAAACCCGACAATCTGACGCCCGTCGCGCTTGGCGTAGATCGTGGCGGCGTTGTCGCGACGGTTTGGATCGATGCCTGCGTGATAGTCATGCGGTGCCGAACCTGCGACAAACCAGTCTTCGGGCAACTGCAGCTTTTGGCTGCGGCCACTTTTAGCAGACGCTGTGTTCCAGTCGTCATAGCCCAATTGATGAGCGACAATTTCCAGACATTGGCTATGGGTCAGATCATATCCATGGCTGGTCAGGTCAGCGCGCAGCGATTTCGCCATTGTTTTTGGATCGCGTGCAATGTTCATCAGGATCTCCTTGATCGGGACAGACCAAAGCATCAGTGCGCGCATTGCTGACGGGCCGGTCCCGTAAAAAGCAGATCAATTGATGTTTGAGACCTTCACCAAACCCGGAAATCGGGCGCGCACGGCAGGTGGCCTTCACCCAAGCAAACCGTAAGAAAGCGACTGCATCAGGTCAACCTATGAGCGTAACATCAGCGGCGCCTTCATCCACGCACGCAGCACATCCGTGACGGCGTCTGGCGCCTCAACCGTAGGCAAGTAGCCCGCATCTTCAATCACATGCAAATCAGCATAGGGGATCAGTTCGGCCATAAATGCATGCCGTTTCAGCTGATATTGTCCGTCATGACGCCCACACATAACGATTGCCGGCTGATCAATGCGGCGCAAGGTAGCCTGCTGATCCTTGCGCCGTTGCAGGGCGCGGGCTTGCTTCACATATGCCTCTGGCCCGACAGCATGGCCCATGTCGGTCAGAAAGCGAACCAAACCTACCTTGTCAGATGCAGGGGCCATCCAGGTCGAGTTAATCTCGTGGGCCAATACATCATCCCAACGTCCCGCCCGAGCTGCAATGATATGCGTCTCGCGTGCTGCCGCTGCTTCTGGTGTGTCGGCCTGTGGGCTGGTTCCGATCAGCGCGATCCGGGTGACCCGTTCAGACGCACGGCGCAGTACCTCCATCGCGACCATGCCACCCATGCCCATACCGGCCAATGCGAATTTTGACGGTGCCCAGGTCAGGATCTGACTGGCCACCTCTTCCATCCGCTCACCACGGGTTGTGGGCGCATACATGACCGCATGATCGCACGACAGCGCACGAATCTGAGGCTCAAAGATCCTGGCGTCGCTTAACAGCGGCGGGATCAGGACCAGCGTTTCACTTGGCATTTGGGGCCTGCTTCATCTGCTTGCACAACCTCTCGTAACCGGAGATTTGCGACGATAGTGACCCGGACCGCGCTACCGCGCAAGTCCCAAGCAAGTTTCAGAGGGATTTCAGCCAAGCCGAAATCCGCGCAGCCAGTGGCGCGGTTTGGCCAGGACTAAAGACATCGCCCGCCATCACGTGGCCCATCAGATCATCCGCAGGCCCCTGTTCCAGCAAAACAACCTCTGTCGGGCCACCCCAGCGCGCGACAACCCGCTGTGTATCTTTGGGATGAACGACCTGATCGGCTACATTGTACGCGAATAGTGCCGGTGTCGCGATTTGTGACAGATCGGCCTTGCGGACAGCGCGTACTGCATCAGCCATCGGATAGACAGCCTTTGTGGGATAAACATTCGTCCAATAGGCCGTGTGTGCAGCACTGATTGGGGTAAACGACCGCGTCTGACCGGCCACGATATGCCCCCAGTGTTTCACGCCGGGCATGTCCATCACAAATTGGGCCGCCCGATTGCGCAACCCAAAATTGGGCGAAACATAGATGACACCCCGCGCTTGTGCGCCGTTGGCCAGCGCCAACGTGGCCAATGTGCAACCGGTCGAACAGCCCATAATCACAACTGCATCGCCGATCGTCTGCGCAATCTCGATCGCCTCATTAACATCGTGCTGCCAATCCATCAGCTTGGCCTGCCCCATCGCAGCGCTGTCCTGCCCATGTCCCGTCAATCTGGTGTAGTGAATGTTTGCACCCAGCGCGTTGGCAACAAGATCGGGAAGCGGTCGCAACTCTTCGGGTGAGGCTGAAAACCCATGAACATATACTAATGCAATCGGCGTCTTCACAGCAGGCGCCCCTGCCCAGATGATGCGCTTCTCACAGCCCGGGCGCAAATTAGACACCTGCGCCTCTGCCGCTGCAACAGTAGCGGCGATATTTTCCAGATCAGGCAAGGGCGCGCACCGCCATAGGGCGGTAAACCACAAGCAGCATCAGCACAGCAATAACCATGATCCCGGCAGGGATCAGCGTGATCGCCATTTGCAACGCCTCCAATGACTGCACGCCTTGATCAATAAAGCCTTCGGTTGTTTCCTGCCAGCCTGCCTGCGCGAGAATGAGCCCCAAGACAGCCGGAGCCACCGCATTCGAAAGTTTCTGGCCGAATAACCACACGGCCGAGAACGCGCCTTCAATCGCGATCCCGCTTTCCCCGCGGGTGACATCCATCAGATCCGGATACATCGCCCATGGAATTTGTTGATAGGCACCGTTGGTCACACCCGCGATCACGAAAAGCCCAGCAACAGCTGTCACATTCGTCGAAGGCAACACCAAAGACAGCGTATACAGTAGCGCGATATAGGCCGACAAACCGACGACCAGCGCCCACATCTTGCCTAACCGATAGGACAAAAGCACCCAGAACACTTGGCTCAGGATTGCACCCACAAAAAACGCACCAAACAAAACGCTCAACACGGTCAGGCCTTGGGCCGCACCTGATAATGCGTTTTGACCATCATCTACCACCAGATAGGTCGCCGCAAAGGGCAAACCTGCCGTGATCAAAGCAACTGCAAGCGTCATCACACCGTAGGCCAAGGCAAGCACGACGAATGTCCTGTTTCCAAAAACCAAAGCGTAAGATGCTGCAAAACCTGTCTCAGTCGGGGTTTCGACCCGCGGTGCCCTGCGCGTTGCCCATAGCGACGCCCAGACCGCCCCGATCATCAGTGGCGTGACGTACAGGGCCGCCAAAGGAAAGCCAAACGCCCCAGCAAGGCCAGGCAGGACCGCACCCCCAACCAAGATGCCCACCGTCGCAAAGGCCATGCGCCAGCCTGTCATGGCCGAACGTTCTTTGGGATCCTGCGTGATTTCGCCGGCTTGTGCGCTGTACGGAATGGCGCACATCGTGAACCCGACCGTCGCCAACACAAAGGATGCAATCACCCATGTCAGCTTGACAGCGACGACGGCATCAAACGGGGCCATGAACAATCCCACCATCCCAACGGCCATGACAACCGCACCACAAAACATCCAAGGGGCGCGGCGTCCAAAACGGCTTTGGGTCCGGTCACTCAGATAGCCGATCAGCGGATCGGTGATCATATCAAAGATCAGCACAATCGTGGTGACAAAGCCCGCGATTGCCACCGGGATACCCAAATATGTGGTCAGATAGCTGACAATCAGCAGCTGCTTGACGATGACGAAAACAACGATACCCATATCGGCAAGGCCCCAACCGGCCTTTTGCCCCACTGACAACCCCATGCGCGCTCCTCTCACCACTTGGCGCAGGTCTGACACGGTGCCGTCATGCGCCAAAGCGAAACGTCACGTAGGATGGATGATTCACCCATCTTGTGTTGGCAAAACCTCTTCGACCGAGGCTGCGATCAGATCAAGGCAACGTTGATCGGAAAACCGATGGTCTGCTCCGTCGACCAAGGTCAGGCGCATATCCGGGCCATCTGCATGCGCCAGCAGCCGCAAGGCAACTGACATGTCCACATCCGCATCTGCCGTCCCCTGCAGAAAGCGCACAGGGAATGGCAATGACAATGGATCCCGCAAAACCAGACGATCCCGCCCCTCTTCGATCAAACGGCGCGTAATAATGTAAGGTTCACCATAATCTGACGGCAAAGCAACTTGACCTGCCATCAACTGCGCCTTTTGCCCCGGCGAAAACCCGGCCCACATACTGTCTTCGGTAAAGTCAGGTGCGGCTGCAATCGTCACCAGCCCGACAACGCGTTCAGGCATCTGGCGCGCGACCAGTAGCGAAATCCACCCCCCCATGCTGGACCCCACAAGAATGACCTGACTGGCCAGAAGACCAAGTGCGGCACAGGCGTCTTCAAACCAGTCTCCAATACAGCCATCGGTAAACGCCTCTCCGCTTTCGCCATGGCCCGAATAGTCAAAGCGCAGGAAAGCCCGCCCCGAATCGCGTGCCCATTGTTCAAGAAATACGGCTTTTGTGCCGCCCATATCTGACTTGAAACCGCCCAAAAAAATGACCGCTGGCCCGGTTCCATCGGTCAGATGATAGGCAATACGACGGCCCTGCGGCGTCACAAAAAACGAAGTTTCAGCATTATTTTCCATAGACTTACAGCAACACAGCACGGGATAAGCTGCAAGCTTTATTAGGTGACTATCTTGTCACGTGAGTATTTAGTCACCTATAAAGGAATCATGGATGCAATTTTCAAAGCCCTCAACGACCCCGCCCGCCGCGCATTGCTGGACAGTCTGCGCACCAAGGACGGTCAAAGCCTGATGGAATTGGAAGAGCAACTGGACATGACCCGCTTCGGGGTCATGAAACACCTCAAGGTTCTTGAGGACGCAAACCTGATCGTCCCGCGCAAGGTGGGGCGGTTCAAATATCACTACCTCAACGTCATCCCTTTGCAGGAGGTGTTCGACCGCTGGGTTGAACCGCTCCTCGCCCGCCCGGCTGCCAGGGCGATGACCAAACTCAAATCAGAACTGGAGAATGACATGTCGAACAAGCCTGATTTCGTCATGCAAACCTTTATCAACTGCACCCATGACGCGCTGTGGGACGCCCTGACCAAGGGCGAATTGATGGCACAGTACCACTTTGGCTGCGAAAAAATTGAAGGTGGCCATGCCGCACCGGGGGATCAGATCAATATGTATTTCGCACCCGAGGCTGGGGGTGGCGTTATGCTGTCAAACCGTGTGATCGCCATTGAACCCAAATCCCGGATCGAGATGACATTCGCCCCAGGCTGGAACGAAGAACCCAGCGAAAGCCGGTGTGTTTACTTGCTGGAACAGGAAAAGGTCGGGATGAAGCTGATCATCGAGCATTACGAACTCACCGAAGCCGATGGCGGGGTCGAGGAAGGCTGGGCCCGTTTTGCTGCAGGACTAAAGACATGGCTCGAGACCGGATCAACACCGCGCTTTACCATGATGGAGGCAGGCTGATGGAGACACTTCCAACCGAACTGACCATTCTGTCATGCCTCGCTATCCTCGCGGCCTCACTCTGGATCCCGTACATTGTCGGTGTCGCAACCGCGCCAGAAGACTCACTGCCAGCCGATGCACCAGACGGATTCGTGCGCATCCCCAACCCCGCCTTGCACCGGCCTTGGGTCCAGCGCGCCTACCGTGCGCATCTGAACCTGCTGGAACAGTTGGTTCCCTTTGCCCTGCTTGTCTTACTTGTGGATCGGCTGGACGGGTTCACCGCCCTGACCTACTGGACCGCTATCGCTTTCTTCTGGCTTCGTGTTGCCCATGCATTGGGCTACATTACCGGCAAGGCAGGCTTTCCACTGCGCCCCATCATTTTCACACTAGGATGGGTCTGCTGCCTAATCATGGCCTATGCTGTTTTTGCGGCGCGCTGATGCAACACAAAATGTATGTACGGCTTCTGTACGCCGTACATACACATTCTTTACGCGATTTTTGGTGGCTATTCAGCCCCCGACATATACCGCAGTTTTCGGACGATAGAAAATCTTCTGATCGTGCAAACGCCCTAACAGCTCTTCGTTGGTGCGTTGGTCTTGCTCGATCACACGGATCGATTCCAGATGCGCAGGATTTTCTTCGGACAGCGCCAATCGCATGCGCGATAACTCGCGCCCCCGCGCGCGCAATGCTTCTTCAATCAGGTCAACGTCGGCAATGCTCAGGTCAAACTGTCTGTTGTAGCGGGGCATAGGACATCCTCTATATCTTGGTTTCCAATCGGAAACATGTGTCGTTTTTAACGGCGTAGATGTCGCAGTCAACGTATATCTCTGCATACAAATCATGAGCTACGGACGAACCCTTGACCTTCGCGGCGTCTCCGGTCATTCAGCGCAACACATAACTTGCAACCGGGCGTTCCGTGGGCGCCAAACCGACGAGGAGCTTGCCACCAATGGCACAGATTTCCCTGACTTTTCTTGATGGCAATGCGCGCAGCTATGATGCTGGCGTGACCGCTGCCGATGTCGCCGCCGATATCTCAAACAGCCTACGCAAGAAGGCGATCAGCGCGATGGTTGATGGCCAGCACTGGGACCTGCAATGGCCGATCAACGCTGACGCAACCATCGCCATCAACACAATGAAAGAGGAAGAACCCGCGCTTGAGCTGGTCCGCCATGACCTTGCCCATATCATGGCCCGCGCAGTGCAGGAAATCTGGCCAGAAACTCAAGTCACAATCGGGCCGGTGATCAAGGATGGCTGGTATTATGACTTTGACCGGGAGGAGCCGTTTACCCCCGAAGATCTTAGCCTCATCGAAAAAAAGATGAAAGAGATCATCAACAGCCGGGACCCGGTCACGACCGAGATTTGGGAACGAAGCAAGGCGATCCAATACTACAAGGATCGGCGTGAGCCCTACAAAGTTGAATTGATCGAAAGCATCCCCGGCGATGAACCCTTGCGGATGTATTGGCATGGGGATTGGCAGGATCTGTGCCGTGGCCCGCATCTGCAACATACCGGTCAGGTCCCTGCAGACGGGTTCAAGCTGATGTCCATTGCAGGCGCCTATTGGCGAGGCGATAGCAATCGCGCGATGCTGCAACGGATTTACGGCGTGGCTTTCCGTAACAAGGAAGATTTGCGCAAGCACCTCAACATGTTGGAAGAGGCCGCCAAACGCGACCACCGCAAACTAGGCCGAGAAATGGACCTGTTCCATATGCAAGAAGAGGCCCCCGGTCAGGTTTTCTGGCACCCAAACGGGTGGACCATCTACACCCAGTTGCAAGATTACATGCGCCGCAAGCAGCGGGTCGGTGGCTACCAAGAAATCAACACACCGCAGGTGGTCGAACGGAAACTGTGGGAGGCATCGGGCCACTGGGACAAGTACCAGGAACACATGTTCATCGTTGAGGTGGAAGAGGAACACGCCAAGGAAAAGGCAATCAATGCCCTGAAACCGATGAACTGCCCGTGCCACGTGCAGGTCTTTAATCAGGGTTTGAAATCCTATCGTGACCTGCCACTGCGCCTGGCCGAATTCGGATCGTGCAACCGCTATGAGCCTTCCGGTGCGTTGCACGGGATCATGCGCGTGCGCGGTTTTACCCAGGACGACGCGCATATCTTCTGCACCGAAGATCAGATCGAGGCGGAATGCGCGCGTTTCATCAACTTCCTCGCAGACATCTATAAAGATCTCGGTTTTGAGAAATTCGAAATCGCTTTTGCAACCCGCCCGGAAAAGCGGGTCGGATCAGACGAAAGCTGGGACCATGTGGAAGGGGCACTTGAATCCGCCATCAAATCCACCGGGCGCGATTTCCGTTTGGAAGAAGGAGACGGTGCATTTTACGGACCCAAGCTCGACTTCTATCTGACCGACGCGATTGGGCGCACATGGCAGTGCGGCACATTTCAGGTGGACCCGAACCTGCCCGAACGTCTTGGCGCAACCTATATTGGTGAAGATGGCAGCAAACACCGCCCCTACATGTTGCACAGGGCCACGCTGGGATCGTTCGAACGGTTCATTGGCATCCTGATTGAGGAACACGCTGGCAAGTTGCCATTCTGGCTAGCCCCGCGTCAGGTGGTTGTAGCCACAATCGTGTCAGACGCTGATGATTACGCTAATGAGGTGGTCGCCGCCCTGCAGGCCGCCGGTGTCCGGGCCGAGGCGGACACGCGCAACGAAAAGATCAACTACAAGGTCCGCGAACACTCGGTAGGCAAAGTACCGGTCATTCTAGCACTGGGTGCGCGTGAGGTTGAGGACAAATCCGTGACCGTGCGGCGTCTGGGTGAAAACAAGACTGCTGTAACATCTCTGGACGAAATTGTTGCAAAGCTGGGGGCTGAGGCCACACCGCCCGACCTTCTGTAACATTTCGTGAGATGCGATTGTAACAAACCCGCCGGAAATCCCGGCGGGTTCTGTGTTTTTGGCCGGAGATGACATGCATCGCCGATATCAAGGCGCAAAAAACCTCACGGAAATGCGATGCACGCGTCTGTGAGTGGTATCCAGTGGTGTTCAATGGCTAATGTTCGGCCATCGCCACGACGGCGTAACGATAAAGTTGACCAAGCTAAAGGAACCCACGATGTCCAACGCAACCAAAACTCTCGTCCTCGCAAGCGCCGTTGCAACTGCCGTTGCAGGCCTGTCCACCACCGCCACTGCACAAGCCAATGTTAAGTGTTTCGGCGTATCGCTCGCTGGTGAAAACGACTGTGCCGCTGGCCCAGGCACCACATGCGCCGGTACATCAACAGTTGATTACCAGGGCAACGCATGGACACTGGTCCCCGAAGGCACATGCGAAACCATGGAACTGCCTGTACAGGCTGACGGCACCCCACGTCAGGGTTCGCTGGAAGAGCTGGACCGCGACCTGCCAGCATAAACCAAAACATGGTAAGGTGGGTGCAAACCCACCTTACACCTTGCCAGAGGGACCGATCTCATGCTTGACGCGACCAACCGTTCATCGCTCCCTTGTCGCCCCGGCGTTGGCTACAAACCACAGCATTACAGCGATATCATGGCCGATCCCGGTCCGGTTGGCTGGCTGGAGGTCCATGCCGAGAATTACATGGGTGATGGTGGCCGCCCGATTGCGCAGTTGCGTCATTTGGCCGAACGTTTCCCCATCTCTGTCCATGGTGTCGGCCTGTCCATTGGTGGCGAAGGCGATCTGGATGCCGATCACCTTGCGCGGCTTAAACACCTTGTGGGCTGGCTGAACCCGGCCAGCTTCTCCGAGCATCTCGCCTGGTCCACCCATGACGCGCATTTCTTCAACGATCTGCTGCCCCTGCCCTATAATGAAACAACGCTGACCCGCGTCGCGTCACATATTGATCAGGTGCAAGAGACGCTGGGACGTCAGATGCTATTGGAAAATCCGTCCAGCTATCTCGCTTTTGTAGAATCCACGATGTCCGAGACAGATTTCCTGCGCGAGATCGCCAAGCGCACGGGCTGTGGCCTGCTGCTGGATGTCAACAATGTATTTGTCAGTGCGACAAACCTTAAGACATCGCCGCAAGCTTACATCGACGACTTCCCGGTCGAAGCGGTTGGCGAAATCCATCTGGGCGGCCATGATGAAGATGAAGATGAAACCGGCGCGCCCTTGCTGATCGACAGCCACGGCAAAGCGGTCGTTGATCCGGTTTGGGCACTGCTGGATTACACGCTCGCAAAATCCGGCCCCAAGCCGCTCCTGATCGAATGGGACACGGATGTGCCCGAATGGTCCGTGCTCGCCGCTGAAACGACACGCGCCGACAGCGCTCTTGCCTTGGTGACGTCATGACCGTCAGCCAAGCCACTTTCAAGGACACGATTCTTGACCCGCAGGCCCCCGTGCCCGCTGGTCTAATCAACCCGGACGGTCAAACCGCCAGCAAACGCTTTGACGTCTATCGCAACAATGTCGCGGTCAGTCTGTTAGATGCGCTGGAAACGGCCTTTCCCGTCGTGCGCAAATTGGTCGGTGACCAGTTCTTTCGCGCAATGGCGGGCGTCTATTTGCGCAAACATCCTCCACGGTCGCCGCTGATGATGTTCTATGGCGAGGCTATGCCGCAATTCCTGCGCCGGTTTGAGCCTGCTCAATCGGTCCCATACCTGCCGGATATCGCATCTTTAGAATTGGCCTTGCGCCACGCATATCACGCCGCAGATGCAACACCGGTGGATGGTCAGGCGCTGGCCGCGCTGGAGCCTGACAAATTGATGTCGGTCAAAATACGCTTGGCACCCGCTGTGCAAACGATCACTTCAGAATTCCCCATCCATGCGATCTACCGCGCAAATACGCAAAACGACGCGCCAAAACCCGTTATGCAAGCTGAGGCTGTGGTCATCACCCGTCCCGGTTTTGATCCACAAATTCACCCCATCAACGCCGCCGGAGCCGCATGTATTGCTGCCCTGCAAGGCGGCCAACCCCTGGGCCAGGCAATGGCCCTGACAGATGACACGCTTGATCTAGGAGCCGTCCTTGGACTGCTGTTGGGCCAAGGTGCTGTGACTGAGATTTATTGAAAGGCCAAGACCCATGAATACCGCCCTCGCCTCACTCGACCGTATGGCAAACCCAATCAACAAAGCGGGTGACGCTGTCTTGCCGTTGCTGGCGCGGCTGGTCTTTGCCGGTGTTCTTGTTCACTATTTCTGGAAATCTGGCGTGACGAAACTGGGCGACGGGATCTTCGGGATTTTTAACCCTTCACTTGGCGCATATGCGCAGATTTTTCCCAAAGCCATGGAGGCCGCAGGGTTCGATACCTCGCAACTAACCTTCTTTCACTGGGCTGTTGTTGTGGGTGGCACAGTCGCCGAATTTGTTCTGCCACTCTTGATTATTATCGGCTTACTGACGCGCCTGGCCTCTCTTGGGATGATCGGCTTTATCGTGGTCCAATCCTTGACCGATCTTTACGGCCATAACGGTTTTGCAAATGGCGTGTTGGGAGCATGGTTCGACCGTTTTCCGGACGCAGTGATCCTTGACCAACGCGCCTTTTGGGTCCTCTGCCTTCTGATCCTCGTTTTCAAAGGTGCAGGCGCTTTGTCAGTCGACCGCCTTCTCTTCAAAAATGCGCCTTAGGTTCATCCGGCTTGCCCGCTGCAATGGCGAGCAAGCCGCCAAGGGCCGCAAAGCCAATCGGGAACATCGTGCCTACATTGAACCCAAACGCGGTGTAAAACAAAGCTGCCGCAATCAGCATAAGCACGCCGCCCCATAACGCACGCACCTTGGCCATAGCACCACCAGCAATAGCCAAAAGCGGGGCAAGAAAGCTTGCAAGCCTGATAAAAGCAGGGTTTTCGAATGCACCAAAAATCTCGCCCACCTCTGGCTGGCGTTCAGACAGCTCGGCATATCCATAGCCAAAAAGCCCGACAAATATACCCATCAGACCTGCGATGATCCCTAGCATCAATGCGGCGTTGCGCATGACCTTTCTCCTAACTACTCACCCAAACACTTATGTACGCGGTCACTGACCGCCAAGATATTTTGCCTGTACGTCATCCTTCCAACCCATGGTCCAGACGCCATCTGCCTCGATCATAGGTCGTTTCATCAGGGTTGGATGGGCGGCCAGAAGGTCCGCCGGCACGCCTTGTTTTTCGGCATCTGTCAGCCCGCGCCATGTGGTCGAGGCCTTGTTGATCGCAGCTTCACCGAATTGTGAAACAATCTCGGCCAGATCGATGGCGCTGATACCATCTTTGCGGACATCGATCACCTCAGGCGACATGCCTGCTTCTGCTAAAGATTTCAGCGCTTTGCGGCACGTATCGCAGGTTTTCAGACCAAAAAAACGCATTCTGCCTCCTGATTGAGCAAATAGGCGACAGATCGCGCGTGTGCGACGAACTGTCATTTGCCTTTTGCTTAAAACACATAAGTGTTGGAGGACAAGGAAAAGGGAATACCGCATGTCGCGGGGCCCAAGACCTGCCCTGCCCCTGAACCGGGGCGCGACAACAAGGAGAGCGGAGAATGCCAAGTGGTACCGTGAAATGGTTCAATACGACAAAAGGCTATGGCTTCATTGCGCCGGATGATGGCGGTTCGGATATCTTTGTCCATATTTCAGCCGTCGAACAGTCTGGAATGACGGGCTTAGCTGACGACCAAAAAGTGACTTTCGACCTTGTCGAAGGTCGTGACGGTCGAAAGATGGCCGGTAATCTTGCCAGAGCTGAGTAACAACGCGTGACAACGCAACATAACAGGCCAGTTATGGCCTGTTTGTTAGCGCCGGTTCTGCGGCATCCGGCTACGCACCAATTCGCGCATATCTGTCTTTGGCATGACTGGTGCGATAGGCTCTTGAAAGGACTTGCGATAATCTTCGCGATCCAAATCATAGCTTTCCTTGTACCGCAGATAGACAAGTGCCGCACCGGCACATTGCAAACTGTAGACCCACAAAAACAATAGTGACCAAGCCAGGAACATGAGCAGAAACTCCATTCCGATGGCTGTTACATCACGTTCGGATACAGCGGTCGAAATCTGGACAAACGCGGCGGAAACCACATCAGATAGTCCAGAAAGATCAGTAATGTAGAGCAGCGCTGGCGTGATCAACGCCGTCCCAGCATAAGACAAAATCACGAGAATCAGGATCGACCAAAAGCCACTGCCGAAACCATAGAACGGCGTATGCGCCCGACCGCTTGGATCGCGGCCAACAGATGCGCCGGCAAGCGGCACAAGAAGTGCCGTGCGGATCGCAATCATCCAAAGTGACGCCGCAGCCACAACCGCAAGGGTGATAGGCGCATTCTCCGCAAGAAGCCGCGCGAAAAGCACATCATTGCCCTGGGCGCTTAACTCCAGCATGCCAAGAAAGCCAATCGGTATCGCCGCCAGCATGATGCCCACTGCCGCTGCGACAACAATCATCAGGCAAAAGCCCTCAAAAAGGCCATATCCAACTGCTGGAACAATCAGGCCCACATAACTGGTACGCGGCTGCACACCTCTGGCCTGCAAACCAACGCGCATGCCCACCATCGCCGGCAATACGCTGGCGGCCATACCAAAACCGGCGGCAATCAGAAACGCAAGGGCAGGCGATACAAGGCCAAAGACGAAGCCGAGAAAGATCGCAAGCGCCCCGTAGATCAAAAGCACGAGAAACAGGATAGGGAACACCAACGCGAAGCGCCATAAAATCGCGAACGAAAATGGAAAGGCGCGAAGGATGTACAAGCAACGGCTCCTGTCTGCGGCAGCGATACGCCACCCTCATTGCACTTGATCATGAGTGATAGGTGCTAATGCCCAACACGGCAATGCGTGCAAGGCACATCAATCAGTGCCTGTTGCATGCACCCGACAATTCCCGGAATGAAGCAGCCAGATGAAGGTTATGACAAAAGTGGTGCGCTTTCGCGACGTCTGAGATGCTTTTGTGAGCACCTCATGGGAAAACGACCGCCCAAAGCCTGTCCGCAGACCCCTTTAGCGTGAGCGTGCCGCAGAGGTCTTTTGTGGTGTGATCAACATGGGCTGATCCCAAGGCGTGCCTGCCTGACTTTCGCAGGCGCGGGTCAGCCGGTCTAGCAGGTCGCGTTGGATTGGCGCGAAGACGCGTTGCTTGGTCTCATCAGTTTGATTTACTTGCGTAGTCTTGATCGTCATATCCGGCCCCCGGCATCTGCGTTCTCAAAACGTTTTATACTGGAAACCAACCCTCATCATTGAGGGGAACCTTAGGTCACGTTTCCCCCGATGACGCTGGGTCATGAGAGGTTTTGTCTCATTTTTATAGAAAACGGACAAAAATGCGCTCACGCATCGGTCTGAACCTCTGGAAACGCTGCCATTACAGGTTGTGCGCTTTGACTTAACGAATCGTTAATCGCGAAAGCTGACGTTGGGGCAATATCGTCAGGATGTTGTGATCAGTGGTGCCAGCACTCTTTTTGCAAAGGCTGCGCTGATTTGCTCCATCGCGCGGGCCCTCTCGGACCGCTTGATGCCATAAAGGATCCCAAATGGGGTTTTCGCGATATCCACGACATAGAGCTTGCCTGTCTGCTTGTCGCGTAACGTATCAAGCTCTCCATAATCTGCACCAAGTGATGCGCAGAACTGGTCGATCATCGTGATCTCTTCAGCAGAAAAGAACTCTGCAGTTTCCGCGACCGCCATGTGCGTGTTCATGCTTAGAAAACGGTCCTTTTCAGGGCGTTTCTTGCGATAGAAGACTGGCAGAACGCCCTTGATGTAGATCAGCCGCAGATCGACGGCAAAGCCATCATGGATGTTATTGATGACATGGCTGTAGACGTAGCCATCGCGCACATCTTTGGGCGCAAGCGGACATTGCACGATCTGGCCATCATGGGCGGCGTTTCTGTCAGACTTCATGACCGCAGGCCCATGATGTTTTGTCGGGTCGAGGTCCACAGGATAACCAAAGGCCGTTTCGAATGCAGCGGCAACGGCCTGTTTCGATATGTCCACACAGCGCGCATTCAAGACGACTGGTGCAGGCTGACCAAAATTCCCCGCAGCCTGCGCCGCATAGTGTGCTGTGTCGATCATACTCTGCGTCAGATCCTGCCAATCAATGACCAGATCGTACGGCTTCATCGGGTCAAAGGGCTGCGGTCTGATCGACAGACAGGCGAGGATTTTTTGCATCGCATAGCCGTAGCTGTCGACGCTTTCTGATGGTTCCAGATGATTTGGAAAACACGCAATTCTCAGGCTCTGGATGTCTTTGTAAAAGCTTGGCCCAATCGCTGCTTTGACCCGGTTGCGCGACTGCCGCAATGCCAAGGCACGCCTTTTTTGACCAAGAAACTGCCGGATCTTCTTTACCATGGAGCGCGCTGTGACATGACACTTTGAAATAGAAACTGGTGGCCAGACTATCGCTCACCGATCAAAGACGCCAGCCTTGTGCCGTTGACGCGAAGCATGAAGAGAGCCGCTGCCAAGACTACCAAAGCGGCATGCCCAAGCCCAGACCAATGGGGCGTCTGTTTGGCGGGGGTCGGCGTTTATGGGGGACGGTGGGGCGCGGTGTGACGCCCGCAAAGCGCTCTCCCCGTGGGGGAGGGTTGGCGGCGTCTAGGAAAAGGTCCGGCGGACCTTTTCAGCCGACAACGGGCGGAGCCCCGTCGAGGGCGCGGTTTGCGCGCAGGGGAAGCCTTGGGGTGCTGTGAAAGCTGTAGTTGGTGTTGCACGCAACAGAAGGGCAGCGCCCGGACATCGGGGATGGCGCTCTGACGGGTCTGTTTGGCGGGGGTTGTCAGTTATGGGTGACGGTGGTGTGGGGCGCTTGGTTGCAGAAGCGCCCTCCCCGTGGGGGAGGTCCGGGCGCTGCCCGGCGATGCCGGGCGGGAACTCTACTTTTTTCCTCTAACAGAAAGGTATTCGCAAAAACTCAAAGTAGACTTGATGATTAACTGAGCCTCAGCGCACCCGACCTCAGCCTTAGCATCATGTCGGTCACCCAGTTTGTTCGTCACTTCATAAATGCCGCCTATCAGGCTTACCAGCGCTCCCAAAAGTGGTTTCAAAGCCTTCACCTTTGGATCGGAGGGATCTTTGCCCAAAGCTTTGGAGTAGATTCCATAAAGCTTCCGCAGATCGCCTTGGTTCTCGGACCACCCTTCGGCCTCAAGCTTGATCAATTCGATCTTTAGGAATTTTTCAACGAATGTGAAACTTGCCGAGATTGCGCCATCGTAGTCTTTTGCTCGTAATCTGTCTCGGATTTTTCGTTCTTGATCTAGCAGATTAGAGGAAGCACCTATGTAGGAAGCTTCCACAAACTGAAAAACTCGTTCTGGGTCGATCTTCCCGGTGGAGTTTGACTGGTCTGGATAAGTAAGCGCAAATCTGGCAACTCTATCACACTTCAAACACTTAGATGTTGCAGAGAATAATGGCTGTTCTGTGCGTTGAGAATGGACAGCAATTCGAAACATCTACGTGTTTCCACATCTATCGCAGGCGGCATTGATATTGTTCGGTCGACGCCTTCGGTCCGTTCCTACGCTTCCCCCAATGCAACAGTCACCATTTAGTTCGACCCAATCACCACTCACCCAATCACCTCACTAAACTCCCGCCATTCTCCCTTGGACATGCCGGAGGTCTCCTGCGTCACCTCTTCACCCTTAAGCATCCGCCGCAGGCAATCCAAGGCCTTCCCCGAGAGTGTGGCGCCGCCCATCCGGTAGTCCTCGAAGGCACCGTAGGCCGCTGGCACCCAGTCGGCGACGACTTTGCAGATTTCCTCTGCGTAGACCCGGATTTCGTATTGCGCGTGGCTGTCTGCCCGCAGTCGCAGGAAGTGGAACAGGTTGTGCAGGTCTACTTTCCAGTACCATTGCGTGTAAATATTGGCGGGCAGGTTCATGCGGGCGAGTTCGCGGGCCAGCCCCTGTTGTCCTTCGTCCGAGATCATCTCCGCGTAGTGGTCGTAGCAGCGCGCCGCGTCCCCTTTGAGGTATTCGAGCACGCGGGCGGCTTCTTCGCCGGTCAGTGCCTCCCCCCTGCCCTGATTGTTGATCACCGATTGCGCGGCGAGCTTGTCGGGTTCGGGGATGTAGAATTCCCGGTCGAGGATCGAGTAGCGGGCGGAGTATTCGTTCACATTCGCCGTCCGGTGCCGGATCCATTGCCGGGCGACAAAGACGGGCAGTTTGACGTGCAGCTTGATCTCGCACATCTCGAACGGGGT
>ERZ1740070.8-NODE-8-length-196446-cov-10.210040_pt1 | contig 196446 bp, 205 predicted proteins | sample MGYA00581734_ERZ1740070 | MGnify/ENA primary metagenome ERZ1740070 (study PRJEB43018, sample SAMN04849744) | marine metagenome | isolation source: floating plastic debris | place: Pacific Ocean | collected 2008-09-01 | study: EMG produced TPA metagenomics assembly... | reverse complement strand
CAGTATGATCTCCCTAAAGAACAGCGCCTTGGTCGCGTCAGCCCCTACATAGCCCGCCACGATTTCAAGGAAGTTCACGGGGGCTGACAGTAATTCGTATATGGTGCCGATGAACTTCGGGAAATAGATGCCAAAGCTGGCGTTTGACGTCGCTTGTGTCATCACCGATAGCATGACCAGCCCTGGCACAATAAACGCGCCATAGCTGACGCCTTCCACCTCATCTATGCGGCTACCAATGGCAGCCCCGAAGACGACAAAATAAAGCGATGTGGACAGGACAGGCGAAATCAGGCTCTGCGTCAACGTGCGGAAGAACCTTCGCATTTCAAAGATATAAATCGTCAGGACAGCGTTCAGGTTCATGATGTTTCCTTCACCAGTCCGACAAAGATGTCTTCAAGACTGTTTTGTGCTGTCTGGATGTCTTTCATCTGCAGTCCGGCCTTTTGCAGATCGTTCAGCAAGGTTGTGATCCCCGTCCGTTCGCCTTTGGTATCGTAGCTGTAGGTCAGGCTGAGACCGTCATCGGCACGAAACAGATTGTAAGCCTGCAAGCTCTTGGGAACCTCCGGTGTCACCTCGGCCAGATCAATGCGGAGTTGCTTTTGACCCATTTGCGCCATCAGGTCAGCCTTGTCCTGAACCAATAGGATTTCACCTTTGTTGATCACACCGATCCTGTCGGCAATGGCCTCTGCTTCTTCGATGTAATGCGTGGTCAGGATGATCGTCACACCAGACGCTTTCAGACCTGCAACAACCTCCCACATGTCCTTGCGCAATTCCACGTCGACTCCGGCTGTGGGTTCGTCAAGGAACAAGACTCTGGGTTCATGACTCAGTGCTTTGGCGATCAGTACGCGGCGCTTCATACCACCGGACAGAGTCATGATCTTATTGTGTTTTTTGTCATCTAGTGACAGTTGCTTCAGGATGCCCTCAATGTAGGCATCATTGCGTGGCTTGCCAAAAAGACCGCGCGAAAAGCTGACCGTACTCATCACAGTTTCAAACGGTTCAAGGTTAATCTCTTGCGGGACCAATCCGATCAGGTTGCGGGCAGCACGGAATTCCATTTGCGTGTCATGCCCACCCACTGTGATACTGCCAGAGGTTGGCACGGCAATCCCGCAAATCGTCGAGATCAGGGTTGTCTTGCCCGCACCATTCGGCCCAAGCAAAGCAAGAATTTCACCCTCTTCAATATCGATATTTACGGATTTTAGCGCCTCAAAACCTCCGGCATAGGCTTTGCGCAGATTCTTTACTTGTACGATTGCAGACATGTGACGTGCCTTCGATAACGTTGCACGCCAACTTAGGTGGTCAGGTGGGCAAGGAAAAGCAATGATTGCGAAGACCACCCTGTGCAGCAACGCACGATGACTTCACCGGTATGGATACTCAGCCTTTGGTCGTATTCCGAAGTGACGCGATACTGCTACGATGACGCCGATCAGGGAGGCATCAATGACATTTTGGAAATCAATGGCAGGCGCTGCAGCAGCGATTTGTGTGGCTAGCATCAGTATGGCAGATACGCCGACACTTCGCGCGGCCGTTCTGAAGTTCGGCACCGTGAATTGGGAACTCGACACGATCCAGCATCATGGCTTGGATGCCGAAGAAGGGTTTGATCTTGAGATTCAGGGCATGGCCGGTGGATCAGCAGCCAAGGTGGCGTTTCAGGGGGGTGAGGCGGATATCATCGTCTCTGACTGGCTCTGGGTCGCCCGGCAGCGGGCCGCGGGCAAGGACTATGTTTTCATTCCTTATTCAAAAGCTGTGGGCGGCATTATGGTTCCGGCTGATAGTCCTGCCCAAAGTGTAACGGATTTGGCCGATATGAAGATCGGTATCGCTGGTGGCCCTTTGGACAAAAGCTGGCTGATCCTGCAGGCCTATGCCGCAAAGAATCATGATATGGATTTGGCTGGGGACACCGAGCAGGTCTTTGGCGCGCCGCCACTGATCTTTGGCTCTGCCATGTCGGGTGAGGTGGGAGCCGCGATCAATTTCTGGCACTTTGGCGCAAAGATGAACGCGGCAGGTATGCGTACATTGATCGATGTGGCAACGGCGTCGGCAGACCTGGGGCTGGATCCAGAGACACCTTTGTTGGGCTATGTGGTGCGCGGTGAGTTGATGCGCGACAACCCTGATCTTGTGAACGGTTTTGCCGCCGCGTCGCGCGCGGCCAAGGATATACTTGCTGATGATGACGGCGAATGGGTCCGGTTGCGCCCCCGGATGAATGCCGACAATGATGCGCAGTTCGACGCACTTGTCGCAGGTTTCCGTGCCGGCATACCCGCGCCGGGCCCCATTGATGAAGAAGCAGCCGGGCGGATGCTGGAACTGATGTACAGCCTCGGTGGGGCCGAACTGCTGGGTGATGCAACTGAATTGCCTGAAGGCACGTTCCTACAGAACGGCAGTTAGACCAGGTGCTGCCTGCACTGGAACAAGACAATGATATGAGGACAGGCGTTGAAACGCCTGTTCTTGATTTGCGCCTGCGTCGCTTTGCCTATGCGAAGACACCGGTGTTGCGCGATATCACCCTGTCAATGGCGCGAGGTGAGACCTTGGCCCTTGTGGGACCGTCGGGCGTCGGAAAGTCATCGCTACTGCGGGTCCTCGCAGGGTTAGAGACGGCTTTCGACGGCGAATGCCATGTGGACGGCAAGGTCGCAATTGTCTTTCAAGAGCCGACCCTTATGCCTTGGCGCAATGCGCGCGACAATATCACAATTCCTACCCAGGCAACGCCGGCCGAGGCCGATGCAGCGCTGGCAGATGTGGGTCTGGCTGACCTTGCTGCCACGTATCCCAACCGATTGTCATTGGGCCAACAGCGGCGTTTGGCGCTAGCCCGCGCCTTTGCAGTTCGCCCGGATCTTTTGCTCTTGGATGAGCCGTTTGTGTCGCTGGACCCGGCCCTTGTGGACGACATGATGAACTTGTTCGTGCAGTTGCGTGATGCACATAACTTGGCAACAGTATTGGTCACCCATGTCGAAGATGAGGCGCGCCGCCTCGCGGATCGTGTTGTCAGATTGGCGGGAAGCCCCGCCACAGCAATCAGCGCAGCGTCCTAAAAGAGTGGCGCATACTTCCAGTTGTCGGCGTCTGGTGTGACTTCATCCAGATCGTAGTCGGCAGCGGCTAATCGCCGGGCGATGGGCAATCCTTCTGCTGCGGCTTGATCGACCAATTGCCGTCCAAGTGCTTCGTCCTTGTCCACGCCATGCCCGCGCATCAAGTTGATCCCATAGTTAAACTTGCCCACCGGATCGCCCAGTTCTGCTGCACGCCTGTCCCACTGGGCCGCTGCGTCGGGGTCATAGGCACCGCCAAGCCCGTTATTGTCCAACTGGCTCATCCAGGTCATTGCACCGGTATAGCCATCTTCGGCACAGTTCAAAAACAGGGTCCGGGCCGAATCGTGGTCACCGGATTTTGTTAGCGCATAGCCCATGGAACACAGGACCATGCCCGTTTCTCCCTCCTCGGCCTGTTCCACAAACTTTTGCCAAGTCATCTCATCAGGGTTGGTTGTGCCGTATTGGGATAAATCCTCGGCCCAGATGGGCGTGGCAACAAGAAAAAGCGGTAAGATTATCTGTTTCATAGTCTGTGATTTAGCATAGCAACCACGAAAAATCAGCAAGGCAATGGTCGTAAATTATGTCAGCCCTTGCGACGTATTCCCGAGCCTTCCGGGCTATATCCCCAAAGTGCTGCAGTTGTAAAAATACCTGCCGCGAGGATGGTCCAGCCCAGCGCAGAGAGGTTGAGTTGGGTGTAAAGCGCGAAACGGATCAGCTCGACCGCATGGGTAAAGGGGTTCGCGGCGCAGATATCGTGTAGCAATTCGGACGACTCCGCCATTTTCCATAAGGGGTAAAGCGCGGATGACAGGAAAAACATCGGGAAAATCACAAAATTCATCACACCTGCGAAGTTTTCCAATTGCTTGATAAAGCTGGACAAAAGCAAGCCCAGCGCCCCTAACATCAGCCCTGCAACAATAAGGGCGGGGAAGACCGTAACATAGCCCAAAACGGGCATTGTGATGCCAAAAGCAGCCGCGATGGCCAGAAAGGCATAGACCTGCAGGATCGAGATTGCAGTCGCCCCCAAGAGTTTGCACATCAGCAGCCACCAGCGTGGCATGGGGCTCGTCAGCAGCAGCTTCATCGATCCCATTTCGCGGTCATAGATCAGGGACAGCGATGATTGCATGCCGTTGAACAACAGGATCATCCCGCAGAGGCCGGGGACGATATAGGTCTCGTAGGTAATGTAGGTCTGGTAGGGTGGTATGATTGACAAACCTAATGCCGCGCGAAACCCGGCCGCGAAAACCAACAGCCAGACAAGCGGGCGGACAAGGGCTGCGACAAACCTTTCGCGCTGGTGAACAAAGCGCAGCGCCTCTCGCATGACGATGGCAATCAGAGCGGTCAGATAGCCCTTCATGCGGGTTCGGCTGTCATCGCGAGGAACGCCTTTTGTAGGGGCTGGCCCCTGCTGACGTCGCGTGCCAATCCATCCGCCAGAACACGGGCCTGATGTAACACGACCAGCTGGTCATCTGGGCAGACTTCGTCGGCCAGGTGCGTGGCCCAGAGAACCGTCGTACCGTCCGCAGCTAACCCATGGACATGGTCTGTAATCCCGGCTCGCGCTGCTGCATCCAGCCCAACCGTTGGTTCGTCCAACAGCAAGACGGCCGGGTCATGCAGCAATGCCCGCGCAATCTCGGTACGGCGACGATGCCCGCCGTTTAGTGTGCGTGCCTTTTCGCGGGACCGGTCCATGATGTCCAAACGCTCTAACACGTGATCAATCCGCCGCGCCCGGTCGCGGCCCGCCAGCCCGTGCAAAGACGCAAAATAGCTCAGGTTCTGGCGCACCGTTAGGTCCAGATCCAGCGTGGACTGCTGGAATACGATCCCCAGCTTGGAAAGGGCCGCGCGGGGGGCTGTGTCAAGGTCATGGCCCGCAATGGCAATCCGACCCTTTGGCGCCACAAACAATCGGGTGAGTAGGTTGAACAGGGTCGACTTGCCTGCCCCATTAGGGCCCAGCAAGGCGCAGAACGTGCCCATCCCGACCTCAAAACTCACCCCGTCCAATGCCGTTTTCGCGCCGTAGTTATATGTCAGGTCTGCGACGCGAATGCCGGTCATTCGATCGTGATCTCAATCCGTTGGGTTTCACCGGATGTTCCGGGGATTTTCATGTAATAGGCACCGGGTTTGATGGCGACAAAGCCGATCTCCATCTCGCCCGCTTCATCAAACTCAACACTGTCTAGGCCGAGTGGGCGGATTTCGAGGCCTTCGACAACCATCTCATCAATCCAGATGGCGCGGAAGAATTCCGGACCAACAAGTGCGAGTTCCTGACTGCCGTCACCCTGAATTTCGAATTCGTAGTAGGTGCCGGATTTCAGGACCCACGGTTCTGACGAAAGCGGCTCCCCCGCAGACAGGATAATCGGAGGCAGATTTTCCTTGTTGCTGCCGGATAGAATGCCCGCCGCTCCAAACCGGTCATCATCGTCGTCATCGGCTAGAACAGGTGCTGCCGTAAGCGCCAGCATAGCCATCATCGTCGTCAGTTTCATGTGTTTTCCTTACTCAGTCGGTCGATAGGCAGCGCCCCACGGGAAGCGCCCCACTTTGATTGTTTTGAGAGCTGTGCGCGAAGCAACATCGATCACGGTCACGTCGCCAGAGACGCCGTTGGTCGTAAACAACTGGGATTTGTCGCCGTTGAAATCCATGTGCCAGACACGGCGCCCGACGAGGATGTAATCCTCGACCTCGAACGTTTCTGCATTCACAACGGCGATATGGTTCGATGGGCCAAGGGCAACAAAGGCAGTCGTTTCATCCGCCGTAAACTCGAACCCCACAGGCTGCACCCGGTCGGGATGTACACCTTGCACTTCAAAATCGATCTTTGCGATCTCGGACTGATCTTCAACGTTGAACACAGTGATCGTCCCACCAATCTCGGAACTCACCCACATTTGGCTGCCACCGGCCACAAATTCCGCGTGGCGCGGGCGGCTGTCGACCAGCGTGTTGGCAAACAGCTCTTGCGTTTCCGTGTCGATCCAATGAGCCATGTTGGTGGTTTCAGACGTGGTGATGGCGATCTTGCCATCCGGCGACACAGCCATCCCTTCGGGTTCCACGCCCACATCAATCTGCGCGATCACCTTGCGGGTTTCAGTATCAACAACAGTGGTGATCGCATCGTCTTCATTCGCGATGTAAAGATGCCGATCATTGGGGTGCAGGACGAATTGCTCCGGGTCTTCGCCCGACGGCAGATTATGCAGAATTTCCCCTGTATTGGGATCCATCACCTGCACTGCGTCGCTGTCGGACGCGCAAATATAGACCCTGCTGAAATCCTTGGAAAAGGTGATACCGCGCGGGCGTTCGCCCGTGGGATAGGTCTGTATCACCTCCAGCGTTTCGGTTGAGATGACGGAGACGGTATCGTCCTTCTCATTTGTCACCCAAATCTCGCCAGCCCAAACCGGGGATACCAGAAAACCACAGATCAAGGTTGCAGATCGGATCATTCAAAGGCCTCACAATTGCTTTCCGGGCGGTCAAGCCCAAGGGTGTCGAGTTCGTTGGTTTGGTGCAAAAAGCCCTCTAGCGGGGCTTGGGCCACCAGCGCGCGGGGATGGGCGATAGCGATAGGTTGGCGCAATTGTCCGTTCCAATCGCGATAGGTCAGCGGGCGCCCCTTAAAGCCTGCCAGTTCGAAGTCATCCGACAATATGTAACTGCGCAATATAGTCAGATCACCCGCATCGGTGCGCGTCACGGCTTCGCCTAATGATCGGACGGCTGCCCATGCCGCGTAGTCCCGGCTGGTCATGTCGCGGCCATGCGCTTCTTCGAAACGGTTTTGCAGTTGGGCTGCACCCCATTGTTCGATCACGGGTGACCAAGTGACGGCTGTCAAACCTTCAGAGCCTGCGACGGGTCGCGCCTCCCACGTGTTATAAAGGATATAGCGCCCGAAATCCTGCAACTCGTCGGCGACGACCAGCACATCGTAGTCTCCAAACTCTTGGGTAAACAGCGGCACCTCTTGGGCCGCCGCCCGCCGCATATCAGCATCAAAAGCCCATGTTTTTTCAGCATTCAGCTCCAGTCCGAATTTCGTCAGGCTCGCGCGCATAGCGTTTGCATAGGCAAGATCACCTGCATGTGTGCCCGCGATCATTACAAGATCATCCCAGCGCTTTTTCACAAACATCTGGGCAAGCGCATCAGTCCGCATCGCGTCAGAAGGTACGGTGTGAAGCATGTTAGCGCGGCACGCATCGCGACGTAAGCTTACGTCGCCTGATGCGGCGTTAAAGATCAGCGCATCTTCTGCCTGCGGCAGGTCAGCGATGGTCAGTAGCGTTTTGGCGGGTGCATCGATGATCAGAAAGGGTGTCTGCGCCAGCAGATCTGCCGCTGCAGCAAGTGTGTCGTCACCTTCTTCGAGGATAGCGTCAGTCAGGGTGTAGGTATGCCCCAGAAACCGACCAGTGGTTGCGTTGTCATCCAATCCGGTTAACGCACCAGCAAGGCCAATATCCTCTGGTTCAGGGTCAAGATTCGATAACGTTGGTGGTTGTGGCTGAAATACCTTCAAGTAACCGATATTCAGCGCCACTTCTGCTTGCGCTATTGTGCCAAAACACAGCGCTAGCCCTGTCAATGTCAGTAGGTTTCTCCCCATGCCGCCACGCTAGCAAAGCATCAGATGCGCGTCGAATACGACCTTGGTCGTGGTTTTAGCGGACCCCCAACCAAGGTCCAATATCCCCAAGACAGGTCACATGCCTAAGATCGCGGCGACATGGGATTGCCCGCTTTGGAGATTGGATAAATGCAGATATCAACCTTGCGATATGGCCTGACAGTGGCTGCTATTTTGGCCACAGCAACTTTCGTAAATGCGCATGGTGATGTGGCACCGCAAGCGGTGGATACAAGCGGTTTGCCTGAAACCGGTGATGAATGGCTGAGCGAGAATCCATATCGCGCCGAAGCTGCTGGAGAAGAGGTGTGGATGAAGGCACTGGAAATCGGTGCGTCAGGTTACAATCAGAATTGCGCGCGCTGTCATGGGCTTGAAGTAGTGTCTGGCGGTTTGGCGCCAGATCTTCGGCTTTTGCAGGCAGCGGATTACGATGACGAATGGTATTTGGAACGCTATCGCCATGGATTTACCCAGAACGGGATCACCAAAATGCCGGCGTTTGGCGACCTGTTAGGTCAGGATGCGGCCTGGGCCATCCGCACGTACATCGAGACTCGCCCCGATGATGAGGTCATGGAAAAATTTGTTGATGAATTGGCTGGTTTGCGTGATCAGATGGAAATGTATGCAACAGACGCATCAGATGCTGATGCTGATCAGATCAAGGCGCGATTGACCGAGATTGCGTCAGAAATTCCAACGATCTCTGGTGCGCCAGTGGCTGATAGCGTGGCATTCCGTGCGGCCAATATCATCGATGGGACGCCGGCCGCCTACGCCAAGGCAGCGGAAACGCTGACCATCGGCCTGTCTGCTGCTCAATAGGGGGCGCCATTGATCCTGCGGTCTTTCTGCATTGCTGTGGGCCTGTTCGTCGCTGGTCAGGCCCATGCGAATGATCCTTGTGCGGATTACACACCCCAACAACGCCCCCAGAATGTGGGGCGGGATATCGTGGGGCAGGAACTGGATCAGATCCAGGATCAGGGTCATATGCTGTTTGCGGTCTACGAAGATTTTCCACCTTATTCTTGGGAGGAGGGTGGACAGCCCCGCGGCGTAGATATCGAGATCGCGCGACTGATCGCTAAGGATCTGGGGGTTGAGGCCCGGTTTAACTTTGTTGATGCGGGCGAAAATCTGGATGCGGATTTGCGCAACAATATCTGGAAAGGTCCGATCATCGGGGGGCGTGTTGCCAATGTGATGATGCGCGTCCCGTACGACTCCAGCTTCAAGTGTCGCGTCGAACAAGTCGTGTTCACTGGCCAATATGCGGCTGAATCCATCGCTATTGCCTATGACAAAACCAGCTATCCAGAGGAAAAGCCGGTCCCGGCTTACTTTCGTTTTGACAGTGTTGGTGTGGAAAATGATTCGATCGCGGATTTCTATTTGTCATCTTTTGCTGGCGGACAACTTGCGGGCAATATGCAGCGTCACACAACCATGGCCGAAGCGATGGCCGCATTGAACGCAGGTCAGGTGATGGCCGCAATGGGCCCCTTGGGTCAGATCGAATATGGACTGTCGGACAGCTCTGATGTGCATCAACCGCCGTTGGCTGGTTTTGCAGTCAGCAAATGGACCTTAGGTGTCGCCGTCAACTTCCGCTATCGTCCGCTGTCTTATGCCGTAGATGATGCAATCAACTATGCATTGCAGGACGGACGTATCGCCGCCATCTATGCAGATTACGGGCTCAGCTTTCAGGAGCCGGAAAGATAAGCACACAACTATACCCTTGGTCGCATATCGCGACGCAACGCAGCGCCTTAGGCTGCAATACGACTTTGAATTGGACAAGCATATGAACCTGAGCGGAAGCCGCACCATCAATGCCGATATCGCAACAGTCTGGGCGGGGCTGTTGGATCCGGAAGTGCTAAAGGCCTGTGTGCCGGGATGTACTGAAATGTCGGGTTCTGCTGATGACGGTTTCGAAGCCACCGTTGTGCAAAAGGTCGGTCCGGTGAAGGCGACGTTCAAGGGCGGCGTGACGATCAGCGACCGGGTTGATCAGGAAAGCCTGACGATCAGCGGCGAAGGCAAGGGTGGCCCTGCCGGATTTGCCAAGGGCGGCGCCGATGTAAGGTTGCGTGTCGAAGACGGGGCGACGGTACTCGAATACGATGTTGAGGCCAAAGTGGGCGGCAAGCTCGCGCAATTGGGATCGCGCATTATCGACGGTTTTGCCAAGAAAATGGCCGATCAGTTCTTCGCCAATTTTCAGGAGGCCGTCGAGCCACCTGGCGAAGATGATGAAGCCGAAGGTGAAGAGACCAAGAAAAAAGGCTGGTTCAGCAAGCTAAGGCGCGCCTGAGCCAACAACAAGGAGATCCAGAGGGAGGATAGGATGACCAAAGTGACAATGACCGTCAACGGAAAGTCGGTTTCCGGTGATGTGGAGGGGCGCACATTGCTGTCGTCTTTCCTGCGCGAAGATCTGCGCCTGACAGGCACACATATCGGTTGCGACACATCACAATGCGGGGCCTGCGTTGTACATGTGAATGGCGAAGCGGTTAAAGCCTGTACCATGTTCGCAGTCGAGGCGGACGGTGCCGAGGTTGGCACGATTGAGGGGCAAGCGAACGCCGATGGCTCGCTCAATGTGATCCAGCAGGCGTTTCAGGATCATCACGGTCTGCAATGTGGTTTCTGCACCCCCGGCATGGTGATGTCAGCGGCGGCGTTGCTGAAAGACAACCCCAAGCCGACCGAGGGCGAAGTCCGCGAGTATCTCGAAGGCAATATCTGCCGCTGCACGGGTTACCACAACATCGTCAAGGCCATCATGGCCGCATCCGGGCAGGACGTTACGGCCATTGCCGCCGAGTGATTTAGACATTTAAGGGAGGGTAACCATGCCCAAAGATACCGGAATTGGCGCCGCTACCACGCGCCGCGAAGATGTCCGCTTTTTGACTGGCCGTGGCCAGTACACCGACGACATCCAGACGCAAAGCGAATGCGCCGCGGTCTTTGCCCGTTCAACCGTCGCGAACGGCAAGATTAAATCCATCGACACATCCGCCGCGGCCGCCATGCCCGGCGTGCTGGCGATTTTCACCGGCGATGACTTTGCCGAAGTTGGCGGCAACCCCGCAGGCTGGCTGATCAACAGCCGCGACGGCACGCCCATGCACGAACCCAAGCGGCCCGTGCTGGCCCATGGCAAAGTCCGCCATGTCGGTGACGCCTATGCCGCCGTCATCGCCGAAACCGTCGCGCAAGCGCGTGACGCGGTCGAGGCGATCGAGGCTGATATCGAAGAACTGCCCGCTATCGTCGACATGAAAGGCGCGCTGGCCAGCGACAACTACGTCCACGATGAAATCGGCACCAACCAATGCTTTGACTGGGGCTGGATCGAGGATAATCGCGCCGCGACTGATGAGGCGATCAAGAACGCCCATCACGTCACCACGCTGGAACTCGTCAACAACCGTCTGGTGCCAAACGCGATGGAGCCGCGCTGTTCCATCGGCCACTACAACCCCGGCACCGATGAATACACGCTGCACACGACCAGCCAGAATCCGCATCTGACGCGGCTGCTGATCAGTGCGTTTGTCATGGGCATTCCCGAGAACAAGCTGACCGTGATTGCTCCCGATGTAGGCGGTGGCTTCGGCTCAAAAATCTACCATTACGGGGAAGAGGCGCTGGTGCTGGCGGCGGCCAAGAAACTGGGTCGCACCGTCAAATGGACCGCCGACCGGACCGAGGCTTTCCTGACCGACGCCCATGGCCGCGACCACGTGACCAAGATCGAACTGGCCCTGGATGCTGAGGGCAACTTCCTCGCCTTCCGCACGGAAACCATGGCGAATGTGGGGGCCTATCTGTCGAACTTTTCGACCGCCACACCCACTTTCCTGCATGGCACGCTAATGGCCGGGAACTACACCGTGCCGCTCGTCTATGTGAACGTGAAGGCGGTCTTTACCAACACGGCCCCCGTTGACGCGTATCGTGGAGCCGGGCGACCCGAGGCGACATTCTCGCTCGAACGCGTCATCGACAAAGCCGCACGAGAACTGGGCATGGATCCAATTGAACTGCGCCGGAAGAACTTCGTGAAGCCGGATCAGTATCCTTTCGCGTCCGCGGCGGGGCTGGAATACGACAGCGGCAATTATGACGCGCTGATGGACCAGATGGAAAAGGTCGCCGACAAGGCCGGCTTTGAAGCGCGGCGTAAGGAATCCGAGGCCAAGGGCCTGCTGCGCGGCTTCGGCGTGAACGCCTATATCGAGGCATGTGGGATCGCCCCGTCGAACCTTGTCGGTGTACTCGGTTCCCGCGTTGGCCTTTACGATGCGGCCACCGTACGAGTGAATGCCACCGGCAACCTGTCCGTCATGGTCGGGGCACATAGCCACGGCCAAGGCCATGAAACGGTCTTCCCACAGGTCGTCGCCGAAATGCTCGGGATCGAGGCGGAAAGCATCGATATCGTGCATGGCGACACCTCCAAGATCCCATTCGGCATGGGCACCTATGGGTCCCGATCACTGGCCGTTTGCGGCTCTGCCGTGGTGCGGGCGACCGAAAAGATCATCAACAAGGCCAAGAAGATTGCGGCGCACATGCTGGAAGCCTCGGACGAGGATATCACCCTCAAGGATGGTGTGTTCAGCGTCGCCGGCACCGACAAATCGGTCAGCTTTGGTGAGGTCGCTTTGAAAGCCTATATCCCCCACGAATTCCCCCTCGAAGACATCGAGCCGGGGCTGGAGGAAACGGCGTTCTATGACCCTGCCAACTTCACCTACCCGTCGGGCGCCTATTGCTGCGAGGTTGAGGTGGACCCCGAAACCGGCAAGGTGCGCGTGGACCGGATGACCGCCGTGGATGATTTCGGCAACGTGATCAACCCGATGGTTGTCACCGGTCAGGTCCATGGCGGGCTTGGTCAGGGGATTGGCCAGGCGCTGGTGGAAAACACCACATACGATGAAAACGGACAGCTTCTGTCAGCCAGCTACATGGACTACACCATGCCGCGCGCTGATGACCTGCCGTTCTACATTGTCGATCACAGCAAGGGAAATCCCTGCACGCACAACCCGTTGGGCGTCAAAGGCTGTGGTGAGGCCGGGGCCATCGGTTCACCGCCCACCGTCGTCAACGCGGTGATCGACGCCCTGCAATCGGGCGGCAAGAACGTCACCCATATCGACATGCCCATGACCCCGCACCGCGTGTGGTCAGCCATGAACAACGCTTAAGTAAGGAGAGCGGAAATGTATGCATTTGACATCGAACGCCCATCTTCCGTGGCTGACGCCGTCGCTGCTTTGGGGGCTGAGGACGCGCAGGCCCTTGGCGGCGGTCAGACACTGATCCCCACGTTGAAACAGCGACTTGCGGCGCCATCCAAACTGGTCTCGCTCGGCTCCGTGACCGAGATGCAGGGTGTCGCCTCAGAAGGCGGCAGCATCCGGATCGGCGGTGCCACCAACCACGCGACGGTAGCGGCACAGGTTGGGGGCACGTACCCGGCTCTGGCCGATCTGGCGGCCAATATCGGCGACCCAGCCGTGCGCAACCGGGGCACCATCGGCGGATCGCTCGCCAATAACGACCCCGCTGCTTGCTATCCTGCAGCCGCACTTGCGTCGGGCGCAACGATCATCACAAATAAAAGACAGATCGCGGCGGATGAATACTTTCAGGGGATGTTTACGACGGCGCTTGGAGAGGGTGAAATCATCACCGGCGTCTTGTTCCCCGTGCCAGAACAGGCGAGTTATCAGAAATTCGTCCAACCAGCATCGCGCTTTGCATTGGTTGGTGTCTTCGTTGCCAAATACAGCGACGGGGTTCGAGTTGCGGTCACTGGTGCTTCAAACGAAGGTGTACAACGCTGGAGTGCTGCAGAAGAGGCGCTTTCTGCCAACTTCTCTGCCGATGCGGTTTCCGGGCTAAACTTCCCAACTGACGACCTGATCGCCGATCTGCACGGCAGCGCTGAATATCGCGCCCATCTGGTTAAGGTGATGACAGGCCGCGCAGTGGTAGCCGCATCATGAAAGACGTGGGCGCTGCAGTCTGCAGCGCCCCAGCCATTCTGACCGGCCCCTGACAACACCTCCAAGAGTAGCTACGGCGCTTAAGAGTCCCGTCATGGTATAATCTCGGCACAAATGGGAGATTCGCCATGGCGCAGCTCCGATATATGGTGCTGGATGTCGAAGAGACGATTACCTTCTATACGGATCAGCTTGGGTTGGAATTGGTTGAGCAGTTCGGCCCTGCATTGGCTATTCTTCGGCAGGGCGATCTCGATCTAGGGGTTGCGGGTCCAATGGCATCAGCATCTCAGCCCATGCCGGATGGGGCAAAACCCACACCTGGTGGATGGAACAGATGCGTCCTGATGATTGAAAATCTGGCCGAAAAAGTCGACTCTCTCAGGTCAAACGGCGTGGTCTTCCGAAAAGACATCGTAGATGGTCCCGGGGGAAAGCAAATCCTTTGTGAAGACCCTTCGGGCAATGCTGTTGAGCTTTTCGAAGCGCATTGAGCAGATCAAGTTCAAGCATGTTCTGGATGGTTCTTTGCGGGGCCCGGCTGATGCTGACGTAAGTCCCAGCATTGGCCACATTAAAGGCTCGTCAGATTCCCATCGAAGTCAATCAATGTGATCCTTTGAACCTCATCCAGTGTCCTGATCTTTTCGACCAGCCCATTTGGTGCAAGGCAGAGTGCTGTGGATAGACAGTCAGCTAGTGTTGCAGTGTTCGCCTCGACTGAGACAGTAGACCAGCGGGGTTTGGCATCGGCGTGAAGGATATGGGCCTGATCGCCCACGAGCATTGCTGCTGGACTTGAGGTGGCAATCGCACCGGTATTCAGTGTGCGCATGCCCATATGACCGTGCGCCGGATCGCTGCCCCCCAAACGCCACGGCCCGCCCAATGCTCGGTATTCGCCAATATTCACCAGCACGTCCGTCAAACCGTGTGCTGACAAATGTTCGGTCACCAGATCTGTTGCAAAGCCTTGTGCGATGCCGTTGAAGGTCAACGCCTGACCCGTGCCAAGCTGCACGCGGTTAGTATCCCATTGCACCCGGTCCCAGCCTATGAGGAAACGTGCTGTGTCCAAATCACTCTCTTCTGCCATGGCACGCCAGAATGGTTGCACGGTTGGGTCAAACAGTCCCTCTGTCATTGCGTGGGCCGTGTTGGCCGCGTTCATAAGCGCTGTGAATAGGGTACTAGGGTTGCTTAACCGACCTTCATTGTTCAACTGGACCAGCGCCGAAGACGGATCATAGAGACTGAAAAGGCTCTCGACCTCCGCCAATAACCCGCGCACCTGTTCCAGGGTTGCAATCGACGCATCTTTTGCTCCTCTGATCGTAAGGCTGACATCCGCCCCCAATGCGTGGCCCTGCCAGGAATGACTATTTGCCCAAGAGGGAACTGCCGCCATTGCCGCGCTGATCGTCAAAAAACGACGTCGGTTCATCCGCATCATGCAGCCGCCTTTTGCAAAGAGCGCCCGTTCTTGCCAGCAAGGATCAACGGTACACACTGGTCAGCGCTATCATGGATCGCGACACAATCAAGGCATTGAAAACACTCAGAGTACTGGACTTCGCCGCTTTTCTTGATGGCACCATAGCTGCATTTCACCTTACACAACTGGCAAGGGGACCCACACTCTGCCCGTCGTGCAATCCAATCACGTCCGCGCAGAAGCCCGCCAATTGCCATTACGGCACCCAAGGGACAAACATAGCGGCAGAATCCTTTGAACAGCACCATTGACGACAAAAGCAAGCCGACGGCATAGGCGACATAGTACCATTCGCGGATGAAAAAGGTTGTGATAGCGGTTTTGAAGGGTTCGACTTCGATTGCCTTGTCGAGCCTTGCGGGTGCTGTGAAGACAAGTGCCACCAATCCGGCCAGAACTGCGTATTTCAGCCATTTCAAACGATTGTCCCAAACCTCTGACGGTTCAATCTGCGGCAGGCGCAGCAAACGCCCGATATGATGCGCAAATTCCTGCAAAGCACCGAACGGACAAAGCCAACCGCAGAAAAGCCCTCGGCCCCAGGCCACAAAACCCGCAATCGTGACGATCCACAGCAACAGTGAGACTGGGTCATAAAGCAGAAAAGCAAAGCTCCCTCCTTCGAATGCGGTGCGCAAAACTGCAAGCGGTGTTGCGATAGACAACTGTCCTTGACCCCACCAACCAATAAAGCCTGTGACGAAAGCCAGTACGCTCAACCGGATCGGCGTAAAGTACGCATGCCCGGCAAGACGGTTTAGTCGCCAGCCAAGCATAGCAATCAATCCCATTAGAAAGACCGTAAGAACAATCATGTCTGTCGATCGGTTCAGTAATGCATCCAGCCAAGGCGGGCGGGGTTTGATGACTTCGGGGCGCGCAAAGAACCGCGGGTCAGTTGAAAGTGTCGTGCCAATTGTTACGGACCCGATCTGCGGCTGAAAAATCCCATGTTCGCGCAGTCCAGCGACATTCAATGTCCACTCCGCTGTTGGATCAAACCCCAGACGGCGGTCTGTGCGCAAGATCATGGCCGTACCATCATGCAATGCATTTGGCAGCTCCGCGTGTAGCTGGGTGTAGATATCCGCATCGCGGAACGCGATGGGAAAGCCGCCTTGCTCGGCGCTGATCAGGTCGGGAGAGGTGTTGCGCACGAAGTCATCTGTCACCAGACCATGGCGGGCAGTCTCGATCAGTAAGACAGGCTCATCTGTGGTGGCGATGGCTGTGAAGTCCTGTAGTTCTTGGTAAGTGGATGGCGACAGTACTGCCTGCGCGATAGACGGCGGGCCAATATCCACGACCCAAAGATCGAGATAATTGCCGTCGGGGTCTGCGCGCCCTTCAGGGTCATCAAACTCCCAGATTGTACCTGCGAATTCTGCATCCATCTGTGCGTTGGTCACCGTCTTGCGCACGGCAAGGCCCTGATCCACCAAATCATCCCATGTCAGATCTTCGTGATACTCCAGATCGGGATAAGCAGGTGGACCGGTTGCGATCCCGCTCATCTTTTCGCGTGCGACTTTCAAAGTTGCGGCAAGAATACTTTCATGTGCGATCCGTACTGAGGCTGTCGCCTTTGTCACGCCGTCCAGGTAAACAAGCGATGAGCCACCGCCACCGCCCCCATAGGGGGTACCGACGACCAGACTGTCCGAGATCGAGTGGCCCCGATATTGTTCGAAAAACTTGTGAAATGGGGCTTCGCCCAGACCGGACACGAAGATTGGTTCATTGTGTGAAATCAGCTTCACATCCAGAAACCGACCATTCAGATCGAGGACGACCAGCATGTTGATGGCCGCGCCTGAAAAACCTGGCAAGGGAGCCATAGGTTCAGTTTCAAAGACAAATCCTGCCTCAGCCCCGCCTGAGTTCAGTAACTGCCAGACACCTTCATCGTTAAGCCTTTCGCCCAATGACATGGGGGGCACAATGAACGGTGCCAGCGTTTCACGATCAAGTGGTGCGGCAAAACTGGTGGCGGCCTGCAGCCACAACCCTATGAACCCCAAAACCATTGACAGTCCGCGCATGGATGGATGTTACGCGCGCGCCGACAGTTGGCCTATGCGACTTAGGTATCAGACAGGTTGGTTTTGGATTGGGGGCTTTGGGCTTTCATGACAAGCTATGGTTATGGCCCCAGGCAATTCACAAATGAACGGCGCAATTACAGCGGTGTCACTGCTGGGTTTGGTCCTTTTCTGGACGGTGCTGGCGTGGCTGCGTGCTGATCCAACTGTTCTACCAACGCCACTGGCTGTCTGGGAAATCGTAAGGGCCGAAGCGGCGTCTGGCGCGTTATGGGAACATATGCGCGCGACAATTGGCCGGGTTGGGGCCGCATTTGGGCTGGCCATGTCGCTTGGGCTGATCATTGGCTATGCGATGGGCCGAAGTGCGACACTGGACCGGTGGTTTGGCGCATGGCTTTTGGTCTTTCTTAATATTCCGGCGCTCGTCGTCATTGTGCTTTGTTATCTATGGATCGGATTGAACGAAGTTGCCGCGATCACGGCCGTCGCGCTGAACAAGACCGCCATGGTCGCCGTGACCATCCGTGAGGGCACGCGCGCGCTTGACTCGCAACTTGAAGACATGGCGCGGTCTTATCGCATGGGCCGTGCCGCGCATTTTCGGCATATCGTCCTGCCGCAGCTGTGGCCCTTTATTGCCTCAAGTACGCGTAATGGCTTGGCAATCATATGGAAGATTGTACTGGTGGTAGAGTTTCTGGGCCGCAGCAATGGCGTCGGTTTTCAGATACACCTATATTTCCAGCTTTTTGAGATTGGTTATGTCATGGCGTATGCGTTCAGCTTTGTGCTGTTCGTTTTGGCGATTGAATGGTCGTTGATCGCGTTGTTTGAACGGCGTGCGACGCATTGGCGGTTAAGCACACAGCGCACGTGACCGGCGCTTACTGTCAGCGCTCGCATGACGATGTCTTCGTGAGGTATTGTTTGTCCCCACACCTGATTGGCGATAAAAAGCCAAACAGTTTTTCCTTATCGACGGGTTTGGTCAGAAGACGCAGCGACAAATCTGTGCAGGTTTGTTGTAGTTCTTTGCTGCGATCGGCCGATATCATGGCTGCGGGCAGCGGACCGTAGCGCATGACGAGTTCGCGATAAAGGTCCAGCCCGGACATGCCCGATCCCAATTGATAGTCCAGCAAAAGTACATCGGGCACCAATTGAATTTCATTCAAAAGTGCAATCGCTTCGCGCCCGCTATGGGCCAAAAGAACCTCTGCGCCATGGCTCTCTATCATCATCGTCATCGCGTTTGCGAGCGCTACATCATTCTCGGCCAAAAGGACGATCATCCCGTCAAGCAAAGTTCCAGATGCTTCGATCGGTTTTGGCAGGTTCGGGCCGCGGCGCTGGTTTTGTACTGCGATCGGCATTGTAAGCCAGAAGCAACTGCCATGCCCGACGCTGGACCAAAGGCTCAGATCATGACGAAGACCTTTTGCAGCACGTTCAACAATGGCTAGGCCCAGTCCCAATCCGTCGCTTGTTGTTGGCTGATCGAGGCGGGCAAATTCCTGAAAGATGATCTGCCGGTCGGCTTCGGCAATTCCGGGACCCGTATCCCAAACTTCAACGCGCGCTGAACTGCCGTTGCGGCGGACACCGACAATAACGCGGCCGCGTTCTGTATACTTTACCGCATTGCCGATGAGGTTTTGCAAGATCCGTCGCAGGTATCCAGGATCGCTGACAACATGGAGGCTGCTGTCGATGATCGTAAGGTCGAGCCCCTTTGCGCGAGCCACAGGCGTCAGTTCATCGCGAAGGGGTGACAGGATGGCTTCCAAAGGCACTGGTTGCACGTCAAAGACGGCCTTTCCCGCGTCCAGCTTTGAAATATCAAGCAACGCGGCAATGATGTTTTCAACACCAAGCAACGCGTTTTCCGCCTTGCCCAAGACGGCCAGCGCATTTGGGTCGTGCAATTGATCGGACAGCGACGACATAAAAAGTTTCGCAGCCGATAATGGCTGCAGCAGATCATGACTGGCCGCAGCCACAAAACGCGACTTTGAAGCATTGGCGCGCTCGGCCTCGGCCAGCGCTTCGCCCAGTTCCTCGGTCCGTTCGATCACACCACGCTCAAGCGTTTCGTTCATTTTTGACAGGGCGCGTGCGGCTTCGCGTTCGGAGGTGACGTCGGTAAAGCTGATCACAAATCCACGATCAGGCATCTCCTGACCAAATACGCTGAGTGTTTGAGAATGCGCGCGCGTGACCTCGAATGCGATCCGCCCTCGCTTTGATCGCCGATTTGCCCATTTCAACAAACGCTTTTGTTCGAAGTCATCATGAAAGGTCAATTCACTTTGCAGCTTTTGCAACAAGTCTTCGAACGGCATGTCCTGAATCGCAGGTTTTGGTGGCAAGGCCAAAATCCTGTTCATGGTCTTGTTCCAACCGACAAGACGCATGTTGTGGTCAAAGATGCAGACGCCCTGATTCAGATGGTCAAGCGTCGCCTGCAATATTTTGGCTTGTTGGTCGCGTATCTTTTCACGCTCTTCCCGTTCCGACAGCATCATGTCCGTTACGTCGGTTTGCAGGATAACAGTGCCACCGCGTGCAGTACGGTTTTCACTGATCTGCAGCCACCTGTTCCAGACTAAACGCACGTTGAACACAACATGATCGTGGCTATGCCGAGACAGGCGCCGCTCTGCCCAGTCTTGCGGTGTCTGACCGTCAGGGATGGCTAAATGCTGGCTGCGTGAAATAAGGGCCACATAGTCAGAAAAATGCATGCCTTCGACCAATTGGTCGGGGATATCTGCGATTTCACGGCAAAAGCGGCTGTTGAACATAACCAAACGCTCATCGGGATCGAATAAGGCAAAGCCTTCGTCAATCGTCTCAATCGCTTCGGTGATGTTGGATCTTGCGCGCTCCGTCTCGACATTTGCCTGTTCGAGTTGCGCGTTTGATTCCTGCAGCAGATCCAAAGTCCGCTCAAGCTCTTGCGTACGCTGGCGGACCTGCGTTTCAAGCAAGGCGGCCCGTTCAAATTGCTGATAGGCAAGGCCGGATTGATCGCTTTTCTGCTCAACCCGCCGCATCAGCGATTGTGTGATCTGCAAAAGCTTTTCGTTCTGGCGCTCGACCGGATCGTTTGGGTTGATGATCGACATCGCCCTAGCTTGCGTCCCTGCGATAGAATGCGACGCCCGTCATGGTCTGATTCACATGCAATGGGCCAATCTGTTCACCATAGGTCGAAAACCCCGTCACATTATGTTGTGACAAGACGTCGGATAGTTCGCGGGTCATTTGCATCTGCTCTGCTTCGATCCGTCTCAGGATGCAATCGCAGGCAATGATGTCGGTCAGGCTGGCCTTTTGCGCCAGCATTTCCATCTGACCGCGTAAGTGCACGACCATGTCGGCAGGCTCCGCCACGGTCAGCACCATGCCTTCGTCGATGGCGGAAAAGAAAACAAGCTCGCCTGCTTCGTTGACCTGTTGGATTGCACGGACGTGGTGGTCCCCACCGATCCGAACGACAACCGGATGCGATGCAAAGGTGAACCGATCAAGTTGATCGGGATCCTTGCCCACCAGACGGGCATATTCACGGGCGGCAGGTTCTGCGTTGATTGACTTCACGATCCGCCGTTCCGGGTCGGCATCGGTCACAACCATTTGGATATCTGTCGGCACCAAATGATCCAGACTGAATACTTCCGTCTCATGGCTGCTGCGGATCAGGTTGAGCACTGCGCCATTCAACATGATGTCACCGTTCAAAGACACCATTGTGTGCTGAAAGGCTGTTCCATCGCCGGCAGAGGCACCAAAAAGAGGCATATCGCGTAAAGCGGGTGAAATACGCGCTGTCAGCGTGTCTTCGCGTAAGGACAGCCCATCAACGATCAGGAATGCAAAACCGTTCTGCATATCGGCACTGCGGTCCTGCAGGGCAACACGCTCTTGCGCGATCCGGTCTGTTTCTGTCTCCGCGAGAAAACGGTCAAGGTCAGCAATCGCAAGCGATGTCGAGGCAAAGTCGTTTTCGGGAAAACCAACCGCCACAATCAGACCGTCATCATATCCGCTCGCTCCAATTTCACCTGCAGTGGTACAGGCGACTACATCGGTATCAGGATAGAGCTGCTCAGCTTCCTTCACGACGGCGCTAAAATCGGTCTGAGAGGTTACGAACAGCACCAAAAGCGCAAGGGGCGTGTCACCAAGCTGCGCGCGCAGGACTGCGACCGGTGCTGTGGTCTCACACCGCACCTGTGCCTTAAATAATAGGCCTTTCGCCGACGGAACCGTCGTCGTCATGTCTGTAAGTCCTCCCACGCGGAAGGATAGGACGCCTAATTTGAATTTGGCAAGGTGTTAAAATACCGCGCCTCTTGCGCCACGAGCACGGCCTGTGTGCGCCGTTGGACACCAAGCTTGCGCATGATCGCCGTCACATGGGCCTTTACCGTTCCTTCGGCAATCGACAGGTCATATGCGATCTGCTTGTTCAGCTTGCCTTCGCAGATAAGTTCCAGGATACGCCCCTGTTGATTGGTCAATGATGACAGGCGCGCCATGATCTGGGCGTGATCATCACTGTTGTCAGCCTCAACAAAGCCGTTTGGCTTATAAACACCTTCGTCAGCGATCGCTGTCAAAGCTTCCTTAAACACTGCCCGTCCAGAATGCTTTGGTACAAAGCCTGATGCGCCTGCAGCAATAGCTGCGTTGATCACAGCGTTTTCCGTAATTGATGATACAATCACAACAGGCGACTTTTCCGCACATCTTTTGATGCGGATTAAACCGTCAAGACCGCTCACATCAGGCAGGTTCAGATCAAGCAGGATCAAAGCAGGCGACGGCGCGCCATCAAGGATCTGCAGTCCGGCGTCCATACAGTCTGCTGTGACAACTTCGGTGAACTCGCCCAAAGCACGCAAGGTCAGTTCCAGCGCATCACAAAACAACGGATGGTCATCGATGATCAGCGCCCAACCCTTTGTCGTTGGGGTGCGCTGTGGCGAAGAATGGTGGTTGGCCACGGTTTCCATAACCCGACTATAATGGCGCAAATGATACCGTTGCAATTCGCCAAAGGTCTAAGGTGAAGATAATGCTCGTTTCAAAACAACTACTGAAACTATCATTTGTCACAAGCTTTCCGCGCTGTTCGTCAACATTGGCGACACGAACGTAAATCTAGGTACAAAAGGTGCCAGTTTCACGACCATTGCTGTTAAGATGAAGAAATCAACGTCGTGGACCGAGCAGCAATGGAGGCGAAGGCCGCCAAGTTAGCTGGCTGCAATGCAATGCCGGCTCTACGAACACGCATGCGCAGTGCTCGTGAAGCCGGCGGTAGGCGCTGACAAGAGCGGCCCTAGACCTGTTCAATCTTGCCGGGGCCGCGGTAGATGTAAGCATGTTTGGGTTTCACCAAGAATTCATGCTTGCCTTCATTATTGGGATGCACCTTGAACACAGAGCCACCCGCTGCAATCTCGCCGGCATAGCCTGATGCGATATTCGGCTTGGAATAGGCAATTGCCTTGATGAAATCGCCGCCATTGTAGCAATAAAACTTCACCGTGTGTCCGCTATGATTGTAGATAAGAGCGGTATTCGCATCCAGGCTTTTGGCTAGCTTAGCAGCCTGATCGACAAAGGTATTAATATCAACTTTGCCATTCACATTCATTGTTGCCGTCGGCATTATTCATCTCCTTCAATAAAAATTTATTTGTCTAAAGTGATGTCATCCTGCGGGCATAACGCGTCCGCGTCTGTGCGCCAGATCACAGTGGTTAATCCCTCCTTTTACATGGAAGACGGGACTGTGGAACAGATTTGTCATTGCTGCGCTGCGGCCGAGCTAGCAGCTTTGGATGAGCCTGAAAACGATCGCTAAATGGTGAGGGCGGCAGACCGTCTTACACAAAGGACTGGTCCAATAGTCCTGAGAGCGGCCGTTCGATTTACCGCAATGGAACAAAAGTACAGGATCGAACCTGAAAAAGGGAAATCTCACAAATAAAGGCGCATCCCCTTTCGGGAATGCGCCCTTTTGGCCGTCTATCGGGAGAACTCAGTTCGCGGCCAGTTGTTGTGGCAGACGGAAGGTCCAGAGTAGTCCGCCTTGGTTCAGGTAGTTGACGGCACTTGCCACCTCACCACCCCACAGAGGGACAGCACCACCCCACCCCGAAATCACGGTGACGTATTGTTCGCCATCCTGTTCCCAAGTGATGGGCTGACCGACGATGCCGGACCCGGTCTGGAAGGACCAAAGAACCTCGCCGGTCGTATCATCAAAGGCGATGAACTCACCCTCGGGCGTGCCAGTAAAGACAAGGCCACCTGCAGTGGTCATCACACCGCCCCAAAGCGGGGCAGGGTTTTGAAACTCCCAAACGATTTCGCCGGTATCAGGATCAATCGCCTTTAGGCTGCCGATATGGTCTTCGTAGTTTGGCTTGATCGTAAAGCCGGAGCCGAGATAGGCCGCACCCTGTTTATAGGTGATCGGCTCGTTCCAGATATCCATACCCCATTCGTTAGAGGGGACGTAGAACAACCCGGTGTCAGGCGAATGCGCCATCGGCATCCAGTTCTTGCCACCCAGGAAGGAAGGGGAGGCAAAGACAACCTCACCCCGGTTCCCATCAGCGGCTTCGGCTGGGTCGCCTGGGCGGTTGGCCTCGTTAAAGATGGGCCGTCCGTTTTCGTCGATCCCATCGGCCCAGCTAATGTCCTTTACAAACGGATAGGCATTCACAAAGGCACCGTCTTCGCGGTTGAGGACGTAGAAGAATCCGTTCCGGTCTGCAGTGGCGAAGCGGTCATTGCCTTCGCGGTCGGTGTAGGCCACGACCTCGTTCACGCCGTCATAATCCCAGCCTTCGCGCGGGGTAGTCTGGAAGTGCCACTTGATCTCACCATTTGCAGGATCAATGCCAAGGCGTGAGGCCGCATAAAGGTTATCACCGGCATTGCCCTCAACCGGCTGACCAGCATTGCGCAGATGGCTGTTCCATGGGGCGGGATTACCAGTGCCAAACACAAGCGTATCGGTATCGGCATCATATGAGCCACCCAGCCAAGTCGCACCACCTCCGGTTTTCCACATGTCACCAGGCCAGGTCGCATTGAGCGTGCCGGTCATGGTGCTTTCATCGCCGTTCAGCGTGCCCATATGCCCTTCGATCACGGGGCGGGTCCAGACAAGGTCACCGGTTTCGGCATCGCGCGCCTGCACTTCGCCGACGATGCCGAATTCGCCACCAGAATTGCCGGTAACAACCAGCCCGTTCACGATCAGTGGGGCCGCTGTGTAGCTGTAACCAGCCTTGTAGTCGGCGATTTTCTTGTTCCAGACAACATCGCCGGTGTCCTTGTTCAACGCCACAATACGTGCATCAAGCGTGCCGAAGTAAACATTGTCGCCAAATATGGCCGCACCCCGGTTCACAACGTCACAGCAGGGCAGGATGCCTTCGGGCAGGCGTGCATCGTACTGCCAGATCTCGCGGCCAGTTTTGACGTCGATAGCATAGAGGCGGCTGTACGAACCGGTGATATACATCACGCCTTCGTGGACAAGAGGTTGCGTTTCCTGGCCGCGTTGCTTTTCGCCGCCTAGCGAAAACGCCCAAGCTGGAACCAGGTTTTCGACATTGTCGCGGTTAAGAATATCCAGTGGTGAATGCCGCTGCAGATGCCGCCCCATCCCGTTTGTCAGAACATCCCCCGTCGATGCTGTGTCGTTCAGCAGCATGTCCTCGGTAACTTGTGCCTGCGCGACAGATGCTGTTGCAATCGCGGCAGCCACGGCTAAAGCGAACCGTTTCATATCTGGTTCCTCCCATTTCCCAATTGAGATCACATAAGCCCACACAGCCGCGTGGACTGATCCGGCTGTAGTATTCGCGAAAAGGGCCTTTGGGGGATATTGAACCTTCGTCGTACGACCATGTGAGGCTTGACCGCATGGTTACAAAGGCAGCTGCGTCAGCGCAAAGGACGTCACCGGATATGGTTCCGCAGGATGTTCCGTTTAGGTCGCTGTTGGCCTGCTTGACGATGCATACGCAACAAAAAACCCTGCCGCGCAACAAGGGAGTACCGCGCGGCAGGGTCATGTCTCACTGCAAAAACTGCAGCGAATTAGTTATGGCAACAGCACGCTGTCGATCACATGGATCACGCCGTTAGAAGCGATGATGTCTGCTGTGGTCACGTTTGCATTTTCGACTTTGACGCCGTTACGGCCGTCAATATGGACATCTGCACCATTAACTGTCGCGACTGACAGGCGCTGACCTGCCAGTTGATCAGATGTCACAGCGCCAGGGACAACGTGATAGGTCAGAATCGCAGTCAACTGATCCTTGTTTTCAGGTAAGAGCAAATTGTCGACGGTGCCGGCAGGCAATGCGGCAAAGGCTTCGTCGGTTGGCGCGAAGACGGTGAAGGGGCCTTCGCTTTTCAGTGTATCAACAAGGCCTGCTGCGGTGACAGCGGCCACAAGCGTATTGAAATTGCCGTTAGAGGCGGCGATATCAACAATGTCAGGCTCGCTCTCGGCCATTGGGGCGCACGCGGCGGCGACGGCGACGCCGGTCGCCAGAATAGCTGACTTCAATACAAAACGACGGTTCATTTGGTGGTCCTTTCAAGTCCCTGTTAACGAGCTTGTTACGCGGGCCTAACCAAACTGGTTGTCATTCTGACAATGAGTTTATGCGCTGTATTAATATGATCCAACCTGACACAGGTGACGTAGCCTGACGTCACCTGTCGCGACAATGCTGCCGAAAGGTTCTCTTGAGCATATCAAGCTCTGCCCGCAAAAGATCTACCTCAGCTCGTATATCTTCAGAGAGTACATCACCTGCAAGCAATGCAAAGCTGCCCAAAGTCTGCCCCTTTGCATCGTGGATAATGAAGGTTTGCACCCCTTCGCTGATCAAATGGGCCGGGATTGGCACCTCGACCCGCCATGCGTCGTGTGCGGGTTCATGTTGCAATCGCAGCCCGTCAACTGGGTTGCCCAAATGGCTGACTTTCAGGTCGGGCTTGGTCTGTGCGGCCCCCGTCAACAAACCCTCCCACATGCCGTTGATCAGCCGTGTATTTGTGAGGGTCATTTTTGTCATCGCATTACCTTCAGATATCTGCGCGGGGGTATCGGCTGAAGTTCAGATCCCTGATCTTGATCTCATTCATCTGAGGGTTTTCGAACATCAGATCAACCCACATCCGTTCGGCCTTCTTTTCATTAAGCTGGGTGTATGCAAGATCGAATTCGACCATGGTTTGTGGGGTGTCGTCGGGCAACGTCAGCAGGATCTGTTCTGTGTTTGGTCCGTTCTTCACATTGATCCGGGCATAGATTGTGATGGGCTGTTCGCGTTCGATGACGGCACCCAGATGGATCAAATGCCGCTTGCGTAGATCCGCGCAAGACGCTGGCGGGATCTCGACCACCAGCGATAGGTAGCTGCCCTGGAAATGAAAGATTTCGAGGTTCAGCCCGAAAGGTGCGACCTCCAGCATATCGACATTGCGGATCTGCCGCATGGCGATCTCTGACAGCGGACAATCGTGAAACAGCGTGACTTCGTTGCTGAGTGGGGATCGGGTCTTTGCACCCCCGACGCCACATTCCGGCAAATCTGACTGCCAAAGCTTAGGACGCCACGACCAATCCGTGCCAGGGGGTGTCTGAAACGCGTTTGATCCGACCGTTGGGAGTGCGAGGCGCGCATCGGCATGGTGTGATACCTCATACAACGGCGCCCGTAACTGGCGTGCCTGTTGGCGCAAGGCACGCAGCGCATCCAGCTCGGTGTCGGGCGCTGTGCGCGCGGCTTGCCGCCAACGCTTCAGTGTCCTTTTGTGCAAAAACCGTCCTATTGGACCATTTGGAGTGATTGCCATGCCCATCCTCTTTGGCCGGTAGTCTGACAAGTCGGGGTCAAGTTGCAAACTAACTTAGGCGTCTGTGGCTTCTTTGGACACCTCTGGTACGGCCTCTGTCGCGGTCTTGATCCCTGCCAGCACCAGTTTAAGCAAGCTAGCACCAGGCCCGTCTTGAAGCGGTGCGGTCGCCAATCCTCGCACAGCAATCGTGACAAGCCGTCCATTTACATCCGTAAAGGCACGCCATTCTTCGCGTTGTAGTCCAGGCAATGGTGGTGCTCCCTTATCCGTGAAATGGACCATGACCCGACTGTTGAAGGCCTGGGTGGAGAGGATCGTGATATCCTCGCCTTTTCCATCGCGACTGAGGATTGCGTTGCCCGCATTCGTGATCAGGAAATCGCGTAGTGCGATCTCTTCTCCTGAGACTGCACCGCTGTCGGGCGGGCCGACTTGGACTGTGGCAACGCCCACAACCTCTGGTGCTGGGCTGGTGTCGCCCAGCGTCGCGCAGGGGGCCAGTACTGCAAAACCCTTGCCAGGCTGGCTAGATGGGCCGTCGATGCAATATCCTGTGGGTGTTGTTGCAATAACCTCGCCATCCGCCAAAACAACCGATTTCGCCGGGGCAGGGTCTGTGCAACCGGCAAAGGCCAAAGCCAGGGCCAGTCCTGCGATAAGTCGCGTCATCGGTGTCAGAGGTCCATATAAACGTGCTTTTCGCCTTTGCCACCGGGATGGGTCAGCGCCCCTTTGCGCGCCCCGCCCACAAGCTGCGCGTATTTCCAAAGCGCACCTGACGCGTAGATCGTTTCTTTCGGGCCTTTCCAATTGGCTTTTCGGCTCACCAGTTCTTCGTCGGTCAAGTCGACCTTCAACTCGCCTGTGATCGCATTGATCGTGATGACATCACCGTTTTCTAACAGGCCAATAGGACCGCCATGTGCTGCCTCTGGCCCGACATGTCCGACACAGAAACCGCGTGTCGCACCAGAGAAACGGCCATCAGTGATCAAAGCCACCTTTTTTCCCATGCCTTGGCCGGATAGGGCGGCGGTTGTTGCCAGCATCTCACGCATGCCTGGCCCGCCAGACGGGCCCTCATTGCGGATCACGATCACTTCGCCTTCTTCGTATTCGCGGGCCTTCACGGCCTCGAAAGCCTCTTCTTCGCTTTCGAAAACGCGTGCTGGACCGGTAAATGACTGCTCTTGTGTAGCCATGCCAGCCACTTTCACAATCGCTCCTTCGGGGGCAAGATTGCCTTTCAGGCCAACAACGCCGCCTGTCGGGGTCAGCGGCGCGTCAACGGGATAAATGACTTTCCCGTCAGCTTCGCCTTTGATCATGTCGAGTTCTTCGCCCATGGTCCGGCCAGATGCAGTCATGCAGTCCTCATGGATCAGTCCTGCCTTGCGCAGTTCTTTCATGACAATTGGCACGCCGCCTGCCTCATAAAGGTCTTTGGCCACGTATTGGCCCCCTGGTTTCAGGTCGACGAAATAGGGCGTGTCGCGGAAAATGTCGCACACATCGAAGAGGTCAAAGTCGATACCTGCCTCAGCCGCAATCGCGGGCAGGTGCAGGCCGGCATTGGTGGACCCGCCCGTGCAGGCGACGATGCGTGCCGCATTTTCCAGCGATTTGCGTGTCACGATATCGCGGGCGCGGATGTTCTTGTCGATCAGGTTCATGACCGCCTCGCCCGACGCGACACCATATTGATCGCGGGATTCGTATGGGGCGGGTGCGCCGGAGGAATTGAGCAGGGCAAGACCTACAGCCTCGGATACGCAGGCCATCGTGTTGGCGGTGAACTGGCCACCGCAGGCGCCAGCAGAGGGGCAGGCGACCCGTTCAAGCACTTCCAGTTCCGCATCGGACATGTTGCCGGCCTGATGCTTGCCCACTGCTTCGAAAACATCCTGAACGGTGACGTCCTTGCCTTCCAGCCTGCCGGGCAGGATTGAACCCCCATAGATAAACACCGACGGGACGTTCAACCGGACCATGGCCATCATCATGCCGGGAAGGGATTTGTCGCAGCCCGCAAGACCCACCAGCGCGTCATAGCAGTGGCCGCGCATCGTCAGCTCAACAGTGTCGGCAATGGCTTCGCGGCTGGCAAGCGAGGACCGCATGCCTTCATGACCCATGGCAATTCCGTCGGTCACGGTGATCGTGGTGAATTCACGCGGGGTTCCGAAGGCCTTTTTCACCCCCAGCTTGACCGATTGGGCCTGCCGGTTCAGGGCGATGTTGCAAGGGGCAGCTTCGTTCCAGCAAGTGGCCACACCGACCCATGGCTGCGCGATCGCTTCTTCATCCAGACCCATCGCATAGAAATAGGACCGGTGCGGCGCGCGCGACGGCCCTTCGGTCACATGGCGGCTGGGTAGATTGGATTTGTCGACCTTGCCTTTAAGCATCTTCACCTCTCCCGGAAAACTGTTGGAAACGGGTCTAAATAGTGGGCAGGTCGGGCGCAAGGTTGAAGTGGCGGTTGCGGGTCATTGGCCGCCCGGCATAGGGTCCGTCATGCCTGACGCTTACGCGCCCCATCATGATTATGTTCGTCCCGCACGGCATGTGACCCATCCGGGGAAAATCGTGATGGTTTGTGCGATCTTTTTGGCGGCTTACTTTGGCATCCCTCTGATCGTTCTGACAGTGTTGCCGGGCAATATGGCTGACGCTTTCTATGCAGGGGTCACCCCGCTTGCCACCATGGCGCAGTTTGCGATCTTCGGAGCGTGGGCCTGGGTTCTGGTCCGCGCACTATGGCGATTTCACGGGCGCGGGTTTTGGTCCCTGATCGGCCCCTACAGCGCTGCATGGGACGACATGCGCAAAACAGTTCTGGGTGTCGGTATGATCATGATCCTGACGCAGGTCATGCTACCGATCGGATCGTATGGCGAACCCGCCGAAATCCGTAGCATTGGCCTGTGGTTAGGTTTGTTACCCTTCGCGATCATCGTGATCATGATCCAGGTCAGCACCGAAGAGCTTTTGTTTCGCGGATATCTGCAACAGCAATTTGCCTGCCTTTCGTCCAGTCCTTGGGTCTGGATGGTTCTTCCGTCACTATTGTTCGGGCTTTGGCATTTCTGGAACGGCAATAGCCTGACTGAGGGCCTTGTTTATGTGTTCTGGGCAACATTGCTAGGTCTGGCTTGTGCTGACCTGACAGCGCGTACCGGAAATCTGGGTGCAGCGATTGGTTTGCATCTGGCCAATAATTTTGTGGCCGTGATGTTTATCGGAACGCAGGGTTGGCCGATGTCAGGGCTCGCATTGATCCTATATCCCTATCAGGATCCCAACCTGCTAAGCGCGGAAATCGCCGAGGTTGCGGGGCTCTGGATGGGGTTCAGCATGGCGATTGCGGCATTGTCAGTGCTGATCGTCTGGCTGGCCGCCCGGATCAGTTTGAAAAGGTAGAACATGACGCGCGCATCCACCTATAACGAACCATTTGAGAGCTTCGTTGCGCCTGCACGATCCAAGCCCCAGATCTGGCGAGTGGTTGTTGCCGTGCTGGCATGGTTTGCAATTGGATTTGGATTTGCAGTCGCGTTGGCTGCGATTCTTGCCTACCGCGATCCGGATATGGTTGCCTCAACTGGTCTTTTCGTCGGGACAACACCGCTGGGCGTTGTTTCATTTCTGAGCGTTTTTGTGGGCGCATTTCTGGGGATCTGGTTGATCACATTGGTGCTGCACAGGCGCGGTCTGCGCAGCCTGATCGGGCGCGGGCCAGTTCTGCGCAATTTCATCGTGGCGGCGGGCCTGTTCGCTATGCTGCAAGCGATCAATGTAGGGCTTTGGCACCTGTCATATGACAGCGTTCCGAATGTGGCTCTGGATACGTTTCTGGCATGGCTGCCGATCCTGATCGCGGTGCTGGTGATCCAGACCGGTGCGGAAGAGCTTTTATGCCGTGGTTATCTGATGCAGCAGCTCGCCGCCCGCTTTGCGTCGCGATGGGTCTGGATGGTCATTCCCCAGGTTTTCTTTGCGCTGTTGCACTTTAACCCGGCCACCTATGGGCCGATCACTTGGGTGATTATCGGGTTCATCTTTATCCTTGCTATGCTGTGGGCGGACCTGACACGGATCACCGGCAATCTGGGTGCAGCGTGGGGCTGGCATTTTGCAAATAACTTCATCGTATTTGGTGTCTTCGGTTCCCCGGGCGACGTGGATGGGCTGGCGTTGCGTGTCACGCCTTACGATGTAACTGATACACCAATGCTTGCCTATGTCGGAGCTGTGGCGACCATGGTGCTGACCTGGGTTATCCTGCGCCGCCTTTTGCGGCCCTGATTGCATTTCGTGGTCCTGCGTCATATTTGACGCGTAGTAACGCAGGAACCGCGCATGAACTGGATCACAAACTACGTCCGCCCCACGATCAATTCGCTGTTTTCACGGCGCGAGGTGCCTGAAAACCTTTGGACCAAATGCGATGATTGCGGAACGATGCTGTTTCACCGCGAACTTGCTGACAATCTGAATGTTTGCACAAACTGCGGCCACCACATGCCTATCGGGGCGCGTGACCGCTTGATGTCGATCTTTGATGGTGGCGTGTTTGTTGAGGTCCCCGTGCCCGAAGCTGTCCCCGACCCGCTGCATTTCCGGGATCAGAAACGCTATACCGACCGGATCAAAGAGGCGCGCAAGAAGACCGGCGAAAAAGACGCCATGCTGGTGGCAGAGGGCGAGATGGGCCGCACGCCCGTCATAGTTGCGGTGCAAGATTTTTCATTCATGGGCGGGTCGATGTCGATCTATGTCGGGAATGCTATTGTCGCTGCCGCCGAACGGGCGATTGCCCTGAAACGTCCGCTGATCCTGTTTTCTGCGGCGGGCGGTGCGCGCATGCAAGAGGGTATTCTGGGCCTGATGCAGATGCCCCGCACCACCATTGCCGTGCAAATGCTGAAAGAGGCAGGACTGCCCTATATTGTAGTGCTGACCCATCCGACGACCGGCGGTGTCACTGCATCCTATGCCATGCTTGGCGATGTACAGATCGCAGAACCCAATGCGCTGATCGGCTTTGCCGGCGCGCGCGTGATCGAGCAGACAATCGGTGAGAAGCTGCCCGAAGGGTTCCAGCGCGCTGAATATCTTTTGGATCACGGGATGCTTGATCGGGTGACCAAACGCACGGATCTCAAAGACGAGTTAGTGACCATCGTACGCTTGTTGATGCAACAACCTGCCCCGGTCAAAGGCGATCTGCCAGCACCTGAGATCACGTCAGAAGCTGCATTGCAGCTTGAACATCCGATCGATCCGGACGGGGTCAAGTGACAACGCGGTCCGATGTGATCCTTGAACGGATGATGGCCTTGCATCCCAAGGTCATGGATCTGGTGCTGGATCGGGTTTGGAAATTGTTGGACGCCATGGGCAACCCCCAAGGCCAATTGCCGCCAGTGATCCATATTGCCGGGACCAATGGCAAGGGGTCTACTCAGGCGATGATCCGCGCCGGGCTGGAGCAGGGTGGCGCGCGGGTCCATGCCTACACGTCACCGCATTTGGCACGCTTTCACGAACGGATCCGCGTCGCGGGTGATTTGATATCCGAGGATGCGTTGACCGAAGTTCTGGACCGCTGCTATCGGGCCAATGGCGGCGATCCGATCACGTATTTTGAGATTACGACCGTTGCGGCATTGGTCGCCTTTGCTGAGGCTGAGGCAGACTATACCCTGCTTGAGGTGGGCCTCGGGGGTCGGCTGGATGCGACGAATGTGGTGGATGAGCCTGCGCTGGCAATGATCACCCCGGTTGATCTGGATCACCAGAAGTTCCTGGGTGACACGCTGACGCAGATTGCCGGTGAAAAGGCCGGTATTATCAAACGCGGTATGCCCTGCGTGGTAGGCCCGCAGCATGACGCAGCCATGGAAGTAATTGAGCGGAGAGCTGCAGCGCTCGGCGCTCCGCTCCTCGCGTATGGGCAGCATTGGCATGTGAGTAAAGAGCATGGGAGGCTGATCTATCAAGATGAAACCGGTCTGCTTGATTTGCCGATGCCGAATTTGCTGGGTGACCATCAGGTGATGAATGCAGGCGCTGCGATTGCGGCGCTACGGGCGCTGGGTAAAGATGAGGCCGCATGTGAGGCTGCAGTTACTGGTGCTTATTGGCCGGCTCGGATGGAGCGCTTGACGACAGGGCCGTTGGTGGATCTGGCCGCACCTGCGGAATTGTGGCTGGATGGTGGGCATAACCCTGCGGCAGGGCGCGCCCTGGCCCAGACCCTGCGTCAACAGCCCAAACGCACGACGCACCTTATCTGCGGCATGCTGAATACTAAAGATATCGGCGGCTACCTTGCCCCGCTGGCCGATGTGTCCGACAGCTTGATCGCTGTTTCGATTCCTGATGAGATCAACACCATCCCTGCCGAAGACACAGCGGCAGAGGCCGAAAAGGTCGGTCTGCATACAACCACGGCACCAGATGTGGCTGCGGCAATTCACCAGATCACCGCGCAGACGCCGCATGCGCGTATCTTGATCTGCGGGTCGCTTTATCTGGCCGGTCATGTGATGCGGGAGAATGCGGTGTGATCCGTTTCTTGTCTATTCTGCTTTCGGTCTTTGCGACGAATGCGCAAGCCGCCCAGTTTTACTTTTGCTGGCTTGGAGACAACGATTATTCGATGGTTGGTCAAATGACTGTCAAACCATCTGCCCTAAACAAGCCCGTTGTAACGCAAGACGACGTTACTGAATTTCGCATCGCCGGATATCGGGAAGGGACATTGCTTGGCAAATGGGACATGGCTACGCGCGAGCCGGATGATAGTTGGGTTCTGCATTTTGATCCTGCGCGCAACGCATTTATGACACCCGGTGATATCGGCTTGGGGGTCAGTCAGGCATGGAATGCGGATGGTACAGCCGAAGACTGCGGCAACCCCGGTTTCGGTTTCAATTTGGGTAACTTCGCGCAGGATTTTTGCCTGAACGGTGTGTGGGTTGAGGAAAGCGGGATGCCGCCCGAAACGACATTCCTTGTCAGCCCCACACCGGTGGACCCGCAATGCCGGGTCTACGCACCGACGAGCTGATGACCCAGCCTTAGTGAGGTGCTGTCGTGTCTGGGAGTGCCAATCAAACAATGTTTGATGATGACAAGACTTCCTCAGAACGAGATTCCAAATCCAACGTCTGAACAGGGTGCGGCTTTTGGCTGGGACTTTCGTCTTTCTCAAGCAGAGCAAGTGTTCATGCCCGTATCCCGACAAAGAAGACCATGGTCGTGTAGCTCAATGGAAGAGCACCGGGTTGTTTGTCCGCGCGTTGCGGGTTCGCCTCCCGTCACTGCCGCCAAACCTGAGGTGTTATCATTTGGTCGCGGTTGTCTGCGCCCTCGGCCCTCATTTTTTATCATCTTGAAAAACGATTCGCGAATCAGTCTATTGACTGCGAATCACTTCATCGCTTAGTGTCGCGGGCAACGCAAAGTGCCATAAAAACAGGTGCGCGCGGGCAGTCTTGGCAGGGCGAGCGGGCGGGTCTTCGGGCCTGTCTTCTTGTTTTCCTGCTGCCAAGCAGCTTTGCCGGCTCAACATCCCCCATCCGCAACAATTTGCCGCCAAGACTTTGTCATATTTACATGCAAGCCTTCCCACATCTACGCTGCAACAAAATGTCCAAAAGGTATCTGCAACTGTGTTGAAACGTACCATTTCTGTCATCGCATGTGTCTGCATGCTTACCCCTGCAACCACGGCAATGGCGGATCTTGATGCCGGCGCTTATTTGGCGGCGCGACAAGCGGGTGCGCACAGTGATTTTGTCAGCAGCGCGCGCTATTACACCAAAGCGCTGCTGCGTGATCCGTCCAATAGCTACATGTTGGAAAACGCAATGACGTCTTTCATTGCGTTGGGTCAGTTTAGCCGCGCCGTACCCGTCGCCACCGTGATGGTCGAGCAAGGGTACTCCAGCCAGATTGCGCATCTGGTGTTGAGCGTTCAGAACGCAAAAGACGGCGAGTGGTCACGTATTTTCACTGGGTTGGAACAAGGGCGGTCGGTTGGTCCGTTGGTTGATGGCCTTGCACAAGGATGGGCGCATCTGGGCGAAGGTGACATAAGCCGTGCAATGGCCAGTTTCGATCAGGTGATCGAAACCCGCGGAATGGAGGCCTATGGGACGACCCACAAGGCCTATGCATTGGCATCGGTTGGTGACTTGGAAGGCGCCGCCACTCTGTTCGAAACGCCTGTTTCAGGCGGTTTGCGCTATAGCCGCAAAAGTGCGATCGCTCACGCGCAGGTGCTTAGTCAGCTTGGACGCAATGACGATGCGCTCGCAATTATCGAAGCTGTCTTTGGCAGGCAGCTTGATCCGGCTGTTGCTTTGATACGTGATGCACTGGTTGCAGGACAGGCTGTCGCATATGATGCCGTGTCTACGCCCGAAGCCGGTTTGGCTGACCTATATTATGTGATTGCAGGTCTTGTAGAGGAAGAAGCGCCACCAGCTTTTACGCTGATGTATGCGCGTGCAGCAACATATCTGGACCCCCAAAACACACCCGCTGTTCTGACAGCCGCTGGTTTGCTGGAGGAAATGGGTCAATACGATCTGGCGAATGCGACCTTTGCAAGTATCTCGACAGATGATCCTTCGTTTCACGCCGCAGAACTGGGTAGGGCAGAGGTGTTGCGCAGTGCTGGTCGTGATGATGCGGCCATTGAGGTGCTGGAGGCATTGACCCGAACCCATCCTGAGCTGCCGCAAGTTTGGGCCACCAAGGGCGATACACTGCGCCACGTCGAACGTTATGATCAGGCGAATGATGCCTATACGCGCGCACTTGGACTTTATGAGGAACAAAGCGCTGCCAAGTGGTTTGTTCACTATACGCGCGGCATCACGAACCATGCGCTGGACTTGTGGCCTGCTGCAGAGGCTGATTTTCGAGCCGCGTTAGCGCTGCGGCCGGATCACCCTCAGATTCTGAATTATCTGGGATATTCGCTGGTTGAGCGTGGCGAAAAGTTGGATGAAGCACTGGACATGATTGAAACCGCCGCAGCCGCTCGCCCGGATAATGGCGCGATCGTTGACAGCCTTGGCTGGGTCTATTTTCAGTTGGGCCGCTATGACGAAGCTGTCGTGCAAATGGAACGTGCTGCATCTCTTTTGCCCACAGACCCGGTGATCAATGACCATCTAGGCGATGTCTACTGGTCTGTGGGGCGCAAAATTGAAGCACGCTTTCAATGGCAACGTGCCTTATCGTTCGAACCAGAAGCCGAGGACGCCGAACGTATCCGCAATAAGCTGAGCCGCGGTCTGGATCTGGTCCTTTTGGAAGAGGGCGAAGACCCGATCCGTGTCGCCCGTGGCAACGATTAAGGCCATCGCCCCTGCCAAGGTCAATCTGACCTTGCATGTAACCGGGCAACATGAGGGCGGGTATCATCTTCTTGACAGTCTGGTTGTTTTTGCCAACGTGGCGGATCAATTGGGTGCGACCGCAGCACCAGACCTGCGCATAACGGTAAGTGGTCCGTTCTCGACAGGTGTCCCGACAGATCATACCAACCTGATGATGCGGGCGGCAGAAGCGCTGCGGTCTGTACGCGGTGTTAAACAGGGTGCTGCACTGACACTTGAGAAGCATTTGCCGCATGCGGCAGGGATCGGAAGCGGATCTTCTGATGCGGCGGTGACGCTTGCCATGCTGGCAGAACTTTGGGGCGTGCCACCGCTGCCTGCAAGCGCACCTGAAGTCCTGGAATTGGGCGCCGACCTGCCGGTATGTCTGCGCGCGCCTGCCCCGACCCGCATGTCCGGTATCGGCGAGACATTGACACCCGTCGCAAAGCTTCCGGATTGCGCACTTGTTTTGGTACGCCCACCCGTAGATCTGGCGACAGCGAAGGTGTTCGAAGGATTGGAACACAAGGCGGGCGACGCGATGGAGCCACTGCAAGAGGGGCTTGACTACGATGGCTTTGCGCGCTGGCTGGGGCGGCAGCGCAATGATTTGCAGGGGCCTGCCGAAAAATGCGCGCCTGACATTGCCGAAGCGCTTACTAAGCTGCGATCGCTGCCTGCGGTGAGCGTAGCGGGCATGTCTGGCTCTGGTGCGACCTGTTTCGGTCTGGTCAAGGATATGGCTGCAGCCCGGCACGTTGCGCGGATTGTTCAGGTATCGCAAATGAACTGGTGGGTGGCCCCGGCCGAGGTGATGTAGCCCTATCGCTCTGTCTGCCACGCCCATTGACGCCAAATTTGTATCAGCTCCGGCGTTTTGCTACCTGCGCATGAAACTAGGGGGATGTCATGATCAATATCGCGCAGGTGCGGGCCGATACGCCAAGCTGCGAAAATGTGCTACATTTCAACAATGCCGGTGCATCGCTGATGCCTGTCCCCGTGTTTAAGGCCCTGCAACGTGTCTTACATGACGAAAATACAGTCGGTGGATACGAGGCTGAAAGACGCGCGCAAGACGATATTCAAGCGTTCTATACAGAGTTTGCAGCCCTTCTTAACGCTGAGGCCGAAGAAATAGCATTTGTCGAAAACGCAACCCGCGCCTGGGACATGGCATTTTATGGTTTGCATCTGAAACCGGGCGATAGGGTGATCACGCACGCGTCCGAGTATGCATCAAATTACCTCGCGCTTATGCAGCAATCTCGCAGGCTTGGATTTGATATCGATCTTGTTCCGTCCGATGCCTTTGGCCAGATTGACCTTGATGCGTTGGATAGCATGATCAGCCCGGACACAAAGTTGATCGCCATCACACATGTGCCTACCCAAGGTGGTCTGGTGAATCCGGCGGCAGGTGTGGGGCGAGTCGCGCGAAAGCATGGCGTTTTGTATCTGCTGGATGCGTGTCAATCTGTTGGACAGCTGGATGTGGATGTTGCAGAGATTGGGTGTGACATACTGTCCGGCACAGGGCGCAAATTTTTGCGCGGACCAAGAGGGACGGGGTTTCTTTATGTCCGCAAAGCCATCCTTGATCAGATTGATCCGCCCTTCGTTGATCTTCTGTCGGCGAAATGGACGGCTGCAGACAGGTTTGAATTTGCCCATGGTGCAAGGCGATTTGAGAACTGGGAAAGCTTTGTTGCCGGTCGCGTTGGCTTGACCGAGGCGGTGCGATATGCGCGAAAGACCGGGCTAGCCAGTATTGCAGCACGTGTGGCCGTGTTGGCAGAAGAACTGCGTGCACAGCTTTCGACGGTCAAGGGCGTGCGCGTACATGATCAGGGCAAGCAAAAATGCGGTATCGTGACATTTACCAAAGACGGTATTGCTCCCAAAGCCATCGCTGATCAGCTACGGGTCGATGGGATGAACCTATCGGTCTCGCCCATTACCTGCGCACGGCTTGATCTTGAACCACGTGGTCTTGACGCATTGGCGCGGGCATCTGTGCACTACTTCAACACCGAGGAAGAGATTGGCCGCTTTGTCGACGCTATAGACCGTGTATCACCTTTCTAGTCTTCGCTTGTCCGCTCTAATCGCTTCCACAAAAGAGATAGGACCGTTTCACCTACCAATGGTGTGGCGCAATCCCCGATAAAGACCGGCGCGCTGAATGGCACCGGGGCGGGCAAAGGGACATCCGCCGCAGACGGTCTGGCGACATGCGGGACACGTATGAAGTCGGTTGTATCAGTCATGCACGAAAGCGTACCGGCACTTTTTGGTCAGTGCAAATTCAGCATGTCGCCGATTGCTGCAAGACAGGTCACAGGGATGGCACCCGTTCCCTCTATCCGGTTCGGGTCGCCATCTGCGACATAACCAAAACACCTGATACCCGCGGCCTGCGCGGCACGACAGCCCGATGGCATATCGTCGATCATGACGGTGCTTGTGGTGCTGACCTTGGCGTCCTCCATGATCTTGAGCAGCATATCTGGCGCAGGCTTTGGTCCATGATCATGACCTGAATAAATGCGCCCCGCAAATTTGTCCCACAGGCCAGAGGGCTTCAACGTGATTTCCATCTTGGCCACCGGTCCGTTGGACGCAATAGCGATTTGTGTGTTTTCCAGCCGGTTCAAGAGGTTCCAGACGCCTTCGATGACTGTGACCCCTTGGCGAAGTCTTGCAAAGACCTGGCCGTAGATTTCATCGAGCCAGTCCCCGGGCAAAACCGCACCACGACGCGTTGCTTCTTCCCCGACAGACTGCATCGTTCCGCCAGCGAAGTATTCATGCGTTTGCATTGGCGTGATGGAAAGGCCGTAGCTTTGCAGGTTCTGCGCAATGACAGCATTTGTCGCATGTTCAGTGTCAACAAGCACCCCATCGCAGTCAAAGATCACTAATTCAGGCGTCATGGCGCATGAAACTGACCCACGTGTCGCCATAGCGGCGCTGGTCCAGCAAATTAAAACCTGCAGGTGCGATTTGTGCTGCACTTTCTTCCCAGACAATTAGTGCGCCGGGCGCGAGCCAGCCTTTGGATAAGGCTACCATCAGTGCCTGCAGGCCAAGGTTTTGGCCATAGGGTGGATCCAGGAAAATCAGACTGCAAGGCTTGCCTGGTGGCAGCATTTTGGCATCAACGGTCAGCTGCGTTGTGTCACTCTGTCTGCGGAGCTTGGCAGTGTTTTCGCGGATCAGCCGTTTTGCCACATGGCCATTGTCGACGAACGTGACATGCGATGCACCGCGCGATAGCGCCTCCAGCCCCAACGCGCCGGTGCCTGCGAATAGGTCAAGAACCTTTGCCCCGCTGATCGGGTCGCCAAAGCGGCCTCCTTGCAAAACATTAAACAGATTTTCGCGCACACGGTCTGTTGTGGGACGTAAATGCGCGCCTGCATCCCCCTTGCCTACGTTGGCAAGCACTGTGCCACGGTGGGTGCCGCCAATGATCCTCACGTTTTCAGCAGTGCTTTCATGTCGGTTTCGGGGTCGGTGATCATGGCGGGGTCAGGGCTGCGCCCCGCCTCAATCAGGCGTTTCCCGATCATGTAATTGCGTGGGTCGTTCATCGCATCGACGGCTAGAAGGGTATGGCCATTGTAGTACCAGTTGGACTGCACCGCTGGCGCTTCGCCCTTGCGCACATGAACATCGGTATAGCCGATATTCAGACCGGCGATCTGCAGCTTGCAATCATATTGATCAGACCAGAACCATGGTTTGGGTTGGTAGGGTTTGTTAGTGCCCATGATGTTGGCTGCCACGGCCTCGGCCTGATCTATGGCGTTACCGACGCTTTCCAAACGGATGGTCAGACCACTGAACTGGCAGGTCGCGCAATCACCTGCGGCCCAGATATGCGGGTCAGATGTGCGACCATGGGCATCGGTCACGATACCGTTTTCGACAGTCAGTCCGGCGCTGTCGGCAAGGATCGTGGCAGGATTGATGCCAACGCCTACGACGGCGAAGTCGATTACAAGCTCTGTTCCATCTGTGAGCCTTGCGCCGGCGACATGATCATCACCCAAAAGGCGGTCGAGGCCCACACCTTCACGAATGTCGACCCCGTGGCTTTGATGCAGCGCTCGGAAGTAATCAGAGGTTTCCGGTGCTGCCACCCGCTGCAGGATGCGGTCTGCCATTTCGAGTAGCGTGACCTTAAGCCCCAACTTGCAGGCAACGGCCGCCGCCTCCAACCCGATATAGCCACCGCCAATGATCAAAACATGCTTGCCTGCGGTGAAAGCCGGGGTCATCGCATCGGCATCTGCTAGATCACGTACGGCAAAGACACCATCCAGCGTACCGCCGATATCTGCGGGCAATGTGCGCGGATGTGCGCCGACGGTTAGCACAAGTTCGTCATAATGCAGGCGCGTATCGTTGCTAAGAACAACCTCTTGTGCGTCGCTGTCGATGCCAACTGCACGCGTGTTCAAAAGTAGTTCGATGTTGTTGTCTGCATAGAACGAGGCAGGCCGCAGATACAGCCGCTCTTCGGCCATTTCCCCAAGCAAATAAGCCTTTGACAATGGTGGACGTTGATAAGGAGGTACCGGTTCTGCGCCCACCAGTGTGATCTGACCATCGAACCCATCTGCGCGTAATTTGGCCACGCATGATGCACCGGCTTGCCCGGCGCCGATAACGACAACATGTTGCATAGAGGGTCCTTCTGATTTGGGTGGCCTCTTGTTTTGCTGAACTCTATATGGGAAGGCTCTTGGGATACAATTGCGAACAGGGGCTACGTTCAATGACAATTAAGACCGGTGATACTTTGCCAGATGCCACGCTTTTGCAGATGGGCGAAGAAGGACCAAAGCAGGTGGCTTTGGCAGAGAAGTTGAAAGACCGTAAAGTGGTGATCTTTGGATTACCGGGGGCCTACACGGGAACTTGTTCGACCGCCCATGTGCCCAGCTTCATGATTACGTTTGACGATTTCAAAGCCAAAGGCGTGGACGAGATTATCTGCGTCGCTGTCAATGACCCCTTCGTGATGAAGGCCTGGGGTGACAGCACGCGCGCCATTGAGACAGGGATCACAATGCTCGCTGACGCAGAAAGCACATTTACGACAGCGATTGGCATGAACTTCAGCGCGCCGCCGGTTGGCTTCGTTAACCGGTCCAAACGCTATTCGATGCTGGTCGATGACGGGGTGGTCACCATTTTGAACGCAGAATCGAACCCTGGCGAATGCGAGATTTCCGCAGGCGAGACACTGCTAGAGGCGATGGAATAGTCTGATTACTACCACCGGGCATGCCTTTGGTGAAAGTTTGATTGGACGAAGAACGACATGGGGGCTGTCCTGCTTGGGCAGCCCCTTTTCTTAGCCCTGAACCTGAACGACTGTCCGCGTTGGGAACGGAATGTCGACTCCGGCGGCGTCCAGTGCCTCTTTCACCTGCCGTTTCATGTCGGCCTGAAAACCGAAGAAATCCGCGCTGTCGCACCAGACCCTGACCAGAAAATCAACCGAGCTGTCGCCGAGGTTGTTCACCTGAATGAACGGCTCTGGATCGGTCTTGGCACGGGGGTCAGCCATGATCGTGTTGCGGATTGTCTCTTCGGCGACTTTCAGGTTGGCACCATAGCCAACACCAAATGTCCATTCGGCACGCCGCGTGTCGTAGGTGGAATAATTGACGATGGTATTTCCCCAGACTTCCGAATTGGGGATGATGATCTGAACGTTACTGACCGAGGCAAGTTCGGTGTAGTTCAGAGTGATGTCTTTGACCCCACCCATCTGTCCATTCACCTCGACAAAATCACCGATCTTAATAGGGCGGAAAAAGACGATCATCACTCCAGCGGCCACGTTCGAAAGCGTGCCTTGCAGTGCCAGACCGATGGCCAGACCTGCAGCACCGATGACCGCCACCACTGAAGTGGTCTGCACCCCGAAGGTGTTGAGCACAAAGAGGAACGCAAAGCCGATGACGACATAGCGCGCGACATTGCCGAGGAAATTGAACAGCGTGATGTCCAGATGGGCATGTTTCCCACCCAGCGAGACGAGCCTGCGCCGCACCCAACCGCCGATGATGAAGCCCACGATAATGATGGCGGTGGCCGAAAGCACACTGCCTACCGCAGAGGCGAGGAATTCAAGCGTCAGTAGGTCCGCGATGGTGCGCCCATCCCAGATCACGGTATTCATCAGGTTTTCCAAGTTATCCCCCGGCGAGTGCGTCCAGTTTTGCGCCCAATTTGGCGTCCAGCGCGCTTAGGCCATCTGCGTCATGCGTCGTCAAGGTGACTTCGACGGTTTTGTAGACATTGGACCATTCGGGGTGGTGGTTCCATTTCTCGGCCCAGATTGCAGCGCGAGTCATGAAACCAAACGCTTCAACGAAGTTTTTGAAGACAAAAGTTTTGTGGATCGCGTCCCGCCCTTCCACCATTGTCCAGCCATTGGCAAGCAGCGGATCGATCTGTTCCGTGCGTTCGGTGTCGGTCAGTTTGTCGGTCATTCGTGATCCTCCATATCGGTTTTGCGAAAGGGGCCGTAGCTTGTCAGCACCTCAATTTCATGGTCGATGGCGTCCTTTTCGGCATCCAGATAACGGGCGACGGCGTCGCGGAACCCAGCATCGCCGAACCAGTGCAGTGAATGGGTGGCCACAGGCAGATAGCCGCGGGCGAGCTTGTGTTCGCCCTGCGCGCCCGCCTCGACCTTGCCCAGCCCGTGCCTGATCGCAAAATCGATGGCCCGGTAATAGCACAGTTCGAAATGCAGGCAGGGGTGATGTTCGGTGCATCCCCAGTAGCGTCCGAACAGGGTGTCGCGCCCGATGAAGTTCAGCGCGCCTGCGACAGGGCGCTCATCTCGGACGGCAAGAACCATCAACATGTCGTCGCGCAGGGTGTCATGGGCGATGTCAAAGAATTTGCGGGTGAGGTACGGCGTGCCCCATTTGCGGCTACCGGTATCCTGATAGAACACCCAAAACGCGTCCCAATGTTCGGGCTGTATCTGGCCGCCGGTCAGTTCCACAACATCACCACCAAACCCGTTCGCTTGTGCGCGTTCTTTGCGCATGTTCTTGCGCTTGCGGCTGGAAAGTGAGCCGAGGAAGGCGTCGAAATCTGCATATCCATCATTGAGCCAGTGGAACTGCTGTGATGTTCGGGTCAGCAAGCCCATTTCGCCCCCCGCCAGCGCCTCGGCTTCGGTACAGAAAGTCGCATGAAGCGACGAGATTTGATTGTTTGCTGCAATCTCGACCGCTCCCTGGATCAAGGCGGACATGCCCGTGACCTCATATCCGGGAAGGGTCAGGAAACGGCGTCCGGTGGCCGGTGTGAACGGCACGGCGATTTGAAGCTTAGGGTAATAGCGTCCGCCTGCGTTTTCATATGCATGCGCCCAGTTATGATCGAAGATGTATTCGCCTTGGCTATGCCCCTTGGCATAAAGCGGGGCGACGGCGATCATCTGCCCGTCCTTACTGGCCGTCAGATATTGCGGCTGCCAACCGCTGCCCGGGCCGACAGATTTGCTATCTTCCAGCGCTTTCAAGAACCGATGCGTGGTGAAAGGATCATCGGGGCGTCCATTTGTTGCCTCCGGGCACGCGCAGGCATCCCAGTCGGCGGGGTCAATCGCGTTGATCGACCGGTGAGCGCTGATTTCGATGGGCGTGTCTTTCATAAGGTGCAACTTGTGCGCCTGCGCTGTGCCGTCAAGCCAGATAGCCTTCAAAGGTCACATTATCGACGATACGGCGCGCGCTTGCCTCTTGTTTGGCTGATCTGATTGTCCAACAAAGAATACTGGCACCGTGGGCTTTCAGTTCCGCGACGCGTGGGCGGTCCAGATCGTTCGCCTCGTGGCTGATAAAGCAGGACCCGGTGCGATCATAGTCGGGAATTTCGCGTAGGGTATCACGGATTTGTTCGGGCACCTGTCGCCAAAACTGAGGCAGATAGCTTGAGGTGACAATGCCGCGCGGGATATCCGGTGCAAAGGTGGCACAGGCGGCGACCGCATTTGGGTTGAAGGACATGAGTGCTGCATCGCCCTTGTAGTCCCTGAGCGCGGCACAGGTCGCTTTTTCTAATGGGCCGATATTGGGGCCCATCGCCCCATCTTGATCCTTGATTTCGATGAGCAGCGGAACTTGGCCGCTTACCGTGGCAAGCACCGTTTCAAGCGCAGGAATTGTTCCATGATCGTCGGTCAATGGGATGGCTTCCAGCTCGGCGCGTGTCCGGTCGCGCACCGGTCCCTTTTGTCCCGTCAGCCGGTCCAGCATATCGTCGTGAAACACCATCGCATGCCCGTCACAGGTTAGTTGCACGTCCAATTCGATGCCGTACCCAGCTGCTATAGCGGCTTCGATGGATTTCATGCTGTTTTCCACCCGCCCGGCCTTGCGGTCATGCAAGGCGCGGTGCGTGATCGGGCGCGCAAAGAATGATGCTGGCAGCGTCATTTGATCTGGAAGATCGCTTCGATTTCGACGGCAACACCCAGCGGCAGGCTTGCCGCGCTGACCGCCGCACGCGCATGGCGGCCCGCATCACCCAAAGCTGCGACAAAGAAATCCGAGGCGCCGTTAATGACTTGCGGCTGCTGCGTGAAGTCTGGCGTCGAGTTTACGAAACCCGTCAGCTTTACGACCCGTACCAGCCGGTCGATATCGCCATCGCATGCTATTTTGAGCTGCGTCAAAAGTGCGATCGCGCAGAGCCTGGCTGCCTCTGCCCCTTGTTCAATAGAAAAATCATCGCCCAGGACGCCTGTCACCAATCCATTATCATCCTGCGAAATCTGGCCCGAAACATAGACCATGTCACCTACCGTCACATAGGGCAGATAGTTGCCCTTGGCCTTGGGGGCGGCACCTATATCGGGTAGCGCCACGCCCAGTTCAGCAAGTTTGGCTTCGATCACAGACATAGCATCCTCCTGATTTTCAGGCGGACGCTAGCGGGCAATTGTGGCATGCGCAATCAGGACTCGCGGAAGGCGCGTACGAAATAATCCGACAGGGGCTTCAACAGATAATTCATTGGTGTGCGATCTGCGGTGCGCACAAATGCATCGACAGGCATGCCGGGGATCAGTGTCATGTCAGCAGGCAAGCGGTCTATTTCGCCATCGTTCAGTTGAACCTCTGCACGGTAGTAAGACAGGCCAGATGTTTCATTCTGGAACGCGTCAGCCGAAACCAGCGTGACTTTACCGTTCAGTTCGGGCGTGCGTCTTTGGTCAAAGGCGGACAGGCGCAACGTGACATCCTGACCGACAAATATCTGATCCACATCAATGATCTGCACCTGTGTTGCAATGACAAGCGGGCGGTCTTGCGGAATCAGGAATAGTACCGGATCGGCAGGGCGAATGACGGATTGCGGGGCGAAGACCTGCAAGCCGTAAACGACACCGGAAACAGGCGCACGGATGTCCAGCCGGTCGAGTTGCCGGCTGAGCGTGCGCCGCGTTTCGGCGAGCTCCAACTCATTGAATTGCAGATCACGCAATTGCGTGATGGCTTCTTCCCGCCGCGTTGATGACAAGCCAAGGATCTGAATCTCAATCTCGGTCATCCGTTCGGCGGCCTGGGCGGCCTGCGACGTCAGTTCGCCCACCTGGCCAAGCAGGCTCGCCTCTTCGCGCTGTAACGCCAGCACGCGGCTGGCCTGGGCCAATCCGCGATCTAATAGGCTTTGCTGATCTTCCAGTTCTTGTGCGATCAGTCCGCGCTGGGTGTTCAGCGCTTGTTGTTGTGACTGAATACCTGCCAGTTGGCTTGAGATTTGCGCCCGCTGTTGTGTCAGTTGCTCGACCGAACTGCGATTTGTTTCAAGGCGCGCTTGAAACAGGCGGATTTGGCCAGCGATCAGGTTGGGGATGTCAGGGTTGCCCGCTTCAAGCAGGACGGGGCTGAAGGTAAGGCTATCAGCACTGTCGCGTTCTGCTTCGAGCCTGGCGCGACGGGCCAGAATTTCAAAAAGCTGTCCTTCAACAACGGCGAGTTCGGATTTGAGCTCTGTCGCATCAAGGCGGATCAAAAGATCACCGGCAACGACGTTGTCCCCTTCATCAACAAGAATATCCTCGACCACCCCGCCATCTGGGTGTTGCACAACCTGACGGTTACGATCGACTTCAATCTGACCGGTCGTGATCACAGCACCCGTGATTTGTGCTGTCACGGCCCACGTCCCGAAACCACCAACCAAAATGCCAAGAGTGATCAGACCTAACAGCATATGACGGTTCACGGACCAACGTTTGGAAGGGCTTGCCGCTGTCATGAAACACCTCCGGCTTTGCCTGCGCTGCGTTTGATCTGGTCGTGATTTTTGACCATTTCTGCCAACACCTCATCCTTGGGGCCAAAGGCACGACGCATCCCATTTTCGATAACCAACAGCATGTCGCATTCCTGAATGGCGGCAGGACGGTGCGCCATGATCAAGACGATCTTGTTTTCAGCTTTCAGCGTCCGGATTGCCTTGTTGAGCGCAATCGACCCATCATTGTCGAGGTTCGAATTCGGTTCATCCAGCACTAGGACAACCGGATCACCATACATGGCCCGCGCAAGACCAATGCGCTGGATTTGCCCACCAGACAAACGTCCAGTACTTGCAGACACTTTGGTGTCATAACCATCTGGCAGCTTCAGGATCATCTCATGTGCTGCGGCTTTTTGTGCGGCGGCAACAACCTTGGCGTCATCAGGTGCCATGGACATGCGGGCGATGTTTTCCTTGATAGTACCGTCAAAAAGCTGCACCCGTTGTGGAAGGTAGCCAATATGCTGTCCCAGTACATCGGGATCATACTGGTCCAGCGCCGCGCCATCCAACCGGATCTTCCCTGCGGCGGGTTGCCAAACACCCGTCAGGACACGCGCCAATGTGGACTTGCCTGCACCGGATGTCCCGATGACACCAACAGCCTGCCCTGGTTCAATCTGAAAGCTGATCATGCGCAGCGCGGCCTGTTGTTCGCCAGGTGGTACAACCGTAACCTGATCTGCCAAAAGGCGCGCGTTGGGTTTGGGCAGATTGGTGCGCGGTGCCTCTTTGGGAACGTTGCCCAGCAGGGCGCTGAGCCGGTGCCAGCCTTCGCGCCCTTTTTGGAATGCAGCCCACTGCCCGACGATCATTTCAAGCGGTGCCAATGCCCGCCCCAGCAGGATGGACCCGGCAATCATGGCCCCGGGTGACAATTGCCCAATCAGCACGAGATATGCACCAAGACCCAGCATGGCGGATTGCAAAAACAGGCGAAATGACTTGGTTCCCGCAGTGTAGCTGCCTGCTGCGTCTGCCGCACCAATGGTTGCATCAAGCGACTCTCCGCGGGCGACTTGCCACCGGCTGAAAGCGGCATCGCGCATGCCAAGCGAATGTACCATCTCGCTTTCATTCCGGATCTGGCTACCAAGCTGCTCTGACGCAAAACTGGCCGCGTTCGCTCGCTCAAGCGGTTTGCGTGTGCTGATCTGATTCAACACAGCCACCGCAACCAAGATGACCGCACCTGATACTGCCAAAAGGCCAAGCAAAGGATGGAAGATGAAAATGCCAAGGAAAAACAGCGGTGCCCAAGGTAGATCAAACAATGCCATCAAGGCGGGCGAGGTGATCAGCCGCTGAACCGCTTCAAGATCTCGCAAGCCAGTGGCAGCTTCTTTTGGGGCACGGTTAAGTGTGGTTGCATGCAACACAGCCCCAAAAACACGTCGGTCCAAACGCGCCTGAAAGCGCGCGCCTACCCGTGCCATCACCCTGCCGCGGACAAAATCCAGAATACCCATCATCGCATAAAGAAACGCAACAAGGACCGATAAGGTTATCAGCGTTTCAAACGACCGGGAACTTAATACCCGGTCATATACGTTCAGCATATAGATCGGCCCGGTGAGCATCAGCATGTTCACAAAAAAGCTGAACACGCCGACAGACCAATAGAGTGCGCGACTTTCGCGGCGGGCCTCAAGCAGCTCGGCTCTTCCTTTATTTAAGGCTTCTTCAGACATGTATTTCAGCCGCTTGTTGCATTTGGTGTTCGTCCTATACCATATCGACAGCTTCGTGATAGCGTACCAGCACATTCCGTTGTTATGCGCGCTATTTCGCATAAACTATTGATTGTACGAACACGTTACCGCAGAGATCAAAACATGCGTTGGATGGTCACATTCTTGATGATGCCGGGCTGGGCTTTTGCAGGGCCTTACGATGGGGTTTACAAGCAAACAGCACATTCGGAATGCGCACTGATCGGGGTCGATGGTGGGTCGCTCAAGATCGAAGAAGGCATATTCTACGGGGTCGAAGTTGAATGCCGGCTGGCACGACCCGTTGATATCAACGAAATGAACGCCACGATCTATCACATGGAATGTTCAGGCGAGGGCGAGGCGTGGACGGAACGTGCAATGATCATGCATGACGCCGAAATGACAGGCATCTACATGATCTGGGACGGCTACGCGTTTCGTTATGACCGGTGTGAAGAAGGTGAGTTCTGAACGCGCCGGCCCCTAATTGATTTCGGCCTCATCAATGATGTTTTCCAAAAGGTTTAGGATTGCGCCGTCTGCTATGACACCACCGCTGCTTTCCAGAATGCCCGTGTTAAATGGTTCTTGTGGCGCGGTCATTGGCAGCGGTGTGGGTTGTTTGTCTTGCAGTACACGGACCATGGTTTCCTGCCATATTGTTGCGGGCAGGCCACCGCCAGTGACACCCGATAAGGGGCGGTTGTCATCGTATCCCATCCACACTCCCGTGACATAGTCACCTGTGAACCCGATAAACCAGGCATCACGCGCCGAATTTGTCGTTCCAGACTTGCCAGCGATTTGCCAACCGTCAATCCGGGCGCGTCGTCCGGTGCCTTCCTCGACAACCTTTGTCATCATCCAGGTCAGTTGGCGGGCGGCATCGGTGCGAATGATACGTTCCCTGATACCCGCCCCTTGTGCGTCCATGAGTGATGTTGGATCACCCTGAATGCGCAAGTCGGTCAGCCCATAAGGTTCGACGGCTGATCCGCCGTTCAGAATACCCGCATAGGCGCTGGTCATATTCAGCAGCGTGCTTTCGGACACGCCCAGTGCAAGCGCAGGCCCTGCTGCAAGGTCACCCTGCAGGCCGAAACCGTTGGCCACATTACGCACCAGTTCGCGGCCGACATCTTCTGACAACAAGATCGCCGGGATATTGCGGCTTTCAGCCAACGCCTGGATCATCGTGACAGGACCTTTGAACTGCCGGTCATAGTTTTGCGGGCACCATTCCGGTGACCCGCGCCTTTGCCAACATGTCGGCGCATCCTCGATCATGGCATACGGCGAAATCTCCAGATCAAGTGCCGTCGCGTAAATGAATGGCTTGAACGCAGACCCTGTTTGGCGCAGCGCCTGTGTCGCGCGGTTAAAGGCGCCTGTCGCGCTGATATTGCGTCCCCCGACCATTGCACGCACGGCACCATCCGCGGACATCACGACAATGGCGGCCTGCGCCTCTGATCCTTCGCGCACGTCCCTTTCAAACACTGTCAAAAGCGCGTCTTCTGCCGCGCTTTGAATGTCCTGATCCAAGGTTGTGCGGATAATGACGTCTTCGGTTGTGTCACGCGTAAAGAATTCTGGACCGCTTTCCATAACCCAATCAGCGAAGAAGCCGCCCGAATCCTGTGTTGCCTGCTGCGAGAGCGTTGCGGGATTGTTGCGTGCATCATCTGCTTGTGCCGTTGTCAGATACCCTTGTTCGGCCATCAATCCAATGACCAGCGCAGCCCGGTTTTGGGCCCGTTCCAGGTTACGCGTCGGCGCGTTGGTCGATGGCGCAGTCAAAAGCCCAGCCAGCATGGCCGCCTGTGCCGGGTTCACCTGCGCTGCCGACACGCCGAAGTAACGTTGCGCTGCGGCCTCAAAACCGCGGCTTCCTGCACCTAGATAAGAGCGGTTCAGGTAGATCGTCAGGATCTCGTCTTTGGTGTAAGCAATCTCCATACCCAGGGCAAAGACGGCTTCGCGTGCTTTGCGCCACAGCGTCGTTCGACGACAGTCACGCTCATAGGCAGCCTCTGACTCCCAATTATCTGGATCATAAGGTACGCCAAGACATAGCAGCTTGGCCGTCTGTTGGGTGATGGTCGAGCCACCATGGCCCGATAGCGGCCCGCGCCCTTCGCGCAGGTTGATACGGACGGCTGATGCGATCCCACGTGGCGAGATGCCAAGATGACGATAAAAGCGTTTGTCTTCTGTGGCGACTACTGCATCGCGCAAGTGGGTCGAGACAGCATCCGCTGTCACCATGCCGCCGAATTGGTCACCGCGCCATGCAAAGACCTCTCCTGTCAGGTCGGTCATCGTAACCGAACCGCGGGTCCGCTGATCGACAAGCTCTGTCATGGCGGGCATCTGCGCGGCAAAATAGAATGCGAAACCAGCAATGATCAGGGCGGTTACGACGCCAATTCGCCAACTGAATGCCCAGAGGATCCGGAAGGCCCAGCGGAACGGCAGCAGGATCCAACCAACAACACCGGTTGGTTTGGCGCGCTTTGGTGCTGCCTTACGACGAGCCGCTGGCTTGCGGCTGGCCTTCTTCGGCGCCGCTTTCTTTGCTCCTGGCTTTTTTGCGCTCGCGCCATTTCCCGGATAGCGCCGTTCGGCCACCAAAGGTGCCCGTTTTTTGCCATTTCCACTCATGTTCCGCTCGACTGATTGTTTGGTCTGTTTTTTGGGACCATAGCGCCGTTACTTTCAAATGTAGAGCGCTGAGGTGCCCACAGTAGCAGCTTTTTAATCTGCTATATTTTTGGGCGATATGCACAATTTGTGCAAAAATTGTGCAAATGCGCTGTGTTTGCGATGTAACCCGCATGCGGCAATCTTGCCGACTCTGGGTCGGCACGCTTTGTCGTCGTGTGCAAGCGGGTGCTGCCGCAGGGGCCCGCACAGAAATTGCAAGGGGAAGAACGTGAAACTCATCATTGCAACAATTAAGCCGTTCAAGCTCGAGGAGGTGCGCGAGGCGCTGACCACCGTGGGCGTGCGCGGCATGATGGTGTCGGAAATTAAGGGCTTCGGGTCTCAATCCGGTCACACCGAGATTTACCGGGGTGCCGAATACGCCGTGAACTTTGTTCCGAAGGTCAAACTAGAGATCGTTGTTCAGGACAGCATGGCTGAACAAGTCGTATCCACCATCGCCACCACCGCCAAAACCGAAAAGATCGGCGACGGCAAGATTTTCGTACTCGACGTGGAAAGCGCTATGCGCGTGCGCACGGGCGAGATCAATGATGACGCGCTCTGATCGCGTAATGAGGGACAATGTGATGAAACTAACCAAACTCCTTTCGGTCGGGGCTGCGATGACGCTATTGCCGACCTTCGCGCTGGCGCAAGATGCCACACCGGGCACCGACGCCGCGTCCGACACGATCTTTATCTTCAACTCGTTGCTTTTCCTGATTGGTGGGTTCCTTGTGTTCTGGATGGCGGCCGGTTTCGCCATGCTTGAGGCCGGGCTGGTTCGCTCCAAGAACGTGACCACACAGCTGACCAAGAACATCGCGCTGTTTTCGATCGCGGCGATTATGTATTACCTGATTGGTTATAATCTGATGTACCCGCTTGGCAGCTGGGCTGTCGGCACAGAAGAAGGCGGGGGCTACCTGTCTGCGCTGTTCGGTGTGGCCGTTCTGGAAGCTGTGGGCGTTGGACGTGACGCTGCAGATGATTACGGCTATGCCGCGACATCGACTGACTTTTTCTTCCAGTTGATGTTTGTCGCAACGGCTGCTTCGATTGTGTCTGGCACACTGGCCGAACGTATCAAGCTGTGGCCGTTCCTGTTGTTCGTCGTCGTCCTGACAGGTTTCATCTATCCGATTCAGGCTGCCTGGGACTGGGGCGGCGGTTTCCTAGAAACACAATATGGTTTCTCTGATTTCGCGGGTTCGACCATTGTACACTCTGTCGGTGGCTGGGCAGCCTTGGTTGGTGCGATCATCCTGGGGCCGCGTCTGGGCAAGTATAAAGATGGGCGCGTGAACCCAATTCCGGGATCGAACCTGGCCCTTGCGACATTGGGTACATTCATCCTGTGGCTGGGCTGGTTTGGCTTCAATGGCGGATCGCAATTGGCCATGGGGACCGTGGGTGATGTGGCCGATATCGGTCGTGTCTTCGCCAACACAAACGCGGCAGCCGCTGGTGGCGCGATCACTGCGCTGATCCTGACGCAGGTTTTGTACAAGAAGCCCGATCTGACGATGATCCTGAACGGTGCTTTGGCCGGTTTGGTTTCTATCACAGCAGAGCCGCTTGCCCCAACACTTGGCCTTGCCACGATCATTGGTGCAATTGGTGGCGTTATCGTGGTCTTCACTGTGCCGCTTCTTGACAAGCTTAAGATCGACGACGTCGTGGGCGCGATCCCTGTCCACCTGTTTGCGGGTATCTGGGGCACAATCGCCGTTGTTTTGACCGGTGGCTATCATGGTGAAGCAACGCTGGGTGGCCAGTTGATGGGTATCATCGTTATCGGTGCATTTGTTATCATCACATCGGCCGTCGTCTGGTTCTTGCTGAAAATGACCATGGGCATCCGGGTATCCGAGGAATCCGAAATCAACGGGCTCGATGTTTCGGAATTGGGCATGGAAGCTTATCCTGAATTCTCAAACGGCTGATTTCCTTCCAGTCGGCTTTTTGAAAACAGCCCGGGCGTTCGCGCCCGGGTTTTTTGCGGGGCCTGCCGAGTTCTTGTGTGGCTGGTGGACCAGAAGAATCTTCCGCCTATGACAATAATGACGCAAAGATGTGTCGTAATTCATGCCTTCAGTGACCTATTCCGCGATAAAGTTCGGGTCAGACAGGCGATACTCTCCGCGACATACGAATCCCTTTTACGACCGGAGCCGATACCATGATCCAGACACCCTATCTTCTATTTCTGGGCGATGCCCCCGATCAGTTGGCTGCAAAAGTTGCGCAAGGGATCAAAGACTGGCGCCCGGAAAATGCCGTGGGTCAGTTCCGGATGAAAGGCTGTGGTGCCGATCTGGGCATTACTGATCTGACCCTTGAAGAAGCGCGCAACGCTGGTGCACAGACGCTTGTCATTGGTGTTGCCAATCGGGGTGGCTTCATTTCACAAGCCTGGAAAGACGTTTTGGTCAAAGCGCTTCAGATGGGCTTTGATATTGCTTCCGGTTTACACAACCTCCTGCGCGATGAAGATGAGTTGGTCGCCGCAGCCCGCGTAAGTGGCCGTACATTGTTCGATGTGCGCATTCCATCAGTGGCCTATCCAATTGCAAATGGCAAAAAGCGGATCGGCAAGCGCTGTCTGGCCATCGGGACGGATTGTTCGGTGGGCAAGATGTATACCGGACTTGCCATGGATGCCGAGATGCAGCGTCGCGGTATGAAATCAACCTTTCGACCGACAGGCCAGACTGGCATTCTGATTACCGGTGGTGGCGTGCCTCTGGACGCGGTGATCGCTGACTTCATGGCGGGGGCGGTGGAGTATCTGACACCCGATAATGACCCTGATCACTGGGATCATATCGAAGGGCAGGGCAGCCTGTTCCACGTGTCCTATTCTGGTGTCACGATGGCCCTGATCCATGGGGGACAACCCGATGCGTTGATTCTGGCGCATGAACCCACCCGGACACATATGCGTGGGCTGCCGGACTACGCCTTGCCAAGCCTGGAGGTGTTGCGCGACACCGCATTGCCCATCGCGCAGGTTGCCAATCCGGCTTGCCAGGTTGTTGGCGTTTCTGTCAACACACAGCATTTGGCGGAAGATGAAGCACTGGCCTATATGGCCAAGGTCGAAGAACGTCTGAATTTGCCGACGGTGGACACGTTCCGTCAGGGGGCGGGGCGGCTTGTCGATGCGCTGACCGGACTTTGACTTTCATGCCTTCAGTGGCGGTAATTCTGAAAAGAAGAAGCAGAGGTGTGACATGCAGATTGAGGTGACGCAGGATGTCTTTCCTCTGGCGCAGGTTTTTCGCATCAGCCGCGGTGCACGGACCGAGGCACATGTTCTTACGGTCACCCTTGACGGCATCGGGCGAGGCGAATGTGTGCCCTATGCTCGCTATGAGGAAACACTGGAAAGCGTGACGGCACAGATCCGAGGGTTGCCTGCTGATGTGACACGCGAAAGCCTGCAAGAGCTTTTACCCGCTGGTGCAGCTCGCAATGCTGTTGACTGCGCTTTTTGGGATTATGCGGCCAAGCAAGCGGGCAAGCGTGTCTGGGATATCCTGGGCCTGCCTGCGCCTTTGCCAGAGCTAACGGCATTCACCTTGTCGCTGGATACGCCTGATGCCATGGAAATACAGGCGGCACTCAATAGCAAGCGCGCTCTGCTGAAGATAAAGCTGGGCACTCCGGATGACATGGCTCGCCTCGAAGCCGTGCGGCGGGGCGCACCTGATGTGCCTATCATCGTTGACGCAAACGAAGGTTGGACTGCGGATGTCTACGCGGATCTGGCCCCGCATTTGATTCGCCTTGGCGTTCAGATGGTCGAGCAGCCATTGCCTGCAGGCGACGATGATATGCTGTCTGAGATCGCGCGCCCATTGCCGGTTTGCGCCGACGAAAGTTGCCATGACCGCGCCAGTCTACCTGCACTGAAGGGCAAATATGACATGGTTAACGTCAAGCTCGACAAGGCCGGAGGCTTAACCGAGGCGTTGGCGCTGAAACATGAGGCGCAGGCTGAGGGGTACGGAATCATGGTGGGTTGTATGGTTGGTTCATCGCTTGCCATGGCACCTGCGACCATTCTGGCCCAGGGTGTGGCGTTCACGGACCTTGACGGGCCGCTTTTATTGGCCGAAGACCGGGAGACACCGCTTTTGTATGATGACCACGGCGTGCACCCGCCTGCCGCCACACTTTGGGGATGACCATGCGCACAGTTTACGTCAACGGCGATTACTTGCCTGAAAACGATGCAAAAATCTCGATCTTTGATCGTGGGTTTTTGATGGCCGATGGCGTGTACGAAGTAACATCTGTTCTTGATGGCAAGCTCATTGATTTTGCCGGTCACGCGAAACGGCTGGAACGATCTTTGGGTGAGCTGGATATGCCGCATCCGGACTGCTTGCCCGATCTGTTGGATATTCACCGGGAATTGGTCCGCCTGAACGGGATTGAGGAAGGGATGATCTATCTACAAATCACTCGCGGCGCGCCGGACGATCGGGATTTCGTCTTTCCTGATCCAGACCAGACAAAGCCGACCGTTGTGTTGTTCACGCAGAACAAACCGGGACTGGCGGACAGCCCTGCAGCGAAGAAAGGGATCCGCGTGATCTCGATCGAAGATCAGCGCTGGGCGCGGCGCGATATCAAAACCGTTCAGCTTTTGTTTCCATCGATGGGCAAGATGATGGCCAAGGCAGCCGGTGCCGATGATGCCTGGATGGTGGAAGACGGGGCGGTGACCGAAGGGACATCAAACAACGCCTACATTATCAAGGATAATACGATTATCACCCGGCATCTGGGTAATGAAATCCTGCATGGCATCACGCGCGCAGCCGTTTTGCGCTTTGCCAGAGAGGCGCAGATGAAAGTCGAGGAACGCAGCTTTACGATCGCAGAAGCGCAGGACGCGGATGAGGCCTTTATTACCTCTGCCAGCACATTCGTGATGCCTGTGGTTGAGATTGATGGTGCCGCTGTTGGCGGTGGAACGCCGGGACCTGTCGCGCAGCGGCTACGCGAGATTTACTTGGATGAAAGCCGTAAAGTCGCGGTCTGATCACGCGACTGGTGGATTGGTCCAATTGGACGCTGCGAATGGCTGTTCAAGTGCGTGTGCGACCAATGCCAGATGGTCCTGACCATAGAATGGATCACCATCGACAATGTAAGTGGGCGACCCAAAGATGTTTTCGGTGCGCGCCCACTCGGAATTCGCCCGAAGCTGTTCCTGAATAGTCGCAGAGGCGGCTTGCGCCAGAAGTGACTGCGCATCGTGCCCCAAATGAGCTGCGATCTGACCCAGTGTTTGTGGGTGCGAAAGATCAGCATTGTCGCGCCAATGCGCTTGCAGGATCGCATGAGCCAGCGCGTCGGTCGCAACACCCGTTTCGCCAAGTGTCAGGATCATGCCGGAGGCAAGGCTGTAATCTGCATCATGGTAAGTGGGCCGATAGTTGATCACGGGCACGTTTCTGTATGCTGCCCAACGTTCGATCTCGCGGCCAAAGAAATAGTCTACATGCGCCTGCGTACGGGCATGAAAGGGTTGGCTGCCTTGCGCCTCAACCACGGGTGACAACAGGATGGGTTTATGAACCAGCGTCGCATTGTGATGCGCGCAAATGCGTGTGAGCTCTGCCGATCCCAGATAGGCAAACGCCGAATGGGCGGAATAGACATAAGTGATTGTTGCCATTTAACCCTGCGCCTGGGTTTGCAGTTCTTTCGCACGCCCGGGCGGCACACCCAGCACCTCTTCGATCCGGTGCAAAAGCGTGTCTTCCTCTGCATGGATCGTGCCGTCTGCCAAAGCAACTTGCCATAACGCTATTAGCGTCGCCTCTTTTTCGGCAGTGCTGATCGCATGTTCGAGGATCGCGGCGATGTCGGACGTCCGTGGGATTTCCTTTTCCAACACCTCACATTCAGCGCGCATCTTTGCGGCTTCAACCGGGTTGAGGTTGTGCCGCTTTGCCAAGATCTTGTCGATGATGGCAATTTCTTCAAACAAATAGGACGCATCAGCCTTTGCCGCTCTGACAAGCAGTGCGCCCATGGCATGGGGCGCATCAGCATCGGGAAGCGGCGTCTTGTATCCAGCGGGATTGCCGAAAAAGGCCGTGAGACGTTCGAGCATATGCGAGGCTCCGACATGGTCGCTAATTCTAGGTTAGCGGGGGTTTTGTACAGGCGCTATGGTGAAATCGTAGTTTCGTCCATGATCGATCAGCATTACCCGTGTGACGTCTTGAACGCCTCTTTCGCTTCGGCGCTTGCTTCGGTCTGATACTTCTCTTTCCATTCCGAGAACGGCATCCCGTAATACGCCTCGCGGCCTTCGTCTTTGCTCATCTCGATGCCGCGTTCGTTTGCGGCTTCCTGATACCAGCGCGACAGGCAGTTCCGGCAGAACCCGGCAAGGTTCATCATGTCGATGTTTTGGACATCGGTCCGGTCTTCCATCAGGTGTTGTTGCAAACGCCGGAAGGCAGCAGCTTCGATTTCGATGCGGGTTTGGTCGTCCATTGGTATCTCCCTTTTACAGCCCGGAATTGGCGAGTATATCGGTTAATATAGGAGCCAATCGTTCGGCCCAAAGCTTTTGCCCGGTTTCATCGGCGATCAGGTCCTGACGCAGTTCGATCAGGACATTGGGGCGGCCATGTAGCAAGGCGTGGCGGTCCACCGCGTCACCGGGCAGGTGGCCCGCATAGGGTTCGTTTTCGCCGGTACACCAACCCGCTGCGCGGCAGGCCGCGATCGTCGGTCTGGCCAGCCTGTCGTCATCAGCATAGAGGATACCGATTTCCCATGGTCGTGGGTGCCGACCCCGCAGACGCGGGGTAAAGCTGTGGACCGCGCATATTGCGGGATTGTTCATCTTGTTGGCAAGGTCCGCATAGGCCGCGTGATAGGGACGGTAGAGGCGGCGCAGGCGCTCTTCTTTCTCTGCATCATCGGCGTGGCGGTTGCCGGGGATGATTGTCCCGTCATAAAGCCGCATCATGATGGTCGGGTCATCCTCGCCCCTGTTCGGGTCGCAGACGAGCCGGGAAAAGCGCGACAGGATCGCTGGGCTGTTCATCAGTTCGGCAAGGTGCCGTGTAACCCCGGCTGCGCCGATGTCATAGGCGATGTGGCGTTCCATATCGTCGGGCGGCAGGCCAAGATCACCGCCATGGACCCAGTCGGGGATTTGGTTAGAGGCGTGATCGCAGGCGATCAGCCAGCGCCCCGGACGATCTGCGCCCATGATTTCAAATGGTTGGTCGGTCATGCAGTGTCATTCCTTTGTCACCGCGTTTAGGCTAGTTGTCGCGGGAAGGGAATTGCGTATAAGGGGCGCAACTCTGCCGTTACCGCTAACGGCCAACAAGATGTCAGGGGGACACAAATGAGACGCCATCGCAATGTTAAGATCGTCGCGACGCTGGGGCCAGCATCCAACGATTACGAGATGATCCGTTCGCTGCACGAAGCGGGGGCGGATGTGTTTCGTCTGAATATGTCCCACGGTGATCATTCCGAGATCAAGGTTCGGCACGAAATCATTCGGCAGGTGGAAAAGGACCTCAATAGTCCCATTGCTATTCTGGCAGACTTGCAGGGGCCAAAATTGCGGGTTGGCGTGTTCAAAAATGGTGAGGAAGAGCTGGTCGAAGGCGCAGATTTCCGGCTGGATCTGGATGATGCGGAAGGTGATGTGACACGGGTGAAGCTCCCTCATAAAGAAATCTTCGACGCGTTGGAACCGGGCGCACATCTGCTGGTCAACGATGGCAAGATCAAATTGCGGGTTAAGGACTGCGCCGGGGATTTTGCCAATTGCGAGGTGATTGTCGGGGGCACGATTTCCAACCGCAAGGGGGTCAATGTACCTGATGTAACTCTGCCTGTGGCCGCCCTGTCGCCCAAGGATCGCAAGGATCTGGAATTTGTCTGTGAACTGGGTGTGGATTGGCTGGCGCTGTCCTTTGTGCAGCGCGCTGCTGACGTGGAAGAGGCGCGCGAGCTGGCCAAGGGCCGGGCGGCGATTTTATCCAAGATTGAAAAGCCGAATGCAGTAAAGGCCTTTGACAGCATTCTGGAAGCCTCTGACGGGATCATGGTGGCCCGAGGAGATTTGGGTGTGGAGCTGCCGGTGCAGAATGTCCCGCCGATCCAGAAGCAGTTGGTGCGCAAGTGCCGGGCTGCAGCAAAACCTGTGATTGTTGCGACACAGATGCTGGAATCAATGATTGATAGCCCCATGCCAACCCGTGCCGAAGTGTCTGACGTGGCAACCGCGATTTACGAGGGTGCGGATGCAATCATGCTATCAGCGGAATCGGCTGCAGGATCATACCCGATCGAGGCTGTCACAACGATGAATAACGTCGCCGGTGAGGTTGAGGCAGACCCGACCTATACCGACATTATTGAAGCTTCGCGTAAATCTGACGGCAAGACGGTTGCCGACGGTATCGTTTCTGCGGCCCGCGAGATTGCCGAAACCACCGACGTCAAAGCGATCTGCTGTTTCTCTCAATCGGGAACCACTGCGCTGCTTGTTTCGCGTGAACGTCCGCGTGTGCCAATTATTGCACTGACCAGCTATGAGACCACAGCACGGCGTCTATGCCTGTCATGGGGGACGAATTGTGTCATGTCGGGCGAAGTAAACCGTTTTAAGGATGCTGTCGTTGCAGCCGTGCGCGGGGCGCTAACTTTGGAGTTGGCGACAAAAGAGGACATGGTTGTGGTGACTGCGGGTGTTCCGTTCAATACGCCGGGATCGACCAATATTCTTCGCGTCGCACCATGTGAAGAGCGTTTGATTTACGCCAATCAGTCAGAGTAGGTTGCGCGGCAGGGGCGCAACAAAGGGCGTAACGCATTGGAATTCGACTTTATCTTTGTGCTTGGGCTGCTGATTGCCGTCTTTGCGGTTCCATCTTTTGCGCGCGCATATGCAGACAAGGTCCGGCCGTCGCAGGCTGTCCTGATTGCACTTATTGGGGGCGGCATGATGTATTATGCAACGGTCATGAATCCTGGCGCCTACGGCTTTTCGACGATTGATGACGTCGTTCTGCGTGTGATCGGCTGGATCTTGAACGAATAATCCTTGCACGCCTGGAAAATGCGTCCTATATCGCGGCCTTCACCCGCGCGTCCGGCCTATATGGCATGCCGAGTCGCTGCGAAAGACCGACCAAAGATGGAGACGGAAATGCCGAAGATGAAGACAAAATCGAGCTGCAAAAAGCGGTTCAAAGTGACGGCCTCTGGCCGTGTTGTGGCGGCCCAGGCGGGCAAGCGTCACGGCATGATCAAGCGCACCAACAAATTCCTGCGGAATGCACGTGGTACAACAACCCTATCCAAGGCTGATGAAGGTATCATCAAGCCTATGATGCCATACGCGCGCTAAGGAGAATTTGATATGAGAGTCAAAGGTGGAACCGTCACGCATCGTCGTCACAAGAAAGTTCTCGACGCTGCCAAGGGATATTACGATCGCCGCTCCAAGACCTTCAAGGTCGCCAAGCAGGCTGTCGACAAAGCCAACCAGTATGCAACCCGTGACCGTCACAACCGCAAGCGCAACTTCCGCGCGCTGTGGATCCAGCGGATCAATGCAGGTGTTCGTTCGGTTGATGAGACACTGAACTATTCGAAGTTCATCAATGGCCTGACGCTGGCGGGCATCGAAGTGGACCGCAAGGTTCTGGCTGATCTGGCCGTGAACGAGCCCGACGCATTTGCGACGATTGTCGGCAAAGCGAAAGCTGCGCTGGCTTAAACTAGATCACCTGGTTCAACGATTACAGACCGTCCCACGCGGGCGGTCTTTTTGCGCGAACTGTCTGGTGCATGGCTTGTGCCAACCCTCAGGCGGCCATCTCTTCGCTCAATCGCACCACAACCTGATCACGACCTCCCAATTTTGCTTCGTAAAGCGCCTGATCGGCGCGTTTGAGCATGTCCTCAAAGCTAAGATCTTCCGGGTTTACGCTTGTCAGCCCGAAACTGGCTGTGACCAATAACTGCATTCCTTCCACAGCAAAGGGGGTCGCGCCCATTACATCGCAAAGCCGTATCGCGACTTCTGTTGCCTGCTCAAGCGTCGCGTCCATCATCAGTACGCCAAATTCTTCTCCGCCCGTGCGGATCAGTATGTCACGTTTGCGCAGGTGACCACGCATCCGTTGGGCAAATGCTGACAGAACGGCATCGCCCACATCGTGGCCATATGTGTCGTTGATCTGTTTGAAGTGGTCGATATCAATGGTGAGATAGCTAAAGACCAGCCGGTTCTGCTGCCATTTGTCCCAAGATTCAGCGGCATGTTCATAGAGCAGCCGCCGATTCCCGGCACCCGTTAAAGCATCTGTTCGCGCCATCTGCGCCAGTTTTTCCATTTGCTCAATGACTTGCAGTTGCATGGCAAGACAGCGCCCGATCGCCTCCAGAATCCGGATGATCGAACCGGGATCGCGTACGTCATCCACGAAGGTGGTGCCGATCACGCCAAAGCAACGCACGTTCGTCAAAAGCGGTACCAAAATCACGCTACGATAACCTTGTTCGGTCAGCAGCTTAACACCGTGAGAGTCTACGACAGACATGTCGGGCGCATATGCCGGACGTCGCTGCCGGTAAACCGCCCCAAGAACCGTATCGTCGATGCTGAACCGGGCGGGCGGTTCCAAGCCGCTGTCATTGTTCATCGCTGTTACGTTGAGCTTGTTGTCTGGACCGTCCAGTGCGATGGAACATCGATCTGCGTCCACAATTCTTTTTGACCATTGTGAGTAGGCTTGCAGCACTTCGTTGCCACTTGCAGCATGGGTGAGGTCTTGCAGAAACCCAATCGGTACCTGCACTGCATCCGCAGCTATACCGGCGCACGCCGCTTCGGCATGCCCAAATAGTTCGGCGAATGGCAGATCTTTGGTCATAAGCATTGCTAGCTCTGAATGTCTTAAGATCCCGCTTATCCAGAGGTGGGCAGCGTAGGGTGCCAAAACAGCATTTTTGTGAACGATTTGAATAGCTTTTGTGCTTGCGATGCGGTGGGAAAGGAAAATGAAACACATTTGAACTAATCAGGCCGTGACACATGATTGGGATGTATATGCGCTTTGTCTTGACGACTCTGTTGGTGCTTTGGCCGCTTATTGCGCAAGGGGACACCGGATCGCTATTTGGGCCGGTCAGGGGGGGGCTCTTTGATCCCGCACCAATTGCCGAGGGTGGCACAAACGGCGCAAGCCTGTTTTCAGCGTCATCCGGGGGGTTGTTCGCTCCGGTTTCGGCATTTCCGCGCGACGCGGTGAACCACTTGCGTGCACTGATTGGCGCGGCAGAGTCTCCGCGCGCTGGATATGATGCAGTACAGCATGGGGCGCGGATCAAGCCTGCAAAGCCACCCACACAAATGACGCTTGCTGAAATACTTGCATGGATTGAAGCGACGCCCGGTCAGCCCCATGCAATTGGTCGCTATCAATTCATACCCGCAACATTACGCCGCGTTGCAACACAGGCCGGCGCACGCCCAAATGACCGCTTCAGTCCCAGACTGCAGGATCGTTTGGCAGATGTCCTGCTGGTGGAGGCTGGGTTTGCAGCATTTCTGGCCGGTGATTTGCCACAGAAGGCCTTTATGGACAATCTCGCTGCGATTTGGGCAGGTTTGCCCAGCTCAAACGGGCTGTCACGCTACCATGGAATTGCGGGCAATCGTGCAACCGTGTCGCTTGCCTATTTCCAAAGCGAGATTGCCAGAATCGCGCAAGATTAACGACGCTTGCAACCAAAGCGTCCTTTCGCTAACCGAAGGACGTTAAATGCAAGAGGCGCGCAATGGATGATCTCAAATCAAAGTACCTGGATCTGATTGCCAGTGCTGCGGATGAAGCCGCGATTGAAGAGCTGCGCGTGCAGGCCGTTGGCAAAAAAGGTGAGATCAGCCTAAAAATGCGTGAACTGGGCAAGATGACACCCGAAGAACGGCAGGTCGCAGGTCCCGCACTTAACGCCTTGAAAGATGAGATTAACAGCGCACTTGTCGCCAAGAAAGCCGCGCTCGCCGATGTGGCATTGGATGCCCGATTGCACGACGAATGGCTGGATGTGACATTGCCATCGCGTAAAGACCGTGTCGGCACCATTCACCCGATTAGTCAGGTCACCGAAGAGGTGACGGCGATTTTTGCTGATATGGGTTTTGCGGTTGCAGAGGGTCCGCAGATCGAAAGTGACTGGTATAACTTTGATGCATTGAATATCCCCGGGCATCATCCGGCCCGTGCTGAAATGGACACCTTCTATACCCATCGAGCGCCGGGTGATAACCGTCCACCACATGTCTTGCGAACCCACACGTCGCCTGTGCAAATCCGTTCCATGGAAGTCACGGGTGCGCCGACGCGGATCATCTGCCCCGGCAGGGTCTATCGCGCAGATTATGACCAAACGCATACGCCGATGTTCCATCAGGTTGAGGGTCTTGCCATTGACCGGGATATCAGCATGGCCAATTTGAAATGGGTTTTGGAGGAATTCGTAAAGGCCTATTTTGAGGTGGATAACGTCGATATTCGTTTCCGTGCTTCGCATTTCCCTTTTACGGAACCCTCCGCCGAAGTTGATATCCGCTGCTCTTGGGAAGACGGCACATTGAAGGTTGGTGAAGGTGATGACTGGCTGGAGATTTTGGGGTCAGGCATGGTGCACCCCAAGGTGCTTGAGGCAGGCGGGATTGACCCAGACAAGTGGCAGGGTTTCGCATTCGGGATGGGTATCGACCGGATTGCAATGCTGAAATACGGCATTCCTGATCTACGGGCGTTCTTCGATTCGGATCTGCGATGGCTGCGGCATTATGGCTTTGCGGCGCTGGATCAGCCAAATCTGCACGGCGGACTATCACGTTAACGCATGCATTAACGTCTAACACGGTAGGTTTATCGCGATCTATGTCGCCCAAAAGTGGCCAATACTTTGTATAGCTGACGATTGTTTTAATCTCGCGGCGTGGGTGTTGTGTCGAATCCTACGCTGTGCATAGCTATTCATGTTGCGTTAATCATTTTGGGGGGTGCAGTGATGCTATTGGTCAGACTTATTTCAGCTTCATTCATCATGACTATATTGTCGGCGTTAGGTGCTTTGGCCTGTGGTTCAAAACATGTTGTGCAGCCTGGCGATACATTGTCGTCTTTGGCACAGGACAAAATTGGATCGGTCTTTGCGTTTCAATTGATATATGACGCCAATCGCAACGTGATCGGCGATGACCCCAATATGATTTATGCTGGTACGGAGTTGGATATACCCTGCGCGCCAAGTGCGGCGAAGGGCGTCAACTGGTCTGTGATGCCGACTGCTGCTGTACTGGACGCGATCTTAAAGACCGAAGCGATGCAAGTGGTCGATATTCGCAGCACAAAGAAGATTGCTGAAGGCGTGGTGCCTGGTGCGGTATCGGTTCCTTTTGATCAATGGCGTGGCCCAATGGCAAACCCAGGTCAACCACCAACGGCCAATGCGCTAAGCGCGGTGATCGGGGCAGCGGGCCTTGATCTGGAGCGTCCAATTATCATCGTGCATGACGTTCCGACGATGATGGATATTGGTCGTGCTTCGATGGTGTATTGGTTGCTGAAATCCTCGGGCGCGACCAACATTGCGATTCTGCGCGACGGTTTTCAAGGCTGGAAGGCGGATGGCAGGCCGATTGCAGCGCGCCCGATTGTCCCTACTCCGCGGGCCGTCTCTGTCAGCTTTTCGGAAGAGTGGCACGCGTCGATTGTTGATGTGTATGGTATTGCGACAGATCAAGTGAATGGGCATTTGTTAGATGCACGCCCCCACAGTGTCTTCCGGCGGCTTGACGCATTGGGTAATGCGGTCGAAAACACGATCCCGACCGCGCGCAATGCCCCAATTCAGGCGCTAATGGCGGCCTTGTCGGGATATGTCGACATTGAAGATGGCGCGGCTGATGTCATCGCACATTTGCAGGCAAACCGTGCCGATTGGACGACAGACCTCGTTGTGACTTTCTGCAATACAGGAGAAGTGGGTGCCCTCAGCTGGTTCTATGCCTCTGAGCTGGCGGGTCTTGATAATATGCGGCTTTATCCCGACAGCTTGCGGGGCTGGACCTATTCGGGTGGAAAACTAGGCGTTGGCGAAGATCAGATTTAACACACATGCAGGTGGGCCAAGTGGAATGATGCGTGTCTATGTGGCTGCTTTGATTATGCTGATCATTGCAGCACATATCGCCATGTGGATGTCTGACATGCCGCGCGACCTTGTACTGAAACTCACGATAATCAACGGAACGGCTTGGGCAATCATTTTGATTCCAGCTTGGGCCGTAGGCAAGTGGGCAGCCGTACACGCGTCGCAATCATGCAAAAGCGCTACTGCGAAATGCGAACCATGTCATCCTGCGCGTCAAGGTCCAACAGCCGTTCATTCGAGTCAAATGTTGCGGGACCATCCAAATCAATAAACCCAATCTGGTTATAGGCATCACAGTTGAATGGCTTGAAAACAAATTCTTTCAGCTCAGGATCTGTGCACATGTTTTCCATCGATAGGAATGTGAGCCAAGTCATCTCAATATTGTTGAGATCCAGCGCGATATAGGCGGCTACCCCAACCAAAAGGACACTTACACCGATGTATCGCAGGCCTGTCATGTCTCTCATCCTTTATTTGTCGTGCGAAAACCTTGCAATGTCCTTAAAATACACCGCAAATTACGCGTTTCAATATAGGTCACGGATGTTTACTTAACGCCTGCACCAGTGTTGCTGGCATACGTCCTGCTGGGCCCTCTTTCCCCCTTGTTTGGATTCGGGTAAGGGCATGGGCAAAGCTGAACCGCAGGACAGACGTATGAAATTCACAATTTCCTGGTTGAAACGCCATCTTGATACCAATGCATCTGTAGATGATATCGCCTACGCATTGACTGATCTGGGGCTTGAGGTTGAAGGGATCGAGAATCCCATGGCTCGGCTCGCAGATTTTACGATCGGCAAGGTGCTGACGGCGGAAAAGCATCCTGATGCCGACAAGTTGAAAGTGTGCCAAGTCGATACCAAAGATGGTCCGACCCAGATTATTTGCGGTGCACCAAATGCGCGTGCGGGCATTACAGTCGTCATCGCTTCACCCGGAACCTACGTGCCGGGTATCGACACAACTATCGGCGTCGGCAAAATTCGAGGTATCGAAAGTCACGGCATGATGTGTTCGGAACGTGAGATGGAGCTGTCAGACGAACATGACGGTATCATCGAACTACCCAGTGGTGAGGTTGGTGCCCGTTTTGTTGATTGGTTGGCAGAAAACGATTCATCCAAAGTCGACCCGGTGATTGAGATTGGTATTACACCAAACCGGCCCGACGCCCTGGGTGTACGTGGTATCGCCCGCGACCTTGCTGCACGCGGGCTTGGCAGTTTGAAAAACGCAACAGTTGATCCCGTACCGGGCAGCTTTGTGTCCGATACAAAAGTGTCAATTGATGACGATACGCTAGACGGTTGCCCGGTTTTCTGTGGTCGTTTGATCAAAGGCGTCAAGAATGGCCCCAGCCCAACATGGTTGCAGCAGCAATTGCGTGCGATTGGGCTGCGTCCGATCAGCTTTCTTGTCGATGTCACGAATTGGTTCACCTACGATCTAAATCGCCCACTGCACGTCTTTGATGCCGACAAGGTCAAGGGAAATCTACGCGTGCATCGCGCTAGCGGTGATGAAACGATCTTTGCACTGGATGAAAAAGAATACAGGCTCGAACCAGGTCAGATGGTCATTTCGGATGATGAAGGTCCTGAAAGTATCGCTGGTATCATGGGTGGCGCAGAAACCGGATGTACCGACGAAACGGTCAATGTCTTCGTCGAAAGTGCCTATTGGGATCCCATCCAGATCGCTTATGCGGGCCGCGCGCTCAAAATCAATTCTGATGCGCGCTATCGATTTGAACGCGGTGTTGACCCTGCATTTACGCCAGAAGGTTTGGAACATGCAGTACGCATGATTGTCGATTATGCGGGGGGCGAAGCATCTGAACTGATCCAGGCTGGGTCGGTGCCTGATACAGCGCGCGCCTATCCGTTGGATACCGCCCGCTGTTCATCGCTTGTTGGCATGGACATCCCGGCAGACACGCAGCGGCAAACATTGACAGCCCTTGGTTTTCGAATGAAGGGCGACATGGCACATGTGCCATCTTGGCGGCCTGACGTCCAAGGTTCTGCTGATCTTGTGGAAGAGGTTGCGCGCATTGCGTCCTTGACCAAGCTGAAAGGCAAGCCGCTGTTGCGTGCGCAGCCTGGTGTGCCAAAACCAATATTGACCCAAAGCCAAATGCGCCAACAAGCGGCCCGCCGAACAGCGGCAGCGCTCGGCTACCACGAATGCGTGACTTACAGCTTCATCGATGATCAGGCTGCGAAACTCTTTGGTGGCGGCGATGACGCAACGATGCTGGAAAACCCGATCAGCTCTGAAATGTCGCACATGCGGCCCAGCTTGTTGCCGGGACTTTTGCGTGCAGCAGCCCGAAATCAGTCGCGTGGATTTGTGGACATGGCCCTATTTGAGGTTGGTGCCGGTTTCCATGGCGGCGAACCGGGTGAGCAGCACAATCTTGTTTCTGGTGTCCTGATCGGCAAGACAGGCCCCAAGGACGTGCATAACACATCGCGGCCGGTTGACCTGTATGATGCGAAGGCTGATGCCGAAGCTGTGCTTGCCGCGATTGGTGCGCCCGCCAAAGTCCAGATTTTGCGTGGTGCGTCTGATTGGTGGCATCCGGGACGGCATGGGATGATCTGCCTTGGCCCCAAAAAGGTGTTGGGCATCTTTGGCGAACTGCATCCCAAGGTCCTGCGCGCGATGGACGTCAAAGGTCCTGCCGTTGCCTTCACCATTTGGCCTGACGAGGTTCCCGCACCGCGCAAGAAAACCGCAACCCGCACAGCGCTGGTTGCAACGGATTTGCAGGCAGTTGAACGTGACTTCGCCTTTGTTGTGGATGCAGCGGTTGAGGCACTTGCACTGATCAACGCGGCGGCTGGCGCCGATAAGGCGCTGATTAAAGATGTCCGGGTCTTTGATGAATTCATAGGTGGTAGTGTCGGAGAGGGTAAGAAATCGCTTGCCGTCACCGTGCGATTGCAGCCCACTGAAAAGACGCTGAAGGATGCGGATATCGAAGCAGTCAGCGCAAAGATTGTGGAAAAGGTTGCAAAGGCAACCGGGGGTACGCTGCGCGGATGATGCAGTCGGGTAAGCCCGATGCGCAATATCGCGACAGCAGCAAGCTGTCGATGCGCATTGGGTTTCACACGCGATATGCCAATATCAGTTGGTATGTTTGGTGGACAGGACAAAAGTACCTGAGCCACCAGGTATACGGTCGAGCGACGCCAAGCGCGCGAAGCTCATACAGGCTGAAATCTCTATGCTTCTGGATCACGGTGGCGTTGTTCCGATGCGGAGTGTGCAAGACCTGTTTATTGGGTGACACCCACTGGCCGGATAAGATCTGCGAATTACTTCCAGTCTAGAATAAGAAGGAAACAAGCATGACGCTGAAAATCTATCTCTCTGGCGAAATACACACCGACTGGCGCGATCAAATCACGCAAGGTGCGGCTGGTATGGACGTGTTGTTCGACGCACCTGTGACAGATCATGCCGCATCAGATGATTGCGGTGTGGCCATCATGGGGGAAGAGCCCGATAAGTTTTGGCATGATCACAAGGGGGCGAAGCTGAACGCGATCCGTACACGCCATGGCATTGAAAATGCCGATATCGTCGTCGTCCGGTTTGGCGAAAAATACAAACAGTGGAACGCAGCGTTTGATGCAGGTATGGCTGCTGCGCTGGGAAAGTCACTGATAGTGATGCACGGGTCAGATCATCAACACGCGCTGAAAGAGGTGGATGCTGCAGCGCTTGCCGTTGTGGAAACGCCGCAGCAGGTGGTCGACATCTTGCGGTATGTGCTGGATGGAGCCCTGCCTTAGGACGGATCAGGAATGCGCCGCCCTTTTTGGACCGCAGGACGCGCGAAAAACCGCTCAACATATTGCGGCACATTCTTTAGGTCGTGATAGCCGACAACTTCCTTTGTTCCGTAGAATTCGAGCGCGTTGATCCATGGTGCAATTGCCATGTCCGCTATTGAGTAGTCGCCCGCAATCCAGTCTTGCCCTTCGAGCTGTTGGTCAACAACGTTCAGCAAGCGGATCGCCTCATCCCGGTAGCGGTTGCGGGGACGTTCGTCTTCGGTCTCTTTTCCAGCAAACTTGTAAAAGTAACCCATCTGTCCCAGCATTGGTCCCAAACCGCCCATCTGGAACATGACCCATTGGGTGATATGCGCTTTCTCCGCAGCATTGCGCCCGATGAATTTTCCTGTTTTTTCAGAAAGATAAAGGAGAATTGCGCCGCTTTCAAAGATACCGATGGGCCCTGCTGGACCATTTGGATCAATGATTGCGGGGATCTTGTTGTTGGGGTTGAGCGATAGAAAGGCGGGGCTTTTGACATCGGCGTCAGCCAACGTCACGAGATGAGGTTCGTAAGCAAGACCCATTTCTTCCAGCGCGATTGAGACTTTGACGCCGTTGGGTGTTGGATAGGAATAAAGCTGGATCACCGAAGTGTCTTTGGCAGGCCAGCGTTCAGTGATCGAGAATGCAGAGAGGTCGGACATATCTGGTACTTTCTGAATTATGTTGTCCTCAGGACAGTAAGCCGGATCGCCGACAATAAAACCCGTGGCGCTGTGGGTTAATTTCGGTATCACTGTGCGCAGTTGCGCAGTGGGCGTTAGATCCACGCGCCGGTTAACAGTTGTGGGGACAAACACATGATCAACGAATTCAAAGACTTCATCGCCAAGGGCAATGTCATGGACATGGCCGTAGGGATTATTATCGGGGCGGCGTTTACGGCCATTGTGACATCGCTGGTGGGCGATCTGATCAATCCGATTATTGCGATCTTCACTGGCGGGATTGATTTTTCCGGCTGGTTCTATGTGCTAGGCGACGGCGAATGCGCATCTGTCGATGCCTGTGCAGAGGCGGGGATTTCAGTCTTTGCTATTGGTAACTTCCTGATGGCTGTTATCAATTTTCTGATCATCGCATTTGTCGTCTTCATGCTCGTCAAAATGGTCAATCGGATCAAGGACGCCGCCGAAGAGGACAAGGAGGAGGCTCCAGAAGCCCCCAAAGGCCCAACCGAGATCGAGGTTCTTTTGGAAATTCGTGACGCGCTGGCCAAGCAGAACTAATCGCTACTGGTGGCCCGCTACGCGCTGGCGGGCCATGACATCTGGCGGAGATAGGCATGAAAGCCAGTTATTCTTACTTGTTGCTTTCAGGGATGATGGTCACTGGCTGTGCGATGATCTCGACTAGCCAGTCGGCCTATCGGCCGCCAGAGGCGTCTGGCCTTGTCGGCGTGCGACCGTATCCGACGCCAAGCCATGTCTGTCAGGTCATCGGTGAAAACGACCTGACGATTGCGTATCTGGATGATGCTGCACTTCTTATCGGTTGCCCTGCCGCGGAATTCGGCGCGATTTCTGATCAGATGGGAGATGGTGCAATGTACATTGACCAAGTGGGCGACTGGATATTGCTTTCAAAACCGTTCAGATAGCTCGCCTACCAGGAACACGTCGCCAGATCAGGCCAGCGCAACAGGCGCATGACCTATCTAATAAGGCGCAGCTTAGGGCCTGTATCGCTGATCTGACCGACGCTTCCTTTCCTAAGTCTTAAGGGCAAGCGCGGGGGAAAGTACATCTATGCCTAGCGCCTTGCCTACAGCATAGTAGGTCAGTTTGCCCGCATGCACGTTCAACCCGTTCAGCAGATGTGGATCATCTTCGCAGGCTTGCCGCCAGCCCTTATCGGCAAGGGCTAACATATAGGGCATGGTCGCATTCCCCAGCGCGATGGTGCTTGTTCGCGCCACAGCACCGGGCATGTTGGCCACGCAGTAATGCATGATCCCGTCTACATCATAAATCGGGTCCTGATGGGTGGTCGCTTTGGAGGTTTCAAAGCAGCCGCCCTGGTCGATGGCAACATCGACAAGTGCCGCACCGGGTTTCAGTTCGGAAAGCTGTGCCTTGGATATTAGCTTTGGCGCGGCGGCACCCGGGATCAGGACGGCACCGACGATCAGGTCGGCCGCGCGTGCAAGCTCGATCGTGTTGCCAGCACTGGCATAGCTGGTTTTGAACAATGTGCTGAATACATCATCCAGATAGCGCAGCCGCGGTAGAGAGCGGTCGAGCACTGTAACATCGGCTCCCATGCCGGCTGCAATACGGGCTGCGTGTGTGCCGACTACACCGCCGCCGATCACGACGACCTTTGCTGGTCCGACACCGGGTACGCCGCCCATCAAAACGCCGCGCCCGCCATTGGCCTTTTGCAGGGTCCAGGCACCGACCTGAGGTGCGAGCCTTCCGGCAACCTCTGACATTGGTGCGAGCAGGGGGAGACCGCCCAGATCATCCGTGACGGTTTCGTAGGCGATGCAAGTTGAGCCGGATTCCATCAGGTCTTTGGTCTGCTCGGGGTCAGGGGCGAGGTGTAGGTAGGTGAACAAAATCTGACCTTCGCGCAGCATTTTTCGCTCAATCGCCTGTGGCTCTTTCACTTTTACAACCATTTCGGCGTTTTCGAAGATTTCGGCGGCGGTGCCTGCGATGGCGGCACCTGCTTCAATGTAATCGGTATCTGGAAAGCCTGCGCCGACGCCTGCGCCGGTCTCAACCGTCACCTTATGGCCATGGCCAATCGCCTCGCGTGCGGCATTGGGTGTCAGGCCGACGCGGAATTCCTGTGGTTTGATCTCTTTTGGGCAGCCAATATGCATGACCGGGGTCCTCCTCTTCCTCCGATATGATGATCCATGTTTGCCAATGCAATTTCATCGGTCTGTTTATTGGAATTTCACGGTATGTCCGATAGAAACGTGCGTATATTTATTTATTATTCGAAGGATCGTGCGCTAGATGGAATTGGACAGTATAGATCGCCGAATCCTGGAGGTTCTGCAGAAGAAAGGTCGCATGTCGAATGCGGAATTGTCAGAGCGGGCGAACCTGTCAGCTTCGGCCTGTCACAGACGGGTACAGCGGCTGGAAAAAGACGGGTATATCCGTGATTACGTGGCACTTCTGGACCCGCGCAAGGTGGGGCGTCCGACGACCGTGTTTGTCGAGATCACGCTGAGCGGGCAGGCGGATGAGGTGTTGGATGCATTCGAGCGCGCGGTGGCGCGGGTGCCGGATGTGCTGGAGTGTCACCTGATGGCGGGCACGGCGGACTACCTGTTGAAAGTCGTGGCCGGCGACACCGAGGATTTTGCGCGGATACACCGCCGCTATCTGGCGACTTTGCCGGGGGTGGCGCAGATGCAGTCATCTTTTGCCTTGCGAACGGTGCGGCAGACAACGGCACTGCCGGTTTAGGGGCGTTCGCTGTCTTCGGGTTCAAGCCCGTAGGGTTTGGCGAGATTCCAAACATGTTCCGGGACCATATTTTTGATCTTGGCCGGTTCCTCGCGCCGCAGATGCAGGATGGTTTCTGCAGCTTTCATCTCGACCCGCGCCCGCGCGAATTCCAGGCCGCGTGGTCCGATCCGGGGCATCAGCCAGCCCATGATCCCACGCATGAAATCCGGCATCCGGCGCAGTGGTAGGCCGCCTGCCGCAAGACGTGTGTTTTCGACGAAGCCTTTCACAGAGCTTTTGCGTTTCCCGCGTGAGCCGGGGGTGGCGAGGGTGACCTCATCGCCGAGATTGTCGAGCATTTCCTGTCCGCGGTCATTGCGCACGATCAGCCATTGGTCCCCTTCGCCTGCCATGTAGCCCACCGTGATGTCGGCAAGCCGGTTGGTGTAGTCGACGCAGGTCCGACAGGTGACCGGGAAGAAGTCTTGGGGCAGGTCAGAAAGGGGAAGCTTCAAAAAAGGGATCAGCCTTTGGGTGCCGTCAGCGAAGCGTAGCTCTACATGATAATCTGCCCGGAATTCCAGATAGGTGACAGTGTCGGGTTCATCGGTGAGGCGGGCGAGAAAGCTGTGGAAGTTCTCGGTTGTGGTGTTGTCGGAGCAGGGGGTGCCGATGACGTAAATCCGTTCGAACCCGAGATCAGCCTCCAACGCGCGCAGGGCGTAGATCTGGCAGGGGATGCCAATGACGGCGATCTTGCGATGGCCTGCGGCTTTCGCGGGTTCGAGAAGGGCAAGCAGCGGGGCGTAGCCCATGCGCATGCCGCGTGCTTCTTTCATATCTGCCGGGTCGGTGATGATCGCGGGTTGGGGCCGCCAGCGGTCGTCGGCCTCCGGGATCATCGTCAGAACCGCATCGACGGCGCTGGTTTCCAGCAGCCGCTCCGCCAGGCGCGTCGTCAGCCCGGTCCATTGTGCGCCCTCGCGCGCAGGTGTCAGTGCGGCGCGGTACATCGCGCCGGTCACGCCAAAGAACCGTTCATCGCCGTCGGTTTGCGCGATGCGCCCGTGCACCTGCGCCTCAAGCGTGGGGTAGTCGGGTTTAATGAACTGGCAGGCCTTGCCACAGGCGGTGGGGTCGGCCATGCGCGAGACACCGCAATCCGTGCAAAGGCCACGGGGCGCTGGATCCTGGAATTTTGGTGTTGCGATGGAGGTTGCCATGACGGCAGCCTATCGTGGCAACACAGAGTGTCTAGTCAGATTTACACATTCAGCAGCAGGATTGCTTGACCTTCGGCACATCGGCGTCGATGGCCGTATAGATCATATCGGACGCATCCTCCCCGTATTCGGTCGCCTCGCCATGCGTATAAAAGGTTTCCCACCGCAGGCCAGCAGGGTCTTGAACCCATGTTTTATCTGACACGGCATAGCAGCAGGTGGTCGCATCCTCATCAAATGTCGTGGCTTCTGCCGCTTTCAGCCGGTCGCTGATCGCTGTCAGTCCGGCACTGTGACCCGTTTGCAGGCCGACATGGTTCAACCCCGGCTTGGCCCCGTCCCGCACGGAAATCGCGAAATTCACCGCCGGATCATCCAACAGCCATTTGGCGTAATCGTCTTTGGTCACGGTCGGGTAGGTCCCAAAAAGGCTGGAATAAAAACTGATCGATTGTTTCAGGTCGTCGACATTCACGTGGACATGGAAACGGTTCATTCTGGGGTCTCCTTTGCAGTGTTGCAGCAGGTTTGGGCTTTGCTGATCAGGTCTTGGACGATTTCGGGGCGGTTCTGGCAGCAATCCTCAAGCAGGAAACCGAAGAGCTGCCGGATCGCGTCATAATTCGCAGAATAGATGATGGACCGACCCGCGCGTCGGTTTGTGACCAGCCCGGCGTGGGTCAGCACGGTGAGCTGGGCCGAGGTGGTGGTGAAGGCGGCCCCTGTCGCCTCGGCCAGTTGTCCTGCGGGGATGCCTGCGGGGCCTGCACGGACGAGCCTGCGAAAAAGGTCGAGCCGTCCGTCATGGGCGAGGGCGCTCAGACCGTTGATGGCTTTAGATGATTCCATAATCCATGGATTAATGGAATCATGAAGTATCGTCAAGGCAACGTTGATCCGCTGCCCCTTTCCCTTGGCACCGCTGCAAGGTAAAGGGGCGCATCTGAAACAAGGAGCCAGCCACATGGGCTATCGAATCGCCGTTGTAGGCGCCACAGGTAATGTGGGCCGCGAAATGCTGAACATCCTCGACGAACGGGCGTTCCCCGTCGACGAGCTTGCCGTACTTGCCAGCCGCAAATCGCTGGGCACAGAAGTCAGCTTTGGCGAAAAAACCCTCACGACCAAGGACTTGGATACCTTTGATTTCACCGGCTGGGACATTGCTCTGTTTGCCGTCGGATCGGACGCGACGAAGGTTTATGCGCCTAAGGCAGCAGCTGCGGGTTGCGTCGTGATCGATAACTCATCGCTGTATCGCTATGACCCGGACGTTCCGTTGATTGTGCCTGAGGTGAATGCTGATGCGGTGCATGGATATGCCAAGAAGAACATCATCGCGAACCCTAATTGTTCGACCGCACAGATGGTTGTGGCGCTGAAGCCCTTGCATGATCGTGCGACGATCAAGCGCGTTGTGGTCAGCACCTATCAGTCCGTCTCTGGTGCCGGTAAGGGCGGCATTGATGAGCTTTGGGATCAGACCAAGTCGATGTACAATCCCACAGACGACAAGCCACCTAAGCAGTTCACCAAGCAGATCGCCTTTAACGTCATCCCGCATATCGACAAGTTCATGGATAGCGGTGAGACGAAAGAAGAATGGAAGATGGTCGCAGAGACCAAGAAGATCGTTGATCCGAAAATCAAGGTCACGGCCACTTGTGTGCGCGTTCCGGTTTTTGTTGGCCATTCCGAGGCTGTGAATATCGAATTTGAGGATTTCCTTGATGAGGAAGAGGCTCGCGACATCCTGCGCGAGGCGCCGGGCGTCATGGTCATCGATAAACGCGAGGATGGTGGTTACGTCACCCCGGTCGAATGCGTCGGCGATTTTGCGACCTTCATCAGCCGCATCCGGCAGGACAGCACCATCGATAACGGGCTGAACCTCTGGTGTGTTTCGGACAACCTGCGCAAAGGTGCGGCGTTGAACGCCGTGCAGATCGCAGAGTTGCTGGGGCGCGAGTGCCTGAAGAAGGGTTAAGCTAACCCTTTGATATGACGAAAGGGCGTCCCTTGGGGCGCCCCTTTTGTTTCCACTTGTCAGGTTTTGTGAAAGCGGCCTGCGACGGAACCGAAATGTCCCCGCGTTCAAACCGCATATCCAACCAACAAAGGGAGAAATGGATATGCAACGCACAATGATCGTATTGGTGCTGACCACAACGTTGGTGGTACCTGCAAAGGTTGCCTCGGCCGACAGCCATATCAACCTCGACCGCGTGGAGGACCGCATCGACCGGCGCGAAAGTCGCCGGGATGAACGTGTGGACCTTGGCCCGCTCGATGTGATCGAGGATCGGATTGATCGCCTTGAAAGCGTGGCTGATCGCAACGGCGTTGAAAACACCCCCCGCATCGACCGCCATGAGCGGCGCAGCTGGTGGCGTCGCTGGAATAACTAAGCGACACACGGCCCCGCGCATTTCATCCCTAGCAGGCGCGGGGTCGCTTTTTTCTAGTTTCTTCCCAAGGATCGCCTGCCGGGCGTCGTCAAAGGTGTATAACGACGATGCTATATTTGCAGGAGACACCTTATGCTTCGCCTTTTTCTGACGACCAGCCTGATCGCGCTGAGCGCGCCTGCCCTTGCCGATACAATCACCGGTGAGGCCAAGGTTGATACGGTCACGATCTATCCCGGCCTTGCCACCGTTAGCCGTTTGGTCACGCTGGACCTGCCAGCCGGGTCGCACGAGATCATTGTGCCGGGTTTGCCGCAGTCGCTGGCCACCGAAGGCCTGCGTCTGTCGGCGCCACAGGGTGTGCAGATTGTGGCGGTGAATTTGGCCTATGACCGTTTGCCGGTGACGCCGGATCAAACCTCGCCCGCCATTCAGGCCGCCAAGGATGAGGTGGAACGGTTGGAAAGTGTCTTGCGTGATCGGGATGCCGAGATCGCGCAAATCCGGTTGCGGGTGCAGGCCGCTGAAGAACAGATCGCGTTTTTGCAAAGCCTGAGTCAGGCGAGTGCGGGCGAAACGCTGACCGCGTCGTCTATTGCCGACATTCAGGCGCTTGCACAGATGGTGGGCTCAGAGGTTTTGGCGGTGCGTGAGGCCGCTTTTGCTGCCGAGCAAGAGGCGCAGGCCGCGACCCGTGCGCGCGAGGATGATGTTGAAGCGTTGGACGATGCGCGCAAGGCATTGGCGGCGTTGATGGCGCCGGAGGATGAAGGGTCCGTCCTGACCTTCACCGTGAATGCGGCAGAGGCCGGTGAAGTCGTCATTGATGTCAGCACGCTGGAAGGGTTCGCAAACTGGTCGCCGGTTTATGACATGCGGCTGACCACCGGCGACGATGCCAGTGTCGATATCGACCGGGCTGTCGTCGTTAGTCAGGAGACGGGGCAGGACTGGTTGGACGTGAAACTGGTGTTATCAACCGCCCGCCCGGGAGAGCAGATTGCGCCAAGCGGGGTCTGGGCGCCGGTGCGTCGCATCATCTCGGAAGAGGAATTGGAGCGGGAGCGAGGTGAAGTCCTGATGATGATGGATAACGGGCCGATGATGAGCCGCTCTGTTGTCGGGGAAATGGCCGAGGAGGTGATGGCAGCCCCTGCAATCGTTGCGCAAGCCGATTTCAGCGGCGCGACGGTGACCTATACCTATCCGGGCCGCGTGGACATTCGCAATGGCGTAGATGATCTGCGGCTGCCGCTGGATACACTGGCGCTGGAGGCGGATGTTTGGGCGGAAGCAGCACCTAGCCGCGACAGCATTGCGTATCGGATGGCGGAGTTCACGAATACGACCGATGAAATCCTGCTGCCCGGACAGGCGCTGGTCTTTGCCGATGGCACGATGATCGGGTTCAGCAACCTGCCGCTTTTGGCGGCTGGGGCAGATACCGAAATGGGCTTTGGTCCGTTAGACGGGCTGCGGCTGACCCGCGCGACGCCCAGCAAATCCGAAGGGGATGCGGGTGTGTTTTCCAGTGCCAATCAGTTGACCGAACAGGCTGAAATCACGGTAGAGAATCTGACCGGGCAGGATTGGCGTGTGCTTTTGCGCGATGCGATTCCCTATTCGGAGCAGGATGATCTGGAGGTGGAGTTTGATGCATCCCCTGCTGTGACGCGGCGGGACCCGGATGGCCAGCGTGGTATTCTGGAATGGGATCTAGATTTGGCGGCCGGAGCGACACAAGAGGTTTCGTTGGAGTACACGCTAACGTGGCCTGACGGTTACATCCTGCGCTGACCTCATATGGGCGCGTCCTGATCGGGCGCGCCTGTCATGGAAACGTTACAAAACCTTCATAATCAGAGGGCATGAACATTGTTGATCGCAATCAGGATCAGCTGATCCTGCATCGTCGGAACTGGATCGTGTCTCTTTTCTTTGTTGTTTGGATCGGGTTCGCAATCACACTGTCGATTCACATCATTTGGCAGGAATGGCCGCAGTTCTGGTCTGTCGCTTTTGTTCTGTCTTTGCCACTGCTTGGCTTCGTCTTGTTTGTGTTTCAGTGGTTAGAGATCACAGTTCACTTTGATCGGTTTTCGAACAAAGTATTAGTCTCACGTCGAAAACTGTTTTGGGTCAACCAAGAGACCTACCCGCTGTCGGACTTGCGTGAGATCAGATTTGAGACGTATTTCAACAACAACGAGGCAACAGTGATGCTGGACTTTGGCGACCAGTCCAAATCATTACACCTGCCGGCGCGCCTGAATCATTTCTCAAGACCCTACGATGGATCGGTGAACGCGCTGGTGCAAGACCTGCGCCAGTGGTCTGGGGTCGCTGCGTAGCGGAACTCACGCTGCAAAAAAAGGGGTGCCGCAGCACCCCTTATCATCTTCTACATATTCGGATAGTTCGGTCCGTCGCCACCTTGCGGAACCGTCCAGGTGATGTTCTGGCTTGGGTCCTTGATATCGCAGGTTTTGCAATGCACGCAGTTCTGGAAGTTGATCTGGAACTTCGTGTCGTCCCCTTCGCCGACGAATTCATAGACGCCAGCCGGGCAATAGCGCGCAGAGGGTCCCGCATATTTCGGCAGGTTGACGCCCACCGGAACCGATGGATCGGTCAAATGCAAATGCGCAGGCTGGCTTTCCTCGTGATTGGTGAAGCTGAACGAGACATTCGTCAGCCGGTCAAAAGACAACGTGCCGTCGGGTTTGGGGTAGTCGATTTCCTTGTGCTTGCTCGCATCCTCGGTTGCATCCGCGTCGGATTTGCCGTGGTGCATGGTACCAAGGATACCCGCGCCGAACGTGTTCATCCACATATCCATGCCGCCGATGCCGAGCGAGGCAAGCAGGCCGTATTTCGACCACAAAGGTTTGACGTTGCGGACTTTTTTTAGGTCTGCGCCAACTTCACCTTTGCGCACGGCGTCGTCGTATCCGCCCAGCAGATCGCCACCGCGCCCGGCCTTGATCGCCTCAATCGCGGCTTCTGCTGCTGCCATGCCAGATAGCATGGCGTTGTGGTTGCCCTTGATCCGGGGAACGTTGACCATGCCTGCCGCACAACCCAGCAGCGCGCCACCGGGGAATTCGAGTTTCGGCATGGACTGGAACCCACCTTCGGAGATCGCGCGGGCACCATAAGCGACCCGTTTGCCGCCTTTCAGCAGGTCAGCCACCATCGGGTGATGCTTGAACCGCTGGAATTCCATGTAGGGGAACAGATGCGGGTTCTTGTAGTTCAGGTGAACGACGAAGCCCACGTAAACCTGGTTATTCTCAAGGTGATATATGAAGGATCCGCCGCCCGCATTGCCTTCCAAGGGCCAGCCCATCGTGTGTGTCACGGTGCCTTCTTTGTGCTTTTCCGGGTCGATTTCCCAGATTTCCTTCATCCCCAGCCCATACTTCTGAACGTCGGATTTGGCATCAAGATCGTATTTCGCGATCACTTGCTTGGAGAGCGACCCACGCACACCTTCGCCGAGGAAGACGTATTTGCCGTGCAGCTCCATACCGGGTTCGTAGGACGGGCCGGGGGTGCCATCAGGGTTCTTGCCAAATTCACCGGCAACCACGCCTTTGACTTCACCGTTTTCACCATAAACGACTTCGGAACAGGACATACCGGGGAAAATCTCAACCCCCAGTTCTTCGGCTTGTTCGGCCATCCAGCGGCAGACATTGCCCATCGAGACGATGTAATTGCCGTGGTTGTTCATCAGGGGCGGCATGACGACATTGGGGATGCGCAGCTGACCCGCCTCACCCAACATATAGAAATTGTCGTCCTTCACAGGCACGTTCAATGGCGCGCCTTTTTCCTTCCAATCGGGGATGAGCTTGTTCAGGCCAACGGGATCCAGTACCGCGCCTGACAGGATATGCGCGCCGACTTCGGACCCTTTTTCAAGTACGACGACATTCAGATCAGCATCAAGTTGTTTCAAACGGATCGCGGCTGACAGGCCAGCGGGGCCGGCACCCACAATCACCACGTCATATTCCATCGCTTCGCGTTCAATCTCGGCCATCAGCACATCCTTCAAACATTGGCTTTCATCTTGGGGGGGACCCCCTTTTATTTAGCTGCGGCAAGCGTTACCTCAAGGGAAGTTAAGGGGCAATCAAGACACGACGTCAAAACGGTCTGACGCGACACCACATCGCGTCACTGTCTTGACTTTGAGCGTCCCGCATGAGCTATGAACGTTCGATGAATGGAAATGACCTTTCAAGTGAAGGGAAGTATGATGGACAAGATACCGCTGACACGTGCCGGCTATGACAAGCTGGATGCAGAGTTGAAGCATCTGAAATCGGTGGAGCGTCCGGCGATTATCCGCGCGATTGCCGAAGCACGCGAGCACGGCGATTTGTCCGAGAATGCTGAATATCATTCCGCCAAGGAAAAGCAGTCTTTTATTGAAGGGCGGGTCAAGGAACTGGAAGGTGTCATTTCGCTCGCTGATGTTATTGATCCGGCAAAGCTGTCGGGATCGATCAAGTTTGGCGCAACTGTTGAATTGGTCGATGAAGATACGGATGAAGAAAAAACCTATCAGATCGTTGGCGAATACGAAGCTGATATCGAGAATGGCAAGCTGAACATGAAATCACCCCTGTCGCGCGCTTTGATCGGCAAGGATGAAGGCGATAGTGTTGACGTGCGCACGCCGGGCGGTGTCCGCAGTTACGAGATTTTGTCGATCACCTATAAGTAGAAAGTGCGCGTGGTATGGCGCAGCAACCGATCAGTGATAGGGCCCCCGCTGCAGAGGGTCTGACCCGCGCAGAAAGCATCGCGGCCATTCTGGCCGTCGGCTGGATGGTCATGGTCGGCGCGTTTTTCTGGGTTTTTCCGCCGAGTACACCCGAAAGTGCCACATTTGACAGCTTGCGGTTTGTTCTGATCCTGATCGCAGTCTTCATGCCGGTCGGCCTTATTTGGGTTGCCGCTGCTGCTGCGCGATCGGCCCGGATCATGCGCGAGGAATCGTTTCGCGTACAGGCCGCGATCGACGGGATGCGACAGACATATCTTGCGCAGCAGGCGATGAAGTCCAACACCGAGCCCGCCGTTGAAAAGCATCTAGAGGCCATTGCGCAATCAGCCAAGAATACCGAAACGGCGGTGTCCCAGTTTGCGTCGCGCCGAGAGGTGTCGCGCCTGATTGTTCCGCGCGCCGCGCCGCAAGTACCCAGCGACCAACCTGCGCTTGAGTTGGGCACATCGCAAGAAGACATCGCACCGCCGGTGGAAAGCGTCGACTTTATCCGCGCATTGAATTTCCCAAATGACGAACATGATACTGAAGGCTTTGCCGCGTTGCGCCGGGCGTTACAAAACCGGGCCGCGCGCAAGTTGGTGCAGGCCTCTCAGGATGTGCTGACGCTGTTGTCTCAAGACGGGATCTATATGGATGATCTGCGTCCAGACCCAGTGGGTGCTGACCTCTGGCGTCGGTTTGCCCAAGGTGAACGGGGGCGCGCGATTGATACATTAGGCGCCGTGCGTGATCGCGCGGCACTTGCGCTGGCGGCGGGACGGATGCGCGAAGACACGATTTTCCGCGATGCGGTCCACCATTTCCTGCGTCAGTTCGATCAGATGCTCGTCACGTTTGAGGCACATGCAACCGATACCGACCTTTTGGAACTGGCCGAGACCCGCACGGCGCGGGCCTTCATGCTGCTGGGTCGGGCGACTGGGACGTTCGACTAGCCCCTCATGCTTGATATCTTCCTGCAAACATTGCCCTTTTTCATGCTGATTGCACTGGGCTATATCTCGGGCAGGACGAATTTCTTTTCCGAAGAAGCGACCGCCTATCTGACGAAATTCGTGTTCTACTTCGCGCTGTCAGCGATGCTGTTTCGGTTTTCGGCCAACCTGTCGCTGGATGCCATCTTGGATTGGCAATTTGTCATGGCCTATCTGGCAGCCACGACCGTCGTTTATATTCTTGCCACCATTGTCGCGATCAGGCGACGCGCACCAGTTACCGAAGCTGCAGTCGAGGCGCAATGCGCCGTAATCGGCAATGTCGGTTTTCTGGGCATCCCGATGCTGGTTCTTCTGCTGGGCGAGGGGGCCGTTGGCCCTGTCATGATGGTGCTGGCGGTTGACCTGATCGTTTTTGGCAGCCTGATCGTGATTCTGATCACTGGCGCGCGCGATGGTCGGATGTCACCGCGTATTTTATGGACCGTTGCGGTTGGGCTGCTGAAGAACCCAATGATCGTGTCGATTTCATTGGGGCTGTTGGTCTCGGCAAGCAATGTTACCATCCCGATGCCGGTCAACGAATTTCTGGGTCTTCTGGGCGCAGCAGCGACACCTGGAGCGCTTTTTGCGATTGGGGCTTCGCTTGCCTACAAATCCGCAGAACGTGTGGCCGTTGCCGGTTGGCTTTCGTTTTGCAAATTGGTGCTGCATCCAGCGGCGGTCGCGATTGCGGCGCTTTTTGTCTTTGAGATTGATACCTATGCCGCTGGTGTAATGATCGCGGCGGCAGCGCTGCCAGTTGCTGGAAATGTCTACATCATCGCGCAGCATTACGGCGTTGCACCCACGCGCGTCTCTGCCTCGATCCTGCTGTCGACAATGGCCAGTGTCGTGACAGTGTCGCTGGTGATTGCGTGGGTCAGCAACCTAGGATAGCCGTTAAAGCAACGAACAGGAGTGCACGATGAAAACAGTCTCGGAAAACCGCAGTTTTGGTGGGATGCAGGGGATCTATTCCCATACATCCGAGACATGTTCGTGCGACATGACATTTGGTTTATTTTTGCCGGCTGAGGCCGCTGATGGCCCGGTGCCGCTTTTGTGGTTTTTGTCAGGCCTGACCTGCACCCATGAAAACGCGATGACCAAAGCGGGCGCACAGGCCTGGGCGGCGGAGCAGGGGATCGCATTGGTCTTTCCCGACACCTCGCCGCGTGGGGATGATGTGCCGGATGACGATGCGTATGATCTGGGCAAGGGGGCAGGGTTTTATGTCAACGCCAAGCAAGATCCTTGGGCCAAGCATTTTCAAATGTGGGATTACGTGTCGCAGGAACTGCCGCAGGTCTTGGGCCAGAACTTTGCCCTTGATATGGAGCGGCAGGCGATTGCGGGCCATTCCATGGGCGGGCATGGCGCGCTGACATTGGCGATGTCGCTGCCAGGGCGGTTCCGTTCTGTGTCAGCATTTGCGCCGATTTGTCATCCGACGCAAAGCGATTGGGGGCGCAAGCAGCTGGTTGCTTATCTGGGCAGTGACGAAGCTGCTTGGGCACCGCACGATGCGACACTGCTGATGCGGGAAAAGGGGTTTGATGGCCCCGTCTTGATCGATACTGGCACGGATGATCAGTTTGGTGACCTTTTGGGCACAGAACACTTGGCCCAAGCAATGGCAGCGCGCCGTCAGGACGGGCAGTTGCGTCTGCAAAAAGGCTACGACCATTCGTATTTCTTTATCGCAAGCCTTATGGAAGATCACGTGGCCTTCCACGCCGAAGCTTTATATCGATGATCTACGTCGATGCCGATGCCTGCCCGGTCAAGACCGAGGTGGAACGCGTTGGTACGCGGCATAAGCTGAAGATGTTTGTCGTCTCAAACGGTGGCATCCGCCCGTCGCAAAACCCACTTGTCGAAACTGTCGTCGTGCCCGATGGCCCGGATGTTGCCGATATGTGGATCGCTGACCGGGCGACCAGTGGCGATGTGGTTGTGACGGGGGACATTCCGCTGGCCGCGCGCTGTATCGAGAATGGCGCGCTGGTGATCAAGCATAATGGTGAGGCGCTGACGCAAGCCAATATCGGTAACGTGCTCGCCACCCGTGATCTTATGGCCGATATGCGCGCGGCGGACCCATTCCGGCAAGGTGGAGGCAAGCCGTTCAGCAAGATCGATAGGGCACGGTTTCTCGATGGGCTAGAACGTGCCGTCCGGCAGTCAGCGCGGTTGTGATACGGTTATCGCCTACGCAATTGGGTGCGCTTTGCGCGGCAATTGCGGTGGTGTTCTTTTCTATCAACGATACCGCAATCAAGTTCCTCAGCGGTGGGTACCCGTTGCATCAGGTGGTGCTGATCCGGTCGACTTTGGGTCTTATCATCATCGTCGCAATTATCGCGCCGTTGACCGACGGTTGGGCCATCGCCCGTACCAAAAGGCTAAAAGCACATATGCTGCGCGGGCTTTGCGTGGTGTTTGCCAATATGACCTTCTTTTTGGGGTTGGCGGCTATGCCTCTGGCCGATGCTGTTGCGATCTTTTTTATCAGTCCGTTGGTGATCACGGTCTTTTCGGTGTTTTTTCTCGGAGAAAGCGTGGGTCCGCGTCGGTGGGTCGCTATTGCAATTGGGCTGACCGGGGTGTTGATAATGATGCGGCCAGGGACGGACGCATTTCAAATAGCCTCTCTTTTGCCTTTGGTTGCAGCGTTTTGCTATGCGGCGATCCACATTATCACGCGTCGGATTGGCGGCACAGAAAGTGCGGCGACGATGGCCTTTTACATCCAGATCATGTTCATTCTGGTCAGCGTGGCGGTGGGGCTTGCCGTTGGTGACGGCCGTTTTGGCGATCAATCAGACCCCTCCCTGGCCTTTCTTTTCCGCGCATGGATCTGGCCTGTTCCTGCGGACTACCCGGTTTTCCTGATTATCGGGATTGGCATTGCCGCTGCCGGGTATCTGATCAGCCAGGCCTACCGCGTGACCGAGGCGTCATTCATAGCACCTTTCGAATACCTCGCCCTGCCGATGTCGGTTGCGTGGGGAATGCTGATATTTGATGAGTTTCCCGATGGCCTCGACTATCTCGGCATGGCCTTCATCCTTGGCGCTGGGCTGTTCACGATCTGGCGCGAGGCAAAGGCACGCGCAAGTGGTTTACAGCGCCCACTACGCCGCTAGGCTGGCAGCCAGAAAAAGGGGGCAGATATGGCGGACGTACAGGCAGTGATTTTCGATATCGGCAATGTGCTGATCGAATGGCAGCCGGAACGCTTTTATGACAGCGTCATCGGGCAAGACCGCCGCCGCGCGATGTTTGATCAGATCGATTTACACGGCATGAACGACGCGGTGGATCGTGGCGGCAATTTCCGTGACACAGTTTATGCCACCGCTGATGCCTATCCCGATTGGCGTCCCGAGATCCTGATGTGGCACGATCGCTGGATCGAGATGGCGACCCCAGCGATTGACCATTCGGTCCGGCTGTTGCGGGCATTGCGGGTGGCGGACGTCCCCGTTTTTGCACTCACAAATTTCGGCATCCAGACCTTTGAAGTGGCTGAACCAGTCTATCCTTTCTTACGCGAATTTGATCGCCGCTATATCTCGGGCCATATGGGTGTGATCAAGCCGGAGGCGCAGATTTACAGGATGGTCGAGGAGGAATGCGGGCTGGATCCCGCAACACTGCTTTTCACCGATGACCGGGTCGACAACATCAATGCTGCAATGGCGCGCGGCTGGCAAACGCACCTGTTTGAAGGCGCAAAGGGTTGGGCCGATCGGCTGGTCGCGGCAGGGGTGCTGACGCAAGAGGAAGCAAGATGACTGTGATGATCCCCTTTGAGGAGGGCGAGCGGCATCTGGACTGGCTCGCGCTGACTGATGCATTGGCCGCCGGACATGACGGGCCCAAAGCCGAGGTGGCCGATGTTTTCCTTTATGAAGGGGATAATACGCTCCTTAACCGCTCTGCATGGATTGCGGGCATGGGGTTGGCGGTCAAATGCGCTACGATTTTTCCGGGTAATCGCACAGCGGGGCAACCCGCTATTGGCGGGGCGGTGAATCTCTTTTCCGGGCAGAATGGTGTACTTGAGGCGATCCTTGATTTCCATTTGGTTACCAAGTGGAAAACGGCTGGGGACAGTTTGCTTGCGGCACGTCGTTTGGCGCGGCCCGAGAGCCGCAATATACTGATCGTCGGGGCGGGTACCGTTGGTCGTTCGCTGTTGGCCGCCTATGGTGCGGCTTTTCCAAATGCAGATTTCAGCGTTTGGAATCGCTCTCCAGATGGTGCTGCGGCTTTTCAAAAGGATTTTCCGCAAGTGCGGATTGCGACTGATCTAGAATCCGCCGTCAATGAGGCCGATATTGTCACCTGTGCAACGATGACGACCGAGCCGGTGATCTTGGGCGAGTGGCTCAGACCTGGCCAACACATCGACTTGATTGGCGCATACCGACCCGATATGCGCGAGGCCGATGACACGGCTTTGTCTCGGTCGCGGATCTTTGTGGATAATCGCGCGACGACAATTGATCACATCGGCGAACTAAAGATCCCGATTTCCAGCGGCGTGATTGACGCCACCGATATTGTGGCGGATTATTATTCAATTGATCAATTTATGCGCCATGATCCGTCTGAGATTACGCTTTTTAAAAATGGTGGCGGCGCGCACTTAGATTTGATGACGAGCCGATACATTTTATCAGCCTGGAAAAATGCGGATCGCGGTCCGAAGGATTAGGGCAAAAAAAGGAATACAGAGATCATGTGGCAGGGCTTGGGAGTTGCGGCGGTCGTTTTGTTGGCCTTCTTGCCAACAATTCTGGAACGCTTGCGCAACACGATTGGTCCGCGTGAACGTGCCGGTGCCGAAGGTGGCTTTGCCGCATTGTCACAGGGTGTCACACATTACCGCTGGGTTGGACCGGTGCGTGGCCCGGTTGCTGTTATGGTGCATGGCTTGGCGTCACCCCAAATCGCGATGGAAGGCCTAGCCGAAGGTTTGGGCAAAATGGGCTACCGCGTACTGACATATGATTTGTACGGGCGTGGTTTGTCGGATGCCCCGACTGGACGGCAGGATAGCGCATTCTTTTTGCAGCAACTCGCGGAGCTTTTGTCGGATCAGAACGTCACCGAAGAAATTACGCTTGTCGGTTACTCAATGGGTGGCGCCATTGCCGGCGCATATGCCGCTCAGAACATCCATCGGATCAACCGTGTGATACTTGTGGCATCTTCGGGTGTTGTCACTCATGAAAGTGGCTTTTCGCAGTTTTGCCGTAAGGTTCCGATCCTTGGTGATTGGTGGCATGGTATGTTTGTACGTCGTCGGATTTTGCGCGCAATTCCGCTGGATTCATCAAGCCCCTATGTCGAGCGTGTTTTGGTCGCCCAGCGGGCAGAGCTATCGCGGCAGGGTTATCTGCCCGCTATCTTATCAAGTCGACGTGGATTACTCGCCCGGTCATCCCGTGATGACCACCGCAAGCTCGCCCGTGAAGACGTGCCAGTCATCGCCATTTGGGCTGAGAATGATCAAGTCATACCGATTTCTGCCTTGGGCGTGCTTGCCGAATGGAACCGTGCGGCCAGGCAAGAGGTTGTCAGCGACGCCGATCATGCGTTGCCTTACACGCACAGCGACCAACTTCTCAAAGCATTGCGGGCAGCGTTGCGCAACTGATCATGCAACGGCCGCCTGGATGTCAGGTTCGTCCACCTCATGCCTCTCAAACTTCACCGCGTCCCGCCCGTCGGCCTTGGCACGGTACAGCGCCTCATCAGATTTTTCACGGAACGCATTGAAGGTCAGCTGCTCTCGGGTCCAGACAGCCCCGATACTGATCGAGGTATCCATTGCAGTACCTTTGAAATGGATTGGTGTGCTGCTGATGGCATTACGGCAGCGTTCTGCAACAGCATGGGCCTGCGTTGGTGCAAGATCACTGAGCACAATAAGAAACTCGTCACCACTGATCCGTGAAATGACATCATGAGGTCGCAGGCAGGATGTCAGGCGATCCGCAATCTCAACCAGCACAGCGTCACCGGTCAGATGCCCATGGGTGTCATTGACGGCCTTGAAGTTATCAACGTCAATACAAAGCATGGCGGTACCCTTTGCTGGATCCTTGGGACCTCGTAGGATTTGAAATGCGATTGCTGCAGAGTTACGATTCATCAGCTTGGTCAAGGGATCTGTGGTCGCCTCGCTCACAAGCCGTTGGTTCTCATCAGCGAGCGCCCGTTCACGCACAATCAGGGTCCCTAACATGATCGTACCAATCAGGTTGGCAGCCAGCAGGGTCGGCCCAAGCCCAAAGATGAAGCTGTCGCGCAAGGTTGTCGGCAGATAGAGGGCAACAACCATATGTTGCGAGATCATCAGTGCAAGCAGTACGAGACCCCAAAGTTCGTGTTTAATGCGCTGACGTAACATATATCCCCAAAGCCCGCCCATCATGCAGGCAATCATCATGCCCCCAATGCCCAAGGCCACGCCATCACCACCGATTGAGATCCGCATGCTAGCACCAGTTAGTAAGGCGATTCCGCCGCCGATGACGCCAAAAAACGCGGCTGCGATGCCAATGAACAGATTGCGGATATCGACGATAACCCCATCGGCAAGCGGAATTGGTGCAGACATCGCAACTGCTGCTGCAAAGCCAAACATTCCGCCCATCACAGTTTTGAGCACATATGGGTTTTTAAGAGACCGGCAAAATAATCCGTAAACATAGATCAAAAGCACAGCCAGGGCGATTGGCTGCACCACAAGCATCACTTTTTCAAAGGCTGGAAGCATAACAGGTCGTCCTCTATCGCAGGCGAACCTATTTCAAAGATGGTAACGGCACCCTTAACAAGACTGGCAAAAAACACAAACAACCTGCCCGTGTCGTCAGAATTCAATTCAAATTTGGACAGACTGCCTGGATCTTTGTTTAAGACACTTGTGATGCCAGCCGTTTCCGTTCGCAGATATCTTCGCGGATGGATGTGCTGCCAAGATGCTCGGATTGTGTTGCAAGGCACCTTATGTATTTTGCCAACCAGCTACATGCATCCAGGCGCGTATTGCAGTATCCGCGGCTGTTGCTGGTCGTGAAATCACATCGCTTCGCATGCTTTTCAATGGGCCAATCGCAAGTTATCCAGATGCGATGACCATGCAACAGACATATCAGGCGGCGGTCGCATCTGGCACCTTGACCGAAGATGCAGCACAGCTTGCAGTCTTGCCGGAACTTGAACGCGTGCGTTTGGCTTTGGCAATACCTGCACCCAAGAAGGGCCTTTTTCGCAAATCCCCGCCACCCATCCCCGGCCTTTACATGTGGGGCGGCGTAGGGCGTGGGAAGTCGATGTTGATGGACCTGCTTTATGATCAGGTCGAAGCGCCCAAGCAGCGCAGTCACTTTCATGCGTTCATGCAGTGGGTTCATGCCGAAATGGCGCTGGCCCGGACCAAGGGCGTGGATGATGCAATCGCCCCGGTTGCTGCAAAACTTGCGGATGACGTCCGGTTTCTAGCATTTGATGAAATGCAGATCACCGATATCACCGACGCCATGATCGTTGGTCGATTGTTCGAGGCGCTTTTTGCTGCAGGCGTGGTCGTTGTGACCACATCAAACCGCCCACCCGATGACCTTTATAAGGACGGGCTAAACCGTCAATTGTTCTTGCCATTCATTGACCTGTTGAAGGACAGGATGGTCGTTCATGAACTGGTTAGCGCGACCGACTACCGGCAGGACCGTTTGGCCGGAACACCCAGCTATTTTACCCCAATCGATGCAGATGCACGCCAGGCGATTACTGATATCTGGGCGCGTCTGAGTAATGGACAGTCCGAGACATTGGTGCTGCACGTGAAGGGACGGCAGGTCGCGCTGCCGCAATTTCATAACGGGGTCGCGCGGGCCAAATTCTTTGATCTTTGTGGCAAGCCACTGGGGGCTGCGGATTATCTGGCGTTGGCTGCCGCAGTCCGTGTGCTGATACTTGAGGACATACCCGCGCTATCGCGCAATAACTTCAACGAAGCAAAGCGCTTTGTGACCCTGATCGACGCATTATACGAAGGTAAGGTGCAGTTCATCGCAAGCGCTGCCGCCAAACCCGAGATGCTGTATATCGAAGGCGAGGGCACGTTTGAATTCGAACGGACGGCAAGCAGGCTGCGCGAGATGCAATCGGCGGATTGGGCCGTTTAATGCTCGGCACTCTGCAGGACAGTATCAACCCTTTTTGAGGCAGCCGGATCCATTCTCAAGCCAAGCACGATCAGCAGGTATCAAATGCGCATCCATCATTGCGTCATAGGCAGCAAGCTCTGCGTCCGTTAACTTGTCTTGCCATTGCCCATTGGTGCCGCCGCGAAAAAAGGCAGTGTCTGACTTGAAAAACCCCTTGCCGCCTGACGGTGCATATCGGTCCGCATGCGCGCGCATTTGATCGAATGAAGCGGCATTGATAAGTGTCTCCATAAGGCTTTGCGAGTGGGATATGCCCAGTAAACCGGCCACGCTTTCAAAGGTTCCGGCGAGGTCGTTTTTCATATCCGCATAGTGGAAAAGCGATACATTTGGGTGAGCAGACAACGCTTTGGCGGTACGATAATGCCGTAGGATATGGGCCAATGGCATGGCATCTGTATCAAACCCTTCGGGCCCGCCATCTAGAAAGCGGCGGAATGCAGTGCCTGTCATGTCGTCTTCTGGATACCAATGGTCAAACCACGGCATCGGAATGTTGCGCACGTGATTACGAAATGAGAAATGCGCATCAAGCGGATGGCGAAACACGCAGATGTATTGGGCATGATCATCGAATGGCACGCCATCCATCGGTGTGTGGCTTTTCATGCAACGGCGCTGCGTCATCGCGTCCAGGCGCGCTGCAACTTCCGCCATTTCGCGTATGCGGATATCGACCCATGGCATTTTGACTGACAATTCTGTCTCGACCTCGGCATCGCCTGAAAGCAGCAGGGCGATGATGGTTTGCATCCAGGTGGTGCCGCATTTCGGCGGGGTCACGACGATCACGTCATCAGGTCTGATCGTGACCATGTCCCACCGCCGATTGTCGGTCAGTGCTCCAAGGTAAAGCTGTCGTTCGGCCATTTTCGATGCCTCTTGCACGCGCGTGCTGATAGCAAAATGCACACGCGTTCAGAAAACAACAAGAAACCTGTGTAGGCTGTTAGAACCGTTCGGCGCGCAAGACTTGCGCATCGGTGATACTGACCACGCCAATGTGCTTTTCGACGACAGTGAACGCAGCATCCAGCAATCCGTCAAGACGTTCGGGTTTGATCAGGCAGACAACCGACACCATGCCCGCACGCCCCACCTGGCCTTCGCGTGTCCATTTGCCAGACCGGCCCGAGCCGCCGCGTACCGGCAGGATCGTATATCCTGTCACACCTGCGCCGGTCAGGGCATCCGTCAGACGCCGCTCTAGCGGGGCTTCAATGACGATTTCGACACGTTTTGCTGTGTGGGTTTCCATGTCAGCCTCCGGCAACTGTTTGGGCGACGGCAAGGTAAAGCGGAATACCCAGCGTCAGGTTGAACGGGAATGTCACCCCCAGTGAAAGGGTCAGGTAGATCGAGGGGTTTGCCTCTGGCAGGGCGACGCGCATGGCGGCGGGCACCGCAATATAACTGGCCGACGCCGACAGTATCATGAGCAGCACAATTCCGCCCAGCGATAGCCCGATCAGAATGCCAACGCCTAGACCAATCGCTGCTGAAATCATAGGCATCAAAATGGCAAAACCAACCGCACCAACACCCAAGACACCTTTTGACTGGCGCAACCCGCGCCCGGCAATCAGCCCCATGTCCAACAGAAACAGACACAACACACCTTGGAAAGGTGCCACGATAAAGGCGCTGATATCAGCCAATCCCTCTTCGCCCGTCAGCGCGCCGATAAAGAATGACCCCACCAGCAGAACAATTGACCCATTCAATAGTAATTCGCGGATCAGACCCGGTTCCATCTTGGCCCCGCCACCTCCGCGCGCCACAAGCCACAAAGCGGACAGGATTGCCGGTGCCTCCATCACCGCAGCAACGGCAACCATGTAGCCTTCAGCATCAATCAAACGGCCTTGCAAGACAGATGTCCCCGCCACAAAGGTCACAATACTGATCGACCCGTAATGGGCCGCAACTGCAGCGGCATCGACATGTGAAAGCCCCGTCATAACGCGCAACAAGGCAAAAGCGATCAGCGGCAAGGCAAAGGACAAAACCAGCCCTGCAATCAGTGACAGGATTAGTGTCTGGTCAAGCCCATTGGTACTGACCGCCACACCCCCTTTGAAGCCGATTGCAAACAGCAGATAGATCGACATGCCCTTTGCCACGGCCTCGGGTATCGTCAGATCGGACCGTGACAGCGCTGCGGCCAGCCCAAGGGCAAAGCTGAGGATGATGGGTGAGATCAGGTTCTCACCCGCCAGGCTAAGAATTTCAGACATGCATGTCCCTCAGGCCGTTTTGGGCGGTTTACTGGAAAGCGCGCTGAATGCAAATGCTGCCTAATCCATCTGCGCGGTAATCCATTCCGTGATCTGATCCAACGCGTCTGGCGCAAAGGCGTGCCTGCCCGCCATGACAAAGGCGGCCTGCACATAGGCGGGCCATTGGTCCGTTAGTTGATAGTTGAAAATGGGCGAACGCAGCAGACCATGCGTGGCATTAGGCACGATCAGGACACGTTGTGCGGACGGGTCGGGAAGGTTGTCTTGATAGATACGTGCATCCGTCGTCGCATCGACGTTCAAATCATCTGCCCCCCAAACGGCAAGAACGGGTCCTGTCATGTCGGAGATGCTTTGTGTCGCGTCTGCAGTGTGGTTGCGTGCCACAAACGCAAAGCGTTCAAATGTCATCCCCCGCAGATCTTCTGCCGTTGGCGCGTATCCGGGGGCAAAAACAACCTTGTCCCGTGCCATGCGCGCGGCGATGCTGGCCGCTATCTCGGCCTCTGGCGTGCCTTGTGCGTTCAGACGTTGGCGGGTGAAGTAAGCGCCCTGCGCTTGCCAGTTTACGGCAGGACCGATGAGGACGGAAAAGGCGGGTTCTGCTTTGGTTGTGGCCGATGGTATCACCCAACCAGCTTGCGAGAAACCAAGATAGCCGATCTTGCCTGATGAGACCCCGGTACGTGCTTGCACTGCTTCCAAGGCAGCGATTGCCTCATCGGTTCGATCCTCCATCGATTGCGCCAGCCAATCACCACCACTTTCCCCGACACCAGGCTTATCCCAACTGAAAACGCCAATCCCAGCGTCCAAAAGCACATGAAAAAGCGGCAGGTAGCCGTCACTGGAAAATCGGTCTTGTGGCCCATCGCCATGCACAATGACCGCAACCGGAGGATTGTTCAGGTCAGATGGCAGGATCAGCGTGCCGGACAGGCTGTGCCCGTCATTTTCAAAACGAAGGGGGGTTTGGTCGAACTCTGCCAAATCAAAATCGTCAAGGCCCTGAAGAAGCATGAGCAGGGCGCCCAGTCCAATCATCGCACCAAAGATCAGCCACCGACGCCAAGTCACGGATCAGATCGGCGCGAATGCGCCCGTTTTCGGGCTATAGGCCTCAAGAATACCTTCGCCGATATCGTTCCACAGACCATGGAGCGACAGGTTCTCTGCTTCGACGGCTGATTTGACGAAGGGAAAGCTCATGAGGTTTTCAAGTGAAATGACTACGGATGCCTTTTCAAACGCCCGCATTCGCGTGGCGTCGTCTCCATCGGGCAGATCGGCGTAACCGGGACGCAGGATATTCATCCAACGACCGATAAAGCTGTTGGGGTCTTCCAGTTCGGGGGCGTTGCCTGAACACATGTTGTAACACCCAGCGACGCCACCACACTGCGAATGCCCCAAAACGATAAGATGCGCGACTTTCAGCGAACTGATAGCATATTCCACGGCAGCCGACGTTCCATGATGATGCCCATCGGGATTAAACGGGGGGACTAGATTGGCGATGTTGCGGTGAATGAAAATCTCACCCTCATCCGCACCAAAGATTGATGTGACATGCACCCTGCTATCGCAGCAGGCGATGACCATGGCGCGCGGATGCTGCCCATCTTCGGCAAGCCGGTGGTACCATCCCTTATTGTCAGCATAGGCAGTGGCTTTCCAACCGTGATACCGGTTGATCAGATAATTCGGCAAAGGCCGGGCGTATTGCATTACTCGTTCCCCGTCGGCTGTTACCAGAGATACGTCGCATTTTACCGAATTTCGAGCGATTTTTGATGGGGCGCTAAACCTTCTGGGAACCTTGGTGAACTAAGAACACCCGCATGGACAATATTACTCCTTTTGTGGCCCCTGCGCCGGATGCTGAAAATGACGTGATCGTGCTGCGCTGCGCGGACCCGATGCATTTTGACCCCTCGGCCATTAATCATATGTGCCAGCAAAAGGGTCAGGAAGAAACCGAAGAGGTTGTTTGCCGCGTTCTGGAAGATATCGCGATGCGGCTTGACATGTTGCAGCAAGGGCGCAGCCAAAGCCAATTTGATAGAATGTTCAAACCTGCCCGTCGTATCGGCCTGGTTGCTGGACAGATTGGCCTGATTGAGGTTTCAGCCGCCGCTGGCCATGTTGTTACATGTCTTGAGCAAATGGATGGCATCGCGCTTGAGGCGACGTTGGCCCGGTTGGAGCGCGGATTTGATGTGGCTGTGTCCGAGATTTGGAACTACCGCGATTTATAGACACTTGCGGTGCGAAGGCCGGTAGTTAGGTTAAAGACTGGAAATAATCAGTCAGGATAACCCATGCCCCTTGCCTTCGCCAACGGCACCGACGCCGCAATCCCAATACATGTCGTTGATGCCGATGACCTGGATGCAGCCCTTGCCAAACTGTCCGAAACAGGTCGCGCATGGGCCAAGACCCAGGGGTTTGCCGCAGGTTTGGGGGAAATCCTTCAGGTTCCAACGGCCGATGGGTCAATAGAGCAGGTCTTGGTTGGATATGGCACCGCAGCCAAACGTGCGCGTGGCCGCTTTCACATGGGGGCAGTGGCAAAGGGGCTGCCTCAGGGAACCTACCAGATAGCCAGCGGATTGCATGGCGCTGATCTGGAAGAGGCTGCTTTGGCATGGCTCTTGGCAGGCTATGCCTTTGACCAATATCGCAAACCTGCCAAGCCAATCGCCACGCTTGCCGCCCCCGAGGGCATTGACGCCACACGCATCACAACCATCGCCAATGGCGAGGCGTTGACGCGTGATCTGATCAACACACCAGCATCTGACATGGGGCCAGATGAGCTGGAATATGCCGCACGCAGCTTGGCCTCTGATCACAATGCCACCATCAACGTCATCACTGGCGACGACCTCTTGTCGGCGAATTTCCCGATGATCCACACAGTCGGCCGCGCGTCGACCCGGGCACCACGTTTGTTGGATATACGCTGGGGAGATGACGGTCCGCAATTGACCCTCGTTGGCAAGGGGGTGTGCTTTGACACCGGAGGTCTGAACCTGAAACCAGGTGCATCCATGGGGCTAATGAAGAAAGACATGGGTGGCGCTGCAACCGTGTTGGGACTCGCGCAGATGATCATGGCGCTGAAAATGCCTCTGCGACTGCGGGTTCTGATCCCCGCAGTTGAAAACAGCGTCGACGGAAATGCGTTTCGACCGCAGGATATCCTGACGTCGCGCAAGGGGCTAACGGTTGAAATAAACAACACCGATGCTGAAGGACGGTTGGTCCTTGCGGATGCGCTGACCTTGTCGGATGAGGATGAACCAGAGCTGGTGATTTCCATGGCCACACTCACGGGCGCTGCGCGTGTGGCTGTCGGCCCTGATTTGTCGCCGTTCTACACTGATGATGATAGCCATGCGACGGCATTGGCGGATGCGGCACAGATCGTTGCTGACCCGGTTTGGCGGATGCCATTCCATGAGCCCTATGAGGCGATGATCGAACCGGGCATCGCTGATTTGGACAACGCGCCGAAGGGCGGCTTTGCGGGCAGCATTACCGCTGCGTTATTCCTGCGCCGCTTTGTTGAAAGCCCTTACATCCACTTCGACATCTATGGATGGCAGCCCAATGCAGCGCCGTCGCGCCCCAAAGGTGGCGTTGGCATGGGCGCGCGTGCGGTTCTGGCGGCGCTGCCCAAGATGCTCAACCTGTGACGGATCGCCGGCTGACACCCGCCAATGGACGTGTTGCAGCAATGCATTTGGCTGGCCAGGTGATGGCGGATCGCTTTGTCGCCGGTACGGCAATGCGCCTGATGCGTCCGGTGACAGATCTGTGCGCCAGTCCTGACGGTCCTCGTGATCGGCAGTTGCTTTTGGGTGCAGACGTGACTGTTTATGAAGAGTTGGAGGGGTGGTCTTTCCTGCAGGCCTCTGATGGATATGTTGGCTATGTCCGATCCGATACGCTTGGTACCGCTGATACACCAACACACCGAGTCGGAACGGCCGCCACGCACGCTTACGCAGCCGAGGATTTCAAATCGCCCAATCTGCTGGCGCTGCCGTTCGGTGCACAAGTCAAGGTGATCGATGAACGTCAGAAGTTCTTCGAAACCAATGTAGGGTTTGTCCCCAAAAAACACTTACGCCCGCTTGATCGTCCTTTTTCGGATCCGGCCACGGTGGCGCAGCTGTTTTTTGGGGTTCCCTACCTCTGGGGTGGGAATTCGACCTATGGCATTGACTGCTCTGGCCTGATCGCAGGTGCATTGACGGCCTGTGACATCGGTTGCCCGGCAGATAGTGACATGCAGCGCAATGGGTTGGGATGGGATCTTACCGACCCACTGCAGCGTGGAGATCTGATATTCTGGCAAGGTCATGTGGGCATGATGGTTGACGCCCACACTATGATTCACGCGAATGCGCATCATATGGCGACAGTCTACGAACCCATTGAAACCGCAATCACACGGATTGCCGCGCAAGGCGATGGCCCCGTATTGGCGCGCAAGAGGCTTTAATCGACGGCGCGGATCAGCTTGCGTTCGAGCACCCGCAAGACCTGTCGCAGGTCGTTTCCCCGTTTCAGGATCTGCCCGTCCATACCTATAACAGCATATTGTCCTTGCCGCAGTCGCAGCTTGGGGCGCTTTTCAATCCGATAAAGTGGATGTTCTGCCGTCCGGCGAAACACCGAAAAAACGGCAACATCGCGCAGGTGCGACAGTCCATAGTCGCGCCATTCGCCCGCGGCAACCATACGACCGTACAAGCCAAGAATCACATTTAGCTCTGTCCGATGAAAAGCGACCTCTTGAGGGGCCTGCATTGGCGGAGGGGTGTGTAACGTCATGATCGGAGATTTGCGACGATTCACCTAAAAAGCAAGCATTCTTCGATAGCCGCCACTTTTCTGACACGAAATGACCATTGGCCCGCCGCAGCACTTACCCACTGGGAACACATCTGATGCCGATAAACATTATATAGCGAAAAGCTTACCCCGATGTTGCGGTCAATAGCCCCCACCCAGTTCGTGACATCGGGGACCTTTCGGTCCCTCCCAAAACAACGACACTTTCGATCATACAGCTGGTATGCGATAGCGTTTTCATGACGTTTCGGCAGGCACAGCTCTCAGATGCATCAAGTATTGCAGCCATATCAATCGAGGTTTGGGTGGGGACCTATCTGCGCGATGGTGTGAGCCCTTTCTTCGCAGACTACGTGTTTGAGACTTTCACGGTGTCTGCAATGGAGGCGATGATTAACGATCCTGCTGACTACATCCTTGTGTCGGAAAACAGCGTCGGCATAGATGGGTTTATTCGTGTTTCGCAGAATAGTGCGGCACCGATTGCAGGCCTTTCCGATACAGAGATTGCTACCTTCTATGTGCAGCCCCGCCATCATGGCAAAGGGATCGGTAAAAAACTGTTGCAAGTTGCTTTGGCACATTGCCGCGCTATGAAGGTTGGCACCGTCTGGCTTGCCACCAATGCCGAGAACACACCCGCAATAAGGTTCTACCTTGCACAAGGCTTCGAACATGTGGGCGAAACGCAGTTTCGCATCGCCGATCAGGCCTATTTGAACAACGTTTACGCCTGTCAGATCAAGTGATCCTGTCGGCGGATCAGCCGCAAGAGACTTCGATCACCTTTTCGTCGCGGTCGATGCCAAAATTGATCCGTTCGGGCAGGAAATCCATCGTGACAGCATCCCCTGGCCGGATCACCCGCACAGGTCCAAGGATCAGCACCTTTTCAAGAGTGGTCGCATCCTGTCCGATCAGGTTCGCGTAATCCCTGGAACCACACGTATCCTCAAGTGTCGGCGGAAAGGGGGGTGCAGCCGGGGCGCATGCGACAAGCAACAGCAATACAGCGAGACGTTTCATACGATCAGTCTGTCCCCAATTTGCCTGCGTTGGCAAGCTTGCATATCGCATGTCGGTCGTATTCGGCCATCGGGTGGTGGCCATCCCATTTGCGACTGCCAATGGCACCGCCGACTTAGTCCTCGCAAAGCCACCGCGTCGACGCATCCGCGATATGCGCAATAATTACATGCGGGTCGCGTGACGGTTCTGCCATCATCTCACGCATTGCCCCCTCGACCATACCATGTGCCATGCGTGCGACGATCTTCAGATCAACGTCCTTGCGCAGTTCCTTTCGGGTAACACCGTCACGGATATGCGCTTCGATTTGCATAAGAACGGCCGATCTATCATGGCTACCGGCATTCACGGCATAAGACGACAGTGCCATGAGCGCCGCCAAATCTTTTTCCGCACCAGCAGCCTGAAAGATCGACCCGATCAAAGCATGAAAGCGCTGTGGAAATGGGGTATCCCAGATGGTTTGGTCATCCATTGCATCGGCAAAGGAAAGCTGTGCCCGATCCAAGACGCCTGCCAGCAGTTCTGCTTTGCCCTCATATCTCAGATAAATCGTCCCGACAGCGACACCCGCATCCTTTGCCACCTCTGACAGCCTTGTTGCTTCAAAGCCGTGATCCGCAAAATGGCGTTTCGCTGCGTCCAAAATCGCTGTCGTCTTTTTGCTTTGCGCAGGATTTTCGTCGGCTGGGGCCATTCAAAATGAGTATCATTCATTTTTTGGCTTGACCAGTTCGAGGGCTGACATAAAATGAATGAAATTCATTCACAATGAGAGTCAGATATGCAAAGACGATACTTCAAAGCCGGTTGCATTTTGTTGCCGACGCTTGCGGCTTGCAGTGCCTTGGCTCCGGATCAAGGAGAAAAGATGAAGAGAGATCAATCAGCCGAAACCGCACCCGGCACCAACAAGGATTTCAGCTTTTCGATGGCAACCCGAGCGCCTGACCAGATCTGGCGACTTTGGACAAGTCCATCGACATGGGGCGCATGGGATAAAGGACTGCAATCGGCTTCCATGGAAGGCGAGATGGGATTGGGGTCCGTCGGAATGATCCAGCCCCTGTCAGGCCCTGCATCACAGTTCGAGGTCGTATCGTTTGAACCAAACACGGCCTACACCTTTGTCACAAGGCTGCCAATGGCAAGGCTGACCGTGGCGCGCAGCCTTAATGCCGAACGCACAGAGTTTACGCACCATGTGACATTCACCGGGCCAATGGGCTTTGCATTCGCTCGCATGTTTGGGCCTGGATTTCGCAAGGCCTTGCCGCCAACAATGCGTACTTTGAATACACTTGCAGAGGCGGGTTGATGACCAGAGGCCCTTCGCGACGCCGCATGCTGACTTGTGGTGCATTGGGGATCGGGGCAGCAGTGGTGAAGGGTTGTGCCGACACGATGACCCGACCGGCGCGCAACCCTTCATTGGCGCCAGCATCCGCGTCTCCAGTCTCGGTTTCGCTTTCCAGTCGGCTGAAGCTACATATGATTCAAACCGGCTGGGTTGCTGTAAAGGCGGAACATCGCGCGTATTCCGGTGCGGTCAGCCTGCGGATCCCTGCAATCATGGCAAGTACACGCTGGACCGAATGGATGCCGATCACGGCATTTGTCATCGAACATCCCGAAGGTGTTATCGTCATCGATACCGGTGAAACGGCACGCATAGCAGACCCGACTTACACGGCCTGCGATGCTATCACTGGTCTGCTCTACCGCCGAAACTTGCAGTTCTCACTGAAGCAGGAAGATGAGATTGGCCCGCAAATGACCCGGCTTGGTATTCGCCCGGAAAAGGTCGAAAAGGTTGTGATGACGCACCTTCATTCTGACCATATGGGTGGGATGGCTGCATTCAATCGCGCGCGATTCTATGTATCAGAAGCGGCGCAAAGCGGGCATGCGGGTGCATTGATGTGCCGGCTTCCAGAGGGTGTGAACTTTGCACCTGTGACATATGCGGACAGGGCGGCTGGTGTCTTTCCCCATAGCACTGCGCTGACGTTGGATGGTGCGATCTCCATCATCCCGACACCAGGGCATGCGGCAGGGCATCAATCCGTTCTGATCAAAGAGAAGGAGAAAACAGTGTGTATCGTCGGCGACGCTGCATTTTCACTGGCGCAAATTCAACACGTGGAAATTGGTGGAATAGTCGAAAATCATGCTGATGCTGTTCGCAGCACTAAGATGCTAAGGCGCCAATATCAGACGTTCGGAACCATCATGCTGCCAACACATGATCCCGAAAACAGTGTGCGGTTGGCAGGTCTGTAGCTTGTTGTCGCACGGTGCTGCCAAACTGTTTGACGCGTCAAAACACAATGCGCATGTCCATACTTCAGCAACTCATTGGTTGAAATTCCTGCGCCTTTGATTGATCGTCGTCAAAACGATTGGGAGGATCGCATATGCGCACACGTGCAGCCGTGGCAATTGAAGCGGGGAAACCGCTGGAAGTAATGGAAGTCAACCTCGACGGACCCAAAGCGGGCGAGGTTCTGGTGGAAATCAAAGCAACGGGAATCTGTCATACGGACGAATTCACACTGTCCGGCGCGGATCCAGAGGGCATGTTCCCTGCCATTCTTGGCCATGAAGGGGCAGGTGTCGTCGTTGAAGTCGGCGAAGGGGTGACCAGCCTTAAGCCGGGTGACCATGTCATCCCGCTTTACACACCCGAATGTCGTGAATGCGAATATTGTCTGAACCCAAAGACAAATCTGTGCCAAAAAATCCGCGCGACCCAGGGCGCGGGTGTGATGCCTGACGGGACCTCACGGTTCTCGATGCTCGATGGCACGCCAATCTTGCATTACATGGGATGCTCAACCTTTTCGAACCACACTGTCTTGCCGGAAATCGCGCTCGCCAAGGTGCGCAAAGACGCCCCATTTGATAAAATCTGCTACATCGGATGCGGTGTGACCACCGGGATTGGGGCCGTCATCAACACCGCCAAGGTCGAGATTGGCAGCTGTGCAATCGTGTTCGGTCTGGGCGGTATCGGCCTGAATGTGATTCAGGGGCTGCGGTTGGCTGGCGCGGATCAGATCGTGGGTGTGGACCTGAACCCCGGCAAGGTCCCCATGGCAGAGAAATTCGGCATGACCGATTTCGTCAATCCCAAGGATGTCACAGGCGATATGGTTGCGCATCTGGTCGAACTCACTGGGGGTGGGCCCGACTACACTTTTGACGCAACTGGCAATGTCCAGGTTATGCGGACCGCGTTGGAAGCCGCCCATAAGGGTTGGGGCGAAAGCATCATTATCGGTGTGGCACCTGCGGGCGCAGAGATTTCGACGCGACCCTTCCAATTGGTGACCGGGCGCAGTTGGCGCGGCACCGCCTTTGGTGGGGCTTCTGGCCGTACGGATGTGCCAAAGATTGTCGACTGGTACATGCAGGGCAAGATCGAGATTGATCCGATGATCACCCACACGCTGAGCCTGGATGACATCAACAAGGGTTTTGACCTGATGCATGCAGGCGAAAGCATCAGGGCCGTCGTAGAATTTTGAAAACCGAACATCTTGATGCACTGACCCGGTCTTTGGCCGGGTCTTTTGCATTTTGCGGGATCGCAGTAGCGCAAGGTGGCGCGCGCCAGTTTTCGTTGGCATGCGCGCCAGGGATCAAGGCCGATAAGGATACGATGTTCCGCGTCGCGTCGATATCGAAGCTGGTCGTTGGGCAGGCCGTCGCTGCCTTCGTCAAGGCAAACGCCACAGGGTGGGGCACGGATGTTTCGGACATTCTGGGGTGGTCGATGCGCAACCCAGACTATCCCGACGTTCCAGTGACTCTGGGAATGGTCGCAAGCCACAGCGCGGGGCTTACCGACGACGCGGGTTATGTTCTGCCCTCTCAGACCAGCCTTGAGGAATGGTGCACGACGCGGCAGGTCTTTGCTTGCCAACCGAGTGTCTATTTTGATTATGCCAATCTGGGCTACGTCATTCTGGCAGAGGTTTTGGAACGGATGTCTGGCATGTCATTCACCGAGGCTGTCGTTCCGCATCTGCCGCAACCGGCGGGGTTCAACTGGCAGGGTGTTACGCCCGCGCAGGCGGCAAACAGGTTGCCCACATACCGGTCCGGTGCGGCTGGATTTGAAGCGCAGATTGATGAAGATATCGTGGCCCCAGGTCCATCGCGCAACGCTGGTGTCTTCTCGCCCCAAGGTGGGCTGCGCACTTCGCTGGCAGGATTGCTAGAGCTTGCCGAAGGGTTGCGTCATGCCGACAGGATTGAGCTGTGGACGCCTCTGATGGGGCGCGGCAACTACCTTGATGGCGTGTTCGAGTGTTACGGGTCGGGATTGCAGATTTACTACCAACCCCGCTTCTACCCGCATGAATTGATAGGGCATTTTGGGAAAGCCTACGGGTTCAGCGGTGGGGTCTGGTACGATGTGAAGGCGAAGACGAGCTTTGCCTATGCATTGAACGGACTGCCGATAGGTGATGAGAGTGACGCATTTTCGGTTGCGGAGTCAAAGATATTCGAGGCCGTGGCAGGGATTTAAACCCCGTAGCGCGCCATGAACATGTCAACAGCACCGTTGACCACGCGTTCCTTTTCCGCTCGCGTGAAATCATCTACGATATTGAATACCATCTTGGGGAAAAGGTCTGCCTTGCTAAGTTCATGGAACTGTTCGGCGGCCAATTCAAAATCGTCTATTTTCAGCTCTCCGCGTGCGACACCTTTCTCGAAGAAATCGATCAGCTTGCCGCGGATCATCACAGGACCGCTTTCATAGAATTCGCGACCGAGTTCGGGGAAACGGTCGCTTTCGCCGACACAGATCCGAAAGATCTGTTTGCCGAATTGGGATGTCATGAAGTCGACCATTTCGGTTGCGATGTCATGCAGCACACGACGAATGGGCGCATCCATATCGATGTTCTCGATCGCCAGATCCGCCTGACGCTGACATTCGGTCTTGGCGACTTGCATGAAAAGGAACCGCTTGTCGGGAAAATAGCTGTAAAGCGTGGCTTTGGATACGCCTGCGGCACGTGCAATATCGTCGACCGATGCCCCCTCAAAACCGTCCGACAAAAAAACAGTGCGCGCGCCGTCAAGGACCTGATCGAACTTCCGTCCTTTTTTGGGTTCAATAGTGCCGTCCGGCATCGCGTCCTCCCGCTGTGGGACCTTTATAAACTGGTCAGTTCATTTTGAGCAAGAAGATTGCAGGTGCGGGCCACCTGAACGTAGCCCGCATCACGTAGATATCACTTGGCTGGCGCTACGCAGATGTCGCCTTTTAGCGTTGTCAAATCGGCGCAGCCTTGGGTGGCGTCAGGTGCAGGTTGCGTCGGGAATGTCAGGCGAGGCAGGTCGAATTGCAACGACATCGCTGACGCAGGCGCAGCGGCGCCCACAATGGCGGCAGCGGACAGGGCAAGAACGAGGCGTTTCATGGTATATTCCTTCAATCTGTAGCTTCGATAAGATATAACTAAACAGTTCAGTTCAGTTTTCAAGTAAAAAGTGAACTATACGGTTTAGTTTTGCGTTGTTCTTTCAGTCAGCGGATGATGTTCTGTAAAAGGCTTTCTTTTGCCACAAATTTGCTTTGCGGCACCGTATATCTTACGGCTGAAAACAGCGTCCGTCCTTTTGCAGCAGCAAAGAACAATCGGATGTGTCACCGGGCAGACCAAAAGGCAGACCAACCCTGTATGAAACGCGAACTGATCATACAACTTTTGCGTTTTGGCGTTGTCGGTTCGACAGGGTTCGCCATTGATGGAACGCTTCTGTCGCTTTTGATTATGCTGGGTCTGAACCCGTTTGTCGGGCGTTTGATCTCTTTTCCGACGGCATTGATGGTCACCTGGGCGCTTAACCGCAACTGGACGTTCGGTGCAACAAAACACGCACACCGTAAAGGCCATTTTCAACGGTATGTCGGCGTGCAGCTATTCGGGATGCTGTGCAACTACAGTACCTACTCGTTGGTCCTGCTGACCATTGGAACGGAACCAATCAATGTATTCTTTGCGCTTGTTTGCGGATCATTTGTCGGGATGTTCCTGAACTTTACCGGCGCACGTTACATTGCCTTTCGCACCTGAGACTTCCGATGCGGAATAGGGCAAGATCGTATTCATGAAACAGAAAGATTTGTCACCGCGCATGTTTGTTGGCGTCATGATCGCCGTTATCACGCTTGTGCTGGTCAAGGCCGCGTTGGCGGCGACAGATCTGACAGCTGCATTTGTGACATCCGGCAATGACGACATCATGCGTCTTGTTATGATCCGCGACTGGCTCAATGGTCAGGACTGGTTTGACACGACGCAGTATCGTCTGGTGCCACCAGATGGCGTGCTCATGCATTGGTCACGTTATCTGGATGTGGCGATTGCCGCGTTCATTTTTCCACTGTCATTCGTATTCCCAATGGAACAGGCCGAGCTGATTGCGGTTGCGATCTGGCCCACACTTTTGATGGTGTTGCTGATCCTGACGATTGGGTTCGGCGCGCGGCGCGTCTTTGGAACCGGGCCTGCATGTGTGGCCATGCTTTTTGCGGCCTTGTGGCCATTCACCTCGGATTTCTATTTTGGGGTTGGGCATATTGATCATCACAACGTACAAGTATTGATGCTGGCGGTGATGACACTGGCGGCAATATGGCCAGATCGTGCGGTGTTATCGGGTGTTGTCGCAGGTCTGGCTGCCGCGTTTTCACTCGCCATTGGACTTGAAAACCTTGCATACATTTTGGTGCTTGGCATGACGCTGTTGGTGCGTGCCATCTTTGACATGGACCAGTGGGGTACAACACGGTTGCGTGCATTCTGCGCAGCGCTGTGCATCGCCGCCCCCGTCTTATGGCTAGGTCAGACCGCATATGCACGCCTCAACGCAGGGGTTTGCGATCAGCTCGGGGTCCCTGTCCTAAGCCTTATTGCAATCGCATCCATTGCCAGCTTTGCTGCAACACTTCCAATCCTGCGCGCGCCTGTCGCAAGGCTTGTCGTTGCCACGACCTTGACAGTGATCGGCTGCGGACTGGCTTGGCCTGCGCTGGGCGCTTGTATCACGCAACCCTATGCCGATTTGCCTCTGGTCGTGCAGCAGATTATCGGCGGTGCCATCGTTGAAGCCCTTCCCGGCATGAATTTTGCAGGCCGGTCTCCATCATTGTATCACCAGATGATGACCCCCGTCGCGGTCACCTTATGCCTTGCCCTAGTTGTCTGGTGGAGCGCACGTAAACAAGCAAGCAGTTTGCAGGGGCATCAGGTTTTGGGCATGCTCTTGATACTCGGTTCGATCGGGTTTCTGGCGTCTTTCTCGCAGATGCGTTTGCTGTCGATGGCATCCGGTGTTGTCCCGCTGCTTGCGGGCGTTGGTTTGTGGCATCTCTTTTGCCAGTATCGCAACACGCATGCCGCTGGCTATGCAATCACCCTATTGGGCACGGCGGTGCTGATCCTTTCACCAGCACTGATCGAAGCCCCGTTGCGTCAAGCCTTACAAACGGCACCGACGAACACCCAAAACAGCCGCCCCAATTGTCCTGACATGGCCATCATGGCCGCGTTAAACGAACTGCCCCCATCGCAGATCCTTACCCCGATGAACCTGGGCCCGTTACTGCTGTTTGCGACGCATCATGATGCGATGTCAGGCCCATATCATCGCAGTGCAGGTGCTTACATGAACGGTCTGATCCCTTTTCAGATGGCCGAGGGTGAAATGAAAGCGTTTCTTGCCAAAAGTGGTGCGAGCCATCTTGTTTTATGCCGCGGCGCCAATCATGGGGACAGTTTCGCAACGGCGCTTGCCAGCGGTGCCAACCCCGCTTGGCTGCGCCAGGTCAATATCAGCACCCAGAACTTATTGGTTTTTGAAATCATTCAGGACTAGCGTCTAGGACACATCCCGCACCATCGTGGTCGACGCGCTAAAGCCGAAGATGTGTCTCAAAAGCCCTAGGTGGTGCGTTCCGGTTTCCTCGAACCCCTCGTGCAGATAAAGCGCGCGCGCACGGGGATTGGTATCGATGACGTCCAGCCGCACCTGTCGATAGCCCCGGACGCGCGCCTCTTCACAGATTGCGTCGATCAGCGCGGTTCCGACCCCCTGACCGCGCGCTTCCGGCGCGACAAAGATCCCGTCCATGAGGAAACGCTCGTTCTCCACATCACGTTCCAGGACCGCCAATAAAAGGATACGGATAGTCGCACCGACCCAACCATAGACCCGCCGCAGATCTTTGAAATCACCGCCAACCAGCGCCCCTTGGGATGTTTTGAAGCCGGCTACACCCAAAAGCCGTCCGCGTTCATCATGCGCGCAGATCCCGTGATCGCTGCGCAAGACGCTGGTGATAAAGATCAGTGCCCGATATTTGGGTCCAAGGACAAAGCCCAGCTTTTCGCCGAAAGCTTCCCAATAAAGTGCTGCAACCTCAGCACGATTTGCTTCTGGTATACCGGTCGTGATCTTCATGCATCAAAGCCATTGAATGGAATAAAGGTGACGGAATCGCCAGGTGCGATAGTTTGGGAAGCATCGCCCAATTCCACAAGACCTGTTGCCCAGCTCAGTCCTGAAACACGTCCTGATCCTTCGGACGCGAAAACCTCAGCTTTGCCATCTGTGATACGGGCGCGCAGATATTCGCGCCGCCCGGCCTTCTTCGATTTGGCAAAAGCAGCGGGTACCTGAAAGCTTTGTGGTTCAGCCCATGCGCCACCTGCCAGTACTTGCAAGGCAGGGCGCGCGAAGATCAGCGTGCAAACCATTGCAGCAACCGGGTTGCCGGGCAAGCCGAAGATGGGTGTCGCGTTCCACAGCCCCAAGGCCAGCGGACGGCCCGGTTTGACCGCAATGCGCCACAGTGCCAGCGAACCTGTTCCTTCCAAAAGGGCCGACATGTGATCCTCATCCCCAGCGGACGCCCCGCCGGAGGACAGGATGACATCACATCGCGCGGCGCCATCGTTAAGGATGCCACGCAGCCCATCGCGATCGTCACGCGCGCGCCCAAGATCAACCACGTCATATCCCCAACGCGCCAGCAGTGCGCAAAGCATGGGCCGGTTGGCATCATAGATCTGCCCCGCATGCGCCCCGCTACCTGCCTCGCGCAGTTCGTCGCCCGTCGACAGCACACCGACACGCAAACGTTTGTGGACCGTCACATGTCCAACACCTGCAGCCGCCAACATGCCCAGGTCGCCGGGGGTGATCCGTCGCCCGATCTGCAGGATGGTCTGATCCGTCACCATATCCTCACCCGCATCACGCGCATTGGCCCCGCGTTTCAGCGGCCCGCGAAAGGCGATGGCGGCTGGTGTCGCGGTGACGTCTTCCTGCAGGACAACTGTATCAACGCCGTCGGGCAGGTTGGCCCCTGTCAGGATACGGATCGCATGGCCTTCGGGGATGGTCTTTTTGTAAGGCACGCCTGCAGCGGAGCGCCCTTGCACAAGTGGCATAGTCTGCACGCCTTCCTTAGCCGGTCCCGCGAACCCATAGCCATCGACAGCCGAATTGGGGGCGGGCGGATGGGACCTTGCAGCCATCACATCCTGCGCCAGAAACCGCCCTGCCGCCTGTCCGATGGGCTGCGTCTCCGTTGCTGCGACAGCCGATAGCTGCCTGCGCAGATGGGTCAAAGCCTCATCAACGGGCGTCCAATACGCGCCCTGAGGCATGGCAAAACAGTCGTTCTTCAAAGGCGGGGGGGCTGCCGGACCCATTGCAATCTGTTCCAACAGATCAACTTGGTGCAGGCCCAGAATTGACCCTTCTGCCGTGATGGGTACGTCCAACATATCGTGCAATTGCCCGGGCGTGAGCCGAGACAGCGTCTGCGCGAGCAGTTCCACCTGATGCGCATCTTTGATCCGGCCGTCGGGCATTGTGAGCGTCACCGCCTTGGCAATCAACGATGGCCAGATTTCGACAATTGCGATGGGTGCATCAAGTGGCTCAAACGGCCAGACCCGCAGGTCTGTGCCGAATTGCGCGCGCAATCGCGATAGCACCGGCAGACCCATGATGACCTGTGATCCGACAGCGCCTGCGCCAGACAACTGCCAGACGGGGAAGGCGCCTTTTGCCTCCTCCTCCGCCTTGCGCTTTTCTTGCATGCCGTGACCGTGCCGATCCAAACCCTTGCGCGGCAGGTGCGGAATGTCCCTTTTACGCCCGTTTCCCCAGAAAGGGCCGATGCCTGGGAACATCGCATTGATCTCGCCCGCCAGATCAAACCGGTTATTGTTGTCTGGCGCGTCCGTGACCCGTGCGGCAAACCAATCCCAAATGGCGAAAGGATCATCACTGCCGGTCACGACCTTGCCGAAACCCGCAGGATAGCCAAAGGCGAAATCGAACCCGGCCAGCACACGCCGCCCGGCAAGGCGTTCCTTTGCGAGGAAGGTTTTGATCCAGTATTCTGCCACTATCCGATTGCGTAGATAAACAGGTTCATCGGCCACACTATCTCGTGTGGCGCAAACCCAGATCGCATCTTTCTTTGGTGTTGGTCCACGGTCATTCCCGCCAGACCAATCGACCATCAGGAAGGTGTCAAAGCTCACAACCCCACCTCGGCCAGAATAAAATCGGCAATGGCTTTGGTATCGTTCAGATCAAAGACCGGGCGGTCCAAATCGATATGTGTATCGCTGGCCATGGCGCGCACTGTCGGGTCGGTGTGGGCAAGGATTGGGTTGCCGGTCTCAGCCCGGTAGGCCTCGATCTTTGGGTGCATGTCCCGCTTGTAGCCTTCGACCAGAACCAGATCAACAGGGTCCAACTGCCCCAACAGATCAGCCAGTGGCGGTTCGTCATTCTCGCGCAATTCGGTCATCAGCGCCCAACGCACACGTGAGGCCAGAAGGACCTGATGCGCTCCGGCGGTTCGGTGGCGGTGGCTGTCTTTGCCAGGCTGATCCACATCAAAGACGTGATGCGCGTGTTTAAGCGTTGAGACCGTGAAACCGCGCCCGGTGATGTCGGTCACCAGCCGCTCCATCAGCCCAGTCTTGCCCGCATTTTTGTAGCCGACGACGCCATAGGTTTTCATAGCATCGCCTTTGCTTTCGCCAGATCATCGGGCGTGTTGACGTTGAAGAATGCAGTGTCGTCGGGGAAATCCGCCATGGCGCAACCATGCTTATCGGTCCAAAGGATAACTTTACGCAGACCATCCGAAAGCGCAGCGCGCAGATCATCGCGCAAGGCGGTGGGCCAGAGGCCAAAGGTCGGGTGTCGTCCACCGGGCGTGGCAGCCAAAGCGATAGGGGCATCTTTCATCTCGGCCGCTAGCATGAGTTGCGGGACCAGATCGCAAGGGAAGAACGGCGTATCGGCAGCGGCAGTTACAATGTGGCTGGCCCCTTGGTCCGCCGCCCAATCAAGGCCGGCCAGCACGCCAGAAAGTGGTCCTGCAAAACCGGGGATGCTGTCGGCGATGACTGGTAACTCGTAAGCAGCAAACCGCGATGGATCGCCGTTGGCGTTCAGGGCAAGACCCGCAACTTGCGGTGCCAACCGGTCAACCACCCGCTGCAAAATAGTGCAGTCACCCAGTGGCAGAAGTCCCTTGTCACCACCACCCATCCGGGTCGCCTGCCCACCGGCCAGGATCACACCAAGCGGCTGGGTCATTGCGTGTTCTTCCATGATTGCAACTGCTTTTCCAAAGCTTCGGCATCCGTCAGCGCCGCGCGCGGTACGACAAAGACCAGCCCAGCGACACTGATGATCAAACCTTTCTTACCCAGCCTGATCTGTTCAACTGCGGCCCAGTCTGTTTGCCAATGGCTGTGCTGATTACGGATGTTCATGCCGGTCGGATCGAAAGTGGCCGTTTGTGTGCCAGTGCAATATGTCGATTGCGCGGCGTAGTGCGAAAGACGCCGGATGGGCCAGTTCTGAACGGAAATGAAGAAGACAATCGCAACGATAGGACCGATCCAGATATACCATGTCGCCGCTTCGGGGGTGCCGGTTGCGGCAAGCGCCAGCGCAAAGGCCACACCGGCGCCGCCAATGCCGATCAGGACCGTGACCAGCAAGGTGGCGATTGTGTGAAGCGGTTGTGCTTTCCCAAGCATCCATGCACCCGCAACGCGAATGCCTTCGGCAATAGCTGGCGCAGAGGCGTTGTACTCGACTTCGATGGTATTTGTCATTTAGCGGCTTTCCGCCCCAGCTTGCGCGGCTCATCTGCCACTTGTGATGGGTCTGCGTCTCGCACCAGCCGCTCTTCCCCCGCCAGACACACAAAGCGCTGCCCTTTCATGCGGCCAATCAGGGTCAGCCCGACCTGCTGCGCGATCTCGACGCCCCATGCGGTGAAGCCTGACCGGGAGGCAAGGACGGGGATACCCATAAGCGCGGTCTTGATCACCATTTCCGAGGTCAGCCGCCCGGTCGTATACAGCGTCTTGTCCGCTGCGCTCACACCCTCTGACAGCATCCAGCCGGCGATCTTGTCGACGGCGTTGTGCCGGCCCACATCCTCCATATAGACCAGCGGGCGATCACCTTGACAGAGAACGGTGCCGTGGATCGCGCCTGCCTCCAGATATAGTGACGGGGTGCGGTTGATCTTGGTCGCAAGCGTGTAAAGGTCAGAGGTTCGTACTTGCACATCTGGCAGCACTACACCTTCTAACCCCTCCATCATGTCACCAAAGACAGTACCCACAGCGCAACCGCTGGTGCGGGTCTTTTTCTTCAGTTTGTCTTCATAGGTTGTCTGCGTCTCGGTTCGCACGACAACGGTCTCAAGCTCCTCATCGTAATCGACGCCCTTGATGGTTTCACCGTCACCTAACATGCCCTGATTGCGCAGGAACCCAAGGGCAAGATAGTCGGGGTAGTCACCGATTGTCATTGCCGTCACAATTTCCTGGGAATTCAGGTAGATCGTCAGGGGGCGTTCCTCGACCACGTTCAACTGCATCGAAGCGCCATGCTGGTCTGTGCCCGTGACTGTGCGGGTCAAAAGTTTCGCGCTGGGCTGTGGCGCGATCAGATAGTCTGATATGTCGTCAATCCGCGCCAATTGTCATTCCTTCATCGCCCGTTTAAGCCTGTCACAACGGCCTCAAGCTAGGGCAAAGCCATGACAACTTCCACCGTCAAAACATCTGCGAAATCGCCATATTGGGCGGGCTTTCGTGATGGGGTGCCGTTCATTCTTATGGCGGCCCCATTTGCAACCGTGTTCGGTGTGATAGCCACCGATGCCGGTCTGACACTTGCGCAGGCGATGGGGTTCAGTGTTCTGGTGATCGCTGGTGCATCCCAGTTTGCTGCCATCCAGATGATGATTGAGAATGCCAGCGTGGCCCTCGTGCTGCTGGCAGCATTGGCCGTCAATCTGCGCATGGCAATGTATTCGGCGTCGCTTGTGCCGTATCTGGGGGCGGCCCCCTTATGGCAGCGGGTCTTTGTCGCCTATCTGAATTTCGATCAGACCTATATCGTTTCCATCTCCCGTTACGAGAAACGGCCAGAGATGACAGTGCCCGACCGTGTTGCCTACTTCGTGGGCGTGGCGACACCAATTGTCCCGTTTTGGGTCGGCATGACATTTGTTGGCATCATTGCGGGTGCCGCTATTCCCGAGGCCTGGGCGTTGGATTTCATTATGCCAATCATGTTTCTGGCCATGGTGGCGCCGATGGTGAAATCACTTGCCCATGTTGCGGCGACGGCCGTCTCGATCAGTGTGGCACTCGCATTGGTCAGTCTGCCATCGGGTACAGGGCTGTTGATTGCAGCCGGGGCGGCAATGCTGACCGGTGCACTGGTCGAGATTTGGTTGGAGAGGCGCAAGGCATGACCTATTCCGCAGCAGAAATCTGGACAATCATCGCCATCATGGGGGTGGGGACGTTTCTGATCCGATTTTCGTTTCTCGGGCTGATCGGCAACCGGCCAATGCCCAGCTTTGTGCTGCGGCTCTTGCGGTTTACGCCCGTTGCCGTACTGCCGGGGATGGTCGCACCGCTGGTCTTATGGCCGCCTGCGACGGATGGTGCGCTTGACCTGACGCGGCTGCTTGCCGCCTTTGCGGCTGTCGCCATCGGGATCTGGACGCGCAATGTATTGTGGGCGGTGGTTGGCGGGGTCGCAGCACTTTACGGTGCCATGGCGATTACTGCCCTTCTCTAAGCTCTTGCGCGATCTCGCGGGCGGCGATGCTTTTGTCATCGGCATCTTCTTCGCGATACTCAGTCGTCTCAACCCCAGGAAGTTGCGCAAAATCATCGACCAGCGTGTTCGGCCACCAAGTCTGGCGCACGTTTTCAAAGCCAGGTAGTTGCCGCACAATGCGCGAGACGGAACGGGCGCAGTTTGCCTGCGACACAGGCCCAGCCACCAAAGCCAGGTTCAGCGCTTGCTCGGCGGCCTCGGGGGTAACAGGTACTTTCTGACCGATGACGTAATACGTGATGCGGGCATGGAAACTGACGTAGTATTGCTCAAGCTGCGGGCTGGCTCCGAACAGCACATCATTGCGTTCGGGCATTTGATCCTGTTTCCAGGCCCCAGCGGGGTCAAACATCACGCGCTGGCTGGCATTGATCAGAATTGCGGAATGGGCACCATTGCCGTAATGCACGTTCCGCATTGTATAAAGCGTTAGATGCTTCGGCCCGGGATCGCGGTAAATGGCGCGGGCGATGACATCGTCAGGGGCCCATACCTCTTGCGCACCACAACCGGCAAGGGCCAGCGGAAGACCCGCCAGAAAAAGACGTCGATCCATCGGTATGGTTTAGGCGGCGATCAGTGCGAGAAAGATCAAAAACACCACGATTCCAATCGTGGCCTTGGTTGTCATGTTCATGAAGCCGGCAAAGGTCTTTTCCTGTACCGAGACATCCATTTCACCATGCTTGTGTTCAGCCATGCTGCGGCTCCTTTAGATCGCGTGTTTGAGCTTCGTTTAGACGATTCATGCGAGGCTGTCACGCAGTCAGGTGGTCACAGTGTCGTCGCGTTCAAGGGCTTGTGCCAAACGAAAGCCGATCCGCGTCGGTTCGGGCTGATCAACGTGTTTGGGGCTGGCTACAAGCGTAACATTCAACTGGCTGACATGCTGGATCAACTGTGTTTTTGCACCGACGCCATTGACGCCGTAATAGGTGACAATATCGGGGTCGTAATAGCCCAACCCTTCGATCCGAATAACACCCGCCTCGCCGCCGGCAAGGCCAACTCCGACTTCGTGATCGTTATCAAGCTGCTTTTCGAAATTCTGGATATACATGATGATCCGCTCATAAGCCCATTGTGCCGGGCTTTTCTGCGTGACCGGCTCGGTCAATGCTTTGGGCAGTGTGCTGTCTTCGGGGCAGGGCACTTCGGGATCGGTATGGACCTCGCGGGTGCGCGGCAGGATCGCGTTTTCCATCAGTTCTGCTGATGTGTCGATGCTCATCGTGGGTTGGGTCATAAAGGTACCGCCGTTGTTTCCTTGATCTCTTCCATAACGAAACTTGCCGAGATGTCCGAGACAGAAATCCGTGAAGTCAGTCTTTTATAAAACGCGTCATATGCGGGTACATCGGCCACCCGCACACGCAAGACATAGTCCAGATCTCCGGTCATGCGATACGCACCGACGACTTCGGGGAAACTTTGCAAGGTGGACTGAAACTTTTTGATCCAGGCCGCGTCATGGGCGCTGGTGCGGATCAGTACCATCGCTGTCAGCGGGACGCCTGCGCTGGCAGGGTCCACAAGCGCCACACGCGCCTTGATCACGCCTGCCTGTTCCATCGCCTTGATCCGCCGCCAACAGGCATTGCGCGACAAATGAACCTGCGCGCTGACATCATCCACTGACAGGGCTGCGTTCTTTTGTAGTAGTCGCAATATGCTGCGATCTGTTTTATCCAATTCTGTCGTCATTCTTGGGATTTTATCCCTTTTTCGTAGCAAATAACAATGCATTTTGGGATGCTTGCGCCGCAAGTACGACATAACCTACCCAGAATTCAGTTCAAATCGAGGGGCCTGATGACCGACACAAGCACTTCCACCAAATCAAGTAATCTGGTTGCGACACTGTTCTTGGATCATCCGGCTTCGGTCAATGAAAGCTACTTGGGTCATATGCGGTTCGCACTCGGCTTTGCCTTTTGGTTAACCGTTGCGGCAATTGCAGCACTCGCGCATGCCCTGATCCCTGCCGTTTGCGAAACAACTGCAAGCCGCATCCTCAAACGGCTTCATGCCCGGATCGAGACCCGACACTGATGTGCCGGATTGCTGCCTATACCGGTCCGGCCATTCCGCTTGAAAACATCGTCGTGCGCCCAGCACATTCGCTTTTGACACAAAGCCAACACGCGAGCGAGGCCAAGCTAGCCGTTAATGGCGATGGTTTTGGCATCGCGTGGTACGGATCTGATGGCGCACTGGGCCTTTACCGCGATGTGCTGCCGGCATGGGCGGACGAAAACCTGACCAATCTCTGCCGCATGGTCAGGTCACATCACTTCATAGCACACATCCGTGCCTCAACTGTGGGTGAGACCAGCAGGTCGAATTGTCACCCGTTCCGGTATGAAAACTGGGCGTTTTGTCATAACGGTCAGATCCCCCATTTCCCCCGGATCAGACGGCGGATGGAGGCTGCATTGCCTGATCACCTTTATGCCATGCGCAAAGGTAGCACGGATAGTGAGCTGATCTTTCTGACACTTTTGGCCAATGGGTTGCAGGACGATCCAGCGGCCGCGCTACGCCGGACGCTGGATGCAATTGGTCCGGCCGCCAGTGAAGGCCGGATCAAACTGACCTGCGTGTTTTCGGATGGTGTAACGCTTTATGCGTTTCGCAATGCTTCATCAGGTGTTGCACCGACGCTTTATGTCTCGGGTGTGTTGGACAATGGCGGGCGTGCTGTCGCATCAGAGCCTTTGTGTGGCACCGCCGCGCACTGGACGGCCTTGCCATGCGATACGCTGTGCCAGGTGGATGTTGCGGGCTGGCAGGCCGATGGTGTACCGGCTCAGGTCGCCTGAAACGCCCAGGCCCCGTCATCACGTAAAACACGGGTGGCCTGACCCGTCTGGTGCAGGTGGTTCAAATGCGCCACGGCTTCGACCAGAGCAAGCCCATATTCCGCGGGTCCGATATTGCGTTTGAACAGCGGCAAAAAGCATTCGCCCGCCGCCTTGGGGTGGGCAATGTGATCCAACAACCGGGCGAGCGCCCCATGGTGATTATCGATCATCTGAACCAGCCGCAGCGGCAGCCCGGTAAAGGGTAGTTTATGGCCACCCAACACCAGTTGATCGTCTCGCGCTAGCGGTTGGAAAGCCTCGCATGATGCGATCCATTCCGCGACCGGATCCGCCTCAGGTTCGGTCGGGTAAACGCCCAGATTCGCACTAATGGAGGGCAGCAACTGATCGCCTCCGATGACCAGATTGTCATCCCGGCTCCAGAACGTGGCATGCTCTGCAGCATGGCCATGCCCCATGCGTATATCCCAAGTTCGGCCACCCATGGTGATGGTGTCCCCGTCTTGCAGGCGTTTGAAACCCTGGGGAAGCGGGACAACACAATCGGCGAAGTTGAAAGGGCGTTCGGTCCTGCGCTTGGCGTAAATCTCTGGGTCCATCCCAGCGCGCGTGTAGAACTTTAGCGCCTCTTGCGTTGGAACCTCTTGCATGTCGAGTGTTAGCATCCGGGCAAAAAGCCAACCTGTGCGCGGCATCAGAAGTTCGGCACCGTTTTCAATGAACCACCCGGCAAGTCCGACATGATCCGGGTGGTGATGGGTCACAATCACCCGGCGCACTGGCTTTCCCTTCATTGGACCGTCCAGCAAGGTTTGCCAGATCGCGCGACTACGCTTTGACGCAAACCCGGTATCAATCACTGTCCAACTGTCGCCCTCATCCAGCGCATAGACATTCACATGATCGAGCGCCATGGGCAGCGGCAGCCGCATCCAAAGCACGTTGGGTGCAACTTCGATAGCCTCGCCTTCAGTAGGCGGTGTTTCCCAAGGGTAGCGGATCATGCTGGGTCTTTCTGCCAAAGGCGCTGGGGCATCTCGTTGAACGGCATTACGCAAAACGCGCCGCAAAGTCCAAGACATGCTTGGCACTTTGTGTCGGTTGAGCCTGTAGCAGAAAGTGCGGCCCTTCCAGATCGTAGTGGGCTGCCATGTGCGGGGTAAAGTCACGTGCAGCATGGGCCGGAACGATCAGGTCATGTCTGGCACGCAGATAGATGCAGGGCACGGCAATATCCGGCAGTATCTGGGTCACATCAACCGCATGTACGGCCTCCAGACGTCCTACCAACGTCGCAGGCAAGGCGGTTTTCAGAACATGTGTGAAGTTTCGCGTAAACGTGTCGTTCGTCCATCGCCCCATCACAAACGGCTGCGCCAGCCGTGCGAAAAAAGATGAGCGCAGTGGCAGTAGATGGAGTAGACGCGCAAAGGACACGGGTATGTTGCGTGGTCGCCTTGCAAAAGTCGCTGCGAAGACAATGCCTTTCATGCCAACTGGACGCGATGCCGCGATCATGACCGCAAGCGGGCCAGCAAAGGATTCCGCCACAATGAGATAGTCCTCGCGCGGCAAACAGGCGCTCAGGTGATCAAACAGGTCTTCATAGCGGCATACGTCCGCTGGGTAGTCGATGACAGTAACTTCATGGGCCAAACTCAGTTGTTCTGCCAGATCCCCCAGCAGATATCCTGTCCCGTCAAGACCCGGCAGAATGACGACATGCATGCGCGAAATCAGGACGTTTTAGGCCGCCAACTCATCCGCAGAAATCGCCATCAGATCATCAGCCCCTTCGCGTGTATGGGCCAAGAGCCCTACATGTTCGGGCAATATCCGCTTGATGTAGAAGGTCGCCAGCTTAACCCGTGGCGCATCGCCGGAGACAGCAGCAGCCAAATGCACGTGACCGCCCAGCACCCGTGCGAAGGCGCGCAGATAAGGCACAGCACCCGCAAAACGATCATTCAGGTTGTCCCGCGCGACCAGCCACTCTGTCGCTTCGCGCAGGGTTTCGGCGGCTTGCCATACTGCTTCGGCGAGGTCGGGATGCGCTGCCTTTGCAGCCTCCGCCCCTTGTTCGATCTCTTCAAGCAAACGGAACGCAGCCTCGCCCCCATCCATCAGCTTGCGCGCAACAAGGTCCATCGCCTGGATGCCGTTGGTGCCTTCATAGATCGCCGTGACGCGCACGTCGCGGGCGTATTGGGCAGCACCTGTTTCTTCGACAAAGCCCATCCCGCCATGGACCTGAATGCCGGTGTTGGCAGATTCCATGCCCACATCAGTTCCAAAAGCCTTGCCGATAGGTGTGAGGAATGCAGCGCGCGCATCCCAGCCCGCATCGCCAGTGGCCATGGCCATGTCGATTGCGACCGCATTCATCAATGCGATGGCGCGGGCAGCGAAGACCTCGGCCTTCATCGTGGTTAACATGCGGCGTACATCGGCATGTTCGACAATCGCGCCTGTGCCGGGGGCCTTGCCCTGCTTGCGGTCTTGCGCATAGGCCAGCGCATGCTGCATCGCGGCCTCTGCAACGCCGATCCCCTGCACGCCAACCCCCAGACGTGCATTGTTCATCATGGTAAACATCGCGGCCATCCCGCCATTTTCGGGACCAACGAGCCAGCCGGTTGCGCCTGAGTATTCCATCACAGCCGTAGGCGAGCCATGCAGACCCATCTTATGCTCCAGGCTGACAACACGCAGATCATTCTGTTTGCCGGGATTACCATCAGCATCGGGAATGAATTTCGGAACCATGAACAGGCTGATCCCCTTCGTGCCCGGCACACCATCAGGTAAGCGCGCAAGAACCAAGTGGCAAACATTCTCGCTAAAGTCATTGTCAGCCCACGAGATATAGATCTTCTGCCCCGTGATCGCATAGCTCCCGTCACCATTCGGCTCAGCTTTGGAGCGCAGCGCACCCACATCAGACCCGGCCTGCGGTTCCGTCAGGTTCATCGTGCCACACCAATCGCCAGAGATCAGTTTGGGGATGTAGGTTGCCTTGATCTCGTCAGAGGCGTGATGTTCCAACGCCTCGATCTGGCCTTGCGTCATCAGCGGATTCAGCTGCAGGGCTAGGCAGGCACTGGCGATCATTTCGTTCACGGTTGTGGTCAGCGTCATCGGCAGGCCCATCCCGCCATTATCGGGATGCGCGGACATTCCGATCCATCCACCTTCCGCAATCGCGTGATAACCGTCAGCGAAACCCGGCGATGTGCGCACCACGCCATTTTCCAGATGCGCCGGATGCAGATCACCCGCCCGGTTAAGAGGGGCCAGCACCTCTTCACACATCTTGGCGGCCTCAGACAGAATTGCGTCGACCATATCCGGCGTCGCTTCAGCGAAGCGGTCCGTTGCAGCCACCTCGGAAAATCCAACAACATGGTCCATCAAAAAGCGAAAGTCGCTTACAGGTGCGCGATAAGGCATTGTCATCTCTCCGAATTACGCGACAGCTTGGCAATTGCTGCGCCCGAGTCTATGCATCTGGAATTTGCAGCAACCCTAAACCAGCCCTGTCCCCCATCAACCGAAACGCCACGTCATGACCAAAGCGACCTTGCGCATTCTTTCGGCCGACTCCGCCGGTCTGGCGGATGCCGCGTCTGTCCTGCAAAGGGGTGGATTGGTATCGTTCCCAACCGAGACGGTCTATGGTCTTGGGGCAGATGCCTGCAATGACAATGCAGTTGCAAGGATTTATGCCGCCAAGGGTCGGCCCAGTTTCAATCCGCTGATTGTGCATGTGCCAAACATGCAAGTTGCTGAAAAATATGTTATTTTTAACGATGCGGCAATACGGCTTGCCGCCGCCTTCTGGCCCGGTGCACTGACATTGGTGTTGCCCCTGCGGCCTGACGCGGAGATTGCGGCGCATGTGACCGCAGGGCTTGACACTTTGGCGATACGAATCCCTGACCACCCTGTTGCGCAAGGCCTGTTGCAGGCATTTGACGGACCCGTTGCCGCGCCATCGGCAAATCCGTCCGGCCGGGTCAGTCCGACGACGGCGGCTCATGTGGTCCAAGGTTTAGGCGCCGAAATTGACGCTGTTGTAGACGGTGGGGCCTGTGCCGTTGGCCTTGAGTCCACAATTGTCGCGTGTACGGAACCTCCAACACTTCTGCGTGCCGGCGGCATTCCGCAAGAGATCATAGAGCAGTGTTTGGGTTATCCATTGGCGCGTGCGACACATACGGAAACTCCCACGGCACCTGGGCAACTGGCGTCGCATTATGCACCACGCGGCACATTGCGATTGAACGCGTCTTCAGCCCATGAAGATGAAACCTTGCTAGGCTTTGGCCCTGTCGAAGCTGATATCAACTTATCCCCTAGTGGTGACTTAACCGAGGCCGCAGCGCGCTTGTTTGAATGTCTGCATCAACTTGATGCGATGGGGGCACGCGCCATTGCGGTGTCTCCTATTCCCGAGAGTGGTCTAGGGCGCGCGATCAATGACAGGCTACGCCGCGCTGCAGCACCAAGACCGTAGTATGAGCAGGCCATAGCTGGTCTTGCCGGATCAACACGCTAGGTCCCTTTGCAGGTTAAGCGATCAAAACAATTTCCAAAGAACGCGAGGATTGGCATGCGCATTCGTTCTTTTTTGTCGGCAGTCGTGGTGTCAGCCACGTTGCCGTGGCTGGCTTGGGCCCAAGGCCGGCCAGCAAGTGTGCAGACCGATTTTGTGGCGACCTCACAGATGACTGAGACCGTTACAGTCTTTGGACAGATCGTTGCCGTGCGAGAAAGCGATGTTGCAACGCGTGTCGCAGGTGTCGTGAACGACGTGCCCATTCAAGTCGGCAGCCTTGTCGCGGCGGGTGACGTGTTGGCGCGTATGGATACGGCCCGGCTCGAGATTGAAGTCGCCAGTGCAGAGGCAGAATTGGCAATCGCAAATGCTGGGCTTGAAGTGGCGCAGGCGCAGGAAGACCGTGCGCAGACCGCATTTCGCCGCGCAGAAGAGTTGCTGGCAAATGCATCGATTTCGGCGGCCCAGTTTGATGAAAGAGCCAGCGACCTGGCCGCAGCTTTAGGTGGCCTGGCAGAGGCAAGGGCCCGTATTTCGGCAGCCCAAAATGCAATTGATCTGGCCCGCTACAACTTTGAAAATGCGACGGTGCGGGCTCCTTTCGACGGGATCGTGCTGGACGTGTCAACGCAGGTTGGTCAATTCGCATCGTCAGGAAGCCAAGTAGCCACTTTGCTGGACACCAGCAGTATGGAAGTAGAGGCAAACGTCCCCGCACGTTACATCGCTGCGCTTTCAACCGGCCGCGAGGTCGTTGGTGAAAACGATGCCGGCAAGGTGTTGAACATGACCCTGCGTGCGACCTTACCGACCGAGTTTTCCGAGACCAGGACGCGGCCGGTTCGCTTTACGCTGAAAGAGACTGATCTGTCTTTTGCGATTGGACAACCGGTGACGCTTGACGTCCCGATTGGCGCATCCCGAGAGGTGGTTGTTGTGCCGAAGGATGCATTGGTTCAGGCGCGTGGGGGATGGACGGCCTTTGTAAATGAAGAAGGGAAAGCCGTACCGCGAACTGTGACAATCGGCGCCGCAATTGGCGACATGTTTGAGGTGCTGACTGGTCTCGCTCCGGGCGATGAGGTGGTCGTGCGTGGCAACGAACGCTTGCGACCAGGTCAGGATATCATGCCAATGGGTGCTGGTGGTCCGCCCGCCGCTGCCCAAGCAGGTGCCGCAGCGACCGAGGAGGGATGATCATGAACCCGATCCGTGTCGCCATTGATCGCCCGATTGCGGTTATGGCCGTGGTTATCATGGCCGTTCTCTTTGGCGCACTGGCTTTGTCACGCATCCCCGTCCAGCTTGCGCCTGACGTGCGCAAACCCATCGTTGTCGTGGAGACAAATTGGCAAGGTGCAGCGCCCGCCGAGGTTGAGCGCGAGATTGTGAACCCACAAGAGGATGCGTTCCGCGGTCTCGAAGGTCTTGAGCGGATGACCAGCCGGTCGCGTACTGGGCAGGCCGAAGTGACGCTGGAGTTTGCGGTTGGTTCGGATATGGGTGACGTACTTCTGCTTGTGTCCAATCGCCTTGACCGGGTCGGTGGATATCCCGAAGAGGCCGGAGAACCGACGCTTAATACGTCTGGATCGGACGATAGTCCGATTGCCTGGGTGATGGTCACAGCAGGCGAGGGCAATGTCAGGCCACTCCCGCAATTTGGTGATTTTCTGGAAGACGAGATTAAAGAACGGCTGGAACGGATTGATGGTGTATCGTCGGTCAACGTCTTTGGCGGCGTGTCACGGGAATTGCAGATCGTCATCAACCCCGAGGAACTTGCACGCTACAACATGACCATTCCCGCCGTGGTTCAAAGCTTGCGATCTGAAAATATCAGCGTATCAGCGGGTGAAGTGGACGAAGGCAAACGCCGCTATGTGGTGCGCGCCGAAGGGCGTCTTGACACAATTCAGGCGATTGAAGATGTCGTGCTACGTAGCGAAGGGCAGGGTGCTGCGGGTATTCTGGGGCGCGTGCGGGTATCGGACGTTGCCAATGTAGGCTTTGCTTACAAAGAGAATACGGCACAGCTGCGCTTTCGCGGCGAACCTGCGCTGGCCTTCAACCTGATCCGCGAACAAGGTGCGAATGTCATTTCGACAATGGCCGAGGTGAAGACCGTTCTGGCCGAGCTTGAGGCTGGACCGATTACTCGCGAAAATCTGGTAATGGAACAGGTTTATGACGAGACGATCTACATCGAAGGCGCGATTGATCTGGTCGTCCAGAACATCTGGATCGGGGGGCTGTTGGCGGCCTTTGTGCTTCTGACCTTCTTGCGGTCACCGCGCGCCACGCTGGTGATCAGCCTGGCCATTCCGGTATCGATTGTAGCGACTTTCGTGGCAATGGCTGCGACAGGTCGCACGCTGAACGTGATCTCGCTTGCTGGTATCGCCTTTGCTGTTGGCATGATCGTGGATGCGGCGATTGTGGTGCTGGAAAACATCTACCGGCTGCGCGAACGCGGCATGTCACGCCGCGAAGCCGCGTATCACGGTGCACGCCAAGTGTGGGGGGCCATTCTGGTGTCGGCCTTGACGACCGTGATGGTCTTTATTCCGATCCTTGTCATGCAGCTTGAGGCGGGTCAGTTGTTCCGCGATATCGCTGTCGCAATTTCGGTATCTGTCCTGTTGTCATTGGTCGTTGCGGTCACGGTGATCCCTGCATTATCCAGCAGGCTGCTCGCCGGGGGTGAGACAAAGCCGCTGCGCTTGCCAATTATAGATCACTTTGCGCGGGGTTTCAGCTGGCTGGTGATGCAATATGTGCAGCTGACCGTTCGGTTTCGGGCTTTGGGTCTTTTGTTTGTGTCGGCCATCGCCACAGGTGCCGCCGTGGCTGCGATTACGTTCCTGCCAAAGCTGGAGTATCTGCCAGAGGGTAACCGAAATCTCGTCTTTGGCCTGCTGATCCCGCCACCCGGCTACAACCTGCAAACAACCGAAACGATCGCCCAGCGGATCGAAGGTGTCGCCCGCCCCTTGTGGGAGGCCGCCCCCGCCACACAAACCGAAGACGGAACCCCAACGTTGGAAAGTTTTTTCTTCGTGGCCACACCGGGCAACAGTTTTGTCGGGGCGGCAACGGTGGATGGTGATCGTGTAGCAGAGGTGATCCCGATCCTGTCGCGCCCCATTTTTGCTGAACCCGGCACCTTTGGCTTTATGACTCAGCCATCGCTTTTTGGACGTGGCGTTGGCGGCGGCCGCACGATTGAACTGAACATTACAGGCAATGAGTTGGAAGAGATCCTGGCCGTTGCGGGGCAGGCTGCAGGCAATGTCGCGCGGCTTTTGCCCCGTTCGGACGGCCACCAGTTTCGTCCCATTCCCGGTTTGGAACTGGGCGCGCCAGAGGTCCGATTGATCCCGGACCGTCTGCGCCTGGCGGATGCTGGGCTGACCACCCAGGCGCTCGCCTCGACCATTGACGCTTATAATGACGGTATTCGCGTGGCCGAGATCAGCGTTGGTAACCGCCGCATTGACCTGACCTTGAAGGGTGATGAAACCGTGCAATCTGCACTGCGCACCCAGGATATCGGTTCATTTCCTGTGGTAACCCCATCAGGGCAGATCATCCCGGCCTCTGAACTCGCTGAGGTGCGGGTGACTGCCGGTCCAACCGAGATCAGGCATCTGGAACGCCTGCGGACCGTCACGCTTGAAGTGCGCCCGTCTGACGCGCTGCCATTGGAGGCCGCGGTTGAACTTCTGGAGAACGAGGTGATTGCGCCGCTTGAAGAACAGGGCCTGCCTCCCGGTGTGCGTCTTTCTGTGTCTGGCACCGCCGATCAGCTGTCACAGACATGGAACGCTATTCAGATCAATCTGGTCGTGGCGATGCTGATCGTATTCCTTGTCATGGCGATCCTGTTTGAAAGCTTTGTGCTGCCGTTGGTGGTCATGATCTCTGTTCCTGTGGCGGCGGCGGGGGGCGTGGGCGGGCTTGCCGTACTGAACATGATCGGGACCCAACCTTTGGATATGCTGACCTTGCTGGGATTTGTCATTCTGGTTGGGATCGTTGTGAATAATGCGATCCTGATTGTGCATCAGTCGCTATATCATCTGCGCGAAGAGGGTATGAACCCAGTCGATGCGATTGAAGAGGCGACGCGCAACCGGATCAGGCCGATCTTTATGTCCACCCTCACGTCGGTCTGCGGGATGCTGCCATTGGTGATCTTTCCCGGTGCCGGGTCCGAGCTTTATCGCGGCCTTGGTGCTGTTGTTGTCGGCGGGCTTTCGATGTCAGCGTTTTTGACGCTTTTGACGGTACCGCCCCTTTTGCGGCTTGTGCTGACCGCCAAGCCGCGCACCGCGCGCGATGTCGAGGCTGTACCAGCGGAATAAAGGATCAACCTTTAAACAGCCGTGTCGTCCAAAGCGTTGATCATCGCGACTCTTGGCGTGTGCCGCCCGCCGTCGAAATCAGCGCCCAGAAACGCGTCAACAATATCAAGTGCCAGCCCTTCACCGATCACGCGTGCGCCCAAAGCCAGCATATTGGCATCGTTGTGTTGTCGGGTCATCCGGGCCGAAAACGTATCGCTGCATGCACCACAGCGCACGCCCTTGATCTTGTTTGCGGCCATCATGATGCCCTGTCCCGTCCCGCACAGGATGATCCCGAAACGACAGGACCCCGATGCAACTTTTCGCGCCGCTGCGGCACCATGGGCTGGGTAATCTGTGCTTTCCGGCGTGGTCGGGCCGATATCATCAACCTCCCATCCTTTTGCACGGATGTGCTTAGCGACGGCCTGACGTAGTACGATTGCGGAATGGTCACTTGATAAAACGATGCGTGTGTTGGCGGACATGGTGTTGTGGTCTTTTATAGGGATAGCTGTTGTCCCTGCCATTCTTGCGGCATGACTGGCGTGAGTTCCAGCAGTCGTTTTGTATAATCGGCCTGAGGCTGCGCATAAATCTGTTCAGACGCCCCATATTCCTGAATGCGTCCACCGCGCAGTACAACCACATCATCGGCCATCTGCCGGACCACCGATAGGTTATGACTGATGAAAATCACGGTCAGCCCAAAAGCCGCCTGCAGGTCTTTCAGCAAATTAAGCAGCTGCGCCTGGATCGATACATCCAATGCTGAGGTCGGCTCATCACAGATCAGCACTTTGGGTCTGGCCAGCAGCGCGCGTGCGACAGCGATCCGCTGGCGTTGACCACCTGAAAACTGATGCGGGTATTTGTCGATGGCCTCAGGCGCCATACCGACAAGGTTCAGCATCTCGGCGCAAAGCGTGCGGCGCGCATCCTTGTCTGTCACCAAACCGTAAAGCCACAGCGGTTCGGCCAGGATCGCGCCGATCTTGTGACGCGAGTTCAGCGACGAAAATGGATCCTGAAATACCATCTGAATAAGCTGCCGGGACGGGTGATGGCGCGACCGCGCCTTGCCGCCGGGCAAGGGAGCGTCACCCAGTACCATCGTGCCGCTGGTCGGCTTGATAAGCCCGGTCAGCGTCTTTGCGAGCGTTGATTTCCCCGACCCACTTTCTCCGACAATTCCCATAACCGTGCCGGGGCGCACGTCGAATGTGACATCATCAAGCGCGGTGAAGGGGTCCGGCTTACGCCAAAGCGAGGTGCGCGTGCCGGGAAATGCCACGGTGATTTTCTCAAGGCGCAGCCCGATGGGCGCTTCTTTCTCGCCAGCCAACAGCCAGCGTTCAGCCGCATCGCCGCTTGTTGCTTTCAAGCCGTCTTCATCATCGGGCACGGCAAAGCGCGCGATCTTTCGATCCAAGGGCGGGACAGCAGCCATCAATTGCTGGGTATAGGGGTGTTTGGGTTGCCCCAGCACCTGTGCAGTTGCGCCGTTTTCGATCAGTTTCCCATGCCGCATCACCGTGACTGCGTCAGCGATCTGGGCAATGACACCGATATCATGGGTGATCAGCATGAAACCGATCTTGCGGTTGTCGGCCAGCCGCCGGATCAGTTCAAGCACCTGGGATTGCACGGCGACATCCAGCGCGGTTGTGGGTTCATCCGCGATGATCAGTTCCGGATTGGTGCAAAGCGCAAGCGCGATTACGACCCGTTGCCGCATACCACCTGAAAACTGGTGGGGATAGCTTTGCATGCGCGCCGCCGCGTTTTCGATGCCCATTTCTTCTAGCAGGTCGACGGCCCGCTTTTGCGCGTCCTTTAGGGGGATATCTTCGTGCGACAGGATGGTTTCGACCAGTTGATCCTCGATCCGCATCAGCGGGTTCAAGCTTGTCTGCGGATCCTGAAAGATCATCGAGATGCGCTTGCCGCGCAGTTGGTGTGCGGCAAACCGGTCCAGCTTGCGCAGGTCCGTGTCGCCCAGCTTTAAGGTGCCTGCGGCGACATAGCCCGGTTTTTGCAACAAACCTATGATCGCGGCACCCACCGTGGATTTACCCGCCCCGCTTTCGCCCACCAATCCGTGGATTTCACCGGGTTTGATCGCCAGCGACATATCCTCGACCGCAGTGACATCGCCAAAGCGCGAGGGGAATTTGACCGTCAGGTTTTCGACCCGCAGCATCAGCGTAACCTCGGGTTAAACACATCGCGCAGGAAGTCACCCAGCACGTTGATGGACACGACAAGGGCCACAAGAAAGAGCGTGGGCATCCACAAAATCCACCATTCGCCCGATAGCAGGAATTGCATGCCAATCCGGATCAGCGTGCCCAGCGACGGGCTGTCGGCGGGCAGACCGATTCCAAGGAAAGATAACGTGGCCTCCAGCAGGATGGCCGAAGCCAGGTCAACCGTCATGATCACCAGAAGCGGGCCAAGGATATTGGGCAGGATATGCACGAACATCACCCGCAGCGGGTGCTGGCCCTGCATTACGGCGGCCTGCACGTACTCTTTGTTCATCTGCACAAAGGTTGACGCGCGGGCCGTCCGCGCAAAGTTCACCCACAGCGACAGGGCAATGGCCAGCGTCAGCACGATGACCCGCAAATCCTGTTGCATGTCATTGGGCAACAGACCCCGCGCAATCCCATCAATCAGCAGTGCGGTCAGGATCGCGGGCAGCGCCAATTGAATATCCGCAATCCGCATGACAATTGCATCAAACCGTCCGCCAAAATACCCCGCCGCCAGCCCCAGCCCAACACCCAGCACCGTCGCGATGGCCATGGCCGAAATCCCGATGATCAGCGACAACCGCGCCCCATACAGGATGGACGAAATCATATCCCGCCCCTGATCGTCCGTGCCCAGCAGAAAGCGCTCATTTCCGAATTCCTCCCACACCGGGGGCAGCAGCCCATCCATCAGCGAGAATGAGGCAAGATCATAAGGGTCAATCGGTGCGATCCACGGCGCAAACAGCGCGCAAAACCCGATAATCAATGCAACAATAGCGGCGATCATTACGGCAGGTGAACGAAAGAAAAGCCAAAGGCCTTCACGCTGTTTGATAAACGCCCACATCAGGACACGTCCCTGATCCGCAGGCGTGGATCAATCGCGACATAAAGCAAATCGACAATCAAGTTCACGAGTACAAAAAAGAACGCGATCACAACCAGATAGACACCCATGACAGGGATATCGACGAAGCGGATGGATTCAAGAAACAACAGCCCCATGCCCGGCCATTGAAAGACGCTTTCGGTCACGATGGAAAAGGCGATGACCCCGCCGAATTGCAGGCCGATAATGGTGATGACCGGCACCATTGTGTTGCTGAGCGCGTGTTTGAAGTAAAGCCGCCGCATCGGCACACCGCGTGCCGTCGCAAAGCGGATATAATCCGATTGCATGACCTCCATCATCTCGGCACGCACCAGCCGCATGGTCAGGGTCAGTTGATAGACCCCCAGCGTGATCGCGGGCAGGATCAGCGCGCGCCAACCATCGATGGTCAGAAACGATGTCTCCCACCCTCCGACATTCACCGTGCCGCCGCGGCCAAAGGTGGGCAGCCACCCCAACTGCACACCAAAGAAAAAGATCAGCATGATCCCGATCACGAAGGTGGGGATCGACACGCCGACAAGCGTGGCCATCAGAATGGTTTGTGTCGTGATCCCACGTGGTCGCAGCGCGGTATAGACACCGGCTGGAATCCCCACAAATAGCGAAATCAGCAATGCGACGATCCCCAGTTCCAGCGTGGCGGGAATGCGGGTGGCGATCATCTCGGCCACGGGTTGCCGTGTGCGGTAGGAAAAGCCGAAATCACCCTGCAGCATATCGCCGGTGAAGCGGGCAAACTGTAGTGCGAAAGGGTCGTTCAGCCCCAACTCTTCGCGTAGACGTTCCTGATCCGCGACCGAGGTTTCAACCCCGGTCATCTGCGTGACGGGATCACCCACAAACCGAAAAAGCGAGAATGCCAGAAAGGCAACGGCGAGCATGACGAACACCGACTGCACCAGTCGCTTGGCGATGAAGTATGCCATTGCCTTTCTGCTTTGCTTGTGGCGCCTAGTTCACCGTGACCCAGCGCAGCATGAAAAAGTTATCGGCCCGTTGGGTCAGGTCGATATTGTCCTTGGCCGCCCAAATCAGGGGCTGGGTATACAGGGGCACATATGCCACCTCTTCCTGCGTGATCGCCACGATCTCATCAATCATGGCCTGACGTGCGGCGGGATCGACCTCTTGCTGGACCAAGGGCAGCAATTCATCGACGCGTGCATTGGAATAATTGCCGAAGTTCCAAGACCCCAGCTTTTTCGCGTCATCCTGGCTGTGCATCAGGAACCGGATTGGATGTTCCATGTCGAAGGTGCCTGGCGACCAGCCCAGCAGATACATGTCGAAATCATCCGCCCGAAGTTGCGGCCAGTAATCACGGACCGGACCGGTGGATAGCTGTGCATCCAGACCAACAGCGGCAAACATCGATGCAGCCGCACGGCATAGCGCCTCATCATTGATGTAGCGGTCATTGGTGCATTTCAGACCAAAGCTGAAACCATCGGGGTAACCCGCCTCGACCAGCAATGCGCGGGCGCGGTCGGGGTCATAGTCCGGACGGTCCGCATTTGCTTCGGAAAAGCCCGAGATACCGGCAGGCACCAGCTGGCTTGCCCCTTCGATTTTGCCCCGGAACAGGACGCGATCGATGGACGCCAGATCAATTGCATGCGCCGCGGCCAGGCGCACGCGCGGGTCCTGGAATGGGTTGGCGTCGGTCACATCGGTGGAATACAGCAGCGTGTCATTTTCATGGGCAAAGCCAAACATGATCACGCGGGTTTCTTCGCCTTCCAGCACTTTGAACCCGTCGCGGCTTTCGACCTGTTCTACGTCCTGCAGGGGGATGGGCTGGATAAAATCAATCTCACCCGACAAGAGTGCTGCAAGGCCCGTAGCCGCGTTGCCGATGGGTGTGAAAGTCGCCTCGGTCACGTTATGCGTGGCATCTTCCCACCAGCTTTTATTAGGGACCAGCACGGTTCTGACGCCTGGGTCGCGGCTTGCCACGGTGAATGGACCGGTGCCGTTCACATTCAGGGTTGCGTGGTTTTCCGCATCCCGCGCCGGCAAGGCGGCATCGTTGGACGTGGCCCAATCAGAATCGAGGATCATGAAATTCGCAATGGAGGAAGGGAATAGCGGATTGGGCGCGTTGGTCAGGAAATCGATGGTGAAATCATCGACCACACGCACCTCGGTAACTGGCGCAAACCATGACCGTACATCCGATGCCTCATCCGATGCACGTTGGTATGAAAAAAGAACGTCCTCGGCGGTAAAGGCGGCACCATCGTGGAACGTCACGCCTTCGCGCAGGTTAAAGCGCCAGCCGTCCTCTCCTTCTAACAACTCCCATGATGTGGCAAGCGACGGCTCGATTGACATGTCTTGCCCGCGGCGCACAAGCCCCTCATAGACATTGTTCAGAAAGGACAGCACTGGTGCGGAACTGACTGCATGCGGGTCCATCGTCTGCGGATCCGTGGTCGACGCCCAGTTGAACGGCTCGGCCTGCGCGCTGAGCGCGACAAAGGACACGGCCCCGCCCAGCAAAACTGATTTTCCAAATTTGTAAGACATGCTGTTTTCCCCCTGCATCGGTTTGACGTTTACCCTGCGCTTTATGACAGGAAGGTCAAGGGTGGGTGCCTGTGCAGCGATACACAATTACGTCTGGGCCAGCAGCGTGAAGAAGCCGGGGATGCTTGGATCAGATGGGTCTGGATGTTCATCTAGATGCGTGAGGATAAACCCCGCGGTGATCGCCGCGTTGACAATTTCACTAATGGTCCAAAACCGATAATGGCACTGCTCTGGCAGCGCTTCTGCGTTATGAGGGCGTGGTACGTCTGCGCTAACAAGTGCATCATCAAAATAGTCGTGTGGCCCGTCGGGCCAGAACAGTTTTCGCTGCACCGGATGGAACTCATTCAGCAACAGGCGACCACCTTCTGTGGACAATTTCCGCATCACCCCAAAGAACGCGTCAAGGTCTTGATGGTAATGCAATATCCCCAATTCAAGCAGCACCGTGTCGAACCTGTGGGCATGCGCACGCGCAGGGGCATCAAGGATATCGCAGACCGTGTAGTCAATTGTGACACCAGCGGCATCGGCAAGATCCAAAGCGTAGCGCCTGTTCTCTTCAGCAAAGTCGATGACTTCAACCTTTGCGCCCAAGCTTGCCAGAGCCACGGCAACACGCCCATGCGAGCCTTGGACATTGCAAATATACTGGCCATGAACGTCGCCCAGATAAGGGAGCAATCGGCGCAACACATGTTCTGGATCGTTCAGAATGCGTTTGGCGGCATCTTCAGGGTGCCCATAGGCGGCAACCCAGGCCGCATATCTTTGCGCGTTCCAGGCGCGCTTGTTTGCGTCGCGGGTGTCTTGCGATGCGTTACGCATCCTCGTCAAAAAACGGGGTCATCTGCGCGACAATTACGCTGTTTTCGTCCAAGGCGCGCTGCATCAACGCCCTTTCATCATCAGAGATATCATGGCCCTCGGCCAGCCGTTCCTCCAATGTGCCGTAGCCAGATACATCCAACGGGGCGAGGTCGGCCTGCTTGAGGATCGCCACCGTTTCACGTACGGCTTCGGCTTCGTCCACGCCGCTGGCATAACACATCAGCGCCCCGCCTGTGGCGCCTTCGGGCAAACCATCATCTGTGTTGCGCCCGACCTCGACCAGCAGCGTAAAGACCTTTTGCCGATTGGGTTTCTTGCTCATTTCGGCTCTTTCTCTTCCCAGCGTGACCTGACGGCCCAGATCGTCGAGACAATAATGACCACTTGCAGCGGTGCATAGATCACGATCATCAACAGCAAGATGCGCCAAAAAAGCGACAGCTCCATAATCAGGGTCAATGACACCGCCGGCAGGAACATCAACGCAAGGATGAGCGCGATGATGATGATGTCAAACGCAACTGGCGCCCACGCAGACCGAAACGACGGACGGACACCCGCCGCAATGCGCTTACGCGCCAGAATGCGGCTCAGAATCACTTAGTCACGCAACAGTTCGTTGATGCCGGTTTTCGACCGGGTCCTTTCGTCGACACGCTTGACGATGACCGCGCAGTAAAGATTGATGCCGTTCTTCGATGGCATCGAGCCGGCAACAACAACCGAATAAGGGGGTACCTCTCCATACATGACTTCGCCCGTTTCGCGGTCGACGATCTTGGTGGATTGGCCGATGAAGACGCCCATGCCCAGAACCGAGCCTTCGCGCACAATGCAGCCCTCAACCACCTCGGACCGGGCCCCGATAAAGCAGTTGTCTTCGATAATCGTGGGGCCAGCCTGCATGGGCTCCAGCACACCACCGATGCCAACCCCACCTGACAAATGCACGTTCTTGCCGATCTGTGCACAGGACCCGACCGTGGCCCATGTGTCGACCATCGTGCCTTCATCAACATAAGCGCCAAGGTTTACGAAAGACGGCATCAGCACGACGCCGGGTGCAATGAACGCGGATTTGCGCACCACACAGTTCGGCACTGCACGAAATCCCGCCGCGCGCCACTGATTATCGCCCCAGCCTTTGAACTTGCTATCGACCTTGTCCCACCAGCCGCCCGCTTGCGGGCCACCATCATGCTGTTCCATATCCTTGATGCGAAACCCCAGCAGCACGGCCTTCTTGGCCCACTGGTTCACATGCCATGATCCGTCATCCTGGCGTTCAGCCACACGCAATGACCCGCTATCCAGCGCATTCAGCGTGTCCTCAATCGCTTCGCGTGTCTCACCCGTGGTTGACGGCGTTATTGTATCTCGGGCCTCCCATGCGGCTTCGATGGCGGTCTCAAGGGCAGCGTTCGACATGGGGTCCTCCGGTACTGTCAGTTCTGTCTGGCTATAATCGCCAGCCCCGGCTTCCGCAATCGTGAACCATGCCCATTGCATCTACGCGCACATCAAGAAATGTTAGCGATAAACCAGAACAGGACCCGATTGATGAATGACGACCGCAAGCACCCGTTCCGTTACAGCCATGAAGATCGGGAGGCCGCAAGCCATATTCCTGACACGCCCCAGACGCGTGCGCCTTCCTATGCGTTGGCTTTCGCTGATGAGGACTTTCTGTGCCGGGAGGAGCTACGTCCCGTTCGCCTGCAGCTGGAACTTCTGAAGCCGGAAATGCTGATGAACGAGGCGGGGGTGAATTCCACCATCGTGCTTTTTGGCGGTGCGCGGATTCCTGAGCCTGCCAAAAAAGACACGGCCCGCACCCAGACGCTGGCCGACCTCAGCAAATACTATGAAGAGGCGCGACGCTTTGCGCAGATGATGACGGCGCAATCGCTGGCCACTGGCGGGACCGAAAATGTGATCGTGACAGGCGGAGGGCCCGGTGTCATGGAGGCAGGTAACCGTGGCGCAGAAGAGGCGGGCGGGCGGTCCATCGGGCTGAATATCGTGTTGCCGCATGAACAGGCCCCCAACTCATATGTGACGCCGGATCTGTGCTTTAACTTCCACTACTTTGCGATCCGAAAAATGCATTTCCTGATGCGTGCATCTGCAGTCTGTGTGTTTCCAGGTGGCTTTGGCACGCTGGATGAGCTTTTTGAGGCACTGACCCTGATCCAGACGGGCCGCATGGCGCAGGTGCCATTTCTGCTTTTCGGTCGTGACTTCTGGAACAAGATCATCAACTGGGACGCGCTCGCCGATGCGGGCACCATTTCAGCTGACGATCTGAAACTGTTCCGTTTTGTTGAAACTGCGGAAGAGGCTATAGCCGCGTTGAACGACTGGGACGGTAAAGGCGTCAAGCGCGGGGCGATCCCCGGACGGTAGGATTCACGACGTCTCGTCTGACGGCACTTCCAATCCCTGCATCGGCGGCTCATTCGGTTGGCGGATCGCCTGAATCGCCGCCTTAGCCAGAAAAGTCCCTGCCGTATTCACCTGTTCTGCGATGGTCAGAATGTCTGCGCGGAACAGTTTCAGAAACGGCATCGCCTCTTTCGCAAAGACGTCGATCTCTTTGCCCACTTGCGCGCCATACTGCTCGATGGCCGCAACAGCTGCCATCGCAGATGATGTTGAAGCAGTGATAACCGCGTCAATCTCGGGCCGCGCTGAAAGGGTTTCCAACAAGAAAGTCACGATGTCTGCGCTGGGCGTATCGCTTGTAATGCCATCAGCGATTGTCACATTCACACCATGCGCAGCACCGCTGTCCCTGACGCCTGCGATCATGTGCTGAGAATAGCTTTGTGCCTGCGGCGGGGCGATGACAAACACGTTCTTACGGCCTCGTGCAGCAAGTTGTTTTACCGCAAGCTGTCCAAAGGCATCATTGTCAAAATCGTAGTAGGCATGCCGATCCGCCCAAAGCGTGCGACCGTGTGTGGCAAAGGGAAAATTGCGCTCCATCAGATATGCGACGCGCGGATCTTCAGGTTGCAACTGGTTCATGATGATGGCGTCGGCAGATCCAGTTTCAACAATATAGCGCACCGGATCCATCGGATCCTGATCGGGAAAAAAAGGGGTGACGATCATGTGAAATGGCGTATGCCGCAGCCCGCCGGCCACAGAGGCGATCAGACGTGCAGTATGGCTCATCAAATCATGCTCGGTCGACATCACCAGGCTGATGACATTGGTCCGTCCCGTTCGCAGACGTACGCCTGCGCGGTTGGGAACATAGCCGATATCATTGGCGATCTTGCGGATCAGTTTCTTGGTCTCGGTCCCGATATCGGGCGCATCATTCAATGCGCGCGACACCGTTGGCACAGCCAGACCGCTGATCCGCGCAATGGTTTTCAGGGTCGGCTTGCCATCTGCGGCGCGTGCTGTCGCTGCTGGATCAGGTTTGGCTTTGCTATGCGGCATGAGGTGTCTTTCTGGCCGCGGGGCCGCTTTTGCAATTCCTGAGGCCTGGATTCTAGGGCTGTCCGCGAAAAACAAGAAGCAGAACAACGTGTTAATGCGGCCAAGGTCTCTGTTTCTTATACTGACTCATTTTATCTTGCGAGGTCAATCTAAATCGTTATAGGCTGATCTATAACGATTTAGATCAGGGAGGAGAGAATCGTGAGACTCACAACAAAACTGCTTGCCGCGACTGCGATGGTCAGTGCATCCGCTGTATCGGCGGTTGAACTAGAGGTCACACATTGGTGGACATCCGGCGGCGAAGCCGTTGCCGTTGGCAAGTTCGCCAAAGCGTGGGAGGCCACCGGCAACACTTGGGTTGATGGTGCAATCGCCGGTTCTGGTGGCACGGCCCGTCCGATCATTATCAGCCGTATTCTGGGCGGTGACCCGATGGGTGCGACCCAATTGAACCACGGTCGGCAGGCAGAAGAGTTGATCGAGGCGGGTCTGATGCTGGACCTCACCGATGTGGCGGAAGAGCAGGGTTGGAAAGATATCGTCAATCCATCGTCGCTGCTGGACGCCTGTACCCTGGATGGTCGCATCTACTGCGCACCCGTCAACATTCATTCCTGGCAATGGATCTGGCTCAGCCATGAGGCCTATGCCACGGCAGGTGTCGATGTCCCATCAAACTGGAGCGAATTCGCCGCCGCCGCGCCCAAACTGGAAGAGGCGGGGCTTGTTCCGCTTGCCATGGGTCAGCAGGGTTGGCAGCAAAACGGGGCCTTTGGCGTGATGACAATTGCCATCGCTGGCCTTGATGCATGGCGCAAGGTTGTCGTCGACAAAGACGCGGACGCGGCCCGGGGTCCCGAATATGCAGCTGTGTTTGAAGCTGCCGTGGACGCGCGCGCATTTGCATCAAACTCCAATGTGCAGGACTGGAACCAGGCGACCAACATGGTGATTACCGGTCAGGCCGGTGGCCAGATCATGGGTGACTGGGCGCAAGGTGAATTCCAGGTGGCCGGACAGGTTGCAGGCGAGGACTATACCTGCCTGCCCGGACTTGGTGTGAACGAGATCCTCGATACTGGCGGTGACGCGTTCTACTTCCCTGTTCAGGACGATCCCGACGTCGAAGCTGCCCAGAAAGAGCTGGCCGCCATGCTGCTCAGCCCCGACGTGCAGGTTGCTTTCAACCTTGCCAAAGGATCCTTGCCGGTCCGGGGCGATGTTGACCTTTCTGCCGCCAATGACTGCATGCAAAAGGGTCTCGAAATCCTTGCCGCTGGTGGTGTCATGCCGTCAGGTGACATGAACCTGTCCGCCGATACCCAGACCCAGATCGAGGATCTGATGGCGCAGTTCTGGTCATCCGACATGTCTGCATCAGACGCGCAGGAAAAATACGCGGATATCATCTCCCGCGCTGACTAAGCCCGACAGGCTTTAGCAGCGGGCCCGGCGGCGCCTTCACCACCGCCGGGCCAACTTCCCACCATCCTCGATGACGGAGCCGACACGATGACTGTGGCCTCGGACGCCCCCGCGCAAACTGCGCAATCAAAAGCCGCCAGTCGGCCCAACAAGTTGTTCCGCAACCTGTCCGCCAAAATCGCCTCGATCCCGATGATCCTGACGGCACTGGTTGTCTTTGTCGGCGGCACAACATGGACCGTTGTCTATTCCTTCACCAACTCGCGCATGCTGCCGCGCGAAAACTTCGTTGGCTTTGATCAATATGTCCGGCTGTGGGAAACGGACCGCTGGATCATCTCGATCAAGAACCTGGCGATCTACGGCGTTTGTTCAATGATCCTGACATTGACGATCGGGTTCTGCTTGGCCGCATGTCTTGACCGGAAAATCCGGTTCGAGAACGCCTTTCGTACGATTTTCCTGTACCCTTTCGCCTTGTCATTCGTCGTCACCGGCCTTGCCTGGCAATGGATCCTGAACCCACAATTCGGCTTTCAAAGCGTGGTGCGTGGCTGGGGCTGGGAAAGCTTCACCTTCGACCCGCTCAACAACCCCGATATCGTGATGTTCGGCTTGCTGATCGCCGGGCTGTGGCAAGGCACCGGCCTGATCATGTGCATTATGCTGGCAGGGCTGCGCGGCATAGATGACGATATCTGGAAAGCCGCCAAGGTTGACGGGATCGGCACCATCAAAACCTATGTCGTCGTCATCATCCCCATGATGCGGCCTGTCTTCATCACCGCGCTCGTGCTGATCGCATCCGGCATCATCAAACTTTATGACCTTGTCGTCGCCCAAACCAATGGCGGGCCGGGGCTCAGTTCCGAAGTGCCTGCGAAATACGTCATCGAATACATGTTCCGCGCCCAGAATCTGGGCCAGGGATTTGCCGCCTCGACCATGATGCTGTGCTCGGTCGTGATCATCCTGATCCCTTGGGCCTACCTCGAATTCGGAGGCAAGAAACGTGGCTGATTTGACCGTCAACGGCCCCGCAGGCCCCCGCCCCAAAAAACGGTTCAGCCGCGCGAACATCTTCCTTTATGGCACGCTGATCGTCGTCAGCATGTACTACCTGCTGCCGCTTTACGTGATGATCGTGACGTCGCTGAAAGGCATGCCTGAAATCCGCATGGGGAATGTCTTTGGCCCCCCGATGGAGATCACCTTCCAGCCTTGGGTCAAAGCCTGGTCAGAGGCCTGCACCGGCCTTGATTGCACTGGTCTTTCGAAAGGGTTCTGGAACTCCGTCCAGATATTGATCCCGTCGGTGGTGCTGTCCATCGCCATCGCCTCGGTCAATGGCTACGCGCTGTCCTTATGGAAGTTCAAAGGGTCAGAAGTGTTCTTTACCATCCTGATCATCGGCGCCTTCATCCCCTACCAGACGATGCTTTACCCCATCGTGATCATCCTGCGTGAAATCGGGCTGATGGGTGATCTGGGTGGGCTGGTGCTGGTGCACACGGTCTTCGGGATGCCGATCCTGACACTCTTGTTCCGCAACTATTTCGCCTCAGTACCGGAAGAGCTGTTCAAAGCGGCCCGCGTCGACGGGGCAGGGTTCTGGCAGATCTACTTCCAGATCATGTTGCCAATGGCGCTGCCGATATTTGTGGTCGCGATCATCCTGCAGGTCACCGGCATCTGGAACGATTTTCTGTTTGGCGTGATCTACACCAAACCCGCCACATACCCGATGACTGTTCAGCTCAATAACATCGTCAACTCTGTCCAAGGCATCAAGGAATACAACGTCAACATGGCCGCAACACTTCTCACCGGCCTTGTGCCACTCGTTATCTATTTCGCCTCTGGCAAACTCTTTGTTCGGGGCATTGCAGCAGGGGCTGTTAAGGGATGAGTTACTCCGTCGAAATCAAGAAACTCGACCTGGCATTCGGGGCGGTCAAGGTCCTGCAGGGGCTGGACCTGAACATCAACGAAGGCGAGTTCCTGGTCCTCCTTGGCTCATCCGGCTGTGGGAAGTCCACATTGCTGAATTGCATTGCGGGTCTGTTAGAAATCACTAACGGCCAGATATTTATCAAAGGGGAAAACGTCACATGGGCCGAGCCTTCTGAGCGCGGCATTGGCATGGTGTTCCAGTCCTATGCGCTTTATCCGCAGATGACGGTCAAAGGGAACCTGTCTTTCGGATTAAAGAACGCCAAGGTCCCGAAAGCCGAAATCGAGAAACGCGTCGCCCGCGCGGCCGAAATCCTGCAAATCGGCCCCCTTTTGGATCGCAAACCCGGCGCGCTCTCAGGCGGACAACGCCAACGCGTCGCCATTGGGCGCGCGCTGGTCCGGGATGTGGATGTGTTCCTCTTTGATGAACCGCTTTCCAACCTCGACGCCAAGCTGCGCGTGGACCTGCGCGTCGAACTCAAGCGCCTGCACAACCAATTGCAGAACACGATGATCTACGTGACCCACGATCAGGTCGAGGCCATGACGCTCGCCGACCGAATTGCGGTGATGAAAGGCGGTGCGATCATGCAGCTTGGTACACCGGATGAAATCTACAACAGGCCGCGCAACCTTTATGTGGCAGACTTCATCGGATCCCCATCCATGAACTTCCTCGAAGGGCATCTGGAAGGCGGCAGCTTCAAGGTCGACGACATGATCATGCCAATGACCGGCTATGATTTCGCTGCCCCACAAACCGCCGACCGCCCTGCCGTCATCGGTATCCGGCCCGAACATGTCGTCACCGGGGAACTCGTCCGCAACGCGCCGTTGCGCTACAGCGTCGATGTTGATCTGGTGGAACCGATGGGGTCTGACACTTTGGTTTATGCCAAACTTGGTCAGCACCTGTTCCGCATCCGCATGGATGGGCAAGCGACGGTAAAAGCCGGCGAAACGCTTGAGGTCGGGATCGACCCGTCGCGCGCCTCACTCTTCGACAAAGCAACCGAGGATCGTTTGTGACGACGCTTAGCCTCGCAGGTGAATGGACACTATCGGATGACAGCGGGGACTACGCTTGCGCAATCAATCTGCCTTCTGACGGGATCAGCGCCCTGCACGCAGCACAGCTGATCCCTGATCCTTATTGGGGCCGGAATGAATACGACCTGCGCTGGATTAGTGAACGGGATTGGACCGTTACGCGCGATTTTGACCTGACCGAGACCGAGGTTGATCTGGTCCTGTCAGAGGTCGATTGCGTGGTCACCGTGCAGGTGAACAAGCAGATTGTCCTGAGGGCTGAAAACGCTTTTAGAACCTACCGGGTGCCACTCACTGGTGCGTCACGGGTGGGCCGGAATAGGGTCAGTGTGACCTTTCACTCTGTCGTGGCGGCAGGTGCCGCCAAACAGGCGGCCCACCCGTTTCCTTTGCCCAATTCCAAAAACTGCCCGATCCCGAACGGCAACATGCTGCGCAAACCCGCCTGCGACTTTGGCTGGGATTGGAACATCGCGCTGGCCCCTTTTGGCATTTATGGCACGATGGCGATTGAGCCATCCCATGCCCCCCGGCTCGACCGCCTGATCATCGCTCAAGATCACTCGGGCGAGGGCGTTTTGCTGACCATGACTGCGCATCTCAGCAACTATGACGGTGAGGTCACAGCGACCATTGCGGGCCAGTCTGTGTCAGCACATTGTACGTACGGGATCTGTACGCTTTCTGTACGCATTCTTGATGCCGATCTCTGGTGGCCCGCTGGTCAGGGTGATCAGCCGCTTTACGACCTTGAATTGACCTTTGCGGATCAACGGATCACGCGTCGGATCGGTCTTAGGTCTATTGAACTGGTGACTGAAAAAGACGCCATTGGCTTAGGCTTCAAGTTTCGCGTGAACGGACGGGACATTTTCTGTAAAGGGGCCAACTGGATTCCTGCCGACGCTCTGCCCGGCCGGATCACAGACGCCAAAATGCGTGACTTGCTGCAATCGGCGGTGGACGCAAATATGAACATGGTCCGCGTGTGGGGCGGTGGCCGGTACGAGCCAGACAGTTTCTACAACACCTGTGACGAACTGGGGTTACTGGTTTGGCAGGATTTCATGTTTGCCTGCAATCTCTACCCATCCGATGACGCTTACCTGGCTAATGTGAAAGCAGAAGTCATTGATAACGTGTCGAGAATCCAGCATCACGCTTGCCTCGCACTTTGGTGTGGCGACAACGAATTGATCGGTGCGCTGGGCTGGTACGAATGTTCTGTAAACGACCGCGACCGCTATCTGGTCAACTATGACCGCCTTAACCGGGCCCTCGAAACAGCGCTGAAAGAAACCGACCCAAACGCCATCTGGTGGCCGTCATCTCCGTCTCCGGGTCCATTGAATTTCGGTGATGCCTGGCATGATGACAGTTCAGGCGACATGCATTTCTGGTCGGTCTGGCACGAAGGCCGGGACTTTGATCACTATCGCGACGTGGCCCCGCGCTTTTGCTCTGAGTTTGGCTTCCAAAGCTACCCTTCAATGAATGCGATCCGTCGTTTTGCAACGTCTGAAGATCAAAATATCGCCTCTCCTGTCCTCGAAAGTCATCAAAAGAACGGCGGTGGCAACGCCCGCATCGCCGAAACGATGTTCCGCTATTTCCGCTGGCCTGAAAGGTTCGACGATTTCGTCTACCTTTCCCAGATACAACAAGGACTTGCGATCAAAACTGCCGTGACCCATTGGCGCAGTCTCAAGCCCCGCTGCATGGGCACTTTGATCTGGCAACTCAACGATACCTGGCCGGTTTGCTCTTGGGCCTCACTGGATCACGGCGGCGACTGGAAGCTGATGCACCACATGGCAAGGGTCTTTTACGCACCGCTTTTGGTGACTGCAGTTCCAAAGAGCGGTCAGATCATTCTACGTGCCGTCAATGACAGCCCCGATCCGGTGGAACTGCACGTGACAATCTGCGCGATGAAAATGGACGGAACCTTGCGCGACCTCGGCACGGTCACGGCGACAGTGAGCGGTGAGGCCGTCGACCTGATGAAAACACCCGAAACCATGCTCGCCCCGGATGAGATGTTTCACTATCACTGGACCGACATGACCGGACGAACCGGCAGTGACACTTTTGCGCCGCGGCCTTTCAAGAGCTACGACTTACTCCCGTCAGAATTGACCAGCAAGATTGACGGAAACGAAATTACGGTTAGTGCCAAATCCCTCGCTCTCTTTGTTGCGATCGAGGCCGATGTGCCGGGGCGCTTCGACGACAACGCCTTCACCCTGCTGGCGGGTGAGCACAAGACAGTGCGCTTCACCCCCACCAATCCTGATGCCCAACCCACTTTCACGCTGCGCGATCTGCACAGCGCAACTTACGCCTAAAGGACCACTCGAATGACGCGGATTTCGTATCAACTCTATTGCTCGCGCAACTTCCCACCTTTGGGCGATACCCTGCAAATGCTGGCAAATGCTGGCTTTGCCGAGGTCGAGGGCTACGGCGGTCTGTTCGACGATACTGATGGGCTGCGATCCGGGTTGCAGGCCAATAATCTACGCATGACCAGCAGCCATATCGGGCTGGACATGATCGAGGATGATCCCGTTGGCACGCTGGCAATCATCAAGGCGCTTGGCATCGAGAAAGTGTTTGCCCCCTTCATTGGCCCCAGTGACCGCCCGACAGATAGTGCTGGCTGGCTGGCTTTTGGTAGACGTCTGGCTGAGGCAGGCAAGCCGTTGCAAGATGCCGGGTTGGACTTTGGCTGGCACAACCACGCGTTTGAATTCGACACGACTGACAGTGGCGATGTACCGTTAGATCTGATCATGCAGGCCTCGGATGACCTGATGCTTGAACTCGACCTTGGCTGGGTCCGCATGTCAGGCCACGATCCGGTGGATTGGATCAAGAAATATGCGGGGCGGATCAGTGCCGCGCATGTCAAAGACATCGCGCATGACGGCGAATGCACGGACGAGGACGGCTGGGCCGATGTGGGCCACGGTATCATGGACTGGTCTGCCATTCATGCAGCACTGCAGGCTGCAGACGTCGATCACTATGTGCTCGAACACGACAACCCCAAAGACCACATACGTTTTGCGACACGCAGCCTTGCGTCTGTCAAAGCATTTTAAGGATTTCGCTCATGGCACAGTTACGCGTTGGCATCATCGGCTGCGGCAATATCTCAACCTCTTATCTGGGGCTGATGCCGCTTTTCAAACCGCTCAAGGCCGTGGCCGTTGCGGATATCAACATGGACACGGCGCGCGCGCGGGCGGCGGAATACGGCGTGCGGGCCGATACGGTTGAAGATCTGCTGCAGGCGTCGGATGTGGACGTAATCGTGAATCTCACCATCCCGGCGGTCCATTTCGAAATTACCAAACGCATTCTGGAGGCAGGCAAACATGCCTATTCGGAAAAGCCGCTGGTCCTGACGCTGGACGAGGGGGAAGAACTGCGCGAACTGGCCGCATCGAAAAACCTGCGTATTGGTTCTGCGCCTGACACGTTCCTTGGAGGAGCCCACCAGCAGGCGCGTGCCACGATTGATAAGGGCGATGTGGGCCAGATCATTGGTGGCACCTGTCACGTCATGGGTCATGGTATGGAATCCTGGCACCCGAACCCTGATTTCTTCTATCAGCCGGGTGCTGGGCCGGTTCTGGATATCGGCCCCTATTACGTGACAAACCTGATCCAATTGGTTGGTCCGGTGAAATCTGTGACCTCTCTTGCCACAGCGACCTTTAGCGAACGCACCATCGGCAATGGGGATCGGCTGGGCGAAAAGGTACCCGTCGATACGCCGACGAACATCCATGCGTTGCTGGAATTTGCCAACGGTGCAACCGTCACGCTGGGCGCAAGCTGGGATGTCTGGGCGCATCGCCATGCGAATATGGAGCTTTATGGCGAAGACGCATCGCTGTTTGTGCCGGACCCGAATTTCTTTGGCGGCACGGTGGAAATCGGCGGACAGGATAGCGAGATCAAACCGCTGCCAGCCTGGGATCATCCATTTGGCGTCAGCAATCAGGGGGATCTTGCCAATTATCGCTGTGCAGGTTTGGCAGATATGGCGGCTGCGATTGATGAGGGTCGCGCGCATCGCTGCAATGTCGATCTGGCCGTGCATGCGGTGGATGTGATGACCAGCATCCTGAAAGCAGGGGAAGAGCGGCGCTTTGTCGATCTGACCACGACCTGCGACCGTCCGGCGGCGCTGTCGCCGGACGAAGCGCGCGCGTTGTTGGCTTAATCCACCAGCGCCTTGCGATAGAGATAACGATGGTTGTGCCCTGGGAACGGGGCACCGAACCGACGCATCAGCTTGGAATAGCTATAGCCAAGGTCTGACCCTTTGCAGAGCCGTTGCCCAGTGAGATCATGCAGCGCAAGACCACCGCCAACCTCTTGCAACCGATAGCCCTTGCGGGCCAATCGCCGCTGCAAGTCCTCCCAACCCATCGCATATGCCAAATCGTCAGCGAGAAGCGCCCGCAAGGGCGCGACGAGCCGCTCATCCGCTCTTTGAGCGGTCTTCGCTCTGCTGCGTCGATAGAGGTCACGTTTGACAGCATCCCGAATGAGGCCACCGATCGTCGCGTCCTCAGCTCGCGCAATCTGTTCGAGTGCAGCAATCATTTCAGGCGGTAGGCGTAGCTGGATCGTATTCATCCCACCACCTCACCCGATCATGGTAAATACTGGGTTAAAGCCCGGCTTCCTGTGCGATCTGGGCGCGTGACTTGCGCGCCCGTTCGGTCGCGGATTTCAACTGGCCACAGGCAGCCATGATATCTTCGCCCCGCGGTGTGCGGATTGGCGACGCATACCCGGCCTTGTAGATGATATCGGCAAAGGCCCGAATGCGGTTGTTCGAAGAGCGTTTGTAAGGCGCACCGGGCCATTCGTTGAACGGGATCAGGTTGATCTTGGCCGGAATGCCGTCGATCAGTTTGATCAGGCGGCGCGCGTCTTCGTCCGTATCATTCACCCCGTCAAGCATCACGTATTCGAACGTGATCCGTTCGGAGTTCGACACCTTTGGATAGCTCCGCAATGCATCCAGCAGTTCCGCGATATTCCATCGCTTGTTGATCGGAACCAGCTTGTCGCGAACTTCATCCGTGGTCGCGTGGAACGACACAGCCAACTGACAACCAATCTCTTCCGCCGTCCGTGCAATCTCGGGCACAACACCAGAGGTGGACAGTGTGATCCGCCGGCGCGACAACTGAATACCATGCGGGTCCATCGCGATCTTCATCGCATCACGAACGTTTTCGAAATTGTAGAGCGGTTCGCCCATACCCATCAGTACGATGTTCGACAGCAGGCGCGTTTCATCTTTGGGCGCACCGGGTACGGGCCATTCGTCCAGATCATCACGCGCAATCATGACCTGACCAATAATCTCACCGGCTGTCAGATTGCGGACCAGTTTCTGGGTGCCGGTATGGCAGAATGAACATGTCAGCGTGCAGCCGACCTGAGACGAAATGCACAGCGTGCCACGGTCGGTTTCAGGGATATACACCACCTCAACCTCATGCCCACCTGCGATCCGTACCAGATACTTACGGGTACCGTCGTCAGAGACCTGACGCGTCACAACCTCCGGCACTTCGATCACGAACTGCTCGGCCAGCATCGCGCGGTAGTCTTTGGCCAGGTTCGTCATCTCCGCAAAATCACGAACCCCCCAATGGTAGATCCACTGCCAGATTTGCCCGACACGCATCTTGGCCTGCTTTTCCGGTGTGCCGACAGCAATCAACGCATCACGCATCGCATCACGGGTCATGCCGACAAGGTTCGGTGGTCCGTCCGGCAGCTTGCGCGGAAAGGTCATGACGTCCTGTGTAATCGGGGCGCTGGCAGACATGGCGTACGACTCGTTTTTGGTGATCAGGCTTGGCATATAAGAGAAAGGGCCGGTCTTCACAAGAAAACCGGCCCCCCGCACAATCAATGAACGGTTGTGTTATTCGGAACAGCGGTTCTCGGCCTCTTCAACAGCGGCGGTGAAACCCAGCAGGCTGAACGTATCTTCGGTCTGGGTCCCACGGCCAGAGCGGCCGGTCACAACGGCACTGGCACCGCGCTTCATGGCGGCCACGAACTTCACGTCGTCTTCGGGCGTGGCGGGCCATGCGGTTTCGCCTTCTGTAAACATCTGAAAGGTCGTGTCACCCACCTTCATCGAGACGGTAGAGCCGCTGGCAAATGGGTAGCCACCAGTAAACATCACCTGTCCCGATACATTCTCGGATGGGCGGTAGAACACAATCAACCGGATATCGCCGCGGCGGACGGTGACAGTGTTGCCGTCACGTGTGTTCACGGTCTCTTTGGGCGCTGACACGGCCCAGCATTCGTTGGGATCACTTTCGACAAACACGCTCCAATCCGTGTTCGCTGCAATGCGGTTATCGCTTTCCTCTTGTGCAATCGCAGACCCGGCAACAAAACAGGCCACAATCGCACCGAGGGTCCGGGAAAATTTAAAAATCATCTCACAGCCTCCAAGCTGTCCTTGCCTCTGGATGCCTCGCTTCAGCCCCATAGTGCATCTGATGCGCACCTTTTCGGCTGGCGAGACTTGTTTCAACTCGATACCGTGGAACCTAGCAAGAAATCGCCCGGCGGGGAAAGCCCCCAATTCCACGTAAGTTACGGGAAATATACAGTCCAAAAAGGCAAAAACATGACACAAGCTGTTGATCTCGTCGAAGTCTGGCGCGGGCCACATTTGGAATGCGTGCATCAGGGGCATGCCGTTATCTGTGATGATACTGGTCAGATCGTACAAGCTTGGGGTGATCCGTCCGCGCTGATCTATCCGCGGTCATCATGCAAGATGATTCAGGCGCTGCCGCTGTTGGAAAGTGGGGCAGGCGCTGCGTTGACAGATGAACAATTGGCGCTGGCATGCGCATCCCATCAGGGTGCCGCGATTCATACCGACAGAGTTGATGCATGGCTAAAGGATTTGGGCCTGACAGATGAGGCGTTTCGTTGTGGCCCGCAAATGCCAAACGACAAATCAGCAAGATACGGTCTGATCAGGGCCGAGGCCCAACCTTGCCAGATACATAATAACTGTTCTGGCAAGCATGCAGGGTTTTTGACGCTGACCAGGCATCTGGGGGCGGGACCTGAATATGTGGATATCGACCATCCTGTGCAAAAAGCCTGTCTGGCCGCATTCGAAGACGTTACACAAGAGACCAGCCCGCTGTTTGGGATCGACGGTTGTTCGGCCCCCAATCATGCTTGCACGGTGCATGGGCTGGCCCGCGCCATGGCTTTTTTTGCAAGCGCGTCTAACAGGTCAGACATGCGAAGTCAGGCCGCAGTTAGACTGACACAGGCCATGGCAACATATCCAGCGCTTGTTGCGGGCGAAACACGTGCTTGCACCGAACTGATGCGGGCCATGCACGGGAAAGTGGCGATCAAGACCGGTGCCGAAGGTGTGTTCATTGCCATCATCCCCGAAAAGCGGCTGGGTGTCGCGCTTAAGATTACAGATGGTGCAACACGTGCCAGTGAATGCGTCATCGCGGCGATCCTTGTCCGCCTGGGTGTGCTGCAGGCAGACCACCCTGCAGCGCAAGCGCGCATGTGCCCACCAATCAAAAACCGCAGAGATATTTTAACCGGTCAAATCAGGCCAACCCGGTCATTGCTAGAGACGACCGCAGCTTAGACCTCCAGCTTTCGGATCTGGAAGGGAAGCCGGCACAAGCATAGCCCCAACCTTCCGCAGCGCCAGTAATCGGTAGCGTAGCTATTGCCGCAGTTCTGCAAGTCTCTTCGACACATGGACTGGAATGATCCTCGTTACGATTTCACTTCCCAATTAAGACAAAATGCTTAGGCGAATTCTTTGGCCCGTGGTGAGAATTGGGGGGGGGCAGCTGACGCGTCCTGCGTTAGCAATGCGTCCTGCTGTGACAACCTTTCAAGGCGCTGTTGCGCCAAACTGCGACGCGTTGACGTCGCCAATTGCCAAATGTGTTGCGAAGTCCACCTCTGTGATCATGGACAAGAAGGATCTCACACATTTTCGCCGCTTGTATCGGCTGGTTTTGGGCAACTTTAGCCCACCACCAGGCCGATGGCGGATCGCGACAGCACTGCTTTTTGGCATTGTCTGCCACGCGTTGTTTGCAGTGGCTGTGTTGGCGATGATTGTCGCGATGTTTTTTGGGATGAGCGAGAGTTTCGGAAACGTCCCACAGCCCTGGGCATGGGTTGCCAACATCGCGTTAGTCCTGCAATTCCCGCTGACCCATTCGTTTTTGTTGTCCAATAAAGGCAGAAGGCTGTTGGCGCGGCTTGCGCCAGCTGGCTATGGAAAAACCTTAAGCACAACCACTTACGCGATCATTGCCTCTGCCCAGCTATTCGTTCTTTTTGCGTTTTGGACGCCTAGTGGCGTGATCTGGTGGCGGGCAGAGGGGGGCCTTCTTGCGCTGTTCTGCGTGCTTTATGGGTTGTCTTGGCTGCTTTTGATCAAGGCAAGCTACGATGCCGGGGCGGAGGTGCAGTCTGGCGCGCTGGGCTGGATGTCACTGCTGCAAAAGATAACACCGAATTTTCCTGATATGCCAACAGCAGGCTTGTTCCGGATTGTCCGGCAACCGATTTATGTGGCCTTTGCTTTGACGTTGTGGACAGTACCCGTTTGGACGCCTGATCAATTGCTGCTTGCTATCAGCTTTACCAGCTACTGTCTGTTGGCCCCACGTTTGAAGGAGCGGCGGTTTGCAAAAATCTATGGCGCACGCTTTGCACGTTACAAGGCCCGTGTACCTTATATCTTTCCAAGATTCAGGTTGTCGACATCCCGACGCAACAGCGCGGTTCGGCGGGGTTAACCGGCTGCCGTACCACCGCCGTGCGCTGTGATGTGATCGCGTAAAACAGTTGCTTCGAACTTGCGCAGCGGCAGCGCAGCCGCGCCGCCAAATGCAGCAATACCTTCGGCAAGCGTGGGAAACAGTGACAGCAGTTCGCGGCGCTGTGCCGCTTCGATGCCTGAAACCGAGTTGTCCGACAAATAGAAGCTTTCGCAGGCGATCCCGTTGGCATAGACGATCTGGTGCGTGTCGAACATGAAATGGACGTAATGCACGCGCCCGCCCGTGCGTCGGGTCACTCCCGGCATGCCACACAGGTGCTTGGCTGCGATCAACACGTCTGCTGATCCAAAAAGTAACTCTGCCTGCCGATCGCAGATAAAGACCCGGTGTTCGGGGGATAAGATCAGTTCGGACCTGTTCCCCAAACTGCCAGGGGCAAAGACGACCGGCGCAAATGTACCCTCTGCGGCAATTTCCGTGTCACCCACCCACCTGACAGGCTGAAAGCCGTGATCGCGTGTGCGAACCATATGACCCACGCCAATATCTTTTGCCTGAACCGGGCCGTCTTTCGTTTCGATCAGTGTATCGCCGGCAAAACAGGGAATGAAATCTGTGTAAGGAACGGTACCATCATTATCACCGCCGACTTTGATGTAGGAAACGCCGTCAATCAGTTCCGCATCAGCAGCAAATCCCCAAACGTTTTGGGTCACGCCACCTTGGGAAAAAACTGTCAGTTCGATGGTGGGGCCGGTTGGGGCGCCGAATTCATCAAGTGCCCGCAGCAGAATGGTTGATTCCGCCTCTACAATCTGACCATCGGCAACAATACCACCGCCATCTGTGATGACATGGTCGGATGGATCATCGTCGTTGAAGAACAGGTTGTTGTCTTCGGGAATCGCATCAGCGAAAGTGTCGGTGTCGTCAACCGTCACACTTGTCCCGCCGCCTGAACTGTAGACAAATGTCGTACCGTTCGGCGTGTCCGAATTGTTAATGATACCGTTGCCAACAATCGACCCGTTGCTGCTGCCGGTGACGACCAGATTGTCGCTGTCGATGGCAAAAAATGTACGAAGAACCATGGCTGTCCCATTCACCAAATTTTATTAGCGCACACCATAGCTGAGCGGAGCACTGAGGCAAAGATGATAAGTACAATGCAAGATAAATTGCGATATCATGCTGTCGTGTGGCCTTTCATGTGGTTGATCAATGTAGCGCCGCAAGGCACAACGGGCATGCAGCGACCTTCCGCGTCTTCATAAGAAAGCCCACAATATGTCCTTTACCTTGGCCACCTGGAACATCAATTCCGTCCGACTACGCGAGGGTATTGTTGTTCGGTTGATGCAGGAAGAGATGCCGGATGTTCTTTGCTTGCAGGAGTGTAAGAGCCCTGTCGACAAGATCCCCGTGGAACGGTTCCAGGCGCTTGGTTACAAGCACATGGTTGCCCGCGGCCAAAAGGGCTATAATGGCGTTGCAATACTGTCCAAAATTCCAATGGAAGAGGCGGGTGCCGAAGACTATGCCGCGTTGGGCCACGCCCGCCATATCGCGGCGCGTCTGGAAAACGGTGTGACAATCCACAATCACTACGTGCCTGCGGGCGGTGATGTTGCTGACCGTGAGGTCAATGAAAAATTCGGCAACAAACTTGACTACCTGACCGAGATGCGTGACGCGTTCCATGCAGCCAAGCCGGAAAAGTCGATCCTCGTCGGCGATCTGAACATCGCCCCGCGTGAGGACGATGTCTGGAGCCACAAGCAGCTTTTGAAAGTCGTCAGTCACACACCGATTGAGGTCGCGCATCTCAACGATGTCATGGAAGCTGGCCAATGGTCTGACATCACGCGTAACGATATTCCAGAAGGTCAGCTTTACAGTTGGTGGTCTTACCGCGCGAAAGACTGGGATGCCGCTGACAAGGGCCGCCGCCTTGATCACATCTGGGCGACACCCGATATTCAGAGTGCCGCGCACGGGTCGCGGGTGCTGCGTGCAGCACGTGGATGGGACAAACCTAGCGATCACGCGCCGGTATTTGCGACTTTTGATCTTTAGCCTTTGGTTTCAGGGCATGCCGTCAGGCTGAAATCATCACCAAATCAAGGATGGAATTCTTATGACACTGCCCGCCCAAATGCATGCTCTTATCCAGTTGCATGATGGTTATGCGTCAACTCAAACAGGCCCCGATATCCAAGACCTGTCCCCATTCGTTGCCTTGCAACAAATTGACGTGCCCCGTCCGGGTCCGGGCGAGGCATTGATCAAAGTGCATCTGGCTGCCGTCAACCCATCTGACATTCACTTTATCAAAGGCGAATATGGTCAGCCCCGCGTGCAGGGGCGTCCTGCCGGTTTTGAAGCAGTGGGCGAGGTTATCGCAGGTGATACGCCCTTGATCGGGCAACGGGTCAGTTTCTTTGCAACTGCATCCGGTACGTGGGCAGAGTACGCTGTAACAGATGCGCAAAGGCTGGTGCCTTGCCGCCCGGATCTGTCCGAACCGGACGCCGCTGGTCAGTTGGTGAACCCCCTGACGGCCATTGCCATGTTCGATATCGTTGCGGAAAGCGGTGCGGATAGTTTTGTGTTGAACGCTGCAGGCTCACAACTGGGAAAACTGCTCATTGGCTTGGGCCGTGATAAGGGGATCAAGCCGATTGCGGTGGTGCGCCGTATGGCGCAAGCGGAGCTGCTGAAAGAGCTTGGCGCAGCTGCAGTTATTGCCACCGATCAGCCAAACGCGCTTGGCCAGGCCGAGGAGCTTTTTCAATCGCTCAAACCGCGTGTCCTGCTGGATGCTGTGGGTGATCAGTTTACGGCCGATCTGTTTTTTGCAATGCCAAGCCACACACGCTGGGTGAATTACGGAAAGCTTTCGACTGACGCACCTGCTCTGGCAAATTTGGGTCAGATGATCTTTCAGAACAAGCGGATCGAAGGGTTCTGGCTGACGCGATGGATGCAGCAGGTCGATCCCGAACGTATACCTCAGGCTTTCGCCGAAATTCAGGCGCGGTTCGTTGCAGGGCAATGGCGGACCGATGTGGCGGGAATCGTACCGTTGCCACAAGCAATGACCCAACTGCCCCAGGTTTTGGCGCAACCCGACGGCAAGGCATTTATCGACCCGCGTCTCTGAACTGTCCTTACGTGACAAGCCAGAAACACTGCGCATCTGTATCACGTTATTGAAAAACCGCTTTGGTATTGCTACCTTTCAGCTAATCCCGGCGCCGGGGTCGTGATGGCGCGCTTTAAGGAGGACAATGCACTGTCTCTTTCCACTTCGGCTGATATGTCAGCCAGCTCGGGTGCCAAACCGATGACGGCCCCAAAAAACGCCACGAGCGAGACGCTTCTGGCGGCAGTTCTCAAATCACTTGAAGATGACAAAGGCGAAGACATCGTGCAGATTAACCTGCGCGGTAAGTCCGAGATGGGCGACTACATGGTGATCGCCAGTGGACGATCAACCCGTCAGGTCACCGCAATGGCTGAAAAGCTGACTGATCGGCTCAAGCAGGAGTTTGGTGTTATCAGCAAGGTAGAGGGCAAGGACGCCGGTGATTGGGTGTTGATCGACACAGGTGACGTCATTGTTCATGTCTTCCGGCCTGAAGTGCGCGAATTCTACCAGCTCGAAAAGATGTGGCAGCCTGGGGCAGCCGCCGCCGGTTGATGCGCGTCCAAATCTGCGCAGTGGGCCGCTTGCGCAAAGGTCCAGAGCGCGCGCTTTATGACGATTATCTTGCCCGCTTCGACCGGACAGGACGGTCATTGGCCCTTGGACCTGCGCAAATCAAAGAAGTTGAAGACAAGAAAGGCGGCGGCATGGGTGCCGAAGCGATGCTTTTGCAGCGCGCCATTCCCGATGGCGCACTCATTTGCACTCTGGATGAGCGCGGCAAGGTCATGTCCTCACCCGATTTTGCAGAGCTCATAGGCAACTGGCGTGATCAGGGCCGTCAGGATGTCGCCTTTGTCATTGGCGGCGCAGATGGGATTGATCCATCACTCAGGGCGCAGGCCGATGCATCCTTAAGCTTTGGCAAGATGGTCTGGCCACATATGCTGGTCCGTGTGATGCTGGCTGAGCAGCTTTATCGCGCCGCATCGATCTTGTCCGGTGGGCCCTACCATCGCGTCTAGCGATGCGCTAAACCACCCAAAAATCGGAGTTCGCCATGCCCGCCCCCAAACCTGTCGTCCTGTGTATTCTTGATGGTTGGGGTTTGCGTGACGACAGCGCGGCCAATGCCCCAAAGCTCGCCAAGACCCCCAACTTTGATCAGATCATGCAAGGGCCGCATGCGCAGCTTTTGACGCACGGCAATGATGCGGGTTTGCCGACTGGGCAGATGGGCAATTCAGAGGTTGGCCACACGAATATCGGTGCAGGCCGGGTCGTTGCCATGGATCTGGGTCAGATTGAACTGTCGATCGAGGATGGGTCATTTTTTCAAGCAAAGGCCTTGCAGGACTTCATTGCCAGAATGAAAGACAGTGGCGGGGTTGCCCATTTGATGGGTGTCGTTTCAGATGGCGGCGTGCACGGGCACATCAACCACATCATTGCTGCCGCGCAGGCGGTCGCCGGGGCCGGTGTGCCGGTTGTGATCCATGCGATCACCGATGGCCGGGACGTGGCCCCATCATCTGCTGCTGACTTCATGGCGGAATTGGAAGCAAAGCTGCCAGAGCATGCCACGATTGCCACGGTTATTGGCCGCTACTATGCGATGGATCGGGACAACCGATGGGAACGGGTCGAGACGGCGTATGACGCGATGATCAAGGGGCAGGGCCACCAAGCCGATGATCCTCAAGCAGCAATCAAGACAGCTTATGACGATGGCAAAACTGATGAATTCATCCCGGCCACAGTGATCGCCGCCTATGCAGGGGTGGCAGCGGGTGATGGGTTCTTCTGCCTCAATTTCCGCTCGGATCGCGCCCGCGAAATCCTTGCAGCTATCGCTGATCCTGTTTTCAGCGGGTTCAACCGGGATCAACCTGCGCTTGCTGCGCGTCTGGGTATGGTGACCTATTCCGACAAACACGATGCCTGGTTCGACACTGTCTTTCCAAAACGCGACATTCAAAACACCTTGGGTGCCTGGGTTGCCAAGCATGGTCTGCGGCAGTTCCGTCTGGCAGAGACCGAGAAGTACCCCCATGTCACGTTCTTTCTGAATGGGGGTATCGAGACGCCGGAAAAGGGCGAAGACCGCTATATGGCGCCATCCCCCAAAGTTGCGACTTATGATCTGCAGCCAGAGATGTCGGCAGGCGAGGTCACCGAACATTTCGTCAAGGCGATTGAAGACGGCTATGACCTGATCGTCACCAACTACGCCAATCCGGATATGGTTGGTCATACGGGTGATCTGGATGCCGCAATCAAAGCCTGTGAAGCGGTGGACCAAGGCTTGGGTCAAGTGTTGGATGCACTGGAAAAGGTCGGCGGCGCGATGATCGTTACCGCTGATCACGGCAATTGTGAAACCATGGTTGATCCTGAAACTGGTGGGCCGCACACGGCGCATACGACAAATCCCGTGCCGGTGGCATTGGTGGGTGGGCCTGATCGCGCGCAACTGCATGACGGTCGACTTGCCGATCTCGCGCCAACAATTCTTGATCTTCTGGGGCTGGACCTGCCGCCCGAAATGACGGGTAGCTCACTGATCAAATGAAGCTGGCTGCTTTTCTTTTATGCCTTGCGACGCCATTGGTCGCTCAACAAGAGGCAGCACAGGCTGCGGTAGAGCTGGAAGCTGCAGCGGAACGCCTTGAAGCCGCCCAAGGCGGTCGCGACCGGATCAGGGCGCTGACAGAAACGGTGCAAGCCTATGAGGCTGGATTGATCGCCATGCGCGAGGGTTTGCGTCAGATTGCAGTGCGCGAAAATGACATTGCACAGGAACTGGATGCGCAACGCGAAGAGCTTTCACGTTTGTTGGGTGCGCTGTCATCCATCCGAAAAACGCCGCGACCAGTGACTTTCCATCATCCCGGCGGCGCGCGGGAGGCTGCCCTTGCCGGGTTGCTGGTCGCAGATATGGCGGCAGGTCTGCAAGAAGAGGTCGACGAACTTGGTGCGCAATTGCAAGAGGCCCAAAGCCTTCGCAAAGCGCGCGAGGCGGCGACGCAGACACTGCAAGGTGGCTTGACGGGCGCACAGGCTGCGCGGGCGGCTTTGGGTCAAGCGGTATCGGACAGGACGACATTACCGCGACGGTTTGAAAAGGACCCTGTACAAACCGCGCTGCTTGTAGCCAGTGCGCAGACGCTCGCAGATTTTGCACAGGAACTGGCAGCAACCACGCCATCCCCGGAAAATGCGCTGACGGCATCGGGCGATCTGCCGCTCCCTGTTCAGGGATATGTCTTGCCAAATACCGACCCCGCCCGACCTGGGGTTAGTATTGCTGCTGGCTCACGCGCGCTTGTCACTGCGCCCAGTAATGCGACGGTCTTGTTTCAGGGTGCTTTGCTGAACTACGGAAATGTCGTCATCCTAGAGCCCACAGCAGACGTGATGTTTATCTTTGCAGGACTTGATCAGGTCTTCGCCCGATCCGGCGAAATTCTGTCAGCGGGCGCGCCAATCGGTCTTTTGGGTGGCGCGCCAGAGGGTGTTGACAGTATTTTGACCGAAAACGATCAAGTTGACCCGGGTCAAACGCAGCAAGTGCTTTATCTTGAGGTGCGAGACGGGCAATCTGCGATCAGTCCAGACGCGTGGTTTGCGTTAGAGTAGACAAGGATACGGAATGAAAAAGGCGATTTTGGCCGCATGTAGCGGCGCAGCATTGGGACTATTGGTGACCAGCCAGGTGGCGGGGCCGCTTCTGGCGCAGGAATCCGACAGAACCAATGTCTACGAACAACTCGACCTTTTTGGCGATATCTTTGAACGGATTCGCGCGCAATACGTGGAAGAGGTGGACGATAAAGAGCTGATCGAGGCAGCCATCAATGGCATGCTGACATCGCTCGATCCGCATTCCAGCTACTTGTCAGCTGACGATGCGGCCGCAATGCGCGTGCAGACATCGGGTGAATTTGGCGGGCTCGGCATCGAGGTGACCCAGGAAGAAGGCTTTGTGAAGGTCGTGGCGCCAATGGACGGCACACCTGCAGATGCGGCGGGTATTCTGGCCGGGGATTTCATAACGGCTGTGGATGGCGAAAGCGTGCTGGGTCTGACACTGGATGATGCGGTATCAATGATGCGCGGGCCAGTGGGTTCCGAGATTATCATTACTGTTGTGCGCGAAGGTGAGATCGAACCTTTTGACGTCTCGATTATCCGCGACACGATCAAATTGACTGCCGTGCGCACCCGCACCGAAGGAGAAGCAGTTGTTCTGCGGGTCACGACGTTCAACGATCAGACGTTCCCCAACCTTAAGGAAGGGATGGAAGAGCAGATCGAAGCGGCGGGCGGGATTGATAACATTGATGGTATTGTCATCGACCTGCGCAACAACCCCGGTGGTCTGTTGAACCAGGCGATCTATGTCTCGGACGCATTTCTGGAAGCTGGAGAGATTGTATCCACCCGCGGTCGCGAGCCCGGCGATGGCGACAGGTTCAATGCCACGCCGGGTGATCTGGCCGAGGGCAAGCCGATTGTCGTGTTGATCAATGGCGGCTCAGCCTCCGCGTCCGAGATCGTCGCGGGTGCATTGCAGGATCACAGACGGGCAATTGTGATTGGGACGAATTCTTTTGGCAAAGGGTCTGTTCAAACAGTTGTGCCGCTGCGTGGCGATGGGGCCATGCGCCTGACAACGTCGCGCTATTACACACCATCGGGCCGGTCGATCCAGTCGCTTGGTATCTCACCTGACATTATTGTCGAACAACCCCGCCCCGTTGCCACCGCTGAGGATGAAGAGGAAACGCCACAGCGTCGGTCCGAGGCGGATTTGCGTGGTTCGCTCGATAATGACAGCCTGACCGAGGATGAAATCCGCCAAATTGAAGAAGACCGCGCCCGGGCCGAGGCTGCAGCCGAACTGCGTGAGCAGGATTATCAATTGGCTTATGCGATTGATATCTTGAAAGGGCTGAATGCATTGGGACCAACCGCGTTGTTGAACCCCTGACGTTCAGTTCAGCCCTGTAAGATTGGTACGCACCCAAAGCGGGTGCGCTGCGTCCCAGCGCAAAGATACGCGTAGCTTTACGTTGGGACATCGGCTGTTCCGTATCATCCGTTGTTCGGTAATTCCGATGAGCCATTACCGCCACGTGGTGGTCGCCCGTCGCGCACGCCACTGAAATCAGGCGAGACTGTTCCTTTGAAACACCGTGGGAAGAACGGGAAGGTGTCAGTCGCGAAATAGACATATTGCCCGTCAATCATCGCCCCGTTGCACTCATCCAGCGTCCCGGATCCCGCGACAAATTCGTAATCCTGCACATAGGTGCCGTCATGTGCACCGCCGGCGCCAGAGGCGCGTTCGCCCTCTTTTAGCTGCCAGGACGATTGCGCATCATCACCGATGTAATGAATTTCAAAGCCGTCAGCGGCATATCCAAAAAGCGTTCCGTCAAGGGCATCGGTCACAGCCGAGGGAATTCCGTGATAGTGATACATCCCGTCACCATCCACATGGGCGTTCTGTGCATCCATGATGAGCCCGCCGATGCCTTCCACGTTCCATCCTGATGAGGGATCGCGCGAGTACCCGCGCTCGGATGATGGATCGTAGTATTCAGCTGTGCCTGGACGCAGGGGAATTCCGGTTATTGTCATGCCAGAAATACGGACGTTTCGGGTGATTGTGTCGGTCAGCTCTGGCATCGCATCCATGCAAAACGCATGGTCCTGCGCTGCCACCACGGCTCCGGCCCGCCACGGACCGGTTTCATGATCGGGTACGCCATCAGATACGATACAGCGCTGATCTCCATTCACCGTGATCGTGACGTGCGCGTGAGCCGCATGACTGCTCAGAAGTACAAAAGCGAGCGTTGTGCAAAGCGTCTTCATAAAGACCTCCGATTGGTTGGATAAGGATTCAACGCGCCACATCAGCATTTCCGTCGTTGAAGGCATCAGAAGATGTTGGGCCATGTTCGGGCACACACACCAGCAGGTGCGTAAACGCTGCATCGACCGTTCAAAATGAGCCGCGAAGAGCCCTTTGCAGAGGTGATGCAATACCGGCCTTGGGTTGAACGGTCAGACTTTTCCATCCAAGCACTGTGCCCGGGCATACAATTCTGGCCGAAACCACAAGCATTCATGCCCGGAATTCGGCTGTGCGGACCAACACCCCATTTGAGATCACGGACTGGAGGTCCGCTTAACGCAAATGTTCGCCCAGAATGGGCGACCACAGATAGGCTTCTGTCCGTTTCTATTCTGCCGGTACTGGTTGCCCTCTCAAGTTGCGGAGGCCGATGGCAATGAGCATCGCTACGGCGAGACCTGTTAAGCCGATCAGCGCATTTGCTGATCCAAGGGCTGTAAGACCTTGCGCGTCGATCACCTTGCCGCCGATCAACGCACCAAGCCCAATTCCGACCTGCGCGATGGTCACACTGAGGGCGGATGCAAACTCTTGGGCTTCAGGAGCTTCTTTCATCACACGCAACTGATTGCCGATGAAGCCCGCCGATTGCGCCGCGCCCCATATAGCCAACGGGATCAGGAACAAGATGCCTTGATCGGTCAGAGCAACCGTCGCGAAGGATGCGATGGACAATGCGGCCAGAGACACGACCGTCACACCCATAGGATTCCGATCAACATATTGGCCAGCCAGCCAGTTGCCGAAGAGACCAACAATACCGAAGCCCATCAGCACCCAGGCCACCTGACTTGCTGGCACAGAGGCAAGCGTTTGCAGGATATCAGCCAGATAAGTGTAGGCCACGAACATCGAGGTGAAGGCGAAAGCCGTCAGCACGAGATGTGCCAGAAACGAACCACGCTTCAGGATGGAGGCTTGTTTCAGCAGTGAAGGTGCAGCGTCGGGCCGTGTTGTGGGGAAAAAGGCGAGCAGCGCCAGCGACATGATCGCAGCCAGAACACCAATCGCGCCAAACATGACACGCCAGCCCATTAGGTCAGCCAGCAGCGTTCCGAGCGGAATGCCGATCACGGTTCCGGCTGAGATGCTGGCGTAGAGGATCGCCACGGATTTGCCGCCGCCTTCTGGCCCGCCAAGCTGCGCCGCTGATGCGGTGCCGACCGCCCAGAAGACCGGCAAGGCCAAAGCTCCGATTACCCGCGCCCCAGCAAGGGCTTCAAATGTGGGTGCGATGGCCGTCAGGACGTTTGAGATGGCGATCATTGCGAGAAGGGCTGCGAACAGCTTTTTGCGTTCGATCTTTGCGACCAAAGCGGTCAGAAAGGGCGCAGCGATTGCGACAGTGAAGGCGAAGATGGTTGCCAGAAGACCAGCTTGGGCGATGGTAACGCCAAGATCAGCGGCGAGCTGTGGCAGGACACCGATGATCACGAACTCGGTCGTGACGACGGCAAACCCTGCGGCTGCCAATGTGAGGATGGGAAGTTTCATTTGAATGCCTCCTTTTCAGGCAAGGAAGGATCGGGGCGATGCACTGACGTGCATCGCTGGGATCTTCCGGTGTTTGGTGATTGTGAGGTGCCGCTCAGGCGCCCATGTTTTCTTCGAGGTGCTTGATCGAAGTGGTTCCGGGGATCACCACCATATTTGGCGAGCGGTCCAGCAGCGCGCGTAGCGCTGACTGTGTCCCGGTTCTGGTTCCTTGACCCGCGTGGGCTGCCAGCGGCGATCCTTTCTGCATCGGATGTGCGCCGAGAGGACCATAAGGAATGAAAGCGATGCCTTCGGAGGCCGTTAAGTCAATCATCGCATCCTGATCACGTTCCAGAACATTGTAGCGGTTCTGAACCGACGCGATCGGGGCCATGGACTGGGCCGCACGAAGCTGTTCGACTGTCACGTTCGACACGCCGATGTGCCGGATTCTCCCATGAGCTTGGGCTTTGGCCAGTGCCTCGATGGACACCTCAATCGGCGTGTTTGGGTCTACCCAATGCAGTTGGAACAGGCCGATCTGATCCACACGCAGGTTCACCAGTGCATCATCAATCTGTTGCATCAGCACGGCGGGGCTGGCGTCTTTCACCATTTCCGTCGGAGATAGCTTGTCGATCCCGCCCTTCGTGGCAAAGACGATGTCTGGCAGTCCTTCCAGCGCTTCACCAAGCAGTTTTTCGTTCCACTGCGGGCCGTAAGCGCGGGCCGTATCAAAGAAGTTGACGCCAAGTTCAGCGGCCCGGCGCAGCAGGGCTTTGCCCTGTTCCCAATCGGGATAAGGTCCGAAGTTGGCAGGCTGGTCTGTCAGGCGCATCGCGCCATAGCCCATGCGGTTGACGATGAGGTCGCCGCCGATGGCGAAAGTGTCGCTGGAAATGTTGGTTTGAGCGTTCATTGGTCTGTCTCCTTGGGTCAGTCAGTGAGGCGATCCACAAAGCGCCGAACGACCGGAGCGATGAGGGTCACACTTGGAAATGCCAGAGAGAATGCGAGGGCATAGGCGTGCAGCCAGCGGCCGAGATATCCTGCATCGAAACCCGTGTTCACGGCGGTGATAGTCGCTGACAACACGCCACCAAGGCTGGCGGACATGATGAAGGCGAAAAGAACCGGGGCGAGGCGTTTCGGCAGTTTCAGGCTTTGGGCAGCAAGTTGCATGTCGCATTCTCCTGTCTTCGATGACATGAAGATGCACGCCTCCATCAGCTTTTAGAATATGCCAAGCATTGACATCACTTGTTAGTCTGACTGATTAATGGGATATGATTGACCTGCGCCTCATCGAGACTTTCATTCAAGCCGCCCGCCGAGAGAGCTTTTCCAGTGCAGCAAAGGCTCTGCGTGTCAGTCCCGGTGCAGTGAGCCAGAACATCAAGTCTCTTGAAGAGCAGCTTCAGACCCGTCTGTTCACGCGCACAACGCGCCAGGTCAAACTGACCCCAGAGGGTCAACGGTTCCTGCAACGCTGTGCGCCAGCGGTTGAGGCACTGCAAACAGCGGCCAGTGCCATTCAGGAGGAACGCGAGGCGTTTCAGGGGCGGTTGCGCATCACATCCACAACTGCCTTCGGTCGGGCAGAAATCCTGCCACTCATCGCAAGCTTTCAAGAGACACACCCGGAATTGGAAATCGAACTGTCGCTGTCGGATGGCTTCGTCGATCTGGTGGCAGAGGAATACGATCTTGCAATCCGGGGCGGTATCCTGCCGGACAGTGACTATATCGCGCGTTTGCTGATACCGGTGACGCCACTGGTCTGCGCTTCCCCCGACTACCTGAAGAAATTCGGCATACCAGAGAATGAAGCTGATCTGGCGCGCCATCGGTTGATTGGAATGCGCTCCAATCCATCACAGCGCGTCTTTGCGTGGGAATTTGCTGATCCTGGCGCTCCCCAGCCCAGGCGGGTGGAGGTCACACCTACCAGCATCATGAACGATCCGGAAAGTACGGCACGGGCCGCGAGCCTCGGCATGGGACTGGCCCAGGTTGGCAGCAATGTGGTTTTGCCACTTGTCGCGTCCGGAGAGTTGCAGATCGTCTTTCCAGAAGCCGCCCTGCAAAGCCGCGGGCTCTACGCCGTCTATCCGTCAAAACGGTTCGCGCCAAAGAAACTGACCGCTTTTTTGGATCATCTGGTGGAAGGTTTTAGCAACAGGACTGATCTGATCTTCACGCCTTAGTGGCAAAGCGCTCATTCGACGTGATGCAGCATATCGCGAGGTTTGGGCTCCTGTAGGACCTTCGCTGTAAGGTGCCCACAAGCGGCAGTGCGGACTTTGCAGGCGTTAAAGTCGTCTACGCCAATGGCCGCTTTTGTTGAGATGGAACCTACCTCTTCCGTTTTTGGAGGTCGCGCAGCATGATCCCTTCTTTGATCGCTGCCATTGCTTCATCAACGCGACGTTGTTCAGTCGGTGCGGTCTTTGCGGAGAAGACGTGGTTGGTGAACATCCGTTTCTTTCCGGCTGCAAGCTTGTCCCATTGGGCCGAGGCGGCATCGTCAGAGCTCAAAGCAGCGTACAAGGCGGCAGGCATATCGACATGATCCTGATCATCGACCCTGAATCGCATTTCGACCTCATCGCCGACGTCCAGACCAGTATTGGCCTTGATGTCGGGCGATACAATGAAGTAGCGCCGTCCGTCACCCACTGGCATCCATGCCCCACGCACCGGGACATCGGCGATCTCTCCTTCGACCCTCAGGCGCGGATAGGTCTTAAAGGGTAGCTCAGCCTCGAAACGAGGCGGCATGAACAATGCCTTATAGGTGATAACCCGCGACTTTCCGACGCCATGCAGGGCAATCTCGGCGGCAAATTCGTGGGTAAAGTAACTCATACGAGTATCACGCCGCCTGCTTATTATGCTCGTACGGGTTTTCTCCTTTCGGGGGGCGTCCCACGACATCACCGTTCATGTCTCGGTGCGGAGGCTCGGAGAAAGCCATGAGACCTGCAAGGTCCTTCCGGTGCATCTCTCTCGTCCATTTCATGAGACCTGCGAATCTCCAGATCGCGTTGAAAGGGCGCGGCAGTTCATTGATGAAATGCGCCATCACACGGGTGCGCTTATTGCCCTCGGAAAGAATTTCGAATGTCAGTTTCGGCCTGTGCGGGGGGCCAGGGCCAACAAGGGTAAGCACGACTTCTTCGTTTTCCTTGAGACGTACAACCTCTTGATGGCCGACCCGTTTGCCTTTGGTGAAAAACACCGTCTTGGCCCCCGTCTCGCCATCTGCGCCCTCGACGGTGCAAGTTGATTTGGTCTCTTTCGGCCATGCTGACCATCGCATCAGATGCTCTTGCAGGCGGATATCATCATAAACCTGCTCAACCGGTGCATCGACGGTGATCTCTTCTGTGTATTTGACCCGTGTGGGCGCGACAGCGGACAAAAGTGCAATCAAAGCAACCAATCCCAGCACCAAGTAAAGCGCGATTTCCATTTCGATCTCAACTGTTCTTGCGTTCAAAACTCACTTGAGCCATGATGTATATCAAGTAACTTGACTGTCAATCTAAATGGAAACTATTGATGCCATCTCCAGAAGAGGCGACGCCTCAAGACCTCTTCGCAGCTTGCCGTAAACTGTATGCGAGCATTGACCGACTCGACACGAAAGCCGCCAACACAGTTGGGGTCAGCCGGAATGATCTGCGCTGTTTGAACATGCTTGCAGAGGCACCGGCCAAGCCGAGCCAGATCGCTGCAGAGTTGGGTTTGACCACCGGGTCCGTCACGACCTTGCTAGACCGTTTGGAAAAAGCAGACCTCGCGAGGCGCGAACCCGACCCGGACGACAGGCGAGGGATCATCGTTCATCCTACACCCTATCTGTTCAAAACCCTTGGACCGATCTATTACGCCGTTGCGAAAGAGATTGAACGGATCGCAGCCGAGTATCTTCCAGAAGAACGAAGAGCCGCAGTGAAGTATCTCAATGACGCGTCGTCTGTATACGAGGTCGTTACATCCCTTGCTGATCAATAGCGGCCATCCGCGCTGAGTGCGGCATTTGGTAGGATTGGGCTCCCGGCCGCCATTGAGCGACACGCTCAAAGCTATGCTTTTACCCGTTCACTGGTCGGGTCATAAAACGGCTTCAACTGCGCTTCGGCCTTCACCCGCGTACCCATCACGTCAATCTCATAGGTACTGGCCAGCATATCCGCGACCTTCTCACCCGGTTGCGCGCAAGGCACATAGCCCATGCCAATCGCTGCCCCCAGATGGTGACCGTATCCACCCGATGACAGGTATCCGACAACCTCTCCGTCCCGCAGGACGGGCTCATTGTGGTAAAGCAGCGGTTCTGGATCGGTCAGCTTGAACTGCACCAGACGCTGTTCCAGCCCCGTCTCGCGCTTGCGCAGGACTGCGTCGCGGCCAATGAAATCTGGTTTGTCGGTCTTCACTGCAAAACCAAGACCTGCCTCCAGCACGTGATCTTCAGACGTAATGTCATGGCCGAAATGCCGGAATCCTTTTTCCATCCGGCAGGTATCCATCATATGCATCCCACACAGGCGCATACCGAAGTCAAAGCCTGCTGCCGCCAAAGTCTCAAACACATGGCCGCACATGTCGGATGGCACGTAAACCTCCCACCCCAGTTCGCCCACATAAGTGACGCGGTGAACACGGGCCAATGCCATCCCGATCTCGATCTCTTGGGCAGTGCCGAAGGGGTTCACATCATTTGAAAAATCGTTTGGCGAAACGGCTTGCAGCAATTCGCGCGACCGTGGACCCATAATGGCAAGAATGCCCTCGCCCGCCGTGACATCTGTGATGACAACGTTGAAATCACCCTTATGGCGGCGCATCCATGTCTGATCCGCCAAACGCGTCGCTGCCGGGGTCACGACAAGGAAGCAATCGGGTTCAATGCGGGTGACGGTCACGTCCGCCTCAATCCCGCCGCTGGCGTTCAGGAACTGCGTATAGACGATCTTGCCCACCGGCACGTCATAATTGCCGCCACCCACATGGTTCATAAACGCAATTGCATCCGGTCCCTCGACCCGGATTTTACCGAAAGATGACATGTCATACATGCCGACATTCTGGCGCACGGCCATATGTTCTTCGCGGACATTGTCAAAGAAGTTCTGGCGCGACCAGCTATATTCATACTTGGCCTCCTGCGCCTCGCGCGCGAACCAGTTGGCGCGCTCCCACCCGGCAAGCTCGCCCATCACCGCACCGCGTTCCAAAAGATGTTCATGGAACGGTGTGCGGCGGATACCGCGTGCTGTGGCCTTTTGCCTGAACGGGAAGTGGTCGGCATAAAGCAGGCCCAGCGTTTCCTTGGAGCGTTCAAAGAGATACGTCTTGTTACCCTGAAACGGCTGCATCCGGGAAATGTCCACATCACCCAGATCAAAAGGCTTTTCACCGCTATCCATCCATTGCGACAGGGCCATACCAGCGCCACCGGCGGACTGAATGCCGATGGAGTTAAAGCCCGCTGCAACCCAGACATTGTCCATCTCTGGCGCCTGGCCCAGATGATAGGCATCGTCGGGTGTAAAGCTCTCTGGCCCATTGAAGAATGTATGAATTCCAGCTTCGGCCAGCATCGGCATCCGCTCCACCGCCGCCTCTAAGATCGGTTCAAAGTGGTCGAAATCTTCGGGAAGCTGGTCGAATTCGAAATCGGCAGGGATACCATCCATCGCCCAGGGCTTGGCGTTTGGCTCAAAAGCACCGAGCAGCATCTTGCCTGCATCTTCCTTGTAATAGGCGCATTCATCCGGCACGCGCAGCACCGGCATCTGGGTCAGCCCGGCAATCGCCTCTGTCACGATGTAGAAATGCTCGCAGGCATGAAGCGGCACGTTGACGCCCAGCATCCGGCCCACCTGATGGCCCCACATGCCGCCGCAATTGACGACCATGTCACAGGCGATCTGGCCGGTTTCTTCGCCCTGCGCCCAATCGACACCGGTGATGCGGCGCCCATCGCGCTGCACGCCGGTGGCGAGCGTCTTTTCGATGACCTGCGCCCCGTTCTGCCGCGCACCCTTGGCCAGAGCGAGCGCAATATTGGCCGGGTCACCCTGACCATCCAGTGGCAGGTAAACCCCAGCGGTCACGCCGTCGATGTTCAGATGATCGTAACGCTGTTTTACTTCCTCGGGCGAGATCTCTTCCACCTCGACACCAAAGGCGCGGGCCATCCCGGCCTGCCGGTAGATCTCTTCCTTGCGCTCTTCTGTCAGGGCAACCGTGATCGACCCGCAGCGCTTGAATCCTGTCGCAACGCCAGTCTCGGCTTCCAGACTGCCATAAAGCTCCTGAGAATACTTGGCGAGTTTTGTCATATTCGCCGTCGCACGCAGTTGCGCAATCAATCCGGCGGCATGCCATGTCGTGCCAGATGTCAGCTGTTTCCGTTCCAGCAGCACCACATCTTTCCAGCCCAGTTTTGACAGGTGATAGGCCACCGAACAGCCAATCACACCACCACCTATAATCACAACACGTGCCTGCGCGGGTACAGTCGCCATTGTCAGGAATCCTCTTGCCCAAACGTCACCAAATCATTGCCCCGCTTGCGCAAAATCGTCTTTGCAAAAAACGTCAGATCTGGCGCAAAATCGCTATTTCAACCGGCCTTTCTTGCGGGCCGCATTTGGGGTCATCCCGAAGGTCTCGCGATAGATCGTTGTAAAGCCGCTAGGAAAACCACAGGCTAACCCGATTTCATTGATCCGCATATCGGTGTTGAGAAGCAGGTTATTTGCTTTGTTCAACCGTAGCTCGCGGTAATAGCCGTTTGGTGTTGTCCCCAGCATGCGATTGAATTTTCGTTCAAGTGACCGTTTTGACAGCCTCGTTTCATCGGCAATCTGGCTGATAGGAAGTGGGAATTCGATATTCGCTTGCATGAGTGCAATGGCAGAATCCAGCGTTGCATCACCTGTCGCAGGTACCGAATTGCCCGAGAACGGTTGCAATGTGCTATGATGACGAATGCGCTCGTGCAGCAGGACATCTGCGACGGTCATCATCACCGCTGACGACACATGACGACTGGCGATTGTCAGGGTAAGATCGACCGTGGCCCCCATGCCTGCACATGTAATGACGGGACCAGTATCAACGGCAAGGGCGGATTTGGTATCGAATAGCCCGTGCTGTTCCAGCAAAACCGTGCGATTTTCCCAATGGGTCGTATGTCTTGCAGGGTCCTCACCGGTTTCGGCGATATAGCGGCTTGCCGCTTCGGACAGCAGGATGACGCAGGCCTGTCTGCTAGTATAGGCCGCGATACTGGCACGCATTGATAAGGTTGCGGCATCAGCGTTGCTGTTGCCCAGTGCCACCAGATATTCAGCATCGGGTCGCGACGTCATCGGTGTTGTGTCGACAGATGCCGCACTGCTGCTGGCGATGGGTCCCCCAACCACGGATTTGTAGTGCCATTGGAAGATCGGTTTGGCGCTGATCCGATTGGCCAAACGCAACACATCGACTACGCCCGCAAGCTCTGTCAGGACAAAACCGTCTGACACAAAGATGTCGAAACTGACTGGGGCTAGCATGCGTTATTCAATCGTATGGCCAGCGGCTTTGATGGCAGCAGCAAGGGCGGCAATATGAACCGGGCCAACCTCACAACAGCCGCCTACGATTGTTGCGCCGTGGTCGATCCACTCGAGGGCTGCTTCGGCATAGGCTTCCGGGCTTAGGTCGCGGCGGGCGGTCAGCACATCAACTGTGGGTTTGTCTTTCAGAAAATCCTTGGTGATCTGGGTAAACGCATTGGCGTAGGCCCCAAAAGGCAATTGCCCACGCGCAAGCACTTGCATTGCCGCCGGGATTGCCTCTGGTGCACAGCAATTGACCAGGATCGCCTCTGCCCGTGCTTCGGCCAGGGGTATCGCATCCGCCAAAGGCTCGCCTGAGCGGAGCTTGGTGCCATCCTCATCATCCACGGTAAGCGCGATCCAGATTGGTTTTTCTGCTGCACGTGCTCCGGCCAGAATGGCTTCGGCGTGGGCAAGCGATGCAACGGTTTCGCAGATGATCAGGTCGACACCGGGGGCAAGGGTCTGCGCCACCTCTGCATAAAGCGGCAGTGACTCATCATATGTCGGGTGAATGTCGGGCCGGTATGATCCTGCAAGCGGTCCGATCGAGCCTGCAATACGGGGCATATCCCGTGCTTCGGTTAGTGCGGCCTGATGCAATGCCAGAAACTGCGCTTCTAATGGGGTGCCTATCAACCGGTCACGGTGAATAGCGTAAGTGTTGGTTGTATGCACAGTTGCCCCTGCATCCCTGTAGTCGGCATGGACTGCTGCGACCATGCCAGGATGATCAAACATGACCTGGGTCGACCACAAAGGTGTCGGGTTATCGCCGGCACGGTGGATCAGTTCCTGACCCATGCCGCCATCCAGCAACGTAATCGTAGTCATGGGTAAATCTCCGCGAATTTGGCCTTGTAGGTGGCGATCATCGCGTCCTCCGTTGCGCCATCATCGTATGGCGGTGTCCAGATCATCTGCGCGCGGACAAGCTTGATCTCGACCAGGTAGGCAATGCGCTGCGCGAGGTCGCCAAACATTTGCAGCCAAGCGGGATGCCGTTCAACGAACCAGTCTGACCCCTTGGCATGTAACGTCGCCGTGCCGCCCACACGGACCGCGATCCGTCGAAACGGATCGATGAAATTCACATCGACGCCGGGATTGGCTGTCAGGTTCCGGCGGGTGCCAGGTGACCGGATATCGCTATAGGCGATGGTTTGATCATCCAGCACCAGAAACGTCCCCTTCGGTGACACCGCAGGTGTGCCATCCGGGCAAACCGTCGCCACGAACCCCAAAGGGAACTTGGCGATCAGTTCTTTCATTTCTGTGGTCAGCATCAGGCCCGGATACGTTCGTTTTCGGGGTCCCAAAGCGGCTGGTCTTCGTGGATCGTGGCGGCATATTTTTTGCCATAAATCTCGATCTCGACCTTGCCACCCACAATATTGGCGTCTGAACGCACCATGCCCAAAGCGACGGATTTGTTTACCCGGAAGCCCCAGTCACCGGATGTGGTCTCGCCCACCACTTCGCCGTTTGACCAGATGGGCGACATGTAAGGCGCATCCGCTGGGCCGGGATTGTCCAGCGTCATGGTCGCGAAACCCTTCTTGCTTCCTTGCTGTTGTTCGTTCAGCAATGCTGTCTTGCCGGGGAAATCCTGCGGCTTGTTCAGGCGTGCAAAGCGGCCCAGACCACCTTCGAACAGGGTGTAGTCGGATGACAAATCACCCTTCCAGCTACGATATCCTTTCTCAACCCGCATCGCGTTCAGGGCGAACATGCCAAACGGCTTTGCCCCCGCGTCGCGGATGGCGTTGTAGGCATTGGCGCTGTCTTCCATCCTGGTATGGACTTCCCAACCAAGCTCACCGCAGAAGTTAATGCGGAACAGTTTGGCTGGTTTCCCTGCAAAAGTCGCATCCTGAATGGTCAACCACCCGGTCGTGAGGTCTGCGTCGGTCAGACCCGCCAACAAGTCGCGGGATTGCGCACCCGACACCAGATGGGTGGACCATTCATTCGTGAAATCCGTCAGCTCCAGACCAGGGGTCAGCCTGTCGCGCAAGAATTCAAAGTCATGCCATTGCGCAACAGCTGCCGTCATCAGCCAGAAATCATCTTCACCCCAGCGGATGATTGTCACCTCGGTCACGATCCGGCCCCGGCTGTCGGTGAAGTAACCCAGGTTCATCCGTCCTGCCTTGGGCAGCGCGCCCGCAATCTGACCGCGCAGCCATTCGGCGGCACCTTCGCCGGTCAGCTTGTAGCGCGAGAAACCGGGCATATCGAGGACCGCAACATCGTTGGTCGCCGCCTCAACCTCACGCGCGATACCTGCTTTCCATGGGCCTTCGCGTTCCCATGTTTCGGTCGATTCAACGGATGTATCCTCACCCTCATGGGCGAACCATGTTGCGCGCTCCCAGCCATTGAATGCGCCCGTCTGTGCGCCATCGGCAATCAGACGGTCGTGGTTCGGGGACAGCTTCTTGTTCCGTCCGGCGGGCCACATTTTGTGCGGGAAATGCATGCCGTATTCATGGCCATAGGTTTCCAGCGCCTTCTGGTGGCAAAAGTCGAAATCAGCGTAGTCGGTATAACGGCGCGGATCGACGGCCCACATATCCAGCTCTGTCTCGCCTTCGATAAGCCATTCGGCCATGACTTTGCCCGCACCGCCGCCTTGCACGATGCCGAAGGTAAAGGAATGTGCCTCAAACGCGTTCTTGACGCCCGGCATGGGGCCAATCATCGGCAGTCCATCGGGTGCGTAGGGTATCGGGCCGTTGATATTGCGGCCAACACCACCGGTGCCCAGAACCGGTACGCGTTCCATCGCGTCTTCGATGTACCATTCCAGCCGGTCCAGATCGTCGGGGTAAAGCTGGAAGCTGAAATCATCAGGCATCGGATCGTCTTTGGTCACCCAATGGGCCTTACAATTCCGCTCATATGGACCAAGGTTCAGACCGTTCTTGTCCTGCCGCAGATAATAGCTGCTGTCGACATCGCGGATCATCGGGGTCTTTTTGCCGTTCTCCTTGGTCCAGGCTTTGATCTCGTCAATTTCCTCGGTCAGGAAATACTGGTGGGACATCACGGTCAGCGGCACATCGCGGCCACCATAAGGTTTGAACCACTCACCCACACGGGCGGCGTAGTAACCGGCGGCGTTTACCACCTTTTCGCATTTGATATCGCCCTTTTCGGTGTGAACGATCCACTCACCCGTATCGGATTGAGACACTCCCGTGGCTGGGCAGAAACGTTCAATCTTGGCCCCCAAATCACGGGCCCCTTTGGCAAGGGCTTGGGTCAACTGAGCCGGGTCAATGTCGCCGTCCAGCGGGTCCCACAGGACTGCGGAAAGATCATGGCTTTCCACGAATGGGTTGTAATGCTTCATCTCGTCGATGCCGATCATCTCCATCGGCAGACCAAGGGCACGGGCCTGCGAACAGACCTGTTTGAACTCCTGCGCGCGTTCCTTGGTATGGCCAAGCCGCAATGCGCCGGTCACGTGGTAGTTCATCGGGTAATCCACCTCATCGGCCAGCGTGCGGTACATATCCAGCGAATAACGCTGCATGTTCATCACGGCCCAATTGGGTGCAAAGTTCGGGCAGTTCCCGGCTGCGTGCCAGGTGGAACCTGCGGTGAGTTCGTTCTTTTCCAGCAGAACACAATCAGTCCAGCCCTTCTTGGCAAGGTGATAGAGCGTCGACACACCCACAACACCGCCACCAATGATCACAACACGCGCAGTCGTTGGAAATTCAGCCATCAGATTTCGCTTTCTCTAGTCTGGGATGTGCGGTGCATCATCCGGGATTTTGTAATAGTCGCCAGCGCTGGCGGTGAAGATGTGTTTTCCGGGGCCCATCCCGGTTGGCAGATCAAGACACCCGGCTGCAATTCCAAGGTGGTCTGCCCCGTCTGGCTGATAAAACAAGCTTGAGCCGCAGAGCCTGCAAAAGCCGCGTCGCGCGCTTTCAGACGATGAATACCATGCCAAACTGTCATCCTTGATGAAAGTGACATCGCTTGTCGCGGCACGTGTCGATGCCCAGTAATGCCCACTGGTCCGGCGGCACTGGCTGCAATGGCAAAAGGTGATTGTGTCGCGTGCGGCAGCCACTTCAAACGCCACCGCACCACATTCGCAACGCCCTTTGACCACCACAGAACCCATCTAGTAGACCGGTGGCGAGATCGCCCAGATCATCTCGCATTCTTTGGTTCCGTTATTCGCCCATTGAAATTCTTGCCCGCGCAGTCGGATGCTATCGCCGGGGCGCAACCTAAATGTCTGTCCATCCATCATGAAATCAATCCGCCCCTTGATGACGTAGCCCACTTCTTGTGTCGGGCGGCTAATCGGTGCGGCCAGGCGCGCACCCGGAGCGTAGTGAGAATGAATCATTTCGAAATCATCGGTCAGGTCAGGGGACAAAAGCCCTTCGGTCAGCCCGACGGTGCGACTGCCCATAGGGCGGCGCGCATCAGCGCGGACAACGACCCCTTCTTCGCCGGGTGCGGCGCCGGTTTGTACAAGGCTTGAAACAGACACATCAAGGATCTCAGCCATCTTGCCCAGATCAGCAATCGCTGGATTTGACAGATCGCGTTCAACCTGGCTGAGCCATCCGACAGAGCGACCCATCGCCTGCGCCAGTTCAGTGAGCGTCTTGCCACGCGCCTTGCGTAGCGCGCGAATATCGGCACCGAGTGTGCGTTGTTTTGCGATGACATCAAGCAAGGTACTGCTCATGAAAAAATCCCGACAAATTTCATTTTGGCTGGAACAAATCCAGAGATCAACTGTATTCTCTCACGGCGCACCGGAAAACCCACCTTTTTCTCATTACCCTGCGAATACCTGACGCAGTACCGCCGACAGTTCGGCTGCGTCTTGCTTGTCGAACGCATCCGGCTGATCGCTATCAATATCAAACACGGCGATCAGTGTATCGTTCTTGTCGAATACCGGCACCACCAGTTCTGAACGCGTCGTGCTCGCGCAGGCGATATGGCCAGGAAACGCATCAACGTCAGGGACTAACTGCACTTTGCCGGTTCGCGCAGCAGCCCCACAAACACCCTTGGAAAACGGAATAACCAAACACCCGTGTCCGCCCTGATAGGGGCCGATTTTGAGCGTTTCAGGACCGGTAACACGGTAGAATCCGGTCCAGTTGAACCGGTCATCGCTGTGATGGATCTCGCACGCAATGGTTGCCATCAGCGCGACCTCATCGGTCTCACCTTCGGTCAGCGCTGCAATGGTCTTGGCTAATGTTGTATAATCTGCGCGCATGATCGGCCCATCTTTTCTGGTTGTCTGCTCTGCTTTCTAGCTGCCGACGTAGCGTCGGGCCAGACAAAGCAACCAAAAAAGCGTTCGCCAGCGGGCAGGGGCAAAGCCTAGTTTTCAGGACAACCGGGGCCGTTGCATGTGAACGTATCCAACTGCACGCGGATGGCACCAAGGTTTTCGACTTCGACCAGATAGGAGTTTTCGTCGATCCCAACCAGCGTGCCGGAAATCTCAGTCGCTCCGTTGCTCAGCACAACGGGTCCGCCGAATGCAGGACCGCTGACCTGGGTCACGCAACCTTCGCCTTGGCAGTTGACCTTGTCGATCTCGATACGCAACTCGCCTGCGGCTGTCGCAACAACATATTGATTGTTTGAGACCTCAATCAGATCACCGGCAAGGGTTACACCACCATCGATTGAAGTTAACACGATAGGTGCTGCAGCGATCTCAAGACGTAACTCCTCGGGACAGGCGGCCCCGATGCAAGACACGTCATCAGCGGGTATCGTGATTGCACCAACGGATGACTGAATCCTGAGCGTACTATCCGAAAAGCTTAAAAGCTCGCCGGTAATGCCTTCACTATCGTCGAAGATGATCGTTACAGTGTTTTCCCGCTGAGCACCGTCTTGCGCATGGGCTACAGATGCAGCACTGACAAGCAATACTGTCGAGAACGATTGTTGGGCGGCGGTCAGACATTGCCGAAAAAAATGCTTCATTTGGGCACGCTTTTCCTCGTTTGGTAACGATCAAGATGCTGCACTTGCAGCGTATCTTCGAATTTTGCAAGGTTTACGAAGGGACATCCGGACTTTTTGATGATTTGTACGCGTTCGTTGATGCTGTTGATGCAAGGTTTCATAGCACAGTCGCATCTTGCTGTTTGATCTTACGCATCTATCGGGCCGACGTGTTTGCAAAGCCGCCAGTTTTGGCAGCTCTGATAACTGGGGTACACGCGTGGAAAACAGTTCTACACCCTTCACATTACGCCCACACCCGTAATCGTTATAGCACCTTTTGCGTGTAACACCACCTTTGGAGAATTTGCATGCTTCAGCACCGTGTCATTTTCGTCCGGAACCTGCCTGACATGATGATTGCAAAAGGCCCTGCATTTACCTTAATAAAGGCTTCTGGGACTGATCAGACGATCGGTTAAGTCCGCAAATGACCGCCGCCCATTTTCTATCGCATAGACCCTAGCTGCTCTCCGATAAGAACCCAACGACCGGCTTCATGCGCCAAAACTGCTGTACCCCGACCGGAACCAGACGCTTCCTGACCATCGATAAGGCCGGTCCAGTAAAATTCGAACATGTATGCAGCGCTTCCCGCCGCTTTCATCAACCAGCGAACATTCTCAATCCGATATTCTTCACTCTTGATAATGGAGAAGTTACGTTCGTATGCAGCTTTGATGGCCTCTTTCCCCATATGCAGAGATCCATCCGAAAAAATCACACTGGCATGGTCGCTGATCAGTGGCGCGACAGTTGCCCAGTTTTGGGTGCCCAAAGCAGCTTCATAGTCTTTGATAAAGTTGGTGGCTGACATATCCGCATCCTCATTTTCGAAGTCTCGATCCGGTTCGTGGAACACCGCTATGCTAGGCAAATCGAACCAACGAACTGCGCTTTGATGCCCAAGAACCCACTGCACATACGCTTTGTCTTGCATTGTTGCCCGGCGCAGGCTTTCCGCGCCGGGCAATACCAATCAAACGAAGTCGAAGCTGTCGGTCACTACCAGCCGTTCAAAACCAAAAGCGTCAAGCGAGAATGCCGTGTCATCAACAGCCCCGATCTTAACTGCATCAAAGCTTTCACCATCCAGATCCGCAGTGACGATGCCGCTGGTTGCATCATAGATCTCGGTGCCGATCAGTATGCCATCTTCGAAAAACTCTACCTCGACTTCACCACTGCCGCGTAGATCTGCGAATTCGAATTCGACCTCCAGCGCATCGCCAAAGTCACCGTCTTTCAGTGTGAACGCCAGTTGCTCTTCATCATTGACGAGCCCCGTTTCGCCTCTGAAGAAGTTGTCGCCCCGCGACCAGATACCAAGCTCTCCATCCACAAAGACCAGCTTTTCACGACCGGGTGCCTCGGCTTTGATCCGGACATCCACATCGTTGAAATTCACGGCATTCTTGATGAAGGGCAGGCGGTCAACATCGACCGCTTCACCGGCCACAAATTCGGTTGCTTTGCTGCCAAAGAAACCGCGCGGGTCAAAGGCGACTGCGACATCGATCGTCTCGGGCGCGATTTCACCAATCGTCAATTGCACCAGTGTTGGGTCATGGTCGCTTGCCTTGCTGTCACTGTCGAAGAACTCCGAATTCACGTGAACAATGTCATAAACCGCATCATCCGCTAGCGCAGCGGACACCAGTGTATGATCCAGCGCCTGACTGTTGCCTTGGAAATTGAACGTATAACGTTCGTCTTCATCCAGCGTATTGGTCAGGTTCGTCAGCCCGGCCTCTTCCAACCCGGTCAATGGCGAAACGAACTCGAATTCGTTGAAGTCACCTACCACCACAACATTGGCATTCGGGTCCGCGGTCAGCGCATCTTCGACAAACCCGGCGACAGCTTCTGACTGCGCTTGCCGCTCATCAAGCGATCCATTGACATCGACGTCTTCCTGCCGGTCGGCAAAGTCCTGTTCCACACCCAGGATCGGCGCGCTGCCGCCTTTGGAGGAGAAGTGGTTGTTCACCACCGTGACCTCTTCGCCATTGAACTCAAACGTCGCTACCAGCGGCAACCGTGCCCCTTCAAACGCACCGCCTGGGTCTTGTGTCCCAATCGTTTGAACCGACCCTTCCACCAAGCTCACCCGATCCTCTTTGTAAAGGAACCCGGTGCGGATATTGCCGCCCGGCTGACCGCCGCTGGCCAGATCGGTGATGAACGTGTTGTCGATATAGGCGTAGCCGGAACTGTCGTTCATCAACCCGTCATCGGCCATATCGATTGCGGCGATCAGGGTCTCGAACGTTTCAGAGGCCGAGATGACGCCATCACCCGTTTCACCGCCGGTATTGTCCTGTATCTCTTGCAGGCCGATGATATCGGGGCTGCCAAGGTTATTGACGATCTGCTCGGCAATCGCATCAAAGCGGCCATTGCCCACATCATCATCAACATTGCGCGCCTCACCATTGTTGGTCAGCGCCTGATCTTCGACCACTGGATCAAGGTTCAGCACGTTGTAGCTGGCAATGGTCAGTTGGTTTTCCGACCCGGCAAGTTCCGTCACCTCCGGCGCAAGCGTCGAGTCCTCGACCACCACCAATTGCTCGGTCGGGTTGATCTGGAAGTTCCCGAAATCGTAGGACACGACCCCGGTGATGTCCTCGAACGTGGTCCCCACATTTGCGTCAATCGCATCAAGGCCAAAGTCCCAATCGATCTGCACCTTTTCTGGGTTGAAGTCATCGGGCGAGATATTCAGCGTCCCCCGATCTGACAAACCGGTTGCATCCTCACCGCCATCAACAGCGACAAAAATCTCGCCAAACCGGCTTGTGCCGGACACGGCAACAGGCTGTGGCGCGGTGACCAGCATCCCCTCAAGGCTTTCCCAAAAGTCGATGCCGTCGGTTGTTGGATCGAACGATGTGAACGCATCATCGTCAATATTCTCAGACGGCAAGGGCCGCCCATCAGCACCCAGCACAATCGCCTCTGGCAGTTCGTTGCCAGAGGACAGCACGGTCACATCCGCGTTGCCCAGTTGGGTGGTGCTGAGGTTTCCGCTGCCTTGTCCACCGGGATAGAACTCGCTGACGGTACCGGTCACGTCGACCTCATCCCCGATGGTGACGGCAGGTACACTGCCGGTAAAGACAAAGATCGCATCGGATGTGGCGATATCGCCATCACCCACCGCGTCTTGCATGTAGAACCCGTTGGAATCCACCGCAGTCACGATACCGGTCGTGATCACTGCCGGACCGCTACCGCCGGTTGTGGGGTCAAGCGGCGTGTCACTGACCAGACCCGATACATGACCAGCACCTTGGATCTCCATGATGGTGACACGCTCGGCCACAAGCTCTGGATCATTCGTCGAACCGGGCGTGTCGCCGGACGCATCACCAAAGGGCAGGGCCACGAAATCGCCCGTTCCGTCCTCATCCCGTGCGGCACCTGCGGCGGTAAAGCTGCCATCTGCGGGGATGACAGTATCGGCGTAATTCACATCCGCATTGGCATCGCCATCCACGGCACTTACCCCATCAATGATGCTGTCCCATGGGGTGACATCAAAAGTGCCATCATCATTGGCATCCAGGTCATCGCCTGCCGCCCCGGTGAAATTGTCCACCAATAGGAATGTCTGCGGCGAGCCAAAGAAATCCAGCCCCGCCACACCAACATCACCAGCACCCAGGTTCGGGTTTTGATCATTGGCGATCAGAACAAAGCCTTCATCGTCGGCCACAGCACCAGTCAGGTCGATGGCAAAATCAACCTGGCCCGGGTTAAATTCGCCGGACAGAACCAACAGGGTCTTGCCGTCCAGCGATGTGCCGGGTTCGGCAAAAAGCTCAACGAAATTTGACGTGTCATCGTCTGGGTTGGGGGATGAGACGCGATATTCGTTGATCACGATATCGGCGACCGGGGTTGGCGCATTCGGCACCGGAAACGGATTGGGGGCAGTGGCATTTGTCGTCACACCGTCCAGCGCATTGGTTCCGCTGAATGTCCATGTCGCGGGGTCGAAAACCGGGTTCGGACCGACTGCGGGATCACGGGACGCCCAGCCATCCTGATACTCCCACACCTCGCCTGTGCCATCGGTGTTGATGTCGCCAAAGACGTCGACAGCTACGCCATTCTCGAACACTTCAATGGCGTCGTCGCCGTTAATAATCGCAACCCCGGCGGTGTAGTCGGGCGCAAAGCCGAAGAAATCCGTAAACGCGTCGGGCTCGCTTGCGATGTAAATGGTCTCACCCGCGGCCAAGGCGACAGGCGGGAATGTAAATTCCACAGCACCACCGCCATTGCCGTTATTGGCCGAACCCACACCATAGACGGACAAATCTGCAATATCATTGACTGCAAAAAGCTGGATCGCCTTGGGCAGACCGCCGCTGAGACTACCATCAACGACACCGGTTATCATTAGATCAGACATATTTCCCCTTCCCAGTTGGAAACGCACCCCAAAAGAGGCGCGGCAAAAAACCATTTTTGATGAAACGAGGCACTAGTAACAATATGCAACACGCATATGTCAGAGCGTTTCATGGAAAAACGGAATGGGCAATATGATGGGTTAGGTGTGGGCCAAACGACGCTACGTACATACGGTTTGCGTGTGTTTCGCTGCCCCTATCTTAATCAGCTAAAGTCTTGCGCCTTAGCGTCACAAAAGCACGCCGGATTTGGGACTATGGGCCGCGACAACCAGCCGTCGGCTAAACCCGCTCAATGGCAATTGCCGTGCCCTCGCCACCTCCAATGCAGATTGCCGCCACCCCGCGTTTCAGCCCGCGCGTCTCCAGCGCATGCAGCAGCGTCACGATAATCCGCGTACCGGATGCACCAATCGGATGACCCAAGGCACAGGCCCCGCCATTCACATTCACGATATCGCGCGGAATGCCCATCTCATGCATGAAGGCCATCGGCACCACGGCAAACGCTTCATTCACCTCCCACAGATCGACGTTATCAACGGACCAGCCGATCTTGCGCAGCAGCTTTTGCGCGGCGGGTACAGGCGCTGTGGTAAACCATCCCGGCGCCTGCGCGTGGCTGGCGTGACCCAGAACACGCGCACGGCCACCATCAGACGACAGAACTAACGCCGCGGCCCCGTCCGAGATGCTCGACGCATTCGCCGCCGTCACGGTCCCATCCTTGCGAAACGCGGGTTTGAGCGTCGGGATTTTTCCCGGCTTGGCCTTGCCGGGCTGTTCGTCGCGGGTAATGATCTCTTCCCCCGTCCGGGCATGAACAGTCACGGGCGTGATCTCGGCATCAAACGCGCCCGACCGCTCTGCATCCAAGGCATTCGACAGCGATGCAATCGCATACTGATCCTGCGCCTCACGGGTGAACTGATACTTCTCCGCGCAATCCTCTGCAAAGGTGCCCATCAGGCGGCCCTTGTCATAAGCATCCTCCAACCCATCCAGAAACATCGAATCCTGAACCGTCTGATGACCAATCCGTGCACCCCGGCGCATCTTGGGCATCAGATACGGAGCATTGGTCATACTCTCCATGCCCCCGGCGACCATCACATCCGCCCCACCCAAGGCAATCTGGTCAAAGGCCATCATGGTGGTCTTCATACCCGATCCGCACATCTTGTTCAGGGTCGTTGCGGGCACATCCTCACTCAATCCGGCCAGAAACCCGGCTTGCCGTGCCGGGGCTTGGCCTTGCCCTGCAGGCAACACGCACCCCATCAGCACCTCATCGACGGTCGACACGCCAGCGCCAACCATCGCCGCCTTGATCGCGGCACCGCCCAACGTCGGCGCATCCACGTCCGAGAATACACCCTGAAAACCACCCATCGGCGTGCGCGCAGCACCCGTGATAAAGACCTCTGCCATCGGCTTCCTCCTCATGCTTGCCACCACGCTACGCCGCCCCGCGCCAAAGGCAAGAGGCCAGATTTCCCGTTGCACCCCGGCCACATCGGCCTAGTCTCTGACCAACACCAAGAAAGGCCCCCGAACATGCGTGATTTCCACAAACCCGGTCGCTCTGCCGTTTACGCCACCAACGGCATGTGCGCGACCTCGCACCCGCTTGCCGCCAAAACCGCCGTGCAAATGCTTGAGGCGGGGGGAAACGCCATGGATGCCGCCATCGCGGGCGCGGTGCTGCTTGGGTTTTGTGAGCCCCAAATGACCGGGATCGGCGGGGATTGCTTTGTGCTCTTCACACCGCCCGGATCAGATGAAGTCATGGCGCTCAATGGCTCCGGTCGTGCACCTGCGGGTATCGACGCGGAAAAACTCCGCGCCAAGGGTGATGTAATCGCGCCCTATTCGGCGGATGCGGTCAGCGTCCCCGGCGCTGTCGATGCGTTCTGCAAACTATCCAAGGACTGGGGCAAAATCGGGCTTAAATCCGTCCTCGCCCCCGCAATCCATTATGCCGAAGCCGGCATTCCCGTCGCCGAACGCGTCGCCGCCGACTGGGCACAGGCGACAGACAACCTGTCCGGCCACGCCCGCGACCTGTTCCTGATGGACGGGGGCGCACCCGCGCCGGGCCAGGTTTTCCGCGCTCCAGGTCAAGCCAAGGTTCTGCGCGAAATCGGGATGGAGGGGCGGGCCGGTTTCTACGAAGGTGAAATCGCCGAAGACATGGTGAACTCCTTGCGCGCGCTGGGGGGGACCCACACGCTAGACGATTTCGCGAATACGCAAAGCGACTACACCAAACCCATCACGGGCGATTATGGCGGGCTCGACCTCTATGAGCATCCACCCAACGGGCAGGGGGCCACGGCCATCCTGCTCCTGAACATTCTCAAGCATTTCGATATCGCAGGCATGGACCCATGGGGCGCCGAACGGGCACATATCGAGGCCGAGGCGACCAAGCTCGCCTACAACGCCCGCAACCGGTTCCTCGCCGATCCCGACCACATGACGCGTCTCGATCACATGACATCACCCGAAACCGCCGCCAAACTCGCGGCCCTCATCGACAGGGGCAAAGCCATGCCCGGCGCGGTGCCGGGGGCAGAGGCAGTGCATAAGGACACGATCTATATCACCGTGGTCGACAAGGACCGGATGTGCGTCTCGCTCATCTACTCGGTCTTCCATTCCTTTGGCTCCGGCATCGCATCCGACAAGTTCGGCATCCTGTTCCAGAACCGCGGCGCCGGGTTCACATTGGAAAAGGGTCACCCGAACGAGGTCGGCCCCGGCAAACGGCCCATGCACACGATCATCCCCGCAATGCTCAAGAAAGAGGGCAAAGTGCTGATGCCATTCGGTGTGATGGGCGGGCAATACCAGTCCACCGGGCACGCGCGGTTCGTGACCAACATCACCGACTTCGGACTATCCCCCCAAGCTGCCATGGACGCCCCCCGGTGCTTCGCCGAAGGGGACGTGTTGAATGTCGAGAACGGGTATTCCGACGCAGTGAAAGCAGAGCTCAGCGACCTTGGCCACAAGGTGCAAACACCAGAGACGGCAATCGGTGGGTCACAAGCGATCCTGCTGCATGAAAACGGCGTGCTGGAAGGTGGTAGCGATCCGCGCAAAGATGGATGCGCCGTTGGATACTAAAGTACGTTCGCAAAATTTGCCCGTGCCAGACACTCAGGTGTTTCGGATTGGCAGCGCGGACGCAGCCAACAAAAACATGTTTCACGCCTGACCGGTTAGTCCAACAATCGCCGTGCGATGACCTGCGCCTGGATTTCTGCCGCACCTTCAAAGATATTCAGGATACGTGCATCACACAGGATGCGGCTGATCTTGTACTCCAGTGCAAAGCCGTTCCCACCATGGATCTGCAGCGCGTTATCTGCACACGCCCAAGCCACGCGCGCACCCAGCAGCTTCGCCATCCCGGCCTCAAGATCACAACGGCGGTCATTGTCCTTTTCATGAGCGCTGAAGTAGGTGAGCTGTCTTGCAACCGTAATCTCCACGGCCATCATCGCCAGCTTGCCTGCGACACGGGGGAAGTTGATCAGTGCTTTACCGAACTGCTTGCGGTCCTGCGCATACTTCATGCCCTCGTCCAAAGCCGACTGAGCAACACCAACGGCACGCGCTGCGGTCTGGATACGGGCGCTCTCGAAGGTCTGCATCAACTGTTTGAAACCCTGACCTTCGGTTTCGCCCAACAGGTTCTCACCTTTCACTTTGAAATCATCAAAGTTCAGCGTGTATTCCTTCATCCCGCGATAGCCCAAGACCTCAATCTCGCCACCCGAGATACCGGGGTCCTGCCAAGGTTCTTCATCTGTGCCCGGCGTCTTTTCGGCCAGGAACATCGACAGTCCCTTGTAATTGTCGGTGTCAGGGATGGTGCGCGCGAGCACGGTCATCACATGGGTGCGGGCCGCATGCGTGATCCATGTCTTGTTGCCAGTGATGATCCAGTCATCGCCATCCTTACGGGCGCGGGTGCGTAACGACCCAAGGTCAGATCCTGTATTCGGTTCCGTAAACACTGCCGTCGGCAAAATCTCGGCCGAAGCCAGCCCCGGCAACCACTTTTCCTTCTGCGCGTCGGTGCCACCGCAGATGATCAGTTCGGCTGCAATCTCGGACCGGGTGCCGAGCGAGCCGACACCGATATAGCCACGCGACAGTTCCTCTGACACGACGCACATGGACGCTTTCGACAAGCCAAAGCCACCGTATTCTTCTGGGATCGTCAGACCAAAGACGCCCATCTCGGCCATCTCTTCGATGATCTCCATCGGGATCAGTTCATCTTTCAGGTGCCATTCATGGGCGTAAGGCTCTACCTTTTCGATGCTGAAACGGCGGAACTGTTCGCGGATCATCTCCAGCTCTTCATCCAGACCGGATGCGCCGACAGTGATATTCGCCGACTGCTCTTCCATCAGCTCCACCAGCCGGGCGCGGGCCGCTTGGGTATTGCCTGACTGGGTCAGGGTCATGACTGAGGGTTCCATCAGGGCGCGTATATCGTCCTGGCTTAGGCCGATATCCTGCAACCGGACAATTTCACCCTGGTTCATCTGGATGCCGCCATAGATCTGCCAAAGGTATTCGCCGAACGCGATCTGGTGGATCAACTGTTCAACCTCACCAAACTTGCCTGCTTCCTGCAGACGCTCGGCCCAGCCCTGCATCTGGTGCAGCGATTGGGCATAAGTGGCGAGCCAGGCCAGACCATGGGCTGCGGTCTGGTTCTCTTCGATCAGCGCGCCGGATACGCGACCGTTATCTTCGACCACTGCGCGCACGGCATCTTTCGCACGGCCAAGGATATCGTCCACCGCAGGCAAGGATGCCGCTGTCAGTGCCAGCAAATCCGCCAGAATCGGGTTCGTTTTCAACGTCATATCCTGACCATCATGCGGCATCTGAAGAATCCTTTCAATTTGCAGGCGCAGAGATAAAGTGTTTGCAGTTGCAGCGCAATAATAATTCACGATGGATTGCTATCATGAATGATAATGTCGCAACGGAATTGATGATGCAGTCCTTTGCCTGACCGCGTAAGAGGGCATATGGACGCGATTTTCTCGACACTTCCTCCGGCGCTGTTCGTTTTTGCCTGTGCTGTCACCCTGCTTGGGGGTTTTGTCAAAGGCGCCGTCGGGTTTGCCATGCCACTGGTCATGATCTCGGGCATGGGTATTCTGATCGACCCACAGATTGTGGTGGCCTGTATCGTCATTCCCATTCTGATCGGCAACGGGTTGCAAGTGGCGCGCGCGGGGCTTGGCCCTGCCAAGGACGCCATGCGCGAACATTGGCGCTACATCACGCTGGTCTGTGTGATGATTCTGATTTCGGCCCAATTTCTGAAAAGCATCCCCACTGATGCGATGTTTATCGTGTTGGGTGTGCCCGTTGTCGTTCTCTGCGCCATTCAGATCGCCGGGTGGCGACCGGCGATCAGTCAGCGCTTGCGCAGGCCATTTGAATGGGTTGCCGGCACTCTGTCTGGTATCCTTGGCGGTCTTGCAGGTACATGGGGTCCACCGACGGTCCTGTATCTACTGGCGCTGAACACGCCGCGCGACCGGCAGATGGCCGTGCAGGGCGTGATCTATGGGCTGGGCTCGGTCATGCTGTTTCTGGGACATTTGCAATCGGGTATCCTGAACGCACAGACTTGGCCTGTCTCGGCGGTGCTCGTGATCCCGGCGATGGTGGGCATGTGGCTGGGGTTCAAGCTCGGCGACAGGTTTGATCAGGAACGGTTCCGCCGCGCCACGCTATGGGTGCTGGTGATCGCCGGGGCGAACCTGATCCGGCGCGGCGTCATGGGTTAGGACAACAGGTTCTCGTAACCGCAAACCCCGGCGAGCTCCGGCACCAGATCAGGCGGTACAATTTCAAAATCCACCTGATACAGAACTTCATCAGCGCGCATCGCCGTCATGGTCCAGCTGCCGGGAAGCAATTCGTAACTGTAATCGAACTGATAAAACGTCAGGGAAGGTTCCACGTCGTTGATCCGGGTCAGAAAGCTTTGGCTTTCAACGCCCTCATTTCCCATCGCGGGATGGGTGACGACCATCGTGATCTGGTTGATCCCACCTTCAATCGGAGTCTGCGCTTTCACGCCAAAGCCGATACCCAGGACAGCCGGGACAACGCGTGCATTGGACACGAAGGGCGGTTCTTCATCAATCAGATGGGTCGTCCCCGCAATCGTGTCGGGTGCGGGGCTCGACCCCACGGTTTCTGGAGGGCAGATGACCCCGGCTTCGATGGCTGAGATATCGGGGCTGACCGGCGCGGATGAGATTGCGGCATCCGCAAAGGCAAACGCCGCTGACATGGAAAGTACAGCGGCGCAGATCGCGTAAGATGGGTTTAAACCCATCCTACTTAGCTTATCCAATGGCAGCGGCTTTGACATCGTCATCGATGAACGGGACGTATTTTTCAAAGTTGTCGCTGAACATCGTGACCAATTTGCTGGCTTGCGCGTCATAGGCATCTTTATCAGCCCAAGTGTCGCGCGGGTTCAAGAGCTTGTCGTCCAGACCATCCACTGAAACCGGCACTTCGAACCCGAAATGCGGGTCCTTGCGGAACGTGCTTTCAATCAGCGTACCATCCAAAGCGGCCGCCAGCAGCGCACGTGTCGCCTTGATCGGCATCCGCGATCCGGTGCCATAGGCACCACCGGTCCAGCCCGTATTCACCAACCAGCAGGTTGCGCCATGGCTGGCGATCTTGGTCCGCAGCAGGTTACCATAAACCTCTGGCCTGCGTGGCATGAAGGGCGCGCCAAAACAAGTGGAGAATGTGGGTTCAGGCTCGGTCACCCCGCGCTCTGTCCCGGCAACCTTGGACGTGAAGCCGGACAGGAAGTGATACATCGCCTGCGCCGGGGTCAGCCGCGCAATCGGGGGCAACACACCAAACGCATCACAAGTCAGCATGATGATAATCTTCGGATGTCCGCCCAGCGCATTGTCTGACGCGTTCGAGATGTAGTTCAGAGGATACGCACAGCGCATATTTGCGGTCAGGCTGTCATCCTCGAAATCCAGCTCCATCGTGTCTTCGTCATAGACCATATTCTCGATGACCGTATGCGGCATGGAACAGGTCGCATAGATTTCAGGTTCGGCCTCCGGGTCCAGCCCGATAGTCTTGGCATAGCACCCGCCTTCGAAGTTGAACGTGCCACGGTCGGACCAGCCATGTTCATCATCGCCAATCAAGGTGCGGGACGGATCGGCAGACAGGGTGGTCTTGCCGGTCCCCGACAGGCCAAAGAAGACGGCAGTATCAACCGGATTACCGGGCGCATGATTGGCTGAGCAGTGCATCGGCATGATGCCTTTTTCCGGCAGCAGGTAGTTCAACAGGGTGAATACGGATTTCTTGTTCTCGCCGGCATATTCGGTGCCGCCGATCAGGATCAGCTTTGCATCGAAATTCAGCGCGATCACGGTTTCGGACCGGCAGCCATGCTTTTCAGGGTCGGCCTTGAAGCTGGGGCAGTTGATAATCGTGAAATCCGGCGTGAATGTCTCCAGTTCGGATGCGTCAGGACGGCGCAACATGTGGCGGATGAACAGACCATGCCATGTCAGCTCGGTCACCACCCGCACATCCAGCCTGTGCGCTGGATCAGCGCCGCCAAACAGGTCCTGCACGTTGTAGGTGCCGCCTTTCATGTGTGCCAGCATATCGGCGTAAAGCGCGTCAAACTTGGCGGGCTCCATCGGAGGGTTGTTTTCCCACCAGATCGTATCTTCGACAGACGGGTTGCGGACGACGAATTTGTCCTTGGGTGACCGGCCCGTATGCTTGCCGGTTGTCACAAGAAACGTGCCGCCCTTGCCAGTCACACCTTCGCCTGCCGCCACGGCAGCGTCCTGCAATTCGGCTTCAGAGCGGTTGTAATAGACATAACCCAGCCCTGTGATGCCTTGATGCTCAAGCTTCATCGTTGGGTTGACCGTACCTTGGTCCATGGGTTCGCTCCTTTTTGATATGGCCGGAATGGCCCGCGATGTACTTGCATAACATCAAGTTTTGAAGGGCGGATAGTGCGTCTGCACACAGTTAGCGCAACCATTTTCATGTTAGCGCAACCAAGTGATGACAGTCGCTGCCGCACGGTCAAAACCATCGCGGATTTGGCAAAAATGAACCAAATAAGGCAATAATGTGGCGCAAACCCAGTTAGGGATTGATTCGTTTGGATAAAACGATGAAAACTCGCACGACAGGGCTAAGAAGATAAAGAAGTCGTTTGGGGAAAGATAAACATGTCCAGAATTGCATTGGTTGACGATGATCGAAATATTCTCACCTCCGTCGCCATGACGCTAGAGGCCGAAGGATTTGAGGTCGAAACCTATAATGACGGTCAATCGGCACTTGAGGCGTTTAATAAACGCATGCCGGATATGGCAGTGCTGGACATCAAGATGCCGCGCATGGATGGCATGGACCTGCTGCAGCGCTTGCGCCAAAAGACGTCAATGCCCGTCATCTTCCTGACGTCCAAGGATGATGAGATTGATGAGGTTCTGGGCCTGCGGATGGGCGCAGACGATTATGTAAAAAAGCCATTCTCACAGCGTCTGCTGGTTGAACGGATCCGTGCCCTGCTGCGCCGTCAGGATGCCATTGCAGGCGAAGAGATTGAAGAAACCGAAGAGACCAAGGTGATGGTCCGTGGCGAATTGGTGATGGACCCATTGCGCCATGCGGTGAAATGGAAAGGCCAGGACGTATCCCTGACCGTGACCGAATTCTTGCTGCTGCAGGCGCTTGCCCAGCGGCCAGGTTTTGTCAAAAGCCGTGACCAGTTGATGGATGTGGCCTATGATGATCAGGTATATGTGGATGATCGGACTATCGACAGCCACATCAAACGTTTGCGTAAGAAGATGCGTAATACAGATAACGAGTTTTCCGCGATCGAGACACTTTATGGCATCGGGTACCGCTACAACGAAGAGTAAGGCATGACAGCCGCCCCCAAGATCGACGTACGCGACCTGCAGTCCGTGCGCGCTGCCGCGCGTTCACGGTCACCCGATCTTGTGCTGGGCGATGACTGGGTAGAGCCGGATGTTGTCAGCGATAGGCTGGACGAAACCGATACACGGCGTCGGGGACTTCTTGCGCTGCGTACATCGCCAATTGCGCGCAAAATCGTCACCTTTAACCTGATCGCGATGATCTTGTTGATCGCTGGTGTTCTCTACCTCAGCCCATCAAGAGACAGCCTTGCATATCAGCGTGCCAATGGTCTTGTGAACGAAGCGCAACTGATCGCGGACGTCTTCGAAGGACAGCTTCCCACAATTGCGCCCGTCAATTTGGTCACGTCTGACGGGATAAATGCAGCGCGCACATTGCGGGGCATGAATTTGCGCGGCGGTGTCGAAGTTTCCGTCTTTTCGCCTGATGCCACGCTTGTTGCGCGCGCTATTGGTGCGCTCAATGCCGAACAACTCGCGGATCTCGAACTGCAAACAGGTGGCACATATGTCACCGATTTTCTGGGACGGATTTGGGGAGGGTTGGTGAACATTGTTTCGCTGAACGCCGAAACACTGACGCCGGAACAGGAACTGATCGCCCTTTCACAGCAAAATGTCCGTGACGCGATTGAAAATGGCACGCAGCTTGAGTTCTCGGATATCGGTGGGGTGACCAGCTTTATTGTGACAACGCCAATTATGCGCGGCGACGCGGCTGTTGGCGTGATTGCGGTGCGGACTGCAGCGGGTGAGGTGGACAGCCTTGTGCGGCGCGAACGCGAACAGGTTTTGCGGCTATTCTTTGTCGGGATTCTTGTCAGCGTGGGTCTTAGTCTGGTTTTGGCGTCCACTATTGCCAACCCATTGGCGGATCTCGCCACCGCTGCAGAGATCAGTCAGGATAAAAACGCGCGCAAGATGTCCCCTGTTAAAGTGCGCATTCCGGACCTGACAGCGCGACCTGATGAAATCGGGCGCCTTTCGGGTGCACTGCGGTCTATGGTGGCGGCCTTGTATGAACGGATCGAAGGCAACGAACAATTTGCCGCCGACGTGTCGCATGAAATCAAAAATCCACTCGCGTCACTGCGTTCTGCCGTGGGCACCATGCGCGTGGCAAAGCGGGATGATCAGCGCGAAAAACTGCTTGAAGTGATTGAACATGACGTGAAGCGTCTGGATCGACTGGTCAGCGATATTTCAAACGCGTCGCGGCTCGACAGTGAACTTGTCAAAGAAGAAGAGCAGTCGTTTGATTTGCTGACAATGCTGGACAATATCATCGAATTCCTGGGTAAGGATGCCAAATCGCGCGGGATCGATTTTGTCGCTGACGTGCCTGACACCCCGATCGAGGTGCAGGGCCTTGAAGGGCGGCTTGCCCAGGTCTTTGTCAATCTTATCACCAATGCCATTTCATTCTGTGAAGATGGCGATGCGATCCGGGTTTGGACGCGGACGCGCGAAAACCGGGTTCTGGTGGTTGTCGAAGACACTGGTCCCGGCATACCCGAAGATGCGCTGACCAAGATTTTCCAGCGTTTCTACTCGGAACGCCCCGAAGGCCAGTTTGGGAACAACTCTGGTTTGGGGCTTGCGATTTCCAAACAGATTGTCGAGGCCCATGGCGGGGTCATTTGGGCCGAAAACATTCGTCCAACTGATGCTGACCCCACATCAGAACCACTGGGCGCACGTTTTGTCGTTGGCTTGCCGCTCTAAATGGCTGCGCAGCCGGATGCTGTGACTATACACGCATCCTGTGTTGCATTTGATGGCAAGGCTGTCTTGATCCAGGGCGCTTCGGGGAGTGGCAAGTCCGCACTTTCACTGTCGTTAATGGCATTTGGCTGTGAACTAATCGCAGATGATCAGGTTGTCATTGCGCGGCAGGACGACCTGCTTGTTGCCAGTTGCCCGCCTGCGATTTCGAATATGATCGAAGCCCGAGGAATCGGCATAGTGAACGCACGCGCACGGTCAGCCGCACCCATCCATCTTGTTGTGGATCTGGACCACACCGAAACCCAACGTCTGCCGGAACGTCGGGTCATCACGCAACTGGGATGTGACTTGCCCTTGATTAGCCGCATTGCTGGTGCACATTTTCCCGCAGTGATTTTGCAAATACTCAAAGAAGGGCTGCGCGTGTGACGGCACCTGCAACCGATAGGAATGCGCCGACGATTGTACTGGTGACCGGGCCATCAGGGGCCGGACGATCAACAGCAATCAATGCTTTGGAAGATCTTGGTTATGAGGTCATCGACAACTTACCCTTGTCGCTTTTGCCACGTCTTCTGGATGGCCCACCACCAAGCCGACCACTTGCATTGGGTCTTGACGTGCGCAACCGCGATTTCGGCGTCAATGCACTGATTGAGATCATCGATCAATTGAGTGCGCGACCAGATCACGAACCGCAGGTGCTTTATCTGGATGCCGATGAAGAGGAACTGGTCCGCCGGTACTCCGAAACAAGGCGCCGCCATCCGCTTGCACCTGCCGGACCACCGCTTGCCGGGATCGCAGCAGAGCGCGCATTGTTGCGTCCGCTAGGTGGGCGGGCGGATGTCCTGATCAATACAACGGGCCTGTCCCCGCATGACCTGCGTGCCGAGATCGGACGCTGGTTCGGCACTGGTGACGGGCGCAAACTGGGCGTGACGTTGCATTCCTTTTCTTACAAACGGGGTTTGCCTCGCGGGTTGGACATTGTCATGGATTGCCGTTTCCTGCGCAATCCGCATTGGGACCCCGACTTGCGCGCGCTTGACGGACGCGATGCGGCTGTCGCCGATTATGTCGCGGCAGATGCACGGTTCGATCCATTCTTTGAACGGGTTAAGGCGCTGATTGATCTGCTTCTGCCCGCGCATAAGGACGAAGGGAAAACGCACCTGTCGATTGGCTTTGGGTGTACCGGGGGGCAACACCGTTCGGTTGCCATAACGGAACGCATGGCATCTGCTCTTGCGCAGGACGGATGGCAGGTGTCTAAACGCCACCGAGAGATCGAGCGACGCGATGCGCAAGGTAACAAGGGACGTCAGGTTTGATTGGTATTGTGATTGTGGCCCATGGCGGGTTGGCCAAGGAGTACCTGGCCGCCGTAGAACATGTGGTTGGCCATCAACCGGGCATGGTCAGCATAGCGATTGAACCCGAAGATGACCGGGCCACAAAACAATCCGAGATTTGCGACGCGGCCGATAGCGTCGACACCGGTGATGGCGTCGTCATTGTCACCGACATGTTCGGTGGGTCGCCATCAAATCTGTCGCTGCGTGCCTGTAGCCCTGAAAATCGTCGCATCGTCTACGGGGCCAACCTGCCGATGTTGATCAAGCTGGCAAAGTCACGCCAACGCAGTGTGCCCGATGCGGTGGAAGCCGCGATCAATGCAGCGCATAAATACATCAACAGCCACAATGGCAGCCCAATCCCATGACCAGCCGTCGTCTTAAGATCGAGAACATCAAAGGGCTGCATGCCCGCGCCTCTGCTAAACTTGTCGAATTGGTCGAAGGGTTCGATGCCGAGGCCACCATCAGCAAAGATGGCGAGAGCGCGAACGGCGACAGTATCATGGGGCTTTTAATGTTGGCAGCGTCCATTGGAACCTTTATTGACGTAAAGACAAGCGGCCCCGAAGCAGAGGCGTTGAGTAATGCAATTGCAGACTTGGTTGCGGACAAGTTCGGCGAAGGTAACTAGGGCCATCAGGTCAATGTGTGGGATCAGTTGATTGACCGAGACAACGCCGAAAGCACAGACACCCCCCGCCGGCAGCGATCAGGCCCCGCGCGTCTATGACCGTGGTAGTCTGACCTATTCAGGTACTTTTGACAGCCCTTTCAAGCGCAACCTTATCAAGACCATCGAATGGTTCACCGGAAAGATCCACATCATCCGGATGATCCGCAAGTTCGAGAAGAAGGGCAAATTGCATGGGCCTGCCTTCTGGCGCGGGGCGCTTGATGTGATGGGGATTGATCTGATCACGCCCACCGAACAAATCGCACGTATCCCCAAAACAGGCCCGGTTGTGGTCGTCGCCAATCATCCACACGGCATGGTGGATGGCATGATCCTTGCCGATTTGATCGGGCGCAGGCGCAGCGACTATCGCATTCTGACACGCGCATTTTTGACCGACATTGATAAGGACGCGGGTGAGTTCATGATCCCGGTGCCGTTTCCGCATGATGTTGATGCGCAGGCAAAGATGGTCGAGATGCGTAAACGTGCAATGGCACATCTGAAAAATGATGGTCTGATCGCGCTATTTCCATCGGGTGTCGTCGCATCCTCTAACACGATGTTCGGTCCGGTGATTGAAGATGAATGGAACGTTTTCACCGCCAAGATGATCCGTACATCAGGTGCCCGCGTCGTCCCGCTTTTCTTTCCCGGTGCCAATTCCCGTTGGTACCAGATCGCCAATCAGCTTTCGCCGACCTTACGGCAAAGCCTGTTGATCCACGAAATCGTCAACGCCTGCGGCAGGCCCCAAAAGCCTGTCGTCGGTGATCCCTTTGACGAAGCCGAAGTCAAAGACCGCCTGTCAGACCCCCGCAGTTTCATGGCTTGGCTGCGAGAGGAGACATTGGGGTTAAAGGCGAAGTGACGCCATTGGGCAATCGGGTGCCAACCAGACTGCTGGCATGCGTTTTTGCCTTGTTGCTTCTTTTCTTGGGTTTTCGGCTGATGACAGGCATTTATGTCGATGATGAATGGGGCGATCATTTCTGGTTTGTAAAACATCAACCCAGTTGGCAGTTCGCTTTTAGTCCGGTTTTGCCGAACGGTCATGAGGCAAGTGACATTGCCAGACTATCCGCTGCCGACAAGGCAGCACACGATCTTTTCTCGACGACCGTGAAGGATCGTCGCTTCGAAGTTTCAATCCCTTCTGTCATTGGCGCGCTGTTAGTGTCTAAAGGGCCGCGTGATTAAGGCCGATGTGCTGCCTTGGCAGAGCGTAAGAGGGACGCGGTCAATCCCTTCAAAGCCGTTTTGTTCTGCCGGGGCACCTGCCAGTAAAGCGCGGTATCCAATACGATATCGGGGCGCAAGCGCACCAATGCCCCGCTTTCAAACAGTGGCTGAACAAGGGGCAATGGATTGACCGCCCAACCCAGCCCAGCCCGCGCCGCTTCAGTGATGCCATGGGTTGAGGGCACATAATGTGTTGGTAGCGTCGCAATTGCATGTCCGGCGACCTTTCCGGCCCAATGCAGTTGCAGCCGATCTTTTCGGTTAAAGGTAAGTGCAGGCGCGTCTGCCAAAGCTTTGGCCGTGACGCCATTTGAAAAATGGGCCGCAACAAAGCCGGGTGCTGCAAAAGCCGCGTAGCGCAGCGGTTTCAAAGGGGTGACATCGCAGCCTGTCAACGCGGTCTTGCGGGCTGTGATGGCGGCTGCGACCTCGCCCCGGGCTAGCAATTCGGCGGTGTGGTCCTGGTCATCAATGACCAAGTCATAGAACAAATGCGCCTCTCGCGGTAATGCAGGCAGGACCCAGCTGGCCAAAGTGTCTGCTGTGACGGCGATGCGCAATGGGCGGTCAAGCGGCGTTGCCACACCACCCATCGCATGGGTGACATCGCGTTCAAGCAGGGCCAAGGTTTCAGCATGCGCCTGCAATCTCTGCCCGGCCTCTGTCGCTGTGGCGGGCCGTGTGCGGCGGATCAGGATCGCGCCGGTCTGATCCTCCAGCCGCTTGATCCGCTGCGAAATCGCAGATTGCGAGACATGCAGCTTCGCTGCTGCTGCCTCAAACGAACCGGTATCCAGAACAGCCGAAAGAGCGGCCAATGCAGTACGATCGAACATAAGCATTACTTATACTGAATTTGGTATATGCGTTAGTGTTATGTTCGCAGCTTTGCTAGACGCCTGCGTGATCCAATCAATGAGGCCATGATGTTCTCTGCTTTCACCGCTGGTTTTGCTTTGTCGCTGTCGCTGATCCTGGCGATCGGGGCACAGAATGCTTTTGTGCTCCGGCAAGGGTTGCGGCGTGCCCATGTCGGGCCCGTTGTGGCGGTGTGCTGTATGTCCGAGGGCATATTGATCTTTGGTGGCGTAGCCGGGTTTGGCGTGATCGCCGAGGCAGCGCCATGGGCATTAACCGCGATGCGGTGGGGCGGGGCTGCGTTCTTGGTCGCCTACGGTCTGCGATCATTGCGCGCGGCATTTCAAAATACGGACGCGCTGCAAGCCGAGGGTGACGCGGAACAAAGCCTGCGGGCAGCGCTGATCACCACCGCAATCCTGACTTGGGCCAACCCGCATGTCTATCTTGATACACTCGGCCTGATCGGTGCAGTCTCAGCCACTTATGATTCAGGGCGTTGGATGTTCGGGGCCGGAGCACTTGCCGCGTCTTGCGTGTTCTTCGTGATCCTGGGCTACGGTGCGCGTGTTTTGGCCCCGTTTTTTGCCAAACCTCGTGCATGGGCCTGGCTTGACGCAATCGTTGGCATCACAATGCTTGCACTCGCTGGAAAACTGGCGCTGGGCGCTTAGCGGGTCGGTACCGGCACCTCGCCCCGATAATCATAAAACCCGCGCTGTGATTTACGGCCCAGCCAGCCAGCCTCGACATATTTTGTCAAAAGCGGGCAGGGGCGGTATTTTGTATCCGCCAGCCCGTCATGCAACACATTCATGATGGCAAGGCAGGTATCCAGCCCAATGAAATCGGCAAGTGCCAGCGGGCCCATCGGATGGTTCGCCCCCAGCTTGAGGGATGTATCGATGGATTCAACCGATCCCACCCCTTCATAAAGAGTGTAAATCGCCTCGTTGATCATTGGCATCAGGATGCGGTTCACAATAAAGGCCGGGAAATCCTCGGCCGTGGCAGAGGTCTTGCCCAGTTTTTCAACGACACCATGACAGGCCTTGAAAGTCGGCTCATCTGTAGCAATGCCACGGATCAGTTCGACCAATTGCATGATCGGGACGGGGTTCATGAAATGAAACCCCATGAACTTTTCCGGGCGGTCCGTGCGCGACGCAAGACGCGTAATGGAGATCGACGAGGTGTTCGACGTCAGGATGGTGTCCGGCTTCAGATGCGGCACCAGATCTTCAAATATCGCGGTCTTGATTGTCTCGCGTTCGGTAGCAGCCTCGATAATCAGGTCGGTCTGGCCCAGATCGGTCAGTGTCTGCGTAGTCCCGATGCGCCGCATGGCCTCGGCTTTGTCGCTGTCACTGATCAGCGCTTTGCTGACCTGTCGATCAAGGTTCTTGTCGATCAATGCAATCGCAGCTTGAAGCGCATCTGCGCTGATATCGTTCATCAACACATCGTATCCGGCCAGTGCAAATACATGAGCAATGCCGTTGCCCATCTGCCCTGCACCGACAATGCCCACACGCTCAATTGTCATGATGATCCCCTTGACCCGTCGCGCCACCATAGGCCCGTGCGGGGGGCAGCATCAAGCCGGATGAGCGGGTAAAATTTTCACCAAATTCATGCATTAGCGAATTGGCAAAGCATTTCGGCGAATCTGCGCGCGGGTGAAAAGGAATGAGGTGGGAACTATGAAACAAGAACGTATCGAATTCGGGGAATTGTCGTATTCACCATGCCGGTATGGTGCGTCACGGATGCTTTTCCGCGGCCCAAGACGTCGGTTGGACAGACCCTATCTTGCGTTCATTGGTGGCACCGAAACCTATGGCAAGTTTATTGAAAAGCCGTTTCCGGCGCTGGTGGAAAAGGCCATGCGGCAGACATGTGTAAATTTGGGCTGCGTAAACGGTGGCATTGATGTCTTTGTGAACGATCCCACGATCATGGAGATGTGCGGTGAGGCTGACATGACAGTTGTGCAAATCATGGGGGCCAACCACCTGTCTAACCGCTTTTATTCTGTTCACCCCCGGCGCAACGATCGGTTCTTGAAGGCGTCGACGGTGCTGCAAGCCATCTATTCCGATGTTGATTTTTCCGAGTTTTCGTTCACCCGCCATATGTTGAGTGAGCTGCACGCCAAATCACTTGAACGTTTTGATACTGTCGTGCACGAGTTGCGCGAAGCATGGGTGGCGCGGATGCGCAACATGCTGCATCAGATCGGCCAACGTTCGATTTTATTGTGGTTTTCCGAAGAAGAGCTCAGCGATGCACATTGGTCAGAGCGCGAAAACCAGTTACAGGCCGACCCGCTTTTCGTCACAGCCAGCATGATCGACGAACTGCGCCCGCTGGTGAAAGAGGTTGTTGTGGCCAACCCGTCAGAGGCATCGTTGGCCCGTGGCACCGAAGGTATGTTCTTTCCGCCTTCGCAAGAGGCCGCAGCATCAGAAATGCTGGGGGCGGCCTGCCATGTGGACGCAAGTGCCGCGATTGTGCCTGCCCTGCGCGAGCAGCTTTACGCAATCTAACCGTGGATCCGGAACGTGGCTGATGGCGCAAGGACATGCGTCAAGGCATCGTTTTTGCCTCGCTGCCAATGCGAGTACTGTTCAATACAGTTGATACATCGGAACCTGCTAGCTTCGGGCGAAACGCAAACAGGAGGTCACGATGAGTGTCGACTCAACAAATGGTGGTGGAAACGTAAACTTGATGCGGGACATTGGCCCGCAAGGTGACGATGACAATGAACATGCGCACATTCTTGGTCATGGCATCAAACCCGGCGTCGGCGGCCAACCCGAGCAGCGCTCTAAATTGCTTCTGAAAAAAATTGGCGATGCATTTGCTCATGCGCGCGACAAGATGAGCGCTGGCTTGTCTAACTTTAGGGCGATGACGGACAGGACACTGGCAAGAGTGTCGCCATTCCAAAGCAAATCGTCCGGTCCCACGCCAACCGAATCCGTTCGCACCGCCCGGACAAATGAGGTCACGAACGATGCTGTTGCTGGCAATACGCAGGGACATGTGAATGGGGTCACACAAGAAAAGCTGCACCAGAATATGGCGCTGATCGACAAGATGACGGCTGGCGACACCAAGCTGCCCGAGAACGTCAAAACGATGATCGGTCTTTCGCCGACGCTGATGGCACATTTGGAGAAGTATGACGCTGACGGTTATACGTTCCACATCGTAAGCGACACGCCAGACAACCGGATTATGATGGAAGAGCCAGAATTCGGGGACATCTCGCTGTCACAGAATTTCATGGGTCAGCTTCCACTGGACTTTGTCGATGCACTCGCAACTACGCTGATAGAAGGTGAGGTTGACGCGCTACATCCAGTTCCGCTGATCAAAGAGGGAAAGTACAATAAAGACGACATCATTGACCTGGGAAGGGCGATGCGTGACCCTTTTGGTATTCGCGAATCCATGCGTGAAGATGAATCTGGGATAGACGTCCATGTAGAGCACGGCAAAAACAAGTATCAGGAATTGCCGCGCGTCAAACAGGAACTGTCGCATATCAAATCAGAACGCTACGACCTGACCGAGCCTACGATGATACCGGCAAGAGTGCGAAAAAACCAAGATGACACCGCGTTTAACGCGTTTATGCCAAACCAAAATAACAAAGTCTGATTGTCACTCTGGGTTGGTTTGATCGGTCCTGCCATATTGACGAAATCGTTTGGTGCGCATGTTGTCCACGCGTCATCAGGCAGACTTTCGAAACCACATAAAAAAGGCCCGCCTGAACACTCAGGCGGGCCTTTGCTTTGGTCTGTCGTAAACTTTAACCCAGCTTTTCCGTCAGCGCAGGCACTGCATCAAACAGGTCAGCAACAAGGCCGTAATCTGCCACCTGGAAAATCGGCGCCTCTTCATCCTTGTTGATGGCGACGATAACTTTGCTGTCCTTCATGCCAGCCAGGTGCTGGATTGCGCCGGAAATCCCCACAGCAACGTAAAGATCAGGTGCAACAACTTTCCCGGTCTGACCGACCTGCCAATCATTCGGGGCATAGCCACTGTCAACAGCAGCGCGGGACGCACCGACAGCTGCGTTCAGCGTGTCAGCCAATTTCTCGATCAGGGCGAAATCCTCTTCGGACCCCACACCGCGCCCACCAGACACAACAACACCGGCAGATGTCAGTTCAGGGCGGTCGGATTCCGCCACCTTGTCTTCCACCCATTCCGACAGACCCGGGTTGCCAGCCGCACCGATCGTCTCAACTGCGGCAGAACCGCCCATGCCAGCTGCATCAAAGCCAGCGGTCCGGATCGTCATGACCTTCTTGTCGTCAGCGGACTTTACGGTTTGGATCGCGTTGCCGGCATAAATCGGGCGCTCGAACGTATCGGCATCCACAACGGCGGTCACTTCGGAAATAACCATTGCGTCCAACAGCGCTGCCACGCGTGGCATCACATTCTTGGCGTCGGTCGTGCCGGGTGCGGCGATGTGGGAATAATCTCCGGCCAGCGACACGATCAAGTCTGCCGTCGGTTCGGCCAGACGGTGACCCAGTGCGGCATCTTCTGCACAAAGCACTTTTGCAACACCGTCGATCTTCGCTGCTTCGGCTGCCGCGTCCGCAGCTGATGCACCCGCACATAGCACGGTCACGTCGCCCAGCGTTTGCGCCGCCGTTACGGCCTTTGCCGTTGCATCCACCGACAGCGCGCCATCGGTTACTTCACCAATCAGAAGAACAGCCATTACACAGCCCCCGCTTCTTTAAGTTTCTCGACAAGCTCATCAACCGATCCCACGATGATCCCGGCTTTGCGGGCTTCGGGTTCGGTCGTGCTGACCACGGTCAGGCGTGGCGTGACATCAACGCCGTAATCGGCAGGTGTCTTTTCATCCAGCGGCTTTTTCTTGGCCTTCATGATGTTGGGCAGCGACGCATAGCGCGGCTC